>JAANMY010000013.1_pt1 | contig 183297 bp, 139 predicted proteins | sample 7279691 | NCBI WGS metagenome assembly JAANMY01 (sample SAMN14094543, study PRJNA606508) | bioreactor metagenome | isolation source: A lab-scale SPAN reactor treating ammonium-rich wastewater day 388 | place: Ireland: Galway | collected 2018-02-07
CGCCGGCGGGGCGGTCGGCGGCGGCGCGGCGGCGGCGCGCGCGCGGGCCAGCGCCTGATCGACCAGGGCCGACAGCCGCGCCCGCTCGTCCCGCCGCTCGCGACCGCGCTGGGCGGACTGCTCCAGCGCCTTGCGCGCGTCCTCGGTCCGCCCCAGCGCCAGGTACGCCTCGGCCAGTTTCAGGTAGGGCTCGTAGCGGGCGAGCCGGTTGGTGCCGTAGGTGAGCAGGTTCTCGCCGGGCTCGGCGCGCTTGCGGGCGGCCTTCTCGAGCAGGTCGGCCGCGCGCTCGGCCTTGCCCTCGGCGAGCGCCTTCACGCCCCGCTCGTAGGAGTCGAACCACTCCTGGGCCGCCGCGGGCCCCGCGCAGAAGCACAGCGCCAGCGGAAACAGGATCGCGGCGCGCGGGAAGCGCAGGCTACTCCTCCCTGGGGCCGACGAAGAGCGCGCGGAACAGCCGCTTGACCGGGTCGTCGTCGCCGCCGAAGCGGTACATCACGGAGGCCACGACGCGGTCGTCGCGCACGGTCTCGACCGGAGCCTCGGCGTTGATCGCGCCCTGGCCGCGGCCCACGAACAGGCTGACGGCACCCTCGCTCTTGCGCCGCTCGAACGCGACGTCGATCACGATGCGGTCGAAGTTGAGGCCCGTGCCCGCGGTCCAGCCCTCGATCTCGCGCGGGCCGCCCGTGAGCTGCCCGATCGGCGACTCGTCCTGGTAATAGCCGCCGCGCAGCGGGACCACGAGCCACGGCAGCGAGACGAGGTACTCGCCGCCGACGCGCCAGGCGGAGGTGTCGAGGGTCCCGGTCTGCGAAGCGGCAGCCAGGTCGAAGAAGCTGCGATCCGAGTAGGTGACCTCGCCCTCGTCGCCGGTCTCCGCGTCGGTGGCCGGCGCGGGCGTGAACAGCGCTCCCGCCGGCACGTCCTCGATCACGGCCCGCGACCACTGCGCGCGGCTGTAGTCCGCCGCCAGCGTCAGCCCGCTGATCGGCCGCAGCGCGATGCCGACCCCGCCGCTGCGCGGCCAGCGCAGGCGGCTGCCGAAGGCGGTGTCCGTCGTGGTCGCGGGCAGCGCGACGAGCTGCGCGGGGTTGACCCCCGGGGTGGTCGTGATCAGCGCGGCCAGCACGTTCAGCCGCTCCTCCACCGTCTCCTCGAGGTCGTAGTCGCCCGAGAACGGCAGCCGCAGCACGCCGCCGATGCTGACCTTCGGATAGCGCAGCAGGAAGCCCGAGTTGAGCGAGAAGGCCGTCATCGAGTGGCGCTGCTCGAAGTCGGAGCTCTCGGAGTAGAGCGGCAGCGCGCCGGCGCCGCTGCCGAGCGCGCCGGGGATGTTGACGTCGAGGCGCTTGATCCCGCTGGCGGTCCACGAGGCTTTCCAGAAGTTGAACGAGGCGCCGATCGCCAGGCGCTGCGTCGCCTGGTAGGCGAGCGAGACGCCGCCCGTGTGGAAGGCGCCGGCCTGCGAGATCGGCGAACGCTCGTCCGAGGAACTGGAGACGGAGATCGGCGTCGCCGCGGTGAGCGTCGTGCGCAGACCGGGGATCCGCGCCAGCGCCGCGCGGGTGTCGGCGAGGCTGGCGCCGAGCAGGTCGCCGGCGGGGACCACGTCCTGCAGCCGCACCGCGCCTTCGCCGAAGAGGTCGACCGAGCGCTGGTAGGAGAGCTGCACCGTCATGTTGCGGCCGCCGACCTCGAACGGAACCGACAGCCCCGCGAAGTCGAGCGCGCCGTGCTTCGACGTGCTGCTGTCCGTGCGGCCGTCGCGCGGGAACAGCGTGTCCGAGCGCAGCGAGCCGTGGAAGCCGACCAGCGCCAGCTCGGTGCGGCGGAGCTGGGCGAGGCCGGCGGGGTTGAACGAGGCCGCGGTGCCGTCGTCGGCCACGGCGATGAACGCGCCGCCCATGCCGAGGCCGCGCGCGCCGGCGCCGATCGGGTTGAACGAGTTGCGCAGCACCAGGTTCTGGATCGGCTGCGCGGAGGTTCCCGCGGCCCACGCCGCCGACGCCAGAAACACGACCGCCCACGGACGAATCCGCTGGCCCATCTCCCCTGCTCCTCCCGTGAATTGCCGCGGAGAGTAGCGCCCGCCCGAAACGGCGGTCAACCATCGGGTTCCGGCGCCGGAGTGAATCCGGCGCCGGAGTGAATCCGCACGCTGCCACGGAGGTTGGACCATGAACGCGCGCGAGGGGTTGAAGCGCGGCACGCGGTGCTAGGCTTGAGGCGTGGAAGACCTGCGCGCCCCGTACCTGCTGATCGCGGCGCCGAGCCTGCGCGACCCCAACTTCGAGCACAGCGTCGTGCTGATGGGCCGCCACACGAGCGAGGGGGCGGTCGGCTGGATCGTCAACCGCGTGCTGGAGAAGCGCGCGGTGGAGCTGCTGGCCGAGCCGTTCGCGCGCGCGGTCCACCCGTTGACCCCGCTCCACCTCGGTGGCCCGGTCTCGACCGACGGCCTGCTGGTGCTGTTCCACGGCGCGGTCGAAGGCGTGGCCGTCGAGTTCCAGGAACTGGCCCAGGGACTGCGGCTGTCGACGACGCCGGCCATCCTCTCGGAGGTGTTCCGCGAGCCGCCCACTCGCGGCCCGCGCGGCCTGCTGATCCACGGCTACGCCGGCTGGGGACCGGGCCAGCTCGAGCGCGAGATGGAGGAGGGCGCGTGGCTGGTGGCGCCCTACGAGGAGGAACTCGCCTTCTCGCCGACCGTCGACGGCTGCTGGGAGCGCGGCCTGGCGCTGCTCGGCATCACGCCCGGCGCGCTCGGCCTCGGCCCCACCCGCGCCAACTGACCGGGCCGCTGGGAGCCCGCTACCGGGCCGCGGCGAAGCGGGCGTGGACGCGGGCCGCGAGGTCCGCCGCGGTCGTCAGCGCGACGTGGTCGCTGGTCCAGCGCTCGTCGCGCACGCGGCGGGCGAGGATCGCGAGCACGTAGCGCGCGCCGCCCGGAGCCTCGACGTAGGCCACGTCCCCGCGCACGTGACCCTTGACCTCCGTCCCCAAGCCCGCGGCGGGTTCCGGCAGCTTCTCCTCGTCCGTGCCGGTCTTGTTGGCGACCACCGCGTCCGGCGGCAACCGCCTCGGGATCGCGTTGCGGTCCTGGCAGCCGCGCAGGATCGCGAGCATCTCGGCGCTGGCGGCCGGCGACACGGCCTTGCCCTCGGCGATGCGGGCGACCAGCGTGGCGATCTCGCGCGGCGTGGTCATGCCGAGCCCGAACTCGCGCTCCAGCTCCGGGTGGACCTCGGCGCGGCCGCCGCGGAACGTCGCGCGGAACAGCAGCGTGTCCTTCAGCCCGTAGGCGCCCGTCAGTCTCGCGTCGATCGCCTTCACGCCCAGGCGGTCGACCAGCAGGTTGGTGGCCGTGTTGTCGGAGAGCGCCATCATCAGGCGCACGGCCTCGATCGCCCTCAGCGCGTGGCCCGGCTCCAGCGCGTGGAGGATGCCGGAGCCGCCGACCACGTCTTCCTTGTTCAGCACGAAGCGCTCGTCGCGGGCGAGCCGCCCTTCCTCGAACGCGTGGAACGCCTCGACCATCACGGCGACCTTGATCACCGAGGCGGTCGGGAAGCGGCGGTCGGCATCGATCGCGAGCTCCTCGCCGCTGCGCAGGTCGCGCGCGTAGAGGCCGACCACGCCGGGGAAGCCGGCGAGAGCGGAGCGCAACTCGGCCTCGAGCGGGGACGCGGGCGGCGGCGCGGCGCTCACCCCCGCCACCAGCGCGAGCGCGAAGGGAACGAACGACGCGAGGCGCGGAGACACGGCGGGACGATATCGCATCCGCGCGCGGGAACGGCGGGCGCCGCTTTGTTATCGTCGCCGGCGCAACGGGAGGACACCGATGACGAACCCCGGACGGAAGCGCGCCGCGCTGGCGCTGCTCGCGATGGTGACCGGCGCGGCGGGCGCGCAGGAGCGGATCGACTACGACGCGCTGACCCGCATCCGCAAGGAGGCGCGCGAGCGCTCCCACGTCCTGAAGTACCTGCACCAGCTCACCGACGTGCACGGGCCGCGACTGACCGGCTCGCCCCAGTACAAGGCCGCCGCGGAGTGGACCGCGAAGGAGCTGACGGGGCTCGGGCTGCAGAACGCGCGGCTGGAGCCGTGGGACTTCGGCCACCCGGGCTGGAGCAACGAGCGCTTCGTCGCCCATCTCGTGGCGCCCGTGAAGGACGCGCTGGTCGGCGAGGTCGTCGCCTGGACGCCGGGCACGGCCGGCCCCGTGCGGGCGCGAGCGCTGCGCATCGAGCCGCCGAAGTGCGTGCCGACGCCGCCGGTGCCGGGCGCCCCCGCCCCGGCGCGCGGGGGCGGCGAGACCTGCCCCACGCCGGCCGAGCTCGAGGTGTACCTGGCCACCGTCAAGGCCCAGGTCAAGGGCGCCCTGGTGCTGGTCGGCAAGCCCGCGAAGGTCGACGTCGCCTGGACGCCGACGCCGCTGCGCCGCGACGAGGAGCAGCTCCGGCGCACGTACGACCCCGAGAACCCGGCCCCCTCGCCGTTCGACCGGCCCGAGCCCAAGCCGGATCCGACCCGCCTGACCGCGCGCAGCCTGTCAGCCGCGATCGACGCGTTCCTGGTCGCGAACGGCGCGGCGGCCCGGATCGAGGACGCCGGCCGCGACCACGGCCAGGTGCGCGCGTTCCAGAACCGCACCTACGACGTGGCGAAAGCGGTGCCGACGGTCGTGCTGCGCAACGAGGACTACGGCCGCATCAGCCGCCTGCTCGACGGCGGCGCCGCGGTGGAGCTCGAGCTCGACGTCGTCAACCGCACGTGGCCCGAGGGCACGACGCAGTACAACGTCGTCGCGGAGATCCCCGGCTCGGACAAGGCGGACGAGGTCGTGATGCTCGGCGCCCACCTCGACTCGTGGCACGCGGCGACCGGGGCCACCGACAACGCGGTCAACGTCGCCGTGATGATGGAGGCGGTGCGCATCCTGAAGGCGCTCGGCCTGCAGCCGCAGCGCACCGTGCGGATCGCGCTGTGGGGCGGCGAGGAGCAGGGCCTGCTCGGCTCGAAGGCCTATGTCGAGCAGCACTTCGGCACGTTCGAGGCGCCGAAGCCCGAGTACGCGAAGCTCGCCGGCTACGTGAACATCGACTCCGGCACCGGCCGCGTGCGCGGCGCCAGCGCCTTCGGCCCGAAGGAGGCCGGCGTCGCGCTGCGCGACCTGCTGGCCCCGTTCGAGGACCTCGGCGTCGTCGGCGCGATCGCCAACCAGCGGCGCCGCTCGGGCGGCACCGACACCGGCCCCTTCGCGGCCGCCGGCCTGCCCGCGATCGGCCTCGGCCAGGACCCGGTCCAGTACTTCACCCACACCTGGCACACCAACCTCGACACCTACGAGCGGGTGGTCGAGGACGAGGCGATCCGCTCGGCGATCGTGGTGGCGGGGCTCGTCCACCACCTCGCGAACCGCGACGCCCTGCTGCCGCGCCTGCCGAAGGACAAGATGCCGGCGCAGCCGGCGCCGACGCCCGAGTAGTCGAACCCACGAGGCGGCGATCCCTGCGCCGCTCGCCTGCGCTCCTGGCAGGGATGCTGGCGCCGCAGTGCGAGCACGACACTGCGGAGTCCGGTGCTCACTCCTGGTGCCCCTAGAGTCGCCGGCCTGAGGGAAGGAGCCGACTCCGGTAGCGTCGGCTGAGGCGCAGGCGCACGCCGCTGTTCAGGACCACCACGTAGTCGCCGTGCGACGAGGGGCGCAGCTCGGCGATCGCCGCGAGGGCCACGATCCCGGAGCGATGGATCCGCACGAAACGGCGCGGATCGAGCCGGGCCTCGAGGCCGGCCAGCGTCTCGCGCAGCAGCGGCTCGGCCGCCGGCGTGTGCACCCGAACGTAGTTGCCCTCGGCCGACAGGTGGGTCACGTCCGCGAGGGTCAGCCAGTACGCTCGGTCCCGCTCGCTGACGAACAGCCGCTCGAGCGGTCGCCCGGAATGGACGGCGCCGAGCAGGCGGCGCATGCGGTCGCCGTTCCCCGCCCCGTCTCGGCCCAGGCGCTGGCGTGCGCGCTGGAACGCGGTCTCGAAGCGCCGCGCATCGAAGGGCTTCAGCAGGTAGTCGACGGCCCCCACGTCGAAGGCCCGCACCGCGTGTTCCTCGAAGGCGGTGACGAAGACGACGGCCGGCATCACGTCGAGGCCGACCGCTGTGACGACGTCGAACCCGTCTGCGCCCGGCATCTGCACGTCGAGGAACACCAGGTCGGGCCGCAAGCGGGCGATCGCCGCGACCGCCGCGATACCGTCCCCGGCCTCGCCGACCACCTCGGTGTCGGCGTGGGCGCCGAGGTGGCTCACGACCTTGCGCCGCGCGGGACGCTCGTCATCCACGACCAGAACCCGCAGCGTCACTGGGCCACCTCGCCCGCCACGCGCCAGGGCAGATCGAGCGACACTCGCAGTCCGCCGCCCGGGCGGTTGGTCAACTGCAGCCCCCGCTGCGCTCCGTGGAGTGCTTCCAGCCTGGCGGCCAGGTTTCCGAGTCCGACGCCCCGTCCCACTGCGGCGGCGGGGTCGCCAGGGATTCCCGGGCCGTCGTCCTCGACCCGCAGCAGCAGTCGCTCGCCCTCGCGCCGGGCCTCGATCCGTACCCGTCCTGGCGCGGCCCGTGCGGCGACCCCGTGCTCGACGGCGTTCTCGACGATCGGCTGGAGAGCCAGGTGGGGCACCAGCGCCGCGAGTGTCTCCGGCGCCACGTCCATCTCCACCTCCAGCCGATCCTCGAACCGCGCCCTCATGATCTCCAGGTACGGATGCAGCAGGTCCAGCTCCTGCTCGAGCGACACCTCCTGTCGGTCCGAGTGGCGCAGGGTGCCGCGCAGGAACTCGCTGAGCAGGCTGATCATCGCGTCGGCGCGATCGGGGTCGCTGTGGACGTGCGACGAGATCGTGTTGAGGGTGTTGAACAGGAAGTGAGGCTGGAGCCGCATCTTCAGCGCGTCGAGCTGCGCCGCCGCGAGCTGGCTGCGCAGCCCCGCCGCCCGCAGTTCCTGTTCCCGAGCGCGCCGCACGTGGACCACGAAGCTCACCGCGGCGTAGACGAGGCCGTAGGACAGGAACTGCTTCTGGTACTCCATCAGGAAGCGGTACCGCATCAGGCCGTAGTCGTACTCGCCCCAGCCGAGCCAGGGAAACAGCACGCTGCGGCTGCCCCACATCAGCAGCGTGTGGGCGACACCGAGGGCGACGCTGAAGGCGAGGTGGAGCGCGATCCGCCGCGCCCAGTCGTGCCGCTCGATCGGAAAGCGGAGGATCCACGCGATCGCCACCGGCAACAGCAGCAGGAACGCGTACGCGCCGCTCAGTTCCATCACCAGCGCCCGGCTCCAGGGCACGGCCTGCTGGTCGGCGCGCTGCGCGGTCACGATCACGCTGGCGCTGAGCAGCCCGAAGGCGGTCGAAGCGGCGAAGTAGAGGCCGCTGCGGGCGAGGCGGGAGTTCATCGGCGACCGTGGCCGGATGCTGGGGTGGAGGCTCACCGCGAGTCAAGCGTCACTCGAAGTGCTTCCAGTCCGGCCACCGCTCCGCGATGGAAACGAGGGGCCGCCGCACGATCCAGATCGGCATCCGGTCGCGCCACGGCATGCAGAAGTCGCAGTCGTGCACGGTGGCCAGCGTGACCTCTTCGAACAGATCCGCAAGCGCCTCGCGGTCGCTGCCCAGCACGACGGCGACTGTCACCGGCTGGAGTGGCGGCCCCCACAGGAAGAAAGAGTTGTGGCCGGTGTACACGGGTTCCAGCCCGCGGTCGCGGCCCAGCCATTCGAGCGCACCCGCATGGCCGTAGCTGGGGACGAAGTAGACGGCGCGGCCCTGCTCGTCAGCCGTCAGCCGCGAGCGCACGGCGGCCACGTCGTCGACGAGCTGCTCCCAGCCGAAGCGGTCGGCGAACCACTGTGGCAGCGCGGTGCGCTTGCCGTCGCCGCGCTCGATCTGGGGCACGACGCCGAGCGCCTCGGACCAGCGGGCCGTGGCGTCCGGCGGCAGGATCGGCAGCCCCAGCGGCGTCAGCATCGCGCCCCACGCGACGAGCCAGCCGACCAGCGCCCGCCGCAGGCAGCCTCCGCGGCCGGCGAGCGTTCGTTCCCACCACGCGCCACCGGCGGCGAAGAGCAGGGGGTACGCGCCGGCGATGCGGTCCGGGCGGCCTTCGTGTGCCAGGACCATGAAGCCCAGCAGGCTGACGTAGAGCACCGCTAGATGCCGCAGCTCGCGACGCGTCCACAGGAACGCGAGCCCCGCCAGCCAGAGAGGGAGGGTGCCCGGGCCGACGAAGATCACCTGCGTGGACAGCACCTGCAGCGGGGGCATCCGCACCTGCTTCTGGAGCGCCGCATTGCGGTAGAACTCGAGCGACGGCCAGCCGTGCTCGACCTGCCAGAACACGTTGGGAGCGACCAGCAGCGCGGCCAGGCCGACCCCCAGCCACAGTCGCCGGTCCTTCAGGTGGCGCCGCGCGGCCGTGGCGAGGAGGCCGACGCCGAGCGCCAGTGCGAGGAGCACGACGGTGTGCTTGTTCAGCAGCGCAAGGCCCGCGAGGCCGCCGAACAGCAGCCACAGCCGCGGCGCCTCGCGCAGCTCGATCTCCACCAGCACCCACAGCAGCGCCCCCCACAGCAGGACCTCGAAGGCGTTCATCGAGAAGTAGCCGAACCCGACCTGAAACACCGGTGCACTCACCGTCGCGGCGCAGGTCAGCCCTTGCCCGAGCGCGCCGGCGCCGAGCCGCCGCGCCAGGCGGGCACTGGCCAGCACCAGTACCGCGCCGGCCATGGCGACGGGCAGGCGCAGAGCGAGCAGGCCGTCGCCGAGCAACGCCCGGGCGATCCGCAGCAGCAGCGGGGCGAGCGGCGGATGATCCACGTAGCCCCAGTCCAGGCGCTCGGCGCAGGAGACGAAGTAGAGCTCGTCGATGTACGGCCCGTACGGTCCGACCAGGCCGGGCACGAGCAGCAGTCCGAAGGCCGCGATCGCGAAGGCTCGGGTGAGGGTCATGCGGGGAGCCTCGGGTGAGTTCGCGGCACCGTCCAGGACCGTGTGACGACCGGGACATGGAGGGGGCCAGCGGGACCACGAACTCAGGGCGCAGGCCGCGGGACGATGGGAGACGATCGACCGAGACCTCCGCCGCTCGCCGGCGGAGATCGCTCCACGACGGTCGTCAGCGATACCCTCCCGGATCCGGTTCATCTCGAAGGACTTCCGGGCAGCCTGCAGAACCCCGCTCGAACCCCCTTTCCTTGTGGTAGGCTCCATGCCGCTCACAACATCTAGGGGTTCGTCCCAAGGAGTGTCATGCGGCTCGAGAAGGTGGAGATCGTCGGTTTCAAGTCCTTCTGCGACAAGCAGGAAGTGGACTTCCGGGGGGGCGTGACCGGCATCGTCGGCCCCAACGGGTGCGGCAAGAGCAACATCTCCGACGCCATCTCCTGGGTGCTGGGCGAGCAGAGCGCGAAGTCGCTGCGCGGCGCCTCGATGGAGGACGTGATCTTCAACGGCAGCTCGTCCCGCCAGCCGCTGGCGATGGCCGAGGTCAACCTGAAGGTCGTCGGCCTCAACGGCCACTCCCCCGACGGTTCGGGCGAAGCCACGGTCAGCCGCCGGCTGTACCGCAACGGCGAGTCCGAGTACCTGATGAACGGGGCGACCTGCCGCCTGCGCGACATCCACGAGCTGTTCATGGACACGGGCCTCGGCGCCAAGGCCTACTCCATCATCGAGCAGGGCAAGATCGGCCAGATCCTCTCGACCAAGCCGACCGACCGCCGGGCGCTGATCGAGGAGGCCGCCGGCATCACCAAGTACAAGGCGCGCCGGCGCCAGACGGCGCTCAAGCTGGAGGCGGCCCAGCAGAACCTGCTGCGCGTCAACGACATCGTCAACGAGGTCGAGAAGCAGCTCGAGTCGCTCAAGCGCCAGGCCAGCAAGGCCCGCCGCTATCGCCAACTCCGCGAGGAGATGCAGGGCTACGAGCGGATCGTGTACGCGCGGCGCTTCCAGGACCTGACCGCGACCGCCGGCTCGCTGGCCGAGCGCCTGAAGGCCGAGGCCGAGCGCGAGCAGGCCGCGGCGCTCGCGCTGGGCACCGACGAGGCGCAGCTCGAGGCCCGCCGCACGGTCCTCTACGAGGAGGAGAACGCAGCCAACGCGGTGCGCGAGCGGGTGTCGGCGGCCACGCTCGAGGTCTCTTCGCTGCAGGGCAAGAGCGAGTACGCGAAGAGCCAGATCACCGACACCGGCGTGCGCGCCGACCAGGCCCGCGACGAGGCGGTCGGGCTGGAGGAGCGGGTCGGCCCGCTGCTCGAGTCGCTCGCCACGCGGCGCCAGGAAGCGGAGACGCTGAAGCAGGAGATCGTCGCGGCCGAGCAGGGCCAGCGCGAGGCCGAAGCCGCGCTGCGCGAGCGCTCGGAGTCGCAGCGCGAGGCCGAGCGCCGGCTCGACGGCGCGCGCGAGACGCAGACCAGCCTGCTGACCCAGATCGCCGCCCTCGGCAACGCCCGCGAGTCCTCGCAGCGCAACGCCGAGCGCGCCGAGGCCCAGCTCCTCAAGCTCGCGGGCGAAGAGCAGGAGACGCAGCGCGAGCGCGAGCGGGTCGCCGCGGCGCGAGTCGAAGGCGAGGCCCGCAAGGCCGCGGCCGAGGAGTCGCTGGCCGGGCTCGGCCGCGAGCGCGAGGACGCGCTGTCGCGTCAGGCGACGCTGAAGGCCGAAGCGGAGACGCTCTCGCGCGAGGCCGAGGCGGCGCAGAGCGAGCGCGACGGGCTGGCGGGCCGACTGGCGTCGCTCGAGGAGATGGTGCACTCGCACCAGGCCTTCGACGAAGGCGTCCGGGCGATGCTGGAGTTCGCGGCGCAGCCCGAGGCCCCGATCCAGGTGCTCGGGGTCGCGGCCGACTTCGTCGAGACCGACGCCGCGCACGAGCGGGTCGTCGAGTCGTTCCTCGGCGAGCGGCTGCAGGCCGTGCTGGTGCCCGACGCCGAGAACGCGCTGAAGGGCGTGCGCTACCTGAAGGAGTCGGGCGCCGGCCGCGGCTCGTTCCTGCCGATCGCCAACGCGCGCACCAAGGCGGGCTGCGGCCCGGTGCTGGAGATCGCCAAGGCCGACCCGCGGGTCAAGGGCCTGCTCAGCGACTTCTACCGCGTCACGGGTCCCCACGCCGAGCGCATCCGCGCCGCGCTGCCCGAGGCGCTGGTCGTCGACTCGCTGGAGGACGCCTTCGCGGTGATCGCGGCCCACGGCCCGATCGCCTGCGCGACACTGCAGGGCGAGACCCTGCGCGGCTCGCTCGTCGAAGGTGGCCGCGACGTCAAGGGCCTGTTCGCGCCCCGCCGCGAGGCGCGCGAGGTCGCGGAGAAGCTGACGGCGCTCGAGGCCGCGCTGCTGACCCGCCGCGAGCTGGCGAAGGCGAAGGCCGATGCGGCCGAAGCGGCCGCGGCCGAAGCGCGCGCGCTGACCGAGCGCATCCACGCGGCGGAGAAGGAGCTGGTCGCGATCGGCCGCGACCTCGGCGGCCTCGCCGACGAGGAGCAGCGCGCCGCGCGCAAGGCGCAGGTGCTGCAGACCGAGCGCGCCCAGGCCGAGGAGGAGAAGCAGGCCTCGGTCGCGCGCGTCGCCGAGATCCTCGAGAAGCTGACGGTGGCCGAGACCGCGAAGGCGGCGGGCGCCGAGGCGCTCGCCTCCCTGCAGTCCGCTCTGGGCGAAGCGCGCGCGGCGACCGAGGCGGCGCAGACCGCGCTGGCCGAGGTGCGCCAGCGGCTGGCCGCCCTGCGCGAGCGGCTGACGGCAGCCGAATCGGACTGCCGCCGGCTGCAGTCCGACCACGAGGAGCTGAACCGCCGCATCGCCGCCGCCCGCGAGCGCGCGGAGCAGCTCGACGAGAAGCGCCAGGCGCTGCAGGAGGAGCTGGCCGAAACCGAGGTCCGGCTCTCCGACGCGCTGCAGGCGCGCGACCGCGTGTCGGGCGAGCTGGCGGTGGCCGACGACAAGGTCCGCGACCTGCGCAACGAGATGGAGGGTCGCGAGCACGCGCTGCGCGACCGCCGCCGCGAGCGCGAGGCGCTGCGCGACGCGCTCAGCCAGCTCGAGATCGAGAAGGCGCGCTGCGAGTCCGACCTCGACCACGTCTCGCAGAGCTGCCACGCGGCGCTGAACGTGACCGCGGCCGAGGCGGCGCAGAGCCTGACCGAGGAGGACCTGGCGCGCGACCTGCCGGGGCTCGACGAGTCGATCCGCGAGATCCGCGACCGCCTGGAGAAGATGGGCCAGGTCAACGTGCTGGCCGTCGAGCAGGCGCAGGAGCAGGAGGAGCGCCACGCGTTCCTGACCACCCAGCGCCAGGACCTGCTCGACTCGATCGCCGAGCTCGACCGCGCGATCAAGGAGATCGACAAGGCCAGCCGCGAGCGCTTCCAGGAGGCGTTCGAGGTCATCAACCGCCACTTCGGCGAGATGTTCAAGCAGCTCTTCGGCGGCGGCACCGCCGGGCTGTCGCTGATCGACCAGGAGGACATCCTGGAGAGCGGCATCGACATCATGGCGCAGCCCCCGGGCAAGCGGCTGCAGAGCGTGCTGCTGCTCTCGGGCGGCGAGAAGGCGCTGACCGCGATCTCGCTCCTGTTCGCGATCTTCCAGTACAAGCCCTCGCCCTTCTGCATCCTGGACGAGGTCGACGCGCCGCTCGACGACGCCAACATCGGCCGCTTCGTGCGCATGCTCGAGGGCCTGAAGGACGACACCCAGTTCATCGTCATCACCCACTCGCGCAAGACGATGGAGATCGCCGACCAGCTCTACGGCGTGACGATGGAAGAGCCGGGCGTCAGCAAGCTGGTCAGCGTCCGGCTGAACAACTAGCCTGCGACGGGTCCCCGCTCTCGTCCTCCCCGGGTTCGCCCTGCTTCGCGCGGGCCGCTCCGGTCCGCCGCCCGAGGGCCTGGAGCCGAGCCGACGCCGCAGTCGACGTGACAGAATTCCGTTCATGGACAGGCCGGGTGCTTCGGGACCGATCACGTCGCCGGCCGACCCGCGCGTCGCCGCTGTCGCTGCGGAGGTCGTCACGGGGGCCGACCAGATCCCGGCCCTGCTCGCGGCGTCACCGCGCGAACGCCTGCAACTGCTGACGGACGCGGTCGCCTTCGAAGAGCGCGCCCACCGCGCGCGCAGGCTCCCGCCCAGCCGCTGATGGCCGCGTTCCAGCCGGAGGCCCTGCTGCGCCGGCTGGAGGCGGGCCGGGTGCGCTACGTCGTGATCGGCGGCGTGGCGGCGACCCTGCACGGGTCGCCGCTCGTGACGCGGGACTCCGACATCTGCCCGGCGGCGGACGCCGCCAATCTCCGTGCGCTCGCGGCCGCCCTGCGAGATCTCGACGCCCGCATCCGGACCCCGAACGATCCCGCCGGGGTGGCGTTCGCCTGCGACGAGGCCTTTCTGGCAGAGGCGCAGTTGCTGAACCTGACCACGCGGTTCGGCGACCTCGACATCGCCTTCGAGCCCGCCGGCACCGGCGGTTACGTCGACCTGGCCGCGCGCGCCGTCCGTTTCGACCTCGGCGAGGGCTTGGTCGTGCCCGTGGCCGCGCTCCGCGACGTGATCCGCTCGAAAGAAGCGGCCGATCGCCCCAAGGACCGCGCGGCGCTGCCGACGCTGCGCCTGCTGCTCGAGAAGCAGCGGGGCTGACGCAGTTCGCGCGAACCCAGTCCGTTGGAGGCGGCGGCTGACGGGGCGGCCCCGGGCCGGTAGCATCCGCGGATGCGCCTCCACGCCCCGACCGCCCTCTTCGCCGTTGCCTCGCTGCTGCTCGCGGGGTCCGCCGCCGCAGTGCCCGGGTACTACCGTTTCCCCGCCGCCGGCGCCGACCGCGTCGTGTTCACCGCCGAAGGCGACCTGTGGTCGGTGCCGCTCGCCGGGGGGCTCGCGAGCCGGCTCACCACCCACCCGGCCGAGGAGTCGCACGCGGCACTCTCCCCCGATGGAAAGCGGATCGCGTTCACCGCTTCCTACAGCGGCGTGGCGGAAGCGTGGGTGATGCCGGTGGCGGGCGGGCTGCCGCGCCAGGTCTCGTTCGAAGGCCAGCGCAGCCTCGTGCTCGGCTGGACGCCCGCGGGCGAGGTGCTGTACGCGATCCAGTCGATGCCCGGCCCCTTCTGGTCGCGCAACGTCGTGGCGGTCGACCCCGAAAGCGGAATGCGTCGCGTGCTGCCGCTGGCCGGGGCCAACGAGGCCGCGGTGGCGGCCGACGGGACCGTGTACTTCACCCGCGGCGGCCTGCACCTCACGACCGACAACGCGCGGCGCTACCGCGGCGGGCTGATGGCGTCGATCTGGCGCTGGACCCCGGCGGACGCCGAAGCGCGGCCGCTGTTCGAGGGCCTCGAGGCCAACGCGCGCGAGCCGATGCTGGCCGGCGACCGCATCTACTTCGTCTCCGACGCCGACGGCCTCGACAACCTGTGGAGCGCGCGGCTCGACGGCAGCGACCGCGTCCAGCTCACCCGCCACGCCGATTTCGGCGTGCGCGGCCCGTCGCTCGCCGCCGGCCGCATCGTCTACCAGCACGGCGCCGACCTGCGCGTGTTCGACCTCGCCCAAGGGAAGGACGAAGCACTCGCGATCGACCTCGTCTCCGACTTCGACCAGGCGCGTCGGCGCTGGCACAAGAAGCCGCTCGAGTTCCTGACCGGGGCCAGCGTCGGCAACGACGCCGAGCGGGTGGCCGTGCTCGCCCGCGGGCGGCTCGCGATCGCCGGCGTCGGCCCGCTGCGGCGCGTGGACGTCACGCTGCCGGGCGACGCCCGCGTGAGCCAGGTCGCGATGGCCCCCGACGGGAAGGCCGTCTACACGATCACCGACCAGAGCGGCGAGCAGGAGCTGTGGCGCTTCGGCACCGACGGCTCGCCGCGCGGGACCCAGCTCACCCGCGACGGCGGCGCCCACCGCTGGGGCCTCCACCCTTCGCCCGACGGCAAGTGGATCGCGCACCACGACAAGCGCGGCCGCCTCTTCCTGCTGGAACTCGCGACCGGCACCAACACGCTGGTCGACGAGAACCCGGCCGACTTCCACGCGGACCTCACGTGGTCCCCCGACTCGAAGGCTCTGGCCTTCGCGCGCTCGGCCAGCGACCGCCAGCTCAACCAGGTCTTCGTGCTCGACGTCGCGACCCGCAAGGTCCACGTGCTGACCAGCGACCGCTACGTCTCCTCGGCGCCCGCGTTCTCGCCCGACGGCCAGTGGCTCTACTTCCTCTCCGACCGCCACTTCGACGCCTGGCCCAGCGGCCCGTGGGGCGACCGCAACATGGGCCCGGGCTTCGTGCGCCGCACCCGCGTGTACGCGCTGTCCTTGCAGTCCGGGCGCCGCTTCCCGTTCCAGCCGAAGGACGAGCTGGCCCCGGCGAAGCCCGCGGGCGACGACAAGAAGAAGGAAGGCGAGGCCGCGCTGCCGGCGATCGAGTACGCCGGGCTGGCCGAGCGGCTGCACGAGGTGCCGATCGCGCCCGGAGGCTACGAGGCGCTGGCCGTGGACGCGGCCCGGCTCTACCTGCTCGACCGCGAGCCCGGCGACGACGCGCGGCCGAGCCTGAAGACTCTGGCGATCGCCGACGACGCGCCGAAGCCCGAGACGTTCATGGCCGACGTGGCCGCGTTCCAGCTCTCGGGCAACCGCAAGAAGCTGCTGATCCTGAAGGCGGGGGCCGACGGCCCCGGCGACCTGCTGGTCGTCGACGCCGGCGCCAAGGCCCCGGCCGAGCTGGGCAAGGCGCAGGTGCGGCTCCGCGACTGGCAGCTCGAGCTCGACCCGCGCCAGGAGTGGCGCCAGATGTTCGCCGACGCCTGGCGCATGCACCGCGAGTTCTTCTACGACCCGGCGATGCGCGGCGTCGACTGGAAAGCGGTGCGCGCCCGCCACGAGCCGCTGCTCGCGCGGGTCCACTCGCGCGAGGAGCTGAACGACCTGCTCGGGCAGATGACGGCCGAGGTCGGCAGCCTGCACTCGCAGATCGTGCCGGGCGAGCTGCGTTCGGCGCAGGACGGCGCGGCGTTCGCGTCGCTCGGGGCGGACCTCGAGGCCGTCGACGGCGGCTACCGGATCGCCCGCATCTGGCAGGCCGAAGTCGAGCTGCCCGGCGAGCGCGGCCCGCTGGCGGCGCCCGGCGTCGACGCCCGCGTCGGCGACGTGATCACCGCCATCAACGGGGTGCCGACGGCCGAGCGCGCGCCGTACGCCGCGCTGCTCAACCAGGCCGGCCAGCAGGTGCTGCTGACGCTGAAGCGCGGCGCGGCCGAACACCGCGTGGTCGTGGTGCCGGTGAACGGAGGCCGCCACTCCGCGCTGGCCGCGGAGGAGTGGGAGCGCGCCAACCTCGCCCGCGTCGAGGCGGGGTCGTCGGGCCGCATCGGCTACCTGCACCTGCGCGCGATGGGCGACAAGGACATCGAGGACTTCGCGCGCGACTTCTACGGCCAGTTCGACCGCGACGGCCTCGTCATCGACGTGCGCAACAACCGCGGCGGCAACGTCGACTCGTGGATCATCGAGAAGCTGCTGCGCCGGGCGTGGGCGTTCTGGAAGGCGCCCGGCGGGCCCGCCTACTGGAACATGCAGCAGACGTTCCGCGGCCACCTGGTCGTGCTGATCAACGAGCACACCTACTCCGACGGCGAGACCTTCGCGGCGGGCGTCAAGGCGCTCGGCCTCGGCCGGCTGATCGGCCGCCGCACGGCGGGTGCCGGCGTGTGGCTCACCGGGCGCAACAACCTGCGCGACGGCGGCCGCGCGCGGGCGGCCGAGTTCCCGCAGTACGACCCCGAGGGCAACTGGCTGCTCGAGGGCCGCGGCGTCGACCCCGACCAGGTCGTCGACAACCTGCCGCGCGCGAGCTTCGACGGCCGCGACGCCCAGCTCGAGGCGGCGCTCGCCTGGCTTCGCGAGAAGCTCGAGAAGGAGCCGGTCAAGCCGGCGCAGGCGAAGCCGATCGGTGGCCTCGACCGCCCGGGCAGCGACGCCAGGCGGCAGCAATAGCGACGGCAGTTTGAACGTCAGGGAACGGATGGCGGCGGCGGGGCCCGGGGCCCGATCCTGTGCCCGTCGCCCGCCCCTTCGGGCTGCGGCGGCGCGCGGCGCGGAGGCCGCCTTGCCATGTTGCTCGCTCCACCTCTCGTCTCCCTCGACGTGACGCCCCGTCGTCCCACCCCGCTCGACGAGGCGGCCTGCTGGCAGGCCGTGGTCGATCGCGACCGCGCCGCCGACGGCCGCTTCGTCTTCGCCGTGCGGACGACCGGCGTCTACTGCCGCCCGTCCTGTCCCGCGCGGCGGCCACGGCGCGAGAACGTGCGCTTCTTCGCCGCGGGCCCGGCCGCGAGCGCGGCCGGCTTCCGCGCCTGCCGACGCTGCCGCCCCGACGGCCCCGATCCGCGCGAGGAGTCGCAGCAGGCGCAGGCCGCGCGCATCCGCGCGCTCTGCGCGTGGATCGCCGAACAGGCGGACGGCGGCGAAGCGCTGACGATCGCCGACCTCGCGCGGCGCGCGGGGTTGAGCGAGGGCCACCTGCAGCGCAGCTTCCGCAGGGTGACGGGCGTCTCGCCCCGCCAGTACGTCGCCGCCCGCCGCCTCGAGCGCCTCAAGCGCGAGCTGCGCGAGGGGCGCGCGGTCACCGCCGCGATCTACGAGGCGGGCTTCGGCTCGAGCAGCCGCGTCTACGAGCGCGCGGCGGAGCGGCTGGGGATGACGCCGGGCGCGTACCGCCGCGGCGGCGACGGCGTCGAGGTCGCGTTCGTCTCGATCCCGACGCCGCTCGGCGAACTGGGCCTCGGCGCGACCGAGCGCGGCATCTGCTTCCTGCAGTTCGGCGCCTCCGGGCGCGCCCTCGAGGCGCAGCTGCGCTCGGAGCTGCCGGCCGCGCAGGTGAGGCCGGCCGCCGCGGGCGGCACGCTGCGCGCCTGGGCGGAGGCGCTGCGCGATACGCTCGGCCGCGACGGCGCGCCGCTGCCCGAGCTGCCGCTCGACCTGCGCGGCACCGCCTTCGAGCAACGGGTGTGGAACGCGCTGCGCGCGATCCCGGCCGGCGCGACCCGCTCCTACGGCGAGGTGGCGACCGCGATGGGCGAACCGCGCGCTGCGCGCGCCGTCGCCCGCGCCTGCGCCGCCAACCGCACGGCGCTGCTGGTGCCCTGCCACCGCGTGATCCGTGGCGACGGCGGCCTCGGCGGCTTCCGCTGGGGCCTCGCCCGCAAGCGCCGCCTGGTCGCGCGCGAGAAGGCCTGAGCTAGGAGGGCGGCTGCTGCCGCGCCGCGAGAGCCAGCCCGACCAGGGCGAGCGACGCGAGTGCGGCGGCCGCCAGGCCCTCGGTCAGGCCGACCGGCCAGTACGAGAACTCGACCACCGCGCGCCCGGGCGGCAGCGGCACCGCGCGGAAGAAGCCGTGGGCGCGGCGCACGGCCACGGCTTCCCCGTTCACCCGCGCCGTCCAGCCCGCGTCCCAGGCGTCGTGCAGCACGAGCCAGCCCGCGGCCGGACCCTCGGCCCGCACCACGACCCGGTTCGCGCCCGCCTCCTCGATGGCCGCGGGCTGCGGAGGGAAGTCGGCCGCGGACGGCGACACGGGCCCTTCGACGATCGCGACGCGGCCCGGATCGACAGCCTCGAGCAGCGCGCGGGCTTCGGCAGGACCGCGCGCCGCGACGGCGTGCGGCACGACCAACGCCCGCGGCAGCACGGCGTCGTGCCCCAGCAGCCGGCGCGGCGGCCCCGGGCTGACCGAGACCCTCACGCCGAGCGCGGCCATGCGGCGCGCGCCCTCCGGTGCGAAGTCCTCCTGCCACGCGGCGACCGGCTCGCCGTAGCCCGCGGCCGAGAGCAGGTCGAAAGCGAGGGCCCGGTTGCCACCGAGCGCGTCGCGCTCCACGACTCCGCGGCCGTCCGTGCCGAGGATGCCGGCGTACCCGGGGAACGAGACCGCGCCGAGAAAACGCGGCGCGGCACCGGAGGCGTCGCGCGGCAGCGCCCGGAGCACCGCGACCATGCGCGGCGTCGCCTCGTAGAGGACAGGCGGCGCCCACGGGATCGTCGCCCACGCCGACGCCACCAGTTCCGCGCCGACCAGCAGCGCCAGCGCGACCCGCGTCCGCCGCCCGCGCACGAGCGCGTGGAGCGCGAGCCCCGCGAGCAGGGCGACGCCCAGCGAGAAGCCGAGCAGGTAGCGGGCCGGCACGCGCGCGGAGCCCACGAACGGAACCCCGCCCGCGAGCTCGAACAGCGGCGTCGTCGGCCCGAGCGCGAGCAGTGCCGCGAGCAGCGCCGCAGCCGCGTAGCCGAGGGCCACCCGCGGCAGGTGCCCGCGCAGCGCGAGCCCGAGACCGGCCGCGGCCAGCGCGAGGGTGACGACGCCGACGTGGGCGCGCGCCTCGGGCCAGTCCTGGCGCGTCCCGCTCGCGACCGCGAGCTGCAGGGCGTTCGCGGGCGTCACCGAGCCCCACGCGCGGTCCAGCGGACCGAGCCCCGCGACCAGCACGGAGTCCTGGACCAGCGCCAGCGTGGGCAGCGCCTGCGGTGCGCCGAGCCCGAGGCCGAGCACGAGTCCCAGCGCCACAGCCCGGGCCCGGCCCTCGACCGCGGCCTGCAGCACCGGCACGACCGCGATCAGCGCCAGCGGCAGCAGCGACTGCGGCCGCCCGGCCAGCAGCAGCGCGCCGACGGCCAGCGCGACGCCGACGGCCGAGCCCGGGGCCGCGGGCGCGCGCCGGGCGCGTTCGAGCGCGAGCAGCAGGGCCGGGGCCAGTCCCGCGACCACGGCCGCGTTGGGCCACGCAGCCGCCACCAGCCGGCCCGACAGCCCCCACGCCAGGCCCGTCAGCGCGGCGGCGGCGCGCCCCATGCCGAGCGTGCGCCCGAGCGCGTGGGCGAAGCCCGCCGCGAGCAGCGAGCCGAGCACGAACGCCGCGTCGCTGGCCCGGTGCGGTGCCCACCCGAGCAGGCGCAGCGGCGCTTCGACGGGCGAGAGGAGGCCCGCCTCCCCGTTGGCGTGGAGCGGATAGCCGCCGCGCATTCCGGGCGCCCACAGCGGCAGCTCGCCCTGCGCCTGCGCGCGGGCGACGAACGCGCGGAACGGCACGTGCTGGTAGAAGAGGTCGTAGTGGGCGACGGAGCGGACGCCCGCGACGACCGGCGCCCACGCGACGAGCACGAGCAGCAGCACGCCACAGAGGGCGGGCGCCTCGCGGCGCAGCGCAGCGGAGGAGAGCACGGACGAGGATGCTACCCGCTTCGCGCCGGGACGCCGACAGGCTGCGAGCGGCGCGACCTGGCGAGTAGCATGCGACATGGCCCGAAGCGAGGGGAGCTGAGCCGGTGCTGCTGCCGATCGGCGACGCGCCGAACCCCAAGGGCACGCCGTGGGTGACCTGGGCGCTGATCCTCGCCAACGTGCTCGTGTACCTGCTGGTCAGCGTGCCGCTCGGCGCCCGCCGCGCCGACGTGCGCGACCCGGCGCTGCGCGAGTACGTCGAGGTCGTGGTCGGGCTCTCGGGGGGCGAGGTCTCGCCGCGCCAGGTCGCGCTGCAGACCTCGGCCTACGACCTGTTCACCTTCGAGCACGGCTACCGGCCCGCCGCGCCGCAGCTCCTCGACCTCTTCACCTGCATGTTCCTGCACGGCGGCCTGATGCACCTCGTCGGCAACATGCTGTTCCTGTGGATCTACGGCGACAACGTCGAGCGCCGGCTGGGCGCGATCCCCTACCTGATCGCCTACCTCGCGACCGGCGCGCTGGGCACGCTGTCGCACGCGCTCGTCTTCTCCGACTCGCCGGTGCCGCTCGTCGGCGCCTCGGGCGCGATCTCCGGCCTGCTCGGGCTCTACTTCGTCTGGTTCCCGCGCAATAGCGTGCGGATGCTGATGCTGTTCCCGCCGTTCGTGATGCAGGTGATCGAGGTGCCCGCCCGTTTCGTCCTCGGCGCCTACGTCGTGTTCGACAACCTGCTGCCGTTCCTGGCGGCGGGCCAGGGCGGGGTCGCCCACGGCGCGCACCTCGGCGGCTTCGTCGGCGGCGCGGCGCTGGCGTGGTGGCTGAACCGGGGCGTCGCGGCCCCGCGCGAGGTCGGGGTCGAGGCCGAAGCGACGGGGCTCGCGCCCCGCGAGGCGCTGGCGCGCGGGCTCTTCGCGGAAGCGGCGCGGGCCTGGTTCGCGCTGCCCGCTGCGGAGGCGCGCTTCGCGCTGAACCCGGGCGAGGCCGCGCTGCTGGCCTCGTGGCTGCGCACCCACGCCCATCCCGACGCCGCGCTCACGCTGCTGCGCCGGGTGACGCGCGACCAGCCGCGCGGCGAGGGCCTGGCCGAGGCCTTCGCGACGATCGGGCTGATCCTGCTCGACGACCGCGCGGAGCCGACCGCGGCGTGGCAGTACCTGCTGCAGGCGCTGGAGGCCGGGCCGCGCCCGGAGACGGCGTTCGCGGTGCGCCAGGCACTGGCCCGCGTCGAGGCGCTGCAGAAACGCGCCATCGGCCGCCTGCGCCGGCCCCACGACTGGTGAACGGCGTCCGCTTCCGGGACACGGCTCTCCGCGGACGCGCAGGCGGAACCGGACGGGAGCCCGGGGCCACGCCCGCAAACTCGCGTCCCGTCTCGACTTCTTCTCGCCAGCCCCGCGGGTACGGGTTTCGCTGAGGGGTCGGCCATGCGCGCCTTCTTCGACGACCTGCGCTTCGCCGCCCGCTCGCTGCGCCGCGACCGCGGCTTCACGGCGGGCGCCGTGTCGACGCTCGCGGTCGCGATCGCGCTGTTCCTCGCGAGCACCGCGGTGACCCGCGCCTACCTGCTGCGCGACCTGCCCTACCCGGCCTCGGAACGGCTCCACTGGGTGCGCTACGGCGGGCCGACCGTGCCGGCGCCGCGGGGGATGGAGGCGCTCGACTGGAACTCGCTCGCCGACCTCGTCGAGCACCCGGTCGCCTGGGACCTCGACGCGTTCTACCTGCTGGGCGGCGAACGCACCGAGACCAGCACCGGCGCCTGGGTGACGCCCGGCTTCGTGGCGGCGCTGGGCGTGGAGCCCGTCCTCGGCCGCGGCCTCTCGCCCGAGGCGTTCCGCGAGGGCGGGCCGAACGAGGCCCTGATCAGCCATCGCCTGTGGCATTCGCGCTTCGGCGGCAGCCCGGACGTCGTGGGCCGCAGCTTCAGGGCCTACGTCGCCGACCGGCCGCAGGAGGCGGAGAGCTTCCGCATCGTCGGCGTGCTGCCGGCCTCGTTCTGGCACGTGAACCCGTACACAGAGATCTTCGCCCCGCTGCGCGCGCCCACTTTCCCCTACATGGTGCGGCTGCGCCCCGGCGTCGCGCCCGAGGCGCTGCGGCAGCGCGTCACCGCGCTGGTGACGGCCGGCGCGCGCGAGGTGCCGCCCGGGTGGCAGGCGAGCGTCGAAGGCGTGCACGAGGCCTACGTGGCGGCGATCGGCCCGACGCTCCGCGCGGCCAGCCTCGCGAGCCTGCTGGTGCTGCTGATCGGCTGCGCCAACGTCGCGGCGCTGCTGCTGGTGCGCGGCGCCCGCCGCCGCCACGAGGTCGCGGTGCGCACGGCGCTCGGCGCCGGCCGCCGCGCGATCTCCCGGCTGCTCGCCGCGGAGGCCTGCGTGCTCGGCCTGTCCGCCGCGGCGATCGCGGCGCTGCTCGCGGGATTCGCGCTCGAGGCGCTCGGCCCCGCGCTGCAGGAGCAGATCGGCCGCAGCGCGCCCGGCGGGCTCGAGGCGCTGCGGCTGGACGCGCCGCTGGCGGCGCTCGCGGCGGGCGTCGGCGTGCTGGCGGCGGTGGCGTGCTCGTTCGCGCCGCTCTTCGTCGCGCTGCGCCCCGACCTCGCCGCGTTCGTGCACGGGGCCGCGCGCGGGGCCACGGCCGGGCGCGGCGTCGGCCGCTTCCGCGCCGCGCTGCTCGCGCTGCAGGTGGCCGCCTCGCTCGCGCTGCTGGCCGGCGCGGGCCTGATGCTGCGCTCGGCCCACGGCCTCGGCCGCGTCGACCTCGGCATCGCGCCGCACGGCGTCGTCAGCGGCTCGCTGACGCTGCGCGCCTCGCGCTACCCGGACGCGCCGAGCCGGGCCGCCGTCTTCGAGGCGATGCGCTCGCGGCTGGCGCAGGCGCCCGGCACCTCCGCGGTGGCGTTCACGTCGATGTGGCCGCTGCAGCAGGCGGCCGCTCAGCCGGTCCGCGCCGAGTCCGGCGCCGAGACCCGCGCGCCCGCGCAACTCGTCGGGCCGGGCTACTTCGAGACGCTCGGCATCCCGCTGCGCGCCGGCCGCGCTCTGACCGCGGCCGACCGCCACGGCGCGGAGCTCGTGATGGTGGTCAGCGAGACGCTCGCCCGCCGGTTGTGGCCCGCCGGCGACGCGCTGGGCCGCGTGGCGTCGATCCCGCAGCCGCACTCGACGCAGCCGCCGGTCTCGCGCCGCGTCGTCGGCGTCGCGGCCGACGTGAAGCAGGGCCCGCTCGACGACGAGCTGGCCGACGCCTACGTGCCGCTGCTCCAGGAGCCCGGCCGCTTCGCGTTCGCGCTGCTGCGCCACGCCGCACCGCCGCCGCAGGCCCTCGACCTGCTGCGCGACGCGGTGCGAACCGCCGATCCCGAGATCGCGCTCGACCGCACGGTGACGCTCGCGGAGCTCGCCGACCGCGCGGGCACGGGGCCGCGGCTGCTGGCGGGCCTGCTCGCGGGCTTCGCGCTGGCCGCGGTGCTGCTCGCGCTGGTCGGGATCGCGGGCGCCGTGGCCTACGCCGTGCGCCAGCGCGAGCGCGAGATCGCCGTGCGGGTCGCCCTCGGCGCCGCTCCCGCGCAGGTGGTGCGGCTGTTCCTGCGGCAGGGCGCGGCCGTGCTGGGAGCCGGCCTCGCGCTCGGGGTCCCCGCGGCGCTCGGCGTCGGCCGCCTGCTCGAGAGCCAGCTCTTCGCGGTCGGCCCGCGCGACCCGTTGACGCTGGCGGTCTCCGCCCTGCTCTTCGGGGCGGCCGCGCTCGGCGCCACCTGGTGGCCGGCGCGGCGCGCGGCGGCGACCGATCCGTCGGTCGCGCTCCGCGTCGAGTAGCTACTCCGCGCGCAGCGCGATCACCGGGTCGACGGCCGTCGCGCGCAGGGCGGGGACCAGGATCGCGAGCGCGCCGACGGCGGCGAGGGTCATCGCCATGCCGGCGTGGACCAGCGGGTCGGAGGGGCTGACGAACAGCAGCGCCGCGACCAGCCGCGACAGCGCCAGCGCGGCGATCGCGCCGAACGCCAGGCCGACGCCGACCACCGCCAGGCCCTGGCGGAACACCATCGCCATCACGGCGGCGCGGCCCGCGCCCAGCGTCATCCGCACCCCGATCTCGCGGGCGCGCTGGCCGACCGCGTACGACATCACGCCGTAGAGGCCGACGCTGGCGAGCACGAGGGCCAGCGCGCCGAACACCGCCAGCAGCGAGGCGGCCAGCCGCGAGGCCCACAACGAGTCGCGCAGGGCCTGGCCCGCGGTGGTCAGGCCCACGAGCGGCATCTCGCGCTGCAGCGCGACGAGCTCGGCGCGCAGCGCCGGCAGCAGCGGGCCCGGCTCGCCCGCAGCGCGCACGATCAGCGTCAGGGCGCCGCGGTAGTCCTGCTCGAGCGGCCGGTAGACGTAGGGCTGCGGCTGCTCGCCGAGGGTGTTGTACTTGGCGTTGCGGGCGACGCCCACGATCTCGACCAGCGACTCCTCGCCGAAGAAGCGGAAGCGCTTGCCGAGCGCCTCCTGCCCGGGCCAGAAGCGGGCCGCCATCGCCTCGTTGACGACCACGACCGGCGGCGAGCCCGCGCGGTCGTCGGCGCCCAGCGCGCGCCCGCGCAGCAGCGGCACGCCGACCGTCTCGAAGTAGCCGGCGGTGACGCCGTTGACCTGGACCAGCACGCCGCGCTCGCCCTCCTGCCCCTCGGGGAACACGGAGCGCGCCAGGCTCCCCTGCAGCGGCCCCGCGTGGGCGAGCGTGGCGCGGGCCACGCCCGGGATCGCGCCCACCCGCTCCAGGACCGTGCGCAGGAAGACGAGGCCGCGCTCGCGGTCGTAGCCCTGCAGGCCGAGGTCGAACGAGACGAGGCCCAGCCGCTCGGAGTCGAAGCCGGGGTCGACGCGCTGGGCGGCGTCCAGGCTGCGCGTGAACAGTCCGGCGCCGACGAGGGCGACCAGCGACAGCGCCACCTGGGCCCCGACCAGCAGGTGGCGGGCGGAGCCGAGGCGCCCGCCGCGCGTCTCGCCCGTGCCGCGGTCCTTGAGCGTCGTCACCAGCTCGGGCCGCGCCACCTGCCACGCGGGCGCGAGGCCCGCGAGCACGGCGGTGAGCACGGCGACGCCCAGCGTGAAGGCCAGCACCCGCGGGTCGAGGCCGAGGTCGAGGCTCAGCGTGACCTGGGCGGGCAGGCCGGACACGAACGCGAGCAGCGCGTTCCCGGACCAGCGCGCCACCAGCAGCCCGAGCAGCGCGCCGGCGAAGGCCAGCAGCAGGCTCTCCGCGAGCAACTGCCGCACCAGCGCCCCGCGGCCCGCGCCCAGCGCGAGGCGCACGGCGGTCTCCCGCTCGCGGGCGCTGGCCCGCGCCAGCAGCAGGTTGGCGACGTTGGCGCAGGCGATCAGCAGCACGAGGCCGGTGATCGCCATCAGCATCGCGGTCCCCGCGACCGCGGCGTCGCGCAGGCCGGGGAAGATCGTCGCCTGCTGGAAGGGCAGCAGCGTCAGGCTGCGCCCCTGGTTGTCGGCGGGATGGGCCTGCTCCAGCCGCGAACCCAGCGTCTGCAGCGCGGCCCGCGCGGTCGCGAGGTCGACGCCGGGCCGCAGCCGCGCGACCGGCGAGAGCGACAGGCCACGGCGCTGCCCGTACCAGTTCTCGTCGCGGCGCAGCGCGGCGTTCATCGCCATCGGCGCCCACAGGTCCGGCTCGAGGCCGAGGGTCGCCCCCGTGAAGCCTGGCGGCGCCACGCCGACGACCTCGAACGGCGTCGCGTTGACGACGATCCGCTCGCCGATCACCGTGGCGCGCCCGCCGAACTTGCGAGTCCAGGTGCCGTGGCTCAGCACCACCACCGGATGCGCCCCGGGCGTCGTGTCGTCGCTGCGCGCGAGCAGGCGGCCCAGGAACGGCTGGAGGCCGAGCGTCTCGAAGTACTCGCCCGACACCATCTGCCCGAAGCCCACGGTCGCCTCGCCGCCGCGGACGGAGATCGCGAGCGGCGTCCAGTCGTAGGCCGTGACCGACGCGAAGACGTCGCCCGACTGCGCCCGCAGGTCCAGCCAGTTGAGGTGCGACACGGGCGCCAGCCCGGGGTTGGCGCGGTCGGTGCCGAAGATCGCGACCAGCGTGCCGGGGTCAGCGACCGGCAGCGCGCGCAGGAACAGCGCGTTGACGAGACTGAAAATGGTGGCGTTGGCACCGATTCCCAGCGCCAGCGACAGCACTGCCAACCCCGAGACGGCCGGGCGGCGAAGCAACGCGCGGGCCCCGAACCGCAGGTCGCGCAGCCAGCCTTCCATGCGGACCTCCGCGGTCGATGCTAGCGCGCCCCCGGCATGGCTGCATGCCGCAGCGCCTGCCACGCCCCCTGCACCAGGCCGCTCGCGACCAGCACCGTGGGCGGCAGCAGCGGCATCGCGTAGCGGTCGATCGCGAACGGGATCCAGGTCACCACCGCCGCGGCCGCGAGCCACCACCACAGCGCGACCAGCCGCGCGACGGGAGCGCCCGGGCGGCGCGCCAGCGCCAGGCTGCCGAGGCCGGCCAGCGCCAGCAGCGGCGGCCACAGGCCGACGAGCCGCGCGACGGCGACGGCGCGCGACGGCATCCCCTCCAGGAACGGCACGCCGAAGCCACGCTGGATCTCGACGGTGAGCCGCGGCTCGACGAACAGGTCCCGCACGCCGGCCACGACGTCGTCGTGCAGCGCCGGGTTGACGCCGACGAACACGAGCGCAGCGGTCGCAAGCGCGAGCGCCAGCAACACGAGCACCGTGGCCGCCCCGCGCGAGTCGCGGCGGGCGCGGGCCGCGGCGGCGGCCACTCCGGCGACGCCGAGCACCAGCGCCGCCGCCAGCGCGTTCATCTTCGCGGCGCAGGCCAGGCCCAGCAGGGCGCCCGAGCCGAGTGCCAGCGCGCCCGCGCGCGAGGGCCGCGCCGCGACCGCGAGCGCCGCCACCGCCAGCGCAGCGGTCGCGAAGAAGATCGCGACCATGTCGCTCATCGCGAACAGGTACGCGGCGCGCGCGATCGGGTGCAGCAGGAAGCCGAGCGCGGCGACGAGGCCGGCCGCCGGCCCCCAGGCCGCGTGGCCGAGCGCGTACAGCAGCCACGCGGTCCCGATCGCGAGGGCGAGCATGGCGAGCCGGGCCGGCCACAACTGCTCGCGCGGCGGCGGGGGCATGCTCCCTGCGCGGTAGGCGGCGAGCAGCTCCGGCGAGGCGCGGCGGGCGACCGCCTCGCGCTTGGCGTGGGAGACGGGATCGCGGCCCCAGGCCCCGGGCACGCCGGCGAAGCGGATGTAGAAGTTCGCCAGCAGGTCGGGGTCGCGCACCGGCTGCCCGGCGAGGCGCAACGCGAGCGCGATGGCGTAGCGGGCGACCGGCGGGTTCTCGCGGGCGGGCAGCAGTTGCCAGTCGGGATGCGCGCGGCCCGAAGCGCTCGCCGCCAGCTCCCCGTAGTACGCGCCCCCGATCCAGTACAGCTCGTCGACGTGCCAGCGCAGCGGGCCGCGCGCCCCATGCGCCGCGAGGGCCACGGCCGTGGCCGCGATCGCCGCGAAGGCCAGCAGGTGGGAGCGCATCGGGCCGCGATCGTAGCAGGCGCGCCGCGGCGCCCTTGCGGCGGGCAGGTAGCCGCGACATGATCCCGTTTCCTTCCCGGAGGTTTCCAGAAGTGCCCAGGCTCAGCCTGCGCAACAAGCTGCTGCTGCTCGCCGTCGTGCTCGCGCTGCTCCCGATCGGGATCGCCGGCCGCACGCTGATCGAGATCACCCAGGGCGAGCTGAAGGCGCTCGCCAACCAGGAGGCGGTGCTGACCGCCGAGCAGGTCGCGCGCGAGCTCGACGGCCTGGTCGCCGACACCTGGCTGCCGGCGCTGGTCGTGCTGCGCGACACCTTCGACGACCCGCAGCTCGGCGAGCGCGAGAAGACCGCCGTGCTGGCCAGCAGCCGCGACATCCCCGACGTGGTCGCGCTGCAGATCACGCCGACCGACGGCGGCGAGCCGCTGCTGCTGACCCAGGGCGAGTTCGCGGAACGGCTGGCGGGGGCCGGCCAGGACCCGATCGCGGCCCTGAGGCTGCCGACGGAGAAGGTCGCGGCGCTCTACAGCTCCGACGGCCCCGGCGTGGGCGACCTCGTCCACCTGGCGGCCTCGGACGACTGGCTGCTGACGCTGGTGCTGCCGCTCGAGAATGCCGTGCGCGGCCGGCCGGCGGCGCTCTCGGCGCGGGTCGACCTGCGACGCCTGCGACAGCGGGTGGAGACCCACCATTTCCAGGCCACGGGCGCCCTCACCCTGGTCGACGCCGAGGGCCGCGCGCTGTTCGACGCCGCGCGCCCGGACCTGCGCGAGCGCGAGCTGGTCAAGGCTGCCGTCGACCAGCTCGCCCAGGGCGCCCGCACGGCCGGGGCCATGCCCTACGTGCGGCCGGACGGAGAGCGCGTGCTCGGCGCCTACGCGCTGCCACGGCGGCTCGACTGGGCGGTGATCGCGGAGCGCTCCGAGGCCACAGCCTACGTCGCGATCCGGCGCATGACGCAGAGCCTGATGCTGTGGGTCGGCATCGGCGTCGTGGTCGCCGTGGTCGGCGGCGCCTGGTTCGCGCGCCGCATCTCGCGCCCCATCCTCGAGGTCGGCCGCGTCGCCAACGCCGTCGGCGAGGGCGACTTCGCGGTGCGGGTGCCGAAGGTCGCGACCGGCGACGAGATCGAGGACCTGGCCCACCGCATCAACGGCATGATCGAGGGGCTCGCCGAGCGCGAGCGCGTCAAGAACGAGAACGCGGTGCTGCTCGACCTGACCCAGCGCCTGCACGCGCTGAACGAGCAGAAGAACAGGTTCCTCGGCATGGCCGCCCACGACCTGCGCAACCCGATCGGCGGCATCCTCGGCTACTCGGAGCTGCTGCTGGAGGAGCCGCTCGACGAAGAGACGGCGACCGTCGTGCGCAAGATCCAGAGCTCCAGCCAGTTCATGCTGAGGCTGCTCAACGACCTGCTGGACCTGTCGCAGATCGAGTCGGGCAAGCTGGAGCTGCGCAAGGAGCCGACCGACCTCGAAGCGCTCGTCACCCAGAACGTGGAGCTCAACCGCATCCTCGCCCACAAGAAGCGGATCACGATCGACCTGCGCAGCGAGCCCGGGCTGCCGCCGCTCGAGATCGACCCCGCCAAGGTCGAGCAGGTGCTCTCCAACCTGATCAGCAACGCGGTCAAGTACTCGCACCCGGACACGACGGTGACGGTGACCGTCGAGCGCCGCGAGGGCGACGTGCTGGTCGCGGTCCGCGACCAGGGCCAGGGCATCCCCGCCGAGGAGCTGCACAAGGTCTTCCAGGAGTTCCAGAAGACCAGCGTGCAGAGCACGGCCGGCGAGAAGAGCACCGGGCTCGGCCTCGCGATCGTGCAGAAGATCGTCGACGGCCACGGCGGCCGCATCGGCGTCGAGAGCGAGGTCGGGCGCGGCTCCACGTTCTCGTTCACGCTGCCGGTTCAGGCGCCGCGCGGCGGCGGCCCGGTCGACCGCGCGCAGCGGGTGGACGCGCGGGCGCCGATCCACTTCGCGGCCCAGGGCGACGACGGCCGCAGCCAGGCCGGGCTCGGCACGGCGCTCGAGGTGAGCGCGAGCGGCACCCAGATCGAGTCGAGCGTGGCGCTGAAGGTCGGCGAGTCGATCCGCTTCACGCTGCGGCTGCCGTCGGGCTCGGTCACCGGCGCCGGCCAGGTGATGCGGATCGCCGGTCCCGGCCGCTACGGGGTCCGCTTCGCGAAGCTCGAAGACGACGGCGGGGCGCTCGCCCGCTTCCTCGCGACGCCCTGAAACACGAAAGCCCGGCACCCCTGCGGGGGCCGGGCCTTCGAAACGGCGTTTCTGCGGTCTAGCGAATCGGCTGGACGTTCGCCGCGCGCGGCCCCTTGGGGCTGTCCGTGATCTCGAACCGGACCTTGTCACCCTCGTTCAGGGTGCGGAAGCCCTCGGCCCGGATCTCGGAGTGGTGGACGAAAACGTCCGGACCACCCTCACGCGACAGGAAACCAAAACCCTTCGACTCGTTGAACCACTTGACGGTACCTTCGACCATAGCGCTCAGGCCCTCCTTCAGGCCTTCGCCTCGCTGTCACGTCGCCTGCGCGCCACAGAATCGAAAGCCACCCGCTGCGGATGACCGTTTCCGGAAACGCCACATGCACGTCCAACTCAGCGTGTCGAGAGTAACAGGACTCCCCGGGCAGCACAAGCGACCCGGCCGGCGCTAGCATTTCGCGCGAGGGGGCGCTCGTGGACGTCTACCGCCGCCTGGCCCGCCGGCTCGACGCGCTGCCGCACGGCTTCCCCGCCACCGGCAGCGGGGTGGAACTGCGCATCCTGCGCAAGGTGTTCGAGCCCGCGGACGCGGAGCTGGCGCTGCTGCTGCGGCCGTGGCCGGAGCCGCCGGAGGCGATCGCGCGCCGCGCGCGGCGGCCGGCCGACGAGATCCGCGCCCGCCTGGAGTCGATGGCGGACCGCGGCCAGATCGGCGCCAGCCTCGGCCGCCGCGGACCGCGCTTCTCGCTGATCCCGTTCGTCGTCGGCATCTACGAGTTCCAGCTCGAGCGGATGGACCGCGAGCTGGCGGACCTGTTCGAGGAGTACGCGCCTTCGCTGATGCGCACGCTCGGCGGCCACGCGCCGGCCGTCGCCCGCGTGGTGCCGGTCAATGCGCCGATCGAGGCGCGACCGCGCATCCTGCCCCACGACGACCTGCGCGCGATGCTGGAGCGGGCCCGCTCGTTCCGGGTGGCGCCGTGCATCTGCCGCAAGGAGCGCGCGCTCGAGGGCCACCCCTGCTCCCACACCCTCGAGACCTGCCTCGCGTTCTCGACGCGCGAGAACGCCTACGAGCGCTATCCGCCCGGCGGTCGCGTGATCGACCGCGAGGAGGCGCTGCGGGTGCTCGAAGCCGCCGAGCAGGAGGGGCTCGTCCACTGCACCTACAACGTGCGCGACGAGCCGATGTTCGTCTGCAACTGCTGCTCGTGCTGCTGTGGCTTCCTGCGCGGCGTGAAGGAGTTCCACGCGCCGCACTTCCTGGCGCGCTCCTCCGTCGTCGCCCACGTCGACGCCGACGCCTGCACCGCCTGCGGCGCCTGCGCCGACCGCTGCCCGATGGAGGCGATCGCCGACGCGGGCGACGGCCACGAGGTGCGGGCCGAGCGCTGCATCGGCTGCGGCGTGTGCGCGACCGGCTGCCCGGCGGATGCGATCCGCCTCCGGGAGCGGCCCGGCGCCGAGCCGCCGCCGGCCGGGCTGCTGGACTGGGTGGTGGAGCGCACCTCGAGCCGCTCGCCGCTCAAGGGCCTGGCCCTGCGCGGCGCCCTCGCCTTCCTGCGCGCGACCGGCCGCGGCTAGCGGGCCTGCGCCGCCGCCCTCGCCTGTAGAATCTCCGGACTTTCCCGGCGTTCGTCGAGCCGCAAGGGGGCAAGCGTGTCGCCGCGGTCGGAGCCCTACGAGATCGTCGCGCTGCAGGCGGAGTCGGCGCCGGGGCGCAGGTGACGCCGCGGGTGCCCGTCCGACTTGCCGTGCGGCTGCTGCTCGCCGCGGCCGCCGTGGCGACCCCGCCAATCGCGCGGGCGAGCGACTCGCCTCGTCCCGCTTCGACGCTGGACCTCGAGAGGCTGGACGCCGCTGTCCGCGCGTTCCTGGAGCGCGAGAGCGTCGGCGCGGCCCACGTTTCGGTCCTGCAGGGCGGGCAGCTCGTGTTCGAGCGCGGCTACGGGTCCGTCCCGGGCGGCGCCCCTCCGACGTCCCGCTCGGTGTTCCCGATCGGGTCGCTCTCGAAGCAGTTCACCGCGGCCACGATCCTGGCGCTGGCGGACGCGGGGCGGCTGCGGCTCGACGCCCCGGCACGCGACTTCCTCCCCGAGTGGTTCGCGGACGAGCCCGGGCTGCACCTCACCCACCTGCTGACGCACACCTCGGGCCTCGCGGACTTCCTGTGGCTGCCCGGCTATCGCCCGCTCGGCGACGACGCCGCGAGCCCCAAGGCCGCGTTCCTCGCGCTCGGCGCGCGGGCACCGCGCAAGTTCGCGCCGGGCGAGCGGTGGTCCTACAGCAACACCAACTACAAGGCGCTGGCCCTGATCGCCGAGCGCGTCACCGGCCGGCCGTTCGGCGACGTGCTCTCCGAGCACGTGCTGCGCCCCGCGGGGCTCGGGGACGTGCAGGCCTGCCATGCCCTGGCCCCCGAGGCCTACGTCCCGGGATTCGCCCCCGGCGGCAGGCCGGCGCCGCTCGACCCGAGCCGCGCCGCGTACGAGGGCGACGGCGGCCTGTGTGCCAGCGCGGCGAACCTCGTCGCGTGGCTCCGCCACGGGCTGGGCGCGAGAGGCCTCCTGGCCCGACTCGCCGTGCCCGCCCGCCTGAACTCGGGGCAGGAGGTGCCGTACGGCTTCGGCATCTCGACCCGCGAGTTCCTCGGGCACGCGATGGTCTGGCACGCCGGCAACGTCGACGGCCACAGCACCCTGGTCGCCCACGCGCCGCGGGACGACCGCAGCATCGTCGTGCTCACCAACAAGGGCTTCGCGTGGCTGACCGAGCTGTTGCCCGCGTGGATCGGGGAGCCGGCTCCGACGGCCGCCCCGGCGGCGCCCGCGAAGCCCCCGGAGGGCCGCTACGAGGACGGGCTGTTCCGCCTCGAGCTCCGCGCCGAAGGCGCGGAGCTGCACGTGGAGATCGACCTGATCGGTCCCATCCGCTTCGCGCCGGCTGGCCCGCACGAGTACGTGGCGCGCGACCTCCCCGCGACGTTCCGGATCCGGCTGCCCGCCGACGGCTCGCGCGACGCGTTCGAGTTCGACTGGGGCGAGGTGCGCTCCTTCGCGCGCCGCGTCCCAGACGAACCGCCGGGTTCTCGGCCGCACCTCCGGTAGGGCCGCTTCGACGCGCGTGGCCTAGAATCCACGAACTTTTCCGCGTCCATCTCTCCACTGGAGGGCAGTCCTTGGCGTCGTCGATCGGCCCGTACGAGGTCCTCGCGCCGATCGGCGCGGGGGGGATGGGTGAAGTGTTGCGCGCGCGCGACACGAAGCTCGGCCGCGACGTCGCCCTCAAGGTGCTGCCCGCGGCCTTCGCCCAGGACGCCGAGCGCGTCGCCCGCTTCCGCCGCGAGGCCCAGATCCTCGCCTCCCTCAACCACCCGAACATCGCCGCGATCCACGGCCTCGAAGAGAGCGAAGGCGTGCTCGCGCTGGCCATGGAGCTGGTCGAAGGCGAGGACCTCGCGCAGCGGCTGAAGCGCGGCGCGGTTCCCGTCGACGAGGCGATGGCGATCGCGAGACAGATCGCGGAAGCGCTCGAGGAAGCCCACGACAAGGGCATCGTCCACCGCGACCTCAAGCCCGCGAACGTCAAGGCGACCGCCGACGGCAAGGTCAAGGTGCTCGACTTCGGCCTCGCCAAGGCGTTCGCCGCCGACCCGATGGCCACGTCGGGCGGCTCACGCCAGGCACAGCCTGGCGCTCGGGCCCTCGGGGGCTCCGTCGCGAACGGACGCTCCTCCGCCCCCGAACCCCCGGCGGGCAGCCACGATCTGTCGCAGTCGCCGACGCTGGCGACCGCGGCGGGTACGCAGGCAGGCGTGATCCTCGGCACCGCGGCGTACATGTCACCGGAGCAGGCGCGCGGCAAGGCGGTCGACCGCCGCGCCGACATCTGGGCGCTCGGCGTGGTGCTGTTCGAGATGCTGACCGGCCAGCGCCTGTTCCGCGGCGAGACGGCGAGCGACACGATGGCCGCCGTCCTGCGCGAGCCGGTGCCGTGGGCCGCGTTGCCCCCGGGCACGCCCGAGGGCGTGCGGCGGCTGCTCGCGCGCTGCCTCGATCGCGACCTGCGGCAGCGGCTGCAGTCCGCGGCCGAGGCCCGCATCGCGCTCGAGGCCGTGAGCGGGGCCGCCTCGGGGGTCGCAACCGAGCCGCGCGTTCCGCGCGGGGCTGTGGCGCGGGCGCTGCCCTGGCTCGCGGGCCTCGCCGCCGCGGCCGCGCTCGCGTACTGGGTCGGCCGGAGCGGGGGCGCGAGCGACGCGCCTGCGGAGTTCCGGTCGTTCACGCGCGTGACCTTCGAGGCCGGCCGCGAGACGTCGCCTTCGCTGTCCCCCGACGGCGAGTTCGTCGCCTATGCCGCGCGGCACGAGGGCGATCTGGACATCCTGCTGCTGCGCGTCGGCGGCCAGCGCCCGAACAACCTGACCGAGGACTCGCCGGCCGACGAGAACCATCCCGCGTTTTCGCCCGACGGCCGCGCGATCGCGTTCCGCTCCAATCGCGACGGCGGCGGCATCTTCGTGATGGGGGCCACCGGCGAGTCGGTGCGGCGGCTCACGACCTTCGGCGACAACCCCGCCTGGTCGCCCGACGGCAAGGAGATCGTGTTCGCCACGGAGGGCGAGTCGGACCCGCATGCGCGCGAGAAGAACAGCGAGCTGTGGGTGGTGCCGGCGTCGGGCGGCGAGCCGCGGAAGATCTTCGCGGGCGACGCGGTGCAGCCGTCGTGGTCGCCGGACGGGAACCGCATCGCGTTCTGGGCCACCATCGGCGGCGGCATCCGCCGCGTGTTCACGGTCGCGCGCGACGGCACGGACCCGCAGCCGGTGACCGCCGGCGAGGCGCTCGACTGGAACCCGGTGTGGGCGGGCTCTCACCTCTACTTCATGAGCGACCGCAGCGGAGTGATGGGGCCCTGGCGAGTCGCCCTCGACACGGCGAGCGGCCGGCCGCGGGGCGAACCGGAGCCGCTCGTGCTGCCGACGAGCTGGAGCGGGCAGCTCTCGCTCTCGCGGGACGCGCGCCGGCTCGCGTACCGCACCAGCGAGCTGCACGCGGAGGTGCGGCGCTTCCCCTTCGACGCGCGGGCGGGCCGCATCACCGGCCCGGCCCAGCGCGTCTTCGAAACGGCGATCCCCGTCGTCGGCTTCGATCTGACATCGGACTCCTGGATCGTGTTTCGGACGATGGCGATGCAGGAGGACGTCTACGTGATCCGCGCCGACGGCAGCGGCCTGCGCCGGCTGACGGACGACGACGCCAAGGACCGCAACCCGCTGTGGTCGCCCGACGGCGCCCGCGTGGTCTTCTACTCGAACCGCGGCGGCCACTACGAGGCGTGGATGGTCGCCCGCGACGGCGGCGACCTGCGCCCGCTGACCCGGTTCGCCGGACAGGGCCTCGAGGGCCAGGTCCTCTATCCGCTGTGGGCGCCCGACGGCCGTTCGCTGGTCGCCACGGTGAACCAGGAGCTGGTCCGCTTCCCGCTCGCCGATGCGCCCGTCGACGCCAGGGGGATGGAGGTGTGGCCGACGGAGCGCGGGCAGGCGCGGTCCGTCTTCCCGCAGTCGTGGTCCCCCGACGGCCGCCTGATCGCCTGCGTCGGCGTCGGCGACAACGGCCAGTTGCTCGACGGGCTCTACATCCAGGACGTGGAGGCGCGCACGACCCGCTTCCTGCCGGTCCCGATCTCGGCCCCTTCCGGGAACGGCGTGTTTCCGACCCTGGCCTGGCTCGCCGACAGCCGCCGCGGCGTGATCCGCTGGGCCGACCAGATCCTGCTCGTCGACACGAAGACGGGCGCGATCGAATCGCTGCTGGGCGGCCTCGACCGCAGCGAGGGCCTGGTCCGCCTCAGTGGCGACGCGAACTGGCTCTACATGCTCGACTCGCGCGAACAGGCCGACGTCTGGGTCGCCAGCCGCTAGGCTCGAGAATCCCCGCTAGGGCCCGGGCCGCGGCGGCGTGCGCTCGAGCCAGTCGATCAGCGCCGGGTTGAACAGCTCCGGGCGGTTCATCACCCAGTGGCCCGTGGGGAGCGCGACGACGCGGTTTCCCGGGCGCGCGGCGATGCGCTCGGCCCACTCCTTGCTGTGGAAGAAGAAGGGCTTGCGCTCGCCGTAGACGAAGAGCATCGGCATCGGCGGCTCGAGCTTTGGAGCACCGCGGTAGCCGCCGTGCGAGCCGGTCCACGCGATGTCGTACGGGTAGCCCATGCCCGCGTGGACACTGGCGAGGTCCCCGGGCGCGCGCAGCCAGCGCGCCATGCGGCGCGCCAGGGCGTCGCCCGGCGCTCCGCCGATGCGCCACGCGACGATCAGCCAGAGCTGATAGGCGGCGATCATCAGGACGTGCCGGGCGGACAGCGCCGCGCGGTTCTCCCGGGAGCCGGCGTCGCCGACGTCGACGCCCACCAGCCGCGGCACCAGTTCGGGGTGCTGCATCGCGAAGCGGTAGCCGAAGACCGCACCCCAGTCGTGCACGACCAGCGTCACCGGGCCGCCGGCGCGCAGGGCGATCCGGCGCAGCAGGTCCACGATCTGCGCGAGCGGCACCGCGCGCCGCGGCGTTCCCGGCTCGAAGCCCGGCAGCGTGAAGCGCAGGCAGCGCCAGCGGTGCTTCAGGGCGGCGACCTGCGCGTCCCACAGCCGCCAGGTGTCGGGCCAGCCGTGGACGAAGAGCAGCGTCTCCGGGCCTTCGCCTTCGGCGTGCACGACGACGTCGTCGATCGTGAAGCCGCCGACGTCGACGACCCGTTGCGGGACCTGTTCGGGGGTGGGCATCGGCGCCGATGTTAGGCGACAGGCGCCGAAGGCGGGCGAACGGTATGATCGGCCGCTTCGTCATGCCAACCCAGCCCCGGCCGGCGCTCCGCCCCGCGCACTCGTCACGCCTGCGTCCGGCCTCGTGAGCCACGCGCTCGAGACCGGGGCCCGGCTCGGCCCCTACGAGATCGTCGCGCCGATCGGCGCCGGCGGCATGGGCGAGGTGCTGCGCGCGCGCGACACGAAGCTCGGTCGCGAGGTGGCGATCAAGGTGCTGCCCGCGGCCTTCGCCCAGGACGCCGAACGGGTCGCCCGCTTCCACCGCGAGGCGCAGATCCTCGCCGCGCTCCACCACTCCAACATCGCGTCGATCTTCGGGCTCGAGGAGTCCGCCTCCGAGGGCACGCTCGCGCTGGTGATGGAACTGGTCGACGGCGAGGACCTCGCGCAACGGCTGAAGCGCGGCGCGATCCCGGTCGACGAGGCGATCGCGATCGCGAAGCAGATCGCCGAGGCGCTCGAGGAGGCGCACGAGAAGGGCATCGTCCACCGCGACCTCAAGCCCGCCAACGTCAAGCTCACGGCCGAAGGCAAGGTCAAGGTCCTCGACTTCGGCCTGGCCAAGGCGTTCGCGGCGGACCCGATGGCGAGCTCGGGCGCGCACGATCTCTCGCAGTCGCCGACGCTGGCGACCGCGGCGGGCACCCAGGCGGGCGTGATCCTCGGCACCGCCGCCTACATGTCGCCCGAGCAGGCGCGGGGCAAGGCGGTCGGCAAGCGCGCGGACATCTGGGCCTTCGGCGTCGTGCTGTTCGAGATGCTCTCGGGCCGCCGGCTGTTCCAGGGCGAGACGGTCAGCGACACGCTGGCGGCCGTGCTGAAGACCGATCCGGACTGGGCGCTGCTGCCGGCCGACACGCCGCGTTCGATCCACCGGCTCCTGCGGCGCTGCCTCGAACGCGACCCCGGCAGGCGCCTGCACGACATCGGCGACGCGCGCCTCGATCTGGAGGACGGCGCCGAGCCTCCCGTGGTCGCGGCCAGCGCCGGCGCCCCGGCCCCCTCTCGCCTCGCGTGGCTCGCGCCCGCGGTCGCGGGGGCGCTGATGGCGGCGCTGGCCGCGGGCCTGCTGTGGCAGGTGGCGCGGCCGGAGTCGAGCGCGCCGCTGACGCGACTGTCGATCCTGGCACCCGCGGGGACGGTCCTGTTCCCGGACTCCAACGGCGTCGCGATCTCGCCCGACGGCACGATGGTCGCGTTCACCGTCGGCGGCCTGACCCGGTCGGAGTCCCAGCTCTGGGTCCGCTCGCTCGACACGATGTCCGCTCGCCGGCTCGAGGGCGCCGACGGCGCCAGCCTGCCGTTCTGGTCGCCCGACTCCCGGCGCCTCGGGTTCTTCGCCGACCTCAGGCTGAAGATCATCGCGGTCGCAGGCGGGCGCGCCGAGACTTTGGCCGAGGCTCCCAACGCGAGAGGCGCGGTGTGGACGCCCTCCAACACGATCGTGTTCGCGCCCAACTGGGGCGGGCCGCTCTTCCGCGTCCCGGCCAGCGGCGGCACGCCCGAGCCGGTGACGAAGCTCGACGCCGCGCGCGGGGAGTACGGCCACCGCTTCCCCACCCTGCTGCCGGACGGCGAGCGCTTCCTGTACGCGGCGCTGCCCGGCAAGAACGGGAAGTTCGAGATCTTCGCGGGCTCGCTGCGGGACGATTCACGGACCCGGGTCGCCACGATGGAAGGCGCTCCCGTCCACGCCGCGCCCGGGTTCCTGCTGTTCGCGCGGCAGGGCCTGCTGACGGCGCTGCCGTTCGACGCCCGCTCGCTGCAGGTCACGGGCGAGCCGGTCACGCTCGAGGACGAGCCGAGGAGCATCCTCGACCCGGCCTCCTCGTTCACCGCGGGCCGCGCGGTCTCCGCCTCGCAGACGGGGGCGCTCGCGTACTTCACGGCGCCGGCGATGAACACCAACGCCGGCTGGATGGACCAGGCGGGACGGATCACGGGGACGCTCGACCTGCCCCCCGCTCACTACGAGACGGTGACGATCTCCCCGGACGGCACCCGCGCCGTGCTGGTGCGCTCCACCTCGCCTTCGGAATCGAGCCTGTGGCTGGTCGACCTCGCCCGCGGCAGCGCCGCGCCGCTCTCGTCCGGGCAGGGCCGGAACGACGGGCCGGTGTGGTCGCCGGACGGCACCCGCGTGGCCTTCTCGTCCGATCGCGACGGACCCCAGGAGATCTACGTCAAGACGATCGGCGACGCCACGCCGGAGGTGGTGCTGTTCCGCAACGGGCAGCCCTTCAAGAACGTCAACGCGTGGTCTCCCGACGGCCGCTGGCTCTTCCTCAGCCAGCTCGACGAGGCGACGCAGCAGGACATCCTGATGCTGCCCGCGTCGGGCCAGGGCGAACTGGTACCCGTCGTGCGCGGGCCCGTGCGCGACAGGCCCGGTCCGCTGTCGCCGGACGGCCGCTGGCTCGCCTTCAATGCGGACGACACCGGCCGCTTCGAGCTGTACCTGCAGTCGCTCCCGCCTCCCGGGCGACGGCTGCAGGTCTCGCAGGGCGGCGGGACGCGCTCGTGGTGGACCGCCGACGGGCGCAGCCTCTTCTACGTCGACGACCTCGGACGCAGCCTGTGGCAGGTCGACCTGCGACCCGGCGCCGTGCTCGGGATCGGCACGCCGAGGCACATCGCGAACCTGCCGCCCGACGTGACGTGGCTGGACGCGATGCCCGACCGCAAGCGGTTCATCGCGATCGTGCCGGAGAAGGCGGGGCCCGGCTCGGTGACGGTCGTCCAGAACTGGCGCGCCACGCTCGCAAAGGAGAAGCCGTGACGATGGGCCAGGGCGGCCGCATCGGGCCCTACGAGATCGTCGCGCCGATCGGCGCCGGCGGCATGGGCGAGGTGCTGCGAGCGCGCGACACGAAGCTCGGCCGCGAGGTCGCGATCAAGGTGCTGCCCGCGGCCTTCGCGCTGGATGCCGAGCGCGTCGCCCGCTTCCGCCGCGAAGCGCAGATCCTCGCCTCGCTCAACCATCCGAACATCGCCGTCATCCACGGGCTCGAGGAGTCCGAGGGCACGCTCGCGCTGGTGATGGAGCTGGTCGAGGGCGAGGACCTCGCGCAGCGGCTGAAGCGCGGCGCGATCCCCGTCGACGAGGCGATCGCGATCGCGAGGCAGATGGCGGAGGCGCTCGAAGAAGCCCACGATAAGGGCATCGTCCACCGCGACCTCAAGCCTGCCAACGTCAAGGTGACGGCCGAAGGCAAGGTCAAGGTGCTCGACTTCGGCCTCGCCAAGGCCTTCGCGGCCGACCCGATGGCGGTTTCCGGCAGCCACGATCTCTCGCAGTCGCCGACCCTGGCCGGCGCCGGCACGATGGCCGGCGTCATTCTCGGCACCGCCGCCTACATGTCGCCGGAGCAGGCGAAGGGCAAGCCCACGGACCGACGCACGGACGTGTGGGCGTTCGGCTGCGTGGTATTCGAGCTGCTGACCGGAGCCCGCGCGTTCACCGGCGAAGACGTGTCCGACACGCTGGCCGCCGTGCTGCGCGGCGAGCCCGACTGGTCGAAGCTGCCCGCGCGCACGCCGGCCCCGATCGAGCGGCTGCTGCGGCGCTGCCTGCAGAAGGACCGTCGACAGCGCGTGCCCGACATCGCCGTCGTGCGCCTCGACATCGACGATTGGCTGGCCGGCCGCAGCGCGACGCCTGCGACGGCGCCGGGCTCCCCGGGCAGGGGCCGTCGCACGGCGCTCGTCGCGGGCCTCGCCGCGATCGCCGGCGGCGCGGCTGCGGTCGCGCTGATCTACCCTGCGCTGCGCCCTGCACCCGCGCCGCAGCGGGTCGCGCGCTTCGACGTCGAGACGCCGGCCGGGACCTTCACACGGACGCGGCCCGTCGGGCCGGGGATCGACGTCGTCGTTTCGCCCGAGGGCTCGCGGGTCGTGTACCGCATCCAGGGGCCCTCGCTGGGCGAGGTGCTCGCCGTCCACGAACTGGCCACCAACGAGAGCGTGCCGCTGCCCGGCACGGCCAACGCCAACTCCTTCAGCCTGTCTCCCGACGGCGCGACGCTGGTCTTCCACGGCGGCAACAAGCTCCAGACCCTGGTCCTGGGCACGGGCAAGGCCACCTCGCTGGCCGACCTCCCCGCCCCGCCGGACGGCACCGACTGGCTCGGAGCCGACACGATCGTCTTCGCGCAGGAGAAGCTGTTCCGCGTCGCGACCGCCGGCGGCGCGCCGGAGGTGCTCGCGGAGCCCGGCGCCAGCGAGCCGGAAGCCCGCTTCCTGCATCCCGAGGTCGTGCCGGGAGGCCGGGCGATCCTCTACACGGCCGAGAGCGGCGGCAAGCGGCGCATCGAGGCCCGCCTGCTGGCCACCGGAGAGGTGATCCAGGTCGCCGAGAACGCGAGCTTCCCGAAGACGACGGCGGACGGCCACCTGGTCTTCCTCAAGGGCGGGCGTGCCGTCGCGGCGCGCTTCGACACGAGGGAGTTGCGGCTGACCGGCGAGGCGGTGCCGCTCGAGGAGAACGTCGGCGTCGAGAAGAGTCGGGGCGGGTCCAACTTCGACGTCGCGCTCGACGGCACCTTCGTGGCGCTGGGCGGCGACTCGACGTACAGGGGCCGCTTCGTCTGGCGGTCGCGCACGGGCGCGCTGCTGGCGACCGTGGGCACGGAGGATCTCGAGTACCCCCGCTACCCCCGCCTCTCCCACGACGGCCGACGGCTCGCGGCCGTCGTGGGCGGCGGCAACAGGGGGCAGCTCTGGCTGTTCGACCTGGTCGGCTCGGCGCCCCCCGTGAAGCTCACGTTCGAGGGCCACAACACCTTCCCGATGTGGACGGCCGACGACCGGGAACTCCTCTTCTGGACCGGCTCGTCCGAGCGCGGCCGCGTGTTCGAGGCGGATGGCCGCACCCTGAGCCGGATGCCCGCCGACGGCAGCCAGCTCACGCCCCACCCGCTCGCCACGATGCCGGGCCAGACGATCGGCGCGGTCTCGCCCGATGGCCGGTCGGTGCTGTACATGACCACCACGCCGCAAACCCAGGCCGACCTGACGCTGCTGAACCTCGGCAGCGGTCAGGCCCCGAAGCCGTGGGTCGCCGAGCGGTTCATGGAGATGGTGCCCGCGTTCTCGCCCGACGGCCGGTGGGTGGCGTACCAGAGCAACCAGACCGGCGAGGTCGAGATCTGGGTCCGGCCCTTCCCCGGGCCGGGCGCGCCCGTGCGCGCGTCGGCCGCGGGCGGCCAGGAGCCGCTCTGGTCGCGCGACGGCCGCGAGATCTTCTTCCAGCGCCTGCGCCAGTTGGTGGCGGTTCCCGTCACGGTCCGCGACGGCGCGCTGAGCGTGGGCGCCGAGCGCGTGCTCTTCGAGGGCGGCTTCACGCCGTTCGAGCTGGGCCTGCCCCGTACGTACGACGTCGCGGCCGACGGCCGCTTCCTGATGATCGAAGACAAGCGCCTGGCCAACCCGGCCACCGTGACGGTCGTCGTCGGCTGGAGCGACTGGCTGGCGAAGAGGGTCCGGTGACGGGAGGCGTCGCGCGCCTCGGGCCCTACGAAGTCGTCGCACCGATCGGCGCCGGCGGCATGGGCGAGGTGCTGCGCGCGCGCGACACGAAGCTCGGCCGCGAGGTCGCGATCAAGGTGCTGCCCGCGGCGTTCGCGCTGGATGCCGAGCGCGTCGCCCGCTTCCGCCGCGAGGCGCAGATGCTCGCGGCGCTCCGAGCGCCCGGGTCTCCCGCGACGGCCGCTTCATCGTCTACGCGTCGGACGAGTCCGGCCGCAGCGAGGTCTACGCCCAGGCCTTCCCGGGCCTCGGCCACAAGGTCCAGCTCTCGGTGGCCGGCGGCACCGAGCCGGTCTGGCACCCGAAGGGCGGCGAGGTCGTCTACCGCGCGACCACGTCGCGCGACTTCATGAGCGTGGCCGTGCGGGCCGGTGAGGCCCTGGCCCCGGCCGCTCCGCGAGTGCTGGCCTCGGACGCCGGCACCACCCGCGGGAGCCTGGACCACACGATGTACGACGTCGCCGCGGACGGCCGCCTGCTGGTGTTCCAGGTGGCCTCGGGCAACAGGCGGCGCAGCCTCCGGGTCGTCCTCGGCTGGGGCCGTGCGGCGGGCCTCGTTCCGTGAACGCCCGCCGCTGCGGTTCGCTGGCGAGAGGTCAGGAAGCGGCGGTCAGCCGTTCCGCGGCTCGACGTTCGATCTCGAGTTGGCCGCGGTGGATCGCGCACCAGTCCTTGTGCTCGGCGACGGGCATCCCGCATTCGACGCAGACCCGGACGCGGGGCTTCGCCGGCTCGCTGCGGCCGAACAATCTCTTGAACACGGGTCACCTCCTCACCGCTGCTTGATGAGACGTCGACGAGCCCCTCCGGGTTGCGTGGAAAGCGAGCGCGACCCAGTGCCGGTGATCCCCTGACACACGACCTAGAATCCCGCACGGGCTGTTCGTCACCAGCCGACAAGGGGGCGTCCTTGCTGTCGCGGCTCGGGCCGTACGAGGTGCTCGCGCCGATCGGCGCGGGCGGGATGGGCGAGGTCCTGCGCGCACGCGACCCGAAGCTCGACCGCGAGGTCGCGCTCAAGGTGCTGCCCGCGGCCTTCGCCGAAGACGCGGAGCGCGTCGCCCGCTTCCGCCGCGAGGCCCAGATCCTCGCTTCCCTGAATCACTCCAACATCGCCGCGATCTACGGGCTGGAGGAAGGCGAGGGCACCCTCGCGCTGGTGATGGAGCTGGTCGAGGGCGAGGACCTCGCCCAGCGCCTGAAGCGCGGCGCGATCCCCGAAGACGAGGCGATCGCGATCGCGAAGCAGATCGCGGAGGCGCTGGAAGAAGCGCACGAGCGCGGCATCGTCCACCGCGACCTCAAGCCGGCCAACGTCAAGGTCACGGCCGACGGCAAGGTCAAGGTGCTCGACTTCGGCCTCGCCAAGGCCTTCGCCGCGGACCCGATGGCCAGCTCCGGCGCGCACGACCTCTCGCAGTCGCCGACGCTCGCGACCGCGGCCGGCACCCAGGCGGGGATCATCCTCGGCACCGCGGCCTACATGTCGCCGGAGCAGGCGCGCGGCAAGGCCGTCGATCGCCGCACGGACATCTGGGCCTTCGGAGTCGTGGTCTTCGAGATGCTGACCGGCCGGAGGCTGTTCGCCGGCGAGACGGTCAGCGACGTGCTGGCCGGCGTTCTCAAGACGGACGTCGACTGGAACGCGCTGCCCCCGGGCACGCCGCCCGTGCTGCGACAGGTCCTCGAGCGCTGTCTCGAGCGCAATCCGCGGCAGCGCCTGCAGGCGATCGGGGAGGCCCGCGCCGCGCTCGAGCGCGAGCCGCGCGCCACGGTGACGGCTCCGGTTTCGGGTCCCGCGACACCGGGGCCCAGGCGCGGGAGGGACGCCGCCCTCGCCGTGCTGGTCGTGGCCGCCGTCGCCCTGGCCGGCGCCTGGATCGGCCGCCGAACCGCGTCGCCCCCGCAGCGGACGCTGCAGGCCTCGCTCCCGTCCCCCGCGGGCACCACGACGGGAGACTCGTTCGCGCTGTCGCCCGACGCGCGCTGGCTGGCCTTCGAGGCCTGGGATCACAAGGCCGGCGCGCGCGCCCTCTGGCTGCGCGACTTCGAGACCGGCGAGCTCACGAAGCTGGAGGGCACGGCCGGCGCGGAGCTGCCCTTCTGGTCGCCGGACGGCGGCCAGATCGGATTCTTCGCGGGCGGCAAGCTCAAGCGGGTCGCGGCCCGGGGCGGCGCCGTGCAGGAGCTCGCCGAAGCACCCAATCCGCGCGGCGCCACGTGGGGAGCGGACGGCCGCATCGTGCTCTCGGCCTCGTTCCGCGAGGGGCTGTCGATCGTCGCCGCCAACGGCGGGCCCCTCCAGCCGCTCACGAAGCTGGAGGCGGGCGAGAAGAGCCATCGCTTCCCCGTCTTCCTGCCCGGTGGGGAGTCGCTGCTGTTCCTCGCCCAGTCCGCGGAGGGGGGAACGCGCAACGATCCGAGCGGCATCGACCGGCTCGACCTCCGCAGCGGGAAGCGGACGCGCCTCGTCGCCTCCAACTCGTCACCCCTGCTCGACGCGTCGGCCGGGGCGCTGCTCTTCTGGCGCGACGGGGCGCTTCTCGCCCAGCGCTTCGACGCCGCGGGCGGAGGAGTCTCCGGCGAGCCCGTCGAAGTCGCGGCCTCGGCGGCGTACAACCAGAACGAGCAGGTGCTCGCGAGCGCCGCCAGCGGAACGCTGGTCTACCGCGAGGGCACCCACGGCATGCTCTCCCGGCTCATCTGGGTGGACCGGTCCGGGCTGGGCGTCCAGGGCGTGCACGAAGGCGGCTCGGGCTACGAGGTCGCGATCTCCCCGGACGGCAAGCGGCTGGCGATCGCCTACCACGCGCTGGGACAGGGCGGCGCCGACATCTGGATTCACGACCCCCAGAGCGGCACTTCGAACCGGCTGACCTTCGAGGAAGGCAGCGAGGCCTTCCCCGTCTGGTCTGCAGACGGCGTCCACCTCGTCTACGGCAGCGACCGCCACAACGACGGCACGCTGTTCCGCCGGCGGGCGGACGGCGGCGGCGCGCCCGAAGAACTGGGGACGACGCCCGCGGGCATCATGCCGCTGGCCGTGTCGCGCGACGGGAGCTTCGTCGTGGTCCATCAGGAGACGGCCGCGACGGTCCGGGACGTGCTGCGCTTCGACGTCTCCACGCGGAAGCTCGAGCCGCTGGTCGCGACGCCCTTCCTCGACGACGACGGGGCGCTGTCCCGCGACGACCGCCTGCTGGCCTACCGGTCGGAGCAGTCGGGTCGCTCCGAGATCTACGTGCAGTCCCTGGGCAGCGAGCAGGGGCGCTGGCAGGTCTCGAGCGAGGGCGGCCGACGGCCGCGCTGGCGGGCCGACGGCCGCGAGCTGTTCTTCCTGGCGCCGCCCGATCGCCTGATGTCGGTCGACGTGACGCCGGGGCCGGTGCCGCGCTTCTCGGCGCCCCGCGAGCTGTTCCGCTTCGCGGCCGACACGTTCGACGTCGCTCCCGACGGCCAGCGCTTCGTCGTCTCGAGCCTGACCGAGGGCGAACGCCCGCTCACCGTCGTGGCCGGCTGGGCCCGCCGCCTGAACTAGAATCCACGGAATTCCTTCCCCGTACGTCCTTCCAGAAGGGGGCAGTCTTGTTGTCGCGGCTCGGGCCCTACGAGGTCGTCGCGCCGATCGGCGCCGGCGGCATGGGCGAAGTCCTGCGCGCGCGGGACCCGAAGCTCGGCCGCGAGGTCGCGATCAAGGTGCTGCCCGCGGCCTTCGCCCAGGACGGGGAACGCGTCGCCCGCTTCCGGCGCGAGGCGCAGATCCTCGCCTCGCTCAACCACGCCAACATCGCCGCGGTCTACGGACTCGAGGAGGGCGAAGGCACTCTCGCGCTGGTGATGGAGCTGGTCGACGGCGAGGACCTCGCGCAGCGCCTGAAGCGCGGCGCGATCCCCGTCGACGAATCGATCGCGATCGCGAGGCAGATCGCGGAGGCGCTCGAAGAAGCGCACGAGCGCGGCATCGTCCACCGCGACCTCAAGCCCGCGAACGTCACCGCCGACGGCAAGGTCAAGGTGCTCGACTTCGGCCTGGCCAAGGCGTTTTCCGCGGACCCGATGAGCGCCTCGGGCTCGCACGATCTGTCACAGTCGCCGACGCTGGCGACGGCCGCGGGCACGCAGGCGGGCGTGATCCTCGGCACTGCGGCGTACATGTCGCCCGAGCAGGCGCGGGGCAAGGCCGCGGACCGGCGCGCCGACATCTGGGCCTTCGGCGTCGTGCTGTTCGAGACGCTGACCGGCCAGCGCCTGTTCGGCGGCGAGACGGTCAGCGACACGCTGGCCGCCGTGCTCACCCGCGAGGTCGACGGGTCGGCGCTGCCGGCGGCCACGCCGCCCGCGGTGCGGCGCCTGATCCGCCGCTGCCTCGAGCGCGACGCCCGCCAGCGCCTGCAGGCGATCGGGGAAGCGCGCATCGCGCTCACGGCGCCGGCCGAGTCCGCGCCGGCGACTCCCGGGGCGCGATCCCGCTCCTGGCTCGCGGCGGGGCTCGCGCTCCTCGGAATCGGGCTCGCGTTCGCCGCCGGGCGCGGTTCGGCGCCGGCCGCGGGCACAACGCGGCTGCACAAGGTCGACCTGGCGGCCCCGGACCTCCAGGTCCGCCTCGGCCGCACGCCGTCGATCTCGCCGGACGGGCGACGCGTCGCCTACACCTCGGAGGACCGGCTCTGGATCCGGGAGCTCGACGAGCTCGAGCCGCGCGAGGTCGCGGGCTCGGCCGCCCACTTCTTCGCCTGGTCGCCCGACAGCCGGAACCTCGCCTACCTGCGCGACGGCCGCGCCTGGCGCGTGTCGGCGGCGGGCGGCACGCCGACCGACCTGGGCACCGTGCCGCCGGACCTCGGCGGTTCGGGCGGCGGCGTCTGGACCCTCGACGACCGCCTGCTGTTCGCGGGCAGCGACAAGGTCGGGCTGCTCGAGATCCCCGCGGCCGGCGGCCCGTCCCGGGACCTGCTGCAGCTCGATCGCACCCGCGAGTCCGACCTGCACGAGATCTCGGCGCTGCCCGACGGGCGCGGGTTCGTGTTCCCCGTCCACGTCCTCGGCGGGCTGCCGAGCCGCATCGACGTGCTGGTCGGCGAGCAGCGCAAGACGGTGCTGGAGCTGCCTGGCGAGAGCCTCCGTCAGCCGGTCTACGCGGCGACGGGCCACCTGCTGTACGAGCGCCAGACCACGAGCCCCGGGTTGTGGGCCGTGCCGTTCTCGCTGGACCGGCTGGAGACGACGGGCGCCCCGTTCCTGGTGGCCGCGAACGCCTCGCCGCCGACGATCGCTGCCGACGGCACGCTGTGCCACGTGCGCAACGACGTCGGCGGGATCGAGATCGTGAAGGTCTCGCGCCAGGGCGTGGTCGAGGCCAGCATCCCGCTGGGCGGAACCCGGGCGGCGTCGATGACCCAGACGCCGGAGGGCAGCGGCTACCGGATCGAAGGCGGCCTGCGCTTCTCCCCGGACGGCCGGCGTCTCGCCATCAGCATCGGGGTGTCGCCGGGCAACCTGTTCGTCTACGACCTCGAGCGCGCGAACCTGACGCCGGTGGCCACCCAGACGTTCCCGCGACCGCCGGTGTGGACACCGGGAGGCGATCGCCTGATCTACCCCTCGGCCCGCGAGTCCGTCCGCTGGAACCTGTGGTCGCGGCGCGCGGACGCCAGCGACGCCGAACTGCGGCTGACGACGAGCGGGGAGGTCCAGGTCCCGCTGGCGCTGTCGGCCGACGGCCGCACGTTGCTGTTCACCGAGGGCGCCGGTCCCGCAGGGCGGCTGCGGGCGATGCACCCGGCGCCCGGAGCCGCCTCCCGGCCGCTCTTCCCCGACGCCGCGGGCGCCCTCGCCGGTTCGTTCTCGCCGGACGGGCGGTTCGTGGCCTACGACACGAAGGCCACCGATCGCTCCGAGGTCTTCGTGCGGCCGTTCCCCGCGGCCGACACCCGCCTGCAGGTGTCGAACGAAGGCGGGGAGGCCCCGGTGTGGACGCGCGGCGGCGAGATCCTGTTCCTGGCGGGCAACCGGCTGGTCGCGGCCCGGGTCACGGTGCGCGACGGCCGCGTCGCGGCCGGCCGGCCGCAGACGCTGTTCGCGCTCGAACAGGTCCCGGGCCTCGCCCCCGTCTTCGACGTGAGCCCCGCCGACGGCAGCCTCTACATGCTGCGCCGCAAGGGCCGCTCGAACATCGCGCTCGTCTTCGACTGGCCCGCCGAGCTGGCGCGGTTGAAGGCCCAGGCGCGCCCGTGAGCCCAGGCTCGCGAGTCGGGCCGTACGAGATCGTCGCGCCGCTGGGCGCCGGCGGCATGGGCGAGGTGCTGCGCGCGCGCGACACCAAGCTCGGCCGCGAGGTCGCGATCAAGGTGCTGCCCGCCGCATTCGCGCAGGACGCGGAGCGCGTCGCCCGCTTCCGCCGCGAGGCGCAGATCCTGGCCTCGCTCAACCACCCCAGCATTGCCGGCATCCACGGCCTCGAGGAATCCGAGGACACCCTCGCGCTCGTGATGGAACTCGTCGAGGGCGAGGACCTCGCTCAGCGGCTGAAGCGCGGGGCGCTCCCGGTCGACGACGTGATCGCGATCGCGAAGCAGATCGCGGAGGCGCTGGAGGAGGCCCACGAGAAGGGCATCGTCCACCGCGACCTGAAGCCTGCGAACGTGAAGGTGACGGCCGACGGCAAGGTCAAGGTGCTCGACTTCGGCCTCGCCAAGGCGTTCTCCGCGGACCCGATGAACATCTCGGGGTCGCACGACCTCTCGCAGTCCCCGACGCTGGCGACCGCCGCCGGCACCCAGGCCGGCGTGATCCTCGGCACCGCGGCCTACATGTCGCCCGAGCAGGCGCGCGGCAAGGCGGTCGACAAGCGCGCGGACATCTGGGCCTTCGGCGTCGTGCTGTTCGAGACGCTGACCGGCCAGCGCCTGTTCCGGGGCGACACCGCCAGTGACACCCTGGCGGCGGTGCTGCGCGAGGAGATCCCGTGGGCCGCGCTGCCCGCGGCCACGCCGCCATCGATCCTCCGCCTGTTGCGCCGCTGCCTCGATCGCGACCCGAAGCGTCGCCTGCGCGACGTCGGCGAAGCGCGGCTGGCGTTCGAAGGCGGCCCTGAGGTCGCGGGTGCCGCGCTCGACGCGGCCGCGGTGCCGTCGCGCGGGGCGCGTTGGCCGTGGGCGCTGGGCGGCCTGGCGATCGGCGCGGTCCTGGCGACGGCGCTCGCCACGCGCTCGCCCGCGGCCAGCTCCGCTCCACAGCCGCTGCGGCTGCTGTCGATCCCCACCGCCGCGCGGCCGCCGAACGCCTCGCAGGCGATCTCCCCCGACGGCCGCTTCGTCGCCTACACCGCGGGCGACCGGCTCTGGATCCGCAACCTGGCCGAGCTCGAGTCGCGCGAGGTGACGGGCTCGCAGGGAGCCCACCTGCCCTTCTGGTCGCCGCGCAGCGACGCCGTCGCGTTCGCGATCGAGGGCGCGCTGGTCAAGGTCCGGGTCGACGGCGACAAGCTGGAGGAGCTGTGCAAGCTCGCCAGCGGCCGCTTCACCGGCGGCACCTGGAGCGAGACGCAGGGAATCGTGTTCACGCTGTCGCGCGCGAACTGGGACGGCGAGGTGCTGCAGGTGGACGCGGGCGGCGGCCAGCCGCGCCCCTTCACGCGGCCCGACCCCGACCGCCGCGAGCGGCGGCTCACCCACCCCTCGTTCCTGCCGGACGGGCGCACGCTGCTGTACACGGTCGTCACCCGCGACGCCAACACGGGCGAGGTCGCGATCGACCAGGGCGGCGTGCGCACGCTGCTCGGCCTCGGCGACCAGTCGACCGAGCCCTCGTGGTCGCCGACGGGCCACATCCTGTTCTCGCGCGGGCGCCCGCCGCGGACCTCGCTGTGGGCGCTGCCGTTCTCGCTCGCGACGCTGAAGGCCACCGGCGAGCCGTTCCGCGTCGCGGCGTCCGGCGGCGGGGCGAGCGCCTCCGTGACCGGCAGCCTGCTCTACGGCCTGCCCCATCCCGAGCCGCAGCAGCTCGTGTGGGTCGACCGCGCGGGCCGCGTCGAAGGCGCGCTCGGCGAGGCGATCGACTCCAACCTGCAGGTGCCCTCGCTGTCCCTCGACGGCCGCCGGGCGGCGGCCACGGTGGACTGGCGCGGGGTCATGGTCTGGGACACGGCGCGCGGGGTCGCGACCACGCTGGGCGGAGACGCCCAGGGCGTGGCCCAGCCCGAGCTCTCGCCGGACGGCGAGCGCGTGATCTTCGCCCGCCCGGGACAAGGCGGGATCTGGATGCGCCGCGCCGACGGCAGCGACGATCCGAAGCCGCTCGTGAGCAAGGAGGCCTCGGTCGGCGGCCACTTCTCGTCCGACGGCGCGTGGCTCGCCTTCTACGTGGTCGATCCGAAGACGCTCCGCGACCTCTGGGCCGTCGAGCTCGCGAAGCCGGACCAGCCGTTCGAGCTGCTGCGGACGCCCGCCAACGAGGCGCTGCCCCGCATCTCGCCCGACGGCAAGCTGGTGGCCTATCAGTCGGACGCCTCGGGGCGATGGGAGGTGTACGTCCAGCCGTTCCCGCGCGGCGAGGGCCGCTGGCAGGTGTCCTCGGGCGGCGGCCAGAACCCGATGTGGAACCCGCGCGGCGGCGAGCTGTTCTTCGTTTCCGGCGACGACCTGATGGCCGCTCCCGTGACGACGGGTTCCAGCGCCGGGATGAACCCGGCGCCGGAACGCGTGCAAGTCGGCGCCGCCCAACGCCTGTTCTCCGGCTCGGCGGCCGGGTCGAGGCTGATCGAGCCGACCTACGTCGAGCGCCACTACGCGGTCGCCCCCGACGGCCGGCGCTTCCTGCTCGTCAAGGGCAGCGGCCAGGGCCGCAGCGAGCTGGTGCTTGCGGACGGCGACTGGCGGCGCGCGTCGACGAGCGATGGGCGCTGACGTGCGAACGGATCAGAGGCCCGCGACCAGTTCGGCCAGCCCGGCCAGATTGCACGACACCCGCCGCCCTGCGGTCGTGTTCCGGGCCGTGCGCGAGACCAGGATCCGCTTGTCCGCCTTGATCAGGTCGGCATGACGATCGAGCTTCTCCATGTCGGAAGCCCCTGGCGACGAGGTCAGCTTGATCTCGATGGCCCAGAGTCGGCTGCCGAGATCGAGCACGAGGTCGATCTCGCGCTGGTCGCTGGTGCGCAGGTAGTGGGCGCCCGGGTCCAGCCCGCGCTGCGCGAAGAGACCGAGGACCTGCTCGATCACGAAGCCCTCCCAACTGGCTCCGATCCAGGGTTGCGAGAGGAACGACTCGTCGTCCGCGGCCCCGAGCAGACTGTGAAGGAGCCCCGAATCGCGCCAGTAGACCTTCGGGCTCTTCACGAGGCGAGCGCCGAAGCTCGCGGCCCATGGCGGCAGGCGCCGGATCAGGAAGGCGCCGGTCAGGAAGTCCACGTAACTGTTGACCGTGTGATACGAGAGACCCAGGCTCTGGCCGATCTGCGAGGCGTTCCAGACCTGGGCGTCGAGCGCGGCCAGCATCCGCATCAACCGCAGGGTGACCTGCGGCTTGGCGGGCAGGCCCCACGCCGGCAGGTCGCGTTGCGCCAGGAGGGTCAGAAAGTCGCGCTGCCAGCGTGGATAGGCCCGCCCACCGAGAACACCGCCGTCGGGGAACCCTCCGCGGCGCCACAGGCGGGCCATCCACGCCGCCGGGACCTCGTTGAAGAGGAACGGGGTCAACTCGATCAGCGACATTCGGCCCGCGAGCGACTCCGAGACCTCCCGCATCAGGGCCGGCGAGACCGAGCCGAGCAGCAGGAAACGGCCGCTCCGGGAGCGCTGCCTGTCGATCGCGGTGCGCAAGCGCGGGAAGACGGCAGGCCACGTCTGCGCCTCGTCGAGGATGACGAGGTCGCGCCCCGCCTGGAGGTCGTCCCAGAGCAGGTCGAGGCGGAGCCGGTCGGGCTCGTGCTCCAGGTCGAAGTAGTGGCCGCCGAGCGACCGGGCGAGCGTCGTCTTGCCGCACTGCCTCGGCCCCAGCAGGGCCACGGCGGGCGCGGCCTTCAGGCGATCCCTCAGGAGGGCGCGGAGACGACGGCGGCGCATGTCTTGCATTATAGAATTTCGTTTCTAATCTGCAACAAGGACATCGCATGACCTCGGTTGACGGTTCCCGGCTGGGACCCTACGAGATCGTCGCGCCGCTGGGCGCCGGCGGCATGGGCGAGGTGCTGCGCGCGCGCGACCCGAAGCTCGGCCGCGACGTCGCGATCAAGGTGCTGCCCGCGGCCTTCGCCCAGGACGCCGAGCGCGTCGCCCGCTTCCGCCGCGAGGCGCAGATCCTCGCCTCCCTCAACCATCCGAACATCGCGGGGATCCACGGCCTCGAAGAGAGCGATGGGACGATCGCTCTCGTGATGGAGCTGGTCGAGGGCGAGGACCTGGCGCAGCGGCTGAAGCGCGGCGCGATCCCCGTCGACGAGGCGATCGCCGTCGCGAAGCAGATCGCGGAGGCGCTCGAGGAGGCGCACGAGCGCGGGATCGTCCACCGCGACCTCAAGCCCGCCAACGTGAAGGTGACCGCCGACGGCAAGGTCAAGGTGCTCGACTTCGGCCTCGCCAAGGCGATGGCGGCCGACCCGATGGCCACCTCGGGCAGTCACGACCTCTCCCAGTCGCCGACGCTGGCGACCGCCGCAGGCACGCAGGCGGGCGTGATCCTCGGCACCGCGGCCTACATGTCGCCGGAGCAGGCCCGCGGCAAGGCGGTCGACAAGCGCGCCGACATCTGGGCCTTCGGCGTCGTGCTGTTCGAGATGCTGACGGGCCAGCGGCTGTTCCGCGGCGACACCGCCAGCGACACCCTGGCGGCGGTGCTGCGCGAGGAGATCCCGTGGACCGCGCTGCCGGCGGACACGCCGACGTCGACGGTCCGGCTGCTGCGGCGCTGCCTGACCCGCGACCCGCACGACCGCCTGCGCGACGTCGGCGAGGCCCGCTTCGCGCTGGCCACCGCGGGCTCCGCGCCGGCTCCCCAGGCCGCGCTCGCGACCGGTCCGTCCACCGTGGCCCGCCGATCGCATTCGCCCGCGGCGCTGGCCGCGACGGCGGCAGTGCTGCTCGTCGTGGGCGCCTTCGCCGGGCGCGAGCTCGTGCGGCGCACGGCGCCCGCCCCGCCGCAGGTCTGGATGTCGGTGCTGCCGCCCGGCGACGTCGCGCCCCGCATGACGGATCCGGCGATCTCCCCCGACGGCCGCTCGCTCGCGTTCGTCACGGCCAGCGTCGCCGGCGGCGGCCAGCTCTACGTGCGCGAACTCGGCGCGCCGGAAGCCCGCGCGATCGAGGGCGCGACCGGCGCGGTGCAGCCGTTCTGGTCGCCCGACGGCAGGTGGATCGGCTTCTTCGCCGACGGCAAGCTGAAGAAGGTGCCCGTCGCCGGCGGCTCGCCGCAGGTGCTGGCCGACGCCCCGCGCGCCCGCGGCGGCACCTGGAACGCGCGCGGCGACATCCTGTTCACGCCGGCCTCGTTCATCCCGATCCACCGCACGACCAGCGCGGGCGGCGGCGCCACGCCCGTGGCCGCCTCGGCGTCCACGGCGGCGGCGAGCCGGGCGCAGATGAACGAACGCCACTCGTACCCCCACTTCCTGCCCGACGGCCGCCGCTTCCTGTTCAGCCGCGGCGGCGGCATCGCCGTGGGCGACCTGGAGTCGGGCGAAGTGAAGGACGTCGCCGCGATTCCTTCGAAGGCCGAGTACGCGAACGGCCACCTCTTCTACGTGAAGGACGGCGACCTGTACGCCCAGCCGTTCGACCCCGACGCGCTCGCGCTGTCCGGCGAACCCGCGAAGGTCGCCGACGGCATCGGCTGGACGGCGGAGACGCCGGCGGGCTTCGCGTTCACCGCGTCGCCGACGGGCGCGATCGCGTTCTGGCAGCGCAGCGGCGCCGAGACCCGGCACCTCACCTGGATCGACCGCACGGGCCGCGTGCTCGGCACGCTGGGCGAACCCGCGGCGTACTTCGCCCTTGCGCTGTCGCCGGACGAGCGCAACGTCGCGGTCGAGATGCACGAGCCGGGCGGCGGCCGCGTCTCGGTGTGGCTGATCGACGCCGCCACGGGCACCCGCTCGCGCTTCGCCAGCCACGGAGAGTGGGTCGGCCTGCCGCTGTGGTCCGCCGACTCCGCGCGGGTGCTGGTCACGGACTTCAGCGAGGCGTTGCGCGCGCTGCCGGTGGGCGGCGGCGCCGCGACCGAGATCCCGGTCGGCGCCGGCGGCAAGTGGCCCACCTCCTGGACCCGCGACGGGCGAACCGTCGTCTTCTCCGAGGCCCGGAACGTCCGCGACATCGGGATGATCACGGCGGACGGCGCGGCCCAGGCCCGGCCCCTGGTGCAGACGCCCTTCGCGGAGCTGCAGGGCCGGCTGTCCCCCGACGACCGGTGGCTCGCGTTCCAGTCGGACGAGTCGGGGCGCCCGGAGATCTACGTCCAGGCCTTCCCGGAGGGCGGCCACAAGCGGCGCGTCTCCACGAGCGGCGGCCGCGCGCCCGCCTGGCGCCGCGACGGCAAGGCCCTGTTCCACCTCGCCCCCGACGGCAACCTGGTCGAGTCCCTGCTCGTCCCGAGCGGTGACGGCCTGGCGGTCGGCTCCTCGCGCGCGCTGTTCCGCCCACCGATCACGCGCGACGGCCTCGACCGCTCGCCCTTCGCGGTCTCGGCCGACGGCCAGCGCTTCCTCTTCAACGCCATCGTGCCGGAAGAGCAGACGGCACTGATCACCGTCCTGCTCGGCTGGCGACCCGCGAGCTGACGGTCGACCCGGGCGGACCCGTGGCGGCGGTGGGGAGGTCGAGACTCCGCGCCGGGAGCGCCGATGGGATCGACATCGCTGGTGGACTTTCCGGTGCTCGCGCTCGACGTGCAGGCGACGGCCGCCGCCTCGCGCCGTGGCGCGCTGCTCGAGGTCGGCTGGGCCTGGGCCCCGCGCGACGACGCTCCGGTCGCCGTCAGCGCCCACGTCGTCGCCCCGCCGCCCGACGTCGCCCTGCCCCGCCCGGTGGCGCGGCTGACCGGGCTCTCGCACTCGGAGTGGACCCGCGGGCTCGACTCCTCCGCGGTCTGGGCCCGACTCGCCGCCGAAGCCCGCGGAGCGACCCCGCTCCCCGTCGTGGTCCACTACGCGCGCTTCGAGGAGCCGTTCCTCCGCGCGCTCCATCGGTGTCACGGGTCCGGCGCCTTTCCGTTCGACTTGATCTGCACGCACGCGATCGCCCGGCGCCTGATGCCCGAGCTGCCCCGGGCGACGCTGCGCGCCCTCGCCGGCTACTTCGGCGCCGCGGTGCCGCCGCTGCGCCGCTGCGCGGGCCACGTCGAGGCGACGGCGTTCGTCTGGCGGCACCTGGCCCGGCTGCTGGCCGAGCGCGAGGGCCTCGCCGACACCGCCGCCCTGCACGCGTGGCTCGCCCGACCCGCGCGACGGGCGCCGCGCTCGTTCGCGCTCGGCCGCGAGGCGCGGCGCGCGCTGCCCGCCGGCCCGGGCGTCTACCGCTTCCTGCGCGCGGGCGGCGCCGTGCTCTACGTCGGCAAGGCCGCCTCGCTGCGCACCCGGGTCGGCAGCCACTTCCACGCCCGCCCCGCGCACGAGCGCTCGCTCGAGATGCTGACCCAGGTCCGCGACGTCGAATGCACGGGCACCGAGACCGCGCTCGAGGCCGCGCTGCTCGAGGCCGACGAGATCAAGCGGCTGGCGCCTCCCTACAACGTCGCGCTCGCCGAGGCCGGGCGCGCGCTCCGCTTCGCCGACAGGCAGCTCGACTCGCTGCAGCCCGAGCCCGACGACCGGCACCTGATCGGCCCGCTCGCCTCTCCGGCAGCGGTCGAGTCCCTGCGCGCGCTGCGCGAGGCGATCGCCGCGCGCGAGAGGGCGACCTGCACGATGCGCGGGCGGGCCGTCGGCGTCGAGGCGCGCTGGGCGCCGGACCCCGCGAGCTTCGACGCGGGCCTCGACCAGTTCGTCCGCGAGCACGGCCGGCTCGACCGCGCGCGAGACCTGGAGAGCCTGGGCCGTGCCTCGTGGACCGCGCTCCGGCCCGGGCGCGAGGAGGAGGACGGGCCGCTGCCGCGCGAGCGCGACGGCCCGGCCTGGGACGCGGACCGCGTCGCACGGGCCCTCGAGTCGACCGTCGCGCGGGCGACCCACGCCGTGCGGCGTGCCCGCTGGCTGCTGCGTCTCGCCGAGAGCTCGCTGGGCTGGTCCGAGCCCGGCGCGGCCGTGAGCCGCCTGCTGCGGATCGAGCGCGGCCACGTCGTCGAGCGCGAATGGATCGCCGCAGGCGCGCCGCTGCCGACCCCGCCCGGCCACACCCGCGGGCGCCAGGAGCGCCAGCACGACTTCGACGTCGCGACCTTCGACCGCCTGCGCGTGCTCGTCACCGAGCTGCGTGGGCTGGCGCCCCGGGCCGCTCGTCTCGAGCTGCGGCTGGGGCCGCACGTGCTGCTCTCGCAGCCGCGCCTGCGGGAGGTCCTGCAGTGGATCTGAAGTCGGGGGAACGCGCCCTGCGCGTCCTGTTCGTCTCCGACACCCACCTCGGCTTCGACCTGCCGACGCGTCCACGGGTCGACCGCGTGCGGCGCGGGCCGGACTTCTTCGCCAACTTCTCCCGCGCGCTGGCCCCCGCGCGGTGCGGCGAGGCCGACGTCGTGGTCCACGGCGGCGACCTGCTCCACCGGAGCCGGGTCCCGGCTTCGCTCGTGGCCCGCGCGCTGCAGCCGCTGCTCGCGGTGGCGGAGGCGGGCGTGCCGGTCCTGCTCGTCGCCGGCAACCACGAGCGCTCGGCGATCCCGTACCCGCTGCTGGCGAGCCACCCGAACCTCCACCTCTTCGACCGCCCGCGCACCGTGGTCGTCCACCGCGCCGGCCTGCGCGTGGCGTTCGCGGGGTTCTCGTACGCCCGGGGCGTGCGCCAGGCGTTCCCGGCGCTGCTCGCCGCGACCGGCTACCGCGACGTCGCGGCCGACGCCCGCGTCCTCTGCTTCCACCAGTGCGTCGAAGGCGCGACCTGCGGTCCGCCGCCCGGCCACACCTTCCGCGATGCCGACGACGTCGTGCGCGGCCGCGACCTGCCCGCGGACGTCGCCGTCGTCCTGAGCGGCCACATCCACCGTCCCCAGGTGCTGCGCCGCGACCTGAGCGGAAGGCCGCTGCCGGCGCCTGTCGTGTACGCGGGCTCGGTGGAGCGCACGTCGTTCGCCGAGCGCGACGAGCCCAAGGGGTTCGTGATCGCGACGGTCGGCCCGGGCGGCGCCGGGGGTCGCCTGCTGGCCGGCGCGTTCCGCCGGCTGCCCGCGCGCCCCATGCGGGTGCACGAGCTGACGGCGCGCGTGCCGATCGAAGAAGAGCTGCGCTCCGTGATCGCCGCGCTGCCGCCCCGCGCGCTGCTCCAGCTCCGGGTGCCGGCGGCGCTCGCGGGCACGGAGGCGACGTCTGCAGCCCGGCTGCGCGCGCTGTGCCCGCCGGACGTCCACGCGGAAGTGGTCCGGTTCGAGCCCCGGGCGCCGACCCTGCGCCAGAGCACATTCGACGGCCCCGGGCGAGTCGTATAGGCTTCGCGGCGTTGCCCCTTCCCGCCGGCTCGACTCTCGGCGCCTGCCGCATCACTGCCGCCCTCGGAGCCGGTGGCATGGGCGAGGTCTACCGCGCGACCGACACCCGCCTCGACCGCGAGGTGGCGATCAAGGTCCTGCCGGCGGCGCTGGCGGGGGACGCCGACCGCCTCGCCCGCTTCGAGCGCGAGGCGAAGCTGCTCGCCGCCCTCAACCACTCGAACATCGCCCACGTCTACGGCTTCGAGCAGGCGACGCTGGCCGACGGCTCCACCGTCCACTTCCTGGCCATGGAACTGGTCGAAGGCGAGGACCTGTCGCAGCGGCTGAAGCGCGGCGCGATCCCGGTCGACGAGTGCGTGGCGATCGCGAGGCAGATCGCGGAAGCGCTGGAAGAGGCGCACGACAAGGGCATCGTCCACCGCGACCTCAAGCCCGCCAACGTGAAGGTCACGCCCGACGGCAAGGTGAAGGTGCTCGACTTCGGCCTCGCCAAGGCGTTCGCGGCCGACCCGATGGCGAGTTCGGGCTCGCACGACCTGTCGCAGTCGCCGACGCTCGCGGCCGCGGCCGGAACGCAGGCGGGAATCATCCTCGGCACCGCGGCCTACATGTCGCCCGAGCAGGCCCGCGGCAAGGCGGTCGACCGGCGCGCCGACATCTGGGCGTTCGGCGTGGTGCTGTTCGAGATGCTGACCGGCCGGCGCCTGTTCGACGGCGAGACCGTGAGCGACGTGCTCGCGGCCGTGCTCACCCGCGAGCCCGACTGGGCCGCGCTGCCGCCCTCGCTGCCGGCCGGCGTCGAGGCCCTGCTGCGCCGCTGCCTGGAGCGGGACCCGAAGCAGCGCCTGCGCGACGTCGGCGAGGCGCGTCTCGCGCTCGCCCGCGTCGCGGCGGGCGAAGCGATCACCTCCTCCGGCTTCCGCGCCGTCGCCGCCGTCGAGGCTCCCTCGCGCCGCCGCTTCGTGCCCCAGGCGCTGGCCCTGCTCGCCGTGGCGGCCGTCGCGAGCGTCGCGACGCTGGCCCTCGTCGGGCGCGGCGACGACGGCCGCGCCGGCGCGCGACGGCTCACCGCCTTCGGCGTGCTGGTGCCCGAGGGCCGCTTCCTGCCGCGCTCGCAGTCGCCGCTGCTGGACCTCGCCGCCGACGGCCGCACGCTGGTGTTCCTCGCCGAGGGCGATGACGGGACCGGCGTGTTCACCCGGGCGATCGATCGCCTCGAGGTGCGACGCCTCGCCGGCTCGGACGGCGCCGAGCACCCGGCCCTGTCCCCCGACGGCCGCTGGGTCGCGTTCTTCGCGGGCGGCCAGTTGCGCAAGCTGCCGCTCGAGGGCGGCACGGCGCTCTCCCTCGCCGAAGGCCGCGCGCCGCGCGGCGTCGCCTGGATGCCCGACGGCGGGTCGCTCGTCTACTCCCCCGCCTACAGCAGCGCGCTGTGGCGGGTGCCCGCGACGGGCGGCGGCGCGAAGGAGGTCACGCAGCTCGACAGCGCGCGCGGCGAGCGCAGCCACCGCTGGCCGGCGCCGCTGCCCGACGGCCGCACGGTCCTCTTCACCGTGGGCGAGGCGTCGCGCCCCGGCGACTACGACGACGGCCGCATCGACGCCGTGCGCCTCGACAGCGGCGAGCGGCGCACGGTGCTGGAGCGGGCGCGGATGGCGCGCTACTCGGCGACGGGCCACCTCGTCTTCCAGCGCCGCGGCGCGCTGCTGGCGGTGCGCTTCGACGCCTCGCGCCTGGAGACGAGCGGCGAGCCGTTCGTGCTGCACGAGGGCACGGCCGGCGAGACCAGCTCCGGCGCCGGGTACTTCGCCGTCAGCGCGACGGGCCTGCTGGCGTTCGCGCCCGAGAGCGCGATCCCCAGCGAGCGGGCGCTGGTGCTGGTCGACCGCGAGGGCCGCGAGACGGAGCTGGCCGTGCAGCCGGCCGCCTTCAACAACCCGCGCTTCTCGCCGGACGGCCGCAGCCTGGCGTTCGGCCAGGGCACGGCCTCGGGCGCCGACGACGACGTGTTCGTGATGGACCTCGCCACCCAGCGCGTGCGGCGCCTGACCTTCGGCCAGGGCCACGGCATCCCGACCTGGTCCCCGGACGGGCGCCGCATCGTCTACCTGAACGGCCGCGCTGGCGCCGCAACGGGCCTCGCCTGGAAGGCCGCGGACGGCAGCGGCGAAGAGGCGTTGCTCGCGCAGCACGCGACCAAGCAGTTCATTGCCAACTCCTGGACCCCCGACGGCCGCCTTGCGGTGACGGACACGGGCGGGGCCTTCGACGCGGTGCTGCTGGACCCCGCGACGGGGCAGATCGAGCCGATCCGGGCCGACCCGGCGACCAGCGAGTACGCGCCCGCGTTCTCGCCGGACGGCCGCTTCGTCGCCTACACGTCCACCGAGACCGGCGTCGACGAGGTGTTCGTCGAGACCTTCCCGACGGGCGGCGGCAAGTGGCAGGTGTCGAGCGACGGCGGCAACTGCCCCGTGTGGTCGCGCGACAGCCGCGAGCTCTACTACGCCGCCGACGAGGCGATCTACGCGGTCGCGGTGGACACGAAGACGGTGTTCCAGGCGGACCCGCCGAAGCTGCTGTTCCGCGGCCCCTACGACCTGCGCCTGATGCCGGTGCGCAACCACGACGTCGGCCCCGACGGCCGCTTCGCGCTGGTCAAGCGCCGCTTCCTCTCGGGCCGCCCGCACGAACTGGTCGTCTTCGACGGCTGGCCGAGCCTGGAGCCGACCGCGGCCATCCCTCGTTGAGAGCGGGCGGCCCGCGGTAACCTCGGGCGATGGCCTGGCGTTTCACGCCGCTCGCCGCGCCGCTCCTCGTCGGAGCGCTGCTGATGGCCGTCATCGTGGCGCTGTGCGTGCGCCGCCGCCGGGTTCCCGGGGCCGTGGCGGTCGGCTGCCTCGCGGTCGCGGTGGCCACCTACGTCGTCGGCTACGCGATGGAGCTCGGAGCGCCCGACCTCGCCGGCGTGCAGCACTGGCTGCGCGTCCAGTACCTGGGCCTGCCGTTCGTCCCGGGTTGCGTGCTGGGCCTCGTCCTGGTCCACACCGGAATGCGGCGCTTCGCCGGCGCGCTCGGGCTGGCGCTGCTGTTCGCGATCCCCACGACCACGTCGATCCTGGCGTGGACCAACGACGCTCACGGGCTGGTCTGGGAGCGGCTCGCCGTCGACACCAGTGGCCCGTTCGCGGTCACATCGATCACCCGGGGCGCCTGGTACTCCGTCCACAACCTGTACGTTCAGGCGACGATCGCCGTCACCCTGCTGCTCCTCGCGCGCGCGATCCGGCGCACGGCCGGCCTGGTCCGGCGCCAGCTCGTGGTGCTGGCGGTGGCGACCGCGATCCCGGCGACGGTGCATGCGATCTACCTGACGACGAGCTTCTTCGCGGGCTTCGACCCCAACCCGTTCGCGCTGGTCGCGAGCACGGTCGCGCTCGCGGGCGGGGTGCTGGAGGCGCGCCTGCTCGATCTCGTGCCGGTCGCCCGCGACGTGGTCTTCGCCAGCCTGCGCGACGGCGTGCTGGTGCTCGACGCCCGCGACCGCCTGCTCGACGCCAATGCGGCGGGTGCCGGCCTGCTCTCGTGTCCCCTCGGCACGGCCGTCGGGCGACGCCTGGACGAGCTGCTGCCGGCGTGGGGCGAGATCGCAGGCGGGCGGCCGGCCTCCGACGCCTTCGACGCGACAGTCCGCATCGCGACGCCCGCGGCCCTCCAAGCCTTCGACGTGCGGGTCACCCCGCTGCATGCCGATCAGGACGAAGTCCTGGGCCGCGTCGTCGTGCTGCGCGAGGTCACGGCCCAGCTCGAGGCCGAGGAGGAGCTGCGGCTGCGCGGGGCCGCGCTCGAGGCGGCGGCGAACGGCATCGTGATCACCGACCGCGAGGGCCGCATCCGCTGGGCGAATCCGGCCTTCACCCGCCTCACCGGCTGGCCGCTCGAGGAGGCGCGCGGACAGAAGACCTCGATGCTGCGCTCCGGGGCCCACCCGGACGCCTTCTACGCGGAGATGTGGCAGACCGTGCTCGCGGGTCGGGCCTGGCACGGCGAGCTGGTGAACCGGCGACGCGACGGCAGTCTCTACAGCGAGGAGCAGACGATCGCGCCGGTGACGGACCCCAGCGGGCAGGTGACGCACTTCATCGCGGTCAAGCTCGACGTCTCCGAGCGCAAGGCGGTCGAGCGGCTGCGCCAGGACCTGATCGGCATGTTGGTCCACGACCTGCGCAACCCGCTGACCGTGATCCGCGGGGCCTTCGAGCTGATGCCGCGCGAGGCGTTCGTGCCGGCCGCCCAGCGCTCGATCACGCGCCTGCTCGAGCTGGTGTCGGCCATCCTCGAGGTGCACGCCCTGCGCACGGGGAAGTTCCCGCTCGCGCGGGCCCCGGTGCGCGTCGACGAGCTGGTCCAGGACGCGCTCGTGATCCAGGGCCCGCTCGCGCGCGACAAGGCGCAGCGGCTCGAGGCCGAGCTCCCGCCCGACCTGCCGGCGATCGACGCGGACGCCCGGCTGCTCGCCCGCGTGCTGCAGAACCTGATCGGCAACGCCGTGAAGTTCACCCACGAAGGCGGCACGATCCGCGTGGCGGCCGAGGCCGACGCAGCCGCCGTGACGCTGTCGGTCTCGGACGACGGCCCCGGCCTGCCACCGGACATCGAGGACCGCATCTTCGAGGAGTTCGCGCGCTCCGGAGAGGGCGCCGGCAGCGGCCTCGGCCTCGCTTTCTGCCGTCGAGCCGTCGAGGCCCACGGCGGCCGCATCGTCGCCCACAGCAGCCCCGGCCGCGGCACGACCCTCCGCCTGACGCTGCCGCGCGACCGCCCGGCGTAGGCGCACGGGCGGCGTCACGAGGCGCGGCCCCGCTCGTCAGTCGCGTTCGGCGAGTGTCGGCTCGGCGGCGAGTTCCAGGCGGAAGCGGCCGCGGCCGGTGGGCACGAGGCGGATCGCCGGGCAGCGCTCCTCGAGGCGGCGGCGCAGCAGGATCAGGCGGCTCTCCAGGTTGTCCTTGAGCTCGGGCAACCCGAGCGCCTTGTCGAGGCGCAGGCGGCGGTTGGTGAACTCCGCCGTGCCGCCTGCGCGTTCGTGCAGCAGCTTCCACAGGATCTTCGCGGGCACGCCGCGGACCAGGTACTCGCCGTCGACGAGGATCACCTCTTCACTGCGGTAGAACTCGATCGCCAGCGGCGCAGCCGCTGCGACGGGGGCCGGGCCGGGCGCGGGCTCCGGTGCCGGCTCCGCCTCTTCGCTGCGCTCGCGCAGCATCGCGTTCTGGATCGCGATCGCCAGGTAGCCGCCCAGCACCTCGAGGTAGGCCCGGTCCTCCTCGTGGAAGCGGTACGGCTCCTCGCTCTCGATGCACAGCACGCCCAGCAGCTCGTCGCGCACGAGCAGCGGAATGCCGAGCTGGCTGTCGGGCTGGGCGAGCCCCGGCAGCGGGATGCGCCCGCGCTCTGCGCACAGGCCGCGCTCCTGGGCGCGGCGGCGCACCGCCTCGGCGTACACGAACTGCCGCAGCAGCCCGGAGATGCGGATCGGCTTGCGGGCCTCCGCCACCATCCCGATCAGCCCCTCGCCGAGTTCGACCTCCGCTCCGACGCCGCCTTGCGCGTAGCCGCGGCTCGCGATCGTCTCCAGGCGTCCCGGCCGGTCGCCGGCGAGCAGGATCATCGCGTGCGAGAAGCCGAACAGCCCGTCGAGCGCCTCCAGGATCGAATCGAGCAGCGCGTCGAGCGACGGGGCGCGCTGGATGCGCTCGGACAGCTCCTGCAGCGCGCGCATCGTGAACGGCACTCGCGCCGCGGCGGCCTCCCGCGCCGGCCCCGGCAATCGCCCGACCTCGTGGGCGATCGCCTCGACCGACAGCACCTCGTACACGTCGGCGCCGAGCAGCTTGAAGATGCCCTTGAGCCCCGAGTACGAGGCGATCGCCTCGATCCGCAGCCGCATCGACTCGAACAGCGGCCCTTCCGTCTCGGTGCGCACGTAGCGCAGCCGCAGCGCGTGGAACTGGAAGGTGTCGGGATCGCAGATCCGCACCAGCGCCTGCGGGTTCTCCGCGACGTTGCGCCGGCTCTTGTTGAAGAACTGGAACGACAGCGCGACGTGGCGGGAGTCCACGTAGTCGACGTGGCTGAGGATCGCCACGTTGGGCACGCCGTCCTTCGAGCAGGTGCACAGCCAGGCCGGGATCAGGCCCTGGAAGGAGTTGGTCAGGCTCTCGAGCGGGATCACGCGAGCCGCTCCCCCGAGCCCGGCCCTGGCGCCTGCTCGAAGATCGCCTCCGCGTCGAACTCGAGCGCGACGCACGGCCACAGCGCCCACGCCTCGGTCAGCGCGCGCGGCAGGCCGATCGCCTGGAGCTCCTCGCGGAAGCCCTCGGCCTGGCGCAGCACCTCGGCCTTCTCCGCCTCCGACGCCGGTCGCGAGGATGCGAAGCGGCCCTTGACCTGCCAGCCGCTGTGCACGCTCGGCCGCTCGAACAGCACCGCGATCTCGGGATGGCGCTCCAGGTTGCGCAGCATCGCGGCGGCGGACGCCTCGTGCAGGTAGACCGTGATCCGCTGACGATCCGGATGGACGCGGGCCGCCCAGGCGGCGGACCCGTCCGGTCGCAGCTCCCCGTCGCGGGTCGCGACGTGGATCGAGAGCCCGCGTTCGAAGAAGCGGCACAGCTCTTCCGGGATCGTGGAGGGCATGGCCGCGATGTTAGGGAAAGCTTAGGAAATGTCTAGGAAGGATTGAGCGTGCGGCGGCCGCGCGAGATGCGTCCATCAGCGCGAGGTTCGAGGAGGACCCGCCATGAGCTCACGCCGCACGTCCGCGTTCGTCATCACCGCGCTGACCGCCAGCGCGATCGCCGCCCACGTCACCACCGCCGCGCCGCCGGAGACCTCCGCGACCGCCGCCGACCCCGTCGCCCGCGGCCGCTACCTCGTCAAGGTGATGGTCTGCAACGACTGCCACACGCCGTGGCACATGGGCCCGAACGGCCCCGAGCCCGACATGAGCCGCGAACTCTCCGGCCACCCGGAAGACCTGGCCGTGACGGCACCGCCGGCGCTGGGCGGGGCCTGGCAGTGGGCGGGTGCCGGCACCAACACCGCGTTCGCGGGCCCGTGGGGCGTCAGCTTCACCGCCAACCTCACGCCCGATCCGGAGACGGGGCTCGGCCGCTGGACGCCCGAGACCTTCGTGGCCGCGATCCGCAACGGCCGCCACGAGGGCCAGGGCCGGCCGATCCTGCCGCCGATGCCGTGGCCGATGTACCGCAACGCGAGCGACGAGGACCTGCGCGCGATCTTCGCGTACCTGCAGTCGATCCCGAAGGTGCGCAACCGCGTGCCGCAGCCGATCGACCCGCCGGAGGCGAACTGAACGTGGTCCGCGCGCGCGCCCGGCGGCCGGCGCTGGCCGCCCTGGCCTTCGCCGCCGCCGCGGCCGCCGCGGGCGCGAGTTCGCTCGCCACGGAGCCCGCGGAACCGCGGGCCCCGCAGCGGCTGTCGGAGACCGGGCTCTACGGCCCCGACGGGCGCCTGGCGGCGACCGTCGAGCGCTTCGTCCCGCAGTACCCGTTGTGGACGGACGGCGCCCGCAAGTCGCGGTTCGTCCAGCTCCCGACGGGCGCGCGGATCGACGTCTCCGACGTCGACGCCTGGCGCTTCCCCACCGGCACGAAGGTGTGGAAGGAGTTCGCCTGGGGCGAACGCAAGGTCGAGACGCGGTTCATCTGGAAGGCGATGGACGACGGCTGGGTGTTCGCCACCTACGTGTGGAACGACGCGCAGACGGAGGCGGTGCTCGCCCCCGAGGCGGGCGTGCGCAACGCGCACGAGATCGCGCCCGGCAAGCGCCACTCGATCCCGGCGGTGGACGACTGCCTCGCCTGCCACGGCCTCGCGCCTTCACCCGTGCTCGGCTTCAGCGCGCTGCAGCTCTCCGACGACCGCGACCCGCTGGCGCCGCACGCGGAGCCGCTGCCGCCGGGCGCGCTGACGCTGCGCGCGCTGGTCGCGCAGGACCGGTTCCGCCCGCGGCGGCCCGAGTGGGCGACGACGCCGCCGCGCATCCGCGAGCGCGACCCGGTCGCGCGCGCCGCGCTCGGCTACCTCTCCGCCAACTGCGGCGGCTGCCACAACGACCGCGGCCCGCTGGCCCGGCTCGGCCTCGTGCTGCTGCACGACGTGGCGCGCGACGGCGAGCGCGACGCACCGGAACCGGCGCGGGCGACCGCGGTGGGCGCCGCCGGCCGCTACGTGATGCCCGGCCTCGCGCCCGACGACTCGCGGCTGGTCGCGCCCGGCGACCCGGAGCGCAGCGCGCTGCTGCACCGGCTCGGCTCGCGCCGCCCGTCGTCGCAGATGCCGCCGCTCGGCTCGGTCGTGGTGGACTCCGACGCGGTCGCGCTGGTGCGGGACTGGATCGCGAGCCTGCCCGTCACCCACGCCGCGCGCTGAATCCGCGGGCGGCGCCTACTTCGGCAGGCCGTGCAGGAGCAGCGGCAGCAGGTCCGCGGGCGGCATCGCGCGGCCGAAAGCCCAGCCCTGCGCCTCCTCGCAACCCTCCGCCGCGAGGAACGCGCGCTGCTCCGCGGTCTCCACGCCTTCGGCGACGACCTTGATGCCGAGGCTGTGGGCCATCGCGATGATCGTGCGCGCGATCGCCGCGTCGTCGGCGTCGCCCGGGACGCCGGCGATGAACGAGCGGTCGATCTTGAGGCGGTTGACCGGGAAGCGCTTGAGGTGGGACAGCGACGAGTAGCCGGTGCCGAAGTCGTCGATCGCGAGGCCGACGCCCATCTCGCCCAGCTCCGCCAGCACGCGGCCCGTCGCCTCCGGCTCCTGCATCGCGAAGGTCTCGGTCAGCTCCAGCTCCAGCAGCGACGGGTGGAGGCCGGTCTCGTGGAGGATCTCGCCGATGCGGGCCGCGAGGCCCGGGCGGTGGAGCTGGGCGAGCGAGAGGTTGACGGTGACGCGGAACGGCGGCGCCCCCGCCTGCTGCCACTCGCGGGCGCGGCGGCAGGCCTGGCGCAGCACCCAGTCGCCGATCTCCGCGATCAGCCCGCGCCGCTCGGCGAGCGGGATGAACGTCGCCGGCGCGATCAGCCCCATCAGCGGCTCGTGCCAGCGGATCAGCGCTTCCGCCCCGACGACGCGCCCGCTGGCGAGCGCCACCAGCGGCTGGTAGTGCAGCGTGAACTCGTCGCGCTCCAGCGCCAGCTTCAGCTTGTTGGTGATCGCCAGCGCCTCCAGCGCCCGCACGTTGAGCTCGGGGCTGAAGAACTGGCACGGGTCGCCGCCCTGCTCCTTGGCGCGGCTGACCGCCGACCCGGCCGCGCGCACCAGGTCCTTGCCGTCGGCGCCGTCCTGCGGGAACGAGGCGATGCCGACCGCCGCCGAGAGCGCCGCGTGCTGCTCGCCGAGCGGGAACGGGCGCGCCATCTCCGCCACCACCTGCTGCGCCACCCGCGCCGCGCTCTGCACGTCCTCGAGTTCCTCGAGCACCACCGCGAACTGGTGGCCGCCGACGCGGGCGACGAAGTCGGCGTCGTGCAGCGTGCCGCGCAGGCGGCGCACGGCCACGTCGAGCAGGGTGTCGCCGGCCGCGTAGCCGAGCAGCTCGTCCACCTCCTGCAGGCCGGACACGTCCACGGTCAGGAGCGCCAGCGGCTTGCCCAGCCGCTTCGCCCGCGACACCGCGCCGCGCAGGTGCTCCTCGAGGCTCGCCCGGTTGGGCAGCCGGGTGACGGGGTCGTGGTGGGCGTAGAAGTTCATCGCCCGCAGCCGGCGCACGATCAGCCGCATCAGCTCGAGCGCGAACTCCGGCCGCGCCCGCACCAGCTCCAGGCAGCGCGCGCGGTCGATGGCGACCACCTCGCACGGCCGCAGCGCGACCACGTTGGCGCTGCGGTTCTGCTCATCGAGCAGCGCCATCTCGCCGACCACGGCGCCGGGCCCGATCGTCTCCAGCACGATGTCGCCGACCTTGATCGCCGCTTCGCCCGCGCGCACGACGTACATGTGGTCGCCGGGCTCGAGCATGTCGATGATCAGCTCGCCGGCCGCGCGGCAGGCGACCGGGCTGTCGGGGTCGAGGAAGGTGCTGAAGTCGAACGCCGGGCTGGCCATCGGAAGTGCGGAAGCGTACCGCAAGCCCGCCTCCCGCGGAGCCGTCGTCAGTGGGCGACCGGCAGCCTGATCGTGGCCAGGGCGCCGCCGTCGTGGCGATTCTCGAGCGACGCGCGGCCGCCGTGCGCCTCGACGATGCGGCGCACGGTCGCGAGGCCGAGCCCCAGCCCGCCGCGGCGCAGGCTGAAGAAGGGGTGGAACAGGCGCGGCAGCGCGTGAGCCGGAAACCCCGGCCCGCGGTCCGCGATCTCGATCACGGCCCGCGCCGGGGGCGGGACCGCCTCGCGGCGCACGGTCACGTGGATGCCGCTGCCGTGCGGCGCGTGCTGGCTCGCGTTCTCGAGCAGGCGCTGGAAGGCGAGGTGGAGGCGCGCCGGCTCCATGCGCACCCGCAGCGGCGGGCCCGGCAGCCGTACCACGCGCTGGCCGCGCTCCGCCAGCCGCGGGGCGAGCGCGGAGATCGCGCCCTCCAGCACCGGCTCGAGCGGCGCCACGTCCGCCGGCACCGTCGGCATGCTGTAGGCGATCAGCGACTCGGTCAGCTCGATCAGCCGCTGGCTCTCCTCCTCGACCGCCGAGAGCGAGGCGTCCACGTCCGGGCAGCCGCCGTCGCCGAGCTGCAGCCGCAGCACGTCGAGGTTGGCGGACAGGGCGAAGAGCGGGTTGCGGAGCTCGTGGGCGAAGTCGCCGAGCAGGCGCCCCAGCCCGGCCAGCCGCTGGGCCTCGCGCAGCTCGCTGACGTCGGTGGCGACGCCGGCGAGCGCGAAGGTGGCGTGCGCGGCGTCGCGCAGCGGGAACAGCACGACCTGGAACTCGCGGCTGCGGCCTTCGAACGCGAACGACACCGCCTCGGTGTGGGCCTCTCCGGTGTGCAGCACCCGGGCATCGAGCCTGGCGAGACCCTCCGCGTCTTCCGCGGGCAGCAGGTCGGCGTCGCGGCGGCCCAGCCAGCGCTCGGCGCTGCGGCCGAAGCAGCGGCAGAGCGCCGGGTTGACGTAGGTGTAGCGGCCCTCCAGGTCCTTGACGAAGGCGAGGCTGGGCATGTGCGCGAACAGCCCCTCGAGCTTGGCGCGCTCGTGCACGAGGGCGGCCTCGAGCTGCTTGCGCTCGTCGATGTCGGTGATCACGCCGACGATGCGCCGCGGGCGGGCTCCGTCTCCGGGAACGACTCGTCCGCGCGAGCGCACCCACTTCCAGGCGGCGGACTTCGTGCGCAGGCGGAACTCGACGTCGTAGCGCCGCCCTTCGGCGAAGTGGGCATCGACGGCCGTTCTCACCCGCGGCCAGTCCGCGGGGTGGATCGCCGCGACGTAGCTGGCGATGTCGTCGGGGAACTCGCCGGGTGCGTAGCCGAGGATCTCGTGCCAGCGTGGCGAGAGGTACTGGCGCTCGGAGTCGAACTCCCACTCCCAGACTCCGTCCCCGCTGCCTTCGAGGGCCAGCCGCAGCCGTTCCAGTTCGTCGCGTTCGTCGCGGTCGAGCACGGGATCTCGCTCGCTGCGGTCCATGCACGTGCCGGGCCAGGCACTGGAAGCCCTTTTCACCGGCCACCGGGGGCGCCGGCGCTCACCTGGTGAGCGCGGCAGCGCGCAGCCGGTGAGCAGCCGGGGGTACACTCCCCCGGAAATCGGAGGGTCCATGCGCCACCTCGTCTTCACCCTCGCCCTGGCAGCCGGCCTCGCGACGGCCGCCGACGCCCAGGATCTCGACGCGCTCAAGAAGACGGGAACGCTCAAGATCGTGTGCATGGCCGACGACCAGCCGGAGCTGGTCTCGACCGCGGCCGAGCCCGGGCCCAACCCCGGCTTCCACCGCGAGCTGGTCGAGGGCTTCGCCAAGCTGCACGGGCTGAAGGTCGTGATGGTGCCGGTGCGGGGCTCGGAGGAGCGCATCGAGACGCTCAACCGCGGCGCAGGCGACGTCGTGGTCGGAATCGTCGAGACCGACGCCCGGCGCCGCGCCGCGGCCTTCACCGCCGAGGTGCTGCCGACGCGCCACCTCGCGGTGTCGCTCAAGGGCAAGCCGATCGCGACGCTCGACGCGCTGCGCGCCGCGAAGGTGGCGCTGCTGGAGGGCAGCTCGTGGGCGACCGCCGCGATCGAGGCCGGCGTCCAGCCGGCGTCCAGGCTGCCCACCTCGGAAGCCGTGGTGGCCGCGATCAAGGGCGGCAAGGCGGACGCGACCGTGATGTCGATCTCGGACTTCACGCTGGTCGCGAAGCGCAACCCCGAGCTCGAGGGCGGAGTCTTCGTCGGCCCGCCGGGCACCTCGTCATGGGCGGTGCGCAAGGGCAGCCCCGCGCTGAAGGCCGCGCTCGACGACTACCTCGCCAACGTGCGCAAGAGCGCGACCTGGAGCCGCCTCGTCGTCAAGTACTTCGGCGAGAAGGCGCTCGACGTGCTCGGCCGCGCGAAGCAGTAGCGCGGGTCAGCGGCCCTCGCGCGGGGGCGGCTCGCGCGGCGGAGTGGACGGCGCGGGCAGCGCCCCCGGCCGCCCGGCCTTCTCGCGGCCCGCGGCGCGCCCGCGCGGGCACTCGGGGTTGTCGCAGTACCAGAAGTCGTCGGCCCGCTCCATCGGCTCGCCGCACTCGGGACAGGTGTCGCTCACCGGACACCTCCTCGGCCGATTCTGCGCCCCCGCCGTGCCAGGCGCTACACTCGCCCACCGATGGCGCCCAGCCGGCTGATCAGCGACCCGAAGGTGCGGCTGGCGGTGCGCACCCGTCCCGACTTCACGATCCGGCCCGGCAAGCCGCTGCCGCTCGGCCTCACGCTCACCCACCACGGCCACAACTTCGCGATCGTCTCGCGCCACGCGACCGCCGCGACGCTCGTGCTCTACGGCGCGGGAGACGCGGAGCCGTTCCTCGAGCTGCCGCTCGAGGGGCCCCACTTCCGCACCGGCGACGTGTGGCACATCTGCCTGTCCGGGCTCGAGCCCGACTTCGAGTACGGCTGGCGCTTCGACCGCCGCCCCGCGCCGCGCGACCGCTTCCACCGCTACGACCCAGCGCAGGTGCTGCTCGACCCGTACGCGCGGGCGATCCACGGCGTCGAGGTCGGCGGCCGGATCGAGAAGCGCGGGGTCCACGTCGGCAACGACTTCGACTGGCAGCTCGTGCGGCCGCCGCGGGTGGCGCCCGCCGACAAGGTCGTCTACGAGATGCACGTGCGCGGCTTCACCCGCCACCCGTCGTCGGGCGTGCAGGCGCCCGGCACCTACCGCAGCCTGGTCGAGAAGATCCCGTACCTGAAGCAGCTCGGGGTGACCACGGTCGAGCTGCTGCCCGTCTACGAGAAGGACGACGCGGTCAACCCCGACATCGACCCGGCGCTGCGCGGCACGCTGACCAACTTCTGGGGCTACAACCCGATCGGCTTCTTCGCGCCGCACGCGGGCTACGCGGCCGACCAGCGCCGCGGCGCCCAGGTCGCGGAGTTCAAGGAGATGGTGCGCGAGCTGCACCGCGCGGGCCTCGAGGTGGTGCTCGACGTCGTCTTCAACCACACGGCCGAAGGCGGCGGGCTGCCGCGCGACCGCACGTTCTCGTTCCGCGGCATCGACAACGCGCTCTACTACATGCTCGACCCGCAGACCGGGAAGTACCTCGACTTCACCGGCTGCGGCAACACCCTCAACTGCAACCACCCCGTCGTCCGCGAGCTGGTCCACGAGGCGCTGCGCTACTGGGCCGGCGAGATGGGCGTCGACGGCTTCCGCTTCGACCTCGCCGCGGTGCTCTCGCGCGGGCGCGACGGCCGCGTGCTGCCGGAGCCCCCGCTCGTCGAGCGCATCGCCGAGGACCCGGTGATGGCGGACTGCACGCTGATCGCCGAGGCGTGGGACGCGGCCGGGCTCTACCAGGTCGGCAGCTTCCCCGCCTGGGGCCGATGGAGCGAGTGGAACGGCCCGTTCCGCGACGACGTGCGCCGCTTCTGGCGCGGCGACCTGGGGATGGTGCCGGCCCTCGCCTCGCGCCTGGCCGGCAGCGCCGACCTGTACCAGGCCTCGGGCCGCAAGCCGTACCACTCGATCAACTTCGTCACCTGCCACGACGGCCTCACGTTGCGCGACCTCGTCTCCTACGACCGCAAGCGCAACGAGGCCAACGGCGAGCAGAACCGCGACGGCGCCGCCGACGACCTGTCGTGGAACTGCGGCGCCGAAGGCGAGACGGACGACCCCGAGGTGCTCGCGCTGCGCCGGCGCCAGGTCCGCAACTTCCTGGTCACGCTGTTCGTCGCCCAGGGCACGCCGATGCTGCTCGCGGGGGACGAGATGGGCCGCACCCAGCGCGGCAACAACAACGCCTACTGTCACGACTCGGAGCTGTCGTGGCTGGACTGGGGGCTGCTCGAGGCGCACGCCGACCTGTTCCGCTTCGCGCGGCTGCTGATCGCCTTCCGCCGCGACCACCCCGCGCTACGGCGCAGCGAGTTCTTCACGGGCCAGGGCACGACGCGCTCGCCCCGGGCCGACGTCTCGTGGCACGGCGTGAAGGCGGACGCGCCCGACTTCTCGCACCACTCGCGCTCGCTGGCGATGCACCTCGCCGGCGAGCACGCGCCGACGCCCGACGACGACGTCTACGTCGCGTTCAACGCCTGGACGTCCCCGCTGCGGTTCGAGCTGCCGAGGCCCGCGCCCGGCACCCGCTGGGTGCGGGTGGTCGACACCTCGCGGCCGAGCCCCGACGACATCGCCGAGCCCGGCCACGAGCCGCCGGTCACCGCCCGCATGGTCGCGGTCGCGCCCCACTCGGCGGTCGTCCTCCGCTCCCGCCTGTAGCGCCAGCCTTTCGATCAGCCGACACCACACCCTGCGATCAGCCGCCGCGGGCGCCGGGCTTCAGCGGCGGGCGGCAGCCTGGCGCTCGAGCGCGGCGAGGGCTTCGACCGCGGCGCGGTACTCGGCCAGCGCCTGGTTGACGTCGCCTTCGCCGCCTTCGGTCACGAGTCGCGTGTAGCGCTCGAAGGCGGCGTCGCGGCGGCGTCGCGCCGCGGCCAGGCGCGCGTCCAGATCCGGCGCTTCGTTCGGGGTCGGCGTCGCGGCCGGCGTCGCGCCCGTCGTCGCGCCCGTCGCCGGTCCGTCGTCGAACACGAAGTCGTCGCCGCCCGGCAGCGCCGCGCCGCGGTGGAAGATCGAGGTCTCCGAGCGATCCTCGCCCGGCTTCGGCAGGTCGAGCGCGAGGCGCTTCGCGTCGCCAGGCGCCACCGGTCCCGGCGCCGCCGAATCCGTCGACGACGTCCCGGCCGCGTCGCCCGCGGGCGACGCCGTGGGGCCGGCCGCGCCGTCGCGCCCGAAGGGAGGCCAGGCGACGCGCTCGCTGCGCACGCCGAACCACAGCGCCGCCGCCACCACCATGAAGACGATCAGCGCGACCAGGCAGCCGCAACCGGCCGCGGCCCAGGCCGCGCAGCCGCAGCCGCGGCGCTGCTTCGCACTCACGGCGACACCTCGAACTCGAGCCGCACGGCGGCGAGGCGCCGCCGCCAGGCCTCGGCCCCGGCGGGCGCCATGCGCCCCGCGCGCTCGCGCTCGGCCACGAGCCCGCCCACCGCGTCGAAGAACTCGCGCGACGTGCGCGGCGGGTGGCCGCGGGTGGCGACCGCGTGGTCGCACGCGGCCTGGAAGTCCGCCATCACGTCCTTCGTCCTGCGGTAGCCCGCGCTCGTGTAGAGGTGCACGAGCGCGGCCGCCACGACGCCCTCGACCTGGTCGCCGGCCGCGTCGTGCGCGTCGACGGCACCCCGCGCGCTGCCCGGGCCGAACGAGGCCGCGCTGCGCGGCAGGTCGAGGCCGCGCGTCAGCAGCACGCCGTAGAAGTGGGCGCGGCCCTCGTCCCAGGCCAGCTCCGGGCTGGCGGGCGTCCACACGTCGTGGGGTCCGCCGAGCTGGTCCTCGACCTCCGGGTCGGCGGCCAGCACCGCCGCGACGTGGTGCCCCCACTCGTGCATCAGCGTCTCGGCGCCTTCGTCCGAGGCGAGGTCGAGGCTCGGGGGCAGGAACAGCACGCCGTCGAGGTAGGCCGGCGTCCGCCGCGACGCGTCGAAGCGGACCTGCAGCCGCGCGACGCGGCGCGCCGCGTCTTCGCCCACGATCGGGCGGAAGTAGTCGAACACGTCCGCCCGCAGCCGCGCGATCCGCGTGGCCAGGTCGCACAGGTGCAGCGTCACGAGCGTCGGCGCGCCCGCGCGCGGCGGCAAGGCGAGGAACTTCAGGTCGCGCACCTTCTGCCCGGGGTCGTAGCCGAGCACGCCCGCGCGCCGGGTGCCGAAGAACTCGGGCCCCGGCACGTACAGGTCGAGGCCGGGCTGGCCGCCGCGGTCGGTGAACGCCTCGGGCCCGGCCTGCAGGCGCGACTCGCCCGCGGCGTCGCGCAGCGCGACGGTCGCGCGGATCGGCTCCCAGCGCGAGGCCGACTCCGACCAGCGCAGCGCCAGCACCCCGACCTTCGCGAGCGGCAGCGCGTACTCGACGCGCTTCGACGGCGTCTCGCGCGGGATCTCGACCTCCAGTCCCACGTTCGCCCGCAGCGGCCGGCGCCCGACCGCGCGCGACGGCGCGGCGGGCTCCAGGGCGAGCGCGTACCGCGTCGCCGCGACGATCTCCGCGGTCTCGACGCGAAGCCGCACGCGGTCCGCTCCCGCCTCGCTCTCGAAGCGCCCCTTTGCCAGGCCGTGCTCGTCGGTGGTGAGCTGCGTCGCCTGGCCGGTGCCGAGGTTGCGCACGGAGAAGCGCAACCCCGCGACCGCGCCGCCCAGCGCGTGGCGGGCGGCAATCGCCAGGTCGCCCTTGACGGTGCCCTCGTCGCCGCGCACCCAGCGGTGGTAGTGGCGCCACGAGTCGGAGGTGGTCGCACAGCCGCCGCGCAGGTACGCATCGACTTGCACCACGAGGTAGATCTCGCCTTCGACGAGGTCGACGCGCTCGTCGCGCGACGCCACGGGCAGCGGCAGCTCCTCGATCGGCTTGTCGTGCAGGTCGAGCACCCGGTCCGCGTCGGGGAACGCGAGCGGGCGGTCGTCCCGCTTCGGTTCGACGCCGACGCCCGACTCGAGCCGCGCCTCGAGCCCGGACCGGAAGTGATAGAGGTTGTGCACGTCGCGCAGGTAGACGCTGGCCGACAGCCGCGTCTCCAGCCCGTTGGCCCAGTCCTCCGCCGCGAAGTTGCGGGTGACCGCGGCCTCGAACCGCGGCGACCAGCGCTCGCCGACGCGGACGCGGCCGGGCGGCGCGGTCCAGCTCGCGCCCATCGCCACGTCGCGCACGAGCTTCCCCTCCGAGAGTTCGGTGCAGGCGAGCGACAGGCCGGTCTCGCGCGGGCGCACGTCCGCGCTGCCGCCACCGGGCCCGGGCCCGGTCTCGGAGTGCGAGGCGTGGTCGACCTTGAACAGCTCCCAGTGGCTGGCCTCGGCTCCGGCGGGACGTGCAGCCCCTGCCAGCAGGAGCGCCGCCGCGAGCGCGACGAAGCCAGGGCACCGCACGGCTCCAAGGTGCGCCTTTCCTCGCCGCCGTGCAATGGGCCAGTCGGTCCACCCGAACCCGACGCCGCCGCGGTAGAGTTCCGTCACTCCCCCGGAGGACAAGATGCCGGCTGCGTTCGACGATCCCGCGCGGTGGACCGTGACGGTCCTGCCGCTGCCGAAGCGGATGGCGTTCGCCCGCGTGACGGGCTTCTGCGGCGGCCAGGTCGTGGGCGAGACCGAGGGCCGCAACGGCGGCGCCCCGGTCCCCCACTGGTGGCCGGGCGGACAGCCGCAGCCGATCACCCACCCGACGCAGAAGCGGGTCGCGGCGCGCTTCGCGACGGGCGACGCGATCGCCGGTTTCTGGAACCGCAGCGGCGGCGGATTCGGCGGCGCCGTCGCCTGGCGCCGGGCCGGCGACGCGCTGGAGGTGATCGACCTCCATCCCGGCAAGGAGTGGGACCACACGATCGCGATGGGCTCCGGCGGCGGGGCCTTCGCCGGCTCCGGGGAGCGCAAGGCGAAGAAGGGCGAGCGGTCGCAGGACGTCGCCCTCTTCTGGCGGCCGGACGGCACGCTCGTCGAGCTGCCACCCGCCGAGGCCGGCAACGAGGCCTCGGCCGAGGGCACCGACGGGCAGTGGATCGTGGGCCGCGTCGGCCGCACCGGCGGACAGCGGGCCGCGCTGTGGCCCGCCGACGGTTCGCGGGTGATCGTGCTGGGGGACGAGCGCTCGATCACCGAGGCCTGCGCCGTCGCCGACGGCGAGCAGGTGGGCGTGCGCTGGACCGGCAAGGGCAACGCGGCCGCGCTGTGGCGCGGCTCGGCCGAGTCGTTCGTCGACCTCACCCCGAAAGGGCACGCGTCCGGGAACGCCCGCGGCTGCGCCCGCGGCTTCCAGGTCGGGGTCGTGCAGGTCAAGGACACGCTGCGCAGCGGCTCCGGCAGCATGGCGACGAAGGCGGCCCTGTGGCGCGGCGACGCCGCCTCGTTCGTCGACCTGCACGCGCTGGTGCCCGCGCCGTGGAACGCCTCGTCCGCGTGCACCATCGAGGTGCGCGATGGCGTGCTCCGCATCGCGGGCGACGTCACCCAGTTCGCGACCACCGACGAGCTGACGCCGCGCGAGTCGCAGCACCTCGTCACCTCGCGGCCTGCGCTGTGGGAAACCCGGATCGACTGATCGCGGCGCTCACCGCGCTGACCGAAGACGCGGCGGCGCGGCCGCTGCCGCCCGTCAACCTGACCGACGCCGCGGTGCGCGGCGACGCCCTCGCCGTCCGCGCGTTCCTCGACGGCGGCGCCGAGATCGAGGAGCGCACGATCGGCTTCGCGTCGCCGCTCGCCGCCGCCGCCGGCCGCGGCCACCTGGAGGTGGTGAAGCTGCTGGTCGAGCGCGGCGCGAGCCTCGACCCCGAGGGCTCCGCCTTCCCGCTGCTCGCCTTCCCCATCGCCAACCGCAAGCTCGACGTCGTCGAGCACGTCCTGAAGGCCGGCGCGCCCGTGGCGAAGTACCGGAGCCACTTCCGCGACGCGGTGAAGAACGCGCGCTGGGATGTGGTCGACGCGATGCTGGCCGGCGGCGCCGAGCCCGGCTGGCTGTCGGACGCCGAACGCGCGACACTCGACTCCTTCGTCGCGCGCGAGCAGCCGCGGAGCCCGGAGTACCGCCAGCGGCTGTGCGAGGAGCAGGCGCGCCAGCTCGAGCGCGCGCGGGTGACGCCGGCGCCGAAGGCGCTCTCCGACGCGGACCGCGCCCGCCACGAGGAGGCGGCGATCGCGGAGATCGGGCGCGACCCGGCGCTGGCCCGGGCCCGCACGGGCAACGGCACCCCGGTGCTGGCGCTGGCGGTCAGCGCGGGCGCCCACGAGCTGGCGCGGCACCTGCTCGCGGCCGGCGCCGGTCCGGACGACGGCGGCGGGGGCGACGCGCCGCTCGCCCGCGCCGCCGCGCGTAGCGACCTCCCGATGCTGGAGACGCTGCTCGCGGCCGGAGCCGATCCGAATCGCAGCACTGCCGGCTCGCCGCACCCGCTGCTCGCGGCGGCCGTCGCCGGCTCGCTCGCCTGCGTGGAAGCGCTGCTCGCCCGCGGCGCGAAGCCCCGCGCCCGCGACCTGAAGGCGGCGCTCGACCGCGCCGGCGGCCCGGACGCGGCGCGCATCGTCACCCGGCTCGAGGCCCTGCAGACGCCGGCGAGCGCGACGAAGCGGCGCGCGACGGATGCCGTGGCGGCGAGACCCGCGGAGGCGGCGGAAGCGGACCCGGTGGCGCAGCAGCGCGCGCGGCAGGAGGTGGAAGACATGGGCGAATCGATCGCAGGCCAGGTGTTCGCGTCTTCGGGCACCTTCGAGAACCTGACCCAGGTCGGCATCCAGATGAGCGTCGAGATCCGCGGGGCGGTCTACGCCTCGTCCGTCACGAAGAAGACGACCGTGCTGGTGGCGGGCGCAAAGGCGGGCGCGAAGCTCGAGAAGGCGAAGTCCCTCGGCGTGCGCGTGATGACGGAGCCGCAGTTCCACGCCCTGCTCGAGCGCATCCCGATCACGGAGGAGATGAAGCGCCGCTACCTCGGCTGAGATGGCGCTAGCATCCCGGCCGATGCGGGCCCTCCGTTGCGCGCTCGTGCTGCTGCTGGCCGGCGGGGCCTCGGCCGAGGAGCTCCCCGTCGTGCGCGGGAGCCTCGTCGGGTCCGCGCCGGGCGACGCCAGGCGGCTGGTGGTGCTCGCCGACGCGCCGCTCGCGGGCCGGGTCGAGGTGCGGGACGCGGCGGGGCGGCGCGTGGCGCGGATCGCACCTGAGGAGCTGCCGGCGCGCTGGGGATCGATCGCCCGCCACTACCTCGTCGACGCGAGCACGGTGCGCGAAGTCGGCCGCTACGAGCTGGTGATCGGCCGCGGCCGCCAGGCGACGCGGCACCCGTTCGAGGTGAAGGAGCGACCGTACGCCGGCCTCGCCGACGCGCTGCTCGCGTTCGTGCGACAGCAGCGCTGCGGCTACAACCCGTTCCTCGACCAGGTCTGCCACGCGCTCGACGGCCGCACCGCCTACGGCCCCCGCCCCGCGGGCACGTACCTCGACGCCCGCGGCGGCTGGCACGACGCCGGCGACCAGCTCAAGTACCTGCTCACGTCGTCGACCTCGACCGCGCACCTCCTCCTCGCGCACCGCTTCGCGCCGGCGGCGTTCGCCGACACCCACGACGCCCTCGGCCGGCCCCAGGCGCCCAACGGCCTCCCCGACGTCCTCGACGAGGCGCGCCACGGCCTCGAGTGGATGCTGAAGCTCCACCCGGCGCCGGACGAGCTGTACCACCAGGTCGCCGACGACCGCGACCACGCCGGCTGGCGCCTCCCGCACGACGACCGCGTCGACTACGGCTGGGGCCCCGGCCGCGAGCGCGTCGTCTACTTCGCCGACGGCCAGCCCCAGGGTCTGCGCGAGCACCGGAGCGCGAGCGACGGCCTCGCCAACCTCGCCGGCCGCTACGCCGCGACGATGGCGCTCGGGTTCGAGGCCTTCCGCGAGCGCGACCCCGCCTTCGCCGCGCGCTGCCTGCAGGCCGCGCGCGAGGTCTACGCGCTGGGCCAGGCGCGGCCCGGCGTGCAGCAGGGCAACTCGTACGGCGCGCCCTACCGCTACGGGGAGGAGAGCTGGACCGACGACATGGCGTGGGGCGCGGCCGAACTCCACCGCGTCACCGGCGAGGCCGCGTACGCCGAGGACGCCGCGCGCCACGCCCGCGCGTTCGGCGCCGGCGGCTGGTGGGCGATCGACCGCCCCGGCCACTACCAGCACTACCCGTTCTTCGCCTACGGGCACCACGCGCTGCACGAGACCGCGCCGCCCGATCTGCGCCGCGAGCTCGAGGGCTTCTACCGCGCGGGCCTCGCCGCGACCGCCGCGCGCGCCGCGCGCAACCCGTACGGCATGGCCGCGCCGTTCGCCTGGTGCTCGAACAACTTCGCGACGGCGCTCGCGACCCAGGCCCTGCTGCTCGACCGCATGACCGGCACCCGCGAGGCGCGCGCGCTGGCCCTCGTCCACGTCGAGTGGCTGCTCGGCCGCAACCCGTGGGGCACGTCGATGTTCACCGGCCTCCCGGCCGCCGGCCCGTTCCCCACCGACGTCCACCTGAGCACGACCAGCCTGACCAAGCGCCCCGTCGTCGGCGGCCTGGTCGACGGCCCCGTCTACCGCGACGTCTTCGAGACGCTCAAGGGCGTCCGCCTCTCCCGCCCCGACCCGCTCGCCCGCTTCCAGGGCGAAGCCGTCTACCACGACGACCTCGCGGACTACTCGACCAACGAGCCCACCCTCGACGGCACCGCCGCCGCGATCCTGCTCTTCGCCCTGCTCGAGGGCTGAAGCCGGACGCCTCCTCGACACGCAGGTTCGTGCGCCTGCGCGAACTCGCGCGTGGCCACGAGGAACTTGCCCGCCAGCTCGCCGCCCTCGAGCGACGCGTCGCCGGCCACGACGTCGAGCTCCAGAGCGTCCTCGCGGCCCTCCGCCAGCTCCTCGAGCCGCCCTCCCGTCCCCGCCGCCCGCTCGGCTTCCACGGCTGAGGCCTGGCGCCTTGCCGGAGGGGTTGCGCGAGAATCGCCCCGTGATGACTCGTGTGGCAATCGACCGGGTGCCACCGCTTTGCGGTCACGGATCGTGACCGCAACGACTGCGGGCAGCGTTGCGCTACCGGAAGCTCGAGGAGTCGTGCGCCCGCTTCCCCCGAAAGCCGCGACCCGCGCCCGCCGGCTGCTGATCCGGCTCGCGCGACGCTGGGCGGCGCCGGACCTGAGTACGGTTGCGGTCGTGGTCAACCCCAGTCTTTCGCGGACCCTGGCCCGCTGCGTCATCGGCGCGAAGCGCATCGAGACCAGCCCGCGCGCGCTGCGCCTCGCGGCGCTCGACGCCATCCTCACTCACGAGGCCGCGCACGCGGCGCTGGCCCTCGCAGGCGTCGCGACTGCTCGCCCCCACGGCCCCGAGTGGCGCCGCCTGATGACGCAGGCGGGTATCGCACACCCGACCGCCGCGCTCTGGCGCTGCCGCCTGGCAGCCGCGACGCGAAGGCCCACGCTGAAGCCTGCCCGCCGCAGCGCGACGCGGGTCCGCTACGAGCACTGGTGCCCCGTCTGCCAGTCGAGCCGCACGGCCGCGCGCCCGGTGAAAGCCTGGCGCTGCCGCGCCTGCGTCCAGGCCGGCCTCCCCGGCATCCTCGAGATCACCCGAGAAGCCCCCCGGCGCTGACCCGGTCCCGACGCGCAGCGAGGTCGCGCGTCTTCCCGCCTGCGGCGAGCCCGGGCTGCGAGATCACGCAGGCCGCTGTGGGACTGAGCCGGGGGCGGAGCCTGGCCATCGTCTAAGATCGCCTCCTTCCGATCACCCGAGGGCCTGAGGCGAGCCGATGACCGATTGCCCGTTCTGCCATCCCGAGCGCGAGCGCATCGCCTTCGAGGACCGGCTCACGCGCGCGATCTGGGACGGCTTCCCCGTCAGCCCCGGCCACCTGCTGCTCGTCCCGCGCCGCCACGTGCCCACCTGGTTCGACGCCGCGGACGAGGAGCGCGCGGCACTGCTCGCCAACATCGACCGCGCCCGCGACCTGCTGAGCGAGCGCGCCGACCACCCCAGGCCGGACGGTTTCAACATCGGCATCAACGTCGGCCGCGCGGCGGGCCAGACGGTCTTCCACCTCCACGTCCACGTCATCCCGCGCTACGAGGGCGACGTCCCCGACCCCCGCGGCGGCGTCCGCCACGTGATCCCCGGCAAGGGCAACTACCTCGCGCGCGCCGCCGCGCCCGCGAGCGCGACGCTCGCCGGCGGGAGCGCGCCCGAAGGCTCGACGCCCCGCCTCGTCACGGGCGGCGAGGCCGACCCGCTGCTCCCCTACCTCGCCCGCGAGTTCGCGGCCTCGGACGCCGCGGACATCGCGGTCGGCTTCGTGATGGGCAGCGGCGTCGGCCGCCTCGTCTCCCACCTGCGCGAGTTCCTCGACCGCGGCGGCCGCCTGCGCCTGCTCACCGGCGACTACCTCGACGTGACCGACCCCGACGCCCTCGTCCGCCTGCTCGACCTCGAGGGCGATCGCCAACTCCGCGTCTTCGAGACCCGGCGCGCAGAGGCGCTGCACACGCACCCCCGCCCCGAGCCGGCGCTCAGCTTCCACCCCAAGTCCTACCTCTTCCAGCGGCGCGAGGGCACGGGCGTCGCGTTCGTCGGCAGCTCCAACCTCAGCGAGTCGGCGCTGCTCACCGGCATCGAGTGGAACTACCGGACGGTCTCCTCGGCCGAGGGCAACGCCTTCTCCGAGGTCCGCACCGCGTTCGAGCAGCTCTTCCACCACCCCGCGACCCGCGAGCTGACGCCCGCGTGGATCGAGCGCTATCGCGCGCGCCGCAAGGTCACCGAGCAGGCGCCACGCCCGGCCATCGTCGACATCGCCATCGAGCCGCGCGACGTCCCGCAGCCCCACGCCATCCAGCAGGAGGCCCTCGCCGCGCTGGAGGCGACGCGGGCCGAGGGCAACACGGCGGGCCTGGTCGTCCTCGCGACGGGCCTGGGCAAGACCTGGCTCAGCGCCTTCGACTCCAACCGCCCCGAGTTCAAGCGGCTGCTCTTCGTCGCCCACCGCGACGAGATCCTGACCCAGTCGCGCGACACGTTCCGCCGCCTGCGCCCCGAGGCCAATCTCGGTCTGTACACCGGCCAGGAGCGCAATCCCGACGCGGACGTTCTCTTCGCCTCGATCCAGACGCTGGGCCGGATGACCCACCTCGAGCGCTTCGCGCGGGACGCCTTCGACTACATCGTCGTGGACGAGTTCCACCACGCGTCGGCCCCGACCTACCGCCGCCTGATCGACTGGTTCCGCCCGCAGTTCCTGCTCGGGCTCACCGCGACGCCCGAGCGCGCGGACGGCGGCGACCTGCTCGGCCTGTGCCAGGAGAACCTCGTCTACCGCTGCGATCTCGTCGAGGGCGTGAAGCGAGACCTGCTCTGTCGCTTCCGCTACTTCGGCGTCCCGGACGACGTCGACTACCGCAACATCCCGTGGCGCAACTCCCGCTTCGACACCGACGAGCTGACGAACCACGTCGCGACGCAGTCCCGCGCGGCGAACGCACTCGACCAGCTCCGCCGACGCGGGGGCACGCGCACCATCGCCTTCTGCGTCTCGCAGCGCCACGCCGACTTCATGGCCGGCTTCTTCAAGGACGCGGGCCTGCGCGCGGTCGCGGTCCACTCCGGCGACACCTCGGCGCCCCGCACCCAGTCGCTCGAGGAGCTGTCCGCCGGCCACCTCGACGTCCTCTGCGCGGTCGACATTTTCAACGAAGGCCTCGACCTGCCGGAGCTCGACACGGTCCTGATGCTGCGCCCCACGGAGTCGCGCGTGCTCTGGCTCCAGCAGTTCGGCCGCGGGCTGCGCAAGTCGCACGACGACAAGCGCCTCACCGTCATCGACTACATCGGCAACCACCGCACGTTCCTGCTCAAGCCCCAGACCCTCTTCAGCCTCCCGTCGGGTGGCCAGCCCATCCTCAACATGCTGGAGCGGCTGAAGCAGGGCCCGGTCGAGATCGCCCCCGGCTGCGAGGTCACCTACGAGCTGGAGACGATCGACATCCTGCGCGGCCTGATCCGCGTCACGGCGAACAAGGAAGAGGCCCTCAAGCGCTACTACGAGGAGTTCGTGGAGCTGCAGGGCGCCCGCCCGCGAGCGGCCGAGGCCTTCCACGAGGGCTACAACCCGCGCGCGGCCCGCGCCAACCACGGCTCGTGGCTCGGCTTCGTGCGCGCGCAAGGCGGCCTCGACGAGACCCAGGCCGCGGCCTTCGACCGCCACCAGGCGTTCCTGAGCGAGCTCGACGACACGCAGATGACGAAGAGCTACAAGATGCTCGTCCTGCTGGCGATGCTCAACGAGGACGCATTCCCGGGCGAGATCACCATCGATACGCTCGTCGAGGCGGTGCGGGCCCTGGCCTCACGCAACCACCTCCTCGTGACCGACCTCGGCCCCAGGGCGGCGACGCCGGCCGGCCTGAAGCGGCACCTGGAGGAGAACCCGATCAAGGCGTGGACGGAAGGCCGCGGCACCGGCGGCACGCCCTACTTCGAGTACACGAACGGCGTGTTCAGGACGACCTTCGCGGTCGACCCGGCCCAGCGGGTGGCCCTGCAGGAACTCACGCGAGAGTTGGCCGACTGGCGCCTGGCCGAGTACGTCGAGCGCCTGACCCGACGACCCGACGCCGCCCACGTATGCAAGGTCTCGCACGCGAACGACCGGCCGATGATCTTCCTGCCGAACCGCGACCAGCAGCCCGGCCTCCCCCTCGGACCGACGCGCCTGCTGATCGACGGCAAGGAGTTCGAGGCCGACTTCGTGAAGGTCGCCCTCAACGTGGTCAAGGCTCCGGGCGAAGACCGCAACCGCCTCCCCGAAATCCTCCGCGGCTGGTTCGGCCCTGACGCCGGCCGCCCGGGCACGTTGCACTCGGTAGTGCTCGAACAGGACGAACACGGCACCTGGCTGCTGCGCCCATCGGGCCAAAGCGACCAGGGCCTACAGCTTTGGCGCCGCTACTCGAGGGAGCAGATCCCTCCGCTGTTCGGCTTCCCGTTCTCGACCGCGGTGTGGAACGCAGGCTTCGTCACCCGGCCCGGTCACATCTTCTTGCTCGTCACCCTAGACAAGAGCGGCAAGGGCACGGATTTCCAGTACAAGGACCACTTCCTGAGCCCAACGGTCTTCCAGTGGGAAAGCCAGAACCGCACCCGGCAGGCGGACGGCCACGGGCAGTTGATCAAGACCCACAAGGCCAAAGGCACGGCCGTTCATCTCTTCATCCGCAAGACGGGCAAGGTCAGCGGGCGTGGCGCCGCCCCATTCATCTACTGCGGCGACGTCGAGTTCATCGACTGGGAGGGCGAGCGGCCCATCACTGTCCGCTGGCGACTTCCAGAACCCGTCCCCCACGAGTTCAAGGAGCTTTCCCCAGTCGGTTCATGGGATCTTGCCTAGAATGGCCGGGGCGAAGTTGGGCTACCCTCCGGACCCTGCGGGAGGGCCCGCCGCGTTCCTGAACATCGATTGACGGGAGGAGCAGAAATGCCTGCAGCGCGAACCAGGCCCGCCCAGGGCGCGGGTCCGCTGATCCTCTTCTCTGTGCTGTTGCAGGGCTGCGGTGGAGGTGGTGGCGGGACTCCGTCGACTCCATCAGCAACCGCAACACCGCCTGGCTCACAGGCCCAGACGTCCGTGTTGTCTTGCATGGGCTTCAGCGGGATCCCAAACAACGACGGCATTTCGGTGGGCTTCAATCTCCCAGGTAGCGGGACCACCGGCTCAACGACCTTGGTCGGAGTGCTCAGAATCACGGGCGACTGGAACGAATCCGCTAGCGACGTCGATCTCCTTTACACGTTCGCCGGTTGCCCAAGCGTGCAAGCTGCTGTCAACGACGGCTGCAGAATCTATGGCGGCGATCAAGGAACCAGTAAACCAGCGGTCTTCGAGACACAGGTACTGTCCCATGACCTCACGGTCGACCCGACCGCGCCTGGTGCGCGAAAGGTGTTCGTTTACAACAAGGGCCCCCAATCAGTTTCGGGCGTGCTGCAGGTGACCTTTACAACGGGTGGGCCGGCCCCATCTGGCGGCATCACCTGCTCGCCCGTTGCCCCGCCCGGACCGCCCCCCGCTCCGACCGCCACTCCAACGCCGGGCACGACACCGACGCCACTCCCAACGCCGACGCCGACACCTCGACCGACGGCCAGCCCCACTCCCCCGAATCCCAGCGGCTATCCGGCCTGTACCGGCGTGCCCAGCAACGCATCTTGTGGCAAGCCGACCGGGCGGTGCAATAACGGGCAGTACACGTGCGCACAGAATCGCCAAGGCACCTGTTCACCGAACGGTGGCCTGCAATGCGTTGTGTGTCCGGGCCCCTTGTGCTACTGATCTGACCAGAGAGCATCTCTGGCAGTTCGCGCTGGACGAGTAACCGGCCCGTAGAGGCCGGGCTGTCCAGGGACAGCCGTCGGACACACCACCGAGTGGCCCGCGCTTTGAGGGCTGGGTGGCGCCTTCCACCGGCGACGCTCCCGCTTTCGAGCCCTCACCAAAAACGTGTTGACACACGGTTTATCTGAGCCTATCTTTCCTCCGTGGGACAGAAGCTGATGCGGCGACGGCAGCAGACCAAGCCGCTGGAGAGCCCCGTCGACGAGGCGGTGGTGAGCCTGATGGTGGCCGGGGCGTGGCTGAACGACCGGCTCGAGCGGGCGCTCACCGGGCTGGACGTGAGCATGGCGCAGTACAACGTGCTCCGCATCCTGGGCGGCGCGCGGCCCGACGGGCACCCGCGCTGCGAGATCGCCCGCCGCATGATCGACCGGGCGCCGGACGTCACGCGGCTGCTGGATCGGCTGGAGGCCCGCGGCCTGGTCGAGCGCGAGCGCGACCCGGAGGACGCCCGCCGCTCGCGGGCCCGCATCACCGCCGCCGGCATGGACGTGCTGCACCGGGCGACGGCGGCCCTGGGAGCCGTGGACGCCGAGGTGGCGAAGCGGCTGACGACGCCCCAGCAGCGCGAGCTCGCGAACCTGTGCGAGGCGCTGTTCGGGCCCGACGTGGAGTAGGCCCCTTTTTTGGCTCAATACGTGTTTCAACACAAAACGGTGTAACCAAGGAGACGAACCGATGACGACCCTGACGACGACCCATCCGACGACGACCGACGCCCTGCCCCTCTCGCTGGGCAGCCTCGCCGCGCGCGGGGTGCGCGCCCTGCTCGCCACCGACGCCGACTGGTCGGCCACCGCGGCGCGGGTGACGCTCGGCGCGGTGATGCTGCCGCACGGGGCCCAGAAGCTCTTCGGCTGGTTCGGCGGCCACGGCTTCGAGGGCACGATGGGCTTCCTGACGGGCCCCATGGGCCTGCCGGCCGCTCTCGCGGTGCTGATCATCCTGCTCGAGTCCGTGGGCGCCGCCGCGCTGGTGGCGGGCGTGGCCGGGCGGGCGATGGCGGCCGGGATGGCCGCGATCATGGTCGGCGCCGTGGCCACCGTCCACTTCGCGCACGGCTTCTTCATGAACTGGGGCGGCACCCAGGCCGGCGAGGGTTTCGAGTACCACCTGCTCGCCATCGGCCTCGCGCTGGTCGTGATGCTGCGCGGCAGCGGCGCGGCCTCGGTCGACCGGCTGCTGGTCCGGCGCTGAGCCGCCGAAATCACCCCCTTTCACGGATCTTCGAAGAGAACAGAGGAGAAGAGACATGCGCATCCTGGTCATCGGTGCCACCGGCACCATCGGCAGCGAAGTGGTCAAGGCGCTCGCGGACGGCAACGAGGTCGTGGCGGTGACGCGCAGCAGCGCGCCGGTGAGCGTCGACCTCGGGGACCCGGCGTCGATCCGGGCGATGTACGCGAAGGTCGGGCGGGTCGACGCCGTCGTCAGCGCCGCGGGCGCGACCGCGGGCATCAAGCCGCTGGCCGAGCAGGGCGACGAGGACTTCGCGTACTCGATCGCGAACAAGCTGATGGGCCAGGTCAACCTGGTCCGCTACGGGATCGACCACGTCGCGGACGGCGGCTCGTTCACGCTCACCAGCGGCGTGCTGGGGCGGCAGCCGATGCCGGGCGTCGCGCCGATCAGCCTCGTCAACCTCGGGCTCGAGGGCTTCGCGAAGGCCGCGGCGCTCGACCTGCCGCGCGGGCTGCGGGTGAACGTGGTGAGCCCGCCCTGGGTCGACGAGACGCTGCGGGCGTACGCGATGACCGGGCTCTCCGGCCTGCCCGCGGCCACCGTGGCGCGCGCCTACGCGGAAGCCGTCGCCACCCGCGCGAGCGGCACGGTGATCGAGCCGCGGTAGGGGTGTGGGGGGGCGGACCCCTACGAGCGGGATCGCTCCTCGGCCATGATCGCCTCAATCTGACCACGCAGCACCGGGAGGTCCTGTGCCACCGCCGACCAGACCTCGTCGAGGTCCAGGCCAAAGTAGTCGTGGACCAGGATGTTCCTCATGCCGGTGATGGCGCTCCACTGAACTTCGGGGTGCCGCTCGCGCAGGCCGGGAGAAAGCGCCCGGCAGGCCTCACCCACGATCTCGAGGTGGTGGATGACCCAGACTTGCACGAGTTCCTGCTGGTCGAACGCCTCGCGGCCCTCGTTCGTGTGCTGGCGAATCCGGTCGAGCGCCTAGAGGATGTCCTCCAGTCGCTCGACGTCTCGCCTCACAGCGCGATGGCCTCGGCCAGAACCCGCTCTCGGACTCGCGGACGAAGGCCGCGCTCGGAGGCCACGTCAACCTTGCAGCCCAGCAACGCCTCGAGTTCCGCCTGAAGCCGCGCGTGGTCCAGCAAGCTCCGGCCCGCGTCGAGGCGCACAAGGATGTCGACGTCGCTCGCAGGCCCCGCTTCTCCGCGAGCGACCGAACCGAACACGCGAACCTCGCGGGCCCCGTGACGGGCCGCCGCCTGGATCACCTCGTCCTTGCGCGCGCGAAGCCGTTCCAACGCACCCATAGGGGAAGTATAGACAGGCTGGCGTCGGCGGCGAGGTCGTGCTGCGCTTCGTTGACGCGCGACGCCTGAGTGCCGATGCCGTCGAGATCTACAGGAAGAAGCACGGCCGCCTGACGACGTGACCAGCGCGCAAAGCGACAGGGCCGATCAGGCGGGGGCCGACTCCTGCGGACGGCTGGGGCGACGACGTCCCTTAGGAGCCTTGGTCGAGAGCCTGCGCGCAGGAGGGACGGCGGCCCACGGTGCGGGCGGTGCACCCAAGCGGAACTGGACCTGCGGCGGCGTGCGTCCGTTCCATCCTCCGTGCGGGAGGGACGCACTGTGGACACGGGACAACATAGTCATAGCTATACTGGCTTCATGAGAACCGTGCAGATGACGATCGACGAGCGCCTGGTTCAGCGCGTGGACAAGGCCGTTCGCCGCCTCGGAACCACGCGTTCGGCGTTCACGCGGGACGCCCTCGAGCAGGCGCTGGCCAGGCTGGCGATGTTGGAGAAGGAAGAGCGCCACCGTCGGGGCTACGCGAAGCACCCGGTGAAGCCCGGCGAGTTCGACGGATGGACTAAGGAGCAGGCATGGCCCGAGTGAGGCGGGCCGAGGTGCGCTGGTACCGCTTCCCGCGGCCGGACAAGCAGCGGCCGATCCTGGTCCTGACTCGCGATTCGGTGCTCGACTACCTGGGCGAGGCCACGGTCGCCCCCATCACCCGAACAGTCCGCGGGATCGACTCGGAGGTGCTGCTGGGCCCGGACGACGGCCTGCCGGAGACCTGCGCCGTCAACCTCGACCACGTCCAGACCGTCCCGCGCGAACGGATCGGCAGCCTGGTCACGACGCTCACTCCTCGCCGCATGGAGGAGGTTCGCGAAGCGCTGCTCTTCGCCCTCGGCTACTGAACCGTCCGCCGGCGGCTGCATTGCGCCTGCCGCGCTGGGCGCATACCATCCGCCGTCCATCATGATTGGCGAGACCTTTTCCCATTACCGGGTGCTCGAACGGATCGGCGGCGGGGGGATGGGGGTGGTCTTCCGGGCCGAAGACACCCGCCTCGGCCGCCAGGTCGCGCTCAAGTTCCTGCCCGACGAGCTGGCCCGCGACGCGCAGGCGGTGGAGCGCTTCAAGCGCGAGGCGCGGGCCGCGTCCGCGCTGAACCACCCGCACATCTGCACGATCCACGACGCCGACGAGGACCAGGGCCGGCCGTTCATCGCCATGGAGCTGCTCGAGGGGCAGACCCTGAAGAGCCGGCTGGGCGGCAAGGCGCTGCAGGCCGAGGAACTGGTCGAGCTGGCGACCCACGTGGCGGACGCGCTGGAGGCGGCCCACCGCAAGGGCATCGTCCACCGCGACATCAAGCCCGCCAACATCTTCGTCACCGACCGCGGCCAGGCCAAGGTGCTCGACTTCGGGCTCGCCAAGCTGCTGGAGAGCCGCCGCGCGGGCGAAGCGCCGGTCGACTCGGCGATGCCGACCGGCGAGTTCGCGACCTCCACCGGGTCCACGCTCGGCACCGTCGCCTACATGTCGCCCGAGCAGGCGCGCGGCGAGGAGGTCGACGCCCGCTCCGACCTGTTCTCCTTCGGCGCCGTGCTGTACGAGATGGCGACGGGCCAGGCCGCGTTCGCGGGCGGGACCCAGGCCAGCGTCTTCGAGCGCATCCTGAACCAGGACCCGAAGCCGCCGGCCGAGCTCAACCGGGCGCTGCCCGAGGGGCTCGTGCAGATGGTCGCCAAGCTGCTCGAGAAGGACCGCCGGCTGCGCTACCAGTCGGCGAGCGAGCTGCGGGCCGACCTGCAGCGGCTCAAGCGCGAGATCGACTCGGGCCGCGTCGCGCCCGCCGCGTCGCGCGACAAGTCGGTCGCGGTCCTCTACTTCGAGAACCTGGCGGGAGCGAAGGACGACGAGTACTTCCGCGACGGGATGACCGAGGACGTGATCACCGAGCTGTCCAAGGTGCGCGGCCTGCGCGTCTTCCCGCGCGCGGCCGTCGTCGCCTTCCGCGACCAGGCGGTGACCGCGCCGCAGGTCGGCGAGCAGCTCGGCGCGCAGTACGTGCTGGGCGGCTCGCTGCGCCGCGCCGGCCAGCGGCTGCGCATCACGGCCCAGCTCGTCGAGAGCCGGACCGGCACCTCCGTGTGGGCCGAGCGGTACGACCGCGAGCTGCAGGACGTGTTCGAGGTGCAGGACGAGATCGCGCGCAACATCACCCAGGCGCTGCGCATCACGCTGACGCCGCAGGAGGAGAAGGCGCTGGCGGCCAAGCCGACCGGCGACACCCGCGCCTACGACTTCTACCTGAAGGGGCGCGCGTACTCGCGGCGGCAGACGCGGTCGGACCTCGACCTGGCGCTGCAGAGCTTCGAGCACGCGATCCTGCTCGACCCCGGCTTCGCGCTGGCCCACGCCGGGATCGGCAACGCCTGCGGCCTGGTCCACGAGTGGCACGACGACGCGCCGGCCTGGCTGCAGCGCGGGCGCGCCGCCTGCGAGAAGGCGCTGTCGCTCGACGCCACGCTGCCCGAGGCGCTGGTCGCCCGCAGCCGCATCCTGTACGCGCAGAAGCGCTACGACGACGCGATCCGCGACGTGAAGCGGGCGATCGAGATCAAGAAGGAGTGCGACGGCGCGTACAACATCCTGGGCCGCTCGCTGTTCGAGTCGGACCGCTGGGCGGAGGCGCTGGAGTTCACGAGCGCGGCGATCGCCCTCAACGGCGACGACTACAACGTCTACGTTCCGTTCATGAACATCCTCGAGGGCCTGGGCCGCGCCGAAGACGCCGCGAAGCTGCGCGAGCGGGAGATCGCGGTGCTGGAGCAGCAGCTCCGCGACGTGCCGGAGGACGTGCGGGCGCGCATCCTGCTCGCGGCCGACTACGCCTCGGTGAAGCGCGAGGACGACGCGGTGCGCGAGCTGCAGAAGGCGGTCGACCTGCGGCCCAACGACTCCAACATCCTCTACAACGCGGCCTGCACGTACGGGGTGATGAAGCGCAAGCCGGAGGCGATCGAGATGCTGCGCCGCGCGAAGGCCGCCGGCTACGCGAACCCCGACTGGATTCGCCGCGACCCCGACCTCGCCTGCCTGCACGGCGAGCCGGAGTTCGAGAAGCTGCTCGCGGACTGACGCCCCCGGAAGTCCTCCGCGAACATGGCTTCGGCCGCGGCCTGCAGGCGGGTGCGGCGCTGGCTGGCCGGCAGCAGCGCCACACCGTGGAGGATCTCGGCCTCGGTGATGCTCGTCGTGTACAGGGCCGCCGACGCCTGGCGCGACACCCAGGCGCCGACCGCCGCGGCCGGCACCCGCTTCATCAGTTCCGAGACGACGTCGGTGTCGAGGATGATCAACGCGCCCTCCGTCGCGCGGCGACGGGGCGGGGCGGCTCACGCATCGGTTCCCGGGGAGGGATCTGCAGGCCGGATGCGTCGAGGCCGCGGAAACGTCGGGCGATCGCTTCCGCGAGGCTTGCCGGCGCGGGCTCGCCTTCCGCCAGGGCCAGGCGCAGGATGTTCCGAGCCTCTTCCTCCATTGCATTGTAATCACGGGCGATCCCGTCGCGGAACGCGGCCTGCGGCGCCGACTATCGGGCTACTCCTTGACGATGGTGCCGAGGACCGCGCCGGCGAGCAGGCAGTCGATCATCGCGATGCCGCCCTGGCACCAGGCGAGGTAGTAGGGGTAGCCGTCGATCACCAGCGGGTCGTAGAAGCGCTGGAAGAAGACGACGAGGCCGAGGAAGAAGCCGAACGTGAGGCCGCCTTTCGGGCCGGCGCCCCAGTGCGAGCGGGTGCGGGCGAACAGCAGCACCGACATGAGGCAGATCGTCACCGCGACCAGCAGGAAGTGCATCGGGTTCGCCTGCTCCTGCGAGTAGACCTGGGGCAGGCGCCGGTAGGTCGCGGCCATCACCTGGCCGTGCAGGGCGAAGTCCGAGATCCAGGTCACGACGCCGGCGACGGCGCCGCCCAGGGCCACGCGGGTCCAGTTCATTTTCTTGGCTCCTTGCGAAGGACGGGGATAGCCGACGCTACGCCCGCCTGCGCGGCCGGGTCAAGCGCGCGGCTGCGCGCTCACCCGATCAGGGGGTTGCGCACGACGAGGCCGCCGAAGCGGCTGAAGTCGCGGTCCGCCGACCACAACTCGCTGACACCGTGCTGCGCGCACAAGGCGGCCACGCGGGCGTCGTGCACCCGCGGGCCGTCGATCCGCCCCGCCGCAAGCAGGTCCCGAAGCGTCGTCCAGTAACCCGGCCCCTCGCCCAGGAGGACCAGGCTCGGAGACTCCATCCAGGCCTCGACCTGGTCGATCGCGATGGCCAGCGGCGTCGGCGGCGCGTAGATGCGGGGATGCGTCACGATGGCCAGGAACTCGTGGACGCACGGCCAGGCCAGCGCCCACGGAGCCCGCCCCTCGGCCAGCTTCGTGAGCCGCTCGTTCGCTCGCGCATGCCATGTCGAATCCGCGCGGTGCGCGTACACCAGGATGTTGGTGTCGACCGCGATCACGCCCCGCGGCCCTCGTAGGACATGTCCCGGATTCGGTCCCAGGAGGACTCGACGAGCGGCGGCTGGAGTCCCTGGCCCTTGAAGCTGGCGCGCCGGAGCCGGAACCGGGCCGGCCGCTTGCGCTCCGCGACCACCTTGCGCAGCCCCTCCTCGACCAGCGACCGCAGCGTCGTGTGCTCCCGCTCGGCGACCTTCCGGGCCTCCGCGAACAGCCCGTCCGCAATCTCCACGGTCGTCTTCATATGGGTATACATACTGCACTCTACGGCGACCCGTCAACACGGGGACCGCCGACGGTCAGGCGCGGGGGTGCGGGAGGTGGGACAGGGCGTCGGCGAAGCGCCGGGCGATCGCGGCGAAGCCGGCGCGGGTCGGGTGGAGTTCGTCGCCCCAGTGCTGGCGGTAGCGGGCGCCGCGGACCTCGCCGAGGAGCGTGCCGCGCAGGTCGAGGTGGGTGACGTGGTGGAGGCCGGGGTGCGCGGGCAGCGTGGCGAGCAGCGCGTTGAAGCGGTCCATCAGCTCGCGCATCACCAGGGCGTTGCGGGCGAGGTCGGTGTGGCCCTTGCGGTGGAAGGCGGGCTGCAGCCAGGGGCCGGGCAGGAACCAGAAGCCGCCCGCGTACCCGCGGCCGTCGGGCACGGGGTGGTCGTAGCCGTGGACGAGCACGGGCACGGCGCGGCGGAAGTGCTCCTTCGAGAGCTCGGTCAGCGACGCGATCACGCTGGCGAGGGCGAAGCGCACGCGCTCGCCGAGCACGCCGTCGACGACCTTGTCGTTGAGCGCGGGCAGGCCTGAGGCCGCGTGGTTGAGCAGCACCCGCAGCTCCTCGCCGGCCACGTCGTTGCCGCCGGCGGAGAGCAGGATCGCGCGCGGCGTCGCGCCCTCGCGGGCGAGGCGCTCGAACAGCCGCGCCGAGCGCGCGAGCTGCGAGGGGTCCCACGCCATCGACTCCGCGGAGTCGCCGCGGTGGGCGACCGACTCGACGCGGAAGCCGTGGCGCTCCTCGAGCGCGCCGAGCACGTCGAAGAACGGGTAGTCGAACCAGGAGTCGCCCTCGGCGATCACCAGCCCCTGGCTGCCGCGCGGCACGTCGCCCCCGCCGCGGCGACGTGCCGCGCGCAGGTCCGCGACCCGCTGGCGGCCGTGGGCGAGCGCGGCCCGCACCAGCCGGCGCTCGGCCGCGCCCGGCGCCGTGCCTCGCGCGCGCCGGGACTTCACTGCGCGTCGAAGGAGAGGAGCAGCACGTTCGGGGTGCCGATGTTGGCGCCGAAGTGGATCTGCGCCTGCGGCTCGAACTTCGCGTAGCTCGTCTCGAAGATCAGCGGGCGCTGGCCGTCGGCCCCGACCTGCACCCCGGTCAGCACGTACTGCGCGAGCGGGATGTCGTTGAGCAGGCCGTTGTCGAGCTCGCTGCCGGTCCAGGTGCGCTCGAAGCGGACCACGGCGGCCGGCGAGCCGTCGACGCGCGGGCCCTGCGGCGTCAGCGTGAACACGAAGCGGGTGCCGGCGGCGAGCGCGGGGGTCGGGCGCTTCAGGTCGTTGCGGTACAGGCTGCGGCTGACGTGGACCGAGGCACCGTACCAGTGGGTGTGATTCTTCGGGTCGGCGGCGCCCGCGTAGCGCGCGCGCTCGCCGGTCAGCTTCCACACGAAGTCCTGCAGGATGCCGGGGCGCGACGGGCGGTCGGAGAGGTTCGGCTGCACGGGGTGCAGCTCGAGGATGAAGCGCTGCCCGCCGAAGGCGATCTCCACCTGCGCGCGCGGCGGGTGGTAGTTGCCGGCGACGAGCTGGGTCTGGAAGTGGCCGGAGCGGTCGACGGGCGGCTGGTAGCTGACGCGCTCGGCGCTGCGCTCGGCGACGCCTTCGATCATCACGCGGACGTTGGCCCCGGGCAGGCGGATCGGCTGGCCACGCTCGTCGCGCACCGTGCCCGTGAACTTGTTCGCGCGCGGCTTGCGATTCGGGTCCGGCGCGCCGGAGCCCTCGCCGCGAGTCGTCGCGTACCAGACGAGGCCGCCGACCACGAGCGTGCCGACCGTGCCGCCGACCGCGAGGCAGCCGGCGCCGGCCAGGATCCAGCCGAGCGGGACGCGGGGAGCCGCCATCGCCTCAGCGCCGCCGCTTCGCGATCGCGCCGGCGGTCGCCCCCGGCCACACGACCAGTTCCCAGTCCCTGCGCTCCGGCATCGCCCCGTCCTCCGCCACTGAAGGGATGCGGCGATCTTACCCGCGCGCTCGTCAGGGCAGGCGCGAGAGGATCGCCTGCGTGACGTCCGCCGTCGTCGCCGCGCCGCCGAGGTCGGGGGTGCGGGGCGCGCCGGCGGCGAGCGTCGCGTGGACGGCTGCCGTGACCAGGGCCGCGGCCTCCGCGGCGCCGAGGTGGTCGAGCAGCATCGCGCCGGCCTGGATCGCGCCGATCGGGTTGGCGATGCCCTTGCCCGCGATGTCCGGCGCGGAGCCGTGGATCGGCTCGAACATCGAGGGGTGGACGCGCTCGGGGTTGAGGTTGGCGCCGGGTGCCAGGCCGAGGCTGCCGCTGATCGCCGCGCCGAGGTCGGTGAGGATGTCGCCGAACAGGTTGGAGCCGACGATCACGTCGAGCGTCTGCGGGTGGGTCACCATGCGCGCGGCCAGCGCGTCGACGTGGTAGCTGCGCCAGCTCACCCGCGGGAACTCGCGGGCGACCTCGGCGACGACCTCGTCCCACAGCACCATCGAGTGGCGCAGCGCGTTCGACTTGGTGGCGCTGGCCAGCAGTCGCCGCGGGCGGCGGTCGGCCAGCGCGAAGGCGTGGCGCACGACGCGCCGGATGCCGCGGCGGGTGAACACGGCCTCCTCGCGCGCGCCGTCCGCGTCGCGCGAGCCGCGGCCGGAGTACTCGCCCTCCGAGTTCTCGCGCACGCAGACCATGTCGATCTCGGCAGGCCCGCGGCCCGCGAGCGGCGAAGCGACGCCGGGCAGCAGCGCCATCGGCCGCAGGTTCACGTACTGGTCGAAGCGCTGGCGGATCGGCAGGATCATGTCCCAGATCGAGACGTGGTCCGGCACGTCGGGCCGCCCCACCGCGCCGAGGTAGATCGCGTCGAAGCCGGCGAGCCGGTCGAGCGCGTCGGCCGGCATCATGCGGCCGGTGCGCACGTGGTGGTCGCAGCCCCAGTCGAACTCCTCGCACGCGAGCTCGACTCCGCAGGCCGCCGCCGCGCGGCGGAGCACGGCGAGGCCCGCCGCGATCACCTCGGGCCCGATGCCGTCGCCCGGCAGCACGGCAACGCGTCTCGTTGCGCTCATCCGCGGCACCTCCGGCATCCGCCGCATGCTAGATTCCCTCCGCCTTCGTGGCGAGAGGATCCCCGATGACCACCGAGACCCGCAGCAAGATGCTCCGCGTCGGCTACCTGACGCCGGCCCGCAACCTCGACCCCCGGACCTCGTGGGACGTCGAGAGCTCGTTCGTGATCCGCCACGTCTTCGAGACGCCGTTCGGCAGCCCGCACGGCAGCACCGACGTGGAGCCGCAACTGTTCTCGGGTCCGCTGCTGGCCCGCGGCTCGGGCTCGACGGTGTACGAGGCCCGGGTCCACCCCGGCATCCGTTTCTCGGACGGGTCCGAGATGACCGCCGAGGACGTCGTCCGGTCGCTGCGCTCGGCTCCCCCGATCCAGGACGAGGCCGAGGTCTCGGCCGAGGGTGACCGCGTCGTGTTCGCCCTGCGCCGCCCCAACGCCCGCCTCGACCTGGCCCTCAGCCACTACCAGTGCAGCGTGTTCCGCGCGAACGGCAAGACGCTGCTCGGCACCGGCCCGTACCTGATCGCCACCGAGAGCACGCCGGCGCACGTGAAACTGCGCCGCAACCCGCACTATCGACGGCCCGTGGCGATCGACGAGGTGAGGTTCGACACCTACGAGCCCGACGCCGAAGGCCGGGCCAGCCGCCTGATCGCTGCGCTCGAGAGCGGCGAGGTGGACCTCTCCCTGTCGCTCGGACGCGACGACATCGACCAGGTCAAGGGCGTGCGCAAGTCGCTGCTGCCGGGCGTGTCGCTGGCGATGCTCTACCTGAACTGCGAGAGCCCGCGGCTGGGCGATCGGCGCGTGCGCACGGCGATCGCCCGCTGCATCGACCGGATGCCGATCGCGGCAACTTCCTACGCGAACCCGCTGGCCTTCGCCGCCACCAGCCTGACGCCACGACCGATGGGCACCGCGGACGTCGACTGCACCTTCGATCTCGATGCCGCCAAGCGGCTGCTCGCCGAGCCGGGCGTGCACAAGCCGGACAGCCTGGTGCTGCGCCTGCCCTGGGGGCCGCGCCCGTACCTGCCCTACCCGCAGCGCGCGGGCGACCTGGTGGCGGCGCAGATCGGCCAGCTCGGCATCCGCGTCCAGTGCAAGCCGATGGCCTCCAGCAGCGACTTCATGAAGACCTCGGTCGAGGGCTCCTACGACATGACGCTCGCGGGCTGGATCGCGGACACCATGGACCCGTGCGACTTCATGGAGTCGAACCTCGCGTCCAACCGGGTGCCGCAGGCCGACAACCTGGCGGTGTCCTCGAACCTGGGCCGGCTGCGCAGCCCCGAGATGGACGCCGCCATCGACGCCTTCCGGGGCGACCGGCGGGCGGAGAACCTGCTGGCCATCACCCGCATCGCCGACCGCGAGGTGCCGCTGGTGCCGCTGATGTACGGACCGGCGTCGTCGGTGCGCAGCTACCGGGTGACCAACTTCAAGCCGACGTCGCTGTGGTACGTGCCGATCGAGGAGCTCGACGTCAACGACTGACACTCACATGCCGGGCGGCACGAAGCGTCCGTCGTGGGCCGTCCAGCCGCCGTCGACGAACAGCACCGCGCCGGTCAGGTAGCTGGCGGCGTCCGAGAGCAGGAAGACCGTGGGCCACGCCTGCTCGTCGGCCACCGCCCAGCGCTTCATCGCGCTCTTGTCGGCGTAGGCCTGGTACCAGCCCGGGTTCGCCTTGATCGGCGCGGTCAGCGGGGTGTCGACGACGCCCGGCGCGAGCGCATTCACGCGCACGCCGCGGCCCGCGAGTTCGCTGGCGGCCGTGCGCACGAGCTGGACGATGCCGGCCTTGGTCATCGCGTAGACGGCCTGGCCGGGCTCGACCGTGATCGAGCGGATCGACGACACCAGCACGATCGAGCCGCGCCCGTCCGCGCTCATGATCCGGCCGGCGGCGCGCAGCACGTTGAAGTTGCCCTTGAGGTTGAGCGCGACGACGCGTTCGAACTCCTCCTCCGAGTAGTCGAGCAGCGTCTTGCGCACGTTGATCGACGGTGTGCAGACGCAGGCGTCGAGCCGGCCATGGCGCGCGCGCACGTGATCGAAGCAGGCCTGCACCGCCGCCCCGTCGCGGATGTCGACGGCGAACGCCGCCGACGGCGCCCCCTGCGCGCGCAGCGCGGCCGACACCACCTCGGCCCTGGCGAGGTCGACGTCGACGCAGGCGACCGCGGCCCCCTGCGCCGCGCACGCGCGGGCTGTGGCTTCGCCGATGCCCGAGCCCGCGCCCACCACCACCGCCACCCGGCCGTCGAGCCGGAACGGATCGCCCATGGTTCGCCTCCCGGAACGAGAGCCTACAGCGCGCCGTCCCTCGACGCCCGGGCGAGGGCCGCGCTGCCCGCTGCGGCCGCCGCCGAGGCCAGCAGGCCGGCCAGCACGGGCGACACGAGGCCGAAGCCGCGTCCCCCGGTCGCCGCCTGGACCAGCAGCAGGACGGCGACGCCCGCGACGATCGCGGCGGCGGCTTCGCGGGTGCCGAAGCGCTCGCGGCCGACGTAGAGGCCGGCCACGATCGGCACGAACAGGCACACCGAGAGCACGGAGTAGAAGATCGACAGCGCGCCGATCACGTCGGGCAGCGCCAGCGCCAGCAGCACGCCGAGCGCTGCGCCGGCCATCGCCGCCGCGCGCGCGACGCGCAGCACGCGGGCGTCGTCCGCGGCGGGGTCCACGAAGCGCTTGTAGAGGTCCTGCGACAGCGACGTCGAGAGCATGAAGAGGATGGCGTCGATGGTGCTGATCTCGGCGGCGACGACCGCCGAGAGGCCGAGCGCGCCGAGCAGCGGCGGCAGGTCGTGCATCAGCAGCGTGGGCAGCGCCAGCTCGCGGTTGTCGAGGCCGGGGTGCGACACCCGGGCCAGGGTGCCGAGCAGCACGGGCAGGAACGCGAACGCGAACAGGACGAGCGCGTTGAGCGCGACGCCGCGGCGCACGGCGGAGGCCTCGCGGGCTCCGTAGACCTTCTGCAGCAGGCCGGGCGAGATCAGGAACGCGGGGATCAGCAGCGGCGCGTAGGCCCAGCCGGAGGGGCCGTTCGCGAAGAAGTTCCAGTGGCCCGGGTTGGCCTCGGCCGCGCGCGACGCGACCTCGCCCCAGCCGCCCGCGGCCTGCGGCGCGAGTGCCAGCGCGGCGAAGAAGCCCGTGAGCATCACGCCGAGCTGGAGCAGGTTGACCCAGGCGGAGGTCAGCAGCCCGCCGGCGGAGAAGTAGGCGGTGGCGACGACGCCGCCGATCAGGCAGCCCGCCCACTTGGGCAGCCCGGCGACGACGTGAAGCACCCACGACAGCGCGATGAGCTGCCCGGCGAGGATCGCCAGCGTGCCGAGCCACAGCAGCGCGGAGACGAGCCCGCGCACGCCGCGGTGGTAGCGGTGCTCCAGGTAGTCGCCCACCGTGCGCAGGTCGTGCTCGCGGGCCACGCTCCAGATCCGCGGGCCGACGGTGAAGGCCAGCAGCAGCGAGCCGATCGCGGCGGAGCCCACCCACCACCACGCGGCGAGGCCGTCGCGGTAGCCGAGGCCGGCGGCGCCGACCGTGGAGCCGGCGCCGATGTTGGCGGCGATCAGGGTGGTCGCCAGCAGCCCGGGGCCGAGCGCGCGGCCGGCGACGAAGAAATCGCCGGCGCCGCGCACGCGGCGCGAGATCCACAGGCCGACGCCGACCTGGGCGACGCAGAAGACGAGCAGCAGCCAGAGGTGGAGGTTCACGTTGCGACGAGTCTAGACCGTCTACCATTCGGGCCATGTTCGATGCGCGAGAGGCGGTGTGCCGCGCCGTCGAGGCGGCGCGCGACGAGATCGTCGAGCTGACGGCCGAGCTGGTGCGGATCCCGACCGTCAACCCGCCCGGCGAGCACTACGCCGACTGCGCGCGCTTCCTCGGCCGGCGCTTCGCCGCGATGGGCCTCGAGGTCGAGTACCACGCGGCCGAGGGCCGGCCCGAGCACACCGAGGCGCACCCGCGGCTCAACGTGATCGGCGCGCGTCGCGGCAGCGGCGGCGGGCCGACGGTGCACCTCAACGGCCACTTCGACGTGGCGCCGGCGGGCGGCGGCTGGAGCGTCGAGCCGTTCGGCGGGCTCGTGCGCGACGGGCGGGTCTGGGGCCGCGGCGCCTGCGACATGAAGGGCGGCCTCGCCGCGGCGGTGTTCGCGATCGAGGCGCTGCGCCGCGCGGGAGTGGCGCTCGCCGGCACGGTCGAGGTCAGCGGCACGGTCGACGAGGAGTCGGGCGGGCAGGCCGGCGTCGCGTGGCTCGCGGAGCAGGGTCGGCTCGCGAAAGGACGCGTCGACTACGCGATCATCCCGGAGCCGCTGAACGTCGACCGCATCTGCACGGGCCACCGCGGCGTGTGGTGGTTCGAGGTGGAGGCCCGCGGCCGCATCGCCCACGGCTCGATGCCGTACCTCGGGGTGTCGGCGATCGACCACATCGGCGCGGTGCTGGAGGCGGTGCGCACCGAGCTGCAGCCGGAGCTCGCGAAGCGCACCACGCGGATGCCGGTGGTGCCCGCGGGCTCGGGCCGGGCGACGCTCAACGTCAACGCGGTCGCGGGCGGCCAGGCCGGGCAGGCGGTGCAGACGCCGTGCGTCGCGGACCGCGCGCTCGCCATCTTCGACCGCCGCTACCTCGTCGAGGAGGACTACGACGACGTGCGCGCGGAAGTGGTCGCGCTGCTCGAGCGGGTGGAGGCGCGGGTGCCGGGCTTCGAGGCCGAGTTGCGCGACCGCATGCTCGTGCATCCGACGGAGACGCCCGCGGGCTCGCCGCTGGTGTCGGCGCTGCAGCGCGGCATCCGCGAGGTGCTCGGCCGCGAGGCGGCCATCGTCGCCAGCCCCGGCTCCTACGACCAGAAGCACTTCGACCGCATCGGCGGCGTGCCCCACTGCGTCGCCTACGGCCCCGGCGTGCTGGAACTCGCCCACCAGCCCGACGAGTGGGTCGCGATCGACGACCTGGTCGCCTCGACCAAGGTGATGGCGCTGGCGATCCTCGACCTGGCGAGCGCGCGCTAGACTGATTCCCATGGGCCAGGCGCAGCGCCGGGAGGCGCGGTACGAGGACCTGTTCGACCTCCCCGAGCACCTCGTCGGGGAGATCGTGGCCGGCGACCTCCACGTGAGCCCGCGGCCTGCGCTGCAGCACGCCGTGGCCGCCGCGGCGATCCAGGTGGACCTGGGCGGCCCGTTCGACCGGGGACGCGGCGGGCCGGGTGGCTGGTGGATTCTCCCCGAGCCCGAGCTTCACCTCGGCGGCGACGTGCTGGTGCCCGATCTCGCCGGTTTCCGGCGCGAGCGGCTGCCGCGCATCGAACCGGCCCCCTTCTTCACGCTGGCGCCCGACTGGGTGTGCGAGATCGTGTCGGCTTCGACCGAGCGCCTCGATCGCGCGAAGAAGCTGCCGGCGTACGCGCGCGAGGGCGTCCGCCACGCCTGGATCGTGAACCCGACGACGCGCACCCTCGAGTCCTACCGCCTCGAGGACGGCGCCTGGCGCCTGCTCGCGACCCACGCCGACACCGCGGTCGCGCGGATCGAGCCCTTCGACGCGATCGAGCTCGACCTGCGCGTGCTCTGGGGCGAGGGTTAGTCCTTCTTCTCCTTCGGGAGGATCGCAACCGCCGGGATCGCCGCGTCCGAGGCGGCCTTGTTGAAGGCCGCGAGGTCGGCGGCGACGAGCGCGTCGAACTCCTGCTGGATCGCGTCGAGCTGCGCGACCAGCTCCTTGCGCCGCTCGAGGGCCGCGGCCGGCGGCTTCGCGTCCGCGCTGCCGACGTAGGCCGCGAGGCCCGAGAACTGGAAGTCGAGCTTCGGGGTGAAGTTCAGCGTGTCCTGGTTGGCCTGGATCTTCGGGTTGATGATCTTCTCCTCGATCGCGGTCAGCTTCGCGGAAAGCGCCTTCTCCGGGTCGGCGAGCGCCTTCTGGCCGAGGCGCTCCGCCTTGGCCGCCAGCGCCTTCGCCTGGTCGCGGGTCTCGCGCACGCGGCGCAGCACGTCGTGGGCGCGCTCGAGGTCGTCGCGCAGCGCGAGCAGCAGCGCGTACTGCTCCTCGAGGTCGGCCGCCGGTGCCTTGACGTTGGGGTCGGGCACGATCTCGAACGGCTGCTCGAGGACCTTCTCGTCCTTCGTGCCCGCGCCCGTCACCAGGCGCACCGAGTAGCGGCCGGGGATCACCTTCGGCCCCTCGGGCGGGAAATCGCCGAAGGTCTCCTTCGAGCCGTAGATCTCGGGGTCGAGCAGGTGCATGTCCCACACGAAGCGGTTGAGGCCCCGCTTCGGCTCGAGGGGCTTCTCGCCGCCCTGGTCCTTCGAGCCGTCTTCGGACGGCTTCGCGGTGACGAAGCGGCGCAGCAGCTTGTCGCCCTGGCGGAACTCGAGCGCGACCGCCGGCTTCTCCTTCGCCGACTCCTCCGGGTAGTCCTTCAGCCAGTACCAGACGACGACACCGCCGGGACCGCTCTGTCCGGCCAGCAGCTTGCCCGCGCCGCCGCCCCAGTCGGGCCAGCCGTGCAGCCGCGGGGTCGTGCGCGGAGCGAAGAGGTGGGCGCTCGCCGCGGCCACGCTGTCGGCCCAGGCCCGCAGCGGCGTGACGTCGTCGAGGATCCAGAAGCCGCGGCCCTGGGTCGCCAGCACGAGGTCGCCGCGCTTCACCTGCAGGTCGGCGACCGGCACCGCGGGCAGGTTCTGCGAGAAGCGGTGCCACGCGCCGCCGTCGTCGAGCGAGACCCACACGCCGCGCTCGGTGCCGGCGAACAGCAGCCCGTGGCGGCCGGGGTCTTCGCGCACCACGCGCACGAACTCGTCGGCGGGCAGGCCGGCCGCGATCGCGGTCCACGTCTTCCCGTGGTCGGCGGTCTTCCACATCATCGGCCGGTCGTCGCCCTGGCGGTACGCGGTCGCCGCGACGTAGGCGACGCCGTCGGCGTGCGCGCCCACGTCGATGGCGTTGACCTGCGCCGTCTCCGGCAGGCCCTTCGGCGTCACGTTCTGCCACGTCTTCGTGTTGTCGCGGGTGACCCACACCAGGCCGTCGTCGGTGCCCGCCCAGATCACGCCCTTCTCGCGGGGCGACTCGATCACGTAGAAGATCGTGGGGTAGGTCTCGACGCCGGTGATCTCGCGGGTGATCGGGCCGCCCGCGTAGCCCTGCTTCGAGAGGTCGTTGCGGGTCAGGTCCGGGCTCGCCTCGGTCCACGTGGTGCCGCCGTCCGTCGTGCGCAGCAGCTTGTGGGACGCGTGGTAGACGACGCCGGGCTCGTTCTTCGAGGCCAGGATCGGCGCGTTCCAGTTGAAGCGGTACCTGAGGTCGCGCGTCGCGTTGCCGTCGATCGGCTGCGGCCAGGCGGTGACGACGCGCGACTGGCGCGTGCGGCGGTCGTGGCGGGTGATCTCGCCCCCGTAGCTTCCGCCCCAGGTCACCTCGGGATCGGTGGGGTCAGGCTGGGCCCAGCCGCTCTCGCCGCCGCCCGCCTCGCGCCACTCGCCCTGGTCGATGTACGGGCCCGGGACCGCGCTCGGGATCATCAGGTCGGTGTTGTCCTGCTGCGCGCCGTAGACCCAGTACGGGGTGCGGTCGTCGGTCGCCAGGCGGTAGATCTGGGCGGTCGGCTGGTTGTCTTCGGTCGACCAGCTCCGGCCCGCGTCGAACGTGATCGTCGCGCCGCCGTCGTCGCCTTCGATCATGCGCCGCGGGTCGTCGGGATCGATCCACAGGTCGTGGTGGTCGCCGTGGCGGATGCGCAGGCGCTGGAACGTGCGGCCGCCGTCCTGCGAGCGCCAGGCCTGGACGTTGAGCACGAACACCTCGTCGGGGTTCTTCGGGTGGGCGAAGACGTGGGTGTAGTACCAGGCGCGCTGGATCAGGTTGCGGTCCTCGGACACCCGCGTCCACTTCTCGCCGCCGTCGTCGCTGCGGAAGAGCCCGCCCTTCTCGGCCTCGACCAGCGCGAAGACCCGCTCGGGCCGCGCGCCGGAGACGGAGACGCCGATCTTGCCCACCAGTTCGACGGGTTCCGTCGCCGGGCGGAGCCCGTCGCCGGTCCCATGGGGGCTCCGTCGCGAACGGAGCTCCTCCGCCCCCAAGCCCCCGCCGGGCAGCCCGCCACCGAGCTTCTTCCACGTCTCGCCGCCGTCCGTCGACTTCCACAGGCCCGACGACTCGCCGCCGCTCTCCATCGTCCACGGCCGGCGGCCGTGCTGCCACATCGCGGCGTAGAGGATGCGCGGGTTGGTGGGGTCGATCGCGAGGTCGGCGGCGCCCGTGGTCTCGTTCACGTACAGCGTCTTGCGCCAGGTCTTCCCGCCGTCCGTCGACTTGAAGACGCCGCGCTCCGCGTGCGGGCCCCACAGCTTGCCCTGGGCCGCCACCCACACCGTCTCCGGGTCGCGCGGGTGGACGATCACCTGCGAGATCTGCCGCGTCTCGACCAGGCCGACGTTCTTCCAGGTCTTGCCCGCGTCGGTCGACTTGTAGACGCCGTCGCCCGCGGAGGTGTTGCCGCGCACGCACGGCTCGCCGGTGCCGACGTAGACGACGTTGGGATCGGCATCGGCGACCGCGATCGCGCCGATCGAGCCGGTGCGGAGGTCCTTCTCCGAGATCGGCACCCACGTCGCGCCGCCGTCGGTGGTCTTCAGCACGCCGCCGCCGGTCGCGCCCTGGTAGAAGGTCATCGCCTCGCCACGCACGCCGGCCACGGCCGTGACGCGGCCGCCGCGGAACGGCCCGATCTGCCGCAGCTCCATCGCCGCGAGCTGTTCGGAGAGCGCGGCGGGCCTGGGCGCGTCCTTCGGTCTAGCGGCGGGGGCCGGCGGCGCGGCCCCGAGTTGCAGGGCGAAGGGGAGCGCCAGGGCGAGCGGGAGCAGGCGCGGCAGCTTCATCGGGTCCGCCTTTCGGGATGGATCGCGGCGCCCGCGCCACGCGCGAACGTCGCGGCGCGGCGATGCTAGCACCGGGTCGAGTTCTCCCGGCCTTGACACGGACGCGATGTCGCCTAGCTTTGACGTTGGAGTCTCCGACTCGCTGAACCGGTTGGCGGAGAACTCCACAGCCCCGGACGGCGAACCGCGCCGGGCTCCCCCGGGGGCGCCCCTCCGGCGCGCTGGAGGATCGCCATGCGAAGCGATCTCGGTCGGCCGCTCGCAGCATCAGTGCTCCTGAGCATCGTGCTCGCATCCGGCGCCGCGGCCCAGGAAGCATCGGACCCGGCGCCCGCCACGGCTGCCGCAGAGACCTGGGCCGGTGCGATCACGGACATCCGGTTCCTCGAGACCACGGCCCGCAACCTGAGGACAGGCGAGGTGAAGCGCTGGACGTTCTCGGCGACGGCTACGGTCACCGATCCGAAAGGAAACGCCCGCTCGATCGACATCCCGTGGTCGATCGACCACGAGAAGCCCAGTCCGAAGCGCAGCAGGATCACCAGCGCCACGGGCGAGGCGGTCGAAGTCGAGACGCTGTCCAAGGGCGACCAGGTCGAGGCCAGCGTCGTCGACGAACGGGAGCCGGGAGCAACGGACGCGAGCTGGGTCGCGCGCAGCGTTGTCGTCAAGAAGAAGGCGCCACCCGCCTCGTAGCCCGGCCGATCCTCACCGCCAACCCGCTCCTCGCCCCTCGAACTGCGCGATCGCGTCTCGCCAGGATGGCTGCGCTTCGAGGATCAGCTTCGCTCCCCGCGAGAGGTGTCCGCGAGCCGCGATTGCGCGAGAATCGACGGGCAAGAAGGAGCCTCTCGATGCCCGAGTTCCACTACGCGGATCCGTTTCCCCACGCGGGGCACGACAAGACCCACTACCGCAAGCTGACCGCCGACCACGTCTCGCGCGCGAAGTTCGACGGCCAGGAGATCCTGAAGGTGGCGCCCGAGGCGCTGACGCTGCTGGCGCGCGAGGCCTTCCGCGAGATCGCCTTCTTCTACCGCGAGCGGCACCTGCAGCAGGTGGCCGCCATCCTCGACGACCCCGAGGCCTCGGCCAACGACCGCGGGGTGGCACTGGCGCTGCTGCGCAACGCGGAGATCGCGGCCCAGGGCCAGCTCCCGATGTGCCAGGACACGGGCACGGCCAACATCGTCGCCAAGAAGGGCCAGCGCGTGTGGACGGGCGGCGGCGACGCCGCGGCGCTGGCGCAGGGCGTGTACGAGACCTACACCGGCGAGAACCTGCGCTACTCGCAGACGATCCCGCTCACGATGTACGAGGAGAAGAACTCCGGCACCAACCTGCCGGCGCAGATCGACATCCACGCCACGGACGGCGACCACTACGAGTTCCTGTTCGTGGCCAAGGGCGGCGGCTCCGCGAACAAGACGTTCCTGTTCCAGGAGACGAAGGCGCTGCTCAACCCGCAGAGCCTCGAGAAGTTCATGGCCGAGAAGATGCGCACGCTCGGCACCGCCGCCTGCCCTCCGTACCACCTGGTGTTCGTGATCGGTGGCACTTCGGCCGAGATGTGCCTGAAGACCGTGAAGCTGGCCTCGACGGGCTACCTCGACGACCTGCCGACCTCGGGCGACGCCCACGGCCGCGCGTTCCGCGACCCGGAGCTGGAGGCGAAGGCGCTGGAGCTGGCGCGGGAGACCGGGATCGGCGCCCAGTTCGGCGGCAAGTACTTCGCGCTCGACGTGCGGGTCGTGCGCCTGCCGCGCCACGGCGCGTCGTGCCCCGTGGGCATGGGCGTGTCCTGCTCGGCCGATCGCAACGTCAAGGCCCGCATCGACCACCACGGCGTGTGGCTCGAGAAGCTCGAGCACGAACCGGGCCGCTTCATCCCCGCCAAGGCGCGCACCGGCGGCCACCGCCACGGCGTCCCGGTCGACCTCAACCGGCCGATGAAGGAGATCCTCGCGGAGCTGTCGAAGCACCCGGTGTCGACGCCGCTGCTGCTGACCGGCCCGATCGTCGTCGCCCGCGACATCGCCCACGCGAAGCTGAAGGAGCGGCTCGATCGCGGCGAGGGCTTGCCGCCGTACTTCACCAACCACCCGGTGTACTACGCCGGCCCGGCCAAGACGCCGGCGGGCATGCCCTCGGGTTCGTTCGGCCCGACGACGGCCGGACGCATGGACTCCTACGTCGACCTGTTCCAGTCCCACGGCGGCTCGATGGTGATGATCGCCAAGGGCAACCGCAGCAAGCAGGTGACCGACGCCTGCCACAGGCACGGCGGCTTCTACCTCGGCTCGATCGGCGGCCCCGCGGCGCTGCTGGCGCACGAGTCGATCCGCAACGTGGAGCTGATCGAGTACCCGGAGCTGGGCATGGAGGCGATCTACCGCATCGAGGTCGAGAACTTCCCCGCCTTCATCCTGGTCGACGACAAGGGCAACGACTTCTTCATGAAGGTCTCGCTGCCGATGGCGAAGGCCTAGTCGAGCACCAGCACCCAGTCGCCGATCCGCCGTCCCTGGCGGGCCGGGCCCGGCGCCCCGCTGCCCGCGGGGTGGTGGTACAGGATGTCCGCGGAGGCGATGAAGCCGCTGCGGGGCAGCACGACGTGGAGCTGCCAGCCGGGCGGCGGCCACGCCTCGCCCTCGGGCGGCGTGCGGTACTGCACGAGGTGCGCGGGCACGCCGAGCGCGGTCAACCGGGCGAGCGGGTCCGGGGGCAGGTCCGCGAGCGTCGTCGGCGGCTTCCCGTGCTGCTTCTGGTAAGCGTGGATCGCCTGCACGATCCCGTCGCCGCGCTGCGCGATCGCCTCGATCGCCTGTCGCCGGCGGTCCGGCGTGAGCTGAACCGCCAGCAACGTGCAGGCGATCCACGCCGCCGACAGCAGCGCCAGGCCCCGCGTCGCAGGGCCGGCCGTCGAGCGGAGCGAGAGAGGGAGCGCGACGAGCAGCGCGAGGATCGCACCGAACATGCCGAGCACGAGCGGCGCGTGGTAGATCGTCGGCGCGTCGGGCACGCCGCCGCGGCCGTCGGACGCGAGGTAGAGCGCGGTGCAGCCGCCGTGCAGGCCGACGATCAGCAGCAGCAGCACGGCCATCACGCGCGACGCGCGGGACTCGAGCATCTCCATCTCCCCGGGGCGAGTATGCCGCGCGCGGCGCCCGCCGTCGCGAGCGTAGACTCCCCGCCGTGGGAGCCGTCGTCGATCGCTGGCTGGCCAACGCGGGCTCGGTCGCGGTGCTCTGCTTCGCGCTGGCACTCGTGGCGCTCGGCGCCGGGCACCCCTGGCTCGCGAACGCCCTGCTCGCCCTGGCCGCCGCCGGCACCGTCCAGGGCCTGCGGAACCTGTGGCACCAGTCGCGCCCACGGGCGGTCCTGCTGGCCCTGGTGTTCCCGCTCCTGATCTCCGGCCTGCTGGTCTTCGACGGGGTCTACGCGGCGAGCCTGCTGCCGTTCGCCCCCGCGGCGCTGGCCGTGCTGGCAGAACTGGCCGTGCGTCGCTGGCGCGTCGCGCGCGGCCTGCCCGCGGTGGCACCCGCGGCGGCCGTGGCGGCGCGCCCTGTCGTGCCGCCGTTGCGGCGGGTCGCGGTCGGCTGCGCGGTGCTGCTGGGACTGGGCGTGGCCGGCATGGCCCTGCTCTCGTTCGCGATGAGCCAGCCGGCGCGCCACGCCCGCGCGTACCACGCCGAGCTGAGGCCCGGCATGACGCTCGGGGACGTGGCGGTCGCGGCCTGGCCGCACGGGACGTGGTACGGCTTCGTCAACGTCGCCGAGGGCGCGCCGACAGTGCGGATCGTCGCCGGCCGGGCGCTCGTCGGCGACGAGAGCGCCAGCGGCGAGGCGGAGGTGCGGTCGCTGCTCGACCGCCACGCTCCGACACTGGGCCTCGTCAGCGCGTCCTTCTCGTTCCGCGGCATGGTGCCGACGCGCGCGGTCGTCACGGTGCACTTCGGCCCCGACGGGCGGGTGGTGCGGATCGACGAGCCCCGGACCTTCGCGGACTGACGGCGGGGCTACTCCGGGATCTCGAACTCCTCGCCGCCTCGCTCGACCCCGGCGCGCGCGAACCAGTCCGGGCCCAGCTCGCTGCGGACGGCGCCGCTGCACGGCAGGTGGGCGATCCGCGCGCCGTCCTTCTCGACGACGAGGCCCTGCTTCTCGACCTTCTCGCCACGCGGGCCCCAGTTGCCGATGCCGGTGTACACGACGTAGGCGTGGTCTCCGGAGCGGAAGCGCAGCCAGGCCGCGCCGCCGCCCGAGTACGACTCGCTCCCGCCTCGCGCCGCGCGGGCGGCGGCGACGGGAGTCGCCGGCAGCGAGAGCTCCGGCGCGGTGCCCGGCCGTCCGAAGCGGTACTGCGTGCGGCCGTCGGCGGCCGCGCAGACCGAGACCGCCTTGCCCTTGCCGGCCGCGCACTGGAACACGACGCTCTCGCCCGCGCCGCAGAAGCCGCCCGAACTCGCGGCGGCCGCGGTCTCGAGTCGGACGACCAGCGGCACGGTCTCGGTCAGCTTGCAGTCGGGGTCGCCCTCGCAGCGGGGCGAGGCCACCTGGCCGAGCCGGTAATGGAGCCGCACGCGCTTTCGGAGCGGGGGCGCCTCGCACAGCTCGAACTCGGCCTGCTCCGTGAACTCGCGCCCGCGGTCGTCGACCAGCGTCAGGTAGCAGGCGATGTCGCCGGCCTCGGCCGACTGCAGCACGCCACGCGACTGCTTGACCTGGCCGCCGATCTTCACCTCGTCGCCGGTCGCGCCCCACGCCACCGACAGTCCCGCGGCCAGCGCAACCGCCCCCGTGATCCTCTCCATCAGGCCTCCTCGGCCGCACATTCTCGGCTATGCTCCGCGCCTTCGTCCCTCCCCCGACAAAGGACTGACGTCGATGCGGTTCGACTCGCGGGCCCGCCGCCTGGCTGGTGCCCTGCTCGGCCTGACGTTCGCCGCCACGCCGGTGGCTGCTGCCGAACTCGAAGTGATGAACTGGAACTACAGCTACGGCAACGGCAGGATCACCGGCTGGGTGCAGGTGGCCAACCGCAGCCAGGGCGGAACGTCGGGCTCGCTGCAGACCGAGCTGCGGCTCTCGACCGCTCCGCACGGGCAGCGCGGGCAGTTCTACACGCTGTACCGCGGCCAGGGCGAGCAGGGACTGGCGGCCGGCTACAACAAGAAGCTCACGGTCAACGGACCCTACGATCCCGCGCAGTTCCGCCCCGGCCAGTACTACTTCGTCGTGTGCGCGCACGAGTACACCGGCCAGGGCTGGGTCAACCGCACCTGCCGGACGTCGACGACGATGTTCACCGTGGCCGCCGTGGCGCGGCCCGCGGCACCTTCGGCCCCGGCGGCCCCGCCGCGCCCGAAAGCCGCGGACGTCAAGCTCGGCGAGTGGGGCTGGAAGATCAACGACGGCCAGGCCAGCGCCCAGGCCAAGGTCTTCAACTACGGCGGCGTGCGCTCGGGCAGCCTGCGCCTCCAGTTGAAGCTGTGCGACGAGCCGTTCGGCGAGGGCGGAGGCTGCTACACCATCGCGAAGAGCGGCAGCCTGCAGCCGCTCGACGGCGGCTACAACCGCCAGAGCACGGCGGTCGGCCCGTTCGACGTCGATCGCTACGAGGACGGCGACTACTACGTCGTCCTGGTCCTCCAGGAGTACACGGGCCAGGGTGACGAAGGGTTCACGACCCGCGCCGGCGCGACCTCGACGACGATGTACCGGATCGGCGCGGGCGACGAAGAAGAAGAGTAGTCAGCTCGCCTCCGGCGGGCGCCCCGCCAGCCGCAGCGTGAGTGCGACGAGCGCGACCGCTGCGGCCAGCAGCGCCCCCCACAGGAGGAGCGTGGGCGGCGCCTGGCCGAGCAGCTCGCGCCACCCGCGGCGGTGGGCGACGCTCGCTTCGGCGGGCGTCGCCTGCACCGCCACCGCGGAGTACGCGAGCACCTCGTCGCGCAGCGCGGCGAGGTCGTAGCGCGGCGCACTCGCCTGCGGGTCGCCCAGCAGCAGCCGCAGCTCGCCGCCACCCGCCTTGAACGCGACGCGCGGCACCCGCACCAGGGCCCGCGCGTCCGAGACGGTGAGCGGCGCGTCGTCGCCGTCTTCGACCTCGAGCGTGAAGGCGCCGGCCCGCGTGCGCAGCGGCAGCCGCAGCGCGGCGTCGGCGCCCGCCCGCCGCTCGAGCCGCCCGCTCCAGGCGGTGGCTTCGCCGCTGCGGCCGTCCGGGCGCGCGACCGTGATCCGCGCGGCGCGCGAGAAGAAGCCCTCGGCGAGGTTCAGCTCCAGCGTCTCGACGGGCAACGCCGAGCGGTCCCGGTCCTCGCGCCGCGGGACGGAGAAGCGCCAGCGGGTTCGTCCCGGCGGCGCCTCCAGGGCCTCGCGCTCCAGGATCACCGGCTCCTCGCGGGCGGCGGGCTCGAGCACGAACGGCACCTGCCGCGCCTGCGCGTCGACGAGACGCAGGTCGGCGAGGTCGGGCCGCAGCAGGCCGAGGTCGGCCGCGTCGAGGGTGAGCGCGTAGAGGTCCTCGCGGACGGGCACGCCGACGCGGCGCACGAAGCGGTACCTCGACAGTTCCACCGCGGCGCCCGGACGGGCCGCGAACTGCAGGGGCGGCGCCTCGCGGAAGCGCGGGTTGGGCTCCTCGGCGCCGAGCGCCGAGGCCGGCAGTTCGCCCGCCGCGGCGAGCCGCGCGCGCAGCGGCTCGAGGCCGTAGTCGGCGGCTCGCACCACGCGGTTGCCGTAGTAGAGGACGAGCGGGCCTTCCGGGGCCACGTAGACGAGCCGGGTGCGTGGGCCCGAAACCCGGGCGGAGAGTCGGCGCAGCAACGGCGCGTCGCCGTCGACGACCTCGAGCACACGCTCGCCGCCCGTCAGACCCGCGACCGGCAGGGTCAGCGACGAGCCCGCGAAGTCGCCCTCGGACACGCGATAGACGAGCGCCTCGCCGCGCACCTGGCGTTCGCTGCTTCCGCCCTTCTCCCGCACTTCGGCCAGCCGCGCGTGGCGCGCGAACAGCCGGTCCTCGGCGTCGAGCGTCAGCTCGTCGAACGGGATGCCGGGCGGCAGCTCCAGCCGCCATCGCGAGATGCCGGCTGCGCTGCCCAGCGGCAACAGCGCCGCCTCGCGCTCGAAACGCGCGCCGTCGAGCGCGGTGCGGCGGGTGGCGGTCACGCCGGTGACCGTGACGGGTTCCGAGCGGGTGTCGTCGAGCGTCAGCCGCACGCGCCGGGCGCGCACGGGCGCCGGCAGTTCGAGGATCAGGTGGCGCACGAAGCCGCCGCCCCACGGCCGCGCGAACAGCGACGCCGCCGGCAGCGCCGTCGACCAGCTCGCGCCGTCTTCGCTGGTCTCGACCTGCGCGCGCTTGGCGAACTCGGCGGCCGCGACCTGAACCTCGAGCGTGTCGAACAGGGCGAGGGTGCCGAAGTCGACCTCGACGAAGCTCTCCTGGCGCCGCCGCGCGTCGGCGGCGACGACGTGGCCCGAGAACGAGACGCGGGCCTCGCGCGGCTCCAGCCGGTCGAGCAGGAACGGCACCTCGACGCCGGCCGCGTCGAGCAGGCGCAGGTCGCGGCCCTCGGCCTGGGCCTGGCCGAGCAGCTCCGGCTCCAGCGGCAGCGCGACGAGCCGGCCGGGCTCGGCCGCGGACACGGATCGCTTCAGGCGCCAGGCGCTGCGCTGGACGTCGAGGTCCTGGGCGAGCGCGGGCAGAGCCAGCACGACGAGTGCCATCAGGGCGGCGGGCTTCACTTCTCCTCCTTGCGGAACACGAAGCGCTGGTAGAAGAGCGACACCAGCATCAGGGCGACCCCGAGGCCGAGGAACGAGAACACCCGGTAGACGCCCTGCAGGTTCGACAGGTCGTAGAGGAAAACCTTGGCGACGGTCAGCAGCAGGAAGCCGAGCGAGGCGTAGCGCAGCGGCCTGAGGGCCTTCCACACGCCCAGCACCAGCAGCGCCATCGCGTACAGGCCCCAGGCCGTCGAGCGCGCCAGGTCGCGCGCGGACTCGGGCGCCGCCGCGAACGTGTGGTCGACCTCCGCGTTGAGCCAGGCGAAGACGAGCAGCAGGCCGAGGCCGGCGACGGCGCTCGCGGTGCGCGAGGGGCGCGCCGGGTCCGCCGCGCGCGCGGCCTCGGCGTCGCGCAGGAAGCGGGCGCCGAACAGGCAGCACAGGGCGGGCACGCCGTAGGTGTAGAGCAGCCAGTTGAAGACCGGGGCGCCGCCCGTCTCGTAGCGCAGCACCTCGGGGTTGAGCAGCAGCCGCACGCCGACCACGGCGAACAGCGCGCTGCCGAACAGCCGCAGCCCGGGGTGCGGCAGGCGCCCGAAGAGGAAGAACACCGCGGCGCCCTCGAGCGCCCAGGCGATCGTCATCCACTGGCGGTCGAGCTGCAGCGGGATGGCGACGGCGACGAAGCCGAGCGCCACGGCCGCGAACAGCGCCAGGTAGCGCAGCCGCGCGCCCGCGGACTCGGGATGGCCGGAGACCGGGAAGCGCCCGGCGACGCCGCGCAGCGCGAGCACGCTGAGCGCGGCCAGCAGCAGCGGGAACGCGCCGAGCCAGGCCTTGCCGAACGCCTGCTCGACGGCGTCGACGAGCGGCAGGAAGAAGGCGGGGCCCGCGAGCGCCGAGGCGAACCATGGAGAGCGGCGCGAGGTCCAGGCACTTCGCAGCGCCCGCAGCGGCAGGAAGGGCAGCGCGAGGAACGCGACGTAGAGCAGCGCCGTCAGCGGGAACGAGAGCGCGAAGTCGCCGGGCTGGAAGTAGAGGCCGTGCCACGAGATCGCGAGGCCCGCAGCGGCGAAGAGCGCGACCAGCGACAGCCACGCCCAGCGCCGGCGCACCGCGGGAGCGAGCAGCAGCGCGGTCGCGACGTAGAGGCCCGCGAACAGCGGCAGCGGCTCGCGCCCCGTCGAGGTGCGCACGAGGCACAGGAAGAGCCCGCCCGTCGCGGCGAGCGCCGCCAGCACCGCGCCGCGCTCGTCGTCGTCCGCGTCGGTCGGCGCCGCGGCCCGCGCGGCCGCCAGCAGCGACCACAGCGCCGCGACCAGCAGCGGGACCGCGAGGTGGGTCAGCACCTGCGCGCCGCCGGTCGAAGCCAGGAACCAGAGCTGGGCCAGCGCCGCGACGGCCGCCGGCAGCAGCGTGCCGACGAACGGGACCCGCGTTTCGCCGGTGCGCAGCGCCGCGATCGCGAGCAGGCCCGCGGCGACGGCGACGAACGCCGCGGGCGGCTCGCCCAGGTCCTTCGCCACCATCACCAGCGCGAACAGCGCGAGGCCGGCGAAGCCGAGCAGGCCGGCGCCTTCGGTCGGCAGCCGGCGCGGGGCCTCGCGGCCGAGGCGGGCCAGGAGCGGCGCGACGAGGTTGGGGATCAGCGCGAGGGCCGCGGCCGCGAGCGAGGGCCACAGCAGCCGCTCGGGCGACAGTCCGCGCGTCGCCCACAGCGGCAGCGCGGTGGCGACCGCGGCGGCCGCCGCGACCATCAGTTCCTCGCGGCCCCGCGCGACCGCCACGGCGCACAGCGCCACCTGCAGCAGGCCGAGGAAGGCGAAGAGCAGCGGCCACTCCGGCGCGTAGCGGCCGTCGGCAGCGATCAGCAGGCCGAACAGGAACGGCGCCAGGCCAGCGACCAGCCCGGTGCGGAACAGCGTGCCGCCCTCGTCGTCGGCCTTCGTGACCAGGGGCAGCAGCAGGAACAGCAGCCCGAACAGCGCGAACGCGGCCAGGCCGATCAGCAGCTTCTCCGGCCCCATGTGGCGGCCGAACCATCCGAACTGGATCAGCAGCGTCGCGCCGAAGGCGAGGGTGACGAGGCCGTGCCAGCGCTGGCGCACGGCGACCGCGAGCAGGCCGAGGTTGAGCAGCAGCAGGTAGCCGAACAGCCCGAGCGGGTTGTCGCGCCCGGTCGAGATCACCACGGGCGTCGCGAAGCCGCCGAGCAGGCCGAGCACCGCCGTGGTCCACGCGTCGTAGCGGATCGCGAGCAGTGCGGCGACGGCCGTGACCAGCGCCATCAGCGCGAAGGTCGGCGCGAACGGGATCAGCTTGTAGAGGGCGTGGCCGGCGAACAGGCCCGCGTAGAGCAGCGACACGCCGGCACCGCACACGGCGTTGGCCTGGGTGGCGTAGCCGCGGCGCAGCGAGAACTCGGCGCCGAGCAGGCAGGAGACGCCGGCGAACAGCAGCAGCATCACCCGCAGCTCGGGCGTGAACAGGCCGGCCTCGATCGCGAGCCGCGCGAGCAGCAGGCCGGAGATGGCGACCGCGATCGCACCGACGATCGCCGCGCCCTTGACGCCGAGGAGCGACTCCCACTCGAAGGCCGGGCGAGGTTGCGAGGGCTCGGGTTCGGGGGCGGCCGCTGCGGGCGGAGGTGCGGTCGGAGGCGGGGGTGCGGTCGGGGCCGGAGTCTCGGGCGGGGCGGCGGCCGACTCGGGCTCGGCGGCCGCGGGCGGGGTCGTCGACTCGGTCGGGATCGGGGGCTCGGTCGGGAACGGAGGCGGCGACATCCGGCGGAGGGCGCGGGACAGCGACTCCACCCGGGCGTGGAGCGAGGCGTGCTCCGCGCGGAGCTCCTCGATCTCCTTCGCCTGGCGGCGGCCTCGCACGAACGAGGCGATCGAGAACAGCGGCGCCAGGAGCACGAGGACCCCGAGGCCCAGGCCGATCAGCGCGAAGAGGATTTCCATGGCCTTCTCTCTCGGACGACGCTACGCGGCGCGGGGGGCGCCCGGCGCGGCGCAGTGTGACGGTGTCGCGGGCGTCACGTGCGCAGGAACACGGCCGGGGTCGACCAGTCGTGGCGGCCCTCGGCATCGGCCAGGCGCAACGCGGCGCGGGCCGCGGACACGGCGGCCGCGGTCGAACGGCCCCGGGCCAGGGCCTCGTAGAACGCGCGCGCGAAGCGCAGCGCCGAGGCGTCGAGCACGCTCGTCTGGTGGGCGATCACGGCGGGGACGCCGGCCCGTGCCAGTTCGGGCGCCACGCCGCGGGCGAAATCGCCGCGGCCGTGCAGGCTGGTCTCGCAGGCGTTCAGGAACACGAGCGACAGGCCGCGCCCGCAGAAGAGCGACCGCGCGGCCCCGGCGTCCAGCAGGGCGACGCCGCCGCGGCCATCCTCCAGCACGAGGCGCCCGGGCTCGGCGCCCCGCACGTCGTGCTCGCCGTGGCCGACGAAGTGCACGACGTCGCAGTCGCCGCCGTCGAGCCGTCGCGCCAGCGTCTCCGGCGTCGCCTTGGCGAGCACTTCGAGCGTCACCCGGCCCGCCAGCGCGCCCGGGGCGAGCGCCGCGCGCAGCGCCCGCTCCTCGGCCGCCAGCGAGAGCGCCGGCAGCGCGCGCGGGCTGGCGGTGACGACCAGCACCCGCAGCGGGCCGCTCCGCCGCCGCGTCGACTCGACGGGGCACGCCGAGTACACCCCGCGCGCGAGGTGGGCTTCGGCCGCGAGCCAGGCGTCGCGCCGCGCATCGAAGCACAGCTCCCACGGCGCATCGGCGACCCAGTCGAGGGTCGAGGTGACGCGCACCTCGAGCGGACGCGCAGCCCCGCGAGCTTCGTCGAACAGGCGCCGCGCGTCGCCCGGCAGCAGCGTCTCGAACAGGTCGGCGCCCAGCGCGCGCAGCGCGGCTTCGCCCGGCGGCGGCGCGTCACCCAGGGCCGCCGCCCGCAGCCGGCGCTGGCCTGCGACGATGCGCTGCCAGCGCGCTCCGCGTCGCGCGAACGGCTCCAGCACGCGGGCGTCGCGGTGGCAGGCGAGCAGCAGCGCCTCGTCGCCGCCGATCACGAACAGCTCGAGCCGCGCCTCGCCCGCCGCGGTCGCGGGACCCAGGAGGGAGACGCGGGGCGGCGCGGGTCGAGCCGCACGGCTCCCCCGCCGCGGTGCGACCGCGGGCTCGAGATCCGCAGCCGGGTCGATCGGCGCCAGGCCCAGCGGCTCGCCGCCCAGCGCGCGGGTCAGCACGTCGGCCGCCTCGGCCCGCGCGAAGAGGTCGAAGTGGTGGGCGCCGCCGGGCAGGTTGACGCCGAAGCAGGCGATGCGCCCGGCGTCGATCGCGGGACGGCCGATCGCGTCGACCGCCCAGCCGCCCGCGGTCGGCACGACCAGGTCGTGCGGCTGTGCGAACAGCGCCGCGAGCCCCGCGTCGGCGAAGCGGGCGAGACGGCTGCCCTCCAGGCGGGTGCGCGAAGCGAGCACGGCGTAGGCGCCCTCGGGCGGGGGTGGCGGGCCGTTCAGCGAATGCAGGAATGCGCCGCCCGGCTCCATCGCCGAGAGGCCGGGCAGCGCGACGGCGACGCCCCGCGCCAGCCACGCGAGCGCCGCGGCGACGAACGGCACGCCGAAGCCGAGGGCCCCTGGCCCGAGTTCTTCGGCGAGGTTGAGCAGCAGCGTGACCAGTTCCACGCGCCGCGCCGGCGCCGCGAGCGGCGTGCCCTCGTTGGGCGCAGCCGCCAGCACGGCGTGGCCCAGCGCGGGCGCGCGCTCGCCTTCGACCAGCGCGCGCAGCACGAGGCCGCCGCGCGAGTGGGTGATCGCGTCGAACGGGCCGCGACCGAGGACCTTGCGCAGCGCCGCGGCGTTGGCGCGCGGGTCCTCGCCCAGCGTCAGATGGTTGAAGCCGACGACGCCGCCGGCATAGCGCTCGGCGGCGAAGCGCCAGAACCGCGCCGCGGCCGGCCCGCGGCCGAGCGCTGCGAACGCGTGCTCGGTCGAGGAGAACGTCCCGTGCAGGAGCAGCAGCCGGCGGCCTCCCGCGCCCGGGAGCCGCGCAGGTGGCAGCCGCCCCGCGACGAGGCCCGCGCGGGTGACCTCGACGAGGCCGAGCCGCCGCCGCGAGCCGCGCCACAGCGCCTGTTCGAACGCGCGCGCCGCCTGCGGCAACGCGAAGCGGGCGAACGCCGCCGCCGCACGCAGCACCAGGACGTCGAGCCCTGCCCCGCGACGCGACGCGTCGGCCTGGAAGACGGGCCCCGCGCCGACGCTCCACGCCCCCGAAGCGTGGCGGACGAGCGCGACGCGGCCGGGCGGCAGGCGCAGCTCGAGCGGCCCGGGCTCTCGCCGTCGGCGGCGCGGCCGCGCGCGCCAGGCCCCGTCCAGCGCGAGCGCGCGCGAGTCGAGCAGCGCCTGCACGACCGCCGCTCCGGACGCGGCGCGGCGGGCGTCGAGCGGCGCGAGCGTCCAGCCGCCGGCAGGGTCCACGGTGGGGGCGGGCATCGGTTCGCGGAGGATACGCCCGCCCCCGCTCGGGCTCTAAGGCTGGCGGCGGAAGGCGGCGACCAGCGTCAGCTCCGCGTCGCCGCGGCGCACCCGGAACGTCGCGGTGTCGCCCCAGCGCTTGCCGGACATCAGCGTCGCCATCGTCTCCTTCTTGTCGATCGCCACGCCGTCCATCGACAGCAGCACGTCGCCGACCTCGAAGCCGGCGCGGCCGGCGACCGAGTCCTTCGGCACCGCGATCACCTTCGCGGGCTCGCCGTCCTTGCGCTCCGGCGTCGACAGGCCGAGCGACGGGTAGAGCGCGTGCTTCTCGTGCGCCACGCCCCACAGGTAGTCGGCGTAACTCGCGCGCACGACCGGCGCCGCGCCCTTCTCGTCGACCACCGGCACCGGGATCAGCGAAGCCATCTTGCCGTCGAACCAGAGCCGGGCCTGGCGCTCCGCGCCCTTGCCGTAGGCGACGTGGCCGGAGCCGATCAGCACCACCATGATCGCGTCGGGCCGGCCGTCCTTCTTCAGCGCCTGCACCGCGTTGTAGCCCATCGTCGCGTCCCACGTGCACTGCGCGCGGAACATCGCGGTCCACATCTCCTCGCTCATCGTCGAGTGCATGCCGTCGCCGCCCTCGAAGAAGGCGCGGAACAGCTTCATGTGCTCGGCGTCGTCGACGTCGATCCGCTCCGGGATGTGGGCGGCCTCCTCGGGCGTCAGGTCCTTGAAGCCCTTCTTGCGCACGGCCGACACCACCTCGCGCGGGGTGTTGATCGCGTGGACCCTGATCTTCGCCGCGCGGGCGGCGAGGAAGATGTCGCGGTAGTAGTTCCAGTGGTAGCCCCACATCCGGTACCAGCGCGACTGGGCGACGAAGGCCGCCTCGTCGACGGTGCCCGAGTTCCACAGGTCGAGCGCCGCCTGCTCGGTGTACGGGAACATCTCGAGCCCGAGCAGCACGGGCCGGCCGCGGCGCGCCAGCGCCTGCAGCACCGCGAGCTGGACGTTGTGGAACTCGATGCTCGTGTGGCTCTCGCCGACGAACAGCACGCGCACGCCGTCGAGCTTCGCCGCCAGTTCGTCGGGCGACAGCGCCTGGCCCGTGGCCGTGTCGGTCGCCGCGTCGAGCACGAGCGGCGCGGTGCGATCGCGGCGGGCGGGGTCGCCGATCGCCAGGTTCAGCGAAGCATCCTCGGCGGGGGCCGGAACGGCGGCAACGGCGAGGCACAGCGCGAGGGTCGCGCGGATCATCATGGCGTCTCTCCGGATCAGTAGTGGTTCAGGCGCGCGGACGGCGCAGGCGGAACACGCCGGCCCCCAGCGCCAGCCCCAGGGCCAGGCGCACGGGGAACCCGAGCGCGTGCGCGAACGCGTGCTGCGCGGGCGAGTCGAAGGTGTGGCGCACGGCCTCCCACGGGCCGGCATAGTACGTGTCCGCGTGGGCGGCCTCGGTGACCAGGATGCCGGTCACCACCAGCGCCTCGCACCAGACGGCGACCAGGGCGAAGGCGCCGGCGGCGCGGGCGAAGCGCGGCTCGGGCACGCGGGCCTCGTCGCCGAAGATCCACCACACGCCGAAGAGCAGCAGCACGGTGAGGCTCGCGAAGAACGAGCCGGCCGCGGGTCCGACGTCCCACGGGTCGAGCCAGCCCTTCATGAAGTAGCGCAGCGCGGCGACCGGGATCGCGGCCAGCGCGAGCCAGAGGGCGGTGCGGAACGGTCCAGGCTGTGGCATGCGGCCCCCTTTCTGCGGCAAGTATGCTCCGCTGGCGCGGTCGTTGCTTGTTTCGGGTTCGGGGGAAGGAGTCCCGCCGTGACACCACAGCGCTACCGGGAAGACGAGCAGGACCTGGCCGCGGCGATCCGCGTCGGACTGAAGCGCCGCCCCGAGCAGGCGTTCGGCGACTACTTCCTGGGCCGCCGGCAATCCTGCGCGCTGGGCGCCGCCTACGAAGGCCTGTATCGGCTGCCCACCGACGGCCCGCACGCCAACGCCCGCGAGCTGGAGCGCTTCTTCGACTGCCTCGAGCACTCGATGCGGAACTGCCCGGAGGGCTGCCGCAAGCGCATCCCGCTGGGCGCGATGATCGTCCACCTCAACGACGACCACCGCTGGAGCCGCGAGCGGATCGCGGAGTGGGTCGCCGCCGGAGACGAACCGGCAGCCTGAGTGGGGCAGGCGTCCGGCTGCGGGACGGAGGTGTCCCGTGGGCGGACGTCTCGGCGCTCTCAGCGCGTCAGTTGGACGTCGAGCTGGACCCGCCCGGGACCGCCGCCCGCCCCCGGTTCGACCGCACGGATCGCGAAGAAGCTGCCGGGGCGCGCCGCCTGGCTGCGGATCCGCTCGCCGACCAGCGGGTCGTCGTCGAACACCAGCTCGAACACGCGGTCGGCATGGCCGGCACCGCGCACCTCGTAGTGAATGTGGGCCTGCACGCCGCCGCGCGGGTAGGGCCCGGGGCGCACGGTCGTGAACGCGTAGCGACCCGCGGCGTCGCTGCGCAGCAGCGCGAACAGCCGCGGGTTGCGGTTCCCCATCGCGTCGTCCGGGTGGTAGTAGCCGCGGGCGTCGGTCTGGTACACGTAGATCGACGCGCCGGCGACCGGCTGGCCGTCGGCGCCGCGCACGACCCCCTCCACCCGCAGCGGCACGCCGGGCTCGCCGCCCGGAACCACGGAGGCGACGGACGGCGCCGCCTCCGGCGCGATGCGCGAAGCGGTCTGCGCCGCGAGCGGCGCGGCGATCAACACGGCGACGGCGGCGGCCAGGCGCTGGGACATGCGGGCGATCCTCCGCGAAAAGCGTGGCACGATCGGCCCGACGCGCGACGCAAAACGATGTGCGCCCAACACCGTGAACACGCGATGAACGACGATCCCGTGCGCGGTCCCCGCTCCGGCTCGCGGGCACGGCTGACGCCGCGTTCGGCGACGCTGTTCCGCGGCGACGGGCTCTTCGACCGCGTCGCCCGCGCGCTGTGCGCCGCGGGATGCGTCCCGCGCAAGGAGCTGTTCGAGGCGTGGGAGGTCGCGCGGAGGGTGCGGCGGCGCTTCCGCGGCGGGCGCGTCGTCGACCTCGCCTGCGGCCACGGGCTGCTCGCCCACCTGATGCTGCTGCTCGACGACAGCTCGGCCGAGGCCGTCGCCGTCGATCGGCGGCTGCCGCCTTCCGCGGCGAAGGCGGCGGAGGCGCTGTGCGCGGCGTGGCCGCGACTGCACGACCGCGTGCGGTTCGTCGAGGCCTCTCTCGGCGAGGTGACGCTGCAGCCGGGCGACGTCGTCGTCTCCGCCCACGCCTGCGGCGCGCTGACCGACGCCGTGCTCGAACGCGCCGTGGCCGCGGGCGCGCGAGTCGCGGTGCTGCCGTGTTGCCAGGCGAAGGGCCAGGCGGCCGCGAGCGCCTTCGCGGGCTGGCTCGACCCCGCGCTCGCGGTCGACGTCGCCCGCGTCGCGTGGCTGCAGGCCCGCGGCTATGCGGTGCACACGCAGGTCGTCCCGCCCGAGATCACGCCGAAGAACCGCCTGCTGCTCGCCGCCCCGCGCGATTCCGCTTGACGACGGCCCGGCGCCAGGCGCACTCTCCCGGGTCACGGGCGGTGGTCCACGCCCAACCTCATCCGCTCTCCCCCAGCGAGAGCACGAGCGAGGCAAAGGGGGGCGTACTCCCGGATCGGCAGTCACGAAACCTTCGTCTCGCCGTGCGCGGTCGCTGGGGGGTCGGGCGCGGTGTGGAAACGAAGGAGTCCGTGATGCCGAAGCAGAAGGACCTCAAGCGCCTCGTGCGCTCCCGCATGCAGAAGACGGGCGAGTCGTACACGGCCGCCCGCGCCCAGCTCGTCGCCCGCAAGTCGAAGACCGCGATCGTCGCGCCGCCCGTGGCGCCGAAGCCCGACTACGCGGCACTCGCGGGCGTCAAGGACGCGACGATCGAGGCGCGCACGGGCTGCACCTGGGAGAAGTGGGTCGCGGCGCTCGACTATCACGAGGCGGGGACGCTGTCCCACCGCGAGATCGCCACGCTGGTCCACGAGAAGTTCGGCGTCGGCGAGTGGTGGGCGCAGAGCGTCACCGTCGGCTACGAGCGGATCAAGGGCCTGCGCGAGATCGGCCAGCGGCGGACGGGACACTACGACGTCAACCGCAGCAAGACGCTGCCGGTCGGCGTCGACGCGCTCTACGCCGCTTTCGCCGACGCGCGGCAGCGGCGGCGCTGGCTGCCGGGCGTCAAGCTGACGGTGCGCAAGGCGACGCCCGAGCGCTCGATGCGGATCACGTGGCCCGACGGCACGTCGGTCGAGCTGTGGTTCGTCGCCAAGGGTGCGGGCAGGAGCAGCGTGCATGTGCAGCACGTGCGGCTGCCCTCGAAGGCAGAGGCCGACGCGCGCCGCGCTTTCTGGGGCGAGCGCCTCGGCGCGCTGGCCGCGCTGCTGGCGCCGGCGCGGCGGTAGGCTCGTCGGGAGCCGGGCGCCCTGGCGCGTCCGGCTCCCGGCCGCGGTGCGGGTTCGCGAGGAGTGGCGACGATGCAGGCCGTGATCGACGACTACCCGTGGGTGCTGCTGGTCCTGGTCCCGCTCGGCTGGGTCGCGCTGATGGCGCTGATCGGCCTGCTCGGCGGCTGGGGCCGGCTGGCGCGGGCCTACCCCGCGCGCGGGGCGTTCCCCCGCCAGCGCTGGCACGCGCAGTCGATCCAGTTCGGCTGGACCAACTACGGCCACTGCGTGACGATGGCCGCAGACGCCAGCCACCTCCACCTCGCGGTGCCGCTGCCCTTCCGGCCCGGCCACGCGCCGGTGGCGGTGCCGTGGCTGGAAGTGGAGGTCGACGAGGACCCGCGCTGGTACCGGCCCCCGGTGCGGCTGCGCTTCCGTCGCCTTCCTGGCGCCGCGGCCTACGTCTCCCGCGCGCTGGCCGACAAGCTGCGCGAAGCGGCCGGCGAGTCCTGGCCGGCAGCCGGCGAGCCGCGCTAGCTAGCGCAGGCGGTCTTCGGCCTCGGCGAGCTTGCGGCCGGCCACCTCGCCCGCGGTCTCGATCAGGCCCAGCGCGCCGAGGCCGCCGAGGTCGGCGGCGCTGGTCGCGTCGCGGATCCGCTCGTAGGCGGGCTCCAGCGCGCGGGAGAGCGCGAAGCGGGCGACGATGCCGCGGTCGTCGACCACCCGCAGCTCGATCCACAGCAGCGAGCGGCCGATGTGGAAGCGCTCGCCCGGGCCGAGGCCCAGCTCGTGGGTGGAGCGCCGGCGCAGGCCGCGCGCGACGAAGCGCACGAACCCGTCGCCGGCCACCAGCAGGCCGCCGCTGCGCGCCGGCAGCCCCGGCAGCCTCAGCGCGACGGCGGGCGCCGCCAGCTTCAGGCCGCGCGGGTCGAGACCGCACTCGCGGGCCGCGCCCTCGTCGAGGGCGCGCGGGAAGAAGGCCGGGAAGAAGTGGCCGAGCACCGGGTTGACGATCACCCGCCGGTACAGCTCGAGCACGCGGAAGGCCCAGCCGGCGACGAGGCCGGTGGCCACCAGCACCACCACGCACAGCAGCGCGGACAGCGCGGGGCTCGTGGCGTAGAGCAGCAGCACGCCGATCGTCGCCACCTTCTTGAGCGTCTCGAACAGCAGGTCGACGAACGGGAACGGGCTCAGCCAGATCAGCACGTCGAAGGCGAAGCGCACCGCCATCATCGCCGCCAGCGCGAGGCCGGTGGCGACCGGAATCAGCCACTCCGCGCCGAGCCCCGCCTGCGTCACGGCGGGCGCGGAGGCCGGCGCGGCGTCGGGCAGCGCCGCGATCGCCAGCAGCGTGTAGCCGACCATCACCGACGAGTCCTCGAACACTCGGAACGCCTTGCCCGCCAGCCCCTGCAGCTTGCCCGAGTTGGCGAGGTAGCCGACCAGCGCCAGCGCGCAGAGCACGAAGAAGCGGGGCCAGGTCGAGTAGCGCCGCGCCTCGACCACGATCGCGTTGTCGCGCACGCCCTGCAGCCAGCCCCAGCGCGTGTCCTTGACGAAGCCGACGTCGGTGACGAGCCCGACGCCGGAGAGCATCGCCAGGCCGAAGAACGGGGTCGCGGCGACCGCGGGCAGCGGGCCGATCACCTGCTCGACGAGCAGCGTCCAGGTCCCCACCTGGCCGGCGTGGCGGCGCATCTGCTGCTCGTCGCCGGGCGCGGCCAGGGCTGCCAGCGCACAGGTCGCGAGCGCGAACACGACGGCGGCACGGAACCGGCGGGAGCGCATTCGCGAACGTTACCACCGCGCGGACGTTCGCCAGCGCGTTTATCATCGTCGGCCACCGCAGGAGGCGCATTGCTGAACTGGATCTGGGCGGCGTTCTTCTTCGTGGCCTTCGCCGCCGGGCTGTTCCAGTGGCTGGTGCTCGGCAACGCCGGCATCTGGGCCGCGCTGGTCGGCTCCACCTTCGACATGGCGAAGACGGGCTTCGAGATCTCGCTCGGCCTGACGGGCGTGATGTGCCTGTGGCTCGGCATCATGAAGGTGGGCGAGAAGGGCGGCGCCGTGGAGATGGTCGCGCGCGGCTTCTCGCCGCTCCTGCAGCGGCTGTTCCCCGGCATCCCCGGCGGCCACCCGGCGCAGGCCTCGATCGTGATGAACATGTCGGCCAACATGCTCGGCCTCGACAACGCCGCGACGCCGCTGGGCCTCAAGGCGATGAAGGAGCTGCAGGAGCTCAACCCCGACAAGGACGTGGCGTCCAACGACCAGATCCTGTTCCTGGTCATCAACGCCTCGGCCGTCACCATCATCCCGACGGCGATCATGACGTACCGGGCGCAGATGGGCGCCGCGGATCCGACGGACGTCTTCGTTCCGCTGCTGCTCGCCACCTTCTGCTCGACGTTCGTCGGCCTGCTGGTGACCGCGACGGTGCAGAAGCTGAAGCTGACCCACCCGGTCACGCTCGCCTATCTCGGCAGCTTCACCGCGGTGGTGGCGGCGATCGTCGCCTACTGCGCGCAGCTCGACCGCGAGACGCTGGAGCGGCAGACCACGCTGGCGGCGAACCTGTTCATCTTCACGCTGATCGTCGGCTTCCTGCTGCTGGCCGCGCGGCGCGGGGTGGCGATGTACGAGGCGTTCGTCGAAGGCGCGAAGGAGGGCTTCCAGGTCGCGATCAGCATCATTCCGTACCTGGTGGCGATGCTGGTGGCGATCGGCGTGCTGCGCGCATCGGGCGCGCTCGACCTGGCGCTCGACACCGTGCGGCTCGTGATCACCGGCCTCGGCATCGACGCGCGCTGGGTGGACGCGCTGCCGGTGGCGATGATGCGGCCGTTCTCGGGCAGCGGCGCCCGCGGCCTGATGATCGAGACGATGAAGACGCTGGGCCCCGACGCCTTCGCCAGCCGCCTCGCCTGCATCATCCAGGGCAGCACCGAGACGACCTTCTACGTGCTCGCCGTCTACTTCGGCTCGGTCGGCATCAAGAACACGCGCCACGCGATCGCCTGCGGCCTGATCGCCGAGATGGCGGGCTTCGCCGGCGCGCTGCTGGCGGCGTACCTCTTCTTCGGGTAGGCCCCTGCGCCGGCTCGCCGTCGTCGCCGCGCTGTTCGCCGTCTCGTTCCCGCTGTGGTACCTGGGGATGAGCTGGCGCGGCGGCTCGGGCCTCTTCGACCACAGCCCGATCGACCAGCACGCGCTGCAGGCGCGGGCCTGGCTCTCCGGCCGGCTCGACCTGGAGAAGGTGCCGGGTTACCTCGAGATCGCGTGGTACGAGGGACGCGCGTACAACTCGTTCCCGCCGACGCCGACGCTGGTCGAGCTGCCGCTGGTCGCCGCCTTCGGCCGCCGCACGCCCAACGGCCTCGCGATGTACGCGTTCTGGCTCGCCGCGCTCTTCGCCATGCAACGCGTGCTCGCGCGGCGCGGGATGCGCGAGTGGGAGGCGGGGGCGCTCGCGCTCGCGTTCGTGTTCGGCACCAACGTCTACGCCTCGTGCGTCCGCGCCAACGTGTGGGGCTGGGGTCAGGGGCTCGGCTTCTGCCTCGCCGTGCTCGGGCTCGCGCGGGTGATCGGCAACACGGCCACCGGCTGGCGCGGTCCTGGGCCGGGCTACCTGCTGCTGGCGCTGGCGGTCGGCTGCCGGCCCTTCTACCTCTTCATGGCGCCGCTGTTCGTCGCCCTCGACTGGAAGACCGGCCGCGGCGACCTGCGGCGCGCGGCGCGCGACGCCGTCCTGTGGATGGCGCCGTTCGGGGCCGCGCTGGCGGCGCTCAACTTCGCCCGCTTCGGCAACCCGCTGGAGTTCGGCCACAGCTACCTGGCCTGGGCCCAGGCCCTGCCCGACGGCATCTTCGACCTGCGCTACGCCGGGCGGAACCTCTACCACGCGACGCTGCGGCTGCCGGAGTGGCAGCCCGGTGCCTGGCCACCGCTGCACTTCGACCCGTGGGGCACCGCGTTCTGGCTCAACAACGCGATCTTCCTGTTCGCGCTGCGCGCGCTGCTGCGCGAGCCGCTCGACCCGTGGCTGCGCGCGACCGCGGCGCTCTCGCTCGTGCTGACCTGGTCGGGCCTGCTGCTGCACGAGACCAACGGCTGGCGCCAGTTCGGCTACCGCTTCCTGATCGACCTGCTGCCGACGGGCTTCGCGCTGCTGGCGCTGACCGCCCGCCGCTTCACCCCGGCGATGGCCGCGGCCTTCGCCTGGTCGCTCGTCGTCAACCTCTACGGCCTCGCCGCCTGGAAGGACCTGCCGCGCCCGCTGTGAGCCGCCATCCGCGAGGCCTCCGGCCGCGAGGCGTACCATCAGGGGTGCGGAACAGTCCGCCCAACAGGAGTCGACCCCGAATGCGATCGATCAAACGGATCCTCCCGATGCTCCTTCTCGCGGCCTTCGCGGCGGCCTGCGGCAAGGCGCCCGCCGAAGCGGCACTCAAGGCCAGCGACACCGCTCTCGAGGCGGCCCGGCCGCAGGTCGAGAAGTTCGTGCCGGCCGAGTGGAAGTCGCTGTCCGACGAAGCGGCGGCGGCCAAGGCCCTCTTCGAAAAGGGCGACTACAAGGAGGCGATGACCGCCGCCCAGGGCCTGCTGCCGAAGATCCAGGCCGCCGTCACGGCCGCGGGCGCCAAGCAGCAGGAGCTGACCGCCGCTTTCGAGGGCATGAAGGCGAGCCTGCCGACAACCCTGGAAGCGCTCGGCAAGCAGCTCGAGACCTACGCGGCGATGAAGAAGCTGCCGGCCGGCGTCGACAAGGCCGCGGTGACCGCAGCCCAGGCCGACTTGCCCAACGTCAGCCAGGCGTGGGGCGAGGCGGTCAAGGCGTTCGAAGGCGGCGACCTGATCAAGGCCTTCGAGAGCGGAATGGCGGTCAAGGGCAAGGTCGAAGAGATGGCCAGGACCTTCCTGCCGACCGCGACGGACGAGACGCCCGCGGGCAGCTAGTCCGAGGGCCGTTCGCCTGGCCCCGCGGCGACGCACGCCGCGGGGCCCGTGCGTTCTCCGCTGGTCCTTCAGTTCTGGCGACGGGACTGGACCGCCCCGGCGAACAGCAACAGTGCTGGCACCGCCGCCAGGAACGGTCCCGGGTTCGGCGCGCTCGTGGCGCCGAAGAAGTCGAGCGTCGGGGTCTGCAGCGCGAGGTACCAGATCGCGGTCCACGCGGCCTCGAACGCCTTCGCGGATCCAGTCACTCCCCCCAGCGCCACAGCCAGCGCAGGCGGGAAGAGGAGCGCAGCCGCCACGACCAGCAGACTCTCGGAGCCGGCGCCGAGGGCGCGCACGCACACGAACGGCAACCCTATCGCCACTCCGGCGGCGAACCGCGCCAGCAGCGGGCGCGACACCGGGTGCGGACAGGCTCGGAGCAACGGCTCGACCGCGGCGTCTGGAGCGCCCAGCCGGGACCACAACAGCACGGGCCACAGCAACGCGAAGGCACCAGGACCGCGCGCGTCGCCGCCCGTGAACGCGGCCACCAGGACCGCCGCGGTGGCCAGCCACCACCAGGCGCGGCGCCCGCGAAGCACCCGCACCAGTTCGGCCCGGACCAGCGCCGGCCCTGCGCTCCAGCCCCGGGTCGCCGGGGGCAGCTCGCGCGCCTCGGGTGCGGGGCGCGCCGAGGCGGCGTCCGCGACGGCCGTCGCCTCGTCGGCGATCGTCGCGCGGCCGCGCCCCCGCAAGCGACGCCGCGCCGGGTCGAAGCGGTCGAAGAAGGGCGTTGCCGCCAGCGCCACGAGCGCCCCGATGCCGATCCACGACAGCCGCTGGCCGAGGCGCTCCGCGTCCCAGTCGAGGCCGCCGTAGACGAAGGTGCGGCTCGCGCGGCGGGGACCGCCGCCGAGGGTGAAGCTGGGCTCGTCGACGCCGTGTTCGGCCTGGATCGCAGCCCGCATGCTGTCGCGGGTGAGGGCGAGGCCGCTGAAGTCGGCGAGGGGCCCCAGTTGCATCGAGGCGACCGACAGCAGGCCCCAGGCGAAGAACCAGGCCACGTTGCCGAAGCCGCCGCGCAGCCCGGGCAGCACCTCGAAGGCGACGACGAGGCCGGCGACGAAGGCCAGGGCCGGCAACGCCACCAGCGCCATCGGCAGCCACAGCGCGAAGAGGTCGAGCCCGCCGGCCTCGGCGTTGCGCAGCGTCATCGCCACCGCGGCCACGGCCAGCAGGGCCAGCAGCAGGCCGAGGTAGGCGACGTGGCTGAGCCACTTGCCGGCGAGGTAGGCGCCGCGCGTGAGCGGAGTCGTGGCCAGCACCTGGCCGACGCCGGTGCGGCGGTCGCGCTCGATCGTGCCGCGCACCAGCCAGAAGCCGACCAGGGCGAGCAGGTTGGAGGCGGTCACGGCGAGGCTGCCACCGATCCAGGCGGCGTCGAGGCGGCCGCGGAAGTCGCCGAGCTGGACGCGCAGCGTGCCCTCGCTGGTCAGCCAGCCGAGCCAGCAGACGAACCCGAGCGCCCACAGGAACGGGTACTGCCGCGTGCGCTCGCGCAGGTCGGCGCGGGCGAGGGCCACCACTGCGCGCAACGTGCGCGTCATCGCGAGCGCCGCGTCAGGCGGCGGCGCGGGCGGCGCCGACGTGGTGGAGGTAGGCGTCCTCGAGCCCCGGCTCTGCCGGCCGCGCCCCGGGCGCCGGCGGGTGATCGCTGACGACCCGGACCGCGACCCCGTCGCTGCGGCGGATCGCCCCGCTCAGGATGTGGCGCCGCTTCAGCTCGACGAGCGCTTCGCTCGGCACCACCCACTCCCAGACCTTGCCCGCCATCTGCGCCAGCAGCCGCTCGGGCGCCGCGTCCTGCAGCAGGCGCCCGCGCGCGATCAGCGCGATGCGGGTGGCGGTCGCCTCGACGTCGGACACGACGTGGGTGGAAAGGATCACGATCCGCTCGCCCGAGAGGTCGGAGAGCAGGTGGCGCAGGCGCACCCGCTCCTCCGGGTCGAGGCCGGCGGTCGGCTCGTCGACGATCAGCAGTCGCGGGTCGTTGAGCAGCGCCTGGGCGATGCCCACGCGCTGGCGCATGCCGCCGGAGAAGCCGCCCAGCGCGCGCTTGCGCACGTCCTGCAGGTTCACCAGCGCGAGCAGGACGTCGATCCGGCGTCGCGCGGCCACGCCCGCCAGGCCCTTGGCGGCGGCGATCAGCTCGAGAAACTCGACCGGGTTCAGGTTCGGGTAGACGCCGAAGTCTTGCGGCAGGTAGCCGACGGTCTCGCGCAGGGCGTCGGGGTCGCGCGCGACATCGACCCCGTTCCACAGCACGCGCCCTGCGCTGGGCTTCGTGATCGTCGCCAGGATCCGCATCAGCGACGACTTGCCCGCGCCGTTGGGGCCCAGCAGCCCCAGCACCCCGGGGCCGAGGTCGAGCGAGACGCCCGCGAGGCCCTTCACTCCGCGTCCGTAGTCCTTGTGGACGTCCTCGATCTGGAGCCTCATGCACACGGGTAGACGAGAACCAGACCTCGGGAGTTCGGCACATGCGAAAATGAGCGCCGCCCGATGGGAATCGAGATCCTCTACGTCGTCATCCCGCTGCTCCTGATCGCGGTGGTGCTCGCGGCCGTGTGGCTGGACCGTTGGAGCGTGCCGGTCATCCTGGTCGCGCTGGGCATCGGGATCCTGTTCGGCAGCGACGTCCTCAACGTCTGGGCCTTCGAGGACGTGGCTCTGACCAACCAGCTGGCGAACCTCGCGCTGGTGTTCATCCTCTTCCAGGGCGGACTGGCCACCAAGCAGGAGGACGTCCAGGCGGTGGCCCTCTCCGCCGGCGGCCTCGCCACCTGGGGCGTGCTGCTGACGGCAGCGGCCACGTTCGGAGGTCTCCACTTCGTGCTCGGCTGGCCGGTCCAGAAGTCGCTGCTGCTCGCGGTCATCATCTCCTCGACCGACGCGGCTGCGACCTTCTCCATCCTGCGTCGCCAGGCCCTGCCGCGCCGCCTGGCCTCCACCATCGAGGTGGAGAGCGCCGCCAACGACCCGATGGCGATCCTCACCACCCTGGTGGTCGTCGACTTCTACACGTCGGGCCAGAGCCACGGCTGGCTGACGGCACCGTTGTTCCTGTGGAAGTTCGTCGCGGGCCCGGTGATCGGCTGGGTGATCGCACGCGGCGCCGTCGCGATCTTCGACCGGCTGAACCCGCAGGATCGCGGGTACTACTACGTGCTGCTCGTCGGCGTGGTGCTGTCGAGCTACGGGCTGACGGAGAGCGTCGGCGCGAGCGGAATGCTGGCCGCCTTCACCACCGGACTGGTGATGGGCAACCGGCGGTTCGTCTATCGCCAGGGGGTCCGCAACTTCGCCGCCGCGTTGGCGACCATCGCCAACATCGGGATCTTCGTGCTGATGGGCGTCCTGGTGTTCCCCAGCCGCTGGCGCGAGCTCTGGCTCGAAGGAGTCCTGCTGTTCGTCGTGCTGGCCTTCTTCGCCCGGCCCTGTGCGGTGTGGCTGGGCACGCTCGACACGAAGCTCGGCGCCCGCGAGCGCCACTTCATCAGCTGGGCCGGTTTGCGCGGTGCGGTTCCGATCGTGCTTGCCACCTACCCGATGGCCGCGGGGCTGCCGATCGGCAGCGACGTCTTCCATCTCGTGTTCCTGGCCGTGCTGCTGTCGGTGGCGGTTCAGGGATCGACGCTCGGCCTGCTGGCGTCGCGCCTCGGGCTTTCGGAGCCACGGCGGCCGCAGCCCCGCTACGGCCTCGACCTGGTGACGATGGCCCACAGCGAGCTCGACCTCGTCGTGGTCGACCTGCCCGGGCCGCCCGGGCGTCCGGGCCCGCGCCTGCGCTCCTTGAGCCTGCCGCCTTCCGCGTTGATCACGCTGATCACCCGCGGCAATCAGGTGGTGCCGCCGACCGGTAACACGCGCCTGCTCGGCTGGGACCAGGTCACCGTGCTGGCGCGGCCGCAGGACGAAGAGGCCGTGCGACAGGCGCTGCTCGAGCCGTTCGCGGCCGCGGAGGCCGGGGCCCTGCCCGCCGCCGTCGAGGAGCCCGCCCCCGTGCCCGCCACAGACGAGGAGAAGCTCTCATCGCTGCGCGACCACGTCGTGCTGCTGGGGCACGGGCGGGTCGGCGCAGCGCTCGCCGACGAGGTGCGGCAGCGGGGCCTGCCTATCGTCGTCGTCGAGCAGGACTGGCTGACCGTGAGCCGGCTGCGGGCGGGTGGAACGCTGGCTCTCGCCGGCGACGCGGCCTCCGCGAAGGTCCTCGACCGCGCTCGCATCGCCGACGCACGGCTGCTGCTGGTCACCGCCACCAACCCGATGGCCGCCGCCGCGGCCATCGACTACGCGCACCGCGTCAACCCGCGGATCGAGGTCGTGGCGCGGGTCCACTTGCCCGAGCAGCGCGAGCAGCTCGGGGGCTATCCGCGCACCCGCATCGTGCATGCCGAAGAGGAACTGGCCGCGGCGATGGCCCGGTTGGCGCTGCACGTCGACGCGACCTGGACGCTCAGCGCCGCCGCAGGCGCCAGGTGAGGCGGGCCAGCGCCGCGCAGCCGATCCACAGGAGCTGGCCGAACACGAGCTCGCGGTAGAGCGGGCGCCAGGCCTTGATGTGAGCCATGGTCGGCCGGCCGATCGCGTAGCGGACGGTGACCGGCGCGCCGATCAGCAGGTCGCTCGTCCACGCCTCGCCTTCGCGGTAGCGGCCCAGGCTCTCGGCCAGCGCGACCAGCTCCATCGCGTTGAAACCGCCCCGCCGCGAGCGCACGAGGCCGTGGCCTTCGACCGCGTACTCGACGACCACCGTGGTGATGCGGCGGTGGTAGGTCAGGTCGACGATCCGCGCCTCGGCGTCGCGGCCGAAGACGACCATCCGCACGCTCGTCAGCAGCGAGGCGACGAGCAGCGCCGCCGAGCACAGGGCGAGTCCGCCCCACACCAGCGGCGGGAAGCCGCTGCCCCCGGTGCGCACGGTCCACTGGGCGGCCATCGCCCCGATTGTCTCGCGCCCGGCAAGCGGCCCGGCAAGCGGCGAGCGTGCTAGCTTCCCCGCGATGGCCGACCCGGCGCCGCTGTCCCTGCTGTCCGCGATGATCACGCCGGCCGTGCTGATCTCGGCGAGCGGGATGCTGATCCTCTCCACCGCGACGCGCCTGGCCCGCATCGTCGATCGCGTGCGCACGCTGGCGCGGCAGATCGAGGAGACCGGGCCGCCGACCGGCGAGCTGCAGGCGGAGCGGCGCGCGGAGCTCGAGCGCCAGATCGCGACCCACACGACGCGCGGGCGCCTGATCCAGTCGTCGCTGACGTCGCTGTACGTCTCGCTCGCGCTGTTCGTCGCCTGCACCGTGGCGATCCCGCTCGTGGTGCTCACCGGCGCGCTCGGCTTCCTGCCCGTGGCCCTCGGCATCCTGGGCACGCTGGCGCTGTTCCTCGGCACCCTGTTCCTGATCCGCGAGACGGGCATGGCGCTCGGCTCGATCCGCGAGGAGATGGCTTTCGCGCGGCGAGTCGCCGACCGCGGCCGCGCGGCCGCGCCTCCCTCCTGAAGCGGTCCCGAGCGCGCATGACCCGGTCGCTGCTCGCCGCCGCCCTGCTGGCCTCGCTGCTCGCGCCCCCTGCGAGTGCGCAGCCGCCTGCCTCTTCGGAGGCCGGCTTGCCGTTCCTTCAGGCGTGGAGCCCGAAGGACTACCGCGCGCAGGCGCAGAACTGGGCCGTCACCCAGGACGCGCGCGGCGTCGTCTACGTCGCCAACGGCGGCGGCGTGCTGGAGTTCGACGGCCAGCGCTTCCGGCTGATCCCGACCGCGACCCGCGCGATCGCCCGCTCGCTGGCCGTCGAGCCCGCCTCGGGCCGCATCTACGTCGGCGCGGTCGGCGACGTCGGCGTGCTCGAGCCCGGTGCCCGCGGCCGGCTCGAGTACCAGTCCCTGCTGCGCTTCGTGCCGCCCGGCGCCCGCGATTTCTCCGACGTGTTCCAGACCTTCGTGCTCGGCGACGCCGTGCTGTTCGCGAGCTTCGAGCGGCTGATCCTGCTGCGCGGCGAGCGGGCCGAGGTGTTCACGCCGCAGCAGGCGTTCCACTTCGCGTTCCAGGTCGGCGGCCGCGTGTTCGTGCGCGAGGAGGGCCGCGGCCTGCTCGAGCTGAAGGGCGACCGCCTGCAGCTCGTTGCGGGCGGCGAGAGCTTCGCCGAAGAGCGCGTGTACGCGATGGTGCCGTGGGGCGCGGGCGGGGAGATCCTGCTCGCGTCGCGCACCCGCGGCCTGTTCGTGCTGGATCCCCGCGGCGGCTTCCGCGCGCTGCCCTCCGACGTCGACGCGGCGCTCGTCCGCGACCTCGTCTTCTCGGGCACCGCGCTGCCGGGCGGCGGCGTCGCGCTCGGCACCATCCAGGGCGGCGTCTACCTGCTCGACGCGGCGGGCCGCCTGCGCGGCCGCATCGACAAGCCGCGCGGCCTGCCCGACGCCTGCGTGTGGGCGACCTTCGTCGACCGCGAGGGCGGCCTGTGGCTCGGCCTCGACCGCGGCCTGGCGCGGGTCCAGGTCGACGACCCGCTGACCCGCTTCGACGAGCGTGCGGGCCTGCCCGGCATGGTGATCGCGGTCCACCGCCACGAAGGCCGCCTGTTCGCCGGCACCAGCCAGGGCGTGTTCCGGCTGGAGCCGGGGCCCGAGGCGCACTTCCGCCCCGTGCCGGGGCTGCAGAACCAGACCTGGGCCTTCGCCAGCGTCGACGGCGCGGGCGGCCCCGGCCTGCTGGTCGCCAACAACGACGGCGTCTTCGAGCTGCGGGGCGACCGCGTGCGGCTCGCGATGGCGGGCGACGGCGCCTCGGCGCTGCGCGTGTCGCGGGCGGCGCCGGGCCGGGTGTTCGTCGGCCTCACGGACGGGCTCGCCTCGATGCGCCGCGCCGGGAGCGAGTGGGTCGCCGAAGGACTGATCCCCGAGGCCAGCGGCGACGTGCGCCGGATCTTCGAGGACGCGGAAGGACGCGTGTGGGCGGGCACCCAGGCGCAGGGCGTGCTGCGGGTGAGCTTCGAGGCGACCGCCGGCCCGGCACGCCCGAACGCGCAGGTGGAGCGGTTCGGGATCGACGACGGCCTGCCGGGGCCGGTCGAGAACTCGGTCTACCCGGTGCAGGGCGAGCCGCTGTTCGCCACCCACCGCGGCGTGATGCGCTTCGACGAGGCGCGTCGTCGTTTCGTGCCGGCTCCGCGCTTCGCGACGTTGTTCGCGGGCTCGCCTCGTCGCGTGTCGTCGATGCACGAGGACGTCCGCGGCGGCGTCTGGCTCCACGTCCAGGACGAAACCGGCTCGTCCAACGAAACCGGCGTCGCGCTGCCGCAGCCCGGCGGCAGCTACCGGTGGGATCCGCGGCCGCTGCGCGCGCTGGGCGAGTCCTCCGGAATCTGGGCACTGCACGCCGAACACGACGGGACGCTGTGGGCCGGCGGCGACGACGGCCTGTTCCGCCTCGACGCCGCGCGGCGGCGGTCGTTCGAGCAGCCCTTCGCGACGCTGGTGCGCCAGGTCGGCCGCGTCGACGCCGAGCCCGTCCACGGCGGGTCGGGGAACGTCGACACGGTGGAGTTCGCCCACGCCCGCGAGGCGCTGCGCTTCGAGTTCGCGGCATCGACCTTCGTCGCCCCGGCGGCGACCCGCTTCCAGGTCCGGCTCGAGGGCAACGACGCGGAGTGGTCGGCGTGGAGCGACCAGGCCTTCCGCGAGTACACGAACCTGGGACCGGGCCCCTATCGCCTGCGGGTCCGCTCCCGCGACCTGTTCGGGACCGAAGGCGAAGAGGCCGGCTTCGCGTTCCGGATCGCGCCGCCGTGGTACCGCACGCCGCTGGCGTGGGGCGCGTGGCTGCTGCTCGCGGCCGGTGCCGGCCGCGGCCTGGTGCGCTGGCGGCTGCGCCGGGTCGAGGCCGAGAAGCGCACGCTCGAGGGCATGGTCGCCTTGCGCACCCGCGAGCTGCGCGCGCGCAACGACCAGCTCGAGACGCTGGAGAAGATCGTGCGTTCGATCAACGAGCGCCAGGACTTCGACGAGCTGCTGGAGACCATGCTGCGCGAGTGCCGCGGCGTCGTGCGCGGCGTCGAGAAGGCCGCCGCGCTGGTCCGGCAGCCGGGCACCGACAGCTTCACCTTCCGGGCGGGCCTCGGCTACCAGACGCAGGACGAGGCGCGCATCGAGCTCGACCTGGCGGAGGCCGAGGCCCGCTACGTGGCGGGCGCCGAGCAGGTCTCGCCGGACGTGTTCGTGATCCGCGGCGCCGCCGGCCGCCCGGGCGAAGCCAAGCTGCGGCTGAAGGTGGCGCCGGCCGCACTGCTCGTCGTCCGGATCCGGATCGAGGAACAGGTCGAGGGCTACCTCGTGTTCTCCAACCAGCGCCAGGTCGAGGCCTTCGATGCCCACGACCTCGACCTGCTGCGCGCCCTGCGCGAGCACTTCCTCTCGGCGTTCGACAAGGCGCGCTCGCTGCGGCTGCTGGAGCGGGCGCGGCGCGCGGCCGAAGACGCGCGGCTGCGGGCCGAGGAGGCGAGCCGGGCCAAGAGCGCGTTCCTCGCCCACATGAGCCACGAGCTGCGCACGCCGCTGCACGGCGTGCTCGGCTTCGCCCAGCTCATGGACCGCGCGCCGGACCGCAGCCCCGAGGACCGCGCCCACCTCGCGACCATCCTGAAGAGCGGCGAACACCTGCTGGGGCTGATCAACGACGTGCTGTCGCTGTCGCGGATCGAGGCGGGGCAACTCGAGCTGCGCGAGGCGCCGTTCGATCCCGGTGCGCTGCTGAACGCGGTCGCCGCGCTGGTGCGGGTGCGGGCCGAGGCGCGACACCTGTCGCTCGTGATCGAGGAGCACGCGCTGCCCGTCGTGATCGGCGACGAGGGCAAGCTGCGCCAGGTGCTGCTCAACCTGCTCGGCAACGCGGTGAAGTTCACGACCGCGGGCCGCGTGACGCTGCGCGCGAGCTGGGCCGGCGACCGGGCCGTCTTCGAGGTGGAGGACACCGGGCCCGGCATCGCGGCGGAGGAGCTCGCGGGCCTGTTCACGGCCTTCGCCCAGTCCGAGACCGGCCGCCGGGCGGAGGAGGGCTCGGGCCTGGGTCTCGCTCTCTCCCGCCAGTACGCGCGGCTGATGGGCGGCGACCTGACCGCGCAGAGCGAACTCGGGCGCGGCAGCCGCTTCCGGCTCGAGGTGCGGCTTCCGGCCGCCGCGCCCGGCCAGGCCGTCGCCGGCCGCGGCGACCGGCGGCGGGTGCGCGCCCTCGCGCCCGATCAGCCCGCGTGGCGGGTGCTGGTCGTCGACGACGTCGCGGAGAACCGCGCGCTGCTGCGCGACCTGCTGCGCTCGGTCGGCTTCGACGTGCGCGAGGCCGAAGACGGCGGGCAGGCCGTGGCCGCCTGGCGCGAGTGGCGCCCCCACCTCGTGTGGATGGACAAGCGGATGCCGGGCACCGACGGCCTGGAGGCGACCCGCCTGATCCGCGCCGAGGAGCGGGCGACGGGCCGGCCGCGGGTGCCGATCCTGGCCCTCTCGGCCAGCGCCCTCGACCACGAGCGCAGCGCGATCCTCGCCGCGGGCTGCGACGACTTCGTGCCCAAGCCGTTCCGCGAGGGCGCGCTGTTCGAGAAGATGGCCGAGCACCTCGGCGTGCACTACGCCTACGACGAGCCCGCGGCCCCGAAGGGCGACGCGGGTCCGGTCACGGCCGAGCGGCTCGCCCGCCAGCCGGCGGAATGGCGGCGCGCGCTGCGCGAGGCGCTCGCGACCGGCGACATCGACGCTGCCCGCGCGCTGGCCGACGAGGCGGAACCGGACGACGCGGCGCTGGCGCGCGACCTGCGCGCGCTGCTCGCGGCGTTCCGCCTCGACGAGCTGGAGCGGGCTCTTCACGAAGGAGGGCCCGCGTGAGCGGCGAGATCTTCCTGGTCGACGACAACCCGGCCAACCTGGAGCTGCTGTCGGGGCTGCTGCGCGGCCACGGCTTCAAGGTGCGGATGGTCAACGACGGCCGCCGCGCGCTGGAGATGATCCGGGCCCGGCTGCCGGAGCTGGTGCTGCTCGACATCACCATGCCCGGCCTCGACGGCTACGCGGTGTGCCGCGAGCTGAAGGCCGACCCGGCGACGGCGGCGCTGCCCGTGCTGTTCGTCAGCGCCCTCGACGAGCCGCTCGACAAGGTGAAGGCGTTCGGTGCCGGCGGCGTCGACTACGTGTCGAAACCGTTCCAGGCCGAGGAGGTCGTCGCCCGCGTCGAGACCCACCTCGCGATCGGCCGCCTGCGCCGCCAGCTCGAGGAGCGCGGCCGCGAGCTGGAGGCGGCGCTGGGCGCCCTGGAGGAGGCCAGCCGCACCGACCCGCTGACGGGGCTGCGCAACCGCCGCTTCCTGCTCCAGCACGTCGACGAGCGGGTCGCGGCCTGCATCGCCTCGCGCGGAAGCGGCGCGCCGCACGCGCTCGCCTTCGTGCTGCTCGACTGCGACCACTTCAAGCAGGTCAACGACACCTGGGGTCACGCCGCCGGCGATGCCGTGCTCGTGGAGCTGGCCGCGCGCCTGCGCCGCGCCTGCTCGCACGACGACGTCGTGGTGCGCTGGGGCGGCGAGGAGTTCCTGGTCGTCGCGCGCGTCGACGGCGGCGCCCACGTCGCGGCGGAGCAGCTCGCCGGGCGGCTGTGCGCCGCGGTGGCTGCCGACCCGTTCGTGCTGGGCGGCGGCGAGGTCATCGCCTGCTCGATCTCGGTCGGCTTCGCCTGCCTGCCGTTCTTCCCCGATCAGCCCGCGGCCACGAGCTGGAGCGAGACGGTGACCGTCGCCGACGCCGCCCTCTACGCGGCCAAGCGCGCGGGCCGCAACGGCTGGGTGGGGCTCAGGGCCGGCGAGGAGGGCAAGCCCGGAGCGCTTCACGAGTTCCTGCGCGCGCCGGGTGCCGTCGCCGCCGGCGACCTGGAGCTGTCGACGAGCCTCGACCGCCGCGCGGTGATCGCCGCGCTGGCCGACCCCGACTGATGCGCGGCGTCGAGCAGGTGCCGTGGCTCTACGACCTCGGCCTCGCCTTCCTCGAGGCGACCGGGCTCGGCGGCTGGCGGAAGTGGCTGGTCGGGCTCGACGGCCGCGCGGCGCGCGTGCTCGATCTCGGCTGCGGAACGGGGCGCAACCTGCCGACGCTGGCCGCGCGCGCCACGACCGTGATCGGCGCCGACCCCTGCATCGACTCGTTGCGGCGCGCGCGCCGGCGCGAGCCGCGGGCGCTGCTGGTGCGGGCCCGCGCCGAGGCGCTGCCCTTCCGCGACGGCGCCTTCGACGTCGTCGCCAGCGGCCTCGTGCTGTGCAGCGTCGACGACCCGCCCGCCGCCCTCGCCGAGGTCCGCCGGGTGATGACGCCCGGCGCGACGCTGCGCCTGCTCGAGCACGTGCGCTCGACGCACCGCTGGCAGGCGCGGCTGCAGGACCTGGCGCAGCCGGCGTGGACCTGGTTCACGGGCGGCTGCCGCCCCAACCGCGAGACGGAGGCGGCCGTGATCGCAGCCGGTTTCGCGATCGAGCCGGGCTCGCGCCGGGCCCGCGGCAGCATGCGCCGGATGGTCGCCTCGGCGCGGGAGGGGGAAACATGAGCGACGCGCAGGGCGGGCCCACCCTCGGCCAGCGGCTGCTGCTGCCGGCCCTGGCCTGCCTGACGCTGGGTCTCGCGCCGTACGCGCCGATGCCCCACGTGGTCGAGAAGCTGCTGTGGCTGTTCCGCGGCCAGAGCTTCCAGCCGATCGACGTCTTCGACCTGGTGATGCCCGGCGCGCCGTGGGCGTGGCTGGCCCTGGCCGTGGTCCGCCGCCCTCGCAAATCGGGCTAGGCTTTGCGGGTCCCCGCAGAACCGAGGAGGCCCTCATGAACTCGCGTCACTGCCCGCTGCCGCGGGTGCTCCTGCCGTTGGTGGCCACGCTGGCTCTGGCACTGGCGGCCCCCGCGACGGCTGCGCCACGGCCCGCCGCCTCCGGGCCCGCGGCCGCGATGGATGCCGTGCTGAAGGCCGCCTACCCGGCCGACCAGCCGGGGGCGGCCGCGATCGTGGTCAGGGACGGCAAGGTGCTGTTCCGCAAGGCGTACGGGATGGCGAACCTCGAGCTCGGCGTGCCGCTGCAGCCCGACATGGTGTTCCGCCTCGGCTCGATCACCAAGCAGTTCACGGCAGTGGCGATCCTGATGCTGGCCGAGGAGGGCAGGCTCTCGCTCTCCGACCCGGTCGAGAAGTTCCTGCCCGGCTACCCGACCCACGGCCACGTGATCACGATCGAGCACCTGCTGACCCACAGCTCCGGGATCCAGAGCTACACGGGGATGCCGGGCTGGATGGAGGACCGGATCCTGGCCGACCTGAAGCCGCTCGAGTTGATCGACGGCTTCAAGAAGGAGCCGATGAACTTCGCCCCCGGCGAGCAGTTCCGCTACAACAACTCGGCGTACGTGATGCTGGGCGCGATCGTCGAGAAGGCGTCCGGCAAGAGCTACGAGGCGTTCCTGCAGGAGCGGATCTTTGGCCCGCTCGCCATGAAGGGCGCGCACTACGGCAGCAACGGGCCGCTCATCAAGGGCCGCGTCGCGGGCTACTCGGAGCACGAGGGGACGGTCGTCAACGCCCGCTACCTGAGCATGACCCAGCCCTACTCCGCGGGCTCGCTGGCCGCGTCGGTCGACGACCTCGCGAGCTGGGACGCGGCGCTCTACACCGAGAAGCTCGTCAGGCAGGCGTCGCTCGCGAAGGCGTGGACGCCGTACGCGACGAAGGACGGCAAGCCCACGCGCTACGGGTACGGCTGGGCGATCTCCGAGCTGCGCGGCCGGCGCGCGATCGAGCACGGCGGCGGCATCTTCGGCTTCTCCACCTACGCGACGCGGCTGCCGGACGAGAAGGTCTACGTCGCGGTGCTCGCCAACAGCGACAGCCCGAAGACCGACCCCGGGCTCGTGGCGAAGAAGCTGGCCGCGATCGCCGTCGGCGACCCGTTCCCCGAGCCGGTCGCGGTGAAGGTCTCCCCCGAGGTGCTGCGCCGCCACGTCGGCGTGTACCGCATCGAAGGCGACGCGACCCGCACGATCACGCTCGAGGGCGACAAGCTCTACTCCCAGCGCAGCGGCGGCGCGCGGCTCGAGATCCAGCCCGCCTCGGAGACGGCGTTCTTCTACCCGGGCAGCCTGTCGCGGCTCGAGTTCGAGGTCGACGCCAGCGGCCGCACCACCGCCATGCTGTTCTTCGCGGACGACGCCCGCGAGCCGCAGCGCTGCGAGCGCATCGCCGACGCGGCGGCGGAACGCAGCGTGGCGAAGGTCGACCCCGCCCTCTACGACGCCTACGTCGGCGAGTACGAGTTGCAGCCGGGCTTCGTGCTCAGCGTGACCCGCGAGGGCGACCGCCTGATGACCCAGGCGACGGGCCAGGCGAAGGTCGAGGTGTTCCCCTCCTCGGAGACCGAGTTCTTCCTGAAGGTGGTCGACGCGCAGCTCACGTTCGTGCGCGGCGCGGACGGCCGCGTCGACAGCCTCGTCCTCCACCAGGGCGGCCGCGACATGCCCGCGCGCCGCCTGCCGCGGAACTGAAGGGCCGCGTCGCGCCTTGGCGGGCCCGCGGGTGAGCGCATGAAGCCCGAGCGCTGGGCGCGCATCCGGCTGGCGTTCGAGGCGGCGGTGGCGGCGTCGCCCGCGGGGCGTCGACTGGCCGTCGAGCAGGCCTGCGGCGACGACGCGGCGCTGCGCGACGAGGTGCTGGCGCTGCTGGCCGCGGGCGACGCGGCCGCGGAACCGCAGTTCCTCGAGAAGCCGGTCCACGCCTTCGAGGACTATCGCGCGGAGCCGGGCGCGCCGCCGCGCCGGATCGGGCCGTTCGAGATCCACGGCGAGCTGGGCGTGGGCGGCATGGGCGCCGTGTACCGCGCGCACCGGCTCGACGACCCGACCCGCACGCCGATCGCGGTCAAGGTGATGCGCCACGGCCTCGCCGCCGGCGAGCTGCGCGAGCGCTTCTACAAGGAAGAGGCGATCCTCGCCGCGCTCGACCACCCGGGGATCGCGCGGCTGCTCGACGCCGGCGTGACCGACGCCGGCTCGCCGTGGCTGGCGATGGAGCTGATCGACGGCCTGCCGCTGACCGCCTGGGCGGAGCGCCGCGAGCTGTCGACGCGGGCCCGGCTCGAGCTGTTCCTGCAGGTGTGCGACGCGGTCGCATACGCCCACGGCCGGCGCGTGGTGCACCGCGACCTCAAGCCCGCCAACATCCTGGTCACCCACGCCGGCGAGGCGCGGCTGCTCGACTTCGGCATCGCCAAGCTGCTGCCGGGCGGCGACGAGGCGCAGGCGATGTCGACGGTCACCCACGCCGCGCTGATGACGATCGACTACGCGAGCCCGGAGCAGGTGCTGGGCGAGCCGGTCGACGAGCGCAGCGACGTGTACGCGCTCGGCGTCGTGCTGTGCGAGCTGCTGACCGGTCGCCGCCCGTATCGCGTGACGACCCGCGGCCGGCCCGAGGCGCTGCTCAAGGCGATGCTGGTGGACGCGCCGCAGCCGCCGTCGGCCCTGGTCCGCGCCGACCGCCCCGGCGACCCGCGGGCCGAGGCGCTCGCGGACGAACTCGCAGGCGACCTCGACGCGATCGTCACCCACGCGCTCGCCAAGTCGGCGGACGAGCGCTGCCCCTCGGTCGCGGCGCTGGCCGCGGACCTGCGGCACCACCTCGCCGGCCGCATCCCGGCGGCCCGCACCCTGCCGGTGACCCGGCGCCTGGGTCGCTTCGCGCGGCGGCGCAGCCTGGCCGCCGCTGCGCTCGTCGTGGCCGCGGGGCTGGCCGGCGTGGCGACGCTGTGGCTCGGCGGCGCCGGCGCGGGCGCAGTCGATGCCGGCGCCGCGGCCCGCGCGGCAGAGGAGTCGAGGCGCGCGGCGGCCGCGGCGCTGGACGCGGTCGAGGAGAGCCTCGCGGAACACGACGTCGCTGCCCTCGACGAAACGACGAGAGGCCGGCTCGAGCACGAGCTCGACCGCGCGGCGCAGCTCTCCGCGCACGTCGCCGACCCCCAGGTGCGACGCCGCTGGGCGGCCGCCGAGGCCCGGCTCGGAGAACTGGGCGGGCCCGGCGCCCGGGTGCGCCTGCAGCGGGCGCGGACGCTCTTCGCCGAGCTCTCGGCCGCCGACCCCGCCGACGCGCGGCTGGCGCTGCTCGCGGCCGACGCGCGCTTTCGGCTCGCCGCGCTCGGCGCGAGCTGCCCCGAGCTGGCGGCGGCGGCGCGCGCGGCACGCGCGATCGGGCTCGAGGAGGCGGCGCGGCGAGCGGCCGAGTGGGAACGGGCGGCCGCGGCCTGCGCGGAGGGCGGGCGTTGATCGGCCGCCGGGTCGGCCCCTACGAGGTGCTCGAGAAGCTGGGCGAAGGCGGCATCGGCGTCGTCTACGAGGCGCGCGACACCCGCCTCGGCCGCCACGTCGCGCTCAAGTTCCTGCGCGAGTACTACGCGCTCGACCGCGAGGCGCTGGGGCGCTTCGCGCTCGAGGCGCGGGCCGCGTCGCAGCTCTCCCACCCCAGCCTGTGCACGGTCCACGAGATCGGCCACGACGAGGCCGGCCGCCCTTTCATCGTGATGGAGTTGCTGAAGGGCGAGACGCTCGGCGCCCGCCTCGGCCGCGGCCCGCTGCCGCCGGAGCGCGCCGTCGACGTCGCGATCGAGCTGTGCGACGCGCTCGACGCCATGCACCGGGTCGGCATCGTGCACCGCGACCTCAAGCCCGGAAACGTGTTCCTCACCGAGCGCGGGCGCGTCAAGGTGCTCGACTTCGGCCTCGCCAAGAGCTTCGAGGTCGGCGACGAGGAGGACGGCGTGCAGACCGGCGGCGCGCTGATCGGCACCCTCGCCTACATGTCGCCGGAGCAGGCGTTCGGCGAAGAAGTCGACGCCCGCTCCGACCTGTTCTCGCTGGGCGCGGTGCTCCACGAGATGCTGGCGGGGACGCCTGCCTTCTCGGGCCGCACGCCGGCGCTCACCTTCGAGGCGGTGCTGCGCCGCCCGCCGCAGCCGCTGCGCGAGATCGACCCGACGCTGCCCGCGGAGCTCGAGGCCGTGGTCCGGCACGCGCTGGAGAAGGACCGCCAGCAGCGCCCGTCGTCCGCGGCCGCGCTGCGCACCGAGCTCCTGGCGGTGCGACGCAAGCTGGTGGCGGCCGAGCAGCCGACGGCGACCGCGGGACGCGGCCGGCGCTGGCGGTCGCAGCGGCGGCTGTTCGCCGGCGTCGGGGCCCTCACGCTGGCCGTCGCCGCCGCGCTCGGCTTCGCGTTCCGCCGGCAGCCGCCTCCCGCGGGTTACGACTCGGTGGCCGTGCTGCCGTTCGCGGTCGTCGGCGGCGAAGCGGGCGCCGAGTACGTCGGCGACGGCCTCGCCGAGAGCCTCGGCCACGCGCTGTCGCGCCTGCCGGGGGTCCGCGTCGCACCGCGCCAGGCCGCGCTGCGCCAGCGCGGGCGCGACCTCGACGTCGAAGGCGTCGCCGCCGACCTCGGCGTGGCGGTGGTCGTCACCGGGAGGGTCACGCTGGTCGGCGGCTCGCTGCGGGTGGCGATCGAGCTGGTCGACCCGCAGCAGCCCGCGCCGGTCTGGGCGTGGCGCTACCAGAAGCCGGCTGGACGGCTGCTCGAGGTGCAACGCGAGCTGGTGCGCGACATCCTCGACCGCATCCGGCCGCGGCTCACGCCCGCCGAGCGCGAGCGGCTGGCCGCGGGCGGCACGGCTTCCGAAGAAGCCCACCGCCTGTACCTGCAGGGGCGCTACCACTGGGAGCGGCGCACGGAGGAGGGCCTGCGCCGCGCCATCGAGCTGTTCGACGGCGCCACGGAGCGCGACCCGCGCTTCGCGCTCGCCCATGCCGGACTGGCCGACGCGTGGGTGGCGCTGGCCGGCGCGCCGCCGCGCGAGACGCGGCCCCAGGCCCGAGCGGCGGCGCTGCGGGCGCTGGAGCTCGACCCCGAGCTGGCCGAGGCGGAGGCCGCGCTGGCCATGATCCGCTTCGTCTACGACCTCGACGGCCCCGGCGCCGAGGCCGGCTTCCGCCGGGCGATCGCCCGCAAGCCCGACCTCGCCAACGCCCGCCACTGGTTCGCGCTCTACCTGATGTCGGCCGGCCGCTTCGACGAGGCGCGCCGCGAGCTGTTGCTCGCGCGACGGCTCGACCCGCTGTCGCTGATCATCCAGGTCAACCAGGCCCGGGTCGACCTCTACGCGGGGCGCGACGCGGAGGCCGTCGTCGGCCTGCGCCGCGTGCTGGCCAAGGACCCCGAGTTCTACTGGGCCCACGGCTACCTGTCGCTGGCCCTGGCGCGGCGCGGGGAGCTGTCGGACGCGCTGGCCGCGGCCCAGCAGGCGCGGGCCGGCGACGACGGCGTGGACGCGCCGTTCTGGACGGCGCTCGTGCACGCGAAGGCGGGGCGCGCGGCGAAAGCGCGGGCCGATCTCGCCGAGATCGGGCGCCGCGCCCGCGGCGGCTACCTGCCGCCGTTCCGGGTGGCCGCCGTGCACGCCGCGCTGGGCGACGAGAAGCGCGCCGCGACGTGGCTGGAGCGCGCGATCGAGGAGCGCTCGCCCTGGCTCGCCTACGCGCGCCACGAGCCGCAGGCGGACCCGTTGCGCCGGTTCCCCGCGCTCGCGGCGCGGCTCGACTCGGCCGGCCTGCCGGTCGCCGGGCGGCGGAAGCCGTAGAATCCCCGCCGACGCCATGCGCTCCGCGGACAAACTGTCGCCGGCGGCCCTGCTCGTCGGCAGCTTCGCCGCGGCGATCCTCGTCGGCACCGTGCTGCTGATGCTGCCGATGGCCTCCACCGGCAAGCCGCTGACCGCGCTCGAGGCGCTGTTCATGTCGACCTCGGCCGTGTGCGTCACCGGCCTCACGGTGATCGACCCCGGCACTCGCCTCACCGAGTTCGGCCAGGTCGTGCTGCTGCTGCTGGTGCAGGGCGGCGGCCTCGGCATCATGACCTTCGCGCTGTTCGTCGCCGTCGTCGTCGGCCGCGGAATGAGCATGCGCGACCGCGCCGCGGTGCTCGACTCGATCCACCACTCGCAGACCCACGAGCTGCGGCGGCTGCTGCGCCACGTGCTGCGCTTCACGCTGATCGTCGAAGGCGTGGGCGCGCTGGCGCTGTGGTTCGCCTGGCGCGACCGGGTGCCGGACGCGGGTTTCTCCGCCGTGTTCCACGCCGTCTCGGCCTACTGCAACGCGGGCTTCTCGCTGTTCAGCGACAACCTGGTCCGCTTCCGCGGCGACCTCTGGGTGAACCTGGTGATCACCGGCCTCGTGATCGTCGGCGGGCTCGGCTTCCTGGTCACCTTCGAGCTGCGCGACTGGGTCTTCGACCGCCTGCGGCGCAGGCAGCCCCACGCGTTCAGCCTGCAGGCGCGGCTGGTGCTGGCGACCACCGCCGGGCTGCTGGCGGGCGGCACCCTGGCCTTCGGGGTGCTCGAGTGGAACAACGAGCTGAAGGACCTGTCGGCGGGCGAGAAGGCGCTGGCGGTGTGGTTCCAGTCGGCGGCGGCGCGGACCGCCGGCTTCAACACCATCGCCTTCGACCAGGCGGCGGCCGGGACGCTGCTGGTCACGATGGCGCTGATGTTCGTCGGCGGCGCGCCGGGCTCGACCGCGGGCGGCATCAAGGTCACCACCTTCGCGCTGCTGCTGGCGCTGGTGCGGTCGCGCTCGCGCGGGCGCCGCCGTGCCCACGTCTTCGAGCGCTCGGTTCCTGAAGCGACGATGGACCGGGCGCTGACGCTGACCCTGCTCTCGGTCACGCTGGTGCTGTTCGCGACGCTGGCCCTCGTCGTCACCGAGCTGGGCAACGAGCCCGCGCTGACGGCCAACACCCGTTTCCTGGCCCTGCTGTTCGAGGTGGTGTCGGCGCTGGGCACCGTCGGCCTGTCGACCGGGGTGACGGCCGGGCTGAGCGGCCCGGGCCAGGTGCTGGTGGTCCTGATGATGTTCGCGGGCCGCGTGGGGCCGCTGACGCTGTCGCTGGCCGTGGCGAGCCGGCGCGAGAAGGGGCACTTCCGCTACGCGGAAGAGAACGTGATGGTGGGCTGATGGCACGCTTCGCGGTGATCGGGCTCGGCAAGTTCGGGGCGCACGTGGCGCGCGCGCTGTTCGACGCCGGGCACGAGGTGATGGGGATCGACACCCACAACACGGTGGTCCAGGACCTGCGCGACCAGATCACGCAGGCCGTGGTCGCCGACTGCTCCGACGTCGACAACCTGCGCGCGCTCGACGTCGCCTCGTGCGACGCCGTGATCGTCTCGATGGGCGAGCGGATGGACGCCTCGATCCTGGTCACCCTCTACCTGAAGGAACTGGGCTGCAAGCGGATCGTGGTCAAGGCCGTCTCCGACGACCACGGCAAGGTGCTGCGGCTGGTCGGCGCCTCGGAGGTCGTGCACCCCGAGCGCTCGACCGCGCTGCGCCTCGCCAGCTCGCTCGGCGCCAAGAACATCGTCGAGTACCTGCCGATCGGCGTCGGCTTCTCGCTGGTCGAGATCGGCGCCCCCGAGGTGTTCCTCGGCCGCACCCTCGGCCAGCTCCAGTTGCGGGCCCGCCACAACGTGCTGGTGGTCGCGATCAAGAACGGCGATCGCCTCGACCTGGTGCCCGGCGCGCCCTACGAGGTGAAGGAGGGCGACATCCTGGTGGTGATCGGCCGCGACGTCGACCTCACGGCTCTGACCCGCACCCACGACTGAAACGATGAGCGGCCTCGACGCCCGCTTCGGCATCGCCGCGCGCGGCTCCACGCTGCGCACCGAGGTGCTGGGCGGGGTGACGACGTTCGTCACCATGGCCTACATCGTCGTGGTGAATCCCGCGATCCTGTCGTTCGCCGGGCTGCCGGTCGGTCCGTCCACGGTCGCCACCATCCTCGCCGCGGTGTTCGGTTCGCTGGCGATGGGCCTGTACGCGAACCGGCCGATCGCGGTGGCGCCGTACATGGGCGAGAACGCGTTCATCGCCTTCGGCCTGGCGGCGCTGGGCGTCACCCTCGAGCAGCGGCTGGGCGCCGTGTTCCTCTCCGGCCTGCTGTTCCTGGTGATCACCTGGCTGGGCTTCCGGCAGTGGCTGGCGGCCGCGATCTCGCCCACGTTGCGCGCGAGCTTCGCGGTCGGGATCGGCCTGTTCCTGGCCCTGATCGGCCTCTACGAGGCGGGCGTCGTCACCAGCTTCGTGACCGGGATGCCGGCCGCGGCGCTGGCCGACCCCGGAAGCGGCGCGCTGCGCGCTCCGGACGTGCCGGTCAAGCTCGGCAACCTGGGCGACCCGCGGGTCAAGCTGGCCGTGTTCGGCTTCGTGCTGACCGCGGCGCTGATGGCGCGCCGGGTCAAGGGCGCGCTGCTCGTCGGCATCGCGGGCACCGCCCTCGTCGGCGCGCTGCTCGGCCACGGCGAGGCGCCGAAGGGCGTCTTCGCGCTGCCGTTCACGGGCGAGTACTCGCTGGCACCGATCGCGTTCAAGCTCGACGTGGTCGGCGTCCTGAAGCCCGCGCTGCTGCCGGTGCTGCTGACGCTGTTCCTGATGGCGTTCCTCGACACGCTGGGCACGATGGTCGGGCTCGGCGTCGGGGACAAGGACCCGAAGGAGCTGGAGCGGCCGATGCTGGTCGACGCCGCCACCTGCACGGTCAGCGGCCTGCTCGGCACCTCGACGAGCGGCGCCTACATCGAGTCGGCGACCGGCATCCGCGAGGGCGCGCGCACCGGCCTCGCCGCCGTGGTCACGGCACTGCTCTTCTTCGGCTGCCTGTTCTTCCTGCCGCTGGTCGAGCCGCTGCAGCGGCTGCGCTACGCGTACGCGCCGGCGCTGGTCGTGGTCGGCGTGCTGATGCTGGCCGAGGCGCGCCGCTTCGACTTCGACGACCTCACGGAGCTGTTCCCGGCCTTCGCGACGCTGAGCCTGATGGTGTTCACCTACAACATCGCCAACGGCCTGACCGCGGGCCTCGTGCTGTGGCCGCTGATGAAGGTGTTCGCGGGCCGCGCCCGCGAGGTGTCGCCCGGCGCCTGGACGCTGGCGGCTCTGTGCGCGTCGTACCTGCTGTTCGGCCTGCCGCACTAGGAGCGAGGCGTTCAGGCCGGGCCGAACGCCTCCTTGTTGACGACGAACGGCATCCGCGCCGGGTCGCCGCCGTGGCGGCCCTCGAGCACGTCGATCACGCCCTGCACGCAGCGGCCGGCCATGCCGACGTCGGGGTCGGGCGAGAGGCGGGTGGCGCGCGCGGCCGAGGCCGCGTGGTTGAACAGGCGCAGCTTCAGTGCCAGCCGCTCGTCGAGCAGCGGGCTGTCCCGCGGCAGCGGCTCGCGCTCGTAGACGTCGAGCGCGGCGCCCGCGATCCAGCCCTCGTGCAGCGCCTTCGCCAGCGCCGCCTCGTCGACGACCGGACCGCGCGCGGTGTTGACCAGGTACGCGGTCGGCTTCATCTGGCGCAGCCGGCGTTCGTCGATCAGGTGGAAGGTCGGCTGCTGCGCCTGTCCGGGCCGCGTCAGGTTGACGTGCAGCGAGACGAAGTCGGCCCGGCGCAGGCACGTGTCGAGGTCGGCGATCTCGATCGTGGCGCGCCGCGCGGACAGCCCCGCCGCGTGCCGCGCGTCCATCACGCCCTGGATTCGCTCGACGAACGTGGGGGCTTGGGGGCGGAGGAGGCCGGAGTCGTCCGACGGAGCCCCCATGGGACCGACGCCCGGCTCTGCCGGGCGTCGGAACCCGTTGTCGCACGCGAGCACGTCCATGTCGAAGCCCGTCGCCTTGGCCACCAGCGCCCGTCCGATGCGGCCGAGGCCGATCACCGAAAGCGTCTTCCCCGTCACCTCGTCGCCCAGCCACGGCTGGTGCGGGTGCCAGGTCGACCAGGTGCCCTCGCGCACCGCCTGCTCGGACGGCCACAACTTGCGCGCCACGGCGCCGATCAGGAAGAACGCGAACTCGGCCGTCGCGTCGGTCAGCACGTCGGGCGTGTGGGTGAACGGGATGCGATGGGCATTGGCCGCCCCGCGGTCGACGTTGTCGAAGCCGACCGCGTCCTGGGCCACCACCTTCAGCCCGTGCGCGGCCCCGGTGGCCAACACCTCGGCATCGATCGGATCGCGCAGCGTCGTGATCAGCGCGTCGACCCCGGAGCGAAGCTTGTCGAGGATCACGTCCTTCGGCGGTGGCTCGAGCCGGTCGTGGACCTCGACCTGCCACCCGCGCTCGCGCAGCCGGTCGAGCGCCTCGCCGCCGATGTCGCACGTCGCGTAGACGCGGAAGCTCATCGCCCCGGATTCTATGGACAGCCCGGCCGATTCGGCTTGCGGTCGGCGGGTGCGGCGCCGATCTTTCGAAATGCGAGGGCTCCTGGCGAAACGCCGGGGTGTGGTGTTTCCCCTCGAGCGGGATGGCCCCGAGCCCCCGGGCAGTCCGAGGAGGGGTCATGGCGCATCGCACGGTCGTGGTGGAAGCCGACACCGTGGAGGCGGCGCGGGCCGGCGTGTTCGGCCGGCTCGCTCCCGACGAGGTCGTGTTGCGCGAGTGGGTGGTCGCCGACGGACGGCCGCATCACGTCGAGCGGCACGCGGCCACCGTCGAAGAGGCCTGCGCGCGGGTCCGCGAGACGATCCCCGAGGGCGCGACCGTCGTCGAGGAGACCTGTACCCACGCGCCGGAGCTGCGGCACGAGACCGTGCAGGCGTTCGATGAGACGGACGTCGCCGCGGAGATCGGGCGGCGGCTGGGTCCGGACGCCGTGGTGGCTTCGGCACAGGAGGTGACGCCCCACCGCAACGGCTTCCTCGGCCTCGGCCGCAAGCCGGGCGCGTGGGAAGTCGACGTGGAGTTGCCGGCGAGCGCCGAGCTGACGTGGCAGCAGCGGGCCAAGGTCAGCGCGGAGGTCGGACCGAAGGAGGAGCGCTTCCCGCGCTACGCGGGCTCGGGCGTGTGCGACGTCTGCAACGCTCCGATCGCGGCTCTCGAGGCGTTCCAGGTCCCGGTCGAGGTGTTCTACGCCTCGCGGGCCTACCGGAACCACCTCGGCCGCAACCCGCTGATCGCGGCCATGGGGGGCGACGTCGACAGTCACGTGGCGCACCTGAGGGCCGTCGACCACTCGACCCACTCCGCTGTCTGCCCGAACTGCATCCACATGTTCGAGTAGGGTCCCGGGAGGCACTGTGCCGTCGGGTGTCGGCCTTTACCGCGGTCGCCGTCGTCTCCCGGCACTCGCCGCGACGCTGATCGGGCTGCTACTGGCGTCGGCGGCGCTGCCGCTGCACGGCCAGGAGTGGGGCTCGCGCGCCTACGAGCAGGAGAACCCCGAGTACTTCGCGCTCCTGATGCAGCTCGACCGCGAGGCGAACGGACTGCTCTCGCGGATCAACCAGGTCCGCAACGACACCGACGCCTGGCTCGGCCGCTTCGCCGAGGCGGAGCGCGCGCGGCTCGTGCAGAAGTACGAGCGCACCGACGACCACCGCAACCGCAACCGGCGCTTCGAGGGCGAGTACGAGAAGGAGCGTGCGGCGAAGGCGCTCTACGACGACGCCCGCGCGGCGTTCACGGTCGCTCAGGAAGCGCGGCCCGAGGTGCGCGCGAACCTGTGGACCAAGCACGTGGCCTGGCGGCGCCAGGTCGTCGCCGCCCGCGCGGCGCAGCTCGCGTTGCTGGAGTCGCGCCACGTGGTGATCCAGGGCCTGGTCGGGCTCGACTGGGACGAGTTCTGGGAAGACACGGCCGACGACGTGCTCCACGTCTACAAGGAAGTCCTGACCCAGTACCCGCAGGACGTGTTCCAGTGCCTGCTCGACGCTGGCGCGAACCAGGTCGGAGCGCTGCTCGGCACGAGCGCCGGCCCGCAGCCGCTGGTCGCGCCGGCACCCGTCCCGCTGGTGCCCGACCTCGTCCTCGACGTCGGGAAGAACTGCGTCGTGGGCTCGGGCTTCAAGGCGCTCGTCAACGCCTTCGAGTCGGCCTGGAAGAAGCAGTTCCTCGACCGAATGAAAGCGCGGGGCGTGCTCGAGGAGGTCGCGGAGTACTGGTGGGACGAGATCGTCGCGGCCCGGCTCGCGGAGGACGAGACGCTCGCGGGCCAGTTGAGCCGCGTCGTCGCCGACCAGGCCCTGACCGCGGGCACCCAGACCGTCGAGACGGTGGCCGAGGCGATCACCACGAAGACGCTGGCCAGCCGCGAGCTGCCCCAGCTCCGCCAGCACTACGAGGCGCTGGTGTCCGCCGCGAACCCGCCCGCCACGGCCGACCTGCGCGGCCAGATGCTGCGCACGGCCCAGGAAGGCGGCGCCCAGCGCGCGGGCGAGCTCCTGAAGGCGGCGCGCCTCGTCGTCGACTACGGGCAGAAGGCCGCCGAGCTCTACGCCAACAGCGAGACGTTCGCCGCGATCGAGGCCAACGAGGTGGACCGCTACCGCCGGGTCGTCGATTGCCTGACGGCACGCGGCGAGCCGGTCGGCGCGCCGGCCGTCATCGAGGTGCTGAAGCGGGACGCCGGCGGCTTCGCGACCTTCCTGCGCCAGTGCACGCCGACGGCGGCGGGCACCGGGCCCGGCTCTCCGGGGCCGGGTGCCGACGAGCCGAGGGTCGCCGAACTGCTCGACCGGTTGCGGGGACTGGTCGCGACGGCGCGCGACCGCACGACGCGGGTGGAAGCCGACTGCGCTTCGACTCGGGCGGACCTCAGTTCGGCGCAGACGCGCCTCGCCGAAGTCCAGGCCCAGCTCGACCGCCTCGCAACCGAAGTGGCCTCGCGCCGGGCCGCGGGGTCCGCTCCGCAGGCGCTGACCCAGGCGCAGGCGCTCGCGGCGGCGGCGTACGCGGCGGCGGGCCAGGTCGTCGAGGCCAAGCAGAAGGCCGAAGCGAGCGAACGCCAGGCCTGCACGGCGGCCGCCCAGGCCGAGGCGGCGACGACCGACGCCGCGCGTGGCCAGGGCCTCGTCGCTGCCGGCACCGCCGCGGGACAGGCCGACGTGTTCCATCAGCTCGCGGCCGAGGCCGCGGGCCGAGCGGAGTCCGCGGCGCGACAGGCGGGGGCCCTGCTCGCCGACGCCCGCCGCGCCGGAGACCCGGCCCCGGACTTCGCAGCCCGCCTGGCCGCTCTCGCGGCGAGCACCGCAGCCGTGGGGGAGGTCGCGTCCGCAGCCGGTCGTACGGCGGAAGCCGCCACCGCGGCGCAGGGCGAGCTGGACGCCGCTCGCAGCCAGGCGGCGGGCCTCCACGCAGAGCTCGCGCGCCTGCTGCCGCCGGCCCGGAGCGAACGCGCCGAGAGCGACGGGCTCTTCGCCCAGGTTCGACGGCTGGGCGCGGATCTGGCCGCCTGCACCGGCGAACTCGCGCCGCAGTCGACCTCGCTGCGAACCGCCGTCGCCGCTCTCACCTCTCGCGTCGAGACCCTGGAGCCGCTCGCGGCGGGTCCCGGCGAGACGGGCGGGACGGCAGCCCTCGCCGAGGCCGTAGCCAACGCCCGCGCGTCCGCCGACACCGCGGAGGTGTTCGCCTCGGCGGTCGCGGCCCTCGCTGCCCGTGCGCGCGCGTGCCGCGAGCAGGCCGAAGCCGCGGCCCGGACCCCGCTGACGCCCGCCGCCCCGGCTGCGGGCGGCTGGACGAGCGGAGAGGTCCGCACCGTGAGTCCCGCGACGGACCCGACCCGGCCCGCCTCCGGACAGCCCGACGTCGCGGTCCACGTCACGGCCGCCACGGCAGCAGCCGAGGCCTGCCGCTACCCCGAGGCGGTGGCTCACGCCGATCGCGCGGCGGCACTCGCCCCCGCCGATCCCTGGGTGGCCGCCAATCACGCGAAGCTGCGCGAGCTCGCCGAGCGCCAGCGCGCCGCCGTCGAGGCGATGAGCGCCGGCTCCCAGGCGGTGACGGCGCGCGACTTCGGCGCCGCGAGCCGCCACGCGGAGACGGTTCAGCGGCTGGCCCCCCGCTGCATGGACGGCCTCGTCGCCGGCTGGGTCGATGCCCTCAATCGCGACGCCCGGGCCGTGCAGTTCGCGCCCCGCGAGGGCCAGGACGCCGGGCGAGCGCGGGCCCGCGAGGCGTTGCCCGGCCTGATCGACATCCTCAACAAGACGATCGAAGCTGGGAACCCGCGTCCGCCGGCACGCACGGGCGGCGGCGGCCCAGCCGCCCCCGCTGCCGGCACGGCTCCGCAGGCCGATCCGTGCGCGACGCGGGCCACCTACCTCAACAAGTGGAATCCCACGCCGCGCTGCGACTGCGCCGGGTACAGGTGGGATGGCTACAGGTGCGTGCCCGGCAGCGACGGCGGCAGCGGAAGTGGAAGCGGAAGCCGACCTTCGTCGACCTCGCCGACGGCTGCGCCTGGAGCGCCTCCGGCCGCCCCGACCGTGCAGGAGTGCGTCACGATGCAGCACTGGATGATCCACCCGCCGCCGTTCTCGGGCCGGTCACCAATCTGCAAGGACAGCACCGGGACGTCCTACCTGTACACGGCCAGCCAGAAACACAAGGTGTTGTCGCTGACGAAAGGAACCTTCAACAAGAACACGGGGTGCCATGACGGCGCCAAGGTGGTCACGCCTGACCGCACGTTCGAAGGCGGGTTGTGCCCGCCGTAGTCGGCGCCAGACGGCCCGCGGACAAGGGCGCAATTGGGAGGTCCTGAGATGCTCATTCGACACGGTTGCAGCTGGTCCCGCCTCGGCCCGGCCCTGGCATGTCTCGCCCTCCTCGCGGGCTGCGCGGCGGCCGCCCGTCCCGCACGCCCGGTCGACAGGCCCCCGGCCGCCGAAGAACAGCTCGTGCCCGCCCCGGCCGCTGCCCCGGCGCCGGTCGCGCCGTCCTTGAGCGTCGTGGCCGTGTCCGTCCAGCCCGCGCAGATCCGCCGCGGCGAGCAGGTCGACCTGGTCGTCCACTACGCGGTGGGCGGGCCGGCGTCCGGCCTGCGGGTGGAGGAGCGCCGCGAGCTGACGAAGGACGGCGTCGCGATCGTGCAGATGAGCGACACGCTGACGCGGGCCGCCGGCACCCACACCTCGGCCCGGCCCGTCCGGGTCCCGGCCGACGCCGCGCCCGGGATCTACACGGTTCGCATCACGCTGATCGCGACGGGCGCGGAGGCCTCGGGCACGGCTCTGTTCGAAGTGCGCTGACCCGCGTCCGGCCGGGCCCGACCGCTTGCCACCCGTCGCGGGAGCGGATAGCGTCGACACTTCACGAGGAGGAGCAGGTGAAGCTTTCGAAGCGGATCGTTGCGGCGTTCGCCGCGCTGGCCGTGGCCGGGGTCGCGTACGCGAGCGACGCCTACACGGCGCGTCACGAGGCGATGGAGAAGGTCGGCGGCGGCATGGGCACGCTGTCCGCGATGGCCAAGAAGGAGACGCCGTTCGACGCCGCGGTCGTGCAGGCGACGGCGAAGACCATGGAAGCCGAGCTGAAGAAGGCGGCGGCCCAGTTCCTGCCCGACACCGCGGGCGGCAAGTCGCGCGCCAAGGCCGAGATCTGGACCAACCGCGCCGACTTCGACGCGATGATGCAGAAGACGGCCGAGGCGCTGGTCGCGCTGCAGGGCGTCAAGGACGAGGCAGCGCTGATGCCCGCGCTCCGCGCGGCGGGCGGCTCCTGCCGCACCTGCCACGACAAGTACCGGCTGCCCGAGTAGTCGTGACCCGGGCCCGGCGCGCCCTGGCGGCGCTCGCCACGCTCGGCGTGGCGGGCGCTGCCGCGTTCCTGCTGCTGACCCGCCCTGCCTCGCTGGCGGAAGGGGCGGTCCCGGCGAACCACGTCGCCGACCTGCGCAACGGCGAGGTGATGTACCACGCAGGGAGCTGCGCCGCCTGCCACCGCGCGGCCGAGGGCGGCCCAGGCGCAGAGCGCGGCCTGCCCGCCGGGGGCTTCGCCTTCCCGACGCCGGTCGGCAACTTCTACCCGCAGAACCTGACCCCCGACCCGGAGACGGGCCTCGGCCGCTGGAGCGAGCGCGACTTCGTCGCGGCGATGACGCTCGGCGTCTCGCCCGCCGGGCGCCACTACTTCCCCGCCTTCCCCTACGCGGCGTACCGGTCGATGACGAAGGCCGACCTGCTCGACCTCTTCGCCTACCTGAGGAGCCTGCCGGCGGTGAAGGCGCCAGCGCGCCCGCACGAGCTGCCGCTGCTGGCGGTGGCGCAGCGCGGGGTCGGCCTGTGGAAGCGGCTCGCGCTGGGCGACGCGCCGTGGTCGCCGCCGCCGGGCCGCTCGCCTTCGTGGACGCGCGGCGCCTACCTCACGAACGCCCCGGGCCACTGCGGCGAGTGCCACACGCCGAAGGACTGGGCGATGGTCGCCGACGAGAGCCGGCACATGGCCGGCGGGCCGCACCCCGCGGGCGAAGGCAAGGTGCCGTCGCTGCGGGGCCTGCTCGCCGCGAAGAAGTACAAGGACGTCGCCGACCTGGCGCTCGCGCTGTCGGCCGGCGAGGAGCTCGGCTACGAGAACCTGTCGAGCGGCGGCATGGCCGCGATCCAGCAGAACCTCGCGCGTCTCCCCGACAGCGACCTGCAGGCGATCGCCGAATACCTGCTGAGCCTCGAGTAGCCGGAGCGGTGGCGCGCGACTTCCTCTCGGAGCGCGTGCACCTGCTGGGCGACCTGCTCGGCGAGGTCCTCGTCGAGCAGGAGGGCCGCGACCTCTTCGACCGGGTCGAGGAGGTCCGCGCCCTGGCCAAGGCCGGCCGCGCGGGCGACGACGACGCCGTCGCGCGGCTGCTGGCGCAGGTGGACGCGCTGCCGCTGGCCGAAGCCCGCGTGGTGGCCAAGGCCTTCGCCTCCTACTTCGCGCTCGTCAACCTCGCCGAGGAGGAGGAGCGGCGCCGGGTGCTGCGCGCGCGGGCGCGCGAGGCCGCCGCGCAGGGCGCGCCGATGGCCGAGACGCTCGACGCCGCGCTCGCCGAACTGCACGCGCGCGGGCTGACCGCGACCGGGGCCGGTGCGCTGCTCGCCGGCTGCCGGGTGATGCCGGTGCTGACCGCGCACCCGACCGAGGCCAAGCGCCGCACCGTGCTCGCCAAGCTGCAGCGGATCGCCGGCCTGCTCGCCCGGCTGTCGAGCGAGACCGCGGCACCGCAGGACGCGGACGAAGCGCGGCGACTGCTGAGGGAGGAGATCGTCGCGCTGTGGCAGACGGACGAGACACGGGCGGCCCGGCCGGGCGTGCTCGACGAAGTGCGCAACGGCCTGTTCTTCTTCGAGTCGACACTCTTCGACGTCGTGCCGCGGCTGCACCGGCGGCTGGTCGAGGCGGTGGCCGCCCGCTGGCCGGAGCTGCCGCCACCCGCTCCGCTGCTGCGCTTCGGCTCCTGGATCGGCGGCGACCGCGACGGCAACCCCAACGTCACGCCCGAGGTGACGGAGGCCGCCCTGCGCGAGCACAAGCGGGTGGCGATCGGCCTCTACCTGCGCGGGCTCGACCGCCTGCACGGCCACCTCAGCACGGCCGCGCGCCTGGGCGTGAGCGCGGAGCTGCAGGCCGGGCTCGAGCGCGACGCGGCGCTCTTCCCGGACGTCGCGGCGCGGGCCGCCGAGCGCTACCCGCAGCAGCCCTACCGCCACCGCCTCGCGTTCCTCTACCGCCGGCTGGAGCTGACGCAGGAGGCCGCGGCGCGCCCGTGGCGCCCCGACCTGCGCCCGCGGCCCGGCACCTACGCCGACGCGGCCGAGCTGGCGGCCGACCTGCGCGCGATCCAGGACAGCCTGCGCCGCCACCGCGGCCAGCGCCTCGCGGACGGCCGGCTCCACGACCTGCTGGTCCAGGTCGAGACCTTCGGCTTCCACCTGGCGACGCTCGACCTGCGACAGCACTCGGAGCGCCACGCCGCGGCGCTCGACGAGATCCTCGCGCGCTACGGCGCGCCGGGTTACCGCGAGTGGCCGGAGGCGAAGAAGCGCGAGGTGCTGGTCGCCGAGCTGCGCAGCGCGCGCCCGCTGACGCCGGCGGCGCTCGACTTCAGCCCCGCGACCAACGAGACCGTCGAGCTGCTGCGACTGGTGCGCCGCGCCCACGAGCGGGTGGGACCGCGGGCGATCGACAGCTACGTCGTCAGCATGACCCGTGGCGCCTCGGACGTGCTGGCGGTGCTGCTGCTGGCGAAGGACGCCGGCGTCGCCGACGGGCTCGACGTGGTGCCCCTGTTCGAGACGATCGACGACCTCCGCGCGGCCCCCGCGATCCTGGAGTCGCTGCTCGCCGAACCGGCCTACCGCGCCCACGTCGAGCGCCGCGGCGGCGCGCAGCAGGTGATGATCGGCTACTCGGACTCCAACAAGGACGGCGGCTACCTGACGGCGAACTGGGAGCTGCACAAGGCGCAGCGCGCGCTGCCCGCGGTCTGCGCGAAGCACGGCGTCGCGCTGACGCTGTTCCACGGCCGCGGCGGTTCGGTGGGACGCGGCGGCGGGCCGGCCAACCGCGCCATCCTGGCCCAGCCGCCGGAGTCGGTGCAGGGCCGGATCAAGCTCACCGAGCAGGGCGAGACGATCACCAACCGCTACGCCGACCCCGAGCTGGCGTTGCGCCACCTGGAGCAGTTCTGCTCGGCCGTGGTGCTGGCCACCGCCAACGCGCCGCGCCCCGGGCCCTCGCGCGGGGGCGCGTGGCAGCAGGCGCTCGAGGAGCTGGCGGACCGTGCCCACGCGGCCTATCGCGAGCTGGTCGAGCGCCCCGAACTGGTCCCCTACTTCCAGTCCACGACGCCGATCGACGAGATCGCCCACCTCAACATCGGCAGCCGCCCCGCCCGCCGCGGGGCGGGGCTCACGCTCGACGGCCTGCGCGCGATCCCGTGGGTGTTCGCCTGGACCCAGAGCCGGGTCAACCTGCCCGGCTGGTACGGCCTCGGCAGCGCGATCGAGAGCTGGGCCGGCGAGGACCAGGGACGCTGGGAGCTGCTCGGCGAGATGCAGCGCGAGTGGCGTTTCTTCCGCGCGCTGCTCGACAACGCGCGGATGGCGCTGCGCAAGGCCGACATGGCGATCGCCCGGGCCTGCGCGTCGCTCGCCCCGCGCGAACTCCGCGAGCCCGTCTTCGGCCGCATCGCCTTCGAGTACGCGCGCAGCGAGCGGGCGATCCTGCGGCTGTCGGGCGAGCGCGACCTGCTCGACGGCCAGCCCTGGCTGCAGCACTCGATCCGCGTCCGCAACCCGTACATCGACCCGATGAACTACGTGCAGGTGGCCCTGCTCGCGAGGCTGCGGGCCAGCTCGGACCCCCGCGAAGCCGAGGCGATCCGGGACGCCGTGCTGCTGACCGTCAACGGCATCGCCGCCGGCCTGCGCAACACCGGCTGACGCCCTCGCGGCCGTCTGCGCCGAGACGCTAGAGCAGGCGGCCGAGCAGCGGTTCGAGGGCGTCGGCGAAGAGGGCGTGGGCCGCGGCGTTGGGATGGCCGTCGTGGTCGAAGCGCAGGAGCGGGGCGTCCGGCCGCGCGTAGTGGGCGGCAACCAGCGGAGCGAGATCGACGACGTGCACGTCCGGCGCCGCGACCGCCTCCAGGGCCTGGGCCACGGCGGGCGTGGCTTCGGGAGCGTGGTCGCGCTCGAGGCGCGGCAGGTGGACCACCACCAGCGGCGCGCCGAGGCCGCGGGCTGTCCCGTGGATCTCGCGCAGCAGGAACACGAGCGCCGCCCGCCGCGTTTCCGGCGTCCCCACGCCCGGACGGCGCGTCAGGACCTGGCGAAGGTCGGCCTCGGCGGCCAGCCACAGCTGTCGCGGGCCGAGCCGGCTCGTGCCCTGGAAGAAGGCGGCCGCAAAGCGCTCGTAGAACGCGAACGCCGCGAGGTCGGGCGGCTCCAGCCGCGGCCGGCCAAGCGCGTCGAAGTCCACCCGCGGCGAAGGCAGGCAGGCGGGCCCGTAGGCGGGCGCGCACGCGGCGACGTTGCGCCGGGCCTGGTCCGCCATCAGTCCGTAGACCACGACCGCGGGCCGCAGCTCCGCGTGACGCCTGAGCAGGAGCAGCGACTGGGTGGTGCCGTAGGCGGCGAAGGCGAAGTTCGCGGTGTCGACGCCGAGGCGGGAGCCCAGCCGCTCGACGTACGTCTCGTCGGCCGCCACGCCGTGACCCCACGTGTACGAGCAGCCGAGGGCCAGCACCCGCGGGCGCGGGCGCTCCAGCCCCGGCTGCGGGACGCGCGCGCCACGGCCGTCGGTGTGCACCACGTAGGCGAGGCCGGCGCGCGGGTGCCGGCGCACCGTGGTCGACGAAGGCCGGGCCGCGAACCCGAGCTCGGAGTCGCCCTGCATCAGAGGGTCGCCGGTCGTCTCCAGATCGAGGTCGAGGTAATGCCGCGCCCGGACGGTGTAGTACGCCAGCGGCGGAACCGCGACGGCCAGCCCCGTCAGGAGGGCGAGCAGGAACCCGAGCCGGCGCGGGGGCGAAGCACGTGCCATTGAGGGAATTGTAACTTGTTGTCTTGAATGAGGTTGAAAGAATGAGCTTGACCGCACGGAACAAAGGTCTTAACGTTAACGTTGTTAACTGACAGAACGGCGCTTTTCGCAACACCTCTCGAGGGACCGAAGCGATGGGAATCACGGAACGGCGCGAGCGGGAGAAGGAGGAGATCCGGCGCAAGATCCTCGACGCCGCGCGCGAGCTGTTCATGACCGAGGGCTACGACAAGGTCACGATGCGGCGCGTCGCCGACGCCATCGAGTACTCGCCGACCACGATCTACCACCACTTCGAGGACAAGGACGACCTGGTCGAGGCCCTCTGTCACGAGGACTTCGCGAAGCTGCTCGAGGCCCTCGATCCCGCGCAGATGCCCGCCGACCCGATCGAGCGGCTGCGCCAGCTCGGCCTCGCCTACGCGCGCTTCGCGCTCCAGAACCCCAACCAGTACCGCTTCATGTTCCTCACCCCGCGCGAGGAGCACCCGCACCCGGAGGACTCGCCGGGCTACCAGAGCTTCGGCGTCGTGCGCCAGATGGTCGCGGACGCGAAGGCGGCGGGCCGGCTGCGCGACGACGACGTCGACGCGATGGCGCAGACGCTGTGGGCCTGCGTGCACGGCGCCGTGTGCCTGGTCACCACCTTCCGGCCCGAGCAGTTCCCGTGCGTGCCGCCGGCGCCCGACCTGGTCGAGCGCACCGTCGACGCCTCGATCCGCGGCCTGCTGAAGGAGTAGCGCCTTGGTCTCGCTCGCGCGCAAGAACCTGCTCCACGACCGGCTGCGGTTCGTGATCACGGTGGCCGGCGTCGCCTTCGCGGTGACGCTGGTGCTGGTCCAGGTCGGGCTGTTCCTGGGCCTGCTGGGCAAGGCCACGGTGACGATCGAGAACTCGTCGGCCGACATCTGGGTCACCTCGCGCGAGACGCCCAACGTCGACTTCGCCCACTCGTTCCCGGAGACCACGGTGCTGCGCGTGCGCGGCGTCGCTGGCGTCGAGAAGGCCGACAACGCGATCGTGCAGTTCATGAACATCATGCTGCCCTCGGGTGCCGAAGAGGGCTGCCTCGTCTACGGGCTCGAGGACTTCTCCGCGTGGAACCTGCCCTGGGACGTCGAGTCGGGCGACCCGACGGAGCTGCGCCGTGGCGACTTCATCCTGATGGACCGCTCGGCCGAGCGCCGCTTCGGCCCGTTCCAGGTCGGCGACTACCGCGAGATCCTCGGCCACCGCTTCCGGATCATCGGCGCCACCCGCGGCGCCGCCTCGTTCACGACCGCGCCGGTCGTGTTCATGGACTTCCGCCGCGCCCAGGGCCTGCAGCAGACGGTGCACAACCGGACCAGCTACATCCTGGTCAAGGTCGCGCCGGGGCACGACGCCGCGCAGGTCGCCGAGCGCATCCGCGCCGTCACGCCCTACAACGACGTCTACACCCGCGCGGAGTGGGCGGCGCGCTCGCGCAACTACTGGGTGGTGTCGACGGGCCTCGGCATGAACATGGGCATCACGGTCTTCCTCGGCATCCTGGTCGGGATCGTGGTGGTCGCGCAGACGCTCTACACGTCGGCCGTCGAGCACGTGAAGGAGTTCGGCACGGTCAAGGCGATCGGCGGCTCCAACTGGGACATCTACAGGATCCTCGGCGAGCAGGCGCTGATCGCGGCCGTCGTCGGCTACGCGATCGGCGCGGCGATGAGCTTCGGCATGCGGCCGCTGCTGGCCCAGCTCCACCTCAACGTGCTGGTCTCGCCGCAGTTCGCGGCCACCGTCTTCGCGGGCACGGTGCTGATGTGCCTGGGCGCCGCGATGCTGTCCTTCAAGCGGGTGGCGGGCATCGACCCCGCCCTCGTGTTCCGCGCCTAGGGGTCCCCGATGAACGCGATGCTGGCGCCGTTCTGCTGCGACCGCGAGGCCCCCCCGCGGGACGCGCTGTCGGCGCGCGAAGTGTTGGCCGTCGAGGACGTGCGCAAGACGTTCGAGGAGGGCTCGCAGAAGGTCGAGGTGCTGCGCGGCGTCAGCCTCGCGGTCGACCAGGGCGAGGTGGTGGCGCTCGAGGGCCCGTCGGGCTCGGGCAAGACGACGCTGCTGTCGATCATGGGCTGCATCCTGACCCCCAGCGCCGGCCGCATCCGCATCGCGGGCCGCGAGGTGAGCGGCGACGAGGCCGCGCTGCGCGACGTGCGCAAGCGCTCGATCGGCTTCGTCTTCCAGCAGTACAACCTGTTCCCCGCGCTGACCGCGCTGGAGAACGTCGAGTACGCGCTGAACGTGAAGGGCGTGCGCGGCCGCGGGGCGAACGCCGAAGCGGCGCGCGTGCTCGACCTGGTCGGCCTCGGCGACAGGAAGCGCTTCCTGCCGCGCGACCTGTCGGGCGGCCAGAAGCAGCGGGTCGCGATCGCGCGGGCGCTGGCCGGATCGCCCGAGGTGCTGCTGGCCGACGAGCCGACCGCCAACCTCGACACCGCGGTCGGCACCCAGATCCTCGAGCTGTTCCAGAAGCTGGCGAAAGAAGAGAACAAGGGCCTCGTGATCGTCACCCACGACCCCAAGGTGCGGAACGTCGCCGACCGCGTCGTCGGCATCCGCGACGGCCGCCTGTCGGACCCCACGGAGCACTGAACTCATGCGCATCGGCAAGCTCGCGATCCTCGTCGTCTTCGGCAGCGCCCTGCTGGGCGCGACGGTCATGCAGGCCCGCAGCGGTGGCGGCGAACGCCTGCACGCGGAGGAGGCCCCGCGCGGGGCGGGAGCCGACAACGCGATGGGCTTCGGCGTCGCCGCCGAGGGCCGCGTCGTCGCCTACCCGGGCGCCGAGGTGAAGGTGGCCGCGGAGCGCGCCGGCCGGCTGCTGAAGGTCCACGTGACCGAGGGCCAGAAGGTGGCGAAGGGCGCGGTGCTGGCGGAGATCGACGCCGACGAGCTACACGCGGCGCTCGACGAGGCGCAGGCGCGCATCGCCGAGGCCGAGGCCGCGATCCGCCTCGCGGAAGCCAACCTCGACCGCCGCCGCGCGCTGGTCGCACAGCAGATCGCGACGCCGCACGACCTCGACCAGGCGACCCACGACCTCGACGCCGCTCGCGCCCGCCGCGAGACCGCGCGCGCCCAGGCCGCGCTGTACGAGGCCCAGCTCGCCAAGACGCGGGTGCTGGCCCCGATCGCAGGCACGGTGATCACGCGCCACGTCGACGCCGGCGAGACGGTCGAGGCGGGCGCCGCGATCGCCACCCTCGCCGACCTCGGGCGCCTGCGCATCGAAGGCGAGGCGGACGAAGCCGACGCCGCGCGGCTCGAGCTCGGCGCGCCGGTCGTGATCCGCGCCGACGGCTACCCGGGCCAGACCTGGAAGGGCCGCATCGAGGAGATCGCGGACGCGGTGACGCTGCGCAAGCTGAAGCCGCAGGACCCGTCGCGCCCGACCGACACCCGCATCCTCACGGTGAAGGTGGCCTTCGCGGAGCCCACGCCGCTCCACCTCGGCACGACCGTCGACCTGCGCCTGCTGAAGTAGCCGGCCCGACCTCCCGGGGCTTCCGGTCCGGGCGGGCGCCGTGGGATGCTCTTCCACATTCCGGGCGAGGAGGAGTGATGCGGGCAGCGGCAGGCGTTTCGATGCTGGCTTTGTGGCTCGCGGTGGCACCGGAGGCCGCGGCCGCTAGCGCCCGTTGACGTCGGATCCACGCGGCTCCGTCCCTTGTCTGCCATTTGACGTGGTAGCCTGATGGCATGAGGACGACCATCGACAAGGCCGGGCGCGTCGTCATCCCGGCCGCCGTCCGCGCCCGCGCCGGGCTGCGGCCCGGCACGGCCCTCGACGTGCTCGTGGACGACCTCTCGGTGCGGCTCGTCCGCCGGGTCCCGGCACCGAAACTCGTCCGGGTGGGCCGACGGCTCGTGGCCCGGCCGACGGCGAAGGACCTCCCCGACGTGGACGTGGCTGCCCTGATCGAGGACGAGAGGAACCGCTGGCCTCGCTGAACCGTGCGTTCCTCGACACCAGCGTCCTGCTCGGAGGGCTGATCGATTTCGGCCCGCGGGTGGCCGGAGCGCAGGCGGTCCTGCGGACGGTGTCGGAAGCGCCTGCGCGCCGAACGCTCACCGCCTGGCACTGCTGCCTCGAGTTCTACGCCGTGGCGACGCGGTTGCCCGAGGAGTACCGGCTGAGCCCGGCGGACGCCGGGCGCCTGGTGGAGGAGGAGCTGTTGGGCCGGCTCCGAGTGGTGGACCTGCCGGCCGGAGCCCGGCTCGCGATGCTGCACGGCGTGGTGCGCGAACGCGTGGCGGGAGGACGTCTCTACGACGCCCACATCGCGGAGACCGCCCGGCGCGCCGGCGCACCCCTGGTCGTCACCGACAACGTCAGGCACTTTTCCGCCCTTCGCGCGCACGGCATCCGGGTCGTCGACAGCGCCGCCTGCGCGGCCGAGCTCGGCGTCCGCAAGTAGCGGCTGCGCCGCGGGCGACGTTCGCGCGGGGGCGCCCGAGGGTGGCGATCGGCCGTGCGGCCTGCCATGCTTTCGCGCGGAATCCGCGAACAACCCGGGGAGGTCCGCTTGGTGAAGGCTCGACTCGCACTCGGCTCGCTGCTGCTGGTGGCCGCGCCGCTGGCTCCCGCCCAGCACTACCAGTCGGACTTCCCCCCCGCGGAGTTCCGCGCGCGGTGGGACGCCGTGTTCGACCGCATCGGCACGGGCGGCGTGGCGGTGGTCCAGGGCAGCGGCCCGGTCACCGGCTTCCAGCTCCCGCGCCAGAACAACAGCTTCTACTACCTCTCGGGCATCGAGACCCCGGGCGCATACCTGCTGCTGGACGGCCGTGACCGCCGCGTCACGCTCTACCTGCCGCCGCGCAACGAGCGCCTCGAGCGCTCCGAGGGCCGCGTGCTCTCGGCCGACGACGGCGCGCGCGTGCGCGAGCTGACCGGCGTCGACGAGGTGCGGCCCACCACCGAGATGGGCACGGCGTGGCCGCTGGGCGACGCCCGGTTCGAGATCTGGGCGGAGAGCGCGCCGGCCGAAGGCCACGCCGACCAGCGCCACGAGTTGCGCGCCGCCCACACGGCGGCGGCCGCGGACCCGTGGGACGGCGGCCTGCCTCGCCACGTGCGCTTCACGGAGCTGCTGCGACAGCGCAACCCGCGCGCGACGCTGCGCGACCTGACGCCCGTGCTCGACGAGCTGCGCAGCGTCAAGAGCGAGCGCGAGATCGTGCTGCTGCGGCGGGCGGCGCAGCTCTCCGGCCTCGGGCTGCTGGCCGCGATGCGCAGCACGACGCCCGGCGCCTGGGAGTACCAGCTCGACGCCGCGGCCCGCTTCGTGTTCCAGGTCCACGGCTCGCGGCTCGACGGCTACCGCTCGATCACCGCCTCGGGCACGGCCAACATCTGGAACGGCCACTACTACCGCAACGACCGGCAACTGCAGAAGGGCGACCTGGTGCTGATGGACTACGCGCCGGACTACCGCTACTACGTGAGCGACGTGGCACGCATGTGGCCCGTCTCCGGGCGCTACGCCCCGTGGCAGCGCGAGCTGCTGCAGTTCGTGCTCGAGTGGCACAAGGCCGTGCTCGCCCGCATCCGCCCCGGCGTCACCGTCGACGCGATCCTGGCGGAGGCACGCGAGGCGATGGCCCCGGTGCTGGCCCGCACCCGCTTCTCGAAACCCGCCTACGAGCAGGCCGCGCGCAAGATGCTGGAGACGAGCGGCGGCGTGTTCTCCCACCCGGTCGGACTCGCGGTGCACGACGTCGGGTCCTACCGCGGCGGGCCGCTGAAGCCGGGCCAGTGTTCTCGGTCGACCCGCAGTTGTGGGTGCCCGAGGAGACGCTCTACATCCGCTACGAGGACACGGTCGTGGTCACCGCGGACGGCGTCGAGAACTTCACGGCGTTCCTGCCGGTCGAGCTCGACGCGCTGGAGGCCGAGGTGGGCCGGGGCGGCGTGCAGCAGGCGCTGCCGGCGCTCGACGACGCGGGCTTCGAGGCGCTGCGGAGGAAGCGTTGACGCGCGCCAGGGCCCGGGCCGCGCTGCTCGTCGCGCTGCTCGGCGCGCTGCTCGCGTGTGCGGCGCCGCTCGGCGCCGACACCTACCCGCGCCAGCCCGGAATCGACGTGCTCGACTACTCCTTCGCGCTGACGCTCTCCGACGAGAGCGACCGCATCGAAGGCGAGGCGGCCGTTCGACTGCGCTTCGCCCGCGACGGCATCTCGACGCTGGAGCTCGACCTGGTCGCTGAGTCGCCCGGCACGGGGCGCGGCATGAGGGTCTCCGAGGTGCGCGACGACGCCGGGCCGCTCCGCTTCGTCCACGAAGGGGAGCGGCTGAAGGTCGACCTGGGCGGCGCCGGGCGCGCCGGGGACGGGCGCCGGATCGCCGTCCGCTACGGCGGCGTGCCGGCGACGGGGCTGCTGATCGCCCCCAACAAGCACGGCGACCGCACGTTCTTCTCCGACAACTGGCCGGTCAAGGCGCGCCACTGGCTGCCGGTGATCGATCACCCCTACGAGAAGGCCGCGAGCGAGATGACCGTGACCGCTCCGGCTCACTACCAGGTGGTCTCGAACGGCCTGCTGGTCGAGGAGACGGACCTGGGCGAGGGCCTGCGGCGCACGCGCTGGCGCCAGTCGGTGCCGATCCCGGCCTGGCTGTACGCCGTCGGCGTCGCCCGCTTCGCCGTCGAGCACCGTCCCGCCTGGCGCGGCCGTCCGATCGAGAGCTGGGTCTATCCGCAGGACCGCGACACCGGCTTCCGCGCGTTCGCGGAGCCCACCCGCGACGCGCTCGACTTCTTCGAGGACCGCGTGGGGCCCTACTCGTACGAGCGGCTCGCCCACGTGCAGGCCAACGGCGTGCGCGGCGGCATGGAGGTGGCGACCTCGATCTTCTACGGTGACGACTCGGTCGCGGATCCCGCGAGCCCGCGCTGGTGGCGGGTGCGGGTGCACGAGATCGCCCACCAGTGGTGGGGCAACGCGGTCACCGAGTCCGACTGGGACGACGTGTGGCTGTCCGAGGGCTTCGCGACCTACTTCACGCACCTGTTCGTGGAGCACGAGCTGGGCCGCGACGCGTTCGTGGCCGGCCTGCGCGCCGACCGCGACGCGATCCGCGAGTTCGACGCGAAGAACCCGGACTACCGGATCGTGCACGACGAGCTGGCGGACATGTCGAAGGTGCTGAGCGGCGTCGGCACCTACCGCAAGGGCGGCTGGGTGCTGCACATGCTGCGCGGCGTCGTCGGCGACGAGGCGTTCTGGCAGGGCATCCGCGCCTACTACCGCGAGCACCGCGACGGCCACGCCACGACCGACGACTTCCGGCGCGCGATGGAGGCGGCATCCGGGCGCGACCTGAAGGTGTTCTTCGACCAGTGGCTGACGCGCGGCGGGATGATCAAGCTGCGCGCGACGTGGCGGCACGACCCGGCGGCCGGCCAGCTCCGGCTCGACGTCGAGCAGCTCCAGCCGCAGGTGCCCTACGCGATGCCGCTGCAGGTCGCGATCGAGCTGCCGGGGGAGTCCGGGCGCCGCGTCGTGACGCTCGAACTCGCGCAGCGCCGGCAGCAGTTCGAGGTCCCGCTGCCGGACCGCCCGACGTCGATCGCCTTCGACCCCGACTTCCTCCTGCTGATGGACGCCGAACTGGCCGAGCGCATTCCGTAGCCGAAACGGCCGCGGGTAGTAGTAACCTCCCCGGCCATGCCCGACCAGGAACTGCTGGACGACCTGCGCAATCTCGACCCCCGCACCGCCGCCGAGCGGCTGTGGGAAGTGAGCGACGCGACGATCGCGGGGCTGCTCGGCCAGTTGCCGACGGGGCTCGCGGTCGACATCCTCGAGGAGTTCGCCGAGGACCGGCGGCTGGCGATCGCCGAGGCGACGCCGTTCGGCCAGGGCCAGCTCTGGCTCAAGGGCCATTCCTACCCCGACGACACGGTGGGCCGGCTGATGGAGCGGCCGGCGGCGGTGTTCCGCCCCGACGAGACGATCGCCGCCGTCACCGAGACGCTGCGCGAGACCGTCAAGAAGCGGATGGTGATCTACATCCTGGTCACCACCTCGGACGGCAGGCTGGCCGGCCTCGTCGCCTTCCGCGAGCTGCTGTTCGCGCGGCCCGACCAGACGCTGGCCGAGGTGATGATCCCCGACCCGTTCCACCTGAAGCCCGAGACGAAGCTGCAGGATGCGATGCGGGAAGTGGTCACCCGCCACTTCCCCATCTACCCGGTGTGCGACGCGGAGGGCCACCTGCTCGGCGTCGTGCGCGGGCAGACGATGTTCGAGGAGCAGGCGTTCGAGATCTCGGCCCAGGCCGGCGCGATGGTCGGTGTCGAGAAGGAGGAGCGGGTCGGCACGCCGTTCGCCCGCTCGTTCAAGTTCCGTCACCCGTGGCTGCAACTCAACCTGCTGACGGCCTTCGTCGCCGCCGCCGTGGTCGGCCTGTTCGAGCACACGCTCGAGCAGATCGTCGTGCTGGCCGTGTTCCTGCCGGTGCTCGCGGGCCAGTCGGGCAACACCGGCTGCCAGGCGCTCGCGGTCACCTTGCGGGCGATGACGCTCGGCGAGTTGAGGCCCGACCAGGCCTGGGCCAGCGTGCTCAAGGAGGGGCTGCTGGGCCTCTGCAACGGCGCGGTCGTCGGCCTGGTGGCCGGCGCCGGCATGTGGGCCTACGCGTCGGGCCAGGGCAACCCGCACGCGCTGGGGCTGGGCCTGATCGTGGTCGCGGCGATGGCGGTCTCGTGCGTGATCAGCGGCGTCTCCGGCGCCGTGATCCCGCTGACCCTGAAGCGGCTCGGCGCCGACCCGGCGACGGCGTCGTCGATCTTCCTGACCACCGCGACCGACGTGGTCAGCATGGGCGCGTTCCTCGGCCTGGCAACCGCGTTCCTTCTGTAGTCGCTCCGGCCGGAAGCACGAGAGGGGCGGCCTCCCGCGGGAGTGCCGCCCCTCGTCACGTCTGGCGGCGCCGGAGCCTCGCGGGCCCCGGCGCCGGACCGGGACCGACTAGCGCTGGGCCGGACGGATGCGGATGCCGCCCCAGAACTGGTAGTTGTTGTCGACGTCGTCGAGCTTGTTGAACGGCAGCCGGCCCTCGACCGTGAACTGGAACTTGCCCTTCGAGTCGAGGTCGATGCCGCCCTGGATCAGCGCGCCGATCGAGCGGGTGTCGGACTCGGTCAGGTCCCAGGCCGAGAGACCGCCGCCGATGAAGCCGCGGCCGAGCAGGCGCTGCGCGGCCGCGTCGACGAAGATCGAGGTGGCCTCGCCGCGGTCGCCCTCCTCGAGGTTGACCTTGACGCCGGCGGCGAGCTCGAAGTCGCCGGTCTCGCCGATGGCGAACAGCGCGCCGCCCTTGGCGCCGAAGATGGCCGAGCACACGCCCGTGGCGAGCAGCCGGCCCGCGTCCTCGTACTCCTGCTCGAGGCGCTCCTTGCCGACGAACGCCGCGCCGAACGGAACGACCGCGGGCCGGTCGACGCGCAGGTTCGCCGTCGTACACGCCGCGCTCTGCTGGCCGAGGCTGTCGGTGGCGACCGCGGTGATCGTGTAGTCGCCGATCGCCTCGGGCTTCCAGCTCTTCGAGCCGGTCGCGCCGTCGAAGCTCATCTGGGTGCCGGCCGGGCCGTTGACCGTGACGACGATCTGGCGGATCGACTGGCTGCCGCCGTAGGCGGGGTTGACCGAGGCGCGGGCCGCGACGTCGACGGTGTTGCGCAGCCGGATGCGGTCGGGCGTCACGGTGACCGCGTCACAGGTGGGGGCGCAGGTCTTCACCACGGCGCGGGCGCTGGCCGTCTCGGACAGGCCGTCCTTGCTGGTGACCTTGACGCTGACGGTGTGGTCGCCGAGGCCGAGCGTGCCCAGCGTGGTCGGGATCGAGTCGGTCGAGGCCATCGCCTTCGTCTGGCCGTCGACGGTCAGTTCGATCTTCTCGGCGCCGGTGGCCTTCACCGAGAGCGGCACCGGCTGGCCGAAGCAGACGTCGCCAGAGCTGACGCTCACGGTCGGCTTCACCAGCTCGACCTTCTCCGCCTCCAGCCAGAAGTTGCCGCACGCGAACGGCACGTACAGCTTCCAGTCCCAGCCGTCCCACTTGAACGGCACCTCGAAGGCCTCGAAGCCCTTGGGATCACCGCCCCACTTGATGGCGGTGGCGCCGCCCTGCGGCACCTTCAGCCGGTCCTTGCCGGTCTTCCAGTCGCGCAGCGCCATGAACGGGAACTCGGCGGAGTGGCCGCCCGGACCGCCGATGCGGATCAGCGCCGCCGGCTGCGCCTCGGCGGCCGCCAGCATGGCGCCGTAGAGCGCCTCGGCGTCCGCGGCGCTCGCCACCGGGCGCGGCAGCGGCGCCGTCTGCAGCAGCGCGATCACGCGCGCCTTCTCCTTCTGCAGCATCGTGACGACGTCGGCCGGCTTCTTGAGGCCGGGCCGGTAGAAGCGCGCCGGCGCATAGGCGCCGAGGCGGCAGACGAGGTTCGGATCCTTCTTCTGCAGCGCCTGGCACGAGGCGGCCGCCTGTGCGTCTCCGGCCGCGAGTGCCAGGGCCGTCGCGACCACGGCTCCGTGCAGCAGCTTCATTTGTCCTCCGGTGTGCGCCCGGACTCCCGGCAGGAGCGGGGCGGGTCATGGGTCGATGTCGCCCTAAGCGGCCGACACCCAATAGGTTAGACCGCGGCGGCGGATCAAGTCAAAAAACATGCTCTCAGCCGGCTGCCTCCAGCGCCGCCCACAGCCGCTCTTCGGCCGCCTCGTCCTCGAACGCGCAGCGGCGCCGCTGTCGGTCGGCGTAGTAGCCGCCGGTCTGGCCTTTCACCGCGGGGTCGGCCGCCAGCCACACCACGGTGTCGGCTCCCTGCTCCGCGGTGCGCCCGAACAGCTTCATGTACAGGCCGCCCAGCAGGCCCTTGAGGCCGCCGCCCTTGAAGAAGAGACCCGTGTCGACGCCCCCGGGGTGGACCGCGTTGGCGGTGACGCCGCTGCCGGCCAGGCGGCGAGCCAGGGCGCGGTTCCACATCCGGTTGGCCTGCTTGCTCTGCGCGTAGGCGGCGACGCCGTCGTACGGCCGCCGCTCGAAGCGCAGGTCGTCGAGGTCGAGGCCGCGCGCGAGCCGCGAGGCGACGTTCACCACCCGCGCCTGGCGCGCCGCCCGCAGCGCGGGTTCGAGCGCCCGGGTCAGCCGGTGATAGCCGAGCACGTTGGTGGCCCAGGTGCGCTCGTGCCCTTCCGGCGTCAACTCGCGCCGCGAACTCCACACGCCCGCGTTGTTGACCAGCACGTGCAGCTCCTGGTGGTCGGCGAGGAAGCGACGCGCGAAGGCGGCGATCGCCTCGCCGCTCGAGAGGTCGCAGACCGCCGACTCGACCCGCGGGTTGGCGGCCTGCTCGACGAGTCCGGCCCGCACCCGCTTCACCTTCTCCGCGTCGCGGCCGAGCACGACCAGGTTCACGCCTTGCGCCGCCAGGGCCCGCGCGGTCGCCAGCCCGATCCCCGAGGTGGCCCCGGTCACCAGCACGGTGCGGACGGCGAGCGGGTCGGGCAAGCTCTACTGGGCCTCGACCCGGACCGTGCACGTGTCGCGGGCGGCGCCGGTCTGCGCGGTCACCACGACGTCGTAGACCCCGGGCGCGACGAAGTCGTGCTCGGGCCGCATCAGGCCCTTGCCGGCGACCTGGGTGCCGTCGCCGAAGTCCCACGCGAAGCGGCAGCCCGAGTCCTCGCAGTAGTTCGCCTGGGCGACGAACGCCACCCGCAGCGGCGCCGGCCCCCTGGCGCCGAAGCCGCGGCAATTGTTGATCAGGCGCTCGTACACGCGGATCGTGTCGCGGCAGCTCGCGCTGGCGCCGCCGCTGCTGGCGCTGCCGGTCACGCTGAAGGTGCCCGGAGCGGCGTACGTGTGGCGCACGTCGGGGCCACTGGCGCTGGCGCCGTCGCCGAAGCTCCACGCGAAGGCGAAGGACCCGTTGCCGCCCGACGCGGCGGCGCGAACCGCGAGCTCGTGGGGCACGACGCCCTCGGCCGGCCCGATCACGCAGGCGATCCGCACGGCAGGGTCGAACGCGAGCGGAGCGCTCCCGCCAGTGGGACCCGCCGTGGTGCGCGCGGGGGCGCCCTCCTTCTGGCAGGAGACGAGGCTCATGCCGGCCAGAGCGACGGCCAGCGCCGGGGCGAGACGAGCAGTGCGCATCGGGGAACCCTCCGCCCGGCTTATACGCCCGACCCGGGCGCGCTGTCGAGGGCGGAGCGGTTAGCATGCGGGATCACCCCATGTCCGGAGGGAGACGAGTGGGAGTTCGCGTCGTCGGCGTGGCCTGCGTGGGCCTGTGGGCAACGGTGGCGGCAGCCGCCGGCAACGAGGTCGCGCCGGCCGAACGATTGCGCGCGCACGTCGAGTTCCTCGCCGGCGACGCGCTGCGCGGCCGGGCCAGCGGCAGCGCCGAGGAGCGGATCGCGGCCGAGTACGCCGCGGCGATGCTGCGCGCGGCGGGGCTGCAGGGCGCTGCCACCACGGGCGGCTTCGTCGAAAGCGTGGAACTCGTGCGCCAGCCGTTCGCGGGAGCGCCCTTCGTCGAGGCCGGCGGCCACCGCTTCGAGCACGGTCCGGCGGCCGCGTTCTACCGGCTCTCGGCGCCGCCCGTCGAGGGACCGCTGGTGCGGCTGCGGCCGGGCGCAGCGGCAGACGAGGTCGCGGGCAAGGTCGTGCTGGCGACGCTCGACCCGGCGGCGGGCCGCGCCGGGCTGGGCGTGCTGTTCGAGCTGCTCGAGGGCGGCGCGGCCGCCGTGCTGGTCGCCGACGCGCCCGCGGTCGCCGGCTTCCGCGACTCGCTGGCGGGCCGGCCCCCGAGCGCGGCGACCGAGCTGGCCCGGGTCCCGGTGCAGCCGCGCGGCCTGGTGCTGCTCGGACGCGAGGCCAGTGCGGCGTTCGCCCTGCTGCCGGAGGGAACCCCGGTCCGGCTCGGCGCCACGCTCGCCGAGCCGGTGCGGGAGGCGACCTGGAACGCGGTGGCGATGCTGCCCGGCACGGGCGACGACGGGGAGGCCGTGCTGCTCTCCGCCCACCTCGACCACCTCGGCGTCCGCGAGGGAGAGGCGGGCGGCGACCCCATCTTCAACGGCGCGGACGACGACGCCTCGGGCGTCGCCGCGGTGCTGGAGCTGGCCCGGCGGCTGGCCCAGGGAGGCCCCGCCCGCCGCACGCTGCTGGTCGCGCTCTACGGCTCGGAGGAGAAGGGCGGCCACGGCTCGCGTTCGTTCCGCGAGGACCCGCCGGTGCGGCTCGCGCGGATCGTCGCCAACCTGCAGTTCGAGATGCTGGGCCGGCCCGACCCGATGGTGCCCGAGCGCCACCTCTGGCTGACCGGCTTCGAGCGCTCGACGCTGGGGCCGTGGCTGGCCGGCCGCGGCGCGCGGCTGGTCGCCGACCCGCGGCCGGGCGAGAACTTCTTCCGCCGCTCCGACAACTACCCGCTCGCGGTGCGCGGGGTCGTGGCCCACACCGTGTCCAGCTTCGGGCTCCACGCCGACTACCACCGTCCCTCGGACGAGCCGCAGACCCTCGACTACGCCCACCTCGCGGACGCCGTCGAGCAGCTCGTCGCCCCGCTGCGGGCGCTGCTGGACTCGGGCGAGCGCCCGGCCTGGGTCGAGGGCGGCCAGCCCGGGCGCTGAAGCCGCGGCGATGCCGGCCCTGCCGCTGTGGCTGCCGTCGCTGTGCGGCACCCTGATCGCGCTCTCGTTCGCGATCTACTGCTGGCGCGGCCGGCCGTGGCGCTCCTGGCGCTACACCGCGCTGTTCGGCGGATCGGTCGCCTGGTGGTGCGCCGGCCAGTTCGGCTGGTACCTGACGGAGGACCTGGACGCGCGGCTGTGGATGGGCCGGCTGCAGTACCTGGCCATCACCTCCGCGCCGGTGCTGTGGCTGATGGTCGCGCTCGACTACACCGGCCGGCGCGCGTGGCTCGCGGGCTGGCGCCGGCTGGCGCTGCTCGCGATCCCGGCGGCGACACTGGTGCTCGTCTTCACCAACGAGTGGCACGGCCTGATCTGGCAGCGCTTCGACCCGATCCCGGGCCAGGCACGGGTGGCGATTCGCTACGGCGCGTGGTTCGCGGTCCATGCCGGCTACAGCTACCTGCTGGTCGTGGCGGCGTCGACGATGCTGGCCGTTCGTTTCGCCACGTCGTCGCTGTACCGGCCCTCGGTGGTCGCGGTGCTGATGGCGCCCGTGCTGATCCTGGTCGCCAACCTGCTGCACGTGCTCGACCCCTCGCGGATGCCGATCGACCCGACGCCGACCAGCCTGGCCGTGGGCTTCGCGCTGATGGTGTGGGCGATCTCCCGCCACCAGCTCTTTCACCTGCTGCCGGTCGCGCGGGGGGTGACCGTCGAGAGCCTCAGCGAGGGCGTCGTGGTGGTCGACCCGGCCGGCCGCGTGGTCGACGCCAACCCCGCCGCCGTCGCGCTGCTCGGGCCCGTGCAGCCGGTGGGGGCCCGCCTCGAGGAGCTGCTGGGACCGGTCGACCTGGCCGCGACGGAAGGCCGCGACGTGGAGGTGGGCAGCGGACGGCGGGTGGAGCTGCGGGTCTCGCCCGTGCGCGACGACGGCGGCGCGGCCGCGGGCCACGTGCTGCTGTTGCGCGACGTCACGGCCGAGCGAGCGGCCCAGGAGGCGCTGCAGGCGGCCTATCGCGAGCTGGAGCGGCTCGCCAACACCGACCCGCTGACCGGGCTCGCCAACCGCCGCCAGTTGATGTCCCGGCTCGACGACGAGTGGGCGCGCGCGACGCGCCACGGCCGGCCGCTGGCGGTGATCCTGCTCGACGTCGACCACTTCAAGCGCGTCAACGACGAGCGCGGCCACCTGACCGGGGACCGGGTGCTGGAGCGGCTGGGACGCGAGCTCCTGCGCGAGCGCCGGCCGGGCGACGTGGCCGCGCGCTACGGCGGCGAGGAGCTGGCGGTGCTGCTGCCGGACACGGATCGGGCCGCGGCGCGACAGGTGGCGCTGCGACTGTGGGGCGCGCTGCGCGCCGTCGAGCAGACCGACGAAACGGGCGCCGCGTTCCGGGTCACGCTCAGCCTCGGCGTCGCCGCCGCGGAGGCGACGGACGGCGCCCCGCGCGACCTGCTGGCGCGGGCCGACGCGGCGCTCTACGCGGTCAAGGGCGGCGGCCGCGACGGCGTCGCGGTGGCGGACGGGGAGCGCCTCGAGCGGGTCGCGGCGAGGGCCTGACCGCCTCGCTACTCCAGGTAGCGGATGCGCTTGTTGACGTCCGTGTTGATCGAGTGGTACGGGCGCAGCAGGTTGCCGGAGTCGAACGTCGTCTGCCGCATGTGCTCGACGTCGTCGTGGCCGATCGCGTTGGTGAAGATCGGCAGCAGGTACTCGATGCCGAGCCGCGAGGGCTGCATCAGCTCCGGGTCGTAGAACGAGGGGTGCATGTAGCGGGCGTGGATCAGCCCCCAGCGGTCGCGGAAGGCGTTGCCGCTGTAGCTGTCCACGGAGAAGCCGCGGTCGCGCCGGTACTGCAGCGTGGCGAGCGCGTTGTTCTGGCCCTCGAGCAGCATGTCGACGGCCTTGCCGCCGAGCATCGCCGCGTAGAAGCGGTCGAACAGGATCGGCCGCCCGCCGCGCTGGGTGTGGCCGATCTTCCTCGTGAAGATCGCGGCCTGGGCGGTGTCCGCGCGGCGGTAGCGGCGGAAGTAGTCGTCGCCGAGGCGCTCGACGAGCAGCCCGCGCAGCGCCTCCGCCGCGCCGGTCAGGATCAGGTTGCCCGACGGGTCCTGGGTCGCCTTGCGGGCGCCCAGGATCTCGCCGTCGCTGCCGACGATGCCCTCGCCGCACACGATCACCACGTTCTTCTGCAGCTCGTAGAGTTCGCGGACCCGGGTCTCGAGGCGGTCGATGTCGAGCGGGTGCTCGGGCACCAGCACCAGGTCGGGCTGGCCGAAGGCCGAGCCGAGCGCGATGTAGCCCGAGTGGCGGCCCATCACCTCGACGATCGCGATCCGGCGGTGGCTCTCGGCGGTGGTGCGGATGCGCTGCACGCCGCCGACCGAGACGTAGACGGACGTGGCGAAGCCCGGGGTCGCGTAGTTGACCATGTGGTCGAGGTCGAACTTGGTGCGCGACGGCATCCGCCGGTATCGGTAGCCCGGCGGCTCGGGCGTGCTCTCGAGCGCCCACTCGTCGGGTTCGTTCTCGTAGTTGAGGCCGAGGTCGTTGTCGATCGTCTTCGGCGCCAGCACCGTGGGCAGCACCTCGGCCAGCGGCTGCAGGCCGTTGAGGGTGCCGTCGCCGCCGATGCAGACGAGGCCGTCGAGGCCGAGCCGCCGGATGCGGGCGGCCATCTGCTCGACGGCCGCCTGGTCGCGGGCGTCCACGTAGTTGCGCGAGGCGCCGAGCAGGGTGCCGCCGCGGGTCGCGTCGAGCTCGGGAATCGCGCTGAACAGCGGGTTCAGGTGCACGTGCGGCACCTGCGGGTTCTGCAGCGACGAGAAGCCCTTGATCAGGCCGTAGACCTCGACCTTGCGCTGGTTGGCGCGGACCACCGCGCCGGCGATGGTGGCGTTGAGGGCCGGCGTGTCGCCGCCCGCGGTGAGGATGCCGATCCGCTTCATGCGGACCGATTCTATGCGGCCGGGCTCAGGCCTCGATCAGACGAGGGCCCAGATCGCGACCAGGCCGCCCGCGGCCAGCAGCGGCAGCAGCCAGCGGCCGAACTCGGGCTCGCGGCGCGGGGCCAGCGGCTCGGGCACGAACGCCTGCAGGTACCCGCAGCCCGGACAGGCAGCCTCGTCCAACGCCGCGTCGCGCCCGCAGGTGGGGCAGGACCAGCCCTGGACCGCCGGAGACGTCGCTCGGCTCATCTTGGATACCGAAAGAGGGATGAGTTGATGTGAGCCTAGTCACACGGCCCAGGATTGTCAAGGGATTGTCAAGCGGCTCCGCCGCCAGCCGGCGACGGGCTATGACGCGGCGGCGGCCTTGCGCCCGGGCCCGGTCTGGGCCATATTGTCCGGGACATCCGGAGTGGCCTGCCCCCGTTGGACCGCGGGGCGGGTCCGGCAACCTGGGCGGACATCCCAAGGTGCCGGTTTCCGGGAGCCCGTTCGCGGGCGCCCCGGAAAGATGTGGCCGTCCGATCGAGCGATCGGTGGCAACGAAGTGTCCGGCGCGCGCGAGCGCGCTCTCCGGGTGTCTTTTCCGGCTCATTCGCAAGAGGAGAAGACACCGATGGCCAGCGTCCTCGAGACCGATCTCGCCGATCCCGACCACCACCTGTGGCGCAACGGGCGCCTGTGGTGGGTCGCGTTCACCGTCCACCTGCCGGGCTGGCAGAAGGAGCGCGTGCGCCAGTCGCTGGGCACCGCCGACGTCGCGGAGGCACGCCGGCGGCGCGACGCGCTGCTCGCCCGCTACCCCCAGACCCGCCCCTGCACGCTTTCGCTGCGCCTGCAGCCCCGCCGCCGCATGGCGGAGGCGACGGCCGCCTGAACACCGACCCCCTGAAAGAGGAGAGAGCATGAGTTCCACCGTCGTCGCCCCGATCAGCGAGCGCGCCCCCGGCGCGCCCGCCGCCGCCACGTACACCTTCACGTCCGAGTCCGTCACCGAGGGCCACCCCGACAAGGTCTGCGACGCGATCTCGGACCGCATCCTCGACGCCTACCTGGCGCTCGACCGCCGCAGCCGCGTCGCCTGCGAGACGCTCGCCAAGAGCGGCCTGGTGGTGCTGGCCGGCGAGATCTCGTCGGTCGACGTGCTCGATCACCTGCCGATCGTGCGCGAGGCGATCCGCGAGATCGGCTACACCGACGCGAACGACGCCTTCAACGCCGACGGCGTGCAGCTCCTGCAGCACGTGACCGGGCAGTCGTGGGAGATCGGCCGCGGCGTCGATCCCTCGACCAGCACCTCGGGCGAGCAGGGCGCGGGCGACCAGGGAATCATGTTCGGCTACGCGACCGACGAGACGCCCGAGCTGATGCCGCTGCCGATCCTGCTCGCACACCGGCTGGCGGAGGCGCTGGCCGCCGACCGCAAGTCGGGCAGGGTGGCGTGGCTGCGGCCCGACGGCAAGACCCAGGTCTCCGTGGTCTACGAGGACGACCGCCCGGTGCGGGTGTCCGACGTGCTGGTCTCGACCCAGCACGCGGCCGACGCCGAGCTGCCCACGATCCGCGCCTACGTCGAGGACGACCTCGCGCCGCGCGTGCTCGGCGCCTGGCACCGGCCGGAAACCCGGGTCCTCGTCAACCCCACCGGCAGCTTCGTCTCCGGCGGGCCGTCGGCCGACGCGGGGCTCACCGGCCGCAAGATCATCGTCGACACCTACGGCGGCTTCGCCCGCCACGGCGGCGGCGCGTTCTCCGGCAAGGACCCGTCCAAGGTCGACCGCTCGGGCGCGTACTTCTGCCGCCACGTGGCGCGCCAGATCGTGAAGCAAGGGCTCGCGCGGCGGGCCGAAGTGCAGGTCGCCTACGCGATCGGCGTCGCCCAGCCGGTGTCGGTCAAGGTCGACACGTTCGGCACGGGCGACGCGCGCGCCGCGGCCGGGTTCGTGCACCACTTCGACTTCCGCCCGGCGGCAATCGTCGAGCGGCTCGACCTGCTGCGGCCGATCTACGGCCGCACGACCAACTACGGCCACTTCGGCAAGCCCGACCTGCCCTGGGAGGCGTAGGGGCACCGCGCCGGGCGGCCCGCGAGAAAGGGCCGCCCGGCCTTCGCGTTTCGCGCTAGGCTTCGGCCTCATGAGTGCCCCCGCGTCGGTGCCCGCGTTCGTGTCGAGTCTCAAGCGCTGCCTGGAGAAGCCAGACTTCCTCCGTCACTTCTACGACCGCTTCATGGCCTCGTCCGACGAGGTGCGGGCCAAGTTCGCGAACACCAACTTCGCGACCCAGGTGAAGGTGCTCGAGCAGTCGCTGTTCGTGCTGGCCGTCGCCGCGGAGGGGCAGGAAGGCAGCCTCGCGCGCGCGGAGCTGCCGCGGCTCGCGAAGCGCCACAGTCGGGGCGAACTCGACGTGCGGCCGGAACTCTACGACCTCTGGCTCGATTGCCTCGTCGAGGCCGCGCGCGAGTGCGATCCGGAGTTCGACGGCGAGGTCGAGCTGGCCTGGCGCGAGACCCTCTCCGTCGGCATCGCCCAGATGCGGATGGCGTACTAGGGGGGCGGGGGCGGAGACCGGGCTACCAGGCCAGGTCGAACCAGCAGGCGGGGTCGCCGGCGCACTGGCAGGTGGTCTCGGCGACCTTCAGCGGGCCCGGCACCTTCATCATCACCAGCGCGCCCTCGTAGTAGCCGAGCGCGCTCGCGCAGAAGACGGGCGAGTACTCCTCGTAGCCCTCGACCGAGATGCGGCCGGCGCGGTCGGCGATCCGCTCGTAGCGGGTGGAGCCGAAGTTCTGGAAGCGGCCGTGCAGCAGCGCCATCTTCTCGAAGAAGCGGTGCGGCTCGTCCTCGACGAAGTTGCGGTAGACGCCCGCCAGGTTCTTCTCGGCGGAGTGGCGCCCCATCCGGCGCAGCGTCTCCTCCGGCGCGCCGCCGACCAGCGCGGCGAGCGCGCTGTCGATCTCGCACAGCACCTTGAGCTTGACCCAGTCCGTGGCCAGCACCGCGTGGGACACGATCGCGGCGGCCTCCGGCGACAGCCGCCCGGCGAGCCGCGGGGCCGGGTCGGTGCGCAGCGCGTCCTGCGCCCACGCCAGGTGCGCCGTGACCATGGTGCCCTTGACGGCTGCCTTGCCCACCAGATGCTCGCGCCGCTCGCGCATCGCCTGACCTCCCGCTCGGATGCATTCATCATAGGCCCTCCCGTGTTGCGACAGAGTGACGAGGTGGGCTAGCCTGCCCTTCCATGTTGCGTGGACGCGCGATCGTCGCCCTCGTGTGCCTGCTCGCGGCCTGCGCGCTCTCGGGCCTGCTGCTGCTCGAGCACTACGGCATCGGCGGGGCGGCGGCCGAGGCCGTCTGCGGCGACGGCTCGGCGGGCCCGTCCGGCTGCGAGGAGGTGGCCCGAAGCCCCTTCTCGACGCTGCGTGGCGTGCCGCTGGCGGCGCTCGGCCTCGCCTTCTCCGCGGCCCTCGCGGCGCTCGCGGCGCTCTCCGTCGTCGCCTCGGAGGAGACGCGGCGCGGGCTGCTGCTCGTCGCCCTGGCGGCCCTGGGCTTCGCGCTCGTCGTGGACGTGATGCTCCTCGGCGTGCAGGTGTTCGCGATCGGCCGCTTCTGCGCGCTGTGCCTCGCCACCTACGCCACCAACGCGGCCGCCTTCGTGGCGCTGTGGCCGGCCCGCACCGGCGCGCGCCCGGCCCTGGCCGCGCTGGGCGCGCCCGAGGGCCGGCTGGCGCTGGCCGGCGTCGCCACCGCGGCAGCGCTCGCCACGGGCATCACGGCCCTGGCCGACCGCGGCATGGCCGGCATGGCCGATCGGCGCGACGCCAACCCGCTGGGCCTCGCCGCCCCGGTGCCGGCAGACGCGCCTGCTCCGCCCGCGGCGGCGATCCCGCCGTCCACGGTCGCCGCGCCCGCCGCGCCGGCGGTCGTCGCCGACGACGGCTCCGCGCTCGCCAGCGCCGAGGCCGAGGTCGCCCGCCTGCGCGGCATCCTGGCCGACCCGCAGAAGCTCAACGCCTACCTCGAGCAGCAGGCGCGCGAGGCGTTCGAGCGCAGCCGCGCCGAGAAGATCGACCTGGCGAACGTGCCGTTCAAGGGCCCGGAGAACGCCCCCATCAAGGTGGTCGAGTACTCGGACTTCCTGTGCCCGTTCTGCCGCTCGATCGCGGGCGCGCTCGCCAACTACCTGCCGTCGTCCGGCAACCGGGTGTCGATCCACTTCAAGCACTACCCGATCGACCAGGAGTGCAACCCGCGGCTCCAGGGCACCCTGCACCGGGGCGCCTGCAACATCGCGCTCGCCGCCGTGTGCGCCGAGGAGCAGGGCCGCTTCTGGCCCTTCCACGACCGGGTGTTCGCGGCCCCGCCGCAGAACGCGACGCGCGACGACGTGGTCCGCATCGCGGTCGGCGCGGGGCTCGATCCGACGGCGCTCGGCGCCTGCCTCGACTCGCCGCGGGCGAAGCAGCGCCTCGCGGCCGACATCGCCGAGGCCGAGCGGCTCGGCGTCGACGCCACGCCCACCGTGTTCGTGAACGGCAAGCGGCTGGCCAACCTCAACCTCTTCCTGCAGGCGGTCGACAGCGAGTCGCGCCGCCTGGGGCTGCCGGCCGCCGCCGGGGGCCAGCGCTAGAGACGGTCTTCCCTCCCCCGGGCCGACGCCTCGCGTGCAAGGGCGCGGGCGCGTCCCGGAGACCAGAAGGTGCCGAACATGGAGATCGAGATCCGCCGCACCGAGACGCCGCGCACGCCGCCCGCCCCGGGCGAACTCGGCTTCGGCCGCGTGTTCAGCGACCACATGTTCGTGGCCGACTGGACGGACGGCCGCGGCTGGCACGACGCCCGGGTGGTGCCCTACGCCCCGTTCGAGCTCGACCCGGCTGCGGCGGTCTTCCACTACGGCCAGGCGATGTTCGAGGGCCTGAAGGCGTTCCGCGGCCAGGACGGCCAGGTGCGGCTGTTCCGCGTCGACCGCCACGCGCGGCGGATGCACGACGGCGCCTCGCGCCTGTGCATGCCGCCGATGGAGGCGGAGGACCTGGTCGCGGCGATCCGCGCCGTGGTCAAGGCCGACGCGGCCTGGGTGCCCGGCGCGCCCGGCACCGCGCTCTACATCCGGCCCACGCTGATCGCGACCGAGCCGTTCCTCGGCGTGCGCCCGTCGCGGCGCTACGCGCTGTTCGTGATCCTGTCGCCGGTCGGCGCCTACTACCCCGAGGGCATCAACCCGGTGAAGATCTGGGTCGAGCAGCGCTACGTGCGCGCCGCCCGCGGCGGTCTCGGCGCGGTCAAGGCCGGCGCCAACTACGCCTCGTCGCTGCGGGCCGCGCTCGACGCCCAGAAGCTGGGCTACGCGCAGGTGCTGTGGCTCGACGCCTCCGAGCACCGCTGGTGCGAGGAGATGGGCGTGATGAACCTGTTCGTGCGCATCGGCGACCGGGTGATCACGCCGCCGCTCGAGGGCACCATCCTCGACGGCGTGACCCGCGCCTCCGTGCTCGACCTGCTGGCCGAGTGGGGCGTGCCGCACAGCGAGCGGCGGCTGTCGATCGACGAGGTCGTCGACGCCCACCGCGACGGCTCGCTCGCCGAGGTGTGGGGCTGCGGCACGGCCGCGGTGATCTCGCCGGTCGGCGAGCTGTGCTGGCAGGGCGAGAAGCTGAAGATCGCCGACGGCGCCATGGGCCCGCTGGCCCGCCGCCTGTACGACACGATCACCGGCGTCCAGTACGGGGGCGCCGACACCCGCGGGTGGATGACCGCGGTCTAGCCCCACCCCGACGGCGCCGGCGTCGCGCGGCCGCGCTGCTGCTGGGCGCGCTGGCGGCGGCCGGCGTCGCCCTGCACACCCCGCCCGCGCGCGAGGCCGCGATGCGCGCCGTGCGCTCGCGGCTGGACCGCGAGGGGTTGCGCCTGGACGCGGCCGGGCTGCGCTTCGACCTGGCCGCGCGCCGCGTGGCGCTCGAGGCCCCGTGCCTGGCCGGCGACGGCTGGCGCGCGTGCGCGCGGCGCGTCGAGGCGACGCTGGGACGCGGCGCGCTGCTCGGCGCGCTGGCGATCGACGCGGTCGACGTCGACGGCCTCGACGTCGCGTGGCACGGGACCCGCAGCGACGGAACGTCCACTCCCCCCGCCGGTGCGAGCGCTCCGCTGCCGTGGCCGCGACGAGTGACGGTGCGCGGCGCCACCTTCGCCTGGACCGCGGCCGATGGCCTGGCCGGCGCGCGGGTCTCCGGGCCCGGGCTCGAGCTCGACGCGGATGGCGGACCGCGTCCGCTGCCCGCCTTCACGCTGGCCTGGCACGCTGAGGCACGGCAGGGCACGGCGACGCTCGCCGCGGAGAGCGTCGGCTGGGACGGGCGCGCGCTGCGCGTCGACGGCCTGCGGCTCTCCTCGGCGGAGCTGAGCGCAGCCGGCGCGCTCGCGCTGGAGGACGTCGCGGCGACGACCAGGCGCGCGCGCGTCGAGCTCGCCGGCCGGCTCGACCTCGACGCCCTCCAGCTCGGCCGCGGGGCTCTCGACTGGCGCGCGCACGGCGCGTTCGCGCTCTCGCAGCCGCGACTCGCCCTTCAGGCGCGCGGCGGCGACCTCGGCCGGGCGCCGCTCGCGGGCGTCTCGCTCGACGTCGAGGCGACGCTCGAGTCCGCCACGCTGCGCGTCGATCGCGCGCGCGCGGCCTGGCGCGACGCGGCGCTCGAAGCCCGCGGGCAGATCGGAGCCGGCGGCGCCGGTGCGGCGAGCATCACCCTGCGCGGGCTGCGCGAGAGCGCGCTCGCGTCGCTGCTCCCGCCGGCCCGCCGCGCGCTGCTGCACGCGGCGGCAGGCGCGATCGACGGCAAGGTCGAGGCGCGCTGGTCCGGGCTCTCCGCGGACGCCGTCACGGCGCGAGGGCGAGTCGAGCGGCGCG
>JAANMY010000014.1_pt1 | contig 182716 bp, 161 predicted proteins | sample 7279691 | NCBI WGS metagenome assembly JAANMY01 (sample SAMN14094543, study PRJNA606508) | bioreactor metagenome | isolation source: A lab-scale SPAN reactor treating ammonium-rich wastewater day 388 | place: Ireland: Galway | collected 2018-02-07
GACTTGCCTGGGGCCCGGTGCTGGGGACGGTGTATTCCATGGCGGGGATGATGACCGGGTCCGCGATGGCGTTCTACATCTCGCGGATGCTGGGACGCCGGCACCTTGCCCGGCTGGTGGGGGGGAAGATGGCGATGCGAATGGACGAGGTCGCAGAATCGATGGGCGGCCGGGTTATCTTCCTGGCACGGATGCTCCCCGTGGTGAACTTCGACTGGGTGAGCTTTGTTGCAGGTCTCACCTCGATACGGTTCGCGGTGTTCTTCCTGTTCAGCTTCCTCGGGATGCTCCTGCCGACGTTCGTAGGGGTAGCAGCGGGCGATGGGCTGGGGCGCGACATCCGGATCACGCTCTTCTATGGGGGGGTGTGGGTTGCAGGAATTGTGGCGAGCGCGGCGTTCTTCTGGCACCGGCAACGGCGCTGGCGCGCCCGTCGCCGCGCCAGGGTGGCATCGGCAGAACGGGCGCCCGGGATGCGGGACGTCTGATCGGGATACGGGGGCTTCTCCCTATCTTTCTGGAGCATCGCCTGCAGGACAATCCTCGCAGTTCGAGAGGGTCGACTGCCATGGCACTTTCCCGTTTTCCCGCCTATCTCACCCTCATCCGCCACGGCGAAGCCCCGGCACGCGCCGCCACGCGTGATGAGCCGCCCATCGCTGCGCCCGAAGGGCTCCGGCCCTGGCAACGGGACCACCTGTGCGGGGTGGCTACCCGGCAGGCGCTGCTGGACCGGCTGGAGGCCATCGGCGAGCTTGCACCGGCCGCACCACTCTCGTTCGTCATGGTGAGGGTCGAAGGCCTGGCACGGCTGAACAGGGAGAATGGCGTGGAAGACGGTGACGCGGTGCTCCGGGCCGTGGCCGGGATCATCAGGCGATACACGCGTGCTACGGATACGGTTGGGCGCCTCTCCGGGGCGAGCTTCGGCATCATCCTCCAGGGAACAGGACCGACGGGCGCGGGCGCTGCGGCCGCGAGACTCTCGCACCATCTCGGGCAGCTCCATGCCGGCACCACGCGAGTCGAGGCACATGTGACGGTCGCCTCGGGCAGGGGGATCAATGCCGAGGTGCTCCCGGCTGCCGCCGCGGATGCGCTGGGCGACTGCGGATAGCCGTGCCTGCTCAGAGCCGGCGAAGGTCGAGGACGACGGCGATTTCCCTGCAGTTGGCAAAGAACGGACAGCGAACGCATTCGCTCCATACCTTCTGTGGGAATTCCATTACGTCGGCGACGCGGAAGCCCTGCTTCTCGAAGAAGCCTGGGCGGTAAGTCAGAGCGAAAACCCGTTCAATCCCCAGGCTGCGCGCTTCGGCCACGCAGGCGGCGACGATGGCGGCGCCGACACCGCTGCCCTGTGCATCTTCGCGGACTGCAAGCGAGCGCACTTCGGCAATATCCGGTCCAAGGATGTGGAGGGCGCCGCAACCCGTCACTACACCGCTGTCTCGCGCCACCTTGAAGTCGCGGATCGATTCGAACACCTCTCCGAGTGGGCGATGCAACATGTCGCCGCGATCGGCCCAGAAGGTGACCAGGTGATGGATGGCTTCGGCATCGGCGAGGGACGCCGGTTGGACACAAACCACGTGAGTGCTCCAGTGCGAACTTGAGTTGGCCCCGGGGGGCTGGCGCGAGCTGCCTGTCTCAGACCCCGCGCACAGGGGCGACGTGCGTTGCGTCGCCCCGGGCTACTCCCATGGTTTCTGTTGCGAACTGCATCTTGAACGAGTGTAGCGGAGATGCCGTGCCTCTGACGAGCGGAAAGAGCCGGCCGAGGGGCGGCGTCTTCTCGTCCCGAGGGCGCGCCGGTGGTAACTTGGCCGGCGCCGGGAGCCGTCACGGCGCAGGGAGGACGATGATGCGCGTATCGATTATCGGACAGGCCGCATTTGGCGAAGCGGTTTTCCTGCGGCTTCGCGAAGGGGGCCACGAGGTGGCGGTCGTCAGCGCCCCGGCGCCGGCCGAAGGTGCGCGACCGGACGCACTGTGGCGGGCTGCGACGGAGGCAGGAGTGCCTGCGATCGACACAGCAAGCCTCAAAGGCGAGGCGGCCCTTGCCAGCTGGGCGGCGGCCGGTGCGGAGCTCTGCGTGATGGCCTTCGTTACCGAGATACTGCCGGAGGAAGTCTTCCAGGCTCCGCCGCGGGGGACTATCCAGTACCACCCCAGCCTGCTTCCGCTCCACCGGGGCTCTTCGGCGATCAACTGGGCGATCATCAACGGAGATGAGGAGACGGGTCTGACCGTGTTCTGGCCGGACGAGGGGATCGATACGGGGCCAGTGCTCCTGCAGAAGCGCTGCCCCGTCGGCCCGGAGGACACGGTCGGCTCGCTTTACTTCGACCGCCTGTTCCCAATGGGCGTGGAAGCGATGGCGGAGGCGGTGGGCCTCGTCGCGGATGGGAAGGCGCCCCGGGTGGAGCAGGACCACGCGCTCGGAACCTACGAGCCCCCCTGCCGTGACGAGCACGCCGAAATCCGCTGGCACGAGCCAGCCGCCCGGGTCCATCAGCTAATACGCGGCACCAACCCCCAACCGGGGGCATGGGCGATGCACCGCAGCGGACGGCTCCGGATCTACGACTGCCTGCTCTTGCCCGGGCAGGAGCCGGGCATGCCGGGCCGCGTCTTGCGCATCGACGAGGAAGGTTTCGACGTGCGTCTCAATGGGGGCGTGCTGCGAGTGCTTCGCGTCCAGCCCGAGGGTGGAAAGAAGCTGGGGGCCGGGGAATGGGCGCAGGCCGCGGGCCTGAAACCTGGCTACCGCTTCAGGCAGGGGCGGACAACGGCGCCCTAAGGAGGCGGTGTCGCAGAAGGGGTCCAGCCCGGCCAGGGGATGCCCCCGGGCGGAACTGTGGCAGTTGGCGCCCCCGCGCCCTTCTTAACGTTGATGGTCACCGACAGCTTGAGGGTCTTGAGGATGGCATCTTCGGCAGTGAGCCGCACGGTGTAGACGCCGTTTGCGAGGCTGTTCGTATCGATGACGCCGATGATGGCGTTTGAGACCGGGTTGTTGCCGCCGCCGATCTGCTTCCATTCCGTGGGGTTGCTGCCGGCGCCAATTTCGAGCTTCCATGACTTGAGCTGGGAGGTCTGGATGCTCCCGACCACCTGGGTGACGCCCGAAATTGTCTTGCCGTTGGTCAGGTTGTTGATGGCGATTGCGGTCTGCCCGGAGCTCTTTTCGGTGGGGGCGATGGGGATGTTCTTGTCCTTCATCTCCTTCACAAGCTCGGCCGCCAGTTCGGGTTTGAGCGAGGGGAGCTTGACGAACTTGCGCTTTTCGCGGAACTGGGCCGGCGTCTGGTCGCTGGCGAGGAGCCCGTTGCGGGTGTCTATCTCCTTCTCCTCGCATTCGCTTGCGTACTCGACATCAGTGCGGACCCAGGAGACGACTTTCTGGTCGCAGCCCCCGGAAAGGCCGCGGTCCGTGGCGGGGGTGGCGAAGCTCTGCTGGGCGACGTTCCTGGGGCGCAGCGAATCGAAGCCGGCGGGCGTGTCGAAGACCCCCTTGCCGCGAAGGTATGAGTGATACCAGCCCATCCAATTCTTGAAGAACCTGACGGTTGTGTTGGCAGAAGCGTAGTTGGCGCCCGGGCCGTCACGGATGAGCTCTTTGGTGGCATTGCCGAACCAGACAGCGGTAGCTGCATAGCGAGAGTAGCCGTTCATCCATGTTGCCAGCGTGTCGGCGGCACTCTTGGGCCCCTGCTGGGTGCCCGTCTTGATGCCCGTAGGGATCTTGACGCCATTGTCCATGAAGGAATCCAGGGCCAGGTCGTTGTTGGAGCCGCCGCAGCCCCAGATGATGAAGCGGGCCGTGCAGTCGGACATGATGGAATGGAGCAGCCAGACGGAGCCCGCGTCGACTACCTGCTTTCGTTCGGGCTCGCCCTGGGTGAAGAGAACCTCCCCGTTCGGCCCCTGGACCTGGAGGATGACAACCGGGTCGAGTTCGCGCGTTCCCTGGATGCGGATATGGCCACGGGCGAAGTCGAGCGCCTGCTTCTTGGCCAGGTCATAGGCATCACCCTTGTCCAGGGCGGTGCTCCGGAGCGAGTTAAGCTCGACGTACTCCGCCAGGTGGGGTACGCCCACCATCACGCCCATGTTGGCGATGGTGGCGTTCATGTAGGCCATGTCGATGGCGCGGATGTTGGCTCCCCCGGTGGCGATGGAGGCGCCGTAGCTCACATCGGGGTGGGAGCGGAAAGTCGGGTCGAAGTTCTGTTCGAGCGTGGTGATGCCAAGCTTCTTGGCCATCTCGATGACGTTGTCGACCCCGGCCTCATAGGCAGCGCGGAAGGCGCCGACGTTCTGGGAGCCACCGAGGGCGGCGCGCGCTGAGATGAGGCCCTCGCTCTTTGGGTCGCCGTTGCGTGGGTTGGTGATGGCGGTCCCGGCCACGGTTAAGGGGCTTGTGTCCCAGAAGGTGCTCATCGGCGCCTTGTTGAGCTGGTCGAACCAGGTGAGGTAGACAGCGGGCTTGAAGGACGAGCCGGGCTGGTTGATCTCGGTGAGCTGGTCGACCTTGCCGGCAACTCGCTGGTCGGAGACGTAGGAGGGGTCGCGGTTGGGGGCGTAGACAATCACCTGCCCGGTAGTGGGTTCGATTGTGACCACGGCGGCGTTGTAGCACTCGCACCCCGCTTCGAGCCCGCGAGAGACGTAATCGCGAAGCATCTGCTGGGCCCAATCGGTCGCCTGCCAGTCGAGCGTGGTCGTGACCTTGTATCCGGCAGCATGCACGCTCGAGAAGCAGTCGGTGGCCCCGGCGATCCTGGGCAGGATGCCCGCTTCGCACATCCTCAGCAGACGGGGTTCGACCTGGTTGTCGATGAAGGCGGCGGACTTGATGGGATTGCTGGCAGCAAAGACCCTGAGCGGCTCGGCCTTGGCGGCTTCCACTTCCTCCCGGGTGGCACGGCCGTGAACCACCATCAGGTCGAGCACGTCTTCCTGGCGCTCCTTGGCAGGGCCGGTAACAGTGGAGCGCCCGTCTGTATCGACCACGCAGCTTTCGGAGGCATCCTTCAGGCAGTTGAGGCGGGGGTGGTAGAGGGTTGGGTAGGAGGGGATCCCGGCGAGCATTGCAGCTTCGGCGAGGGTGAGGTCGGCGGCGCTCTTGTGGAAGTACCCCTGTGAGGCGGCCTCAACGCCAATGTAGCGGTCGGCGTAGGAGATCTGGTTCAGGTACCACTCCAGGATCTCCTCCTTGGAGTAGTCCCGTTCGAGCTCTATCGCGTAGGCGATCTCGCGGAGCTTGCGGTCGAGCGTTCGCTCGGCGCTGGTGCAGCGGGTCTTCTCGTCGCTGACGCTGGGGCAGATGTAGACGTTCTTGATGAGCTGCTGGGTGATAGAAGAACCGCCAGTGCCGCTGCCTATCCCCCCGCCGACGTAGTTCTCATAGGCGGCCCGCATGATGCCGCGGATATTTATCCCCGGGTGGTCCCAGAAGCTGTTGTCCTCAGTGGAGACGGTCGCGTTGACCATGTTCTGGGAGATGCTTTCGAGAGGGACGGGCGCGAGCAGCTGTGCGTCGGTATTGGTGAGCTTGCCAAGCAGGACGCCTGATGCCGGCCCGCCACGGTCGTAGATCTCGGTGAGACCCATGTTGGTCTGGGCCAGCTTCTCGGTGATGGGGATATAGTCGCGGGCGTAGGAGTTGTAGACGTAGTAGACAGTGCCCACGGCGCCGGCGACACCCACCGAGCCAAGGGCGGCCAGCCCAAGGAAGGCCACCAGAATCCACGACAGGGGCCGGCTCCGTTTCTCGTAGCGCTTGCGCAACAGGCGGCGCCTGGTGGTCGGGTTCATCTTGCGCGACCAGCGGCGGGCGGGGCAGTACTGCGGCGCCCGGCCAGGGATGGCGAATCGATCCGCATCACAACTGAGCGTAGCAAAGCAGGCACAATGATCTATTCACCAATGGCTCCGGGCGGTAAAGGCCAGTCCGTTGTACCCTTTCGTTCATGTCGCTTTCGCCCGAAGAGGTCCTCCACATTGCACGGCTGGCCCGGATCGCATTGTCCGACGCAGACGTCCAGCGTCTCGCAACGCAGCTTTCCGGGATTCTCGACCACTTCGCGGCCCTCGCATCGGTCGACACCGGGAGCCTGGGGCCTACGGCCCATACTCTCCCCCTTTCCAACGTAATGCGAGCGGACGAAGTTGCACCTTGCCTGCCGCGCGCAGAGGTGCTGGCGAACGCTCCCGAGCAGCAGGACGGGTTTCTGCGGGTGCGGGCGGTGCTCGAATGAGCGAGCTCTGGCGGCTGACGGCGCATGAGGCCCACAAGCAGCTGCGGGCGAAGGAGTTCACCGCCGTTGAGCTGGCACAGTCGGTCCTGGATCGCATGGATGCGGTCGAAGGGCGCGTTCATGCCTACATCACCCCCACACCGGAGCTAGCGCTGGAACAGGCGCGCGAGGCTGATGCGCGGTTTGCGGCGGGCACCGCCACGCCGCTCACGGGCATTCCCGTGGCGGTGAAGGACATCATCGTGACAAAGGGCGTGCGTACGACAGCCGGGTCGAAGATCCTCGGCAACTTCTTGCCGCCTTACGACAGCCATGTCAACGAGCAGCTCCGGCGCGCCGGGGCGGTGATGGCAGGGAAAGCGAACATGGACGAGTTCGCGATGGGTTCGAGCACGGAGCACTCGGCCTTCGGGCCGACGCACAACCCGTGGAACCTGGAGCTCGTCCCGGGCGGTAGCTCGGGTGGCTCGGCCGCAGCGGTCAGCGCGGGGGAGTGCCTGGTGGCCCTCGGCAGCGACACGGGCGGGAGCATTCGCCAGCCGGCGGCGCTATGCGGGGTGGTGGGCATCGACCCGACCTACGGGCGCGTCAGCCGCTATGGAATCATCGCGTTCGGCAGCTCGCTCGACCAGGTAGGGCCGCTGGGCCGCGACGTGGAGGATGCAGCAACGATGCTCGACTGCATCTCCGGTCACGACCCACGCGACAGCACCACCAATCCGGAGCCTGTGCCCGACCTGCGGCACTACCTGGGGCGGGATATCAAGGGGATGCGCATCGGGGTGCCGAAGGAGTACTTCGTCGAGGGTATGGAGCCGGGCGTGCGGGCGCGCATCGAGGAAGCGCTTCAGCTGTTCGAGGGGCTCGGCTGCCGTGTCGACCGGGAGCTTTCGCTCCCAAGCACCGAGCACGCCCTCGCCGTGTACTACCTGATCGCGCCGAGCGAGGCGAGCGCCAACCTGGCCCGTTACGACGGCGTGAAGTACGGGTTCAGCGACCGTACCGGCAGTTCGATGTGGGAGAACATGGAGCAGACCCGTGCGCGCGGCTTCGGAGAAGAGGTTAAGCGGCGGATCATGCTCGGAACGTACGCCCTGAGCGCGGGCTACTACGACGCCTACTACCTGAAGGCGCAGAAAGTGCGCACGCTCATCAGCCGCGAGTTTGCCGCGGCATTTGAGAAGTTCGACGTGCTGGTGACACCAACTTCGCCCACCGTGGCGTTTCCCATCGGTGCGAAGACGGACGACCCCTACGCGATGTACCTGAACGATGTTTACACGCTGCCGAGCGCTGTGGCGGGCCTCCCGGCGATCAGTGTTCCCTGCGGCCTGAGCGACGGTCTCCCGGTGGGCCTGCAGATTATCGGCAACTTCTTCGATGAGGGGCGCATAGTCTCCGCCGCGCACGCATTCGAGCGCGCCCTGGGCTGGGCAAACCGGCTACCCGTGCTGTAGGCAAGGCGGGCGTCGCCGCTTCCATTACAATGCTCGTGCCAATTCCCCTTCCGACAACGGAGGTGTGACCGTGACCCAATCGAAAGAGATCGGCCTGCCTGTGCACGAGGTGTACCCGCCGCCAGCGCGCGTGCGAGATGGCGCCCTGGTCAGGAGCCGCGAGGAGTACCAGCGGCTGTACGACCGCAGCATCAACGACAGGGATGCGTTCTGGGCGGAGATGGCGAACGAGTACATCGACTGGATGGCGCCGTTTTCCACGGTGTGCGAAGAAGACCTGCGGGCGGGGAAGATCGCCTGGTTTGGCGACGGGAAGTTGAACGTTTCGGTGAACTGCCTCGACCGCCACCTGGCCACGAAAGGCGATAAGGTGGCGCTGCTCTGGGAGGGGGATGAGCCGGGCGAGAACCGGAGCGTGACCTACCGGGAGCTCTACGAGGAGACCTGCCGCCTGGCGAACGCACTCCGCGCGCGCGGCGTGGGCAGGGGCGACCGCGTGGCCATCTACATGAGCATGGTGCCCGAGCTGGCGGCGGCAATGCTTGCCTGCGCCCGCATCGGGGCGATCCACTCAGTCATCTTCGGCGGCTTCAGCCCTCACTCCATCCGTGACCGTGTGGAGGACTCGTCCTGCAAGGCGATCATCACCCAGGACGAGGGCAGGCGCGGCGGGCGGCCTGTTCCGCTCAAGCGCAACGTCGATGAGGCGCTCGCCTCGGGGGGCGCCAGCGTCGAGTTCACCATCGTCTTCCGCCGAACCGGGAGCGATGTGCCGATGAAGCCCGGGCGCGACTTCTGGTGGCACGACGAGGTCGCGGGCCAACCCGCCGGGTGCACTCCCGAGCCGATGGATTCCGAGGACCCGCTGTTCATCCTCTACACCTCGGGCTCGACCGGGAAGCCGAAAGGCGTGCTCCACACCCAGGCGGGCTACCTGCTCTACACAATGGTTACGCACCGTTATGTCTTTGACATCCGTGACGACGACATCTTCTGCTGCACGGCTGACATCGGCTGGGTGACCGGGCACAGCTACATCGTGTATGGCCCGCTCGGCAACGGTTCAACGAGCGTGGTTTTTGAGTCGATCCCGTCTTACCCGGATGCGGGCCGGTTCTGGGACCTGGTGGACCGCCTGGGGATCACCGTTTTCTACACGGCCCCCACGGCGATTCGCGCGCTCATGCGCGAGGGCGACGAGCCGGTGAAGCGCTACAGCCGGGAGTCGTTGCGGGTGCTTGGCACGGTAGGCGAACCGATCAATCCCGAGGCCTGGCGGTGGTACTACCGCGTGGTCGGGGAGGAGCGCTGCGCCATTGTTGACACCTACTGGCAGACGGAGACGGGCGGCCACGTGATCCAGGGCCTGGCCGGTGCGATCGACATGAAGCCGGGAGCGGGATCGTTGCCGTTCTTCGGTGTGCGTCCGAGCGTTGTCGATGAGAGCGGGAAAGTGCTCACGGGGAATGAGGTAACGGGCCGGCTATGCTTCGACGCATCCTGGCCAGGCATGATGAGGACCGTGTACGGCGACCACCAGCGGTTCGTGCAGACGTACCTGACAGCCTACCCGGGCCGCTACTTCACAGGTGACGGCTGCCACCGCGATGGCGATGGCTACTACTGGATCACGGGGCGCGTAGACGATGTGCTGAACGTGGCCGGGCATCGCCTGGGCACGGCAGAGATAGAGGGCGCGCTGGTGGGCCACCCGGCCTGCGCCGAGGCGGCCGTGGTCGGCTTCCCGCACGACGTCAAAGGGACCGGGATCTACGCCTACGTGCTGCTGAAGCAGGGACACCACGCCTCGGATGGCCTGGCGCGCGAGCTCAGAGATGCGGTACGCACCGAGATCAGCCCGATTGCCACGCCGGACCGGATCCAGTTCGTGGAGGGGCTGCCGAAGACGCGTTCGGGCAAGATCATGCGCCGAATCCTGAGGAAGGTCGCGGAAGGTGAGCCGGAGAACGTCGGCGACGTAACCACCCTGGCCGACCCGGCGGTTGTGGCCGACATCATCGCGGGAGCAGCAGCGGCGCGGTAGGGTCAGTGGGGTTGCAGCCGGCGGGCCGTGTTGGCGGTTTCCCGTCTTGTATCAAGGGGGAAAAGCTGGTCGGGGCGCCGCGATTCGAACGCGGGACCTCTTGAACCCCATTCAAGTGCGCTACCAGGCTGCGCTACGCCCCGACCCGGGAAGGGAAGGCGGGGTTTGCTCCACCGCGGCAACTGAGGCGCCGCAGGAGCCATGCAGGCGGCCATGGCGCCTGCCCCCACCGGTCATTATGGGCCCGCCGAGGCCTTGCAGCCAGTGCCGGGCGGCGTTTCGCGTCCCCGTTACCCGGACAAGACCTCCCCCGGGGTGTAGGGTGGCGGAACCAGGGTGCCGCTAAGGACGTTGGAATGTGCGTGGGCGGTCTTGGAAGTCTTCAACGAGCCAGGCGGGTGGGCGAAAGCCTGCTTGCCGCTTCTGTGCTCACCCTTGCCGCGCTCGCGTTCTATGTGCGCTGCGCGCCTATCGGCGATCCCGGCAGGCAAATGGCCGTTCCCGGCACGGTGGTGCTCGATGCGCATGGAACGGTCCTGCAGCGCGACACGGCCGAGGGTATCCGAATCCCGGCCGGCCTCGACGCCGTGGCGCCCATTGCCATTGAGGCCACTATCGCGGCGGAGGACCAGCGATTCCGCAGCCACCCCGGCCTGGATTCGCTGGCGGTCGCGCGCGCCGTGTTCAGCTGGCGCTCGAATCCATCGGGGGCTTCGACCATTTCGCAGCAGCTTGCGCGAAGGCTCTATCTGCGCGATGCGCACGGCCCGGCCGTCATTCGCAAGGCACGCGAGGCGCTCCTCGCTTTCCAGCTTGAGGCCCGCTATTCGAAGGAAGAGATCCTCCGCCTCTACCTGAACGAGGTGTACTACGGCCGCGGCGCCTACGGGATCGAGGCGGCCGCGCGCGTTTACTTCGACACCAGCGCACGGGACCTGGACCTGGCGCAGGCGGCGATGCTCGCGGGCCTCCCGCAGCTCCCTGGCGCCTACGATCCGACGGACGACCCGGCCGCAGCGAAGGCCCGTCAGCGCTACGTGCTCGACCGGCTGGTCGCGAGCGGCCGGGTGACGCGCGAGCAGGCGGATGAGGCGGCCGGGCGAGAGCTGGCGCTCCTGCCCGCGCTAACCCCGCCTATTGCCCCTCATTTCGTGGCCTTCGCGCTCGACGAGCTCGCCCGCCTGCGGCCTGACCTGGCCGGACGCCCCGGCCTGGTAATCGAGACCACGCTGGATGCGGGGCTGCAGCGGGAGGCGGAGCGCGTGGCTCGCCTGCGGCTCGAAGAGTTGCGGGATAAGAACGCCGGGAATGCCGCAGTCGTGGCGCTCGACCCTTCAACGGGCCGGATCCTCGTGATGGTAGGAAGCACGGGCTGGCGGGATGAAGGCGGGCAGACAAATATGGCGACCAGCCCCCGGCAGCCCGGGTCGGCGCTGAAGCCGTTCCTGTACGCGGCGGCGATGGAGCGGGGCTACACAGCGGCGACGCCGCTGCTCGATGTGCCGAGCACGTTTGAGACGCCTACGGGCCCCTATTCGCCGCTGAACTACGATCGCCGGTTCCACGGCGTGGCGCCGCTCCGGGTGGCACTGGCTTCGTCGTTCAACGTGCCCGCCGTTGCCACACTCGACGAAATCGGCATCGACGCCTTCCTGGAGATGGCCCACCGCGCCGGCCTCTCCACGCTCACGGACAGCGAACGATACGGCCTCGCCCTCACGCTGGGCGGGGGCGAAGTGCGGTTGACGGACCTGACAGCAGCCTTCGGCGCGTTCGCAAACGGCGGACAGCTGGCCCAGCCGTTCGCGGTCACACGAGTCCGCGACACGGCGGGCAACGTGCTTTACGAACGAAGGCCGGCGAGCACGCGCCAGGTGCTGACCCCGGAACTGGCGTTCATCGTGGGCGACATGCTGGCAGATGCCGAAGCGCGTATCCCGGGATTCGGGCAGGGAAGCGTGCTCGACACCCCATTCTGGTCGGCGGTGAAGACGGGAACCACGACCGGGTTCCGCGACAACTGGGCGGTCGGTTACACGCCTGCGCGGGTGGTCGGGGTCTGGGTGGGGAACAGCGACAACAGCCCCATGAAGGACGTTTCGGGGGTGGATGGCGCGGCGCCAATCTGGAGGAACGTGATTGAAGCGGTGAGCGCCGGGACAGGTGGGATGCCGCCCACGGCGCCGCGTGGTGTGGCGCGCGCGGTTATCTGTTCACCAACGGGGCTCCTGCCGGGACGGGACTGCCCATCGCCGGTTCGGGAGTGGTTCGTGGAGGGGACGCAGCCCCGCGCGACCGAGCGGTACTACGGGCGCACGGAGACGGGCGAGCTGACCGTGAACCCTCCGCCGGCAGCGCGCCCGTGGGCGGTGGAGGCGGGCCTCCTGCTTGCCAGCCCGGCGACGACCGTTGGCGAGGACGACGCCGTGCAGATACTGAGCCCTGCGCCGGGGAGTGTCTTCTTCCTGGCGCCCGAGCTTGAGCAGCAGGTGCTGCTGCTCAAGGCCTCGTTCCCGCCCGAAGCGGAGGCGACCGAGATACGCATCAACGGCGACCCTGTCGAGGCATCGCCGGGAGCGCTGGCCACGGCGGTCTGGAGGCTCCTGCCGGGGCATCACCGCATCGAGGCTGTGGCGTACATGCCGGGCGGTAGCCGCGCCACTGCCCACACGACTTTCGAGGTGAGAGCACGATGAAGACGGAGATCATGAGCAGAGTGCGTACGTTCCTGGGCGACCCGCGCCGACGGATGCTGGCCGGGGCCGGGGCGGTGGTCCTTGTGGCGATAGCAGCCACCCTGGCGTTTGTGCTTACACGGGATGGTGGAACGTCCTATCCGTCGGACATAGAGCCGGAGGGTTTTTCCGTCTCGCCCCAGGGAGAGGACGTGAACCGGCTCTCACCCATCAAGGTGACATTCAAGACCGCTCCGGGGGAAAGGGACCCGGAGAAGGTGCTGAAGGTGGACCCGCCCACAGAGGGGCAGTACGTATGGGTTAGCGAGCGGACGCTGCTCTTCCAGCCAGACTTCCCGGGTCTGCTTCGCGGGCAGGAATACGCCGTGACCGTATCCGCCCAGTCCGACGCGGGGCTCGATGAGCCGGTGGTTCACCGCTTCACGACCACGGGTGTGCTGACAGTCCAGGCCGTGATCCCCGCCCCGAACGACGTGGAAGTGCCCAGGGAAGGGCAGATCATGGTGCAGTTCAGCCGGTCAGTTGCGCCGCTGACTCTGCTGAGCGAGGCCTCGTCGAAGCCCGTGATCGAGTTCAACCCTCCACTCCCGGGGAAGGGCGAGTGGCTGAACACGTCGCTCTACCGCTTCATCCCCGAATCACTCACTGGCAACACGAAGTACGAGGCGCGCATCGCCGCGGGACTAACCTCCGCCGCCGATGGGGTACTGAAAGACGACTACACCTGGACCTTCAACACGTACAGCCCGGCACTGGTGAGCGTCTCGCCCGAAGACAAGACGAAGTTCGCGAGCCTCCAGCAGAAGGTCGTGCTTGCGTTCAACCAGCCCATGGACACCGCGATGGTGGAGTCGAAGGTGCGGGTCACGGGGCCGAACAACACACCTGTGCCGGGCACGTTTTCCTGGAATGCCGAGCGGAGCACGCTGACGTTCACGCCGGCCGGAGCGCTGCTCTATCGAACCTCTTACACCATCGAGGTGCCAGCCGGTCTGAAAGGGGCGGGGGGCGGCGAAACCAGGACCGGGAGGAGCACCACCTTCCAGACTGCCGGCATCCCGGCCGTCGCCAGCACGGACCCGCCGAACGGCGCCACCTCGGCGAACCGCTATGGCATCCAGATCCTGTTCACGAACCCGATGGACGCGGAGTCGCTTGAGGGCAAGGTCTCCATCAGCGGAGTCGACCCGGCAAAGATCCGGGCGGACATGTACGGGGACCAGCTGACGCTCTGGGTAAACGCGCAGCTACTGCCATCGACGAGTTACACCGTGAGCATTGCGGCGGGCGCAAAGGACCGCTATGGCCAGGCGCTTGCACCCTACAGCTTCTCCTTTACCACCGGGCCGCGTTCGCCATTCACGGTGCTTGCCGTGCCCGGCCAGGTGGGGAACTACTCGGCCTCGAACGAGCCAATGCTCTACTTCCACGCTACGAATACGGCCAGCGCTTCGTTCAAGCTCTACCGGCTAACGGCGACGGAGATGGAGAACATCCTTTCCCAGAACGGCATCCCACAGCTGCCGAACCGCCTCTGGACGCCTTCGTCCGACCCGATTCGAACATGGACGCAGGCGGTCTCGGGCAAAAAGGACGAGGTGGTGGTCGTATCGACCTCCCTCTCGGGAGGGGGGCCGCTCGCCAAGGGCGACTACTTTGTGCGTATGGATGAGGGTGGCTGGAGCAACGACCTTGCCTTCAGCGTGGTCGACACGGCGATTGTCACGAAGCTTTCCAATGACGAGTTCCTGGCGTGGGTGCTTGACCTTGATAGCGGGCGCGTATTGCCGGGCGTGAAGGTGCGGGCATTCGGCCAGGGTCTTGGGGCGGGAACGGATATGGTGACCGACGCAAGCGGACTTGCGTCCTTTACGGTCCCAAACCCGGCCGGTGCCTGGCCGCCCACCAATCGCAGCTACTACGCACGGGTCGATGATAGCGGCCGAAAGGGGGTGGCTTCGACCCGCTGGCAAAACGGCACAGACCCGTACCAGGCCGGGATTCAGACCGAGTGGTACACGCGACTCTACATCGGCCACATCTACACGGAGCGGCCCATCTATCGCCCGGGCGAAGAGGTGTTCTACAAGGCGGTGGTGCGGACCGATGACGACGCCAGGTACTCGATCCCGGAGGGGGACCTGCCCGTCTACGTGGTCATCATGGATGCGCAGGGCAAGGAGTTACTGCGCGAGAAGGTCCAGCTGAATGAGTTTGGAACCATGGGCGGGTCGCTGAGGTTGCCCGATGGGGCGGCAATTGGCGAATACAGCGCCTTCCTCGCGGTCGTGCGGCCAGATGACCCGGACCGCCGTTACAGCGAACACGTTGCCGGCACCAGCTTTGCCGTCGCCGAGTTCCGCAAGCCCGAGTTCCAGGTTGAGGTCGCGACCGACCGTCAGTCATACGCCAGCGGCGACAGCATCGAGGCGAAGGTGACTGCAACGTACTTCTTCGGGGGCGGTCTCGAAGGCGCGGCCCTGGAGTGGTCCGTGCTCGGCGTCCCGCATTTCATGCGGGTCAAAGGCTACGAGCAGTTCTCATTCTCTGATTATGACTACTATCGGACTTCGGTTGTGCGCGAAGGGGTTCGCGCCCAGGGGAAGGGTGTGACCGGCGCCGACGGCAGCGCCACATTCAGCGTACCGGCGGAACTCAAGGGTGATGAGGGGGCGATGCAGTTTACGGTCTCGGCCACGGTGACGGACCAGACCGCACAGGTGGTGGCTTCGAGCATGAATGTGACTGTGCACCCGGCGAGCGGTTACGCGGGAATCAAGCCGGCCGAGTACCTGGGCGAAACAGGCAGGGAATCGCGTGTTGACCTTGTGACGGCGGACACGGAGGGCAAGGTCATCCCGAACCAGAAGGTGACCGTGAAGGTTTACGAGCGCACCTGGGTCACCACCAAGGAACAGACCATCGAAGGCGCGCGCCGTTACAGGAGCGAGCCCGTGGACAAGCTCGTCGAGACCCTGAGCACGACAACAGACGGCAAGGGCGAAGGGTCGGTGGTCTACACGCCGAAGAGCTCGGGGACACTCCGGCTGGTGGCCGAGCTGACGGACTCGCAGGGGCGGACGTCGCGGACGGCCGCCTACCTCTGGGTCTGGGGAGGCGGCCTGGCCAGCTGGCGCGTCACCAACGACGACACGCTCCAGCTCATCGCCGACAGGGAAAGCTACGAAGTCGGCGACACGGCCGAGATCCTCGTCCCGGCGCCTTTCACGGATGCCATAGGGCTGGTGACGGTGGAGCGCGGCAAGGTCATCAGCCGCTCAACGAGGACGTTCGCCACCAACAACGAGCGGCTGACCATCCCCATCACCGATGGCAGCGTTCCGAACGTCTTCGTGACGGTCGTTCTCTATCGCCGCCCGACGACCACGGACCCAATCCCACGGTACAAGGTGGGGTACGTGAGGCTGCCCGTTTCGACAAAGACGCGGGAGCTGAACGTGACCATCCAGCCTGATCGCCAGCAGGCGAAGCCCGGCGAAAAGGTGAAATACGACATCCGGGTGACGGATTCAAGCGGGAAGGGCGTGAAGGCTGAGCTTTCGGTGGCAGTGGTCGACAAGGCGGTGCTCTCGCTGACGGAGGAGCGAGGGACCAACGGCATGAAGGCGTTCTGGTTTGAGCGCGGCCTGGGCGTGGCGACGGCGTCATCGCTTTCGGTCTCAATCGATCGTTCCAACGATGTCATTTCTGAGCCGCGACTGGGCGGCAAGGGCGGCGGCGGCTTCGACGAGGAGCGCGTGCGCCAGGACTTCCGCAACACGGCGTACTGGGAAGCACAGGTCACCACGAAAGACGATGGGACAGCGACCGTGGAGGTGACGATGCCGGACAACCTGACGACGTGGCGCATGCAGGCCCGCGCCGTCAGTGGCGGCACCATGGTCGGCGAGGGCACGAACGAGCTGCTATCGACGCAGCCGCTGCTCCTTCGCCCGGCCCTGCCGCGGTTCCTGCGCGTTGGCGACAGGACGACGATCCGCCTCCTCGTGCGTAATGCCACGCAGAAGGAAACCGAGGTGAAGGTCTCCCTGGACGCGGATGGGATCGGCGTAAGCGGCGACATGAGCAGGAGCGGCAAGGTGGCCGCTGGAGCCTCGACCCTGTTCGAATGGCCTGCGACCGTGAGCACCGAGGGCACGGCGAAGCTGACCTTCCGGGCCACAGCGGGCGGCGGGCTCTCGGACGCGGTAGTGCAAGAGCTCCCGGTGGCACTCGACGTGACTCCGGAGACGACGGCGACGGGGGGCATCGTCCTCTCCGAGCCCATGTACGAGGCCATTTTCCTGCCGAAGTGGGCGATCCTGAAGAACGGGTCGCTTGAGGTCTCGGTGCAGCCTTCGCTAACGGGCTCCATGGGTGGAGAGCTCTCCGAGTTCATGCGCCGGCCGTGGGAGGACGTGGAGGGAACGGTCAAGATAGCGAGCCGCGTCATTGCCACCATCGGCGTGCGGCGCGCGGACAAGAGCGCGGGCGCCAGCGTGGAGACCCTGGACGGGCCAGTGAAAGACGACCTTGCTTCGCTGATCAGCCGCCAGAATCCGGACGGGGGATGGTCCTGGTGCTGGGGATCATCGAGATGCGAAAGCGACCCCGAAGTGACGGGGCTGGTCCTCCTTGCCCTTGGCGAGGCACGCAGTGAAGAGTTTTCGATTGACGGCCCGACGCTTGGTGGAGCGAACGGCTGGGTTTCGGCCTACCTGAGCCGCCTGACGGATGTCGCCAACCCGGCCGACATCAACCAGAAGGCGTACTTGCTGTACGCGATGGCCAAGGCGGGGCAGGGGGAGTTCTTCCTTCCCCAGATGCGCGCCATGGTGGAGCAGCACCGGGAGAAGCTGGCCAACTTCGGCCGGGGCTACCTGCTCCTCGGAATGGCCGCAGCCGGACAGGCAAAGCAGGACAGCCACATGAGCCAGCTCCTGAACGACCTCGCCACGAAGGTCATCCCAAGCGCCAACGGGAACCACTGGGAAGATGATGCGTATGTGGGGACAACCCACACCGGCACGCGCACCACAGCGGTGGTTCTCGATGCGCTGGTGCGCGTCGACCCCGGGCACCCCCTGATAGAGGAGACCGTGCGCTGGCTGATGGTGGCCAGGGGGGCCAACCACTGGACGACGCTGGTGGAACGGGCCCAGGCGGTGATGGCGCTGTCGGAGTTCGCCGTGGAAACGGGTGAGCTTGCCGGGGACTACAGCTACTCGGCCCGGGTGAACGAGCGCGAGCTCTTCTCCGGGAGCTTCAAGCCGGGAGATGGCCGCAAGTCCGATTCAAAGACGATTCCCCTGGACGACCTCGGGGCCGGGAAGGTGAGCATTGTGGGTCTCCTCAAGGACCTGGCCAGCCCGGGGCGGATGTACTACACGATGAACCTTCGCTATGTGACCCCGGCGCAGGGGGTGGAGGCGCTGAACCGGGGCATCGCCGTTACCCACGAGTACAGCACGCTCGATGCGCCCGGCACGTCAATCACAAGGGCGAAACTCGGCACGGTGATCCGCGTGAAGGTCACAGTGATGGCGCCTTCGGAGCTCAGGTACGTGACGGTGGAGGACCTGCTCCCGGCGGGCTTCGAGCCGATCGACACTTCGCTGAAGATCATCGACCCGAAGCTGAAGGCGCAGCTGGAGGCGGAGCGGTCCGCACTCAACCGCCCGGAGGGAATTGACTACTGGGCGCCGTGGTTCAGGTGGTACTACAGCCCGTGGGAGCAGTCAGAGATCCGCGATGACCGCGTGACTTTGAATGCCACGCGCCTGCCAAAGGGCGTCCACGAGTACGTCTACTACGTACGTGCGACCAGCGTCGGCGACTATTTCGTGGCCCCCGCGCACGCAGAGGAGAGCTTTTTCCCGGAGGTGTTCGGCCGTAGCGACAGCGGGGGGTTCGTCATCGAGCCGTAGGCGGCGCCCATGGCGGCCGGCACGGCCGTCATGTGCTTGACACCGCACGTAGAATGGCCGCGATCACTCCGGGCGCTGTGGAGCGGGCCTATGCGGCCCGAGGGGGCAACTGGTAGCGCGCTTACGGAAGCTTGGGGGAGTCCGGCCATGGCGAACCGGCAGATAACTGTCATCTTCAGGAACCTGGAGGGGGAGCACTTCGGCGAAGTGGAACGGATGCTCCGCCGCCATGGCGCCCGCGGGCCCATCCTGCGGCCGATCTTCCCGAATGCCAGCCCGGAAGACCCGACAGACGGAAACCCACCGGCTGCCAACTACTTCCGGGCCAGTATCCCGGACGATGAGCTGAGGGCTGTGTTCGGCGAGCTCCGGGCGAACATGGAGGCCTGGCGCATTCACCAGGCATACGTGGTTCCGCCTGCCAGGCCAGCGGCCACGAACCTCTCTCCCGCGGGGCTCGAAAGCTGGCCAGGCGGGCCTTCGCCACTTGCGTCTGGCCCCGGCGCCACCAGGTTCGGCAGGGCCAGGCGGCGCCCATATTTCGGGGCTACCCCGGACTTCACTGCCCTCCAGGGCTGGTGGATACCCCCGCATGGCAGCAGTGCGTGGAAGCACCGCTGGCTGGGGAAGCCGCAAGGACACCACGGCCACGGAATCCGAATCGCCGACGTTGAGGTCGACGGGCTCGCCGAACATGAGTCTCTGAGGCGGCCCGGGAAGCCATCCGCCCTGGCGCTGGCAGACCCGCTGCCGCCATTTCAGTTGCTCGACGACATGCGGGCGCAGTGCCACGGGACCGCAGTGGCGGGCATCATCAGGGGGCAGAGCGGCGTCACCGGGCAACAGGGGGGTATCCGGGGCCTGGCGCCCGAAGCAGAGCTTGTCCTGCACCGGACGGAAATCGGCGACCCGGCAGATACGCAGCCGTACTCGATTGCCGAGGCGATCGGTCGCGCCAGCGCGACTCTGAAGCAGGGCGACATCCTGCTCATCGAGTTAGAGAGGCAGGGGCCGTTGCCAGCCGTGCAGGTGGGAATCAAGGCGAGCCCCGCCCTCATCGCCCCGTCGTCGCTGGAAAGCTGGCCCGGCCTCGAGAGCTGGCCGGGGTTGGAGAGCTGGCCCGGCCTTGAGAGCTGGCCGGGGCTGGAGAGCTGGCCCGGGCTCGAAAGCTGGCCGGGAGGAGGAACGAAGCTGAACCGCTACCTCCCGGTGGAGTACCTCCCCGAGGACTGGAAGGCGATCAGCCTGGCGACACAGAAGGGGGTCGTCGTGATTGAGGCGGCCGGGAACGGGGGCGAGAACCTCGATGACGAGTTCTTCGAATACGCTCCACCGGAGGAATGGGCTCCCGGAATGTTCTGGCTGGCGGGACCAGGTGCATGGACGAACCCCTTCCGGCGCGAGGTGAGGGATTCCGGCGCGGTTCTCGTTGGAGCCGGGGCGCCGCCCCGGGGCATGGGCGGATGGGACTGGGGCGTGTACCGGTCCTGGCTGCGGGAGTCGAACTACGGCTCCTGCGTGGACGCCCAGGGCTGGGGGCGTGGGATTGTCACCGCGGGTTATGGGGACCTCCAGGGGGGCACCGAACCGGCACGCTGGTACACGAGCCGCTTCGGCGGGACCTCGGGTGCGGCGGCGATGGTCGCAGGTGTTGTGGCGGTGCTGCAATCAGCGCGGCTGGCGAATTCGAAACAGGCGCTGGGGCCCGGAGCGGTCCGGGACTTCCTCAGCAAGAACGGGAAGCCCCAGGCGGGCGCTACTACAGCGGACAAGCGGCACATTGGCCCCCTCCCGGTGTTTTCAGCCAGTGTCCCGCCCCTCCTGGAGAACAAAGTGGTGGTCAAGGCAGGGCAGATAGACTACGTTGGCCTCTACACCGCTTTGTAGGGCGGCCGGTGACAGGGACCGGTCCGCCCGCAGGGGAAGCAGCCGATGAGCGCACCGCCATCGGGTACGGTTACGTTTCTTTTCACCGACATTGCCGGGAGCACGCGCTCCTGGGAATCGACCCCCGACGCCATGTCCGCGGCGCTCGACCGGCACAACGAGATCCTTGCCGGGGCGATCCGGCGCCACGGCGGACACATCTTCAAGACGGTCGGCGATGCCTTCTGCAGCGCCTTCAGCAACGCCGGGCAGGCCGTGGCCGCGGCCATCGATGGCCAGCGGGCGCTGGCGGCAGAGGAATGGGGCGCCATGCCGATGAGCGTCCGCATGGCCATTCATACGGGAAACGCAGAGAGCAAGGGTGGGGACTACTTCGGGATTGACCTGAGCCTGGTGGGCCGCCTCGCGAGCGCTGGCTACGGGGGACAGGTCCTGCTTTCGAGCACGAGCGCCGCCCTGGTCCGCGACCACCTTCCTCCCGGGGTCAGCCTCGTCGACCTGCGCGAGCACCGTCTGCGCGACATCAGCCGCCCCGAGCGGGTCCACATGCTCGCTGCCCCCGGCCTGGCCGGGGACTTCCCACCGTTGCCCTCGCTGGCGACCACGCCCACGAACATCGTCCCGCCGCTAACGAGCCTCGTTGGCCGTGACGAGGAGATCGCTGCGGTCGCCCAGTCGCTGAGGGGTGGGCGGCGCCTGGTCACACTCGTAGGGCCGGGCGGTGTCGGCAAGACGCGGGTTGCCATCGAAACGGCACTGGGCCTGTGGGACCACTTCTTCGACGGAGTGTGGGTCGCCGATATCTCGCCAATCTCGGCGGAGGAGTTGCTCCCGGCCGCGGTAGCCTCGGTCTTCCAGCTCAGGGATGCCCGGCCCGGGGATGAGATCAGAGTCCTCGGGCGCCAACTCGCCGGACAGAAGGTGCTCCTCGTCCTGGACAACTGCGAGCACCTGCGGGAAGGCTGCGCCCGCCTGGCGGCGGAAGCGCTGGCGGCGGCGCCGGGCCTGAGCCTCCTGGCGACAAGCCGGGAGGCGCTCGGAATCGCCGGCGAATCGGTGATTGGGCTCGCCCCTCTCGGCCTGCCGGGCCCCGCTGAAGCGGTCGCGCTCGACGCGATGGAGAGCTTCCCCGCACTGAGGCTTTTTCGCGAAAGGGGTGCGCTGGTCCGCAGCGGATTCGAGTTCACCGAGGCAAACGCGGCGGCGGCCCTCAGTATCTGCCGGGGCCTCGATGCACTGCCGCTGGCGATCGAGCTGGCCGCATCGCGCCTTTCGTCGATGACGGTCGAACAGGTGGCTACCCGGGTCGCCGGTTCGCTGGTGGGCCTCCAGAAGGACGACCCTACCAGGCCTCCGCGCCAGCAGACTCTCAGGGCACTTGTCGACTGGAGCTCTGAGCTGCTCAACGAGCGACAGAGGGCGCTCTTCCTGGACCTCTCCGTGTTCGCGGGGAGCTGGAGCCCGGAGGGAGCCGCCGCTATCTGCGGCGAACCCGGAGAGACTGAAGACGAGATGGTGGACCGCCTGGGCGAACTGGTCGAGAAGTCGCTTGTCGTGTTCGAAGAGCGGAACGGCGCCGCACGCTATCGCTATCTCGACACCATTCGGCGGTACGCGCAGGAGGCGCTCGACGCCGGCGGGCGCCGCTCCTTGCTTGAGTTGAAGAGGTGCGACTGGTGCGTCCAGCTGGCGATTGAGGCCGAATCGCACCTGCGGGGGCCGGAGCAGGTGGCGTGGCTCGGACGCCTCAATCTCGAGATGCCGAACTTCCGGGGAGCGCTCACATGGTGCATTGACACCGACCCGTCGCGCGGCATGGAGCTCGCGGGCCACCTGTTCCGGTACTGGTGGGTCTACGGACTACTTGCCGAAGGCCGGCGGTGGCTCGACGCCCTCCTGCTCGCGGGCGACGGCGCCGCCACCAGTTCCCGGGCCCTGGTCCTCTACGGGGCGGGAGTGCTCGCGCATGGCCAGGGGGACTACGAAGCGGCCGAAGCTCGATTCAAAGGAGCGATCGAGATCTACCGCGAGCTCGGGGATGGCGATGGCGAGGCCGACGCGCTCTCGGGCCTGGCCAATGTCGCCTGGCGCAGGGGGGACTACCAGGGGGCCCTGGCAAAGCACAAGCGGGCGCTCGCGATGTATCGCACTTCAGGCGACAGGAACCGCATCGCCTCTTCGCTCAACAACCTCGGCCTGGCCCTCGCGGGTCGAGGCGACCATGCGGCAGCGCGCGCATCCTACGAAGAGAGTCTCGCGATCAGGCGGGAGCTGGGCGACCAGCTTGGCATACTGACGGCACTCCACAATCTCGGGATCGTGGCCGCACAGGAGGGCGACTGGGAGCGCGCACTCGATTCTCAGCGGGCCGCGGTGGAGTCGGGGCGACGGCTGGGCGACCGGCGCGCCGTTGCTTCAGCCCTGATCGAGATCGGCGCAGTGTCAATCCGCCTGCGGAAGCCTTCCGAGGCGCTCCGCGCCTACGGCGAGGCGCTGGACCTCAGCGAGGAGCATGGCGACGCGGTCCGAACTGCCCAGGCGGTGGAAGGGCTGGCGATGGTGGCGATAGATGGGCGGCAATGGGAACCGGCGGCCCTGCTTACCGGGGCAGCGGCGGCGCAGCGGCGCCGCCTTGGCATGCCGATGACCGCGGCTGAGACGGCTTTCACGGGCGAGCGGCTGGCCGCGCTCGCGCGGGCGCTCGGCAACGAGCGGCTGCAGGAGCTGCAGCGCCGGGGAGCCGAGCTTGCGGGGATCAGGGGCGTGGCCGGCAGGCTGCAAGAAGCCCTCCGAGCGCACGAGCAGTCGCGAGCCGCTGGCCCCCTGGGCGACGGGGAGTTGCTCAAGCTCACCTCGCGCGAGGGGGAGATCCTCGGCCTGGTTGCACTCGGGCTGACGAACCAGGAGATCGCGGAACGGCTGGTGGTGAGCGTGCGGACCGTGGAGACGCACCTCGGAAACGTCTATGCGAAGATCGGCGCGAGGGGCCGGGCTGATGCGGTGGCATTCGCCGTCCGGGCGGGGCTCGCGGTTCCGCGGACGGGCGGGGGCACGGGCTGAGCGCAGTCTACGTAGATCCCGCAGATTTTTGCGCACCACAAGGAACCGTGGTTTCCACGATGGCAGGCCATCTTGCGCGGCCTACCGTGAGGACAGGCCCGGGCGACACGGCCGGGCAATCTAAAACGGAGGTCCGAGATGTACCCATCAGACTACGAACTCGAATGGCTTGCACAGGCCCGCATGGACTCCTGCGCCAGCGATGCCCGCCAGATTGCTCTCCAGCGCCTCCTGGCGAACGAGAAGGCGGCCAGCCCCGGCCAGCAGACAACGGTGGTTGGGCGCGTCATTCGCGCCGTCGGGGCGCCGCTTCGCATTCGGGGCGCGCGTGCCTGAAGCCAGCGGCAGGGTCTCCTGCAATGCCGGGAGACCCTGCTGACCCTGACCGGCGATTAGACGAAGACGCGCGTAACGACCACGGCGGCGGTGCTCACGCCGGCCACGAGCAGGTATTCTGCTGTGGTGCTCCACTCCAGGTCGTGGTCGAGCAGGTGGTGAACAAGCCCCGTGGCGAGGTAGAAGCCGATAATGAGCAGGGCGCCGGCAAGGAGTCCATCGAGCGGGAAGAAGTAGAGGGCCAGCCTCAATTCGGCGATGGAAATGCCGATCGCGATGCCAACGAGCAACGAGCTGGGTCCGAGCAGGCGGCTTTCGCGCAACAGCTCCATGGCGAGGGCGACGGTCGTCACCGCGACAACTGCGGCTGCTAAGGGGAGGTCGAGATCACGGGTGAAGACGACCGTGTAGATAGCGAATGCTGCGAGATAGGTGGCCACAGCCAGCAACAGGCGCATGGGGCCATAGAGGCGCGACTGGAAGTTGACGGTGTGGAATTCGCCGAAGGCTACGCCTGCCAGGGCGAGGCCACCCCCTGCCGCCGCCGCAGGGCGTGCATAGCCATCAACCGCCTCGTCGATGAATAAGCCAGCGGCAAGGACGGCAATGGCCGGAAGGAACAGGTAGACGAGAGAAGCGAGGAGGCCATCGTAGTGCCAGCGCGGGTGATTGCGGATGATGCCATCAACCCCGAGGGCTGCCAATGCCGCGGTGAGATAGAGAATCCATGGCTGCGTGGGGCGCATCCCGAGGTAGGCGGCAAGGCCCAGGCCGGCAACAAGGCCAAGGAGGACACACCGGGCGAGCGTGCCGCCGGTGGCTGACTGCTGGCGAAGAGGCTCGGCGGCCAGCCGCTACTCCCCCGCGAAGACAGGCTGCTCGAGGCCGTAGATCTCGGCAGCGTTGCGCCACCAGAGCCGCTCACGCTGGTCTTCGTTCAGCTCAAGGATGTCGTACATCGCCTCGAAGCGCTCGATGTGAGTGCGGATTTCGTCCATGCCGCAGTCGGAACCGAAGACGAGCTTCTCGATGCCAATCTCGGCGCCGATGAGCCTTCGTTCGAGGGCATGGCGCTCGATGGTCTCGCCACCGCTCATGTCGAACCAGACGTTGTGGCGCCAGCGGGCCACGGAGGCAGCGTACTCGTAGTTGCCCTGGTTGCCGAGATGCGCGCCAATGATGCGCAGGCGAGGGAAACGATTGGCGATCGTATCGAGGTGAAGCGGGCTCATGCGTGAGGCGGAGACGTTGCGCGGGGGCATGCGGCCCATCATGGCCTGCCAGCGCTGGTAGGCCTGGGCGGCGGCGGCATCGCGGCGGGGATGGGTGATGGAGTAGTCGAGGCCGCCACCGATAACGCCCATATGGAAGAGGATGGGCATGCCCAGCTCTTCGGCCTTCGCATAGGCCGGCAGGTAGTCCGGGTCGTCGTAGTTGCGCGCGGTGCCAATGAGCTTCAAGCCGCGGTAGCCGTTGCGATGGAGTTGTTCAACTTCGGCCCCGCCGGCCACTTCGGGGTCGATAACGGCAACGGGGATGAAGAGCTCCGAGTAGCGGGAAGCAACTTCGATCCCGCGATCGTGGCTTGGGCCGAAGCGGCCACCGATAAGCAGGCAGGCCCTGGTCACACCAGCCGACGATGCGACCTCGGCAAGGCGGTCGACCTGGGGCGCCTGGTCATCTTCCAGGTTTTCCCAGTTGCGCGGGTAGTGCACGTGGACGTCGAAGATCTTCATGGAGAGAGCCGCCTTTCGGCGGCGGTCCGTTGGAGTGTATCACCAGAAACGGCTCCAGCCAGCAGGCCTGGTGCGCCCGGACCGTTCGAGGGGGCCGGTGTAGGCTCAGGAGATGCGTTCGCGGGCGTTCGTCTCGCTCTACATCGCCGTGTTCGTGGCCACGATGGGGATCTCCATGGTGAGCCCGCTGCTGCCGGTATATGCGAAGGACCTGGGGGCCAGTGGTGTTTGGCTTGGGCTGACATTCTCGGTTTTCGCGATCGTGCAGGCCATCTTCGGGCCGTTCGCGGGCAAGCTTTCGGACCGTTACGGGCGAAAGCCGTTCATTGTCGCGGGCCTCGCGGTCTACCTGGTTGCAGCGCTCGGCTACCTGACAGCCGGGAGTTTCGTCCAGGTAATCGCGTTCCGGGCTTTTAGCGGTCTCGGGACGAGCCTGATCTTCTCGGTGGCACGAGCATACGTTGGCGACCTGACTCCGCCGGGACACGAGGGGCGCTGGTTCGGGGTGTTCGCAACGGCCGACATCATTGGCTTTGGGACCGGGCCCCTGGTGGCGGGCGTGTTACGGCAGGGGGTGGGCTTCGACGCGGTCTTTGTGGCGATGGCCTCATTCATGGCGGCATCGATGCTGGTGATCGTCTTCTGGCTCCCCTGGAGCGGCCACGGGCGGGCGAATGGCGGTGCGCCCGCGGTTCCCACCCCGTCGGCGGGGTTCGCTGCGGCCCTGCGGCACCGGCTGGTGGTTGCCGTCACCCTACAACAGGGGCTGTTGTCGCTCTCCTTCGGGGCCTCGTTCAGCTTCCTGGCACTGCGCCTGGAGAATGACCTTGGCGCAAGCCCGATACTTATCGGCGTCGCCTTTGCCACCCAGGACATCACCGGGGGCCTGGCGCAACCGGTCCTGGGGCGAGTGGCCGATCGGCGCGACCGGCGCATGCTGGTCGCGGTGGGGCTCCTGGCAAATGGAGCGCTGCTCGCGGCGCTGGGGTTTGCAGACAGCTACGCGGTGGCGGTTGCCCTGTTGATGGCAATGGGCGCTACGGGCTCCATCGCCAGTGTGGCAGCGAGCGCGATGCAGGTTGTCGCCGGTCGGCGGGTAGGCATGGGAACCGTGCTTGGCCTGGGGTCAGCGGCTGGCGGATTCGGGATGGTCCTGGGTTCGGTAGCCGGGGGCCTGCTGGTTGACCGGTTTGACCTGTGGGCGGCATTCGTCTTCGGCGGATGTGCCCTTGGCGCCGGGGTGGCCCTGTTCCTGTTCCTGACACGCGGTGTCCCGACTTCGGAGGTGGCAGACCAGGAGCTGGCAATCGAGCCCGCCGCAATTTCGTGAACGCTGGCGGATGGCAAACGAAACGGCCCGCTTGCAGATGAGCGGGCCGCACGGCGGGGGGTTCGAAGCAGAGGAGGCTACGAGGCGCTCTTCGACACCGTCCGCAGGCAGCGTGTGCAGATGTTGAGCCGGTAGAAGGCGCCCGCCACAAAGACGCGCTGCTTGCTCACGTTGGGCCGGAAGAACCGGCTCTTCTTGGTTGCTTTGCGTTCCCAGCGGCCGCCATGGGTATGGCGGATGTGCCGCCCGAACATGGTGGTCTTGCCGCAGACGTCGCAGGCGCCACTAGCCATGCGTGTTGGTTCCTCTCGTGCGAGAATCGGAACTTCTATGCTAGCACGCACCCTTCCCAACGGCCAAACCAGGGTCAGCAGCCCATTTTGAGCATGGCTCAGCCTCCGCGGGAGCTTGTCAACGGAACGCAACTGCGCGATGCCTTTGTGGCCGCCTCACAACACCTGCGTGAGATGGCAAAGGGGATCGACGCGATCAACGTGTACCCCGTCCCTGACGGCGACACCGGCTCGAACCTGGCTGCGACGATGCGCGAAGCGATCGACACGGCGCTGCTCTTGGGCGCCGAACCGGCGGTGCCGGCCCTGCTCGAAGCAGTCGCGAGGGGCGCTCTCTACGGCGCGCGGGGGAACTCGGGGGTAATCCTCTCACAGGCGTTGAGAGGGTTCAGTGCGGGCGTTGGCGAGGCCGGGGAATTCGACGCAGCGGCGCTCGCGCGCGGCCTGGTCGAGGCTGCGGGCGAGGCCTATGCGGCCGTCAGCAAACCCCAGGAAGGGACAATGCTGACGGTGTTGCGTGCGGCCGGTGATGCCTCCCTGGAGATGACCCGCACGCTTCCGGACGGGGGCGCCGGGCACCCGTGCGCGGGCACGCTCGCAGTGGCAATCCGAGCGGCCGAAGAGGCCGAAGCACGAACCATGGAACAGCTGCGCGAGTTGCGCGAGGCGGGAGTCCCCGACGCGGGGGGCGAGGGCGTGTGCGCCATCCTGCGAGGGCTCTATGCGGCCATCACGGGCACAGCCCCGCCGCCAGCCCTGACCCCGGAGCGGCCGATCGCCGCCCTGCCAGGTCACGAGCCGGAAGGGTTCGGGTTCTGCACCGAGTTCCTCATCGAGAGGGACTCGGCCCCCATTGACCTCGAGGCCGTCCGCCGGACCGTCACCACGGGCAGCAACCGCTCGGTGGTAGTGGTGGGAGATGAGCGTTTCGTGCGCGTGCACGTTCATACCAGCGAACCGCGCTCACTGATCGAGCGCGCAGTCGCCTTTGGCCGTGTTGTTCGCCCCAAGATCGAAGACATGAGCGTTCAGAACGCGCGCTGGGAGGCCACCGGGAGCGGGGCGGGCGTTCGCACGGGCCTGCTCGCTCTGAGCCGTGGCAAGGGCTTCGATGAGATCTTCCGGAGCCTGGGTGCGGTGGTCACGGACCTGGGTGATGTGGTGAAGCCCCCGGCGGGCGAGATAGCCGCCGCTGCAGACGCGATGGGCGTGCCCGATGTGATCGTGCTTCCCAATCACCGGAACGTGGTCCTGGCTGCGCGGCAGGCAGCGGGGATCACGCGCTGCACCCTCCATGTGGTGGAGACAGTAACGCTCCCACAGGGGATTGCCGCTGCTCTCGCCTTTGGCGCGGATGAAGGTGCAGCGGCGAATATCACTACCATGAGCAGCGCCTTCAGCGCGGTGCGAACGGTGGAGGTGACCCGGGCAGCCGCGGACAGGACAGCGGACGGGGTCACGGTGGCATCGGGCGAGGCTATTGCCCTGTTGGACGGGAGACTGATCGCCGGAAGGGAAAGCAGTGCCGCCGCCCTGCTCGCCGGGCTCGAGACGGCAGACGCAGGGGCAGCCACGCTGGTGACCATCTACAGCGGGTCAGAGGTGGATGATGCTGGCCTGGCGGTAGCAATCGCGACCGCCCGGGAGGCGTTCCCGGGGACAGAGGTCGAAGGGATCGCCGGCGGCCAGGCCCTGTACTCCTTCATCGCTTCGGTCGAAGCCTGAGGGCGTCGGCGGCGGCAGACCGATCAGATCTCAGGTGGCGGGGAGGACCCCGGTGGGGCGCCAGGGGGACCACCCGCACCAATCTGCCGGCGGAGCGGGAGTTCCGGAATGAAGAACGTCACCACCAGGCACACCCCGGCAACGACCGTGGCGAATGTGAAGATGTGGGTAACGGCATCGGCGACAGCCTTTTTCTGCGCTTCCGCTGCGGCATTGAAGGTCGTTTCGCCACCGGGCAAAGCAAGGACCTGCTGACGGACAACGGCAAATGTCCGGGGGTCGAGCTGGAGCATGGGGTCGTCAAATTTTGCGAGGATGGGCGCGGGCATCGCCTGTTGCGCGGCGGGAGGCATGTGGTCGTCGAAGGAGGCGTGGTAGGAGTTGGCAAGGATGGTGCCGAAGATTGCCGTGCCAAAGACACCGCCGATCTGGCGGAAGAACTGGCCAGCGCTGGATGAGACGCCGAGGTACTGGTAGGGAACGGCGTTCTGAATGACCAGCGACTGGGTGGGCATGACGAGGCCTATGCCCGCGCCGAGCACGACCATAAAGGCGCTCACGTGCCAGCGCGGCATCCCGACGTCGAGCGTGGTGAGCAGGGCCATGGCGATGAAAAAGAGGGCAGACCCGAGGATGGTCTGCCAGCGATAGCGCCCGGTCCGGGAGATGACCTGGCCGCCGATGACGCTGGCAACGAGAAGCCCGAGCGATTGCGGTGTCGTGACCACGCCCGAGGCCGTGGCGGAGGCGCCCAGGGCGGTCTGGACGAAGGTTGGCAGGTAGGCGATCGAGCCAAACATGCCCATCCCGATCATGAAGACGGTGAGGTTGGAGAGGAGGAAGACACGGTTCCGGAACAGGTGGAGGGGGACCATCGGGGATTCGTGCCGGATCTCCTGGAAGATGAAGGCGGCGAGAAGTGCGGCCGACGCGGCAACCAGGCCCACGATTTCACGCGAACCCCACGCGTACTTGTCTCCTGCCCAGACAAGGGCGAGAAGGAAGAGCACCGAGGCCGCCGAAAGAAGGAAGGCGCCGATCCAGTCGATCTTCACTTTCCCGGGGAGGCGCCGCGCCGGGAGATTGAACCATACCGCGGGAATGGCGACCAGGCCGATGGGGATGTTCACATAGAAGACCCAGCGCCAGCCGATGTTGTCGGTGATGAGACCGCCGACGGTGGGGCCGAGGATGCTCGCGAGGCTGAAGGTGCCGGTGAACATGCCCATGTACTTGCCGCGCTCGGCTGGCGGGAAGAGGTCGCCGATGGTGGCGAAGACGGATGCCATGATGGCGCCCCCGCCGATTCCCTGGAGGGCCCGGAAGGCGATGAGCGATTCGATGTTGGGGGCGGCGCCACAGGCGAGCGAGCCGACCTGAAACACTGCGATGCCGCCAAGGATGAACCACTTCCGGCCGAAGGTGTCGGAGAGCTTCCCAACGAGGGGCACCACCACGGTGGAACTGAGCATGTAGCTCGTGAACACCCAGGAAAGCAGCCCGAAGCCGCCCAGTTCGGCAACGATGCGCGGCATAGCGGTGGAGACAACCGTCTGGTCGATGGCGCCGACGAACATCGAAACCATGAGCGCCGACACGACCAGCATCTTCTGGCGCTGGTTGAGGGTCTCACCCAGCGGCTGCAACGCTCCTGGACCGGTCAAGGGGGTGTTCCTCGCAGGCGATTGGTGTTCGTTTCGTCAGACTACTCGATTGTTCGCTTCAGGCAAACGAATGGACGCTGACCCAGGAAACGGCAAACGGGCCGCAGCTGCGGCCCGTCGATTGAGAAAGCGTCCCGGCGCTCTGCTAGAAGCGCTTCTCCTTGATGCGGGCTGCCTTGCCGGTGAGGCCGCGCAGGTAGTAGAGGTTCTTGCGCCTCACCTTTCCGCGGCGGGTCACCTCTATCCTGTCAACGCGGGGGCTGTTGAGCGGGAACGTACGTTCCACGCCGACGCCGCTGGCTATCTTGCGGACGGTGAAGTTCGAGACGAGGCCCTTCATCCGCTTGCGGATGACGACCCCTTCGAAGACCTGGATGCGCTCCTTGTCGCCTTCAACGACCTTGGCGTGGACACGCACGGTATCGCCAGAACCGAAGTCCGGGCGGTCAGTGCGGGCCTCGCCCAGCGTCAGGGCGTCGAGTTCGTATGACATGCCTTTGATTCCTTGTGATGCGTAACCCTCACAGGATACCGGCCCGGGACGTTACCGCCAAAATCCTGACCTGCGGAAGCGTATGGGGAGGGTGGCAGATGCGCTGAGCACAATGGCTACCGCGGCCCGCGCCTTCCCGGTGGAGTGATGAGCGGGTCAGGCAACCCTGGCGAGGGCCGAGCCGGCCCAGACGGCCAGCAGGCCCACGAATGTGCTGGCTACTACATACGCAGCCGCGCGCACGATGTCGTTGTCGCGCATCAGGGCGTTGGTTTCCCAGCCGTAGGTGCTGAAGGTTGTGTAGCTCCCGAGAAAGCCCACGAGCAGGAAGAGACGCGCTTCCCGCCCGAGCATGTCGCGTTCTTCGGCGAGCGTGGCGAGCAGCCCGATGGCAAGGCATCCGGAGATGTTCACGACAAGCGTTCCCCATGGCCAGGTCGAGCCCGAGAGTTCCTGGACTCGACCCTGTAGGAAGTAGCGCAGGGGCGCCCCGATTATCGCCCCGCCCAGGATACAGGCATAGGTCACCGCCCGGTGCTCCCATGTCCCCCGGAGCCGCGCGCGGTGGCCACGAGTTCGCCAACCTCCTCGAAGGTGACGTCGGCGAGGCGGGAGATGACGAGCTGGGCGATGCGGTCGCCGTCGCGAACCGTGTGGCTGATTCCCGGCGCAACGGTGTAGAGGGTGACCATGAGCTCGCCGCGGTAGTCGGCATCGATTGTGCCGAAGGTGGAAAGCACACCCTGCCTGGCGAGGCCGCTCCGGGGCCGGACCTGGGCGTCCAGGCCCGGGGGGATTTCGAGCGCCACGCCGGTGCCGACCACGACCGGTAGCTGGCCCACCTCAACGGTCTCGTCGCCAAGGCAGGCGTAGAGGTCAAAGCCCGAGGCATGGGCACTGGCGCGAAACGGGATGCGCGCGCCAGGGCGGAGCAGGCATACGCGAACCAGCGCGACGCTCATGAAGGCAGACTCCCGGAGGCTGGGATGGGGGACAGCCTACTCCCACACGGGTCAGCAGTGAACACCGGCGCCGCCTACGTTTGCCCGGCGGGCAGCGTTCGGAACTTGAAGTACGCCCAAATGGCCGCGCTGAGCCCTGTGTAGGCGAGAAAGAGGGTGAGCACGGCGAGCGACGACGCTTCCCGCAGACCCGAGAAGTATTCCCGCTCACGTCCCATGAGGACATGCCATGTGAGGAAGGCAGCGACGACGGCGCAGCACACCCACACGAGCGGGCTCCAGCGGAACACCTTGCCGCCGTCCATGATGGAAAGGGGAAGCATACTGGCGACTACGCTTTCAATCCCGCCGATGAAGATCACAACCGCCGTTGCCTCCGCTACCTCGAACCCCCATGACCCACTCTCGGCCGAGAGCGAGCGAAGCGGCCAGACCAGCAGCCACGCGGCGACCACGAGTGCGAGTGTTGCCGTCACGGGGGCGATGGCCACGCGCCCTTCATCGCGCGGCGACGGGTCTGCCGGGGCGAGCAATGCGCACGACGCCACGAATCCGTACATCACGCCTGGCTGCAACGCCAGTAGGCGGGACACGGTCACGGAGGCTGCCGCGATGACCATGCAGGCAGGGAAGACTCGAACGGCCGCCGGCGCGCCCAGTACGGCCCGCGATCGCCATGCTTCCAGGCCAGAAACCATGAACGTCACCACTCCCACGCCAAGCACGGCGGCGATGAACAGCGTGGCCGTGGCGCGATTCAGACCGAAGCCGGGCTCGAGCAGGCTATAGATCGTCCCCGTAATGACGAGGACGCCCCCCAGAGCCATGGCACGGGCCGTGCCTGATGTGTGCCCGGCCACGCCCGCGAACCGGCGCCACGGCCGGCCCAGCCAGGCCGTGCGACGCTCTATCTCGGACCGGTTGTCCTGCAGAGCCTGGTTCAGGAAGACGGAGCTGAACAGCACCCAGACAGTGACCCCGGCGACAGCAAGGTTCGTCAGGATTACGTCCGGGTCGCGCGAGATCTCTTCCGGACCGGGTATGGAATCGACGATTTCCGACCGCCCGCCGCCTGCCCGTGGCGAAGGGCTGGAGGCCGAGGCCGGAGTGATGGCTGCGGTGGAACCGGTCGTGGGCGTCGAGGCAGCCTCAGGCGTCGCCGGCGACGCCGTGGAGGCCGGCGCTGACGGCGTCGCCTGTGGCGCCGGGCTCCCCTCAACGGGCGTCGCAGCGGGTTCCGTAGATGCGGTTCCGGGCACCGGAGAGGTTGGCGATGGACCGATGGGAGTGGGCGTCCAGACAGCGGTCGGCGCCGCCGTCGCGGCCACCTGGTTCACCTGGACAAAGCCTGCCGGCACCGTCATCGTCATGGTGTCCAGGGTGAATGTCCACATCGGCGTGTAGGCGCCGGGCACTGTGTAGGTGTGGGTCAAGGCCTGCTCTGGCCAGAAGGTGCCGCCATCGCCACAGGGTGTTGCCGCGACGGTGGACGTGCCGGTGCCATCGCCCCAGTTGAGGGTCGCGCCAACAAGGTCCCCTTCAAAGACGACCACGCCGCCGCGAATGGCGACAGTCACAAGAAGCGGTGCTGCCCCCGAGACGGCGCCGTCTGCGGCCGGCGTGGGGGTGACCGTGAACAGGTCGTTCACATCGTCTTCGGGCGGGTCGGCACAGTCGAAAGCGAAGGCGGCGGCGGTTATGGCGGAAGCAGGCAGGGTGGGTGCGGTCCCTGCCAGCAGGGCGACTACAATACCCGGCGCCAGGAGAAGAGCCCGAATCATCGACACGAACCCTGGATGGCCTCTTCGCCGTCCACGGCCATCAAATTGCCAACAGTACGCTCACGGCAGGGCCTCAGCAAGAACTTGCGCCGGCGGCTGCTGACCGCAGGAAGAGGCCCCTTCATTGCCCCGACGTAGTGTGATTGTTAGATTGGAGGTTCGAGGCAGGGTAGCTCAGCCGGTCAGAGCGCACGACTCATAATCGTGAGGTCGGGAGTTCAAGTCTCCCCCCTGCTACCACGAATTCTGAATCTGGAATTGACGTAAGTTAGAGCGTAAAAGCTGCCCTATCGGCCTCTGTAACCCAATCTTGTAACCCATTCTTGTTTGGGGAGCCGCCTAAAATGGCCTCGATACGCTCGGCGGCGAGCTGCGCCGAAGCGTTCTGTGGGCGGTAATACACGTCGGCGGTGAATGCCGTTGAAGCGTGCCCGAGGCGGCGGCTGACCACTTCGAGGGGAACCCCGTTTTCGATTAGCAGCGTGGCGTGCGTGTGACGCGTACCATGTAGCTTGAGATAACGCACCCCGGAGCGCCTGGCGTCTCGCTCCCAGTAGGCGCGGATGTTCGTAAGGTCATAGGCGGTCCCTTTGCTCGTACAGAAGACGAGATCGAGATCGGCCCATTCCCCGCCTGAGGTGCCGAGCACTAACTCCCGTAACGCCCGTTGCCGCGTATGGTGCTCTCGGAGGGCGGCGGCGGTCACGCTGTCGATCCGCACTTCGCGGCGGCTGCGTTCGGTCTTGAGAGCGCCGAAGAGCGGCTCTCCTTTGCGCCCGCGCAGCCGTTGCCGGACCACATGCACAATGCACCGATCGAGATCGATGTCTTCCCAGCGTAGCCCGAGGGCTTCGCCCTCCCGTAGGCCCGTGGCGAGTAAGAGCCGCCATATGACGTTGTAAGGGCTCTTGCCGCTTGCTTCGAGGAAGCGGCGTGTCTCTCCCTCTGTCCATGCGTCCGGGCGCGGTGTGGGCAACCGGGGAGCCTTCACATACTCGCGGGCGGCATAGTTCTTCGGCACAAGCCCCCAGGACACGCCAAGGGCGAAACCTTGCCGGAGAGTGACGAGCAAGCGCCTCTGAAAGCTGAGGGCATAGCCTTCCTGTGCCTTCTTGGAGAGGAACAGGGAGATCGCCGGTGCGAGGTTTTCGCGCAACCTACGCTTACCGAGGGCGGGGATAATGTGCCCCTCAACGATGTTGCGGTAGTCGCGTAGTGTGTTGCGTGCGAGCTGGCCTGATTCCACTTCCGCCGCCCGCAAGGCTAGCCATTGGGTGAAGAGCGTCTCCACGGTCTCCGGGCCCGGTAATACCGGCTCCCCATGCCATGCTTCCGCCCGCACACGGTCACGCTCTGCCTGTGCGGCCTCCTTGGTGTCGAAGTAGAACGTACGGCGCACCCTATCGCCGTTGACCGTGGCAGAGACGCGAAGCCGCCACTTCTTGCGCGGCTCGAAGTAATCAACGGTGCCCTCGTTGTAGCGGCGGCTCATATGTCCACCCCGATCATGATGTCCTTCCCAGTGACGAGTGCATCACAGAACGCGGCGACCATGCGCGAGTTACGCACCACGCGGCGCATACGACAACGGCATTCAAGCGTGAATTGCCGCTCGCCAAGCATAAATCCGTAGTGCGGCTGACCTTCCCGAGTTTGGTAGTTCGTGGATTCCCAGATCCTCCGGTTCGGGCGCGGGTGGCGGAAGGGGTCATTCATCGGCCCCGGCTTCCCGTTCAACCCCAGACCACGAACGGCAGACTTTCGACGCCGCCCGTCTTTATCTAAATAAGACGAATAATGAGCGCACCCCTCCAAGTTGACGCCTGGCGCACCGTTGTAGATGAACCCCTCGCCGAAATAGGCAAGGCACCATCCACAACGAAAGCGGCGGTGCTCTTCGCCGTAGTAGTCGGCCCAGGTACCGAGCGCCCTTTTGAGCGCTTCCTCCTCTTGCTCGAAGTCCGGCCCCTTGGGAGGTGGCGGGAGTGGAAAACGCGGCCTCAGATTACGGCCCTGCCTTTTCCCTTCGTTGACGAGCCAACGCGCGTCACACTCATCAATGGCTTTGACTACCTCGAAGTGCGGCCTATGGGTATTGATTGCCATGCAACGATTCTATCTGATACGCTTGGCACGCGCATACGCGCGTGAGCAATTTGATTCTAGACCTTCGGGAGTCTTTAAACCGCCCGATCCGGACCACTCACATGGCCGAGGCTATGTGAGGGTGTCCATTTGCAACCCGTATTTCTTACCCGGCAACAGGCGGCAGAACTTCTTGGAGTTTCGCTCGCCACCGTCAACCGCATGCTGGCACGCGGGGAACTTCCCTCCGTCACGATCGGGCGGCTGCGCCGTATCCCCGTAATCGCACTTGAAGAGATGGCCCGTGAGGCCATCGAAGAGCGGGTGGCCCCGTGAAAAGCGAAGCCCCGCGTGACGGCGGGGCTTCCAGCGCGAACGGCAGCGAGCTGTTCGAAGCCGATGATACCACGTGCCACCCCGGCCTGTGCGATTTCTGTACGGCGCCGGGGCCGCGATGGCTCTACCCCTGCCAGTCCTTCACGATAGGCGTCCTGCGCTCTTCCAAGGGCACTGAGACTCACTTCTCTACCGGCGCTTGGGCAGCCTGTGACGCTTGCCATGCCGCTATCGAGCGGGGCGACTACGAGCGCATCGTGCGGCGCTACAGCGGCTCGGTTCGCATGGTGCTTCGCTCGGTCTACCGGCGCTTCGAGGCGCATCGTCTGGGCGATGCCTACGAGGTGTCCCAATGAACGGGGCGGCTCTTGGTACCACGAGCATCTATCGGGCTGCCTGCGATTCACTGGGCGCGGCGATCCCCGTCTTCCCTTGCGAGCCGCGCGGGAAGCGTCCGCTTACGCCCCACGGTTTCAAGGACGCCACCAAAGATGAGCGCACGATTACCGCGTGGTGGACACGCTGGCCGAAGGCGAATATCGCCATGCCTACCGGCGCCGGTACCTATGACGTGCTCGATGTAGACGTTCGCCCCAACGGTAACGGCTGGGCCGCCTTCAACCGCCTCAATGCTGCGGGGCTACTCGCCGGGGCGCTCGCCATCGTCCGCACCCCGAGCAGCGGTGTTCACGTCTACTTCCCCGGCACTGCCCAGCCTTCCGGCTCACTGCCGAAGCATCATCTCGATCTGAAGGCCACCGGCGGCTACGTCTTGCTCCCGCCGTCCTACGTGGAAACGGAGCACTACCGGGGCAGCTACGCCTTCGAAAGCGACTCGCGGGCCGAAGCCACGGGCGAACCTCTCGATTGGGCCGCCTGTGTTGCGCTACTCACCCCGCCCGTACCGCGTCCTCTTCGCCCTGAACGCCGCCAAGGTCGCCCCAGCGGCCTTGGCGTGTGGCTCCGGAAGCAGCCGGAGGGCAACCGTAACCGTGCCCTCTATTGGGCCGCTCGCCGGGCGCTCGAAGAGGGGTGCGAAGATCCGGGCTTCCTCTTCGAGGCTGCGCTCGCTATTGGCCTGCCGGAGATCGAGATACGCCGGACACTTGCGAGCGCATGGCACAAGGGAGGCCGAGCGTGATCCCCATCAACCGCGAACAGCCGAGCGGGGAGTCCCTGCTCACAGACGTTTACGGCTTCCTCGGGCGTTTCGTCGCCTACCCATCGGAAGAGGCGCACATCGCCCACACACTGTGGGTAGCCCATGCGCATGGCATGGATGCCTGGGAGACCACACCGCGGCTGGCTTTCCTCTCCCCGGAACCAGCCTCGGGTAAGACCCGCGCGCTCGAAATAACCGAGCTACTCGTGCCGAACCCGGTTTTGGCGATCAACGTTACGCCCACCTACCTCTTCCGCAAGGTGGGTGATGACGAGGGGAAGCCGACGATCCTCTTTGACGAGATCGATACCGTCTTCGGCCCGAAGGCCAAGGACAACGAAGAGATACGCGGGCTACTGAACGCGGGCCACCGGCGCGGTTCCTACGCTGGCCGGTGTTTGGTGAAGGGGAAGACGGTTGAGACAGAGGAAATCCCCGCCTTCTCAGCGGTTGCACTTGCTGGCCTCGGGGGACTGCCCGATACCATCCTCTCCCGCTCGGTTATCGTCCGCATGAAGCGCCGCGCGCCGGGCGAGTACGTCGAACCGTACAGGGTGCGCGATCACAGCCCCGAAGGGGAAGCACTGCGCGAACGCCTCGCACAATGGGTGGCCAGCCAGCTGAGTGCCCTTCGTGATGCCCGCCCGGTGATGCCTGAGGGGATCGAAGATCGCGACGCCGACGTATGGGAGCCGCTTCTCGCTATCGCCGATGCCGCCGGGGGAGACTGGCCGGGGCGGGCGCGTGTAGCGGCTGTAGCGCTTGTAGCGGATTCTAAGCGAGACACACCTAGCCTCGGGGTCCGTCTGCTTAAGGACATTCGCGCCGTTTTCGGTGACTCGACCGAGAGTATCTCTACCTCCGAACTGATCGAAGGGCTGGTAGCGATTGATGAAGCACCATGGCGCGACTTGCGCGGTGGGCCCCTCAATGCGCGCGGTCTCTCACAGAGGCTTAGCCAGTACCAGATAGCGTCCCGGAACATTCGTAATGACGGCACGGTGCTTAAGGGCTACCGGCGCGAAGACTTCTATGACGCATGGGCGCGATACCTCTCCTGTGACCCCCCCAAGAGTGAAAACGGAGATAGTGGCAACTTCTCTCCGCCTCCCTATGAATCCGCTACATCCGCTACAAGCGCTACAGAAGACGCCCCCCGCTGCTCTTCCTGCGGCGCGTCTATGAGCCCGGCGCGGGTATCAGATATCTGTGGTGACTGCCAGCGCTTCCGCCCGCCCGATACCAGCGATACCCAAAAGGAGATCCTGCTATGAGCGTATCGGCGTTGCTCCGGCAGATCGAAGAGGCGGGCGCGACGGTCACCGCCGATGGCGGCCATCTCCGGGTGCGCTATGACGGTGAGCTACCGGCGCAGCTGCTCGAAGCCGTGCGCGCGGCGAAGCGTGAACTACTCGCGGCCCTTACCAGCGACACACCCGCCTACTGCTACGACTGCCGCCCCAGTCACCCCGGCATCAAGGCCTGCAATGGACGGGGGTTCCTCGTGGGCGCGGTAATCATCGATACGCCCGCCCACTGGAAACGAGCCACCCACTGCCCCGTGTGCTGCCCTGGCATTGCGACCACGCGCGGCGGCCCAAGGAAGGACGCGGAAGGATACTCGCTCGGCGAAGACGGGGAGCGTTTGCCGTGAACCCCTGTAGTGGCCCGGCATTCTCACAGAGGGGGGAGGGGTCAGCACAATCCCTACAACGCCATAGGCCCACGAACCGCTGCCCCTCGATTTCGCGGGTACAATCTCTAAAACGCTCAAGGAGCTAAGCACATGAACGAAAAACCGGCCCCACAAGCCCCTGAGGGGCTCAACACGCGGGGAAAGGCGCTTTGGGAGCGTATCCATGCCGAACTGGAAATAGAGGCCCACGAAGAGGCGCTGCTACTCGAAGTCTGCCGCGTCCTTGACCGGCTCGAAGTACTGGACGCGGCCATCCGCGAAGAGCCGCCCATCGTTGACGGGAAGGTGCACCCGGCGCTAACGGAGGCGCGGCTCCAGGCGGTGACTCTCGCGCGGCTTGTGGCTTCGCTCCGGCTGCCTGACGACTACGCCGCCGATGTGCTGGAACGCGGGCAACGGCGCGGCGCGGCGCGTGGCACCTACAAGTTGAAGGCGGTGAACTGAGATGCGAAAACGGATAGAGGCAGAGGATAAGAAGCCAGAACCGAGGCTGTGCGAGCATCCCCTCATTACGTGGAAAGGCGAGACCACCTACGCCTGCCTCTTCGGCGAAGCCATACCGTTCGACCTGGACGCCATCGGCACGCCCGAGGGTGACGCCATCGAAGCGGCGCACAGTGAGCACTTCGAGTTTCGGCAACCCGGCTTCCAGTACGTGGAACACGAAGACCTGCTTTGGCCGGGGCCACGCGCGCACTTCCCGTGGTTGACGCCCGGCGAGTGCCCTTGCTGTGACGAAAGCCGCATAAGCCGCCCGGAGTGAATGGGCGCGATACTAGCTTTCGCGCCCCCATCTGTTACCACGCGCAATCGCTAGCATTGCTAGCCTCTGAGATTCGCGAAGCCGCACGCGGCGAGCACGAGGGCTGCGATGATGGCGATTAAGGGCGCGGTGCGCATGGATTCCCCTCCGGGTGTGGCTCACGCCAACTATAGGCGCTGTACCGCCGGTCGCCGGTTTTTCGCTACCCATGTCGGCCCCGCTACGCCCCGATGATCCCCTCGATGCGCTCGGCGGCTTCGCCCTGGAGCGGGGCGAATTCTCGCCGGTAACCCAATCTGTAACCCAATCTGTAACCCATTTCGGGTGAATTGGAGCCATGACAGAGACCCCAGTTATGTTTGTAAGTGAATCTGAGAGACACCTTCCGAGACCCCCTGAAAACATATCGTTCACGACTCATAATCGTGAGGTCGGGAGTTCAAGTCTCCCCCCTGCTACCAGGTACTCCTCCGAGATTCCCAGCACGGCTTACCTGTCCCGGGTACCCCCGTCCCGCCTTAGCCGGCGTAGAATCGCGCGCGGGAGGGCGAACATGGGACTCGACGGGAAGGTGGCGATCGTTACGGGCGGTGGCAGCGGTATCGGCCGGGCGATTTGCCTGCGGCTGGCGCGGGACGGGGCCAGGGTGGCAGTGGCCGACATCAATCTCGCCGCCGCGCGCGATACGGTGAGCCTTGCCCGCGGCGTCGCCGGCGAGGCCTGGGAGGTGGAGTGCGACATCACGGACCTCGAAGCGGTGAAGCGCCTGGCCGGGGAGGTTCGCTCGCGATGGGGGCGCATCGATGTGCTCGTGAACAATGCCGGGTGGGACCGTATGGAACCGTTCCTGCAGAGCACCCCTGAGACGTGGGACCGGGTGATCGCCATCAACCTCCGCGGGCCGATCAACTGCTTTGCCGCCGTGCTGCCAGCGATGGTGGAACAGGGGGGCGGCTCGGTGGTAAGCATCAGCTCCGATGCGGGCAGAGTGGGTTCGAGCGGCGAGGCGGTCTACTCCGCATGCAAGGCGGGGATCATCGGGTTCAGCAAGACAATCGCCCGCGAGATGGCGCGGCACCACATCCGCGTGAACGTCGTTTGCCCGGGGCCCACGCGGACGGCACTCCTTGAAGAGATGACCGGGGGCGAGACCGGCGCCGCCATCATCGATGCGATGGTCCGCGGAGTGCCGTTCAGGAGACTGGGCGAACCCGATGACATCGCGGGCGCGGTGGCCTTCTTCGCGAGCGACGACTCTGTGTTCTGCACGGGCCAGGTCTTGAGTGTGAGCGGCGGGCTTACGATGGCGGGCTGAACCGGCCGTCGCCCACTACGCACCGGAAGGAAAGGCAGGGGGGCGCCGTTCCAGGATTGCCCGGGCCCCTTCGGCCGGGTCTTCGCTGAAGAACCCCATGATCTCCAGTGCGGCAGAGTAGTCGAAGGCGGTGATTCCACCCAGCTTCAGCCACTGGTTCAGGGCGCGCTTGGTGAAACGCAGGGCCGGTTGCGAGCCTGCCGCAAGCAGTTGCGCGATGCGCATCGCTTCGTCCATGAGGTCTGCACGGGGCACGGCCTTGCTCACGAGCCCAATCCTCTCCGCCTCGCGCCCATCGACAAAGTCGCAGGTGAGCAGGTAGTACTTCGCCTTCGCCATGCCGCACAGCAGGGGCCAGATCATTGCGGCATGGTCACCGGCAGCGACGCCGAGGCGAGCGTGCCCGTCGGTGAGCCGCGCCTCCTCGGCGATGATCGAGATGTCGGCCATCAGGGCGACGGCAAGGCCCGCTCCCACGGCGACGCCGTTGATGGCGGAGATGATCACCTTTTCGCAGCGCACCATCGAATAGACGACTTCTTCGGCCTCTTTCATGAGTGCGACGAGGGCGTCGAACCGTGCCTGGCGGGTGAGTGCCTGCCGGTCGCCCATGTCCACAAGGTCGCCGCCCGCGCTGAAGGCCTGGTCGCCCGCCCCGGTGACGACAGCCACGCGCACGGAAGGGTCCTGGTCAATGTCGCCCCAGATCTGGGTCAATTCGTAGTGAAGGCGGTTGTTGGTGGCGTTCATCACCTCGGGCCGGTTGATCGTGACCAGTGCGACGCCGCCGCGAATATCGACGAGCAGATGCTGGTAACGCTGGTAGTCCATGGCAGAGACCTCGGGGGAAGTTCCCGGATTCTAGGCGCACCCCGGCGGAAGGGCGAGTGCCCCGGGCCGCTTGCCGAAAGCAGGCGGCGTCCCGGCCGGCAAATCGAAGCCGCGTTCGCCCGCCACTGCGGGCGGCGGTATAACTGGCAGCATGATGCGGGCCGAAGACGACGACCTCGCCTCTGAGATCGCGGGTATTGTTGGGCAAGAGCATGTGCTCCGCGACGCAGACGTGCGTGCCTCGTACGAAACGGACTGGACGCGGCGGTACACTGGTGCTTCGCGCTTCGTAGTCCGGCCGGGTTCGACCGGTGAGGTGGCGGCGGTGGTGCGCGCCTGCGAGAGAGCGGGCGCGGCAGTGGTTCCGCAGGGCGGCAACACGGGCCTTGTTGGTGGGAGCGTGCCCCGGCGGGGAGAGATCGTCCTTAGCCTTCGCAGGCTTGCAGCCGTTGAGGCAGTCGACGACGCCGGGGGCGAGGTCACAGCCGGGGCAGGCGTGACTCTTGCCGTACTCCAGGAGCACGCACGAGAGGCTGGCTGGGCATTTGGCGTCGATCTCGCTTCCAGGGACAGCGCCACGGTCGGCGGGATGATCGCCACTAACGCGGGCGGCATCCGGATGATGCGCTACGGGCCGATGCGGGCGCAGGTGCTCGGCATTGAGGCGGTGAGGGCGGATGGCAGCGTCATTCGGCGCATGCCGGGCCTCCGCAAAGACAACACAGGGTACGACCTGCCGGGGCTGTTATGTGGCAGCGAGGGGACGCTTGCCGTGGTGACGGGCGCGCGGCTTCGCCTCGTCCCGGCCCTGCCGTCACGGGCCGTCGCACTGCTTGCAGTGCCCGATGCGAGGACCGCTCTTGCCCTGGCCGCGCGTATACGAGCCGCAACATCTGCGGTGGAAGCGCAGGAAGTGTTCTTCGCCGAGGGAATTGAGCTTGTGTGCCGGCACACAGGGCTGTCCCTCCCGTTTGCGCGGGCGTACCCGGCCTACCTGCTGGTCGAGTGCGCGGCGCAGACCGACCCGTTGCCTGCCCTCGCCGAAGCAATCGATAGCGCCAGTGGGGTGCTCGATAGCGCCGTCGCGAGCGATCGCCGGCTCCGCGAAGAGCTGTGGCAGTACCGCGAGCGGCATACCGAAGCTATCAGCGCCGAAGGCGTGCCCCACAAGCTCGATGTGGCGGTGCCGCTGGGCGCTTATGCCGGGTTCGAACGGCGCGTGAGGGAAGCAATCGTGAGCGCGGCGCCGGGCGCCCGGCCGGTGCTCTTCGGGCACATAGGCGATGGCAACCTGCACGTGAATGTGCTTGGCCTGGAGCCGGCCGATGAACGGGCGAGCAACGCGGTCCTCAGGCTAGTGGCCGAGCTGGGGGGCAGCATCAGCGCCGAGCATGGCGTGGGCGTGGCCAAGATTCCCTGGCTACATCTCACGCGTTCGCCAGAGGACATCGTGGCGATGGCGGCGATCAAGCGCGCATTGGACCCCCGGGGGATTCTCAACCCGGGAGTGATCCTGCCGATGGAGCCACTGGCAGCGCGGGGCTGAACGGCGCACCGGGGCAGCGGCGGTAGCAGACGGCGCACTGGACCGCGCATTCCCGGGGGAGCAGCGGCACGGCGGTCGGCGCGTCCCGGTGGTAGCGGCTGGCGACGGCAGTGACTGGGAGGGGAGCAGAAGCACGCCAATTCGTGGGCTACCCCGACTGCAGGCCGGGCGGTATCACCGAGATACGGCTACTGAGCGGGTTTGACAGGCATGCGGAGCGCTGGCCACTATGGCGGCAGTGCCAGTCTGCGCCCGGCTACAAGAATGAGCGTGCTCACCCGGTTGGCGGCCGTCTGCTTTGTGGTCGCACTGCCGGTGCTGTTTGTCACCACCAACGTGCGGGTCATCGCGAGTGCCAGCGGCTTCTACGAGGCCGGGCTGCGCCGGCACGACGCTGATCGGGCGACAGGGATCGCGCTCACGGAGCTGGACCGGGCAGCCCAGGAGATCATCGAGTACTTCGAGAACGATGCTGACACGCTACGCATCGTCGTCAGCGAGAACGGGCAGGAGGCAACGCTCTTCAACGCGCGCGAGACCGAGCACATGCGTGACGTGAAATCGCTGGTCCGGCTGGTCTACCGTGTGAACGAAGTGTCGCTCGCTTTCGTGCTGGCGTACATCACCGGGGTCTTCCTGTGGGCGCGAGAACGGTCTTTGCGAGAGCTTGCCTGGCTGGCACTCGGTGGCGTCGGCGCCGGGACGGTGGCGCTGGGCGCGATCGGCGTGGTCGCGTTGACGGGGTTCGACAGCGCCTGGTCGCAGTTCCACGAGCTGGCGTTCTCGAACGACCTGTGGCAGCTGGACCCTGACACGGACCACCTGATCCAGATGTTCCCGGAAAGGTTCTGGGCAGAGGCGACGCTGACGGTCGGTGTGATGGCAATCGCAGAGGCGACAGCAACGGCCGCCCTTGCCGTGGGATATCTGCTGGTCGCACGGCCACGGGCGGGGAGCGGCGGGCGACGGGAGCGGGCACAGACCGGGACCGGAAGTTAGTTCCTTCCGGCGGCGCAGGCGCAGCCGCCACCACCACCGCAGCAGCCTCCGCCCGCGGGCAACTCCATCGGACCAGGGCCTGCGCCGCGCGTTACCGCGAAGGCGGAGAGTGCCCGCTCCGCCTCGTGTCCGCGGTCACAGGTAATGACGGCAGCGGCTTCGGCCATGGGACGGCGGCGTTCGAAGCGAGAGCGGCAGGTGGGGCAGTAGTATTCGTAGATGGCCATGGGGGCAGTATAGCCAACCGTCGCCTAGGCAGCGCGGCCAGGCCGCCGCGAAGAGGGCCGGTTCGGAGCAGCATCACCGCCCACGGCGAGGCCACGCTCATACGAAAGCCAGCTGCCAGCAGGTGCGGGCCCGGCCGGGTTCGCCAGCCCGTCAGCGGCGAAGACGAGGTCGCCGGGGTCTCGCGTGTAGAGGGGCTCCGCGGGAAGCGACACGTGACGGGCGCCGGAGAGCACAGTGCGCGTTATGTCGTTTGATGGTTCGACCCAGCGGACGCTGGAAAACCGGGCGCCCAGGGACTCCCACAGCCGCGTCCAGAGACTCGCCATAACTGGTAGACCATAAGCGATCGATACAGGGATGGCAACCGCGGTATCACGCCCGGGCGTTGCGAGCAGCATTGAGGAACGAAAGGACCGTCTCGTTCCACTCTGTGGGGCGTTCAAAGTAGGCGGAGTGTCCGGCTCCTGGCATCTCATGGCAGGAGGCTCCCGGCACGAGGGCGGCTGCCTGGCGGACCATTTCGGGCGAGGTTATGAGGTCGTGTTCTCCCACCAGGAAAAGAATGGGTACGCCGAGAGCGGATAGGGAGCTGTGCATGCTGCCGCGATAGGAGGGTGGCGGCCGCCCGAGCATTCCCCGGGGCCGCGGAGGGTTGAGAGCGTTGATCTGACGGTAGAGGAGCGCGAGCGCAGGGTTCGCCTGCTCAAACTCGTTGGAGAGTGCGTGCTCCCGAAGGCCACCATCCCCGCGGAGGTCGCGGAGCTCATCCTGGATTTCGCGGACGCGGTCATCGGTGGCGCCGGCGGTGGTGCCCGAAAGAATGAGAGAGCGCACGCGCTGCGGCGCGAGGCGGGCGAGGCCAGCAACGGCACGCCCACCCATGGACTGCGCAATGACGTGGGCCGACTCGATGCCGAGCCTGTCCATGAGTGCGACGAGGTCGGTTCCGAAGGCCCAGCGGCCAACGGCAACGGCGCCCCGGCTGAGGCCCCAGCCCCGGGCGTCGAACACCGTGCACCGGAACTGGCGGCTGAACTCGGGGATCTGCTGCCACCAGGAGAGATGGTTGCCCCCCGCTCCGTGAAGGAACACCAGATCATCTCCCGTGCCGTGCTGTTCGAAGTAGAGGCGGGCCCCGTTCACATCGGCGAATGGCATGAAGCAAGTCTACTGGCGAGAGGCAAAGCCGGCACCCTGCCTTTCGCGTGGCTCCCGGGCCCGGGTGCTCGCAACGCTAAATGCGACAGAACGCCATTGCGATGGTAGCTTGCGCGCATGAAGGCGGATGCTGTGATCGTGGCGGCCGGATCATCGACCAGGTTCGGAGAGGGCAACAAGCTATTTGCCGACCTATGTGGAAAGCCGGTCCTGGCCTGGACAATTGCCGCGTATGCGGCCGCCGCCCTCGTCGAGCGCATCGTTGTTGTGGCGCAGGGAGAGGCCCTGAGCGCCGTGGATGCGATTGCTCGCACGGAAGCCGGGGAGAAGTTCGTCAAGACGGTGGCGGGGGGGACGCGGCGGCGGGACAGCGTCGAGGCCGGCCTGCGTGCAGTCCGCGCGCGGTACGTGGCGATCCACGATGGCGCGCGGCCGCTCATCACGGCCGGGCTCATCGATCGCTGCATCGCCGCGGCCGAGGGCACGGCCGGGGCGGTCGTGGCCATCCCGGTGACCGACACGATCAAGGAGGTCCGCGGCGGCATGATTGCCGGACACCCGGAGCGGGCGATGCTGTGGGCGGCGCAGACGCCGCAGGTGGTGCTCCGGCAGGCGTGGCTCGACGCGGCGGCGGCCAGCGACGATGACGAGACCGATGATTCGGCGATGCTCGCCCGTTTCGGACTTGAGACGGCCGTGGTCGAAGGCGACCCGGGAAACCTGAAAATCACGAAACCACTCGACCTGGAGCTGGCGGCGGCGATTCTCCGCAGCGAAGGACGCACGCCATGCGGGTAGGACAGGGAGAGGACGCCCATCGAGTGGACGAGGGCCGGCCGCTGGTGCTGGGCGGAGTGATCATCGAGGAGGGACCGGGGCTGGCCGGGCACAGCGACGCGGACGTGCTGATGCACGCAATCACCGACGCGGTGCTGGGGGCGCTGGCCCTGGGAGACATCGGGCAACACTTCCCGCCCGCGAACCCGGAGTTTGCAGGGGCCGATAGCGCCGATTTCCTGCGCGCGGCCCTGGGAATGGCGCGGGCAGCCGGCTGGGGCCTGGTGAACGTGGACGCCACCGTTCGCACCGAACGCCCCAGGCTGGCGCCGTACATTCCCCACATCCGGCAGCGCCTCGCCGAGATCGCGGGGGTTGACATGGGTGTGGTGAGCGTTAAGGCGAAGACGGCCGAAGGTTTCGGGGCCGTGGGCCGGGGAGAGGTGATGGTGGCAACGGCCATCGTGCTGTTGACGCGAGGGGAATAGGCAGCCAGGGTCCGGCCAAGAAAAAAGGCTGGGCCTCCCGGTCGGGAGGCCCAGCCCGCCAGCCGATGTGCGAAGCGGTGGCCTACTCCTCGTCGTCTCCCACCTGGAAGTCTTCGAGGTCGTCTTCATCCTCGTCCTCATCCTCGTCGAAGCTATCGGCTTCGTCATCGCGGTCGAGGGTGGCAACGCCCGTGCGGCCGGTGCGAACGCCCGATTCCATCGCGCCAAGCATGCGTTCAAGCTCGGCTTCCTCTTCGAGCAGGAGCGACTCAGGCAGGTCGAGCTCGGCGATGTGTTCCCGGCGCGGGACCTCAATGTCGGCGCGGGCGGGAATGAGCTTGCCGATGATGACGTTCTCCTTGAGGCCAAGGAGCCGGTCGATCTTGCCTTCAATGGCGGCATTGGTAAGGACGCGCGTGGTTTCCTGGAAGGAAGCCGCCGCCAGCCACGAATCGGTGTTGAGGGACGCCTTGGTGACGCCGAGCAGCACCGGCTGGCCGGTGGCCGGTTCGCCACCTTCAGCGACCACGTTGTTGTTGATCTCGGTGAACTCCCTGCGATCGACGAGGTCTCCTGGAAGGAGGCCCGTGTCGCCCGGGTGGTCCACCTTGACTCGGCGCAGCATCTGGCGCGTGATGACCTCGATGTGCTTGTCGTTGATGTTCACGCCCTGGGACTTATAGACCTTCTGGACTTCGTCGACCATGTACTTGCGCACGGCCTCGGGGCCCTGGATGGCAAGGATGTGCTGCGGATTGCGAGCGCCTTCGGTTATCTGGGCGCCAGCGGTAACGAGGTCGCCGGTATCGACGAGAGGGCGGGCGGTCGCGGGAATGGGGTACTCGCGCTCTTCACGCTCCTCATAGATGACCTTGAGGGGCCCCTTCCCGGCCGGCACGCGGACGATGCCCGAAATGCGCGACACTACCTGCGCTCCTGCTGCGGTGACGTCCGTTGACCCCGGCGCGCCCGCGGTGGCCGCGAGGACGGTGCCATCGGAAACGTGGTCGCCATCCTTGCAAAGCACGTCCGCACCGGCAGGAACGACATACTCCTCGACATGGGAGAACTGGTTGACGATGCGGACGACGCGCCTCTCGTTCTCCTGGGCGACTTCCACGAGACCATCGATCTCGCTGATGATCGCTTCGCCGCGCGGTGCGCGCGCCTCGAAGATCTCTTCGACGCGCGGGAGGCCGCTGGTGATGTCGGCGACGCTGGCGACGCCACCGGTGTGGAAGGTACGCATGGTGAGCTGCGTGCCAGGTTCGCCGATGGATTGCGCGGCGATGATGCCGACTGCCGTGCGCAGCTTCACAAGCTCGCCGCGGCCCAGGTCGCGGCCGTAGCAGAGGGCGCAGATCCCCCGTTCGGCCTCACACGACATGGGGGTGCGAACAAGGACGCGCATGAGGCCGCGCGTGTCGATGGCGAGCGCGACTTCCTCGGTGATCTCCTCGTCGCGGTCGCAGAGGACTTCGCCTGTTTCCTCGTCGACGACGGGTGCGGCGGCGTAGCGGCCGATCACGCGGTCGGCCATGGTCTCAAGGACGTCGGACTTCTCCTCGCGCTCGATCCAGAGCCCGGTCATGGTGCCGCAGTCCTCTTCGAGGATAATGACATCCTGGGCGACGTCGATGAGGCGGCGGGTGAGGTAGCCCGAGTCTGCCGTGCGGAGGGCGGTGTCGGCGAGACCCTTGCGGGCGCCGTGGGTGGAGATGAAGTACTCGAGGACCGTGAGGCCTTCGCGGAAGGAGCCCCGGATGGGGAGCTCGATCACCTTGCCGTTGGGGTCGGCCATGAGGCCGCGCATCCCTGCCATCTGGCGGATCTGGGTGATATTGCCCTTGGTCCCGGAGCTGGCCATGTAGTTGAGGGAGCCGTATTCGGGCATCCGGTCCTTAATGGCCTTCTCGATCTTCCGCGTGGTTTCGCTCCAGACATCGACAGTGCCCTGGTAGCGCTCTTCTTCGGTGATGAGGCCCATCTGGTACTGCTCGACCAGGCTATCAACTTCGCGGTCGGCCTCCTCAAGGAGCTGGCCCTTGACGCGGGGAACCTGGATCTCGTGGATAGCGATGGTCACACCCGAGCGGGTGGCGTAGTGGAAGCCGGTGTTTTTGATCCGGTCGACAACTTCGGCGGTGCGTTCGCCACCGAGCTGGCGGTAGCAGGCAGCAACCACGCGCCGCAGGTTCGGCCGGTCCATGGTGTCGTTCTGGAAGGGGAACTCCTCGGGCAGAACTTCATTGAAGATGATGCGCCCAACTGTGGTCTCGAAGAGGTGCGGCTTAGGCGTTCCCCCGGGCCCGGGCTCGGGCGATGTAATGGCGCCCGCGGTGACCACCGGCCGGACGGTGCGCACCATGATCCTGGCGCGGAGGTCGACGATTCCGAGGTCGAAGGCAAGCTTGGCCTCTTCGAAGGAGCCGTAAAGGCCGCTCAGAACGCGGCCGGTGCTATCGGCCCGGTAGGCGCCGCGGGCGTTCTCCTCGGTATCGGTCATGTAGTAGCAGCCGAGCACCATGTCGAGCGAAGGCGCTACGATGGGGTCCCCACTGGCAGGAGAGAGCAGGTTGTTGGTGGAGAGCAGGATCTGCCGTGCTTCGGCGACGGCCTCACGGCTGAGGGGTACGTGCACGGCCATCTGGTCGCCGTCGAAGTCGGCGTTGAACGCTGAACAAACGAGCGGATGGAGCTGGATGGCCGAGCCTTCGATGAGGACCGGCAGGAAGGCCTGGATGCCAAGGCGATGCAGGGTAGGTGCGCGGTTGAGGAGCACAGGCCTGTTGCGGATGACCTCGTCGAGGACGTCCCAGACTTCGGGACGGGCCCGTTCGACGATGCGCTTGGCGCTCTTGATGTTGTGGGCGAGCCCCTTGGCAACAAGGGAGTGCATGACAAAGGGCTTGAAGAGCTCCAGGGCCATGCGCTTGGGCAGACCACACTGGTTGAGCTGGAGTTCGGGGCCGACAACAATGACCGAGCGGCCCGAATAGTCAACGCGCTTGCCCAGCAGGTTCTGGCGGAAGCGCCCCTGCTTGCCCTTGAGCATGTCGCTCAGGCTCTTGAGCTTGTGGTTGCCGCTGCCCGAAACGGCGCGCCCGCGGCGCCCGTTATCGATGAGGCTGTCGACGGCTTCCTGCAACATGCGCTTCTCGTTGCGGATGATGATTTCGGGGGCGCCGAGATCGAGGAGGCGCTTGAGCCGGTTGTTGCGATTGATGACCCTCCGGTAGAGGTCGTTCAGGTCGCTGGTGGCGAAGCGGCCGCCATCGAGCTGGACCATCGGGCGGAGGTCGGGAGGGAGCACGGGGAGAACCTGGAAGATCATCCAGGTGGGCTTGTTGCCCGAATCGATGAGGTCTTCGACGACGTTGAGCCGCTTGGTGGCCTTCTTGCGGCGCTGGCCGCTGGCGGTGAGGATCTCCTGCTTGAGCTTGCTCCGGAGGCTGTCGAGGTCGAGCCGCTCAAGCACGCGAAGGACGGCCTCGGCCCCCATTCCCGCCTTGAAGATGTGGCCAAAGAGGTCAGAGAGCTCGCGATAGCGGGCTTCTGCCAGGAGGACCACCCGGTCGTCGGCCACCGGATCGGCGAGGTCTTCGAGGTCGCGGAGGCGCTCTTTGTACTGCTCTTCGACCTCCTCGCGCACGGCGCGCTCGCGCTGCTGCAGGGGGTTGAGCTCGTCGTAGAGGGCAGCCTTGGCGTCATCCATAGCCGCATCGGCGAGAAGGCTCTCGGCAGCCTTCATCTTCTCGGTTTCCTTGTCGAAGGCCACCAGACGCTTGTCGCCCTCTTTCTGAACGCGGGTGACGGAGGCCTTCGTGATCTTTGCGCCGGCCTCGAAGATCACGTCGCCGAGGAGCGTTATGGCGTTTTCGAGGAGGCCGCCCAGGGCAGACTCAGCCTGCTCCAGGGCACGGCCGGCGGCCGCTTCGAGGGCATCGCGCGAGATTTTGCGTTCAGCTTCGATGCGGGCCTGCTGCTCGTGGACGCGCACCTGGAGCTTCGCATTGGCCTCTTCGAGCTCGGCTTCGAGCTTTTCGCGGCGCGGGCGGATCTCGGCAACCCGCTCTTCCATGACGTTCGCCATTTGCTCGCGCACGCGGCTCATTTCGATTTCGCGCGCAGCATCGTCGACTTCGGTGATCATGTACTGGGCGAAGTAGAGGACGCGCTCGAGATTGCGGGGGGAGATGTCGAGCAGGAGCCCAAGCTTGCTGGGAGTACCCTTCACAAACCAGATATGGCTGACGGGGCTGGCCAGATCGACGTGGCCCATGCGCTCCCGGCGCACCTTGGCGCGGGCAACTTCGACACCGCACTTGTCGCAGATGATGCCCTTGTAGCGGACGCGCTTGTACTTACCGCAGTAGCATTCGAAGTCCTTGGTGGGACCGAAGATCTTCTCGCAGAAGAGGCCATCCTTTTCGGGCTTGAGGGTGCGGTAGTTGATGGTCTCGGGCTTGGTGACCTCGCCATAGGACCAGGAGCGGATCTGCTCCGGGCTGGCGAGGGCAATGCGAACCTGGTTGAAGTCATTGACTTCGAGCATTGAAAAGATCCTCCGCTTCGAACCCTGAGAGGTTGATGCCAAGCTCAGGCATGTCGCTGCCGATGTCTTCGAGGAAGGTGACGCTTCCCTCATCATTGGAGACTTCAACGGAGAGGCCGAGGCTCTGGAGCTCCTTTACGAGCACCTTGAAGGACTCGGGGACGCCGGGCTCCAGGACGTCTTCGCCCTTGACGATGGCTTCGTAGGTCTTGACGCGGCCGACCACGTCGTCGGACTTGACGGTGAGGAGCTCCTGGAGGATGTGGGCGGCGCCATAGGCTTCGAGGGCCCACACTTCCATTTCGCCAAAACGCTGGCCACCGAACTGGGCCTTGCCACCTAGTGGCTGCTGGGTGATGAGGGAGTAGGGGCCGGTGCTGCGAGCGTGGATCTTGTCTTCCACCAGGTGGATGAGCTTGAGCATGTAGATGTAGCCCACGGTCACAGGCTGGTCAAAGAGATCGCCCGTCCGGCCATCGCGGACGCGCATCTTGCCATAGAGTGGCGGTGGAACGCCGGTCTCGCTGTAGACGGCCTGGGCGAGCGCCTGCAGATCGCTGAGGCTGGCACTTGCGGGGAACTCGCGGCCCGCTTCCCTGAGGAACAGCTCGATGCAGGCCCGCCGGGCGGCGCCGGCCTGGGGCCGGGTGAAGACGGCATCGCCGTCGTAGCCGCGTTCGCCGAGCCATGCGATAGCGATCGCCGGGTCGAAGCCGCGGTCACGGGGGTCGATGTAGTAGACGGCGCCCGATTCCTGTGCGATCCAGGCGCGAGCAAGGGAGTCATCTATGGAGGCGTCGTCGGCGCCATCGAAGACGGGGCTGATGGCGCGGAAGCCGAGGGCATTCGCGGCCCAGCCTAGGTGGGTTTCGAGCACCTGGCCGATGTTCATGCGGCTGGGGACGCCGATGGGGTTGAGGATGATATCGATGGGCGTGCCATCTTCCAGGTAGGGCATGTCCTCGCGGGGGAGGATGCGGCTGATGACGCCCTTGTTGCCGTGGCGCCCGGCCATCTTGTCGCCCTCGGAGATCTTGCGGCGCTGGGCGATGCTGACGCGAACGAGCTTGTTAACGCCGGCGGGCAGAGCCTCGTGGTCGTCGCGGCTGAAGACGCGGACGTCGATCACCTTGCCCTTCTCGCCGTGGGGGACGCGCAGGCTGGTGTCCTTCACCTCGCGCGCCTTTTCGCCAAAGATGGCGCGCAGGAGCTTCTCTTCGGCGGTGAGCTCGGTTTCGCCCTTGGGGGTGATCTTTCCGACGAGGATGTCGCCTTCGCGGACTTCGGCGCCGATGCGGATGATGCCGTCCTCGTCGAGGTCCTTCAGGCTTTCTTCGCCGACGTTGGGGATATCGCGTGTGATCTCTTCGGGCCCTAGCTTGGTGTCGCGCGCTTCCACCTCATGCTTTTCGATGTGGATGGAGGTGAACTTGTCTTCGCGCACCATGTTCTGGCTGATGATGATGGCGTCTTCAAAGTTGTAGCCCTCCCAGCTCATGAAGGCGCAGAGGACGTTCTGTCCGAGGGCAAGGTCCCCACCCTGGGTGCTCGAGCTGTCGATGAGCGGTTCGCCTTCCTGGAGGCGCTGGCCGCGGACGACGAGGGGCCGCTGATTGAGGCAGGTGCCCTGGTTGGAGCGGGTGAACTTGGTGAGGGGGTAGGCTACCTCGCCGAAGGCAGGGTTATCGTACCTGACCACGATGCGGGAGCCTGTAGCTTCGGTGACCTCGCCGGGCCCGGCGGCAACGACCACGTGGCCGCTATCGACGGCCGTGCGGCGCTCAACGCCGGTGCCGACGAGGGGCACTTCCGGGCGGACCAGGGGCACGGCCTGGCGCTGCATGTTCGCCCCCATGAGCGCGCGGTTGGCGTCGTCGTGCTCGAGGAATGGGATGAGGGCCGTAGCGACGGAGACCATCTGCTTCGGGGAGACGTCGATGAAGTCGACTTCTTCGGGGTGGACGGCCTGGAACTTCTCGTAGACCCGGATCTCCACGCGATCGCTGACGAAATGGCCATTTTCGTCGAGGACGGTGTTGGCCTGGCCGACCTTCCACTTGTCTTCCTGATCGGCGGTGAGGTAGACGATCTCGTCGCCCACGAAGGGCCGGACAGGCAGGCGGCGGCCGAGCTTGAGGAGGCGTTCGGCCAACGCCTGGTCGACCGGCTGGCCGGCGCTGGCAAGGGTGGCGCCTTCCCTGTCAATGACGTCTTCCCGCAGGATCTGTCCGATCGCGCGGGGGTCATCGGCTGCGAGCTCGCGGATGACGCGGCGGTAGGGTGTCTCAATGAAGCCGTACTCGTTGAGACGACCGTAGGTGGCGAGGGAGCCGATGAGGCCGATGTTGGGGCCTTCAGGCGTCTCAATGGGGCAGATGCGCCCGTAGTGGCTGTGGTGAACGTCGCGGACATCGAAGCCTGCCCGGTCACGAGAGAGACCGCCGGGGCCAAGGGCGCTCAGGCGCCGCTTATGGGTTAGCTCGGCGAGCGGGTTCGTCTGGTCCATGAACTGGGAGAGCTGGCTGCCGCCGAAGAACTCCTTCATGGCCGCCACCACGGGCCGGATGTTGATGAGAGCGCTCGGCGTTGCTTCCTCGGGGTCGGTGATGGTCATGCGTTCGCGGACCACGCGTTCCATGCGAAGGAGGCCAACGCGGAACTGCTGCTGGATGAGCTCGCCGACGGCACGCACGCGCCGGTTGCCGAGATGGTCGATGTCATCGCCGTGACCGCGGCCGTTGTTGATGTTGATGAGCTCGCGGATGATCGCGAGCAGGTCGTAGGGGCGAAGCCAGCGCTGGGTGGTGGGGTCTTCGAGCTCGAGGCGAGAGTTGAGCTTATGTCGCCCCACGCGGCCGAGGTCGTAGCGGCGCGGATTGAAGAAGAGCTGATTGATGAGCGCGCGCGCGTTCTCGGGGGTGGGTGGGTCGCCCGGCCGGATGCGGCGGTAGAACTCGATGAGGGCCTCGTGCTTGGTATGGCTGGGCTCTTTGGACATGGTGGCGATGGTGTACTGGTGCACATCGTCGGTGTCCACGTCGCTGAGCATCGCCATCACACGCTCAGAGGTTCCGAGGTCGGATTCCAGCTGGCGCAGCTCAGCGTCGCGCGCCTTTTCGTCGTCGGCCGATTGCGAGGCATCGAAGCGGTCCTGGGCGGCGAAGTAGCGGGCAAAGCGGGGGTTGTCGCGGTCGCCCGGGAGCAGCCCGGGTACGTCGATGGCGCGGATGAGGTTGGAGACCGGGATCTTACGCTTACGATCGACCTTAACGGAGACAAGGTCGCGATTCGAGGTTTCGAATTCGAGCCATGCGCCGCGGTTGGGGATGAGTTTGCCATAGCAGAGGCGGCGGCCGCTCGCGGGGTCGGTCTCCAGGGTGTAGTAGACGCCCGGGGAGCGGACCAGCTGGCTCACGACGACGCGTTCGGCGCCGTTGATGATGAAGGTGCCCCGCTCGGTCATGAGGGGGAAGTCGCCGAAGAAGAGGCGTTGCTCCTTGATTTCGCCGGATTCCTTGATGCGGAGCTCGACGTCGACGAAAAGGGGCGCAGCGAATGTCATATCGCGTTCGCGGCACTCATCCTGGGAGTGCTTGGGCTCGCGGAACTCGTGGTCGCCGAAGACGAGGTCCATCTTGGACCCGGTGAAGTCCTGGATGGGCGAGATCTCGGAGAGGAGCTCGCGAAGGCCCTCACGCTTGAACCAGTCGAAGTTGTCGAGCTGGATCTTAATAAGGCTGGGGATTTCGAGGACGTTGGGAATTCGGCCATAGGCCTGGATGTCGAGGGGGACAGCAACACCCCCCCGCACCACGCCGCGCGCAGTGGTCATCCTGCAGCTACTCCTTCAGGACTTATGGTGCGAATGACGCAAAGAACTTGTCTAAATGCCGGAAAAAGGTTGGGGAAACGATGGGCATGGCAAGCCGACTATTACCGTACAGCGGCAGCGGCGTGCGCGTCAACCGCGACCGGGACTGCCGGGGCTGGCAAGCCGTGGGCCCTGGCAATCGCCGTTGTGCTGCGGTACTCAGGCGACCGGGGCCGGCTCCCGGGCCGCGCTGATGGAGAGACCACCGTCGTCACCTGGCTGGCGGTCGACTACCACGCGGTCGCCTGCCCCGAACTCGCCCGCGAGGAGCATTTCGCTGAGGCGGTCTTCGATATTGTCCTGGATGACGCGGCGGAGGGGCCGGGCGCCAAACACCTGGTCGTAGCCCTTGTCGCCGAGCCAGTCCTTGGCTTCGATGGTGACCTCGAGCGAGACGCCCTTGGAGGCGAGCTGCTTTTCGACCTTCCTGAGCTCAAGGTCGACGATGCTTCGGATGTTCTCGCGCGTGAGCGAATGGAAGACGACGGTGCTATCGATGCGGTTGAGGAACTCGGGCTTGAAGACGTTCTTGAGTTCGCCGAGGACCTTGTCCTTCATGCGGCCGTAGCGGTCTTCCTGGGTCTTGATCTCCTCCTGCGAGATGGCAAAGCCGAGGTTGCTATCGCGCTTGATGAGGTCGGAGCCGACGTTGGAGGTCATGATGATGATGGTGTTGCGGAAGTCGACCTTCCTGCCCTTGGCATCGGCAAGGCGGCCTTCATCGAAGATCTGCAGGAGAAGGTTGAACACCTCAGGGTGGGCCTTCTCGATCTCATCGAGAAGGATGAGGCAGTAGGACTTGCGGCGGACGGTATCCGTGAGCTGTCCCCCATCGTCGTAGCCGACGTAGCCAGGAGGGGCGCCGACGAGGCGGGAGACGGTGTGCTTTTCGCTGAACTCGCTCATGTCGAGCTTAATCATGTTGTCCTGGGAGTCGAACATGAACTCGGCGAGGGCGCGGGCAAGGTGGGTCTTGCCGACGCCGGTAGGTCCGAGGAAGAGGAAGACCCCGATCGGGCGGCGCGGATCCTTGAGGCCTGCCCGGGCGCGGCGGACGGCGCGGGCGATGGACTCGATGGCCTCATCCTGGCCGATGACGCGGGAACGGAGGTTCTCCTCCATCTTGAGCAGGCGGGCGCTCTCTTCGCTGGCGATGCGAGAGACGGGGATGCCGGTCCACATGGAAACGACTTCGGAGATGTCCTCGTCGGAGACGATGGGGGTGGCGATGCCTTCTTCGCCTTCCTCCCATTCGCCCATCTCGCCGATCTTGTCCTGGAGCTTGATCTCCCGGTCGCGAAGCTCGGCGGCGTACTCGAACTGCTGGGCCGCGATCGCCTGTTCCTTTTCGCGGCGGAGGCTTTCGAGCCCCTTCATGGCCTCCTTCAGGGATGGCGGGGTGGCGGCACGCCGGATGCGTACGCGGCTGGCGGCCTCGTCGATGAGGTCGATGGCCTTGTCGGGGAGGAACCTGTCGATCACGTAGCGGGCCGAAAGCTCGGCGGCGGCGGTGAGAGCAGCATCGCTGATCTTGAGTTTGTGGTGGTCTTCGTAGCGCTGGCGGATGCCGCGGAGGATCTCGACCGTCTCTTCGACCGATGGTTCATCGACAATGATGGGCTGGAAGCGGCGTTCGAGGGCGGCGTCCCGCTCGATGTGCTTGCGATACTCATCGAGGGTGGTCGCGCCGATGCACTGGAGCTCGCCGCGGGCAAGCGAGGGCTTGAGGATATTGGCCGCATCGACGGCGCCTTCGGCGGCGCCGGCGCCGACGAGCATGTGGAGCTCATCGATGAAGAGGATGCAGTTGCCAGCGCCCTTGATCTCTTCGACGACTTTCTTGAGGCGCTCTTCGAATTCGCCGCGGTACTTCGTCCCGGCGACGAGCGAGCCGATGTCGAGGGTAAGGAGACGCTTGCCGTGCAGGGTCTCCGGGACATCGCCGCCGACGATGCGCTGGGCGAGCAGCTCCGCGATGGCTGTCTTGCCGACACCGGGCTCACCGATGAGGACGGGGTTGTTCTTGGTGCGGCGCGAGAGGATCTGAACCACGCGTTCGAGCTCGTTGGAGCGGCCGATGACGGGGTCGAGCTGGTTGTTGCGGGCCGCCTGGGTGAGGTCGATGCCAAGCTGGTCAACGGTGGGGGTGCGGGTGGCCTGGCGGGCCCCGGAGCCGGCGGCGGCAGCCTGGGGCGCGGACTGGCTGAGGATGCGGGTTGTCTCGGCGCGAACGCGCTCGAGGTTGACCCCGAGGCTTTCGAGAACGCCGGCGGCGATGCCTTCGCCTTCGCGGACGAGGCCGAGGAGCAGGTGCTCGGTTCCGATGTAGCTGTGATTCAGGCGGCGAGCCTCGTCGACGGCGAGCTCAATGACCTTCTTGGCGCGCGGAGTGAGGCCGATTTCGCCGAGGACGGTGCGGTCGCCGCGACCGATGATGAACTCCACGGCGGAGCGGACCTTGTTGAGCTCAACGCCGAGGTTGGCAAGTACCTTGGCGGCCACGCCATCACCTTCGCGCACGAGGCCGAGGAGGATGTGCTCGGTGCCGATGTAATTGTGATTGAAGCGGTGGGCTTCTTCTTGCGCGAGGGTAAGGACCCTGCGCGCCCGTTCGGTAAACTTGTCAAATCTATCGGCCATCTAGCGTTCTCCCAGCCTCACTGGCTACACCTGCTGGCCACTACGGGCCCTCTGCAGCAGCGTTCTCCCTGGCGTCCTCTCCCTGGTCTGGCGATGCCTCGCCGTCTCCTATCTTATCCTCTGTTGTGGCGGCCATCTCAACTGCCCCATCGGTGCCGTCAAGGGCCTCTGCCACGGGTTCGCTGCCTGCCTCACCACTATCTTCCGCCAGGGGGACATCTGCTGTCGCGCCGGGGATCTCCTGACTTCCCGGGGCTGCTACCCCCGCTTCCGGAATGGTGAACGTCGAAGCGGATTCGGCGTTCTCGAGAGCCTGCGCAAATGCATGTGCAAACGCGGACACCGGCTCCGGGTCACGGGCGACGGCGCGCTCAATCGCTTCCTGGGCGGTGCGCGGTTCGGCCTTGGGTGCAGCGCCGGCAGCGCGCTCGGGCAGGCCGAACTGCTCGCGAACATCGTCGGGGTAGTCAATGACGTGGCCATCGTGATCGAAGCCGAATCCCATGGCCTCGGCATCGGCCCGGGCCTGCCTGAGGCTGAGGCCAAGGCGGTGACGATCCTTTTCGATGCGCACGAGCTTGACTGGCACCACGTCGCCTTCCTTCACAACGTCTCTCGGATGCTGGATACGACGGTTGGATAGCTCAGAGATGTGAATCAGACCCTCAACGGGCCCATCGAGCCTGACAAAGGCGCCAAAAGCCATGAGCTTGGTAACGCGCCCGATGAGGACCTGCCCGATGACGTAACGGTTGACGGTGGAATCCCAGCGCTCGGGCTGGGCGCGCTTGAGGGAGAGCGAGATCTTCCTGGTTTCCTGGTCGACCTTGAGGATGAAGGCCTGGACTTCGTCGCCGACGCTGTAGAGGTCGCGGGCCTTCTTGCCGCGCTCCCAGGTGAGCTCGGTCATGTGGGCGAGGCCATCGGCGCCGCCAAGGTCAACGAAAACACCGAAGTCGGTGATCGAAGAGACGCGGCCGGTGCGGATCTCGCCTTCCTGGAGCTCGTCGAGGATCCGGTCCTTCTGGGCGCGGCGGAAGTCGGACATGGCCGCGCGCTCTGAAAGGATGACGCGGTTTCGCTTGCGGTTGAGCTCGATGACCTTGAGCTGAATCGGGTGGCCAACCAGGTTGGCAAGCTGAGTGACGGCCTCGGGGTCATCTCGGCGGACGCTATCGATCTGGGAGAGCGGCACGAAGGCATTGACACCCTCGACGTTCACGAGGATTCCGCCGCGGTTGTGCCCGGTGACCTGGGCCTCAAAGACGGCGCCGCTTTCGTAGCGCTCGGCAAGCAGCTCCCAGCCCTCTTCGCCACGGGCGCGGTCGAGCGAGACGATGGCATGGCCTTCGGCCGAAGAAGGCTGGAGGACCATGACCCGCACGGTATCGCCGGCCTTGAGCCTGGCGGCGCCATCCACGCCGAGGGAGAGCATCTCGTTCTGGGGAATGACGGCCTCGGTCTTGGTTCCGACGTCGACGATGAGGCCATCAGGAGAAGCGCCCATGACCATCCCTTCAACGATCTCGCCGCGGCGCAGGGTGCCAGGCTGGGCAGCTTCGAGGTCGAGGAGGGCCCCCATGTCCATTTCTACCGGTTCGGCGGCAGCAGTTTCGGCCTGCCCGGCAGGAAGGACTTCGGCTTCGGGAGTGGTGGACGGGGCGGTATCTGTTGACAACTCTGGGACTCCGTTTGGGGGCAGACTCCCGGTAAAAGGGAGTGGCCCGGGGGGATAGTGGGGTAGCGCAAAGGAGATTGTATCAGCGGGCGATCGTTCCGCGAAAGCCAAGCGAAATCACGGATGGCAGGCAGGGCGCCGGGCCGGCCCGGGCTCATGGGCCGGTAACGCACTCTCAACCGGCGGGCAGGGCCCCTGGCCATCGGCAGGGGGGATAATGCAGTAGCGAGGCAACGCGGGCCCAGTCTCGTGGAGGGCTACCTGGAACGTCGTGATGACCCTGTGTCCGGGCTTCCCATCAGGAGCGATCGCACACCAGCGGCGGCGAGGCGGCGTACCCCGCAGGCGGTGGTCGGACTGGCAGTCGCAATGGGAGTTGCGGAGGTCGCCACGCTGGCGGCGGTCCCCAGCCTGGGGGTTGCGCTCCTTTCGACGAGTGGACTGCTCTTCCTCTACGCACGGCGACCAATGGGGAACGGGAAGGGATCGCTTGCAGGAAAACTGCCCGGGGCGAACCCCAGACGCGCAGAGCGGGGCCTGCCGGGTGGCGCGACGCACCGGCGCGGCCGCATATTCCTCCTCGATGAGCTTGCGCGGGAGCTGGAAGGGGCAGCGAAGCCTTCCCGGACGGCGACACTCACCCTCGTAACGGTGAAATTGCCTGGCGACCAGCCTTCGGGATTCGACCCGGGCGTGGCACAGCGCGCCAGCCTCCTGGTGGCGGCGGCCCTTGGGCGGGTGGCCCGCCCGACGGACCTCGTGTCCCGGCTGGATGACCAGCGGTTCGCGGTGGCGCTTTCCCCGGGCGACCACGAGCATGGAAAGCGCTTCGGCGAACGGGTCAGGCTGGCGGTGGCCAACCGGCCGCTGACCCCGGAAGGGGGAAGTGGGGCCCCTGTGACCGTGGAAGTCGAGGTCTCGACAACAGCGCTGGACCCGGGCCGGCCAAGCAGGCCGGCGGAAGTGCTGCAATCAGCACCAGGCGAGAGGAGCCTGATTCGACCGGCACGGCCGGCGTCGTCCTCTGCCGGGCGTTCAGCGGCAGCGGACGTTCGCGACCTGCGGAAGCAGCTGGTACGGGGTTACCGGGGGAGCACGATGGCTACCGGTGGACCTGCATGAAACTGCGCGCCCCGGCGGGGGCCGCGGCCAGAAACATCAAAGGGGGCAACCGGCCGGTTGCCCCCTCTTCATACTACGTGCGCGAAGGCGCCTACTGGCCCTTGCTCGCGAGGTATGCCGAGAGTGGGGTCTGAGCGTTCCACATGGGGACGGCGCCATCGATGCTGCCGATCTTCCCCCAGTTCTGCTGGATCCATTCGGCATCTTTGACTTCGTCCAGGCCAGTCTCAACAACGGGGCCCTTGACGAGCGAAGCGCGATTGAAGCGGCCGGCGCCAGCCTCGATGATGAAGCCGCTGTCCTGGCACTCCTTCGAAACGAGGTAGGTGACCGCGGGAACGACGAAGTCTGGCTTGAGCCTGTCAACCATCTCCTGGGGCATGACCGTCTGGGTGAGGCGGGTGCCGGCGACAGGGGCGATGGTGTTGACGTTGACGTTGTACTTGGCGCCCTCCTGCTTGAGGACGTTCATGAGGCCGAGCATGGCCGTCTTGGCGGCGCCATAGTTGGCCTGGCCGAACTGGCCCCAGATGCCCGACGAGGATGAGGTGAGAACCACACGTCCGTAGGCCTGCTGGCGGAAAACAGGCCAGGCGGCGCGCAGGACCGTGAAGGAACCCTTGATGTGGACGGCGAACACCTTGTCCCAGTCGTCCTCGCTCATGTTGTGGAAGGCGACGTCGCGGAGGATGCCGGCGTTGCAGATGACGACATCGAGGCGGCCATAGTTGTCGATCGCCGTCTTGACCATGTTGAAGCCGCCATCGTAGCTGGCGACGCTGTCGTAGTTCGCCACGGCTTCGCCGCCAGCGGCCTTGATCTCGTCGACGACCTTCTGGGCGGGCGCGCGGTTCTCGCCCTGGCCATGGGGATCGCCGCCGAGGTCGTTGACAACGACTTTCGCCCCACGCTTTGCGAGGTCGAGCGCGTAGGCGCGACCGAGCCCGCCACCGGCGCCGGTGACAAGGGCCACCTGGCCTTCGAATGAGATTGCCATTCCTGTTTCTATCCTCTCGAGTATGAATTGACGCGCACACTGCCGCACTGGCCGGCAGGACCTTGCCCTCGCCTGACGCGACGATGCGCGAGTGTCAGCAGGGGAAGGTTACCAGCTAAGCGGGCTAATTTCCGCCTGCATGGGCAGGGAACGCCCGGGACTGTCGATGAGGCGCTGGAACCAGGCTTCTGCGCTGATCACGCGCCAGGTGAGCACATCGTCGGGCCGGGTGGGCAACCGCTCCTTCAGTTCGAGGATGGCCCGGGGATTGAAGTAGCCGTCGCGCCGCGCGGCTGCCGTCAACAACGCCTCGACCCACGGCCGCAGCGGGCCGCGCACCCAATCGCGCTGGGGCGGTGAGTAGGCGAGCTTGTCGCGACGCTCGAGTATCTCGCCGGGGACGATGCCGCGCATCGCATCGCGGAGCACGACCTTGGTCACGGCACGGCGGAGGAGCATCTCAGGCGGGAGGCCGAAGCTGTACTCGATGAGGCGGTGGTCGAGGAAGGGGAGCCGCGCCTCGCGGCCAAAGGCCATGCTATTCCGGTCGGCATAGCGCAGGATCTCGGGCAGCTGGGTAGCCGATTGCCAGCGCACAAGCTCATTGCGGAGGCGGTCCGAGAATGGGTGAGAGGCATCCGCATGCGCGTGCCTGAACCCGCGGTGGAGGTCGTGAGAGACGACGTTGTTGGAGCGGTAGTAGAACTCGGCAAGGCGATCACGCGGCGTTTCGGGGAGGGAGTAGTAGGCGGCAAAAAGGGCCGGCTGCCTGATGGCGCGGTAGCGGCGAACAAAGGAAACGACCTCTTTCGCAAGCGTGTCGACGCGGCCACGCCGCGCCCAATGGGCCCAGAACATCCCGTGTGCCTGGTCGTACCCGGCGAGCATCTCGTCGGCGCCCTGGCCATCGAGGAGCACGGTGGTGCCGGACGCATGGGCCAGCTTCATGACGCACCACTGGGCGTAAGGGCTGGCGCTGGCGATTGGCTCTTCCTGGTGCCACTGGAGGCGCGCGAATTCCTCCAGGAAGTCGTCTGGCTCGACCCAGACCTCGTGCGCTTCAGCGCCGGCCTGGCGGGTGACGAGGTTGATGTAGCGCCCCTCGTCGTGCGCGCGGGAACGGAAGCGGGCGCTAAAGGTGCTCTGGTGGATGCATCGGGTGGTGTCCTGGGCGTTGATGGTGGCAACAATGCTTGAGGAATCGAGGCCACCGCTGAGGGAGCTGCCGACGGGCACATCGCTCCGGAGCCGGATGCGAACGGCATCGAAGAGCAGGCTGCGGAATTCCTCGGTGGCCTCTGCCCGGGAGGCGGGAACATCGGCGCTCGCCGGCAGCCAGTAGCGCTGGCAGGTGGTCTTCGCCGCGGCATCGACAACCATGTAGTGGGCAGCGGGAAGGCTCTCGATTCCATCGAAGAAGGTGGCCTCATCGAGGTCGAGATCACCGCGGGAGAGGTAGCGGTAGATGGGCTTCCGGTTGGGCCGCCTGAGCTCGGGGCGCACCGCCAAGATTGCCTTCATTTCGCTCGCGAACACGAGACCCCTGGGGGAGCGGGCCAGGTAGAGCGGCTTCTCGCCAAAGCGGTCCCGGGCGAGGAAGAGCTCGCGCTTCCGGTTGTCCCAGATGGCGAAGGCGAACATGCCGTTGAGTCGACGCAGGCAGTCGTGCCCCCACTGCTCGTAGGCACGGAGCAGCACCTCGACGTCGCCGCTGGAGCGGAAGTCATGGCCGAACGTCCGTAGCTCGGCCCTCAGCTCGACGTAGTTGTAGATCTCACCGTTGAAGACGAGGGCCAGGCCCGCTTCGTCATCGACGAATGGTTGGCTGGACGCTGTCGAGAGGTCGATGATGGCCAGCCGGGTGTGGCCGAGGGCGATCCCGGGGGCGAAGAAGGAGCCGTCGCCGTCGGGGCCGCGATGGCGCAGGGTCTCGACCATGGCTGCGATGTAGCCTGGCGGGATGTTCTCATTCTCGGCGCGGAGGATCCCGGCGATGCCGCACATGTTGCTGACGAGTCTCTCCCCTGGGCTCCGGGACAAGCACGGAGCCACAGCGGGGCGCCTTTCATGCTCGTCGTGGACCCCAGACCTGTTAGTGGCGCATGCTAACAGCCCTCACGCTTGGAGCGCGAACCTCTGCCGGTGCGCCACACGATATAGTTACGCGGATGGGGTCGAACATGGGGGATGAGGACACGCCTGCCGGGGGGCCGGGCGATGACCTGGCGCTCCGGCTTCTTCGGGTAGCCGCGGCGCCGGGCGGGGCGGAGGGGAGCCTCCTCATCCGGATGGAGACCACGCGGGGCGAGATAGGCGGCATTCTGCACCCGGTGGAAGGCGGCAGCGGCGCCGTGGTCTGCGTTGGCGGGGCGATGGGCGGGCTGGATGGCCCGGCCGACGGCCTCTACCGGGACCTGCCGGGCCTGCTTTCCGAAGCAGGCGTCAGTGTGCTGCGCCTGGAGTACCGGACGCCGAACAACTTCGAGGAGTGCGTGCTCGATGTGCTTGCGGGCTGCTCATTCCTGAAGGGTATTGGCGCTTCCGCGCTGGCCCTGGTGGGCCACAGCTTTGGAGCGGCCGTGGTAATCAAGGCCGGGCAGTTGCACCCCCTGGTGACCGGGGTCGCTTCGCTCTCGCCGCAGCTCTTCGGCACGCGACAGGTGGAGGAGCTCGGGCGGCCCCTGCTGCTGGTTCACGGCATGTCGGATTCGGTGCTCAGCCACGAAGCGAGCGAGGACATCTACCGGCGCGCCCTGGAGCCGAAGCAGATTGTGCTCTACGCCGAGGCCGGCCATTCGCTCATCCAGGTGAAGGACGAGTTGCGCGCGCTGCTGGCGGCGTGGGTCCCGGCGCGGCTGGCTGGCGCGGCCATGGAAACTGGCAGGGACGTGATAGAGCAGGGGCCCTGATTCGTTGGGGACGCTAGAATCATCGCGTGGGAAACCCTGATGGTGCAGTGCACATCCGAGAAGCAACGCCTGCCGACGCGGCCCTGCTATCGGAGATAGAGCGAAACTCGCCCCTCGAATTCGCCGACGGCACCTCGCTGGCCATCGACCGTGGAAGCGACTACTTCGCTTCAGCGCGACTCATGGGGAACGTAAGGGCGACGGTGGCCAGCGTTGCGGGCGAGCCGGCAGGAGTGTTCTGCACAACGGTCCACCCGGCGCTTGTAGGCGGTGAGCGCCGGCGAATGCTCTATTTCCACCACACGCGCATCCTGCCCCGATTCCAGGGGCTTGGGATTGGCCGGGCGCTAGCCGATGAGATGTTCCGCCACTGGAAGGGGCAATACGACTCGCCCTACTGGTACATCTCGCCGCTCAACGCCCACTCCCAGGCGTTCGCCCGGAGCGCTCCGGGAAAGTGGAGCCTCGTGCCAGCGTGGGTTTCGCTGCCCTGCGAAGAGAACGCGGGACCTCCTTGCGGGCGGCTGGCCACGCCCGGAGACGCCGGGGAGATCGTTGCGATCCTGAACGCCTGCCACGAGGGCGAGGAGATGTTCCTACCCTACACCACGGAGTCCCTCGTGGAGAGGCTGGAGCGAGACCCGGCCCAGTACAGCTGGGCGAACATCTGGCTCACCGATGGCGCGGTTGTGGGCGTGTGGCCGGAAGGAAACTGGATAGGTTCGCGCTTCACCGATGCCAGCGGCAATGCGAGGAGCGGACGAAGTGGGGGCGCCGTGCTGGACTACGGCTTCCTTCCGGGAGCAGGGGGACGGCTCCGCGAACTCCTTCGGGGGTGGTGCACCTGGCTGCTCGACCACGGGATGGACGAGCTCACCGCGTTCACATCGACCGGGGCGCGTTCCTGGCCCGTGTTCCAGGGAATGGCGGCAGAGGTTTCGAGCTTCGACTTCTGGACCCCGGCAATCCCCGAGCCGCCGGGTGCGCGGGAGCGGGGGCTCTATGTGGACCACATCTACTTCTAGGGTGGCGGGGCGGGTGACCCGGATACGTGCTCGCAATACCACACATGCCATAAGAAATGGTAGCGCGTTGAGAAGATCGTGTGTTACTTTACGCGTCCGGCTGATGGAGGTAGCTATCGGCGGGGTGGCCGAAGCGTTTAGCCAGAAGAAGAGGGGCTTGGCGCCATCTCCCAATGCACCAAGCCCCGCGATGCCCGAATGCTTCGGGCAGAGCAGTCCTCACGGACTCAACGCGCTCGGCTAGATAGCTACCTCCTTTCAGCCAGTTTCGCTACTGCCCCACTCCCCCCGGTATTCAGTGCATTCAGCGACCGGATGTTCTTGCGGAGGAACGCGGGCAGTTCTGCGTCCTGCAGGGTGGCGATGCCTGGGATGCCGATCTCGGCGAACCTGCGCACTTCCCTGGGGTCTTCCATTTCCTGGGACTTCGGCGGGAAGCCGGTGGCGATGACGGTCATCTGGACTGCTTCACCCACCCTCGGGTCGACGACGGTGCCAAAGATGATGTTGGCGGTCGGATCGACCACCTCGGCAACGACACGCGCGGCCATGTCGAGTTCGCGAAGCTGAAGCGTGCCGTCGTGGGTCACGTTGTAGAGGACGTTGAGAGCGCCATCGATTGACTGGTCGAGGAGCGGGCTGGTGGTGGCGGCGCGTGCGGCCTCGACCGCCCTGTTCTCGCCCGAGCCAGTGCCGACGGCAAGCAGGGCAGGGCCGGCCTCGCTCATAATCATGCGGACGTCATTGAAGTCGAGGTTGATGGAGCCATTCTGGCTGATGATGTTGGAGATTGACTGGATTGCCTGGCGGAGGACGTCGTCGGCCGTTTCGAAGGCCTGGTCGACGGTCGCGTCGGGCGGGCAGATCTCCATCAGGCGCTCGTTGGGGATGGCAATGAGGGTATCGACCTTGTCCTTGAGGCGGGCGACGCCTTCTTCGGCCTGGCGGCGGCGGCGCGCGCCTTCCCAGGCGAACGGGCGCGTGACCACGCCAATGGTGAGGGCGCCGCAGTCCTTGGCGATTTCGGCGACGATGGGGGCAGCGCCGGTGCCGGTGCCGCCGCCCATGCCGGCCGTTACGAAGACCATCTCCGTGCCTCGGAGGAGCTCGTAGAGCTCGTCGCGGCTCTCATCGGCGGCGCGTTCGCCGCGGGCGGGGTCACCGCCGACGCCAAGGCCCTTGGTAAGCTTCTCGCCGATGCGGAGGCGCGTGGAGGCATCGGACGACATCAACGCCTGGGCATCGGTGTTGCAGGCGACGAAGGTAACGCCGGGGATCTTGGCGCGAATCATGCGGTTGACGGCATTGCAGCCGCCGCCACCGACGCCGACGACCTTGATATCGGGCAGAAGCTCGGTTTCGTAACGGAGACTCATGGTTCGTTCCTTTCCTTTTCTGAATGACTCCTCGTGGCGGGCGAAGTCGATGAAGCTCATTCGTTGTCCCTCCCTGGTAGAGCTCACTGGGGCATAAGCGCCCTGCCGATGGCGGCGATCCGCCTGAAGATGCCGCCGACCGGCATGTCGAATCCGGGTGCGGGCAGGTCTGCGGGCCGGTCACGCCCGAGGAGGGCGTACTCGGCGAGGCCGATGGAGGTTGCATACGCGGGTGAGCCGACGAGGTCGGTCATCCCGGAGTAGCCATGGGGACGTCCAAGGCGGGCGGGCAGGCCGAGGTGGGCTTCGGCTACTTCGGGGAGGCCACGAAGCTGGGCGCCGCCGCCCGTCAGGACAAGGCCGGCTGCAATCTTGTCGAGGTAGCCGGCACGCTTCAGTTCGAGACCCACCATTTCGAGGATCTCCTCGCAGCGGGCCTGAAGGATCTCGCAGACATGGCCGAGGGGCACGACCTTCTGTGTCTGGGTGCCAAAGGCCTGGATCTCAACTGTCTCACTGTTCATGGAGGAGCCGGCGTAGGCGGCGCCGTACTGGCACTTGACGGTCTCCGCGCTCTCCCAGGGGCAACGGAGGACGCGGGCCAGGTCGTGGGTGAGGTTCGATCCAGCGATGGGGAGGCAGGCCGTGTGAGCAATTGAACCTTCATCAAAGACGGCGATGGAGGTGTTGGCGCCACCGATATCGACAACGGCGACGCCCTGCATGCGCTCCTGCTGCTGGACGACGCTCGTTGCGGAGGCGAGGGCTTCGAGGATGATGTCGTCCACCTGTACCCCCGCGCCCTCGACGCACTTGGTGAGGTTCTGCACGGCCGAGATGGCGGCGGTGACGATGTGCGTCTCAGCATCGAGCCGGCCGCCAAACATCCCCACGGGGTCGGAGACGGGGTCGGTGCCCTCGACCCAGTAGCCACGGGGGAGTACGTGGATGACCTGCCGGTTGGTGGGAATGCTTATCTGGCCAGCGGCCTCGAGGACGCGGGCGCGATCGTCGGAGCTAATGGGCCGCGAGCGATCGGGGACGGCGATGATGCCGCGGTTATTCTGCGATTGGATATGGTTGCCGGAGATGCCGACGACGGCGCTGAGAATGCGCATGCCGCACGACTGTTCGGCCTTCTCCACGGCTATCGCGATGGCATCGCGGGCGGACTGGATGTTGTCGATCACGCCGCGCGAGAGGCCGGAGGCAGGTGCAACGCCGAGCCCGAGAATCCGGGTATCGCCCTGTTCGCCGACATCGCCCACGATGACGGTGACCTTTGTGGACCCGACATCGATGGCCGCCACGGTGTTGCGTCTTCGAATGCTCATTTGCGGTGCCCCCTTTTACTGCAAGACCGGCCGGTTGCCATACCGGAGGTCAACAGATGTGTAGTTGATGCCCTGGAGCTCTGCCTCGCGGCGGAGTGCGGCCCATACGGCGAGCTTGTAGGCGATGGAGCTGGAGTCTCCGAGAAGGGCGGTTTCGCCCGCGGCGGTAGTCACCAGCACGCCCTTGCCGGCAAGGTGGGCCACCTCGGTGACGGTAGTGCCAAGCTGGCGGGGAAGGCGCTCGTAGATCTCGGCCGCGGCGTCGACCGCCTGGTAGTCGACGCGCTCGCCCTGGCGGAGACTGCCAGGAGCCGAGCTGCGAATGACCGGCGAGCCCGCGGCAGGCGCGACGGTGCCAAGCACGACACCGTCGCGGTCGATGGTGTAGCGGACGCCGCTCTGCTCCCAGATTCCCCAGGCCTTGCGCTCTTCGATGACGACGCGGAGCTTGGCGGGCCAGTGGCGCTCGATATGGACCGAGTGGATGAGGGGTTGCTGGTACAGAACCTTCTGAGCGGTTGCTAAGTCGGCGGTGAACATGCTCTCGCCAAGCAGGCCAGTGCTGGTGACAATGACATCGGCGCCGATGCGCTCATTGCCGGCGACCTCGATGTTGTTGATGCGGAAGAAGGGTGAGGCCCAGGCCCAGTAGAGCGCGCCCCCCAGGGTGGCCATAACCCCTGCGAAGGCAAGGCCGAGGAACCAGCGGCGGCCCGGGCGGGGGAAACGGAGGAGGCGGCGGCCACCACCAGGAGGCTGACCACCCCCACCAGAACGGCGCACGATCATGCGCGGCGCCTTCTCTCCGACGGTCGGGCGGCCACGGCGGACGATCATGCGAGGGAGTCCCTGCTGCGGGCGGCGTTTGCGGCGGATGATCATCGTCTGGACCTCCGCGCGTGGCGCTCAAGGGCCAGCTCAAGGATCCGGGTGAGCAGGTCCGGGTAGCGCAGGCCGGAAGCTTCCCACAGCTTGGGGAACATGCTGATGCTGGTGAACCCGGGGATGGTGTTCACTTCGTTAGCGATGACCTCGACGCCATCGCGAACGAAGAAATCGACGCGGGCGTAGCCTTCGCAGCCCATGACACAGTACATGCGGAGGGCGAGCTCGCGCACCTCATCGGCCACCGCGGCCGTGAGACGGGCAGGGATGAGGAGCTGCGTGCGTGAGGCCGGGTCGTACTTGCTTTCGTAGCTGTAGAAATCGCGGTCTGGGACGATTTCGCCAACGATGCTCGCCTCGGGGCACTCGTTCCCGAGCACCGAGCATTCGACCTCCTGGCCGGAGATGGCTTCTTCCACCACAGCCTTGTCGTCGTAGGCGAAAGCAGCGCGGAAGGCTTCGGCGAGGTCTTCGCGGGAGCGGGCGCGGGTGACGCCCACGCTGGACCCGCCGTTGGCGGGCTTCACAAAGCAGGGGTAGCCGAGAGCGGATTCGACATACCGGACCGCATCTGCATCGCTGGCGGCCACCTCCCAGCTGCGGAGAACTCCGTAGCGGGGAACGGGGATGCCGGCCTCATGGAAAAGTGCCTTCATCAGTGCCTTGTCCATGCCGATCGCGCTGGCCGCGACTCCGGCGCCCGCATAGGGAAGGCCGGCGATTTCGAAGAACCCCTGCAGGGTGCCGTCCTCCCCGAAGGTGCCGTGGACGAGGGGGAAGGCGACATCGCAGGATGCGAGGGCCTCCAGCGCCCCGGGCGCGCGCAGCATCGGCTGGCCTCCGCCGAAGGCGGCTGCTCCCGCATCGAGCGCATCGCGCGTCTCCCCGGGCGAAAGCCACGCCCCGGACTTTGCGATGGCGATTGGCACGATTTCCCAGCGTGCGGGGTCAAGCGCAGCCATGACGCCACGGGCGCTGACCACGCTGACCTCGTGCTCGCCGGAGCGGCCGCCGAAGACCACCGCCACGCGCTGCCTCGTCATCACCAGGCCCCCACGAAGGCGACTTCGCGTTCGAGGGTGACGCCGGAGGTCTCGCGAACGCGCCGCTCCGCCTCCTCCACGAGAGCTGCGACATTGGCAGCGCTCGCGGCGCCTTCGTTGACGAAGAAGTTGCAGTGCTTCTCGCTGATGGCGGCATCCCCGCGGCGCGCGCCGCGCAAGCCGGCGGCCTCGATCAGCTTCCAGGCCGGGATGCCGGGAGGGTTCTTGAACATGGACCCCGCATTGCGGCCGCGAGGCTGGGCCGAAAGGCGGCGGCGGTCGAATTCGGCTACGCGCGCAGTGAGAGCTGCAGGGTCGCCCGGTGTGAGTGAGAGCTCGCATTCGAGCACAGCCTCGCCGGGCAGGCGACGCCGGGTGAGGGCACTTCCGCGGTAGACGAGCCCCAGGTCGGAGGCATCAACCCAGACGTCGCTTCCTCCTGGCTGGAGGAGGCGGACGCGGGTGAGCACATCGGCGAGGCAGCCGCCGTAGGCGCCGGCGTTGTAGACCACCGCGCCGCCGAGGGTGCCGGGGATGCCTGCGGCCCAGGCGAGGCCGTCGAGCCCGAGGCGGCACATCCGGCGCGCGAAGGCGGCGAAGCTGACGCCGCTTTCGATGCGGAAGCGGCCGTCGCCCTGGTCATGCTCGGCCGCGGAACGGTTATCGAGGACGGCGCCGCGGATGCCAGAATCGGCGACAAGGATGTTGCTGCCGCTGCCAAGCACGAAGAGGTCCACGCCGGCCTCACGGGCAGCCGTGGCGGCCCTCGCCAGTGCAGCCGCATCCCTGACGGTGACGAACAGGTCAGCAGGGCCGCCGATACCGAATGTGGTGTGCCGGCTCAGGGGCTCGTCGCGCCGGACCTCGCCCACGGCCTTCAGCTCCGCGGCCAGCCTTTCGAGTGCGCTCATCGGAGCAACTCCAGGATCATCGGGCCGGCCTCCACCACATCTCCCGCGCCGATGGTGAAGACCACATCGCCCGGGCGGGCGAGATTGACGGCCATCCTGGCAGCGGCATCGAAGTCCGGGGCGTAGGAGGCGGCCGGCTCGCGAATGGCGCGCGCGAGGTCGCTGGCGCTTCGGCCGGCGACCGGGGTTTCGCGTGCCGCGTACGTCTCAAGGACGATGAGCGCATCGAGGTCGCTCCAGCACCTGGTCCACTCGTCCCAGAGGTAGGAGATGCGGGAGTAGGTGTGGGGCTGGTAGATTCCAATGAGACGGCGGCCACCGAAGCGTGCGCGCGCTGCCTGCAGGGTGGCGCGCACCTCGGTGGGGTGGTGGGCGTAGTCGTCCATCACGATGATGCCCCCGGCTTCACCCACCAGTTCGAAGCGCCTGTGGGCGCCACGGAAGGCGCGAACCGCCTCGCGGATGGCGTCAAAGCCGGCGCCGAGGTGGTGGCATACGGCGGCAGCGGCGAGGGCGTTGGCCACGACATGGTTGCCGGGCTGACGCACCCGAAGCTCCCCAAGGAGCTTCCCCTGGCGGAGGACTTCGAAGGCCGTCTCGCCTGCCCCCGGATGGGGGTTCCCGGCGCACCAGCTCTCGCGAGGGTCGAACCCGAACGTCTCAACGGTGACGCCTCCGTCACCGGCCTCGCGGATGACGCGCATGGCGCCGGGGTCATCGCCGCAGACCAGGAGCAGGCCACCGGGCTTCACTTTGCGGGCGAATTCCGCGAACGCCTGGTGGTACGCCTCGGGGGTGCCGTAGTAGTCCAGGTGGTCGGGTTCGACATTGGTGATGACCGCTACAGCGGGGGCGTACTCGTGGAAGGCCCGGCGGTACTCGTCGGCCTCAACCACGCAGAGGTCCCCTTCGCCCCAGGCGGCGTTGCCCCCAAGGTCGATGCTCTCGCCGCCGAGGAGATACATGGGCTTGAGGCCGGCCTCGGAGAGGATGAAGGCGATGAGGCTGGAGGTCGTGGTCTTGCCGTGCGACCCGGCGACAGCGATGACGCGCTTGCCCTCCATCAGGCGGGCGACCATCTCGGCACGGAGGATGACGGGGATGCCGCGCTCCCGGGCAGCGGCGATCTCGGGGTTGTCGTCGCCAGCGGCTGCAGTGTGGACGACGAGCGCGGGGGAACCGAGGTTGGCGGCGCTGTGGCCGATGTGGACTTTTGCCCCCATGCTCTCAAGGCGGGCAGTGAGACCGGACGGGCGCAGATCGCTGCCGCTCACGGCGATGCCGCGCTGCAGCAGCAGCTGACCGATAGCAGACATGTGCATGCCGCCAATGCCGACGAGATGGACCGGCCCGCGAATCTCGCTCATCGCTTTGCCACCTCCACGATGAGGTCAGCGATGGCGTCGGCGGCGCCCGGGCGGGCGAGAGCACGAGCAGACTCGCGCATGGCGGCAAGGCGGGCATCATCGCCGAGCAGTGCCAGCAGGCGAGAAGGAAGCCCGGGAAGGGCATCTTCAGGGACGACCTCGGCCGCACCGCCCTCTTCGAGCCAGCGCGCGTTGTCGCGCTGGTGGCCGCCGGCGTAACGGCCGGGAACAAGGACCGCGGGCAGGCTGGCGGCGGGCACTTCGCCGAGGACACTGGCGCCGGCGCGGAAGACGCCGAGGTCGGCAGCGAGCATGAGGTCCGGGAGATCCTCGCGGAAGGCGTCCACGAAGTAGCGGCCGCGCAGGTCCTCGGGCAGAGCAGCGCGAACGGCCCGGGCGCGGGCGATGTCCGCGGGGCCGGTCACGTGGTAAACCACCGCTTCACTGCAGAGGCCAGGGGCAGCAGCGAAGATCGCCTCGTTGATGGCATTCGCGCCCTGGGTGGCGCCAGCGACGAGGAGCATGCGCGCGGTGGCATCAAGACCAATGGCGGCACGGGCCCGTGCGCGGTCGAGCTCGAAGAACCGCGCGCGCACGGGGTAGCCGGTGACACGGGTCTTCTTCTCCGGGAGGTGGGCCAAAGCAGCCCCGGTGGTCGTGGCGATGCGTGTGGCGAGCCGCTTCTCGGCGCGGACCGCCCAGCCGGGCGTGACATCGGGCAGGTAGACAACAAGGGGGCGCCGCAGGACGCGCGCGGCCAGGCTGGCAGGGAAGCTCGCATAGCCCCCGGTGCTGAAGACCGCATCAGGCCCGAAGCCACGGAGACGGCGGAAGGCAACAGCGACGCCCCATGCCAGCCGGGCGAAGCTCCTGACGAGCGAGAGGGGGCCGCGGCCCCGGACAGCAGCCGCTGGCACGGACACGAAGACCACGCCGTGTGATTCCACCGTCGCCCGTTCGCCGCGGTCATCGGGGCCGAAGAAGCGGACTTCGGTGAGCAGGCCATCGCGGGAATGGAGCGCATCGAGGACAGCGATGGCGGGCAGAATATGGCCTCCTGTGCCGCCAGCCGTAAGGGCGAGCTTCATTGCTGGCCCCTCCGGATGATCTTGCGGTCGGGCGCGACCTTGTGGTCGCGGTCCATGTAGCCGCCGCGGTCTGTCCCGAAGCGGGAGACGCTGACCAGGACCCCCACGGCCAGCAGCTCGGCAGCGAGGGCATTGCCTCCATAACTCAGGAAGGGAAGGGGCACGCCGGTCAGGGGGATGACCCGCGTAATTCCGCCGATGTTCAGGAGCGCCTGGAGGGTGAACCAGGTTGTGATCCCGGTGGCCACGAGCATGCCGAACTGGTCGCGGGAGCGCCGTGCGATCTGGAAGCCGCGGACCATAAAGGCCATGAACAGGAGCAGGACAAACGAGGTGGCGATGATGCCGGCCTCTTCGCCGAGGATGGCGAAGACGCCATCGGTGTGGCTTTCGGGGATGTAGAAGAACTTCGCGCGGCTCGCCCCCAGGCCAAGGCCGGTAATTCCACCGTTGCCCATCGCCATGAGGGCCTGGAGCGTCTGGAATCCATTGCCCAGGGGGTCTGCCTCGGGGTTGACGAAGGCAGCGATACGGTCGGCGCGGTAGCCTTCCTTGAGGGCGAGCACCAGCATCACCACGAAGCCGGTCGAACCGAGGGCGATCATCTGCAGGAGCGATGCGCCGGCAACCCAGAACATGGTGACGGTGATGAGGAGCAGCACGAGCGAGGTGCCGAGGTTCGGTTCGAGCATGATCAGCACGGCGACCGAGCTGATGATGAGGACGAAGGGGACGAGGCCGTGTTCGAAGCTGCGGATGCTATCGCCTTTGCCTGCAAGCCACGCAGCGAGATAGACGATGACTGCCAGCTTCGCGAATTCGGAGGGCTGGACCGTGAATTCGCCCACGCCGATCCACCGGCGGGCGCCGCCACCCTCGATGCCGACGACGAGCACCGCCACCAGGGCGCCGATGGTGGCGAGCATGATCGGCACGGCGAAGGTCTCGTAGCGGCGGTAGTCGGTGCGGATGGCCGCGACCATGAGCATGCAGCCCAGCCCTGCCCAGATAACCTGGCGCGTGATGTAGTAGTTGGGCTGGCCGAATCGGGCCAGCGCTGTAACGAAGCTCGCGCTGTAGACGGTCACCAGCCCGATGACCAGGAGTGTCGCCGTGAGGGCGAGAAGCTGGAGGTCCGGCCGGCCGGGAACCCACTGGCCGGCGCGCGAAGCCGTCATGGCGCCACCTCCGCCGCAAAACCGGGAAGCGCGGCCACAAGTTCGCGAAAAGCCTGGCCGCGCGCTTCAAAGCCAGGGTAGGCATCGAAACTGGTGGCAGCGGGCGAAAGCAGGACGACATCGCCCGGCAGCGCCAGCGTTGCCGCGCGTTCGATGGCATCGGAGAGGGTGGAGACGAGCTCGGCGCGGACGCCGGCGGCAACCATCGCCTCGTGGAAGAGCGGGCCTGCTTCGCCGAAGCATACGGCGGCCCGGCAGCGCTCCCGGGCGAGCTGTTGCAGGCCATCGAGGGGCAGGTTCTTCTCGCGCCCGCCAAGGAGGAGGACTACCGGCTCCGCAAAGGAGTTGAGCCCGGCGATGGTTCGTTCGGGCGCTGTGGCAATGCTGTCGTTCACCCAGGTGGCGCCACCGGCGAGACCGACGATCTCCAGCCGGTGAGGGACGCCGCGGAAGGCGGCGGCAGCAGCGGCCATGGCCTCGTGGGGGAGTCCCGCGGCGTCGGCGACAGCGCACGCCATGACCACGTTGGCAAGGTTGTGCCGGCCGCGGAGGCGGATGCTGGCTGCGGGCATTACTTCGTGGACACGCCGGCCCGACCGGATGATCACGCGCCCGTCTTCGACCCACGTACCATCACCGGCGACCTCGCCTGCCAGTGAGGCCCAGCGGAGATGGCCGCGGGCAGAGGTCGCGAGGGCGCGGCTGGTCTGGTCGTCAGCGTTGAGGATGGCGATTCCATCCCGGTCCTGGTGAGTGAGGATGTTGCGCTTGAGGCCGACGTATTCGTCCCAGTTGAACTGGTCAAGGTGATTCGGAGTGACGTTGGTGATGGCGGCAACGGCCGGCGAGCGCTCGGTGTACTGCAGCTGTGTGTGGCTGATCTCGAGGATGACGGTGGTGCCGGGAGTGACCCGGTCAAGGCGCTGAAGGAGTGGCTCACCGATGTTTCCGCCCACAAGGTGGTCAATGCCAGCCCGGGCAGCCATGGCGCCTACGAGGGCGGTAGTGGTCGACTTGCCGCTCGAACCAGTAATGCCCACAACGTGACCGGGACAGAGTTGCAGGAAAAGGCGCATCTGAGAGGTGACGGGGATGCCAAGCGAGCGCGCCCTGACGAGAGCCGGGCTGTGGCGGAGTACCGACTGGGACACGGCGACAAGGTCGAATCCGTCGGCATCGAGCAGAGGGCGCCCGGTGACAACCTCCTCGACCCCGGGGGGCGGGGCCGCGCCCGCAGCAGCGAGCTGGGCCTCGCTGCGGGTGTCGGACATGGTCACCGAGGCGCCCTTGCGGAGCATCCAGGTGGCGAGGTCACGTCCCTCGATCCCCAGCGAGTACACGAGCACGCGTTTGCCAGAGACGCGGGGAATGCCATTCGAGGGGGCGGCGGCGGCAGAGGCGTTCATTCCGGCACCGCCAGGGCGAGCGCCACGCCAAGCATCGCCGCGGCGATGCCAAGCACCCAGGCTCGAGTGACGACCTGCGTTTCGGCCCAGCCCGACTCCTCGAAGTGATGGTGAAGGGGGGCTCTCTTGAAGACCCTTCGACCGCCGCTGAGCCGGAAATAGCCGATCTGGATGATGTTGGACAGGGCTTCTAGGACGAAGACGATGCCAATCACTGGCAGAAGCAGCCAGTGGCCGGTCATGAGAGCCACCACGGCCAGGCTGGAGCCAAGAGCCAGCGCACCGGTATCACCCATGATGACGAGGGCCGGGTGGCTGTTGTACCAGACAAAGCCGAGGTTGGCCCCGGCGATGATGAGGGCGAAGGTAGCCACGAATTCCTGGCCCTGGATGAAGGCAACGATGCCGTACGCGATGAAGGCGATGAGGGTCGTGCCCCCGGCCAGGGCATCGAGCCCATCAGTGATCGCGACCGCGCTGGTGGTGGCGACAATCGTTGCCACGGCGATGGGGATGTAGAAGAGGCCAAGCTCGTAGTGCCCGGCCCAGGGCACGTTTATCGACTGGACATTGAGCTGGTCGTACAGGACCCAGGCGGCGCCGATGCCGAGAACCATCACAAAGGATGTCTTGAACCGCCACGAGAGGCCCCCCTGGCGGCGGTGCTGCAGCGTGCCGAGGTCATCGATGAAGCCGGTGACGCCGGTGATGCCAATCATAGCTAGCGGCAGGAGGATGGAGCGGTGGTTCCACCAGTCGACGGCCACGGCAGTGACGATGAGGACCGGGGCCCAGATCATGAGCCCGCCGAAAGTGGGCGTGCCCGCCTTTTTCTGATGCGAGGCCGGCTGGTCGGCGCTGATCTGCTTTCCCGCCTTCTGGGCACGCAGGTAGCGGAGGATAGGCAGACCCAGGGCCAGCGAGAGGAGGAAGCAGATAACGCCGGAGATGAGCGCATGGATCATTCCCGGCCCTCCAGGAGGGGCAAGACAGTCTCGAAGGCGTGGCTGCGGGAGGCCTTGACCAGCACGTGGTCGCCTGGCCGGAGCATGGCGCGAAGGGCGGCCGCGGCCGCGGCCTTCTCCTCGAACCAGAGCGCGCCAGTGAGGCCGCTGGCGACCGCCTCGTCGACCATCACGCGGCACTGTTCGCCAACCGCGATGAGGATGTCGCAGTTCCCGGCGGCAATCGCCCCGGCACGGCGATGTTCATCTTCTTCGTAGTCACCGAGCTCGGCCATGCGCCCGAGGAAGGCGATGCGCCGCCCATCGAGACGGCCAAGGAGCCGGAGAGCGCCAGCAAGAGAGTCGGGGCTGGAATTGTAGCGGTCATCGAGGATGACGGCGCCCGTATCGCTGGTGGCGATGCGGATGCGTCCTTCCGTCTCAGCCTCTTCGATGGCGCCGGCAGCCTCGCCCAGGGTCATCCCCAGGGCGAGACAGACGCCGAGTGTGGCCAGCGCGCCGGGCACGACGTGAGCGCCGGGGATGCGGCAACGGACGCGGGCGCTGGCGCTTCCGAAAGTTGCTGTAAAGGCGGAACCTTCCAGGCCCAGGTCTTCGACCTCTCCGCGGCGCAGTGCGGCAGACGCTGACGCGCCAAAGGTGATGACGCGGGCTCGGAGGCCCTCGACGGCGGAGGCTACGCGCGGGTCGTCGGCGTTGAGGACAGCCGTGCCGGATCCAGGCAGCGAGCGGACGAGGGAGAGCTTCTCGGCGGCGATGGCTTCGATACTGCCGAGTTTGGAGACGTGGGTCAGGCCCACATTGAGGATTACCCCGACTTCGGGCTCAGCGATCTCACAGAGCTCGGTGATCTCGCCCGGGGAGTCCATTCCCATTTCGAGGACGGAGACCTGGTGGTCGCGGCGGAGGCTCATGAGGGCGAGGGGAAGGCCTTCACGAGAATTCAGGTTCCCTTCGCTGCGGTGGGTGCGGAAGCGCTTCGAAAGAGCAGCAGCGGTGAGGTCCTTGGCTGTTGTCTTTCCAACGGTGCCCGTGATGGCGACGACCCGTGGGCCGCATTCGCGACGCCAGGCGTGCGCGAGCTCGCCCACGGCGGTGGTGACGCCGGGAGCAACGACGACTGTCTTGCCCGGGATTTCCGGTATCGGCGGCCGCGTACATATCGCCGCGACCGCCCCGTTCGCGAGTGCTTCGGCGACGTAGAGGTTGCCATCGGTGCTTTCGCCCGGGAAGGCGGCAAAGAGGTCCCCGGGGCGAACGCGGCGGGAATCAGCGGCACCGCCGGTGACGGGAAGCACCGGCCCTTCAAACACCCGGTAGCCCCGGGCCGACATCTCGCGTGCGACGAATTGGGTGGTCATGTTCGCAGTCACCGTGAGACGTACCGGGCAGAGTCCGGGCGGACATTGAGGTAGGCGAGGACATCGTCGGCAAGTTTCGCGAAGATAGGGCTGGCTGCCTGGGTGCCGGTCATCAGGTCGTTGTTCTCATCGAGTTTGACGAGCACGAGGATTTGCGGGACGTCCGCTGGTGCAAAGCCGATGAAGGACGCCACCTGGCGGTCGTCATAGCCGTTGGGGATCGGGACGTTGGCAGTGCCCGACTTGCCGCCCGCGGTGTAGTTGACGGGCGCGCCCGGATAGGTGCGGCCTTCGGGGTTCACCACGTCGTAGAGCATCTGGCGGATGGTGGCGCTTGCCGTCTCGGAGATAGGCTGGCCTACGATTTCGGGGCGAACTTCTTCGCGAACACCATCGGGGCCGACGAAGGCCCTTGCCAGCCGGGGCCTGATCAGCCTGCCCCCATTGATGGTGGCGGCAACGGCGGAGAGCATCTGCAGCGGCGTAACGCTGATTGACTGACCGAACGACTGGGTGGCGAGGTCAACGGGAGACCAGTCGTCGTCAGTTGGGCGCCGGATGATCCCTGTCGACTCGCCGTTCAGGTCAATCCCGGTGGGCCTGCCGAAGCCGAAGGCGTCGAGGTACGAATGGAAGGCCTTCTGACCCAGCTTCTCCACCATGAAGATCGCCCCGGTGTTGATGCTGTGCTGGAGCACACCGGTCATGGTCTGCGTGCCATAGACGCTGTCGTCCCAGTTCTTGATGGGGATGTCGTAGATGTAGGCGATGCCGGTGTCGACGTAGGTGGTGCCAGGGGAAACGACTCCCGCGTCGATAGCGGCAGCGGCGGTGATCACCTTCATGACGCTCCCGGGCTCATACAGGTCGGTGACGGTGCGATTCCGCAGGAGGTCGCCCTGGGCGGCATCGCTGAGGTCGAGAGTGCTGTACTTCAGCCCGGGGCTGGAGGCGAGCGCGAGGATTTCGCCGTTGCGGGGGTCCATGACGATGATGGCGCCGCCTTTGGCGCGGTGATCCTTGATGCCCTTTTCGAGCCAGTATTCGGCCTGGCGCTGGATGTAGCGGTCGATGGTGAGGACGATGTCCTGGCCGGGCTGGGGGTCGGTAACCACGTGCTCCCCAAAGGGGATCGGGTCGCCAGTGGTGTCGCGTTCGAAGATGGCCTTGCCGGGCTTGCCCTGGAGCACGCTGTTGTACTGGGCTTCGATGCCGGCAAGCCCGGTGTTCTCCTGGCCGATGATGCCGAGCACGGAGGCGCCTGTGTCGCCTTCGGGATGGATTCGAGCGCTGTTGACGATTCCGGTGACACCGGTGATCGAGCTGCCGAGGATGAGACGCCCGGTCTCATAGCTCACATCGCGGGCAATCAGGACATCGCCGGTCCCGCCAGCGCCCACCTGCGCGCGAAGCTGTGAAGCATCTACCTTCGGCTGGGCGATGTCGTTGGCGAGGAGTCGGGCCAGTGCATCGGCAGCCTGGAGGGCGTCAACGGGATCCTGCCACGAGCGGGGGCTGACGTAGATGTCCCAGGTATCGACGCTCGTCGCAAGGACGTTGCCGTTCCGGTCGAGGATGGCGCCTCTGCGGGCAAAACGGGTCTCGCCGGACTTGAGCTCAGTAGCGGCTCGCTCGGCATAGGCCTTGTGCTCAATGACCTGGACCTGGACGAGGCGTGCGGCGATGACGAGTGTGAACGCGAAGAAGAAGGCAGCGGGCACCCACACGCGGCGAGTCCCTTGAACTCGTTGCTGCGCCATAACCGAACGCGCCTCCGGCCATCCCCGCAGTGCGGGGACGGCAAGTCTCTTAGTCCGGCAGCGGCAACCACTCGATGAGGGATTGCCACCAGGGTTCGGGACTGCCCGTTTCCGAAGCGGTCCTGGGGAGATACTCTGCCGGCAACTTGGCCGGCGCCGGACCCGGCTCGTCGACCGTCACGAAGTACGGGGACGAGGCGGGTGAAAGCCCAAGATCAAGCGCCCGCCGCTGGATGCGGGCAAGGGAGGTGAGCCGCGCGACATCGGATTCGAGCTGGCGGATCTCGCCATTGAGCCGGACCTGTTCGGCCCGTGCCCGCTGGATAGCAAAGCCGTCATCCGTCGCGGTGCTGTTCTGGAGCACAGGGAGTGTGGCACTCACGCCCACCACCACAATCGCAGCCACCACCCACCAATTGATGCGCCCCACGGGAGCGGGGAAGAGGATCCTGCGTCCCGCTGCCCCGAGGGGATGGTTAATCGCTGCCATTTTCGCATCCCCGGCTCGCAGCCGCTGCGCTGGAGCGGCGGCGGTTGTTGCGGAGTGGCGACGAGGCCTGCGTCGCGCCCATGGTCAGGAGATCCGTTCGGCAGCGCGGAGCACGGCGCTCCGGGCGCGGGGGTTGGCGGCGATTTCGTCCTCGCCCGGGCGCACGGCACGGCGGGTGAGGTCACGCAGGGTGGCACTGTGGCCACAACGGCAGACGGGGAGCGACGGCGGGCAGAGGCAGCCGGCGGATTCGCGTCTGATGTACTGCTTCACGATGCGGTCTTCCAGGGAATGGAAGCTGATGACAACCAGGCGGCCACCGTGGGGGCGGCCTGGTCCAAAGCCGAACAGGCTGTGGGCTTGCGGAAGGGCCGCTTCAAGGCTGTCGAGTTCACCATTGACGCGGATCCGGAGCGCAAGGAAGACCTGGGTGGCGGGGTGAATATGGGTTCGGCTCCTTGTACCCCCCACAGCCTGTTCGACGGCTCTGGCTAGCTCCCACGTCGTCCCGAGGGGACGCGCGGCGATGATTGCCCGGGCGATGCGGCGCGGCATGGCGACTTCTCCGTAGTTTCGGAGAAGCGCGAAAAGTCCGGCCTCGTCCCAGGTATTGACGATGTCAGCGGCGGTCTCGCCGCCAGACGACGGGTCCATTCGCATGTCGAGCGGACCCTGGAGGGCAAACGCGAAGCCACGGTCTGCTTCGCCGAGCTGGAGCGAGGAGACGCCGAGGTCGAAAAGCACGCCATCGACATCGGCGAAACCCTCCTGCCGGGCGAGGGCCGCGAGATCGCGGAAGTTCCCGTGCGCAAAGCTGACCCGCCTCCCAAACGGCGCCAGCTTTGCGCGCGCGAACTCCAGCGCATCGCGGTCCTGGTCAATGCAGAGCAGCCGGCCGGTCTCGCCGATGCGCCCGGCAATGGCCGAGCTGTGGCCGCCGAGGCCAGTGGTGCAATCGATGAAAACGCCACCGGGGCGCACATCGAGGAACTCGAGCGCCTCGGCGAGCAGGACGGGGATGTGCGCGGGTGGCTTCGTCATCACACTCACGTTAGCTCCCCTGCGCTGCCACCGGGTGGTTCCGGGCCTGCTGCTTCCGGAGACCGATCTCGCCGAGCACCTCGGAGCGGGTGGCGGCGAGGGCGTCGAGCTGCGCTTCCCAGGCAGCGCCATCCCAGATCTCAAGGCACTCGCGGGCGCCAACGACGACCACGTCCTTGGCCAGGCCGGCGTATTCGATTAGGCGCGGCGGGATGAGCAGGCGGCCCTGGGCGTCTTTCTGAACGTCGAAGGTGTAGCCCGAGACTGCCCGGCGGAACATGCGGCCGTCGGCGAGCTCGATGGGGACCTCATCGAGGAGCGCCTCGTAGCTTTCAAAGCCCTCAAGGGTCCAGACCTCGATGCAGCGTTCGACCCCGGGGATCATGACGGCGCCCGCGTTGAAGTCTTCGCGGTAGCGCGGGGGGATTGCCACCCGGCCCCGGTCCAACTGGTACTCGAAGTTCCCCCGGAACGACATCCGAACCCCTTCCTGGCGGGTCGTGACCTGGTCACGGCCCCAATGGAACGGCAGGCGACCCCCGCGGCCGGAGGTCGCGAACCACTTCTTCCCATCCACGGTACTCTATTCCCCCCGATTTCCCCCTGTCAATCGTTTGCGACTCCATTTTTCCCCAAATCGGGATTTCCCCTCTCCCACGATGGCGACCGGCCGGGGGGCGCACGCTACGATGGGGACCATGACCAGGGTCGCCATCCTTACGGCATCGGACAGTGGCGCGCGCGGCGATCGTGCTGACGCCAGCGGAGATGTGATCGCCACCCGCTGCGTTGAAGCGGGACACACGCTGGTGCGGCGGGCGATCCTCGGCGATGACCGTGCGAGCCTGGCGGCAGCCCTGGCGGGGTGGTGCGACGAGGGGATCGCCGATGTCATCATCACCACGGGGGGCACGGGGCTGACGGCACGGGACGTGACGCCCGAGGCGACCCGTGAAATCGGCGAGCGGGAGGTGCCTGGGATTCCGATCGCCCTGGCGCTGGGAGGCCTCAGGAAGACGCCGTTCGCAGCGCTATCGCGTGGGGTAGCTGTTACCCGCGGGGTGACGCTTGTGGTCAACCTGCCGGGCAGCCCGGTAGCAGTGGCGGAAGGAATGGATGTCCTGCTGCCACTCCTGGACCACGTCGCGGAGCTCCTCCGGGGGCCGGTCAATCACGATGACCGGCAGATGTGATGAGGGTTGACGTTCTGACGCTGTTCCCGGAGGCGTTCGCGGGGCCGCTTGATGTCTCCATCATCAAGCGAGCACGTGAAGATGGGTTGCTGGACCTGCAGGTGCACGACATCAGGGAACATGCGGCCGACCGGCACCGGAGCGTCGACGACTACCCATTTGGCGGCGGGCAGGGAATGGTGATGCGGGTGGATGTGCTCGACCGGGCCCTCGAACACGTGCGGTCGCTGGACCGCGAGCAGGGGCTGGTGGTGCTGCTCACGCCTGCAGGGGAGCGGCTCTCGGATGCTGCCGTGCGAGAGCTGGCGGGGCAGAAGCGGCTGATCCTTGTCTGCGGGCGCTACGAGGGCGTGGACGAGCGATTCGCCGAGCACTGCGTGGACCGGGAGATCTCAATTGGAGACTACGTTCTGACCGGGGGCGAACTGCCGGCGATGGTGCTCATCGACGCGGTGGCGCGCCACCTCCCCGGCGTGCTGCGCGACGAGGCTTCGCCAGAAGAGGAGTCGTTCGCGCACGGGCTGCTGGAGCACCCACAGTACACGCGCCCGGCAGAGTACCGGGGCTGGACAGTTCCGGAAGTGCTGCTGAGCGGGCATCACGCCAATGTTGAGAAGTGGAAGCAGGAGCAGCGCCTGAGACGGACAAAGGAACGGCGGCCAGACCTGCTGATGGATGGCGACCTTCGCAACCGGGAGGGCGAGGGAACTTCCTGACGGTCAGTGGCGAGGGCCACCATCGTCCGAGGCGACGAGGCGGCGGAAGGCCTGGTTGGAGAGGGCGCCAGGCCGGGCGGAGAGGATTCGTTCCACGGATTCCGGCCCACGAAGTCCAAGGCCCCGGAGGACGAGCCCCGCCACCAGGCCGCTGCGGTTCATGCCGTGCTGGCAGACAACGTAGAGGTGCGCGGGAGCGGCATCCTGACGTTGGAGGTTCTCCACCACCTCGTCGACAAGCGAACGGATCGCCGCCAGGGTGGGCGGAATCGCATCGAGGTCGGGAAAGACGCGCGCGAACCAGCGTGCCGCGCCCTGGCGGTAGGCGGGGGGCATGTCACCCGCGCAATCAATCACCCAGGCGGAAGCAACAGTGTGGAGGTCGATCAGCTCGCCGTGGACGGAGTGGGCGCCGCCCATCCAGATAGCGGCCGGCGTGAGCTCTCCCGGGGGCGCCAGGAGCGAGGCGCGGGGGAGGGCATGGGCAGGTCCGGGTGCCGGGAGCGGTTCTAGCACATGCCCAAGGATGAAGCACGGCGCCTGGATGGGAAAGCGCCATGATTGGCAAGCAAGCGCTTGCTTGCGCAATAATGAATCCGTGGAAGCGACAAGAGAACGGCTCCTGGAAGCGGCAAACCGCCTCTTCCTGGAGGCAGGATCCCGGGGCGCAACCACGCGGCGCATCGCCCGGGAAGCAGGAGTAAACGAGGTCACGCTCTTCCGGCATTTCGCCGGCAAGGAAGAGCTGTTGTCGGCGGCTGTCGAGCACGGAGCCGAACAGGGGATACGGCGCCTTGCTGCGGGAACGCTGCCCGCGGAGCCGGGCGACGTCCGCGGTGAGCTGCGGACCTTTCTGCTGGCCACGCTCCAGGAGTTCACCGAGGGGCGCAGGGCAATCCGGGTATCGATGGCCGAATGGGAACGGCACCCGTCGCTACAAGAGCCGCTCCTGCGCACGGCAAACTACGTGTATCGCCAGCTGCGAACCTACGTCAAGAAGGCGCAGGTCCGCGGCCTCATTCGCGCTGATCTTGGCGTCACGGTCATGACCGAAGCACTCATCGCCACGATAATTGCCGATGGGCTGCTCCGCGACCTGATGCCGGAGCGATTCCCACTGCGGCCAGCAGCAAGCATCGACGCGTACCTCGACATCCTGCTGCATGGCCTGTTTCCAGCGGACAAGAAGGGAGTGGCGGAATGATCGGCCTGGTGGAGATGCGCCGGCGAAAGCTGCAGTTTGCGCTCATTGCCCTGATTGTCACGCTCATCTCGTACCTGGTCCTGATGATCAATGGCCTGGGGGTCGGGCTGAACCTGCTTGCGGGGAGCGCCCTGCGCAACTTCGATGCGGATGCCATCGCCTATTCCGAGCGAGCCGGGCTGAGCGTCATACGTTCGGAGATGAGCCAGCAATCGGCGGAAACAGCGGCGACAGCGCCGGGGGTGACGGCTTCGGCGCTGCTGGGGTATGTGGCGGCGAACTACCAAGACAGCCGCGGCAAGGTCCGCTCGGTCGCATTCCTTGGTTATGACCCGGGGACGATTGGTGAGCCGCGGGTCACATCGGGCAGGGAGCTCGGTCCGGGCGACCGATATGGTCTGCTCGCAGATAAGAGCTTCCTGAAGGCGGCGGGCCTGGACGTCGGCGACACTGTTGATATCGGGCTGAGGCTGGGGGTGCTGACGTTCACGATCGAGGGCGAGATCGACGAAGGGGCGTTCTTCTTCCAACCGGCGGTCTACATCCTGCGAGACACCTGGCGGGAGCTGAAGTACGGCGACATCCCGGCTGCCGAGCAGCCGGCAGCGAGCATAGTCCTCCTGAAGGGCAAACACCTCACGGGCAAGTTCGAAGCGTATGAGGCGGTGAACAAGGACACCGCGTTCGCCAACATCGAAGGGGTGTCGGGCCAGCAATCGACGGTGGTTTCGCTGCGCGTGTTCGGGTACGTCATCGGCGCGGTGGTGATAGGCGTGTTCTTCTACGTGCTCACACTCCAGAAGGTCGCCCAGATCGGCGTGCTCAAGGCGCTGGGGGCGAGCTCGTTCTACCTGTTCCGCCAGGTGCTGGCACAGGTGGTGGCAGTGATGGCGGCCGGGATCGCGGTCTCGCTGCCGCTTGCGCTGGCGACCGAGCGCCTGCTGCAGCGCCTCCCGGAGACAGTACCGATCGCCTTCACGGGCGGGACCTTCATCACGACTTCGGTCCTCTTGTTTGTGACCGGGATCGCCGGCGCCATGTTTTCGGGCAGGCAGGTGGCGAAGGTCGACCCGATCATCGCCCTTGGGCAGCAGCAGTAGGAGGCGCCAGTGCCCGCGACGCTTGAAGTCTCCGGCCTGAACAAGATCTATGGCAGCGGCGAGCAGGCCGTTCACGCTGTGCGCAACGCGGATTTTTCGACCGCTCCGGGTGAGTTCGTCGCGATTGTGGGGCCAAGTGGCTCGGGGAAGACTACGCTGCTGGCGATGATCGGCGGCCTGCTGACGCCCACCAGCGGGAGCATCAGGGTGAATGGGCGCGACATCGCGCAGCTCAGCGGCCGGCAACAGGCCGCGTATCGCCGGCGGTCGGTAGGGTATGTCTTCCAGGCGAACAACCTGCTGCCATTCCTGACGGCCCGCGAGAACCTCCTTGTCGTGAACGCGATTGGCGGCGGAGCCCGCCGGGAAGCAGCCCGGCGGGCCGGTCAGCTGCTTGAGGAGCTGGGGCTCAGCGAACGAGCGGCGGCGCTGGCCACCCGCCTCAGCGGCGGCGAAAGGCAGCGGGTGGCGATTGCGAGGGCGCTCATGAACGACCCTGCGCTCGTGCTCGTAGATGAACCGACGGCGAGCCTCGATTCGCAGCGCGGCCGGCTGGTGGTCCAGTCGCTGATTGCCGAGGTGAAGGACCGTGACAAGCTGGGGATCATGGTCACGCACGACATGGAGATGGCGCTCCTGGCCGACCGGATCCTGGAGATGCACGATGGGGCGCTAAGGCAGCGGCCCCGGACGGTGTAGTACGGAGAGAGCGGCGCCGGTTGCCCGCGCGCCCAACGTGCGGGATCCTCAAGCAGTGACGACAGCTCTTATCACCGGGATCACCGGGCAGGACGGACGCTACCTGGCGGAGCATTTGCTGGGGCTCGGCTACCGGGTGGTGGGGATGGTGCGGGGCCAGGACAATCCGCGACGCGCTCTGGTGGAGGCTGAACTGCCACAGGTTGAGCTGGCGCAGGGCGATCTGCTGGATAACGCCTCGCTTATCTCGCTGGTTCGCAGGGTCGAACCGGACGAGGTGTACAACCTGGCGGCCGTTTCATTCGTGCCGATTTCCTGGAACCAGCCCGACCTGACGGGCGAAGTCACCGGGCTGGGGGTGCTGCGCATACTCGAGGCTATCCGGCAGGCCGGGGGCGAGGATGGGCGCATCCGCTTCTACCAGGCTTCGAGCTCAGAGATGTTCGGGCGGGTGGCAGAGTCACCCCAGAACGAGAGCACTCGTTTCCATCCCCGGAGCCCATACGGTGTGGCGAAATGCTACGGACACTACATCACGGTCAATTACAGGGAGTCGTACGGGCTCTATGCGTGCAGCGGCATCCTCTTCAACCACGAATCGCCGCGCCGTGGGCCGGAATTCGTGACGCGAAAGATCACGCGGGCGGTGGCGCGCATCAAGCTGGGAAGGCAGAAGGAGCTCGTCCTGGGCAACCTGGACTCGAGGCGCGACTGGGGCTTCGCGGGCGACTACGTGCGGGCGATGCACCAGATGCTCCAGCAACCGTCCCCGGACGACTACGTGATCGGCACCGGCGAAGCGCATTCAGTGCGCGAATTCGTGGAGGTCGCTTTCGGAGTGGCAGAATTGCCGTGGGAACAGTTCGTTCGGACGGACCCCTCCCTCATTCGGCCGGCAGAGGTCGACCACCTGCGGGCCGACGCCACGAAAGCACTGCGCATCCTGGGCTGGCTGCCGACGGTAACCTTCGAGGAGCTGGTCCGGTTGATGGTGGAGGCCGATCTTGAGGCCGAACGGGTGCATGGATAGCGGCCTGCCCGTATCGGGTGTATGGTCCAACGGCGTGGCCAATGGCCCCCACCTGCTGGCGAGCGAGGGTCGCTGAATGGGCATTGAAGTTGCCGTTGCGGCAATAGCATTCGCAATCGCTGCCCCCCTGACGTTTCTGCTTCGACTCCCCACCAAGGCAAGCCGGCGCCCTGAGGCCCACGTTCCGCGCGTGGGCGGATTCAGCATCGTGGCGGCGTTCGTTTTTGCACCCGTGCTGCTGGCGTGCTTCTCAGCTGAGAGCAGGGAACTCATGCGTGAAGACTGGCGGGAGTTCCTCACCCTGGGGGTGTGCGGTGGACTTGTCTTCATGGTGGGCGCGCGCGATGACTTTCGCGACCTGAACTGGAAGACCAAGTTCGGCCTGCAACTGGTGGCAGCGATAGCGCTCTACGTGGGCGGCTATCGAATCGGTGAAATGACCCTCCCGGCCGGGGGCAAGGTGGCTCTTGGCCCGCTCGACCCCGTGGTCACGATCTTCTGGCTGGTCCTGGTCACGAACGCAATGAACCTGATAGATGGCCGGGACGGCGTCGCTGCGGGCATTTCGGCCCTCATCTCGGGGACGATGGCGTACGTCGCTTGGGACCTCGGGCACGAGCTGATTGCGCTCCTGTTCGCCGCCCTTGCGGGGGCATCACTGGGGTTCGTTCCATTCAATCTGCCGCGGGCACGGCGCTGGCTGGGCGATTCCGGGGCCTACTTTCTCGGCTTTTGCATTGCAGGCCTGAGCGTGGCGGGATTCGTTGATTCGTCCGGACGCGTGCCGCTCTACATCCCGCTGGTGGCGCTCGGGCTACCGGTGCTCGACGTGGGCATCGCCTTCCTGAGGCGCTTCCTGGATGCTCGTCACCCGATGCTGTTTGACGAAGACCACTTTCACGACCGGATCGAGCGCATGTTCGGACTTCAGCCGCTGCACGTGACAATCGCGACCTACGCCATCACCGCCGTGTTCTGTGGCGCAGCCCTGTTGCTTCATTTCTGGTACAAGGACGCTGGTTCGGCCGTGGTGGGTGCGGCGGTGGTGGTGTTTGCCGTTGGGCTCGTGGCAGTCCTCGGCTACCTTCGCTCGATGTGGAACTCGGTGAGGGTGCTCGAGCTTCGCGGGCGAAAGCCGGCGAGCGCTGAGACTGGAACGCAGTAGCCCGGCCCAGAGCGGGAGACTACAGGGCAGCGGCCACTCGCCGTTTGAGCCGGCGCAGGGTGTAGGAGAGCAGGTGGACCCCGAGCCTGGCTGAAATCCCCGCCGCCGTAGCGGCATCGACCAGGAAGTTGCCGCGCATGTGGCGCCGGTAGTAGAGCCACATGCCCCGGTGGTGGGCGATCATGGCGCGGTAGGCGGCGTGCCTCGTGCTGCCCCCCACGCGATGCCTGACCCGGGCGGCAGGGAAATAGCGCACGGCAAGACCGGCATCGCGGACGCGGCGGCAGTAGTCGACATCCTCGATCGAAAAGAAAAAGGCGGGGTCGAGCATTCCAACGCGGTCCAGGGCGCGACGGTGAATGACCATGCAGGCGCCGGAGACCCAGTCAACATCACGTACATCCTGGTGGTCCCACTCGGTCATCAGGTAGTGCTGCGACCACCGGTTTCGGGGAAGGAACCGGGTGGCAAGCGAGTGCCGGTTGAAGAGCGCAGTCAGGTGGCCGGGGAAGGCCCGGGCAGAGGGCTGAAGCGTGCCATCGGCGTTCTCAATGCGGGCCCCGAGTACTCCCGCCTCCTTGTGGGAGCGAAGGTAGCCAGCGGCAGCGATCAGGCCATCATCAAGGACGGTCGCGTCAGGATTGAGCAGGCAGATGACGTCGTGGTTGGGGAGGGCGCCGATGCCCGCGTTCACCCCGGCGGCGAAGCCCAGGTTCTGCTCCATCTCGATGATGGAGACGGCCGGGAACTGCATGCGGATTGCCGCTGCGGTGCCATCTCCCGAGGCGTTATCGACGACGACGGTGCCCGGCAGAGAGCCGGGCAAGTGCTCGGCCAGCGAAGCAAGACAGGCGAGGGCGAGATCACGGCAGCGAAAGGTGACGATGACGATACCGGGGTTCACGCTCGGAGTACCTCGTGGTAGAGCGCAGCTGTCTCGGCGGCCGTGCGCTCCCAGGAGAACTGCGTAGCCTGTTCCAGCCCGGCGGCACTCAATTCGGCACGCCGCGCCGCGCCGGCAAGAAGTTGCGCCATCTCGCGGGCGATCGCCTCCGGGTCGCGCAGCGGGACGAAGACCGCTGCATTCCCGAGCCACTCGGTCATGGCAGGGGCGCGGGCGGAGATGACCGGGGTTCCACAGGCCATGGCTTCGAGAGGTGGGAGGCCGAAGCCCTCATAGAGCGAGGGAAAGATGAGCGCTGCCGCGCCAGTGTAGAGGGACGCCAGGCCGGCATCGCCGACGTAGCCTGCGAAGGTCACGAGATGGGCAACCCCGAGACGCGAGGCCTCGCGTTGGAGAGCCTTCGAGAGCGGGCCGGCGTTGCCTGCGAGCACCAGCCGGGGTGCCGGCCCGCTGGCCTTCAGCTTCCCCAGGGCGCGGATCGCGTCGACGGCTCGCTTGCCGGGCTCGGCCGTTCCCACGCAGAGGAAGTAGGGCTGTTCCACTCCAAGCTGCCGGAGGGCGGAGACCACCTCGCTCTCCGGGGCCGGTCCCCAGCCGGCCCGCGGCGCTTCAGCGATGACGCGAACCTTTTCGGCGGGGTAGTTCAGATAGCGGGCGATGTCAGCGGCGACGGCCTTCGATGGTGCGATCAGCCGCGTAGCGCGGCGTGAGGTCTCGGCCAGGGCACGGTAGTAGAGGCGGCGATGGAGGGGATAGCGGCGGGGAATCCTGTAGAAGGTGAGATCGTGGACCGTAGCAATGCAGGGGATTCCCGCACCCAGCGGGACCGCAAAGTGCGCGCCGTGGTAGACCTCGACCCCGGCCTTCGCCATCAGGCGGGCGAGGCGGGATTGCTCCCAGGTTGAACGGCGAAGAGCACCTCCTGCCGGGGAGGGGATGTCGGCGTCGTAGTGCGGCGAGGCGGTCAGCAACTCAATATCGTCACGGGCGCGAAGGGCACTGGTCAGTTCGAGCGTATAGATGCCAGCGCCGGCCGGCCTCTCGGGCACTGCGCTTGCGTTGAGCAGGACTCTCGGACGATGCCCGGTCACGGTGCGCAATGGTATGCCCGGGGTATGCAAGGAGACAGCGGGATATAATCACCTACCGATGAAAGGCCTTGTGCTTGCGGGGGGAAAGGGCAGCCGTTTGCGCCCATTCACCTATTCGGGTGCCAAGCAGCTCGTGCCGATCGCGAACACGCCGGTGCTGCACTTCCCGGTGCGGCAACTCGTCGAGGCAGGCATCGACGAGATTGGCATCATCGTGGGGGACACCGGGCAGCAGATCCGGGAGGCCATGGGGGACGGCGCGGCGTTCGGGGCGCGGTTCACCTACATCGCACAGCCCGAGCCTCTGGGGATAGCGCACGCGGTCGGCATCGCGCGTCCGTTCCTGGGAGAAGAACCTTTCATCCTCTACCTTGGCGACAACGTGCTGAGCGGCGGGATCCTGGGCTTTGCGAGCCGGTTTGCCCGTTCGGGGGCGGGCGCGGGCGTGATCCTGAAGCGCGTCGCAGACCCGCGGGCCTTTGGCGTGGCCGAGATGGACGGCGAGCGCCTGTTGCGGGTGGTTGAGAAACCTGCAATCCCGCCTAGCGACCTCGCCGTCATTGGTGTCTATGCGTTCGGGCCGGCGGTATTCGATGTGATTGCCAGGCAGGCGCCAAGCCCCCGGGGGGAGTTCGAAATCGCCGACAGCATCAATGGCCTGCTCGCGGTCAGGAGCACTGTGGACGTGACCTTGACGGACGAATACTGGATTGACACGGGGAAGATGGAGGACATGCTCCATGCGAACCAGGTCATCCTTGAGGAGATGCCGGGCTGCATCGACGACAGCGCGATCGTGCAGGATTCGGCGCTGGAGGGGGCGATCTCCATTGGCCCCGGCGCCGTGATCGAGGGGTGCCGCCTGGCCGGGCCGCTGGTGATTGGCGCGGACGCGCGGCTCAGGGGGTGCCTGGTTGGGCCCCATGTGGCGATTGGGGCGCGCTGCGAACTTACGGACGTGACAATCAGGAACTCGATCGTGATGGAGGACAGCGCGATTGCCGCCTGCCCCGAGGTCGCAGACTCCATGATTGGACGGTTCGTGCGCGTTGCCGGGGCCCCTGCGGGCGCCCGCCTGACCCTTGGCGACCATTCGCGCATGGAAGCAGCCGAATGAGAGTGCTGGTGACTGGAGGCTGCGGATTCATTGGCAGCCACGTGGTTAGGGCGCTGCTCGCCGAAGGTCACACTGTCACGAATCTCGACGCGCTCACGTATGCTGCGAACCCGGCGAATCTCGCCACTGTCGCCTCTCACGCGCATTACCGGTTCGTGCGCGGCGACATCTGCGACGTCCCGCTGGTGCGGGACCTGGTCGCAGAGGCCGACACCGTGCTCAACTTCGCTGCCGAGACCCATGTCGACCGCTCGCTGCTCGACCCGGGCGTATTCGTGCGGACGGATGTGGAGGGCGTGGTGACGCTCCTGGAAGCGGTGCGAACGACCCGGGACGTCATGCTGGTGCACATGTCGACCGATGAGGTGTTCGGGTCGCTTCCCGCCGGGATGGAGGCAGCCGAGGAAGCGCCTTTCGCCCCCACCAGCCCGTATTCCGCGAGCAAGGCGGCAGCCGAACTGCAGATTCGCGCCTATGCAGAAACCTATCACCTGCCGGTGACCGTGATGCGCTCGTGCAACGTCTACGGTCCAAATCAGCACATCGAGAAGTTCATCCCGCTCTTCATTACGCGGGCGCTCGCCGGGGCGCCGCTGCCGCTCTACGGCGATGGGTTGCAGGAGCGCGAATGGATCTATGTGGACGACCTGGTGGCGGCCGTGCGGGTCGTGCTCGCCGGGCTGCCGCGCGCGCCCGGAGTGCACGCAATCCATATCGGCACGGGAGAGCGGCTGCCAAACCGGGCCGTCGCGGAGACGATCTGCCGCCTGGCGGGCGGCGATGAATCGCTCATCCAGCGGGTCGGCGATCGCCCGGGCCACGACCGGCGGTATGCGCTCGACAGCGGTCGCCTGCGCGCGAGGGGCTGGACGCCGGCCGTCGCGATCAAGGAGGGGCTGGCACGCACCGTTCGCTGGTACGCTGAGAACGCAGCAGCGTGGGAGCCGGCCCAGGGGGCGGAGTTCCGCGAGTATTTCCAGCGCCAGTATGGGGAACGGCTGGGGGCTGGCTGAGCGAGGGGCCGGGTTCCTGGCTTGCCCTGGAGCGGCTGCGCAGCCGACGATGGTGAACGTGAACGCGGAGAACGGCCTGACGGGGCTCATCCTGGCCGGGGGCAAGAGCACCCGCTTCGGTTCGGACAAGGCCTCGGCACTGGTGGCTGGAAGGCCGATGCTGCAGTGGGTGACCGACGCTCTTTCGGGAGATTGCGAGCGGCTGGTAATTGTCCGGGCGGCAGGGCAGATACTGCCACCGCTTGAGATCCATTGCGCGGCGAGCGTGGTTGAGGACCGTTGGGAGGCGCGCGGGCCGCTGGCCGGGCTGGCGAGCGGATTCCCGGTGGTTGAGACGGAGTACTGCTTCGCCACCTCGTGCGATGCACCCCTGGTGCAACCTGACCTGATACGCGCGCTGGCGAGGCTGGCACGGGGCCACGACATCGCGCTCGTGGAGGCTGGCGGCCGCCTTAACCCGCTGATGGCCGTATATCGGCCCGCAACGTGCCTTCCGGCGTTCGAACAGGCTGTGGAACGGAGCGACCTGAAGATCACGGTCGCATTCGCGGGGCTCGACGTGGTTGTGATGGAAGAAGCACGCGCCCGGACATTCGACCCCGGGCTGCTCAGCCTGGTGAACGCCAACCGCCCGGAGGCGTTAGCGGAAGTAGAGTCGCTGCTGAGCAACCGCCCGGTGCAGGCTCAATGACCGGAACCGGCGCCGGGCGCGCCCGCTGTGGAGTGACCCCCGGTTGCCCCTGGCCGGGTTTCGCCGGATGAGCCCGCGTAGCCTCCACCGGACGCCTGAAGGTATCCATCAGCGAACTCGTGGTTCACGTGAAGGACCCCTTCGTTGAGGGTCGCGAACGGGTAGTCCGCCGTGATGGCGGGAAGCGCATCTGCGTCTGTCTGTGCGGACACGGTCTTGCCTGCGGGCACGTAGCGCCCGTCGGCAATGGTGACGCCGATGACCCTGGCGCCCGGCTCGATGACCACGTTCTTGCCAACCACAGCCTTGAAGACGAGCGCCTGCATGCCGACGAAGGTGTTATCGCCGACGGCAGCGGGGCCGTGCACCTGGGACTGGTGGGCCAGGGAGACGTTAGCGCCAATGTAGACGGCGTACTTCTCGCCGCCGACGAAAACCAGGTTCTTCTCAACGAGCTTGCCCTGGGCGAAGGTCTCAAGTGCGTGCAGCATGACAAAGTCCTGAACGTTCGACCCATCGCCGATGTGGATGGGCTGGCCCTCATCGCCGCGGATGCTGGCGAAGGGCGCCACGAAGACCCCGCTCCCAATGACAACGTGGCCAATGACAGAGGCCATTGGGTCGACATAGGTCCCGCCGCCAACCACCGGGGATTCGAGGGTTGGGTTGAACGAGGCGGCAACATTCGAACGAAGCTCCGCCGCAGCGGGTGCCTGGGCGGGCGGGGTCGCGGCTTCGCCGCCTGACCTTGACTGGAAGACCAGGTATCCGGCCAGCAGGAGCACGGCGAGGATGAGCGCCCCGTTCATGAGCTGCTGATGTGTCCATGTGTTGACAGCCATGATGTGGGGCAGCTTCGGCAGGTCGAAGGCGAAGCGAAGGGTCAGGCCGCCTTCAGCACGGCGCTCGACGCCGAGGGCGGGGTCCGGGACACCGGGATTAATGGGAACAATGCGGGGCCCCTGGGCGTCATCGAACAGCGCTTCGGGTTCGGGCAATCGCTCGGCTGCATCCGCCATGGCGGGGGCGCTCCTCTGGTGGTCTCCGAAACAGGTATCGGCAGCATCGGCCGGCGGGTGCATCGGGCAGATTCCCTACGGGGCAGTAGCGGCCGAGACCACGGTCGCGGGGTGAAGGGGGCGTTGGTTGACACCCCTACCCGGCACCCTATGATCGAAGGACGGGCCGGGCGAAAGCGAACCGTCATCGGCCGCAAAACCGAGATGACCCCCCGCTCTCCCAAGGGGAGTGGCTGGTGGAGAGGTGGCAGGTAGTGACAACCCTTGAACGGCCGCGCACCGTCGGCGAACTGAAGGCTTCCGGCTACAGGGTGCTCCCCGTACGCGAGGAGATGAGGAAGAACCTCATCGCGAAGATCCGCAGGGGAGAAGATCTTTTCCCCGGGATCTTCGGGTACGAGGAGACGGTCGCGCCGCACATCGTGAACGCCATTCTTGCGGGGCAGGACATCATCTTCCTGGGCGAGCGCGGGCAGGCGAAGTCGCGCATCATTCGCTCGCTCACATCGCTGCTGGACGAAGCGACGCCCGTGCTGAAGGGCTGCGAGATCCCGGAGAACCCTTTTGCGCCGATAACGCGGGCGGGGCGCGACATCATCGCCGAGCAGGGTGACGATGCCGAGCTTGACTGGCTTTCGCGCGAGGACCGGTACGGCGAGAAGCTGGCGACACCGGACATCACAATTGCGGACCTGATCGGCGAGGTGGACCCGATCAAGGTGGCCGAGGGGAAGTACCTCTCGGACGAGCTCACCATCCACTACGGCCTCATCCCGCGGACGAATCGCGGGCTCTTCTGTATTAACGAGCTGCCAGACCTCGCGGAGCGGATCCAGGTGGGACTGCTGAACATCCTGGAGGAGCGCGATGTGCAGATTCGCGGGTACCGCATCAGGCTGCCGCTCGACGTGGTGGTGGTGGCGAGCGCGAACCCCGAGGATTACACGAACCGGGGCCGGATCATCACGCCGCTCAAGGACCGTTACGGGGCACAGATCCGCACGCACTATCCGCTCAAGATCGAACACGAGATCGGCATCATGGATGCCGAGCATCACCCTGTCCCGGCCGACTTCAACGTGGTTGTGCCCGCGTACATGAAGGAGGTAATCGCCGAGATAAGCCGCCTGGCCCGCCGAAGCCCCGATGTGAATCAGCGTTCGGGCGTGAGCGTGCGCGCCAGCATAGCGAACTACGAGAGCCTGCTCGCGAACGCGCTCAGGCGCTCGATCGTGACCCACGAAGAGGTGATCGTCCCACGCGTGAGCGACCTGCAGTACATTGTGCCCACCCTTTCGGGCAAGGTTGAGTTTGAGACCGTGGAGGAAGGGCGCGAGGACCAGATCATCGAGAAGCTGATACAGAATGCCGTAGTGGCGGTGTTCAACCGCCACTACAACCTGGGCGAGCTGGAAACCGTTGTGGCGCGTTTCAAGGCGGGAACGGCGGTCGAGGTCGGCGAAGGCCTGGCCAGCGAGCAGTACACAAGGCTGGCGCAACAGATAGACGGGCTCGGTGTGGCTGTGCAGAAGGTCGCTCCCTCGGCAGCGGCGCCCGAGACGGCGGCGGCGGTGGAGTTCATCCTTGAGGGCCTGCACCTGAACAAGCGGCTGAACAAGGACCGCGTGGGCGGCAAGATCCAGTACCGGGGATGAGCTGGAGGATTGAGCGGCTGACAACGGATGGCCCCCTCTTCGAGGGGGCCATTGATGTCTACTCACGCGCCTTCGCCGAGCCGCCCTACAGCGACCCTGGCCGCGGCGACGAGATCCGGTCGCGAATGGTTGAGGTCCACTGCCTGCGCCAGGGGTACCGGGCGTACTGCGCGGTCGAACCCGAAGGGCGGGTGGTAGGGATGATCTACGGATACCATGGCCTGCCGGGGCAGTGGTGGCACGACACGGTGGGCGCGGCGCTCTCGGAGAAAGCTGCGGACCGGTGGCTCTCGGACTCGTATGAGGTGGTGGAGGTCGCCGTCGCTCCCGAGAGCCAGGGCCAGGGGATCGGCGCTGCCCTCGTCAGGGAACTGCTCAATGGACTTCCGGAGGCCACGGCAGTGCTCAGCACGCGAACCGACAGCCGGGCGCACGTGCTCTACGGGCGCCTGGGATTCGAGGTGGTGACCACCATGCGATTCGCCCCGCGAGGAGCGCCCTTCTACGTGATGGGGCTCAATCTTCGCCCCGGCGAAGCAGGGAGATGACCAGGGGCGCCTGGAATCCGGACCAGTACCTGCGCTTCCGCGCCGAGCGCAGCAGGCCGTTCTTTGACCTGCTGGCACTGGTGGCACCGTGCCCGGGCGGGAGTGTGGCCGACCTTGGCTGCGGCACGGGCGAGCTCACGCCGGCCCTGCACCGGGCGACAGGGGCAGCGGAGACGGTAGGTATCGACAACTCGGAGACGATGCTGGCAAAGAGCGCGGCCCACGCCGGGGGCGGTGTCCGTTTCGAGCTTGCCAGCATCGAGACTTTCGAGCCCCGGGACCCGCTGGACGTGGTTTTTTCGAACGCGGCGCTCCACTGGGTAGATGACCATCGCGCGCTGTTTTCGCGGCTTGCCGTGATGCTGAAGGAAGGGGGCCAGCTGGCGGTGCAGGTCCCCGCCAATCACGGCCACCCGTCGCATACGGTTGCGGACGAGGTTGCGTGCGAGGAGCCGTTCGCAAGCGCCCTGGGCGGCTACCGGCGGGGCGTTCCCGTGGAAGAGCCAGAGTGGTACGCCGGGCTGTTTGACAGTCTCGGGTTCAGGGAGCAATCGGTTCGGCTCCAGGTGTACGTTCACCATCTGCCGGCCCGCGCCGACGTCATTGAATGGACGCGTGGAACGTTGCTGACCGATTACGAGAAGAGGCTGCCGCGAGGCCTGTTCGAAGCCTTCCTTGTCCGCTATCGCGAGCGCCTCTTACCACTTCTGAGCGAGGCGGAGCCGTTCTACTACCCGTTCAAGCGCATCCTGATGTGGGCGCGGAAGTAGGCAGCGCGCGGTCACGTTCCCTCAGTAGGGCTGGTCCTGCTCGAAGATGCGGCGGGGATTCTCGACCGTGAGCCTGCGGATGTCGGCTTCGCTCACGCCGCGCTCACGGAGCATCGGAAGCACGTCGAGCGGGATGTGGGTGTAGTTCCACTTCGGCAGCACGGTTTCGGGGATCCCGGGCGGGATCATGTCGATGTGACATGAGGCGTCGTGGGAGAGGGTGATCCTGTCCGCGTAGCCCTTCTCGACCAGGGCGGCGATCATTTCGGCGCGCTGCTCGGAGGTGCGCGGCGCGGGGAGGCCAATCCTGTCCATCCCGCAGTAGGCGCCCGACTGGACAATCTGCTCCAGGTAGGAGAGGTCATCCGAGTCGTCGGAGTGGCCAATCACAACGCGGTTGAGGTCGACCCCTTCCTCTTTGAACACCCGGACCTGGTCGAGGCCGGTGCGGCCGGCCGCGTACGTATGGGTACAGATGGGGACACCGGTGGCACGGTGCGCTTTCGCCGAGGCCCGGAGCACACGCTCATTCATGGGGTGCATCTCGGGTTCTGTGGCGCACTTGATGACGTTGGCGCGCACGCCCGAGCGGCCGATTCCCTCGGTGATGTCGCGCACGAACAGGTCAACCATCTCCTGGTCGGGCCGGTGGTGGAAGTAGAAGGGGACCTGGTAGTAGAGGCCGGTGGCCACGATTATCTGCATCCCCGAGCGCCGGGCCGCTTCGGCGATGAAGGCAGGGTCGCGGCCGAGGTCGATTGGCGTCAGGTCCACCATTGTGCGGATGCCGGCCTCACGGGCCCTGACGAGGCGGGCGACGGCGTTTTCCATCTGGGCAGCGCGGTCGAAGAGCTCAGGGTACTGCTGGTACATGGGCGGCCAGAGGACGAGGACATGCTCGTGCATGAGAGTGAAGCCCATGTCGGCGGTATTAAGCGGCCCCGTTGCGGACTGGATGATCGCCACTTGCTACACCTCGGGAAGGTTGGCCACAACATAGCGGCCTCCGCGCCCGGGCGAAAGCAGGGGCCCGATTCACGGTGAACCGGGCCCCGGTTAGGGAGTGTGGCAGGGCGTGGACTAGGAACCGCCCCCAAGGGCGCCCACAGCGTCGCCGGGGAGTGGCTCGACCGATGCCGCGGGCTGGGGCACAGCGACCCGGCGGCTGCCCTTTTCGGCAACACGGTAGATGAGGCCCCTGCCGCGGGCGAGCTTCGCCTGGGCATGGACCGCGGGCAGGCTGGCGAAGAAGAAGGTTATCACCGCCATCAGCGGCCACATGGTGTACTGGGCGGCAGCCGCCTTGCGGCTGACGTACTCTGGCCGGCGGGGGCGGGTCAGCGTTTCGATGAGGATCATTGCAAGCAGCGGAAGGAGACAGACGGCAACGAGGAGGCCCACCAGGTTGACCCACATTGTGGGTTCCACAAGTCCGGTGGAGTCGAAAGCGAACCAGCGTGACGGGTGGACGACCTGCTCCGGGTGCCAGCCCGGTCCGGGAACGGGGTAACGGTGCGTCCACCAGGAAGGCAAAGGGGCGCCGAAGGCGCCGGCGAAACGCGCAGGGAGGAGGATGCCGAGGGTCACCAGGTACCACTGGGCAGCCCACATGACATGCACCTTGGTCACCGCCCCTGCGAGCAGAAGCCGTCGACGAACACCGAGCGGGCTACGCTGCGAAACCGCCGCGCGCCACGCGTAGGGGATGTCACTCGCACCCCAGGCGTGGCGGACGCTCTGGTGGTAGTGGGCCTTGAGGGTCTTGAAGTAGCCGTCGGTGAGCACGCAGTCGTTGCCAAGCGGCAGGTAGAGCGCCTCCACGTGCACCCGATCGCCGAGCGTGTAGCAGCACTTGAGGTAGACGTGCCAGTCTTCCGGGATGACCTCTTCGTCCCAGTAATCGATCTCGTCGAGCATCTTCCAGCTGACCGAGTAGCACGAGGTGGGGAACTTCACGCTGCCGGGCATCACCAGGTTGGAGAGGCGGTTGATGCCCGACAGACCATCGGGGATGCGGAGGGGGGCGGGGATGTCCCAGATGTTGTTTGAGTTGAAAATGGTGGGCTGCCAGAAGGTGCGGTAGCGATCGCTGTTTGAGAGGAAGAGGTAGTTCAGGGCGGCGAAGTGACGCGGGTGGAAGACGGCATCGGCGTCGCAGCTGGTGATGGTGTACCGCTCGATGTCATGGCTGCGGCGTTCGATGAGATAGATGCGCGCTTCGCGAGCGGCCCAGGCCTCATTCGAGCCCTTGCCCGGGGTCTCCCCCGGCAGGCCGGCAGGATGGAAGGTGGCGAACATGTTGCCGAAGCTCTGCCGATAGCGCGCAATGAGACGGGCGGCCTTGGCCTCGGCGCCGCTTTCGCGGGCCTCCATGGCCATCACAACCACCAGCTGCTCCGCGTTCTGTTGTGCGGCCAGCGAATCTATGGTGCGGGAAAGGCCTTCCTCGCTCTCGTTGTAGTTGGGGATGATGACCATGTGGCGTGGCCAGTCCCAGGCGGGTGCGCCGGGATGCTTGGTGCGCCACTGGCTGTACCTGGCTGGCCAATCGACTGCCTGCCAGCGCCGTATCCGGCGGAGCCCAACGGCGCAGGCAACGGCTACGCCGTAGGAGCGCAGCAACCAGTAGGTGAAGAAAATGAGCGTGCCGATGGCGAACGCCCAGGGCGCGTAGAACGGAGCCCAGAAGATGGTGGAGATGATGAACAGTGACAGGGCGAAGGGCAGGATGTTCCAGGCGCGCTCACGAAGCGCGGACCTGGCGGTGAGATCTGGAATGAAGAAAGAAGGGGCGTCAGACGTCCCACGCGATGGTCGCCGGGCCAGGATGGCCATTTGCAGAAGGCCCTTTTGTTGGGTCTTCCTACGCCGCCGAGGTTAGCTGCCGGGCTACGGCCGGAGTTAGCCGTTTCGCGACGCGCCGCCACCAGTGGAGTTGCGGCCGTCCCGAATTCGCCCCATGAAACTGGTTCCCCCGTTCTGCCGAGGCAGACTAGGCGCGCGATCGTCTCGCTGAAAGCATGCTTGACCCGGAACCGTTCAGTGTCAAGCGGTTTTTTCGAGCTCCAGACGCGTTATGAAAGCAAGCGAGACTGGATGGCCGCGCTCAATCTCGTGCCAGCAACGGAATCGAAACCCGGTGAGGAAGCCCCGAGCCGGGCGGGCCGATTGTGACCGTGTGGACGGTGAGAGCGCCAAGCCGGGCATTGCCGGAGGTGGTGAGCTTCACCTCAAAGGTCTCTCCAGGGTCCTCGCCGGAATCGGCGAGCGTGGCGATGGTGATGGTGCGGGTTTCGCCACTGGCCGTTCCGCCGAGGAACGAAAGGGTGCCGGCTGCGTGGGTGAAGTCGGCGCCGCCGGTGGCGGTCCCATTGGCGGTCACATACTGCACGGTGACGCCGCTGGAGGTAGGGAGCCCATCGGAGGTGGTGAGCCTTACCTGGACCTGCACGGAGCCGCCCTCCTGGACGTTGCTGGCGGAGACGGCGAATTCCACGGTCCTGACCTGGGCAGCAACGGCCACTGGCGCCAGCTCGGAGGTAGAGCTGCCCGGGGTGCATGCGCCAGTACAGGCCATGGCGGTGATGTTGGAAAGGGGAACGCCCGCCGGGATGGCAGCGATCCAGGCGCCGGAACCGCTCGCCGTCACCTGGGCAAGGAACTCCGCCTTGCCGCCCGGCATGGCAGGGTTGGCGTAGGAGACATAGACAAGGACTGCGCAATCGGTGCAGGCCGTGCCACTCACCGTGCCGCCAGTCCGTGCAGTGATTTCCGGGTGGTTGAGCAGGCCGTTGGGGCCGGTATCGGCGTCGCCGGCGTCGTTCGCGGTGGCGCCGTCGCTGTCCAGGTCAACCGGGAGACCACCATTGGCTCCAATGAGGTAGGGGGCAACGACGTTGCCGGTGGCGCTGCTGCCCACAACAGCCACGCCAGCAAGGCCGTTCCCGGCGACAATCCCGGGACGAGCGACCACGCCCGTTGCACCGCTGATCAGCACCCCCTCACGCGAATTGCCAGCGGCGACGGAGGTGTTGAAGGCTGTGCCGATGGAGGTGCTGCGGCCGATCTTCGTGCCCGGGGCGTTCTCGATGTAGACGCCCTCGCGCGTGTTGCCCGAGATGAACTGCAGAATGACTGCACCATCGCCGCCAACACGGTTGTTCGCGCCCTCGAAGATGGCGACGCCGGCCTGCCCGTTGGGGATCTTGGCTAAGCCGCTTGCGTCCAGGCCGATGTTGTTGCCTTCGATGACGTTGCCCGAAGTTGCCGCATCGCGAACAACCACTCCGGCGTTCTCGTTGCCGCTGATGAGATTGCGGTCGGCGACGGAGGGGCCGCCCACGGCAGTGCCGGTTGCGCCCGACTGGAGCACCACGCCTTCGGCCCCGTTTGGAACAGGGCCAGAGCCGAGGCCGTTGGTGCCGATGCGGTTGCCTGCGATGACCGAGTTTGCGGCGCCGGATACGAGCACGCCCTGGGCCGTATTGCCAGAGATGACATTGCTGCGCACGGTGTTCGCATCGGCGCCCGTGGAGATCTCCACGCCCGGACCGCCGTTTGGAGCTGCAACCTCGCCACCCGGTTTGAGGCCGATAGTGTTGCCGATCACGGTGTTGGCGGTCGTCCCTTCGCCCACCAGGTAGACACCGGCGTTAGTGTTTCCGCCGATCACGTTGGCCTCGCCTGCAGGGCCGGGGCCGACCTGGTTGCCGGTCGCCCCACCAAAGAGAGCCACGCCGTAGCCGTTGGCGAGCGCTGCGCCGGTGGATGAGAGGCCAATATGGTTGGTGTGGAGGACGCTATCCTTGGCGCCGTCGATGGTGACGCCGTCGCCGGCATTGCAGCCGATGACGCTCCCGGCGACTGTGGCGGCGGTAGCGGAGCCGCCGATGTAGATGCCGCTGGCGGCATTGCCGACCGTGCAGGCTGCGTCGCCGCCGGCTACAACGCCGATGCTCGAATACTGCACCTGGTTGCCGGAGCCGGCGCCTATCAACACGCCGTGCCGCCCACTGGAGCGCACTCCCACCCCGAAGAGCACGTTCCCGCTGCCCGTGATGCTGAATCCATCGCGCGGGGCGCCAACAACGGCGATAAGGCTGATGTTGTTAGCTGACGACGTGATGACGAACCCGTCAGCATCGTCGCCGGCAGCGGCGGCGTTGATGATCGGAGCCACGGCGCCGCCATTGAGGGCGAGACCAACCGAATCGTTGATGGCAGGAAGCGGGCTCGTAAGGGTGATGACGGGGGATGTGCCCAGGGAGGGCGCGAACTGGATGAGCTCCGTCTTGCCGGCGCCGCAACCGCCGGTGATGTTGCCAACGGAATCGAAGAAACAGCCCTGGGTCTGGGCCTGCTCGTCGGCGCTGATGTCGATGGTGAGGGCGCCGGTGGCAATTAGGATTGCCTCCCGCAGGGTGAGAGCGGCGTCGGGAAGGTCAGTGTCGTCGAGGCTGTTCACGGTGAGCACTGCATCGGGCCCGGCAGCGCGCGCTGCCGGGGAGTGGATGCTGGCCGCGGGCAAGAGCAGGAGAAGCCCGGCCAGCAGAAGAAGGCGGACCGGAAGAGGGCGAGAGTCAGCAGGCATCAGTACGCTCGATCAAGGTGAGGTGTGGCCGGCCGGCGCGGACAATCGCACAGACCGTCTGCACACACAATACAAGACGGAGACAAGCCCGCTCGACAACAGCCCTGCGTGGTTGCGAACGGGTGGGAAGGTGGGGCAGGGTGCGCGCCGGGGCAGCAACAAGCGCAAACGGGGGGTATCGGGCTACCCTAAGCACCGTGAGCAGCGAGCTGGCCCACCGCGAACGACTCTACGCCGACCTGCGAGAGGTGCGCTTTTCGCTGGAGGTAGGGGACGAACGTGTGCCCGGGCTGATGTTCCTCCCGCCTGAACCCGAGGGGCTGCTGCCGCTTGTGCTGATCCAGCACCCGGCGACGTCATCGAAGGATGACTACTTTGTGGAGGAACCGGCGAAGGCGTGGGCACGTCGGGGCTGGGCCTGTGCGGGGCTGGATGCACCGCTGCATGGCGAGCGAACAAACCACGACCCGATGGCCATCTTCCGGGACAGGGGCCGTTTCCCGGCAATCGCCGCGCAGTTCGCAGCAGAGGTCGCGGCCGTTGTCAATGCGCTGGCCCGGGTCTACCCGCTGGACCTTACGAGGCTGGGCTTCGCCGGGTACTCGATGGGAAGCATGCTGGGCATTCCCGCCGTTTCTGCCGACGGGCGGTTCAAAGCAGCGGTGTTCTGCCTTGTCGGCGAAGGTGGACTGGCCGGGCCGGCAACAGGGCCCGAGTCCCACGTGGGTGGGCTGGCCCGGGTCGCCGTGCGCATTGTGGGAAAGACCAACGACGAGCTGATCCCCCGGCAGGCGACCGAGGCTCTTTACGATGCACTCACGGGGACGAAGGACATTGTCTGGCTGCCCGGAGGCCACTTCGAGATTGGGCCAGACGTGATCAAGGCGGCGGGGGACTGGCTCAAGGAGCACCTCTGAGTGGGAGATGAGGCGAGCCCCGGGGTGACGCGGGCGCCCGGAACCCGGCTGGCGGGCATGACGCGGCCGATCGTCGTCCTCGGCATCGTTTCCTTCCTGGCGGACCTCTCCGGCGAGATGGTCTACCCGGTTATCCCGCTCTTCGTCACGGGCACGCTCGGGGCGCCGGCGCTGGCCCTGGGGATTGTCGAAGGGGTAGCCGAGGGAACCGCCAATCTGACGAAGATGGCTTCCGGGCGCTGGTCCGACCGGTCGGGGCAGCGCAGGCCGTTCGTGGTGGGCGGGTATTCGCTGGCGACGCTGGGGAAGGCACTCCTGGCCGTGGCTGCCGCCTGGCCGATGGCCCTGGCTGGCAGGGCACTCGACCGCTTTGGCAAAGGACTGCGGACGGCGCCCCGGGACGCCATGCTGGCGGATTTCGCCCAGCCGGCCCATGTCGGGCGGGTGTTCGGGTTTCACCGCACACTCGACACGCTCGGGGCGGTAGGAGGGCCGTTGCTGGCGCTTGCCCTGCTCGCCTTGCTCGACGACCGCCTGCGGCTCGTGATCGCGATTGCGGTAGTGCCGGGCGTGCTTTCGGTGGTGGCGCTGCGCTGGCTACCACGAGATGCCCCGGCTGTGCCGAGCAAAAAGACGGGGGGCTGGCGATTCGGGGACCTGCCCGGGCGTTTCTACCTGCTGCTCGCCGTTACGGTGCTCTTCATGTTCGGGAACTCGTCGGATGCGTTCCTCATCCTGCGGGCCGAAGACCTCGGCCTCACGACCACGATGGTGGTGCTTGCCTACGTCGCTTTCAACACGGTGTACGCGGCACTGTCGCTGCCGGCGGGGATAATCTCAGACCGGGTTCCGCGGGCCTGGGTGATGGTCGTGGGCTGGTCGGCGTTCGCGGCGGTCTATTCGGGATTTGCATTCGCGGGTAGTGGAGCGGTCTGGCCGTTGTTCATTGTTTACGGCGCCTACATGGCGATGACCGATGGGGTGTCGAAGGCGCTGGTGGTTGACCTTGCGCCCGGACCGCTGCGAACGAGCGCACTGGGGCTCTTCCAGGGCGTAGCAGGGCTGGCCGCGCTGTCTTCGAGCGTGCTTGCCGGGCTGCTCTGGGACCAGGTGGGCCCGCAAGCGCCGTTTGTGCTCGGAGCCGTGTGCGCCGGCGCCGCCGCCGTGGGGCTGGCGGTGCTTACCCTGGGAGGGGCTACCCGTCCGCCGTCACCGGCGGGGGCGCTTGCGGGCGGCTGAAGGCGCGCCCGCGTATACTCCGGCCACTACAAGCTTCCAAGGAAACACCCATGGGCAACCTCATTGATGGGGGCGAGATCATCGCCCGGATGGTCAAGCAGGAGGGCGTGAACCACCTGTTCACGCTCTCGGGCGGGCACGTGCAGAACATCTACGAGGGGTGCCTGAACAACGGCATCCAGGTCATCGACACACGCCATGAGCAATCGGCAGGCCACGCTGCGGATGGCTATTCGAGGATTACCTTCAAGCCCGGCGTGTGCGTGGTGACGGCCGGGCCGGGAGTGACCGACGTAGTGACGGCGGTGGCGAACGCGTACCAGGCATCCAGCCCGATGGTGGTCATCGGCGGCCGTTCGCCGATGCGAGAGTTCGACATGGGTTCGCTGCAGGACATAGAGCTTCAGCGGGTGATGGAGCCGATCACGAAGTGGTCGCAGACGGTGTTTGAGACCCGGCGGCTGCCGTACTACATGGCGATGGCGTTCCGTGAGGCGATGACGGGGCGGTACGGCCCTGTGTTCTTGCAGGTGCCTTCGGACGTTCTCTTCGGCCGCGTGGATGAGGACCAGGTGCAGTGGCCGCGGAGCTACCGCCCTCAGGGTGAGGTGATGGGCGACCCGCAGCTCATCAAGGCGGCGGCCGAGGCGATCTCCCGGGCGAAGAAACCGATGGTGATGGCGGGCTCGGGTGTTTTCTGGCACAGGGCGCACAGGGAGCTGGCCGAATTCGCGCGCGCGGCCGACGTGCCCGTCTACACCAATGCCATGGGCCGCGGCACTCTGCGGCAGGAGAACCCGAACTTCTTCTCGCTTTCGCGTAAGCCGGCCTTCTCACAGGCGGATGTGATCGTTGTCCTGGGGACGCCAATCGACTTCCGGCTGAAATACGGGCGCGCGCCCGCCTGGAACCCCGAAGCGCAGCTCATCCAGATTGATGTGGACCCGCGCGAGATAGGCAAGAACAGGGACATCAGCATCGGGATTGAGGCGAACATCAGGCAGGCGCTCATGCAGCTGACGGCAGAGATCGGCAAGGGCGACCACGGGGAATGGATGCAGTACCTGCGCGGCCTGGAAGGAATGGCCGACGCGCAGCGCGAGGTCTTCATGAACTCTGACGCGATGCCGATCCACCCCCTCCGGCTCTGCAAGGAGATCGCCGAGTTCGTCGATGACGAGACGATCGTCGTCGGCGATGGAGGGGATATCGTTGCGCTGGCGGCGAGCGTGCTGCCGGTGAACAGCCCGGGGCAGTGGATGGACCCAGGCCCCTTCGGCACGCTCGGGGTGGGCACCGGCTTTTGCATGGCGGCAGCCGTGGCCGCTCCTGAGAAGAAGGTGCTGATGGTGAACGGAGACGGCACGTTCGGGCTCAATGGGTTCGACTTCGATACCTTCGTGCGCTTTGAGATGCCGATCGTGTCGGTGATCGGCAATGACCGCTGCTGGCACCAGATCTACGTTGGCCAGAAGGCGCAGTATGGCGCGGGCCGAACGCCGGCGACAATGCTCGGTGACAACGCCCGTTATGACAAGGTCGTCGAAGGGCTGGGCGGCCACGGCGAGTTCGTGGAGCATCCCGAACAGATCAAGGCCGCCATCGCGCGTGCCTTTGACAGCGGAAGGCCTGCCTGCGTCAACGTGCTCACCGACCCGGAGCCAGCAGGGGTGAAGGGCGGCTACGAATTCAAGTAGCGCACGCAGGCACGCGAGAGCGGCACGGCGTGCGGGCCCTGGCGGGGAAAGCCCGGGAGGGGCCCGTCAGGCGGTACGGCGGCCCTGGATGTACTCCACGAGGTACTGGATCTCGACCTCCTGTTCGAGGCTGACCCAGCGAATGAGGTCGCCAATGGAGACCATGCCGACAACCCTGCCTTCATCCACCACGGGCAGATGGCGGCAGCGCCGTTGAGTCATGACCGCCATGGCCTGGTCAATTGTGGTGGAGGGTTCTACGACGATAAGGTCCGCGGTCATCACCTCGTCAACACGGGTAGAGTTGGGGTCGCGCCCGACATCGACGACGCGCCGGAGGACGTCTCGTTCGGTGAAGATGCCGACCGGAGCGGCGCCCTCGGTGACTAGCAACGCCCCGACGCCGCTGTCATTCATATGGTGGACGGCGTCGCGGACACTCTCTCCCCGTGCGACCGTGTATACCTGCCGTCCCTTTTCGGCAAGAACAGCGCTCACATGACCGTGCATGGCGCCCTCCTTCACAGAAGTCCTGCCTTCATTCTCCGATGGCTGTCAACAGGGACGCGGCGCGGTCAGGAACGCTTGAGGGCGCCGAGCTTGAAGTTGTCCCAGGTGATGGCGTGGGATGGAATGAAACGTACCCAGCGCCAGTTCCGGCCGCGGGCGGTGGCTTCGTTGCGGCGTGGCTCGGCCGGTTCTCCATGCCCCCCGGCGTACTTTCGCCCCATCTGCAGGCGGACCTCCTCCAGGTGGGGATCGGCGGCCTCGGCGGTCGCGTCCTCGAGGACGGTGGCCATGCCCTGGAACATGGCGCCCTGGAGCTCGGGGAACCTTTCATTGCGGTCGACGAGGATAGTGGCAACAGGATTGCGGCGGAGGTTTTCGACCTTCTGGCCGCGGCAGTACGTGTAGATACAGCCGCCAGCCCAGCCGAACCAGAGAGGGGTGAGGTTGATGCGTGTCCCCGGCCCGATGGTGGCGATGCGCATGTTCCACGAGGAGAGCATCAGTTCGTCCAGCTGGTCAGGAGTAAGAGCAAGGTCCCTGGGAATGGGCATTCGGCGCCTCCGGCTTCATCTTCGGTGTGGGCAGATGATACGATGGCTGGCGGAACCGCGCGGGTGTGGTTCAATGGCAGAATGCGACCTTCCCAAGGTTGAGACGAGGGTTCGATTCCCTTCGCCCGCTCCAGCAACCAGTCGATACGTCGTGGGCCCCGGGCAGCCGGGGCCTTTTCGTTGCTCCGTAGCGCGCGAAGAGAAGAGCCCGGTAGCGGCCAGGCTACCGGGCTCCGTACACCACGCTGAGAGCTCCCGCGCAGGAAGCGTGCTCTTCTGTCAGGCCGCGGTCGTCGCGCGCCGTTGCGCCTTCGGACGTGGCCGTGCGGCTACATCGTGGGAGCGAGTGGCGATGAGGTCGCGCTGGGCGCGCCGCAGGAAGTCGCGTACTTCGATTTCGCCCTCGTAACCGGTGATGGAAACGATCGGATAGGCCAGCCCGGCATGCTCAAGCGGAATGCACGAGCCGAGTGCAACGAGGGCTGAATCGGCCTTTTCGGCGGCGGTCCGGTCGCGCTCATCGGAGACGATGGCAGCGAAGATGGAGCCCTGGAGGCGGGCCGTGAAGTCGCCATCGCCCATCGCCTGGCGCAGGGTGCGGCCGATGGACATGAGGGTGCGGTCGCGGCTGTCGCCGATGCTTTCAAACCCGGCGATGTCGGTGAGAACGAGAGAGAAGCCCCGCCCGTTGCGAACGGAGCGCATCATCTGGCGGCGAAGCTCAAAGACGAAGTGGCGGCTGTTGGGAAGGCCGGTCTCGTCGTCCTCATAGATGCGGCCACGCATCTTTTCGAGCGTGCGATGGAAGCGGCGCCCCTGTTCCGATTCCTCGTACCAGAATTGGACGTGGGCGGCGATGAAGAGGGCCGAGGAGAGGACGATGGCTATCCAGTGTCGGGATGTGCCGGTCGAGACGATAGTCTGGGCTTCGATGGCGAAGACGACCAGCCAGAGCGCGAGCGTGGTGGGCCGCGACCAGCGCAGGATGGCGGGGGTCTCAACCGACCCGAGGGCGCGCTGGTCCGCCGAGGGGAACAGGAACGCATTCAGAGCCTGGGGCTTGTTCACGCACGTTGCTCCGGTGTATCTACCGTAAACGTCGAACGAACGGGGCCGCTCCAGCAGCCCGGGCTCTGTAAAGTCCCTGTAAATCGTTCCGCCCGTTGCGCCTAACGGCGTGGGCGCGGGGGAAGCGTTTCGAGGTAGGCGGCAATCGCCTCCGCGGCTGTACGGCCCGCAGCGAGAGCGGTCACCACCAGGTCGGCGCCGTTGACATTGTCGCCGCCGGCGAATACGCCCCGGCGCGTGGTTCTACCACGATGATCGACCTTGATCAGGGCCTTGCGGTCGGATTGGAGACCCTGCGTGGTCTGGGGAACGAGCGGGTCGGCGCCGTAGCCGATGGCAATGACAACCGCGTCGGCAGGGACCATGAACTCGCTCCCCTTCACCGCGACCGGGCGGCGGCGGCCGGACTCATCGGGCTCGCCGAGTTCCATGCGCTGGCATTCCACTGCCTTCACGCGGCCGTTCTCATCGCCAATGATGCGGACCGGCAGGGTCAGCATCTCGAAACGGACACCCTCTTCGCGGGCGTTCTTGCGCTCTTCGGCCCGGCCGGGCATCTCGGCCTCGGTGCGCCGGTAGACGCAGGAGACGTTGCGCACCCCGAGCCTGATTGCGGTGCGGACGCAGTCCATCGAGGTGTCGCCACCACCGATGACGACAACGTTCTGGAGCCTGGGAAGGGGCTCGCGCAGGTGGGCCGGAAGCTGTTCGGGAGGGAGATTGCCGCGGACGAGGAAGTCCGTGGCGCTGTGGACTCCCTCGAGCTCTTCGCCCTCAATCCCCATCTCATTGCCGACGCCGGCCCCGGTGCCAAGAAAGACAGCATCGAATTCACCATCGAGCATGCCATCGATGGTGATGTCTTTGCCGACCCACGTATCGAGTACGAACTTCACGCCCAGCGATTCGAGGTGAGCGATGTAGTCATCGACGATGCTCTTGCGCATCTTGAAATTGGGGATGCCGTAGACGAGGACACCGCCCGGTTCGGGCCAGGCTTCGAACACGGTGCACTGGTGGCCAAGGCGGGCAAGCTGTTCGGCGACGGCCAGGCCGGCCGGGCCCGAGCCGACAATTGCGACCTTTGTGCCGGTGGGTTCGGCTTCGTACCTGGGCCTGGGGTAGCCCTGGAGTTCGCGCCGCTGGTAGTCAGTGCAAAATGCTTCGAGCTTGCCGATGGTAACGGGCGGCTCGGCGCGGCCGTCGGGGCGGATGGCAAAGCCGACCACGCAGGCGCCTTCGCAGAGCTTCTCCTGGGGACACAGCCGGCCGCACATCTCGGGGAGGTTGCTCGTTTCCCTGAACTTGTTGGCCGCCCCGATGATGTCGCCTACCTCGAGCAGGGCGAAGGCCCCGGGGATATCGTTGCTGACCGGGCAGGCCTCCTGGCACGGGGCCGATGGGCATTGCAGGCAGCGGGAGGCTTCTATCACCGCCGCGGAGGAGTCGAAACCCAGGTAGGTTTCATCGAAGTTGCGTTTGCGTTCCTCGGCATCCTGCTTCGGGACGGGCTGGACGCTGATGGCAAGGCGGCGCTGGACCTGGTTTGTCATGGCATGCAGTGAGCCTACGCGAGCGCGGGACCGTTCGCGGGGCCCGGGTTCCTCGAATTCAAGAGTGTGTGCAGAGATCGTGCTGGGGAGCCGGGCGGCGTGTCAACGCGGGGCGGGCCGGTCACCAGAGGCGCCGGGGCGCATACGCTCCTGGTACTCGCGGTCCGCCTTCTTCCCGCGGTAGACCCGCATGTCGATGGCGCGCGTGACGGTGGGGGTGATGCGCAAGAGGAGGCGCGGTTCGGTCTGCATGTTGGCGAAGAATGCGTCGACTGCCGGGGCGCGGTGCGGGTCGTTGCGCCCAACGTACTTTTCGGCCAGCTCACGAGAGATGGGCCAGATGTCAAAGTCGGGCAGGGTCAATACTTCGGCGATGCCGTCAAATTCAATGTGACCGGGGACAGGCCCGGTCGCCTCGATGCACAGCGACACGCGGGGATCGCGCTTTATCTGCTGGCACCAAACGCGTGTGTGCGTCCCTGTGACCCAGATGACGCCATCGTTCCAGAGCCACCAGACCGGGACTGTGTAAGGGCGCCCATCGCTGCGGAGGCTCGCTAGCACGCCAATGTGCGGCTGTTGGAGGAACTCGGCGAAGACGGCGGGCTGCATTCGTGGCATGGGGAAGGTTCCTTGCGATTGGGTGGGCCAATCAGGCGAGTTCGTAGCGCGGGGGCTCTATCCACTGGCCGGCGGGAGGGTTTTCCTGCGCTCGCAGTTGAGCGCGGCGCTGCTCGGCCTTCATTCTCTCGGCCTGCTTGATTGTGCGCTCGCGAATCCGCGCGTGTTCGACCTCTCGCTGTTGCCGGGCGGAACTGGGGCGGCGGGGCTTGCCGGGGTACGCCCTGACGCGGCCTTCTTCTTCGAGTTGCTTCAGGTGGCTGCGCACGTTGCCGTCGGCGGCGAAGCGGAGGCGCTTATCGATATCCGGGTAGAGGCTGAGCATGATATCCCAGCTTGTCTGGGCGCCCCCACCGGCGAGCGCTTCCAGGACCTGGCGCTCGCGCAGGTTGCGATGGTCGATATACGACTGCAGCCGCTCACGCGGGTCGTTCACGAGGGGACCGTGGCCGGGACAGATGACTCTCAGGTTGGGAAGCTGAAGCAGCCGGGCGAGGGTACGCCGGTAGGCGCCGAGGTCATTGACGGTGGTAGTGGTGCTGCCCAGGAGCGTATCGCCGGTGAAGAGCACGCCATCGTCTTCGAGGTAGTAGCACACCGAATCAACACTGTGCCCGGGCGTGACCAGCACCTTTGCTCTTGCGCCACCACCCATGTCGAGCACCTTTCCATCGGCGAGGCGGGCCACTCCGCGCGACGGAAGGCGTCCCTTGAGGAGCGGCCGGGCATTGCCCGGGATGGCCACTTCAGCGCCGAAGACCTCGCGAGCCCACTTGAGGTTTCCGCTGTGGTCAGAGTGGTGGTGGGTGATGGCGGCGATGGCGATCTCGGTGCGCTCTGTGGCGGCAAGGTAACCGCGCAGCATCCAGCGGTAGCGTTCGATTGCCTCTCCGGAATCGATCGCCAGGGACTGGCCATCGCCCACGAGGTAGATGTTCGTGAACTGGGGATGCATCGGGTTGTCATCGGGAACCTGGACAGCGCGTACGTGGGGCGAGACCTTCATGGGTGACTCCTCAGAAGGAATCGTGGGGAATGGCAGGGACGATGGCAAGCGCCGCACAACGGGGCTATCGCGCGAGCATGGCCCCGGTCGTACGCTTGCGCGATGGTGAGGCCACCACCGGCGCGCCCGGCACTGAGGCGCATGTTGCGCTCATTCGGGCTGATTGGCGCCATCAGCTTCGGTGGGGGCAGGGCGGCTTACTTCCACGACGAACTTGTCCGGCGGCGCGGGTGGATCAGCGACGAGGAGTTCCTTGAGGCGGTGGCAGTGAGCCAGGTGATGCCGGGACCGAATATCGGCAACCTGGCCGCCTATCTTGGACAGCGGCTTCACGGCGCCACGGGCGCGGCATTGGCGGTGCTGTGCCTGGTGGCGCCGGGCGCTGTGACCATCGTGGCGCTGGCCTGGCTCTACTTCAACGGCATGCCGGCCTCGCTGACAGAGCCAGTGGGAACGGGAGTGGCGGCCTCGGCGGCTGGTCTCGCGGCAGCGGCGCTCGCGCGGCTGCGCGGCGGGCTGGGAGGTGCGCGTGGAGTACCAGTTGCGGCTCTCACATTCGTGCTCTTTGGGCCGTTGGGCTGCCCGATCTACCTCGTGCTTGGGATTTGCGTCCCGGTTTCGCTCGTGCTGGCAATGGCGAGCCGCCGGTGAGCGAGCTGCTCGAACTGCTCTGGGTGTTCGCGCGCCTCAGCCTGGTCGCGTTTGGGGGCGGGATCGGCATTCTGCCGGAAATGGAACGCGAGGCAGTCGGCGCACACGGCTGGGTGACGCACAGGGAGTTCGTGGACGCGTTTGCGCTTTCGCAGGTCACCCCGGGGCCAGGGATGCTGATGGTGGCGATGATCGGCTACCGGGTGGCAGGCATCCCCGGGGCAGCGGCCGCCTGTGCAGGCATGTTCATGCCGGCCGCTACCGCGACGTGGCTCGTTGCCGACCGGTGGTCGCGGCTAGGGGACCATCCCGTGGTTGAGGTGGCGCGGCGAACGGTGAGCCCTGTGGGGCTTGGGCTGCTTGGAGCCGGCGTCTATACGCTCTTTCGCATCGGTGTGGAGGGAGTGGGGGCAGCATTCCTGGCGGCAGGGGCGTTCCTGATGGTGGCGTGGTGGAACCGCAGTCCGGCACTGGCGGTGGTACTCGGGGCGGGAGCAGGGCTGGTGCTGTTCCGGTGAGCGACGCGGCAAGCGCACTGGACCCTGGGCAGTCCCGGTGGCGCCCCCGGCAGGATTCGAACCTGCGGCCAGACGCTTAGAAGGCGCCTGCTCTATCCCCTGAGCTACGGGGGCCCACCTTCATTCTAGTGGGGGAGCGGCGTTGGCTCCCACTTGACAGGCGTCACGTGCGTACGTACCTTGGGCTAAAGTTGAGTTCCTAGCTCTACTTTATTCATTTCAGTCCGGCGTTGCGGAGATGCAGGAGCGCTCGCCTGCTTTTTCATGCACCGCCGCCGGGTTCCGGAGGGGATTTCGACATGACGCAGGTACAGGAGGCCCAGGCCACGACGGCACGGAAGCTGCTTCACCACCGGGTTGTGGTGGTGGGCGGTGGCAACGGGGGCATCAGCGTGGCAGCGCAGCTGCTGCGCAAGTCGAAGGGGCTCGATGTCGCCATCATCGAGCCGTCGGACAAGCACTACTATCAGCCGCTGTGGACGCTTGTCGGCGGCGGTGACGCGAAGCGCGAGGCGACCGTTCACTCCGAGGCATCTGTGATCCCGAAGGGCGCCACCTGGATAAGGGACGTGGTGACGACGTTCTGCCCCGACGAGAACGCACTGGTCACAGCCAGCGGAACAAAGGTTTCCTACGACTACCTGGTCGTCGCTCCGGGCATGCAGCTCAACTGGGGCGCCGTGAAGGGGCTGCCCGAGGCGATCGGCAAGGACGGAGTCTGCAGCAACTACAGCTACGATTATGTGGATAAGACGTGGGAGTTCATCAGCAACTTCAAAGGTGGAACGGCGATCTTCACCCACCCCGCCACACCCATCAAATGCGGCGGCGCCCCTCAGAAGATCGCGTACCTGGCCGATGACGCCTTCCGCAAGCAGGGCGTACGCGAGAAGTCGACCATCATCTTCGCCACCGCGAATGCGGGGATCTTCCAGGTCGAGAAGTACGCGAAGACCCTGCGCAAGGTGATCGACCGCAAGGGGATCGATGCCCGGTATCGCACGAACCTGGTCGAGGTACGGCCCGCGACCAGGGAGGCAGTGCTCGTGAACCTCGACACGAACGAAGAGACCATCGTGAAATATGACCTGCTGCACGTGACGCCGCCGCAGAGCGCACCTGACTTCATCCGCAACAGCCCGCTGGCGAATGCGGATGGCTGGGTCGACGTGAACAAGAACACGTTGCAGCACACGAAGTACCCGAACGTGTTCTCGCTTGGTGATGCGAGCTCACTGCCAACCAGCAAGACGGGCGCGGCCGTGCGAAAGCAGGCGCCGGCACTGGTGAAGAACCTGCTCGCCCTCATCGAATCGAAGCCGCTCTCCGCCAGCTACGATGGCTACACCGCCTGCCCGCTCGTGACGGGCTACGGGAAGCTTGTGATGGCCGAGTTCGACTACGACCTGACGCCGAAGGAGAGCTTCAAGATCGACCAGTCGAAGGAGCGGCGGACGATGTACTGGGTGAAGAAGTACGGGCTGCCGCGGCTCTACTGGAGCATGATCATGAAGGGCCGCGCCTGACGCCGGGCGGTCACCTCAGCTCACGCTCCTTCAGCGGGGTCCCGAGCACTCGGGCCCCCGTTGTTGGTTCGAACTCAACTCTGGCGAGAGTGCCACTACCTGTAGTAGCATCGTCCTGTGCGAAGCGAGAAGCGGCTCGCAAGGATCAGGAGGCAGGTCAACGACACGAGCCCAGAAGACCTGCGCCTTGCCCTCGAAGACGCTGGGTTCCGGCTCGAGGGAACAACGGCCAGTCACTGGATCTACCGTCATCCGCGGCTGGCCCGGAACCTCTCGATCCCTTATCGCCGCCCCTTGAAACCCGTGTACGTGCGCATGGCGCTCGACGCGATCGCAGAGGTCACGCAATGAATGTCGAAGAGTACATGCACCTCCCATACCATTTCTCGATGGTCCGCGACATGAGTGGCGACGGTGCTCCTGGCTGGGTCGTATGGGTGGACGAACTGCCCGGTTGCATCTCACAGGGAGGCACCCCCGCCGAGGCCATGGAGATGGCTGAAGATGCCATGCGGGCATGGTTAGAGGTCTCGCTACGTCACGGGGATAGCATCCCGATGCCCCGCACGGAACCATCTCACAGCGGCCGCCTCATGGTCCGCCTTCCATCGGGCCTTCACGCCACGCTCACAGAGCGAGCCGGCATTGAGGGCGTGAGCTTGAACCAGTACATCGCCACGCTCCTTGCCGGCGCGGTTGGCTGGTCGCCCCGCCGAGTCTCCCAGAGCGAACACCCACGCCCCGGCGCCAGGGCGAGTGCCTGACCCGCCTGTCTTCTCACCGCCCGGAACTTGCGCTAGCGTACGCGCCATCATCAAGGAGGCCCGCCATGGCAATCGCTGCCGCACTCGCAAAGAACCTTGCTTTCTGGCACTGGTACCCGGAACTGCTCACGAAGGACCTTTCGCCTGAGCAGCTCCGCTGGCAGCCCGATGGGCATGACAGCTCCATCGTCTTCGCGACCTGGCACACCTACCGGGCGGCGGACGAACTCGTGCACGGGATGGTTTTCCAGCGCCCGAGCGTCTTTGCCACCGGCGGCTGGGACTCGCGTCTTCCCGTGGCCGACACCGGCGCGAGCCGATTCGGGAACGGTATGACGCGTGCGCAGATCGCGGCCCTCGACCTCGACATGGGGGAACTCTGCGCCTACGCGAAGGCGGTGGGAAGCAGTATTACAGGCGCGCTCGCTGAGATGAGTGACGTGGAGGCCAGTTCCGGGCTGGCGCTGCCGTTTTTCGCCGAGGTGTACCCGGGCTATGACAGCATGACGAAGCTGGACGCGGTCGCCTTCTTCGCAATCGGCCACACGGCCGAGCACCTGGGCGAAGTGCAGATGCTGAAGGGTCTGATGGGGCTCAAGGGCGCGCCGCTGTGAGGAAATGAGGCGAAAGGCGTGAGGGATGCGTGAGCCGCTCCGGGACGCCCATCCCTCACGCCTCGTGCCTCATCCCCGGCGCCTCATCCTAACGGCCGCCGTAGCTGACTCCGAGCCCCGCGCGCGCGTCGGACTGGATGCCGTACTGGGGGATCGGGTAGCGAAGTCCGTTGGCTGCCAGGCGCTGCATGCCGGCAATCGCCTTCGGCAGGAAGCGCGGTGGCATTGCCATCAGGAGCTCCTCGTCGAGCACGCCACCGTAGCGGCGCTCCGCGAAGCAGGGGATGGAGAGGCTCGGCTGGCCAGTGGCGAGCGCGCGGCCCCATGAGTCGGCACACGACGATTCGCCCACGACGCTCCAGTCGAACTTCCGGTAACCCGACCACTGCAGGCCGTTGATGAGGATGATCATCTGACCCGGTGTGGCGTAGATGAGGCAGATGTCGGGCGGATCGAGCCGGCCAGAGGTAAGCGGCGAAACGGCAAAGGCCTCGTAACGCCCGAAGGGGACGGTATCCATGGCGGACTGGTGGGCAGCGCTGTCCTCCAGGGTTTCAAACCAGACGCCGGTCATTGCGCGGCCGGAGAGCCACTGCTCATCGCGGGGGTGGAGACCGAGGACGGCTCCACACTGGGCGCCGGAGAGGTCTTCGGCGGTGGCGCCAACGGTCCACCCCAGCCGGGCAGCCTGGGCCACCACCTGGTCGGCAGTGTGAATGGCCTGGGGGCGGCGGATCTTCGGGATCGCTTCCATCTCCGCAACGGTGCCGAAAAGCTTCATACCAATGGGCGTGGTCTTCAGGCGCAGGAGGCGGTTCAGATGGTCCACAAGCGCAGGCCAGTCGTACGTCACGGGCTCGGGTGGGCCGACTTCGCCGGGTGGAATGACAGTCATAGCGATCCTCCGGAGCAGGGTGCGTCTGAGCTTAGGCCGCGGCGTTCGCGGAATCAACGCAGGGGCCGCGGGCAACCTCCCTGGGGGAGGCTGCCCGCGGCAAGAAGGGGGGATGGCTTGAAAAAGCGACCCTACCCGGGGACCTTTTCGAAGTCGCAGCGGACCCAGCGTTCGGCCGGGACAGGCTGCCATTCGACGCCGAGATGCTGGAGGTGGCCGTAGCCGCCTGCAAAGGCGATCCACTTCACCATCCCGGGCTCGATCTCGTTTGCGCCGGACCAGTTCTTGTACTGGAACCCGGCCCAGCCGTTATACGAGACGACCTGGCCGGGCTTGACGTTGGGGGCAACCTTGGCGCGGGCGACGAAGTCGCTCACATCGTTGAAGACCCGGACCAGGTCATCGTCGTTCACGCCGCGGGCGGCCGCGTCATCGGTGTTGACCTGGACGAACGGTTCGCCGCGGTGGGTGCCGAGAATGACCTTGTTGGCCTGGTTCATGGTATGGACTGACCAGCGATTGTGACCCGAGGTCAGGCCGAGCGGATACTGGCCGCCCATATCGGGGTTGGGCTTGTAGACGGGTAGCTCTTCGCCCGCTTCGAGGAACCAGGGGTGGTCGATGTAGAACTGGGCGCGGCGAGCGTAGGTGGGGAAGGGGTCGCCCCTTTCGACGTGGTCGCGGAAGGGCACGTGGGTCTTGTTGGGCTCGACCGGGGAGGCCTGGGAGAGGCCCATGGGAGCGAGGCCCCAATCGATGAAGCGCACGTGGCCCTTTTCGCGCAGGGTAGTGAGCGTCGTGCCCATGGGGATCGTGCCGGCGAGGGCGGTGTCGCGGACGATCTCGTCGATGCGGGCGTCTTCGCTATCGAAGTAGCCGTTCATCGAGTAAGCGCGGGGGAGTCCGGCGTAGTCGCGGTAGACCCCGTTGTCGCCCGTGTAGCCGGTGAGGCCGCGGCTGGCAGCGACTTCGGCGACCTTCTTGAGAAGGAGATCGAAGAGCTGCCATTCGTCCTTGGCTTCGCCTGGCGGTGCTGCGGCGCGGTCGCCGAGGGTGAGGTTCATCACGTGGGGCGTGGGCATGCCGAAGGTGATCTTCTCGTAGTGCTGGGCGGCGGGCAGGAAGTAGTCGGCATAGAGCGCCGTCTGGCTCATGCGGAAATCGATGGTGACGATGGCCTTGAGCTTTGGCCAGAGGGTGTCAAGGAGCGCCTTCTTGCCGCCGCGGGTACGGCGAAGCATGTTTCCGCCACATTCGATGAGGACGCGGGGCGGCTTTTCGGGGCGGGGCGCATCGAGACCGTCCCACCAGCCCTTTTGCATCGCTTCGTTGAAGTAATCGTCAAAGCTGCGGGCCATGGTGGGGTCGTTCCACTCTTTGCGGTTCCAGCGTTCGCGGAAACCGGCCTGCCAGTACCACCAGAAGGCGGGCGGGCTCGAAGTTCCGCCCGCAACCGGTACCTGGTCGGTCTGGTTGATGCCACCGCGCTCGCTCCCGGCCATCTTCTTTCCAAGCTCGCGGATGGCGATTTCGGTGGTCATGGTCGGGTCGGTCGCCTTCATGGCCGCGACTCCCGCATCGCGGGCGGCGAGGATGATCTCGCTGTTCGAGGCGCCGGGGCCGGGCTTGGCCATTGCGATGGCAGTGCCATCGATCATGGCCGCGGCCCAGCAGCGGATACCGGTACCGTGCTTGCCCCAGTTGCCACTGGCCGCCAGCACAAGGCACATCGTCCGCTCGATGAGATCGCCGTGGTAGAACTTGCAGGCGTTGTAGCCGAGCATGATGTTCGTCCGCTTGGTGGCGATCTTGCGGGCGAGCATGCGGATGGTATCGGGGTGGACGCTGGTGATGGGGAACTGCTTTTCGGGCGTGTACTCCGCATCCAGCTTCTTCTTGAGCAGGGCGTAGACGGGCGTCACCTGGACGGTCGAGCCATCGGCGAGCTTGACGTCGAAGACACCTTCGAGGGCGATGTCCACGCCCTTGAGGAGCATGTTGCCCCGGTCGGCCAGCTTCAGTCCCTTGCCGGGCACCCACTGGTACATCTGGTCCTCGCGGCCCTTGCCTTCGACGTCGGTCTGGCGGAGGTAGCGGCGGGTATCGGTGCGAACGAGGTAGCCGAAGTCCGTTTGTTCCTTGAGGAACTTCCAGTCGGCGATGTTCTCTTCAAACATGACCTGGACGAGAGCCAGGGCGAAGGCCGGGTCGCTGGCGCCGTTGATGGGGACCTGGTAGTCGGCGTGGGTATGGGAGGGGTTGACATCAGGGGAGATGTTCACCACTTCGGCGCCGTTGTAACGGGCCTCAGCGATGAAGTGGTAGAGGTGAATGCGGGTGTAGACCGGGTTCATGTGCCAGAAGAGGATGAGCTCTGACTTGAACCAGTCGTCGGCGGAGGAGGTCGGGCTGAACTTGCCGAAGGTCTCCTGGAGGCCGATGGAGAAGTCGTTGATGGAGCCGTTCAGGTCCAGGTAGTGCCCGCCGATGACGGAGAGGAAGCGGCGCATGCCCTGGGAACCGCCACCTTCGGGCGTGCCTTCCTGGACGATGGAACTGGAGCCGACCTCGTTGATGGAATCGATCAAGATCCCGGCGATTTCAGTGAGGGCCTGGTCCCAGGAGATGCGGTTCCACTTGCCTTCGCCGCGTTCACCGGCGCGCTTGAGCGGGTACATCACACGGTCGGGGCCGTAAAGGGACTGGCTCCAGGAAGCGCCCTTCTGGCAGCCCATGGGGTTGAAGTCCGGGACGCCTTCTTCGATCACGGGGAGGGTACCGGATTGTTCCTCGCGCCAGACGATGCCGTTGCGCACGTAGACGCGAACGGGGCAGTCGCCCGGATAGCAGTCAACGCAGTGGGTGCCCCAGTGGACGGAGTCCCACTTCCACTTGTCGCGGTAGACGTCTTTCCAGCCTGTGTATTCGGTTGATGCTGCGGAGGTGCTCATACTGGGGGTTTATGGACTCGATCGGCGAGCGCTACCATGACCGCGATCATGTCTCTGTCAGGCGAGGTAGCCTTCCCTGACGAGGATCTCCGCGAGCTGGCCAGCCATGCCGCCCCCACCGCCGGAATCGAGCGTCTTTCCACCACGGCCCGACATCCCACCCGACATGAGCTGTCGCAGGCGGTCGGCGGGGTTGGCAGTTGCCGAGGGCTTCAGGAGGTGCCTCGTGAGGGGGCGGGCAGGGCCGTAATCGAGGATGGCCAGGCGCTCGGCCGTGCCGGCGGTGAGACCGCCCTCGCCCGGGGGAACGAGTGCAATCGGCTGCTTGCGCGCAGCCAGTCTCCGGGCGAGAGGCGGGAAGAGGCCGGGAGCGGGCATCCTCGCAGCAACCAGCACGGCCCTGGCCGGGAGAGCGAACCGGCGGCGGCGGCCACCGTCGCCTCGCGTCATAGCCACGAGGCCCTCCGGGCCGCTCTCAAGCGCCGTGACTTCTGCGAGCAGGGGCAGCCCGAGGACCTGGGCGACGGCCCCGGGCAGCACACCCGAGCCGTGGTCGCTCGCGGGGCCGCCAGCGAGCACCACGTCCGCATCTCCGGGGATAGCGGTAGCGAGCGCGGCGGCGGTTGCGGGGATGTCGGGCAATGTGAGGTCGTCATCCCACGTCCGCACGACCCGTGCGACGCCAAGCGCGAGGGCCTCACGCAATGCAACATCCCATCCGGCCGGACCGGCTGCGGCGGCCGCGAGATCGACTCCGTCGAGGCGGCGCGCGAGGTCGAGCGCGAGGCCCAGGGCGACGAGAGAGGAGTCATCCAGCCGGAGGGTGCTGCCCGTGACGCCTGCAGAAAGCTCAGGGTCGTCGATGACGCGCAGGAGCACGGTCACGTTCATCTCGGAACCCCCGCAATTGCAGCGACGCGGGCCGTTCCTGGGGAGCGTGCCTTGAGGCCGGTGATGAGAGCAGGCAGGATCTCGTTCAGGTCGCCGACGATGGAGACGTTCGCGATCTTGAAGATGGGAGCCCGCGCATCGGAGTTGATTGCCACGATGAAGGACGAATCGCGCATTCCCAGCGTGTGGTGGATGGCGCCTGAGATGCCGCAGGCGATGTAGAGACGCGGGGAGACGGACTTCCCGGTCAGACCAACCTGGCGGGCATAGGGCGCCCAGCCAAGGTCGACGGCAACCCGGCTGGCGCCGACGGAGCCTCCCAGCAGGGTGGCCAGCTCAGCGAGCCGCTCGAAACCCTCGGGCCCGCCGATCCCCCGGCCGCCGGCCACGACGACGTCGGCCTCGGTCACATCCATCTCCCATGGTGTGAGGCGCTCTTCGGAAAGGAGCGTGAAGCCGGGCTCCTGAGGCGCTCCGAGTGGCTGCACTTCGGGCGCCGGAGAGGCGGGTGGGGGTGCGCTATCGGCGTCGGGACTCACCACAACCAGTGCGGGCGAGCGGCGAATGGCCAGGTTCGCCGTCCGCGTTCCGCCAAGGGCTGGACGCGAGATCGCGGGCACGCCATCGCGGGTTCGGACCGAGAGCGCCGAGGTGGCGATGGGAAGGCCGAGGGCGACAGAGAGGCGACCGGCAGTCTCCCGCAGCAGGGGGGTGTCGCCGAGGAAGGCGAGGGAGTAGAGACCATCGCGGAGCAGTCCAAGCGCTGCTTCGAATGAGGCCGGCCCGGGCTCGGCCCGCCAGGCGCGGACCCAGCGCCCGGGCGGGGGCGATGCCGGGCCAAGAATAAGCAGGTCTGCCTCGGCGGCGGACTCGCCCGCGTACTTCTGTGCCAGCCCTGCGGCGGCCGCCGCGCGATGGTGAATCGCCCCGGCGTCACCCTCACAGATGGCGAGGATGCGCCCGGCCACTATCAGCCCCTCCGGCCCGGGATGTTGACGAGCACGGCCATGTCCTGCGGAGCATCAAGCGCACGCGCCGCAAGGTGGCCATCGAACGTTGCCGCCTCGAGCCGGTGGGGGCCAGTGCAATCGCCGATGGCGCGGACACTCGGATGCTTTTCGGAAAGTTCCCGGAAGAGCGCGTTATCGGGAAGGATGTTGCAGCAGAGCACCACGGTGTCGACCGGGCGCGTGTGTTCCATCGAGGAGTAGAAGTTGTAGAGGGTGATGGAGCCGGGGGTGATCGACTTCGCCCATGTTGTGGGCGAGAGCCTGACACCGAGGGTGTGCACTCGCCGCAGTGTGGAGGTTCGCGTGATGGGCTCGGCGTGCTTGCCCACTTCGAGCTCGCGCGTGCAGACCTCGACCTGCTTGCCCTGGGAGGCGAGGAGCTCGGCGACATTGAGGCCCTGGATGTGGTGTTCGTCATCGAGGATCACCACGTCCTGGCCAACGCTGGCGACGCCCTTGAGGACGTCCCACGCCTGGACGACGTTGGGGCCATCGACGCCTTCGATATGGTCGGGAACGAGCGGGCGGCCGCCAGTGGCAACGAAGATGTCGTCGGGGCTGAGCGAGAGCACGTCGGCGGCGCTGGCGCGCGTACCGAGGCGCACATCGACGCCAATCCGCGCAAGCTCGACGCTGAAGTAGCGGCCTACCTCGGCGAAGTCAGTGCGACCTGGCCCGAGGGCCGCAATCACAGTCTGCCCGCCAAGCTGTGGCTCGGCTTCGAACAGGGTCACAGAGTGGCCGGAAAGTGCGGCGACGCGGGCGGCCTCGCAACCGGCCGGGCCCCCACCGACAACCACAAGCTTGCGAGGGCTTGTTGAGCGCCGGAAGTCACCCCAGTGGAGCTCTCGCCCTGCAGTGGGGTTGATGGCACAGGTGATGGCCTGTGCCTTTTCGATGTGACCCCAGCAGCCTTCATTGCAGCCCAGGCAGTGACGGATCTCGTCGACGCGGCCCTCGCGCGCCTTGTTGGGAAGGTCGGGATCGCACAGGTTGGCGCGCGTCATGCCGACGATATCGGCCTGGCGGTTTTCCAGCACCTGTTCGGCCATGACGGGATCGTTGATGCGGCCAATGCAGACAACGGGGATATCGAGGACTTCCTTGGCCATGGCTGCCAGATAGACGAAGGAACCGCCCGGGTAGTACATGGGCGCGATGATGGTGTCCTTGGAGCGGTAGTTGCCGACGCTCACGCTGAGGTAGTCGAGCTGACCCCCTGCGGTGAGGTAAGGGATCATCCTGGAGAAGTCCTCAGAGGTGTAGCCGTATTCGGTCATCTCATCGCCGGAGATGCGCATACCCACGGTCCAGTCCTTGCCCACCTCGGCGCGAATGGCATCGATGATCTGGAGGGGGAAGTTGAGCCGGCGCTCGAAGTCGCCGCCGTATTCATCGTCCCTCTGGTTGGAAAGGGGCGAGAGGAATTGCGTGATCAGGTAGCCGTGGGCGCCATGGATCTCGGCGCCATCGACCCCGGCTTCGCGCAGGATCGCCGCGCCGCGGCCGTAGCCGGCGATCACCTCGCGGGTTTCGGCGGTGGTCATCTCGTGGGGAACGGCCCAGGTGTCGGGTTGGGAGACGGGGGAGGGGGCCCATGGCGAACCGCCCGTCAGCATGCCGCCCTGGGCCCCCGGGTGCCAGAGCTGGCATACGAACTTGGCGCCGTGTTCGTGAATGGCCTCGGTAGCGGCGCGGAACTTGGTGAGGGCAGCGGGCTGGGCAAAGGAGTTGCCCGTGGAGTAATGAATGCCGTGCACATGCGAGCCGATGAGCCCGATTCCACCCTTCGCTTTCGCAACCCAGTAGGCGATTTCGCGCGGCCCGGGGAGGCCGTCGGGGTCGGTGAATGCGGTGTGGTGCGGGGTGCTCATGATGCGGTTGCGGATCGTGAACGAGCCGACCTTCAAGGGGCTGAAGAGGAGGGGAAAGTCTGCCATGCTGGGTGCTCCCTGAACTGGGCCGGCGCTCTACACCAGCCGGTTTGTGCCTCCTGGCGGGGCCTGAAGCCGGAGCGGCGATTCGCGCGAGCGCCAGTCCGCGCCGGCCAAGGGTGGCGCCGAATGTGGGAACCAGGGATCGCGCGGAAAGCGGCCGGGGCCCACCGGAGCCTTGTGGCCCGACGCTATGCCGCAGGCACCGGGGCGACTATGACGGCGGTCATAATCGCTCCCCGGGCGGCTCGGCCGGGGCCGAGCGCGGGTTGGCAAGGAGCCCCTGCACTGCCAGCCCGATGGGCCCGCGCTCGTCGTGGATGACGGTCTGGATCATCCCGATTCCGTAGGTGTGGGCGCCGCTCCGGGCATCGAGGCAGAGCCATTCGCCCACTGCCGGGCGGTGCACATAGAGCGTGATATCGGCGTTGATGAAGCCCATGCTGCCGGCCGCCCGGATATGACTCAGCCCGTTGCCGAAATCAGAGGTGGCGGCAATTCGCACGAGCGGCGACATGGGCTCGCCAGCCACCAGAGGACAGGGGATCCGGATCCACGCCGCGGAGGGGCCGCCGCCTGGAGCGCCGGAGACGCGCCTCACTTCGATGGTCGTGTGGAATCCCGTCCACTGTGGGGGAAACGCGGCCACGGAGAGGCCGGTCGTCGCGATACCTGCCGGTCCGGGCGGCGGGCCGCCATCGATGAGCGCGTTCGGAGGAAGCTGCACCTCGCTGCGGCAGAGCATGAGCCCCGAGGCGCGGCTCACCTCCACACCACCGGACAGGAGAGAGGCCTCCACCACCTGGATGCGCCGCCCTGCCCGAACCACGCGCGTGCGAACTTCGAGGGGCTGTTTCGGCACGGGCCGGAAAAGGTCGACGGTGAGGCGAACGACCATCATCTCCGGCGAGGGCATGGCCTGTTCGATGGCGCGAGCGAGCAGGCCCGCAGGCGGTCCTCCATGGAGGACGCCGGGGCCCCAGGGGCTGCCCGCCTTTTCGGTGGGCACAAAGCGTTCCCCATCGGCAACGAAGATGGCATCGGTCAAGTGGCCTGTCTCCAGGGGTGGGGTGTTGGCGTACTGCCCGGGTGGCGTTGGGGATCGATTGTGCTGCGCCGGGTAGCCACCGGGCAAGCACACCCTATCAGTTGACAAGAGCAGGTCAACGCGACAGTCTCGCCATACCTCACAATCCCCCGAGGCGCCGCCATGCAACCAGCCACTGTCGCCGCACCTTCCGGGTCAGAGCCGATCACCAGCCTGCTTGCCGGGGCGATGAGCGCGATCCGCTTCGAGGACCTCCCCGGGGAGGTCGTGTTCGTTGCTCGCCAGTGCCTGCTCGACTGGCTCGGTGTGACCCTTGGCGGATTCACCGAGCCACTGACGAGGATCCTCCGCGACGAGGTGCTCGAAGAGGGCGGCCACCCAAGGGCCACGCTCATCGGGTCCGGGGAGCGGGTGAGCGTTGCCCAGGCCGCACTTGTGAACGGTGCAGCGTCGCACGCCCTGGACTTCGATGACGTACACCTCGGCATGAGCGGACACCCTTCGGTACCGGTGATCCCGGGGCTGCTCGCACTCGCCGAGGAACGGGGGGCCCACGGACGGGAGTTCATTGCCGCCTTTGTGGCGGGCTTCGAGATGGAATGCAGGGTTGGCGCGCTGGTGATGCCGGGCCACTACCAGGCAGGCTGGCACGCGACGGGGACCCTTGGGACCTTTGGCTCGGCTGCCGCCTGCGCACACCTCATGGGGCTGGATGCGGACCAGTGGCGCAACGCCCTGGGGATTGCCGGGGCGCAGGCAGCGGGTCTCAAATCGATGTTCGGAACAATGTGCAAGCCCTTCCACGCCGGCAAGGCAGCGGCGAACGGGCTCCTGGCTGCTTCACTCGCGGCGCGGGGCTTCACATCGAACCCTGACGTGCTCGAAACGGCGCAGGGCTTCGCTGCCACCCAGACCACGACCCCTTCGCCAGCGCGGGCGCTGCGCGGCCTCGGCGAGGAGTACGCGATCCGGGGGGCGCTCTTCAAGTACCACGCGGCTTGCTACGGGACGCACGAGACCATCGAAGGCGTGCTGCGCCTTCGGGAGGAACATGCCCTGGACCCGGCTGACGTTGAGGCAGTCGAACTGCTCGTTCCGCCCGGCCACCTGGCGATGTGCAATATCCAGGAGCCAGCAACGGCACTTGAAGGAAAGTTCAGCCTTCGCTTCACGGCCGCGCTCGCACTTGCGGGCCGGGGCACGAGCGAGGCCGCTTTCAGCGATGAAGCGGTACATGATCCCGGGCTCACCGCGTTGCGCGATCGGGTGCGGGTGCGGCCGCGAACGGAGGACAACGGCCCGGCAATCGGGGGCGGCACGGACGTGACGGTCCGGCTTCGGGGTGGCCAGGAGCTGCGCAAGCGGGTCAACCTCGATGTTCCCGCGAACGACCTCGACCAGCAGTGGCGGCGCCTGGTGGTGAAGTTCCGTGCCCTCGCCGAACCGGCTATCGGGCCGGAGGGTGCTGCCGCACTGCTGGCGGCTGTGGAAGACCTGGAGAACGCCCCTTCCATGGCCGCGCTGCCCCGCCTGGCAACAACATCCGGGGCGAGGAGCCTGACGTGAGCGCGGGAAGCATCGCTGGCGCCCGGAAGTGGCCCAAGGGCCACAGGTTCGAAGATTTCGCCGTCGGACAGGTTTTCGAGCACCACTGGGGCCGCACCATCAACGAGGGCGACAATAGCCTGTTTTCCACCCTGACCCTGAGCTACAACCCGCACTACTTCAACGTGGAGTTCGCAAAGGCCCATGGTCACCCGGGCGTGGTGGTGAATCCCCTGCTCGTATTTCTCACCGCTTTCGGCCTGTCGGTGGAGGACCTGAGCGAGGCGGGCGGGCTATTCCTCGGAGTCGATGCGCTCACGTACCACGAGCCGGTGTACCCCGGCGATACGCTCACGGCCCGGAGCACAGTCACGGATAAGCGGGAATCGGAAAGCCGCCCGGACCACGGGATCGTCACGTGGCATACGGAAGGGTTCAACCAGCGGGGAGAGCGCGTGATCGACTTCCGCCGCACGAACCTGATCATCAAGCGCGGGGGAAGCTGACCATGGGCTACATGACCGAAGAGCGCCGGATGATCCAGGCGACCGCACGCGAATTCGCGATGAAGGAAGTGCTGCCGGTCGCAAACGAGCTGGACAGGGTGAAGGGCGACATCCCGATGTCACTCCGCGACAAGATGGCGGAGCTGGGTTACTTCGGAATGCGCATCCCTGAGGAGTACGGCGGGCTGGGTCTGGGCGCGTTCGAGTACATCATCGTCGCCGAGGAGCTGGCGCGGGCGTGGATGAGCGTGGCCAGCATCATCGCGCGGGGGAACGGCCTCGGGGGCGGTTTCACCAGGGAGCAGCGGCAGGAGTACCTGCCCCGCATGGCCCGGGGCGAATTCCTTGGCGCGGTGGCGCTCTCTGAGCCCGAGGCAGGGTCCGACCTGGCGAACGTGCAATGCAAGGCAACCCTCGATGGCGACGAATGGGTCATCAACGGCAACAAGATGTGGTGCACCTTCGCCGACGGCGCGGACTTCATGACGGTGCTGTGCCGGATAGGGGAGATGGACCCGGCGAGGCGGCACGCAGGCACGGCCCAGTTCTTCTTCGAGAAGGAGCGGGGGACGCTCCCTCCAGGCATCAGTGGCACGCCCATCCACAAGATCGGCTACCACGGGTGGAAGACGTGGGAGCTGCGCTTCGAGGACTTCCGCGTGCCGCTTGCAGCGCGTCTCGGCGCCGACCGGGGCGACGATGCGGGCTTCAAAGGCGCAATGGGCTTCCTCGAAACTGCCCGGGCGCACACGGCGGCCCGCTCAATCGGCCTGGCCCGGGGCGGGCTCGAAGACGCCACTGCCTACGCGAAACAGCGCGTGCAGTTCGGGCAGCCGATCGCGAAGTTCCAGGCGATCAGGTTCAAGCTCGCCGAGATGGCGGCAGAGATCGAGGCCGCCCGCCAGCTGAACTACTTCGTCTGCGACGCGATAGACTCGGGCCGCCGCTGCGACAAGGAAGCCGCCATGGCCAAGTGGTTCGCCAGCGAGATGTCGGAGCGAGTGACGAGCGAGGCGTTGCAGATTCACGGGGGTTACGGCTACACAACGGAGCTGCCGATTGAGCGCTACTGGCGTGATGCGCGGCTCACCAAGATCTTCGAGGGAACCTCCGAGATCCAGCTGCGCATCATCTCGGACAGGGTAATCGGTGACCGCTGATGGATGGACTTCCGGCGCCCCGGGGGCCACTGGCGGTGGCCGTGAAGCACGCGCAGAATCACCACGCCGTGTTGCCCCGTCCGGTACACAAGAAGGTACGGCGTCCCGGCCACGCCCGGCTCGCGCGTCCCCTGACGCCGCCCGGCGCGTCCCGCCTCGGGGAAGTCGCTGAGCACGGCCACCGCATCAAGTACCCGGCGGCCGAGACTCGCCGCAGCAACGACGTTGCGGTCGGCGATGTAGGACCGTGCCTCGGCAAGGTCCCTGACAGCCAGCTCCGTCCAGGTGACCGTCATCCCGGCAGGGGCATGGGCTCTTCGTTGTTAGCTCCCCACGATTCGACCCAGGCCTGGACACGCTCGTGGTCGACAAGCAGGCCAGCATCTGCCTGCACGATTCCAGCCTCCACCGCGGCCAGGAACACGCGGTCGTGCATCTCATCATACGCCTGTGGCGAAAGCACTACAGCCGCCGGGCGGCCGTTCTGGGTGATGACGATGGGACCGCCGGATTCGCCGATCTCGCGCAGCAGCCGCGATGCATGGGCTTTGAAGTCCCCCAGCGGAACGATCCCTGTAGATACCCGCAACTCACCCATCTCAGAACCTCCTGCAGACCCGAATTCAGACTCTATCATAGGACATCGAAAGAGCGAGCTCTCATCGAGGAGGGAGGTAGACTCATGACCCGCTCCGTCAGCAGCCTCACCGGCCGGGACAACTACTTCGAGGACTTCGTGCCCGGGGCCGTCTACGAGCATGCACGCGGCAAGACCGTGACGGAGATGGACAATGTCCTCATCACAAACCTCGTCATGAACACAGCGGACGGGCACTTCAACGAGGACCGCATGAGCCGCGGACCCCTGAAGCACCGCATCGTCTTCGGCGGCATCACGGCCGCGATGGTGATCGGGCTGGCGATGCAGGATACGGGCGAGAATGCCCTGGCCGAGCTGTCGATGGATGGCGTTCGTTTCAAGACGCCGGTATTCCACGGCGACACGCTTTATGCCTATACGGAGGTAGTCAGCGCGGGCGATGCAGACCGTCCTGACGCGGGCGTTGTGCACTTCCGCCACACTGGCCTCAACCAGGACGGCCGCACGGTGTTCGAAGGGGAGCGCCGCGTGCTGATGAAGCGGCGCAGCCACTGGGGTGACCGGTGAGCTACGTCCTCGAACCGGGCGCGCTCGAGGGGGTCCGTATTGTCGACCTCACGCAGATGCTTTCGGGGCCATTCTGCACGATGCTGCTCCGCGACCTCGGCGCCGAGGTGATCAAGGTCGAGCCGCTGACGGGCGACCCGGTGCGCGAGAACGCCCGCGCCCCGGACGACACGGTGCGCTCCTACGGCGGGTACTTCCAGAGCATCAACCGTGGGAAGAAGAGCATCGCCATAGACCTGAAGTCGCCCGCAGGCGCGGCGATCGTCCGGCGCCTGGTGCGTGATGCAGATGTGCTGATGGAGAACTACAAGGCGGGGGTCATGGAGCGCCTGGGGTTGGGGTACGAGACCCTGGCGCCCGAGAACCCGCGGCTCGTCTACGCCTGCATACGCGGCTTCGGGGACCCGCGGACGGGCGAGAGCCCCTATGTGGACTGGCCAGCGTTCGACGTGGTGGCGCAGGCGATGGGTGGCCTGCTGAGCATGACGGGCGAGGGGCCGGGACGGCCGATGCGGGCGGGCCCGGCTATCGGAGACATCGTGCCGGGGATGATGACCGCTCTCGGCATCGTAGCCGCGGTCTTTCGCGCTTCCCGAACGGGGCAGGGGCAGTTCCTGGACGTCGGCATGTACGACACGGTGCTGGCGCTCTGCGAACAGATCGTCTACCGGAACTCCTACCTCGGCGAAGTAACAGAGCCGTCGGGGAACGGGCATCCTTTCCTCTGTCCATTTGATGTCTTCCCAACGAGCGACGGGCATGTCGCCATCTGCGCCCCGCTTGACCACCTCTGGCAGGAACTTTGCCGGGCGATGGAGCGCCCTGACCTGGCCGCCGATACGACGCTCGCGAAGGCGGCCGACCGGGCCCGCAACTGCCAGCGAGTACGGGCCGAGCTTTCGGCGTGGACCTCGGCGCGCACCCGGGCCGAAGTCGTGGCAGTGCTGGGCGGGCGCATCCCCTGTGGGCCGGTCAACTCAATTGTGGACATCGTCAACGACCCGCACGTGGCGGGCCGCAACATGCTGCCGGAGGTCGAGCAGCCAGGTATCGATGGGAGGGTTCGCGTTCCCGGCAGCCCGATCAAGATGACTGCCACGCCGGCAGGCCCGCGAGGCCGAGCGCCGCTCCTGGGTGAGCACACGCGCGAAGTCCTCGCCCGCGCCGGCTATCCCGAAGGCGAGATCGCCAGCCTCTTCGCCAGCGGCGCTGTCCGCTGAGTTCAATTGGAGTAAGTGCCATGCGCCTGCGGCGTTCCGAGCTTTCCACCCCCGGGAGTAACGAGAGGATGATGGAGAAAGCGGCGGCCAGTGCCGCGGACCTCGTTTTCCTCGACCTGGAAGACGCCGTCGCGCCCGCGGAGAAGGTGGGGGCGCGAGCGAAGATCGTCTCCGCTCTGCGTGCGCACGACTGGGGACGGAAGACGCGGGCCGTTCGCATCAATAACGTGGAAACGGAATGGGCGTTCGAGGACGTGATTCACATCGTCGAGGACGCGGGCGACGTCCTGGACATCATCATCATTCCGAAGGTGAAGCGGGCGGAGGACGTGCGCTGGGTAGATACGCTGCTCACGCAGACCGAGCTCAAGCACCGGCGGGAGCGCCGCATTGGCCTTGAAGTCCTGATCGAAGAGGTAGAGGCGATGGTGAACGTGGAGGAGATCGCCCGCTCCACACCCAGGCTGGAGGCACTGATCTTCGGCCCGGGCGACTACTCCGCCTCGCAGGGGGTACGGGTGGATGCAGTGGGCGGCATCAGCAAGGACTACCCGGGCGACGTCTGGCATTATGCCCGGAACAAGGTGGTGATTGCGGCCAAAGCGGCGGGCATCGAGGCGGTGGACGGCCCGTTTGCGGACTTCAAGGACGAGGAAGGGTACCGGCGGGAGTGCATGCGCGCGGCCGTGCTCGGCTTCACGGGGAAGTGGGCAATCCATCCGAGCCAGGTAGGGATTGCCAACGAGGTGTTTTCGCCAACGGAACGGCAGGTAGAGCGAGCGCGGAAGATGATCGCCGCCTACGAGGAAGCCGAGCGCCAGGGACTGGGAGCGGTTGCAGTCGACGGCGTGATGGTGGATGCGGCTTCGGCGCGGCTCATGAAAAACGTGACCGTCAAGGCCGATGCAATCGGGATGTGAGCGCGCCCGCCGTTGACATGCCTGGAGAGCGGGCCTACGCTCGCTGCTGATCTGACACTGGTGTCAGTGCCAAAGGCAGGGGCCGGCGAAGGAAGGAGAAGAGCGTGGAATTCGGTCTGACTCGAGAACAGCAGGCGCTGCGCAGGGATATCGACAGCTGGCTCGACGAGATCGCGCCGCTCGTCGGCGAGGCGTCTGACACAGAGATCGTCGACTTCGATGCGGCGAAGGCGTTCACTCGGCTTTCGGCGAAGAAGGGCTGGCTGGCGCCATCATGGCCCCGCCAGTACGGGGGAATGGAGGCGACGCCCATCGAGCAGGCCATCTTCTCCGAGCGGTATGCGTACCGGCGCGTTCCGACGGGGCTCACGATCATCCCCATTGGGTTCGCTGGGCCGACAATCATCCACTTTGGAACGGATGAGCAGAAGAAGCGCTTCCTACCGGGGATTACTTCGGCGGAGACCATCTGGTGCCAGGGATTCAGCGAGCCGGGGTCGGGCTCGGACCTGGCATCGCTGCAGACGCGCGCGGTCCGCGACGGCGACGCGTACGTGGTCAACGGACAGAAGATCTGGACCTCATGGGCGCACTACGCCGACTGGTGCATCCTGCTGGCGCGGACTGACTTCGAGGCCCCCAAGCACCGCGGCATCAGTTACTTCCTGCTGGACATGAAATCGCCGGGGATCACCATCCGGCCCCTGCTCAACATCGCCGGGACACACGGGTTCAACGAGGTGTTCTTCGATAACGTGCGCATCCCTGCGGAGAACCTGCTGGGAGAGGAGAACCGCGGCTGGTACGCGGCCACGGCGACGCTCGACTTCGAGCGGTCGAGCATCGGGGGGACTGCGGCGACGCGCCGAACGCTCGACGACGCGATTGCGGCTGCGAAGGGGGGTGCGTTCCCTCAACTCAGGAACGCGAGAGAGAAGCTCGCTGACCTTCTGATCGCCTGCGAGGTTGGGCAGTGGCTCGCATATCGCGTGGCATGGGTGCAGGGCACGGGGGCCATTCCGAACCACGAGGCGAGCGCCGCCAAGCTGTTCGCTACAGAGCTCGCCCAGCGAGCTGCGAACACCGTCCTGAACGCAGCCGGCATGTGCGGCCAGCTGCGGGCCGGCGATGCGCGAGCCCCGCTGCGCGGTGCCCTCCCCGAGGAGTACATGCACATGGTCTCGATGACCATTGCCGGGGGCACGAGCGAGATCCAGCGTGGGATCATTGCGGGCCGCGGGCTCGGGCTGCCCCGGGGTTAGGCGCAGCTTCAGGAAGCGCTGGCTACATCCCGGTAGGAGCCTCGCCAGTAGACCAGGGGCGCGCGCTCCTCGGCATAGCCGGTGGCGCAGACCTCGCCCACGAAGATCGTGTGGTCGCCCCCCGGGTGGGCCGCAGCCAGCGTGCAATCCAGATGGGCGAGGGCGCCTCTCAGGATGGGCGCGCCGGTCTGGCCCGGCCGGAAGGGAAGGTCCGGGTCATCGAGGCGTGCAGGCGGCCGCCCGGGGCGGGCGAAGTAATCCGAGAGGTCGCGCTGCTCGGCGGCAAGGATGTTCACCGCAAAGACCCCGCTGGCCACGATCATCTCCGTCAGGCGGCTGTCGCTCTTGATGCAAACAAGGACCTGCAGGGGGTCGAGCGAGAGCGAGCTGAAAGCGCTGGCCGTGATCCCGTGCATCTCGTCATGAAGCGCCGTCGTGACGATGGTCACCCCGGAAGCGAAGCGCGCAACCGCCTGTTTGAAGGCGGCCGCATCAGGCTTTGCGAGCTCGCCCTGCATCAGCAGACCGCAGTCGCGTCGCCGGTTATGAGCACCTCGCCTTTCTGGTTGAGGGCGACGACCTGAACGTCCACCTTTCGCTCCCCGCCCTCCTCGTAGCGGCGGACGACCCGCCCCCGGCAGACGATGTCATCGCCGGGCCAGAGGCGCTGCGTGAAGCGGACCCGGTAGCGTCGCAACCTGTCGATACCGAGCCAGTCACTGACAAGACGGCCGAGCACGCCGGCAGTGAACATGCCCTGGCCGAAGACGGTCTCGTTTCCAGCGGCGCGGGTGAAGTCATCGTCGTAGTGGATGGGGTTGAAATCGCCGGATGCCCCGGCATAGCGCACGAAGTTGATGCGGCTCACCTTCTCAACCCGGATTTCGGGGGACTCTGCGCCTTCGATGGCGGAGTCCCAGTCAAGCTGTTTCATCCGTTCGGTGACCAAGCTGCTACTCCTGCACAGTTCCACTGGTGACGATGGTCACCGTCCGCACGGTGAGCACCAGCTCGCCCGCCGCGTCCCGGTATTCGGTGGCGATCGGGTAGAAGGTCATGGTGCCGCCACGGCGGCCCTCCTTGGCGAACGACTGCTCGGCCTTCGAGGCGCCGTAGAGCTTTTCGCCAGCTACGACGGGACGGCTGTAGATGAACTCCTGCTCGCCGTGGAGGACGTAGCGCATATCCAGGCCTTCGGGAATGGCCTGGGAGCCCGGGGGCTGGAAGAACGATGCGCACATCGCGTACGTCGGCGGTGCGAGGACGGACGCGAACCCCTTCGCCCGCGCGATCGCTTCGTCGTGGAAGAGGGGGTTATCGTCGGTGACAGCAAGCGCGAACTCATGGATCTTGCCGCGTTCGATGGCAAACTCGAAGCCTTCAGGGGCGGCCATCGCTAACCCTGTGCGGCCGGGATGGGAGCCGGGTTGACGAGGCCACGGCCGAGCGAGTTGGGGAACTTGCGCGCGAGCTCGTCGACGGTCCAGGTGCCCTCGGACGTCCAGATGGTGCGGGTCTCCTCGGGCTGGGACATGAGGCTCACGTAGCCGCCGCCAACCAGGAAGTCGTAGCCATTGACGCCGGCGGCTTCATCGGTGGAGAGGTAGACAACGAGTGGGGCGACCTGTTCGGGGGTGAGTTCGGCCATCCCATCGAGCTGCGGACCGGAGATGCCTGCGGCCTTAGCGCGCTCCGCGGCCTCCATCATCTCGGGGCTGAGGACGAGCCGGGTACCCGCCCGGGGGCGGATGGCGTTGCAGGTGACGCCGTATTTGCCCATGTCGCGGGCGACGGTGCGGGTGAGGCCGACAATGCCTTCCTTGGCGGCCGAATAATTGGCCTGCCCCATGTTGCCCAGGCCGGATTCGGACGAGGTGTTGATGATCCGGCCGGAGCGCTGTTGGCGCATCACCTGGGTGGCAAAGCGCGTTGTGGTGAAGTGGCCCTTGAGGTGCACAGCGATGACCGCATCCCATTCCTCTTCGGTCATGTTGAAGACCATGCGGTCGCGCAGGATGCCGGCGTTGTTGACGAGGATGTCCAGGCGGCCGAAGGAGTCCAGGGCGGTCTTGACGATGTTCTCGCCGCCTTCCATGGTGGCGACAGTATCGAAGTTGGCGACTGCTTCGCCGCCGGCGGCCTTGATTTCAGCGACCACCTTTGCCGCGGGGCCATCATCATGCCCAGTGCCATCGGGGTTGACGCCGGGGTCGTTGACGACCACGCGGGCGCCTTCACTGGCAAACAGGAGCGCTTCAGCGCGGCCGATGCCGCGACCTGCTCCTGTAACGATGGCAACCCTGCCGTTGAGTCTCTGTGCCATGGTCTCCTCCTGCTGTCTGCGAGTCTGAATGAGAGGGTGTTGGTGGGGCTAGCGCAGCCCCGATGCCGTAGCATAGCGGCCCTGAAGTCCGGTGAAAACTGATATTGACATCAGTGTCAGAATCCGTACCATGCGCACGTCTGGCCTGTCAAGCACGGGCAGAGCCGGGCAGGAAAAAACGGCGGGCGCACCGGGGGAAACGGGCCGCCGGCAGTTCGCAATCAAGCAACGGAGGGAAAGAAGACAGGAAATGCAATCGAAGAAGTGGCTTCTCGGCCTGGTCGCGGTGCTGGTGATTCTGCCGTTCGCGGCGATCGCCTGCGGCGACGACGATGACGATGATGCGGGGGGCGAGACTCCGCAGGCGACGGCGACGACGGGCGGCGGGTCCGGTTCACCGACCACGGCGGCTACAAAGAGCGCCGCTGAGGTGCTCGCGGGAATCAAGGGCGATTCGACGGGCGTGACCGATACCGAGGTCAAGATCGGCTCGCACTATCCAAAGACCGGTCCCGCAGCGGCATATTACGAGTTGGCGGTAGCCTTCCAGGCCTACTTCGATGACGTCAACAAGAAGGGCGGGATCCACGGCCGCAAGGTGAAGTTCCTCATCGAGGACGACGGCTACAACCCCACGAACACCGTGACAGCTGTCAAGAAGCTCGTGGAGCAGGACCAGGTGTTCATGCTCTTCGGACAGCTTGGAACACCAACGAGCGCGGCCGTCGCCGAATACGTCAAGTCCCAGGGCGTGCCGAGCTACTTCGTCATGTCGGGGAGCCCCATGTGGGCAACCTTCGGTCCAGCCTACAGCCCCCTTAACCCCGACTATCTCGTCGAGGGCCGGGCGATTGGGACGCACGTGGCAAACGCCTACAAGGGCAAGAAGGTCGGGATTCTCTACCAGAACGACGATTTTGGAAAGACCGGGCGAGAGGGAACCAAGGCGGCGATGGGGAGCGCCGTCACGATCGTGGGCGAGGAAACCTACGAGGCGAACGCGGCCGACATCTCCAGCCAGGCGCTCAAGCTCATCAACAGCGGCGCCGAGGTGATCGTGATCTTCGCCACGCCTACCCAGCTCGCCGGGGCGCTCAAGAGCGTGAAGGCGCAGGGGAAGACGGTCACCTGGGTATCCACCGGTGTTTCCACATCCAGCGCGACGGCGAAGCTTGCCGAAGGGGCGATGGATGGTGTTATCACCGTCGGTTACCTTCCAGACCCATCAGAGGCGGCAAGCAATCCCGCCCTGCAGAAGACGCTTGACTTCCTGAAGGCAAACGGGATCGCAAATCCGAACTTCTTCCACCTCATTGGCTTTGAACTGGCAGAACACTTGGACCGACTGCTAACAGCAACCGGGAAGAACCTCAACAGGCAATCTATCGTCTACGCCTTTGAGAACGTTGCTTTCCAGGGAGACTGGAAGTGCACGCTCTGCTACTTCCCGTCCATCACCAACAAGGACGACCATCGCCCGGTCGAGGCGATGTTCATGCAGAAGTGGGATGAAGCGCAGAAGAAGTTCATCCGCCTCGGTGAGACGATGAACCTCGAAACAACCAAGAAGTAGCGAGACTTCGCAATGAAGGGCGCGCCACTCCGGGCGCGCCCTTTCTGATCCTGGTGCACGGCGAGAAACCGGCGGGGCGAGCCCCGGGAAGCCGGACCGCGCGCGATGCGGCCGGGGACCACGTGCCACCCGGGATACTCTCCTTGCCAGGCCGAAACAAACCAGAGGAGCGTTCGAATTGGCTGTAAGCGGGCAAGCACTGTCACCCGCCGTGAATGCCACCAGGAGCAGGCGAAGGCCCTCACGCCCGGCCGTTGCCGGCTCTACGGAGCTGCATGATACGCGCCAGCGAATCCTGGCGGCAGCCCGGGAGGTGTTCGCGCGCTACGGGTATGTCGATGCCTCGATCGAGCACATCGTGACGCTCTGCCACGTCTCGCGGGGCACCTTCTACTACTACTTCAAGAACAAGGAAGATGTCTTCGAGCAGCTGGTGCATGCCCTCAACCAGAGGATGGAAGAGGCGCGGGTGGTCTCAGCTACTACAGACCCGTATCTGCGCATCGAAGCGGGCAACCGGGCATATCTGGAGATGTGGGCGGAGCATCGCGACATCATGGCGAACCTGTTCCAGATCGCCACCATCGATCCGCGCTTCGAGGAGATCCACCGCGCAATCCGGATGCGTTTTATCAGCCGCATCCAGCGGCACCTCGAGCGCGAGCTGGCTGCGAGCAACTGCCGGGCGCTTGACCCGGTTGTCGCTGCCCACGCGCTTGGCGGAATGGTTGACTGGTTCGCCTACCGCTGGTTTGGTAAGCAGTCGATCGGCATCGAGCATGCGGAGCTCAAACACGTCGTCTCCGAGCTCTCCGAGCTCTGGTATCACGCGCTCTACGGTGGCCGCCCGCATGAAGGCGGAACGCACGGCGAGGCGCCCTGAATCCCGGCGATTCCCCGGCATCCCAACAGACACCCCAGGTCAGGTAGATGGATTTCCGATTCGCTCCCGAAGAAAACGCCTTCCGCACCGAGCTGCGAGAGTTCCTTGCCGCCGAGCTTCCAGCCAGCTGGGAGGGGTGGGAGGCCCTTGAGACACCGCCACCCGAACACGAGGGCTTCGCGCGCCAGTTCCGGCGGCGGCTGGTGGAGAAGGGCTGGTTCGGCATGGCCTGGCCGAGAGAGTTCGGCGGGCAGAACGCGTCCATCATGCGGCAGATGGTCTTCAACGAGGAGATGGCCTACCACCGGGCGCCCACAGGTTTCAGCATGGGACTGGCGTGGGTGGGCCCGGCACTGATGCTCTTTGGCACACCCGAACAGAAGCAGCGCTACCTTCCGCCAATCGTCCACGACGAAGAGGAGTGGTGCACGCTCTACTCGGAACCCGGGGCGGGTTCGGACCTGGCGGCGCTGCAAACACGGGCGGAGCGCGACGGCGACGAATACGTCATCAACGGCCAGAAGATCTGGACCTCCGGCGGCCACCGGGCGCGGCTTGGCTGGCTCGCTGCCCGGACCGACCCGGCCGCCCCCAAGCACAAGGGCATCAGCATGTTCGTGGTGGAAATGGACCGGCCCGGGATCTCCATCCGCCCGCTGGTGAACATGGCGAAGATGCACGAGTTCAACGAGGTCTTCTTCGACAACGTGCGCATCCCGGCATCGAACCTCGTGGGGGAAGAGAACAGGGGCTGGTATCAGCTTGCGGTGGCGCTTGACTTCGAGCGCACATCGGTGGCCGACACGTCAGGATATCGGCGGCTCATCGACGACCTGGCCTCGTACGCGAGAGAGCACCGCGACCGGATCGCCCGTCCGCGGCGGCTCCAGGTGGTGGAACGCCTGATAGAGATCGAGGCGGCGACCGCACTGGCCTACCGGGTGGGCTGGCTGCAATCGCAGGGGAAGGTGCCGAACTACGAAGCATCGCTCGTGAAGACGTTCGGTGCGGAGCTGGGGCAGCGAGTGGCGCTGACGGGCGTCAACCTCCTGGGGTTGCGGGGGCAGCTGGAGCGGGGCGACCGCTGGGCGCCGCTCCATGGCCGGGTGGCGCGGCTCTACGCCTTCTTTGTTTCATCCACGATTGCCGGCGGCACAAGCGAGGTGAACCGCTCGGTCATCGCCACGCGAGGGCTGGGCCTGCCGCGCGAGTAGCCCCCTGGTCCGGCGGCACCCAAAGGGACGTCCACATGCCTTATGCTTCGCCGCGCGCGTACTGCAGCGGCGGAGGTCTAAGCGAATGCAGCGAACACGAGTTGGCAACGTCGATGTCATAGCCCTTGTCGACACAATCCAGGCTTACCCGGCGGCGGGCGTGTACCCAGAGGCTGGCGATGCCATCAAGGGCTACAGCCACTACCTCGACAGCGAGGGCAGGGTGGCGCTGAACTTCGGCTGCTTTGCGTTGCGCGACGGGTCAACCACTGTCCTGGTCGACACCGGTCTCGGTCCGGAATCGAACGGCCAGCTGCTGGCAGAGCTCGATGCTGCGGGGGTGGCGCGCGAATCGGTCAGCTCGGTCATCTTCACCCACCTGCATATGGACCACACGGGCTGGAACCTTGACCGCGCCACAGGGAAGCCAAACTTCCCGAACGCGAGCTACCTGGTTCCGCGTGGCGACTGGGATCACTTCGGCGCCCAGAACGACCAGTTCTTCGCCCGTGACGTGGCGCCGCTCGAAGCCCTGGGGCGGCTCGACCTCATCGAAGGGGAACGGGTGCTCACACAGGCGTGCGTGGCCCTGCCCACGCCAGGGCACACTCCAGGCCACACAAGCGTGGTGATCAGCTCGGCCGGCGAGCGGGGCATCATCCTCGGCGACGTGGTGCTTTCTCCCATCGACGCAGAGGATCCTTCGCTGGAGAACAGCTTCGACTGGAACGGGGGGATCGCAGGGGAGACGCGAAGGCTCATGCTGGACCGCCTCTCCGGCGATGGTTCGCTGGTGGGCGGAAGTCACCTGCCCGCGCCCGGACTGGGCCGGTTCGTGCGGGCGGGCGGAAGGACCGCCTGGAAGCCGCTGTAGCTGCCGGTACGATGTACCGGGACGAGCTCAGGCGATAGCCCGGGCCTCGCGCAGGCGGGCGATGTCGGCATCGCCGAAGCCCCAGTCGGCAAGGACCGCGTCCGTGTCGGAGCCGGGGTAAGAGGGCGGCTTTGTTACCTCGGGTGCGGTCCGGCTGAAGCGCGGCGCCGGCGCAGGCTGCAGCTTGCCATCGAGTTCAATGAAGGCGTTACGGGCCCTGTTGTGGTGGTGCTCGTAGGCCTCGCCAATGCTGAGGACGGGTGCGAAACAGACGTCGGTGCCCTCCATCAGCTGGCACCACTCGTCGCGCGTCTTGGACTTGAAGATGCTCGCCATTCGGGCCTCCATCTCGGGCCACTTCGACATGTCGTTCTGGTGGGGGAGGTCTTGCCCTGCGAGACCGGTGAGGCGGAGGAGCTCGGCATAGAACTGGGGCTCGATGGAGCCGATGCAGATGTGCTTGCCATCGGCAGTCTCGTAGGTGTTGTAGAAGTGGGAGCCGGTATCGAGAACGTTGGTGCCCCGCTCATCGCGGAAGACGCCCGCGTGCCGCATGCCATGGAAGATGGCCATAAGGGCACTGGCGCCATCGACCATAGCAGCGTCAACCACCTGGCCCTTGCCGGATGACTGGCGCTCAACCAGGCCGCAGACGATGCCGAAGGCGAGCATCAGGCCCCCGCCGCCGAAGTCGCCAACGAGGTTGAGCGGGGGGACAGGCCTTTCGCCCTTGCGGCCGATGGAATGGAGGGCGCCGGTGAGGGCGATGTAGTTTATGTCATGTCCGGCGGCGTGGGCGATGGGGCCTTCCTGCCCCCAGCCGGTCATGCGGCCGAACACGAGGCCGGGATTGCGTTCGAGACAAACGGCGGGGCCAAGGCCGAGCCGCTCCATCACTCCGGGGCGGAAACCCTCGATGAGGGCGTCGGCCTGCTCGATGAGCTTGAGGGCCGTCTCCACGCCCTGCGGGTTCTTGAGATCGACCCCGACGCTGCGTCGTCCCCGGGCCATGATGTCAGTGGACGAGTTGCCAAAGACCTCGGGCATCACCCTTTCGGCGCGGTCGATCCGGATTACTTCGGCGCCCATATCGGAGAGCATCATGGCGCAGAACGGGCCGGGGCCGATCCCCACCATCTCGACGATCTTGATGCCTTTCAGCGGTCCCATGCGGTCTCCTCCATGAAAGTGTGCAGACCGGCGCCCTAGTGGCTCCGGCCAAGTGCGATTTCGAGTGCGCGGAAGACTTTCTCGCGGGTCTCCGCGGGGTCGATAACGTCGTCGATGTAGGCCATGCCCGCCGCCATCCAGGGAGCTCCGGACTGGTCCCACTGCTCGATGAGGCCAGCATGCCGGGCGGTGAGCGCCTCACGGTCGGCGCCCGGCGCGGCAAGCTCGTGCCCAAAGGCGATGCGGACCCCGGCTTCGGGCGCCATGAAGCCAATGCGCGCCGAAGGCCAGGCGAAGGTGAACGTATTGGGCCCCCACGAGCCGGACATCGCCGCGAAGGCGAGCCCGTAGCTCTTCCGCACGATAACGGCAATGCGTGGTACGCGGCAGTTTCCGAGCACGGTCATCACCTGCATCATGTGCCGGATGATCCCCTGGTGCTCGGGCTCCTTGCCGATGAGCACGCCGGGGACGTCGTGGAGGAAGACGAGCGGAATGCCGAATGTGTCGCACATCGAAAGAAAACGAGCCATCTTCTGGGCGGCAGCGACGTCGATTGAGCCTGCCTTGAACATGGAGTTGTTCCCCACCAAACCAACGGGGATGCCACCGACCCGGCCGAGTGCGGCAACGAGCGAACGGCCATAGCCGGCCTGGAATTCAACGGTTCGGCCGCCATCGACGATTGCCCCTATCACGCGCTTCATATCGAAGGCGCGGTTCGCCTTCTCGGGGACAATTAGCCGCAACTCCTCGGAGCGGCGCTCGACGGGGTCATCCGGTTCAATGAGTGGAAGGGGCTTCGTGGCCGAGAGGGGCATCAGGGCAATGAACTCGCGAATTACAGCGAGGGCCTCGGGCTCGGAATCGCAGACTGCATCCACGAGTCCGGTGATGCGGGAGTGGACCTCCGGTCCGCCCAGCTCCTCTTCTGTGACCTGGCCGCCGGTAGCGGCCTCCACCAGGGCCGGGCTCGCGATGGAGAACGAACTGGTGCGGGTCATTACGGCGAAGTCGGCGATGCCCATGTTGAGGGCTCCGCTGCCGTAGCTCTGGCCGAGAACGGCGACGGCCAGCGGCACGCGCCGATGGGGGAGGTTGGAGTGACCGCGGATGGAGCGCGTGCCCCCGGTGCGGGCCATGACCCAGCCCATCATGTCGCCGACACGCCCTCCTCCACCTTCGGCGAGGTAGACGAGCGGATAGCCCTTCTCCTCGGCGAAGTCGCGAACGCGGTCGCCTTTGCGGACAGCGGCCTCCATGCCGTTGGACCCGCCGAGGACGGTGGCGTCGTTGGCTTCGACAGCGACCATGCGCCCACCGATACGGCCGTACCCGGTGATGATGCCATCGCCGGGGGAGCGCTCGGCGCGATCGGGGTCATCGGCGTGGGCAAGGGCGCCGAATTCGACGAAGGTGCCCTCATCAACAAGGGCGAGGGCGCGCTCGCGGGCGGTCATGCGTCCGCGGGCGTGCTGGCGAGCGACCTTTTCGGGACCGCCAAGGCCGGCCGCCCACGCCCGCTTTTCGGCGAGCGCGGCAAGCTCCGCCTCGCGCTGGGGGCGCCCGGGAGGGGGCTCGCCCATGTTCACGCCGGACCTCCGGGGTTCTTGACAGGGGGGATTGCGCCCGGGAATACTGCCAGCGGCTCAGGGATCATGCGGAAAGGGCTCCATTGCACCCGGGTCACCGGGAGACGCAGCGACCTGGAAGGATCGTGGCGGGCAGTGGGGTCACAGGCAACCCCAGGGGGTCTTCCCCCGGGCGAGCGTTGCTCGCCCGGGGGCCACAGGGAGGGAAACCTGGCCTGGGGGCCGGCACAGGGCCGGCCAGCCATGCCGGGGTTCCGCCTAGATGATCCCGGCGGCTACCTTCGCCTCGCGCTTGGCAGCTTCGATATCGAAGCTGCGCATGACGACGATGCGCTGAGCGGCGATGCCGCCGCCGGCCTGGACCGTGGTGACAAGCTCCCATCCGCCATAGGCGTCGGCCGTGCAGTCGCGAACGAGGTTGTAGAGCCTCATGCGGTCCTGGACCTTCACCTCGGGGCGGGTATAGAGGTACTTCTCGAGATAGGGGTGCAACTCCTCGTTCCGGTAGTCGGCCTCGGTGGGAAGCGTGATCACGAGCCCGCCGGCGATGTCGTGGAGGATGCGCACCATGTTGTTGAAGGTGCTGGCGGCGTAGAACTTGCCGACATTGATGGCGACCGGGTCGGGGTAGACCATGCCGGTATCGCTGGTCCGGTAGTTGTGCCGGGCATTCTCGAGGCTCATGCGGAGGATCTCGGCGTTGAAGACGAGCTCCGCGATCTTCTCCTGGATGTGGGAGGCGCCGGCGATCCCGTTCCATTCGGCGAGAAGCGCCGCCATGCCCACCATGCGGCGCGCGCGGGCGGCGAACTCAAGCAGGCCACCAACGCGCTCCCAGAGACCGAGGGAGTTGGCGTAGACGCCCGCCAGCGGTGTCTCGCCGGCCAGGAGAACGCGGTCCCACGGGACGAAGACGTCATCGAAGATAACGAACCCTTCGGGGGCGTTCTTGTGGACGCTCATTGGGTAGTCGAAGCTGCTGCGACCCGGCTCCGCCCAGGCGCGGTTGATTATCTTGACGCCCTTCGTGTTCACAGGCACCGAGAAGGAGACCGCGTAGTCCTCCTCACCGGCGCTCATGGCCTTGGTGGGCATCACCACGAGTTCGTGGACCATGCTGGCGGCGGTGATGTGCAGCTTTGCGCCCCGGACGACGATCCCATCCCTATTACGGTCGATGATGCGGAGGTAGAGGTCCGGGTCGTCCTGGTCGACAGGGCGGCGCGAACGGTCGCCCTTGGCGTCGGTGATGACCTCGGCGGCGCGGAGGTCGTTGTCGCGGCAGTAGCGGTAGAGCCGCTCGATGTTCTCGGCGTACTCGGGCTTGATGGCAGAAACCGCGCCCTTGACGTTCCAGAGCGCCATGAGCACCTGCGTGACCATGGTGCTGGGGCCGCTGATTTCGGGCAGTTCCATCCACGCTTCGAGGTCCTGTTCGGTGCGCGGAACCTGGAAGATGCGGTGGGCCTCGGCGCCGGACTCGGTTTCGTAGAGGCGGATGTGCCTGGTGGCCGGGTCATCGTAGACGTAGTCCTGCGAGCAGACCTCGATCGGCTGCTGGAACCACGGATGCACGGTGATATCGGGAACGTGTTCGCCGTTGATGTAGGTCTCGCGGCCATCGCGCAGGCTTTCGCGATACTGGGCCGGGGTCTTGAGCGTCATGGTTGCCTCCTGTACGGCCTCGGGAAACTGACACTGATGTCAGCGTCGAAGCACGGCCGAATTCTGGCGAATTCCCCGGCCGCGTGTCAAGCGGATGGCGAAACAGCGCACCGGACGGGGCCCCTGGCGGGGAGTCCGGGCTTCATGCCCGGCGAGGGGGCAGAGGCGGTGCGGTCGCGCGCGCCTCCTGCATTGCCCACTCCGGGGAGCGTTAGTCCCGGGGCGCGGAGCGCGGTGGCCGTCACATGGTCAGCACCGCGGCGCCGCGCACCTCACCACGGGCGAGGCTCCGAAGTGCGCGGTTGGCATCGTGCAGGGGCCAGGTCTCCAGTTCCGTTCGCACGGGGATTTCGGCGGCCAGTCCCAGGAACTCGGCTGCATCCGCGCGGGTGAAGTTGGCAACGCTGCGGAGCTGGCGTTCCCACCAGAGGTGCTGGTAGCTGAACTCCGGGACACGGTCGAGGTGGATGGCGTTGATTGCAACGGACCCACCGCGGTCGAGCGCCTTGAGAGCGGCAACCACAACATCGCCGCTGGGTGCGAAGGTAATGGCCGCATCGAGGAGGGCCGGGGGCCTGTCATCGTAGCCGCCGGCCCAGGCGGCACCGAGCGCGAGCGCCCGGGACTGCTCCTCCTTCGAGCGTGTGCAGACGAACACTTCGCAACCACGGTGAACGGCCACCTGGATTGTCAGCGTCGCCGATGCGCCAAACCCGTAGAGGCCGAGCCGGCCACCGGGCCGGATCCCCGAGACCTTCAATGACCGGTAGCCGATCACCCCACCGCAGAGGAGAGGCGCCGCCGCCACGTCCGTGAACCTTTCGGGAATGCGCAGGGCAAAGTCCGCCCGCACCGAGACGGCCTCGGCAAACCCGCCGTCGCGATCCCAGCCGGTGAAGCGCGCATCGACGCAGAGGTTCTCGCGACCGGCAAGGCAGTGGGAGCAGGCGCCGCAGGTGCCGCCAAGCCAGGCGATCCCGGCCCTGTCGCCTTCGCGCCATCCGGTGACGCCCGCGCCAACGGCAACAACGCTGCCAACCACCTGGTGCCCCGGGGTGACGGGCAGGCGCCGCGCCGGGAGGTCCCCTTCGGCCAGCTGCAGGTCGGTCCGGCAGACCCCGCAGGCGGCGACCCTGACGACAAGCTCGCCGGCGCCGGGTGCGGGCGCTGGAACTTCGCCGATGGCCAGCGGGTCCCGGGAGATGGGAGCGGGCTGCTTGAGCACGGCTGCGCGCACAGTGGGATTCTAGCTGCCGCCGGCCGGGGAGTGGACGGGGCTCACCATTGGCGGGGACGCCAGCTCTGCCGCCAGTTTGCGAAGCAAGTCCAGCCGCTCGCCGTGCCAGCGACGGGCGAGGCCGCTCGAGCTTGGCACGACCCAGGGGACGGTGACGCCGATTCGCTCGGGCTGCTCGCCCCAGGCGCGGCCGGCGAGGGCTCGCGAAGGGAGCATGAGGGCATGCCGTCCGAAGTGCTGGTAGATGCCCCGGCCGCTGAATAGAGCCACGCCCGGCTGGCAGGCAAGAAGCTCGTAGTGAAGGCGCAGAGCACCGGCCACAATCTCCGATCGAGTCAGCTCCTCGGCGCGAACGGTGGGGCGGCAGCAGAGGTCGACGAAACCGATGCCGGACTCATCCATAAGAAGCGCATCGTCTTCGGGGCCAACCTCACGATGGACAAGGCCACTCGTGCTGAGCTGACGCCAGAAGGCATTGGCCGGGCGGGCGTAGTAGTGCCCCGCCCGTGCCGAATAGATGGCCGGGTTGTAGCCGATGAATACCAGCCGCAGGCCGGGACGCAGATAGTGAGGCAGGCTTGCCGCCCGGTCAGTTTCGCTCATTCCGTCAGCTTGAAGCGCACGCGAGGCGAGGAGAGATGCAGCCACTGCGGTTCTCCATCGCGCCCGGGCGGAATGAGGAAGATGAGGACGAGATTGCGGCGGACGCCGAGCTCAAAATCAAGGCTCGTCGCGGGGTCGCCCGGGGCCGGTGGCCGCGCTTCAATCCAATCGCCGCCAGTCGAAAGCTGCAGGGTGAAGTCAGACGCTTCGGGGCGCCATGTCTTGTTGGTCCGCGCGTCAAGCCTGACCGCCACCTCTGCGCCGGTGCGTTCGACGGCAATCACCACCAGCTCCTTTGCATCTCCAGTGTAAGTTGCACCCGGGCCGATGGTCGCCTCGCCATAGATGGAGCGGAGAATCGGCGGCAGACCGTAGAAGGCGAACACAGCGCCAAAGACGATGCCCAGCGCCGCTCCCAGTGCGATGCAGCCCCAGCGGCCACGGGTGTCCTGGGGCGCATGGTTGTCGATGCGCCGGCGCTGTGACGAAGTCATGGGTGAGAGTGCCCGCGCCGGCGAATCAGCCGGCCGGGGGGATAACCGTCGCCTCGCCAGCGACGACGAGCTTGCCGTCCTGGTTGGTGACGGTGGTCTTGAACTTCGCCCATTTCCGCTGCTCGAGCTTCTCGGTGCATTCGACCCGAGCGGTAATGGTATCGCCGATGAAGACGGGGCCCCGGAACTGCAGGTCCTGGCCGACATAGATGGTGCCCGGCCCGGGGAGGCGCATCGCGAGCACGGTGGAGATGAAGGAAGCGCTCAACATGCCGTGGGCGATGCGCTGCTTGAACATGCCCCCGGCCGCGGAGACTGCATCCACGTGTGCGGGGTTGAGGTCGCCGGTGATCCCGGCAAAGAGGTAGATGTCGGCTTCGCTGAGGGTCTTGGTGAAGGAGGCGGAATCGCCGATCTGGAGCTCATCGTAGGTGGCCATGGGCGAAGGATGGCAGAACGCTGGTGAACGTGAAAGGCCGGGGCGAAGTGCGCCAGGCGCCGCGAATTCAGGTGGCAGCGGGTTTGCGTGCGAAGACGGTCACGCCACGCGTATCGAACTCCTTCGCGTCGGATTCGTGCTTGCTGCCCGAGAAGACATCGACTTCGTTGGACATCACCGTGTCGATGAACCCGGCGAGGCTGAGAACCTGGCGCCACTCTGCATCCAGCAGAGCACCGGCTATTCAGCCGCTCCAGAGCTCGATATCGTCTTTCGCTTCCTGGGGGACTTCGCGATGGACGAGGATATCGCCGGCCTGGATCCGCCCTCCCGGCCTGAGCACCCGGAACATCTCGCGAAAGACGGCCAGCTTGTCGGGGCAGAGATTGATCACGCCATTGCTGATCACCACGTCCGCCGTACCGTCAGCCACAGGCAGGCTTTCGGCGAAGCCTTCGCGGACTTCGACATGGTGCAGCTTCATGTGCGCGGCGCCGGCAGCGGCCTTTGCGCGCATTTCAAGGGTCATGTCGATGGAAATGACCCTTCCTGCCGGCCCGACCTGGCCGGCCGCAATGAGAGAGTCGAACCCGGCGCCGCAGCCAACGTCGACTACAACCTCCCCGGGATGGAGGTCGCCAAAGATGAAGGGGTTGCCCGTGCCTGCGAACGAATCGACCGTACCCGCCGGAAGCGACGAAACCACAGCGTCGGGGTAGCCGAGCATCTTCGCGAGGGGCGCCCCTGTGTGGAAGTGGAATCCCAGCTCTGGATGCATGGCGACGTTTCGGTACTTCTCAGCGACGCGCGCGCGGAGCTCATCACGGTTAACGTTGGCGATGCCGGGAGGTGTGGTCATCACTTGGCTCCGCGTGCAAGCGAGCCTTCGACTGCGCGGTGGGGGCGTCAACAGGCACGGTGCTCTGAACTGCGCGGGAGTATATGCCGCCACGTCAGGGCCTGTAAACGCCTGCGCGAGTTGCGTCGGCGAAATGGGCCACTCGAGGTCGATGGACGCGGGGTCCTACGCTGCAGGGGGCCGCGACTCGGCCGGGTGACCGGCGGCATCGCGATTCGGCGATGCGGGGGAAGCGCGGCGAGGGCGGCCCAGCAGCTGCTCGGCATGACGGCGCTCGGTGCTACCCTGGCGCCGCGAGGCTCGCAGGGAAGGCAACAGCCACGCCTCCGCTGCCTCCGGTCGCGAGACGACACGGATCCCTTCACGAAGGCCCGAGAAGCGAATGACGCGGCCCAGGAAGCGCATCTGACTCTCACTCGCCACGAAGGCGAGCTTCCAGCCCTTCTGGAAGCGGATGGCGAGCGCGGCGGCGACGACCATTGAGCCAGCAGGGCCTCTGTGGAGTGCGCGCACGTCGCAGATGGCGGTGTTAAGGGAGCCAGCCTCGGCGATGGCAAAGGCCTGCGACATGGCGCGGAGTGCCTCGGAAGTGACGAGGCGGCCCGAAAGCTCGATCTGCAGGAGACCGTGGGCCGTGTCGACCCTGATCGCATACATGGCAACCCTCACCTGGCGGTGCGGAGCCCGCACCGGCGCGCCCCTCAGTCTGCGCTCAATGGAGCCGGGCTGCACTCGGGTGAGGCACTTAGGCGGCTACCCTGTGATTCTGGCCGAGAACCGGCCGGATGGCGCGGCCGGCGTAGGGCCAGGGGCGGGGCTCAGCGCAGGCGCACAGCCAGCGTGTGTTCGAGCCCGGCGCCAAAGGAGCAGAGAAGGCGGTCGTCACCGGCGAGCCGCCTGAGGAAGCTCTCGGCCGGGGGTTCGCCGCCGGCGATGTTGGCGAGAAGCAGTCCACCGGTACGGAGGAGGCGGACGGCGTCTTCGAAGAGCGATGGATAGCCCGACGGGTTGCTATCCAGGATCACAAGGTCGTAGGGGCCGTTGAGCCCGGCGAGCACATCGGCGTCACGGCCGGTGTAGACACGTACCCGGTCGGAGTAGCCGTACCTGGAGAAGTTCTCCTCAGCGAGGCGAGCGTGGAGGGGATCGCTTTCGATGGTGTCCAGCCTGCCGGTTCGCCCGAATACGTCGAGGGCATGGAGACTGCTGTAACCCAGCCCGGTACCGAGTTCGAGGACGTAGCTGGCGCGAGTGGCGCGAACAAGGACGGCGGTTTCACGCGCGCGCAGGAGCGACGCGGGCCCGCCGTCGCACTGGTGCTCGCTGGTGTGAGCGATGGCCGCCTCGCGCACTTCGGCGAAGCGATCGGGCCTTGCCAGGGTGAGGGATTCGGCCAGGTCGCGCGCGGCGTTCATGGCAAAGGCGCCGCCTGCCGGCAACGTGTCATTCGGCAGTGGCCTCGCCTCTCCGGCGGGCGCCAAGCCGCCTGAGCAGGTCTTCGTAGACCAGGTAGTCCTGGGCGCCGGTAACGACGACGCGGTCATCGAAGATCATGGTCGGTGTGCTTGTAACGCCTTTCTGGCGCGCGATGGCCGTCGTCTGGTCGATGAGCTCCGAGTAGCGGCCTACGACGGCCTCGGCCCGGAATTCCCTGGCGTCAAGGCCGCAGCCGGTTGCGAGCTCGCAGAGAGCATCGATGTCGCTGATGTCCTTCTTTTCTTCGAAATAGGCCCGGAAGAGCGCCTCGTGGGCAGCCTCGAATTGGCCCCGGTCGCGGGCGAACTCGGCGAATTCGAGGGCGCGGTGGGAGTTGGCGAGCCAGCGATTCGATGCGAGGGTGATGCCGGCATCGGCGGCGTAGGCGCGCAGGTGATCGCTGTAGGCGCGGCCCCGGCCCGTGCGCCTGAGGAGCTCGTCGACATCACGGCCTTCGGCCGGCGTCTCGGGGTGAAGCTCGAATGGCCACCATGTCACTGCGACTTCGAATTCGCGCTGGAACTGAGCCACCCGACGGGCGGCGATGTAGCACCAGGGTCAGACGTAGTCAGAGATGACGGTGACCTTCAAGGGTTCGCTGGTCATGTGGACATTGTAGCCCAGGGCCGGGCATCGCCGATCGTCGTCAGCAGGCGATGCCGGCAGCGCGCAGAGAGGCCGCAATTCGCGCGCCCGTGGCCGGCGGCGGGTCCATCTCGGTTGTCATGATGGCCGCCCCCCCGGCAAGGGGACTGGTCCGGAGCGCGGCGATGGTGGCGGTGAACATCTCCCACGCGGCTTCGGGGCCAGCGGCCAGCCGCCCTGCGAGCTCCCCCGGCAGCCGGAAGCCGAGGCGGCGCTGGATGCCCTCCACCGCAGCCGGTGAAAGAAGGGGCACGGCCATGGGAACGAAGGCAGTGTCCGGCAATTCCCGGCGCACAGCCTCCACAAACGGGGCAACCGTAGCCAGGTCAAAAACGGGCTGGGTTTGGACGAAGCTGGCCCCGGCGCGAAGCTTGGGCAGCAGGTTGCGGAGGGCCGCGGCGCCCTCGGGCGCATACTGGTTGAGAGTCGCGCCGATCATAGCGCCCGGGAGCGCCTCGCGCGCCATAGTGATGACCTCGCGGATAGAGGGAGTATCGGGGCTATCGGGCGCGGAATGGTCACCGCGAATGACGAGGATCTGGCCAATGCCGGCCTGGCGGGCGAGCGCGAGGTCGCGGGCGACTTCCTCACGAGAAGCGCCCTTCGTGACGATGTGCCAGACCGGCTCGAGGCCGGCGCGAAGGAGTTCGATCGAGGCATCCAGGCTGGACTGGCGGGCGGGGCGCTGGATGACGTTGACTGCGTCGGCACAGGCGCCAATGGCTCCAGCACGGCGCAGGAGCACGCGGGGCAGCGGGCGCTGGGGTGGCGTAATCTCAAGCGCCACCGCAAAGCGGCCAGAGCGCAGGTTTTCGGCAAACCGCATCGATCCAGACTGCCCGGCGTCTGCCGTTTGGTCCAGCTATCCGAAACTGCCGCGAGCGCCGCGAAGACGCGGGTCGAGCATGTCGCGGAGGGCATCGCCGAGCATGTTGAAGCTGAAGACGGCAAGAGCGATGAAGAGGCCGGGCCAGACTGCCTGCCACGGCTTCACGCTGGCGACCTGCTGGCCAAGGTTGAGCATCTGGCCCCAGGTGGGCTTGTTCGGGTCCTGCACGCCGAAGCCGAGGAAGCTAAGGGCCGATTCGGCGAGGATGACGGCGCCAAGGCCGATCGTCGCCTGGACCATGAGGGGGCCGAAGATGTTGGGCACGACGTGGAGGGCCATGATGCGGCGGTCGGTGCAGCCGATGACCCGCGCCGCTTCCAGGTACTGCGCGGAACGGACGCCAATGACGGCCGCCCGGATGACGCGCGAGCCTCCCGCGCCACCGATGATGCCAAGGATGAGGACAAGCTTGAAGAAGGTGATCGAGCCCTCATCGAGCGGCAGGGGGCCATCGAGGTCGACGCGGCCGATCATCGAAGGGAGCGCGAGCAAGACCACCAGGGTAGGAAGGGCCATGATGGCATCGACCAGGCGCTGCACAGTCGCGTCGTACCTGCCGCCGAAGTAGCCCGAGGTGACGCCCAGGAAGAGGGCGAGCAGCGAACTGATGGCCACAGCGCCGAAGCCGATGTAGGCCGCCCAGCGCGCCGAGTAGACGATGCGGCTGTAGACGTCGCGGCCGAGCTTATCGGTGCCCAGGGGCTGGGAAAGCGACCCTTCGACCCTGCGATCGCCGGTGATGGCAGACTTCTCAACCAGCGTTGGGCAGAGGAAGGTGTCCTTCGGGCCCAGGCAGTAGTTCTGGTACGCGGGCGCGACGTTCACCTGGGCCGGGTTGTGGGTTGCGAACAGCCCGGGGAAGACGGCAACCGCCAGGAGCAGGAGGAGAAACAGGAACCCGGCAAAGCCGATCGGCTTCTTCGTGGCAAGCGTCCGGAAGAAGCCCGAAACGCGGACGGTGAGGGCGGTGGAACCGCGGCCGCCAAACCCGGAAGCGATGGCCTCTGTGGTGTTCGCCATAGCCTATGACCTCGCCCGTGGGTCCAGGATCGTGTAGCTCACGTCGACCACGAGGTTGATGAGCACCACCGAAGTCGCGAAGAAGAGCGTAACGCCCTGGATGACGACGAAGTCCTTCTGCTGGACGGCGCGTACGAGATAGGTGCCAAGGCCAGGGAGGCCGAAGAGGGTCTCGAAAATGACTGTGCCGCCAACGAGCGCGGCCATGGTAAGGCCAATCACGGTGATCACCGGGAGCATGGCGTTCTTGAGGGCGTGCTGGAAGATGATGGCGCGTTCACGGAGCCCCTTGGCCCAGGCGGTGCGGATGTAATCCTGGCGAAGGACATCGAGCATCATTGTGCGCGAGTAGCGCATGACCTGCGCCGAGGTGGCAAGGGAGAGGATGAAGGCGGGCAGCCACATCTGCTGGATGTTGCCGATGGGGTCTTTCCGGAAGGAGTGATAGCGAATGTCGGGAATCCAGCCGAACTGGTTGGCGAGGACAGCGAGCACAACCGTGGCAACATAGAAGCCCGGGACAGAGAGACCAAGCACCGCGGCCGTTCGAAGGATGTAGTCGGGCCAGCGGTCCTGGCGCATGGCAGAGTAGATGCCGACCGGGATGCCGATGAGCACGGCGAAGAGCACGGCGAGCAGCGCAAGCTCGAGGGTGACAGCGATCTTGGGCGCCATCTCGTCGATGACAGGCCGGAACGTGTAGGCGCTTTCGCCGAGGTCGCCGCGCGCGACCTGCGAGAGCCAGCGGACGTACTCGGTGGGCAGGGGCCTGTCGAGCCGGTAGTCCCTGCGGATGGCCGCCGCCTGTTCCTCGGTGTAGTTCTCGCCAAGCCGGGCGAACACGATGGAGTCGGGATTGATCCGCACCATCGAGAAGATGAGGAACGAAACGATGAGCAGCGTTGGGATGGCCAGGACCAGGCGGCGAACAACGAACCTGTACATGCGGATCGGTTCCGGTCGACTGTTATCTGCGTTGCGGCGGGTGCGCCTTGAGACGCACCCGCCGCATCAGTACGTTCCTGCAGCCCGGGGGCTCAGGACTTGATCCACATGTTCTCGGCGCCCCAGTAGCCGGCTGCGAACGGGAAGGCGGCTGCATTGCGGACCCTGGCATTGTAGATGCCAAACACCATGCGGGAGCCGATCCACGCCGGGCCCGGAGCGTTGATGATGTCGCGCTGGATCTCCCAGACGAGAGCCTGGCGCGCCTTGGTGTCGTACATGGTCGACTGCTTCTCCAGCTTGACGTCCAGGTCCTTGTTCACGTAGTCGCCGTAGTTGCGGGTGCCTTTCGTCTTCGTATCGCTGTGGTGGTAGAGGAGCAGCTGGGCGTCGGGGTAGGCGCCAGAAAGGAACAGGGTGGTGGCGAGGTTGTACTGGCGCTGCACCTCACGCGGGAGGAAGTTGGCGGCGAAGTCGGTGCCGACGTTCTCCGTCTTCACCTTGATGCCGACTTCGGCGAGGTTGGAGACGACCACCTCATGGACCTGTTCGGTGCTGAAGGCAGTGACCGTAAGGACTGTCTCTTCAAAGCCGGTGCCGAGGCCAGCAGCAGCGAGGAGGGCCTTCGCTTCCTTGATCTCGGTCGCGCGATCGCCGTAGCCAGGGAGCTTCACAAGCTCGGCATCGGGGAGCGCCCAGGCCGGGCCCGCAGGAGTCATCGGCCCACCAACGATGCCGGCGAAGACTGTCTCATACACCTGCTTGCGGTTGATGGCGCGCGACAGGGCGAGCCTGACTCGCGGGTCCTTGTAGCGGTCCTTCCCATGGTTGATGAGCAGGCATTCGCGGGTGGAAGTGGGCGCCTTGACGATCACGTAGCCCTTGTCGTTTTCGAACGTCCTTACATGGTCGACCGAGAAGAGGCCAATCGCATCGGTCTGCCCGGCGCGCAGAGCGTTGGTTAGCTGCTGCGGGTCTGTCTGGTGGGTGTACTCGTAACCATCGAGCCAGGCGGTGTTGGGGCGCCAGTAGCCATCGGTGCGGCGCTTCATGTTGAACTTCTGTGCGGCTTCGAAGGAAGCGAGCTCGTAGGGGCCAGAGCCAATCACATCCGCAGCGGTCTTGATGGCGTCGAGGCCACGGGAGCTGATCTCCTTCGGCAGCACGAAGTCGTACTGGTCGGCCATGATGGAGAGCAGGTCGGCCTGGGGCACCTTCAGCTTGAACTGCACCGTGCGCTCATCGACAACGGTGATGCTCTCGACGTTGCCGTAGTTGCCGGCGCGGGGCGACTTGATGTTCGGGTCCTTGATGCGGTCGAAGGAGAGCTTCACATCCTCGGCGGTGACGGCACGGCCGCTTACCGGGGCTTTATTCTGCCACTTCGCCTCGGGCCGGATCTTGAAGATAAGCACGGTGCCATCGCCCGGGACCTCTGGCAGCGTGGCGGCGAGGTCCGCCTCGGGGAAGCCAATGGGGTCCTTCGTCGTGTTACGGATGAGGAAGTTGCCAACCCTTCCCCAGATGTCGACCGATTCAGTGGGTGTGTTGGTGCGGTGCGGGTCCAGGATCGAACCGATGGTCCCGAGCACGCGCAGGGTGCCGCCAGCGACGGGCTTGTCGGGATCGGGCGTGGAGGACACCGGCGTCAGCTGCGAGCTCCTGTCCTCGGTTGGCTTCGCGCCATCTCCGCCGTCGTCGCTGTCATCGCCGCAGCCAACCATGGCCAGCCCGGCGACTCCGGTGGCGGCCATGCCGCCCGCGGTGAGAACGCGGCGCCGGCTGGCGCGCTCGCGCCACCACCGGCTCCAGTAAGCATTGTCGTTCAAGTAATCCCTACCTCCGTCATCGTTGCTGGCACTGTGCGAGAGCACGACGCACCGTTACTACGAATGCGGCCAACCCGTGGATCTTTTACCGGTGGGGAGACACCGTCAATTCAGTCTCCCCACGCTACCGCCTGACGACGCTCTCTCCGAGGAGGCGCTCGCGAGCCTCGGCAACGACGTAGAGGGAGCCGGCGATGCAGACAAGGTCGTCTGCGCCAGCATGGGCAAGGGCTGTATCGAGGGCTGCGGAGACATTCGGTTCGGCGACGGCGGGCGGGCCCAGGAAGCCGATCTCCTGGATCATCGTGTATGGGTCGCGGGAGCGCGCGTTCTGGAAGGCGCTGCAGATGATCATCTCGGCCAGGGGTGCAAGTTCGAACCCGATGGCGCGGAGGTCCTTGTCGCGTGTCACGCCAAGAACGAGGAAGCAGCGCTTCCATTCGAAGTACTCGCGCAGCGCCACCGCCAGGGCGGCAGCACTTTCCCCGTTGTGCGCCCCATCGGCGACGATGAGGGGGTTCTGCCCCATCACTTCAAGCCGGCCCGGTACCTTCGCGCGCGCCAGTCCGTCCGTAATCGCCCGTTCGCCAATATCGGCCCCGGCCTGGCGAAGGGCCTCAACGGTCGCCACCGCTGTGAGCGCGTTGTCCAGCTGGTGGCGGCCGAGCATCTGAAGGCGCATGGTACGAACACCGCGCGGGCTCCGCAGGCGGAACGCCTGGCCGTAGACGTGCTTCTCGGTCAGGTCGGCACGGTAGCCTGCCGAAACGTCCACAAGCCGGGCGCCGGCCTCGTCGCAGCGTGCACGTACCACTTCCGCGACCCCCGGCGACTTCTGGGGTGCAAGCACACAGATGGAGCCGGGCTTGATGATGCCCGCCTTGTCGCGCGCGATCTCCTCCACGGTATTCCCGAGGATGGCGGTGTGTTCGAGCGAGATGGGTGTGATGACGGCCGCATCGACCGAATCGAAGACATTGGTGGCATCGAAAGTCCCGCCGAGGCCTACCTCCACCACCTGCCAGTCCACGCCGTGGGCCTGGGCGCGAGCGAGCCAGAAGAAGAGCGCGGTCAGCACCCCGAATGTGCTCACGTCGCCATGGACGCTAGCCTGTTCGGCCTCGACGGCAGGGCGGATGGCGGTCAACCCGGCGGCGAACTCCTCGGGAGAGACGGGCGTGCCGTCCAGGCGGATGCGCTCGGTGAAGGAATGCAGGTGCGGGCTGGTGAAGAGCGCCGTGCTAGCTCCCGACTGGTTGAGGATGCTGGCGACCATGGTGGCCGTGCTGCCCTTGCCTTTGGAGCCGGTGATATGAACGGTCCTGCGTCCGAGGTGCGGGTCGTTGAGGCGGGAAAGAAGGGAACGCACGGAGGCGATGCTCATGGCGGGGCTGGCGGACTTCTGCACCCCCCGCTCCATATCGGTGAAGGAGAGAAGGAACTCCAGGGCTTCGGCGTAGTTCACGGCGCCATTGTAGGGCGCGCGGGAGCGGGAAGGGGGCCCGGGCGGCTACTCCGAGGCTTCGAAGTCGGCGACCTGGCGGCCGCCATCGATGCCCTTCATGAGCACGAGCCGGCGAGGGGCGATGCAGTAGAGCTCGCCTCGGCCGGTAAAGTAGGCCGAGAGGGGGTGCCTGGCGCCGAGCTCGCGCAGGTAGGGCTCGTAACGGGGATCATCAACAGGTACCAGGGCAGCGCGGCCCTCAATGACGAGCCGGTCGAAGGCGGTCCAGTCGGTGCGGATAACATCGCGGTTGTCCACCAGGAATGACACTTCGGGGGTAGCAGCGATGTTGCGGGAGTGCTGGGAGCGCGTGGCGCTGCCGAAGAGCACGCTTCCCTCGTCGCGCAGGTGGAAGAGGACGAAGGTCACGTAAGGAGTGCCGTCTTCGGCATGCATGGTGGCAAGCGCGCCGCCGTGCTGGGTGCGCGCCAGCTCCAGGGCGGCCTTCAGAATTGCCTCGCGGGGAATGGTCTCAGGCACGGGTGGGCGTGGTCAGAGCGATGCAAAGGGTGAGCATCACGGGCTCACCCCGTAAAGGGCGGTGGCTTCGCGGCGGAGTTCGGCGCGGAAGTCGGGATGGGCGACGGAGATCAGCTCTGCCATGCGCTCGCGGATGGACTTGCCGCGCAGGGTGGCTATGCCCTGCTCGGTGACAACGTAATCGACGTAGCCGCGGTGGGTTGTGATGGTGCTTGCGGCGGGGTGCCCGGCGAGGATGCGGGAGTGGCGGACACCGCTAACGAGCTGTGAGGAGGGGAGGACGATGATCGAGCCGGCGCTGGAGGTGGAGGCAGCCACGGCAAAGACAGGCTGGCCACCGGGACCGCTGAAAACGAGGGGGCCCTGAGCCTCGGCACAGACGTTGCCTGTGACGTCGACGGCAAGGGCGTTGTTGATGGCGACGAAGTTCTCGAACTGCAGGAGGTTGCGGAGGTCGTCGGTGTAGGTGAAGTCGTAGAGCTCGAACATGTCGTTGCCATCGATGAACGCGAGCTCTTCTGGGGGCATCTGGACGAGTGCACTGGCGACGATCTTGCCGGGGTGGAAGGCCTTTTGCCTCCCGGTAATCACGCCCTGTTTGATGAGGTCCACGATGCCGCCGGGGAGGATCTCGGTGTGGACGCCAAGGTCGTGCTTCTCGCCAAGAAAGACGGGCATGGCCGCGGAGACATCGCCAACACCGAACTGGAGGGTGGAACCGTCCTTGACGAGCTCGGACGCAACGAGGGTGCAGATGACGTTGGCGGCAAGCTCGGTCTCTTCGGAACGAGGCGCGATGGGGGGTGGGGGCGGCGGCGTTGTCACCTCAGCGAGGCGGCTGAACCGGGAGACGTGGATGCGGTTTTCGCCCCCGGTGCGGATGAATTCGGGATGGACCTCGCCGATGAGGTTCCGGGCGTTCTGGGCGATGGTGGGGCCGAACCAGACGCCGCCGCCGTAGGAGCACCAGCCGTCTTCGTCGGGAGGGGAGATGGGAACGAGCATGTGGTCGAAATCGAGGTCGATGCCCGGCGGCGCTTTGCCGGCCCGGAATTGAGTGACGGGGAGGTACTCGACGTGCCCGGCGCGGATGCCGGCACGCTCATAGGGTCCGGCATAGAGCGAGCGGGTGGTGAAGGACCCGAGGCATTCGGGCAGGTCCCAGTTCACCGGGGTGAGGAAGGTGCAGACGACTACGTCGTGCAATTCGGCATGGCGGGCCTGGAGGGCAGCACAGAGGTGGGCCGGGACCGAGGTCCAGCCACCGGCGTAGACCGACTGTCCGCTGCGGATGGCGGCGACTGCTTCGGCCATGGAGACGAGCCTGTCGGCGTGGGTTGAGCGCCAGTTCGGGTCTGTGCCTTTCACATTGGCCTCCGGGTGGTGGGATTTGCGACAAGAACAGGTGAGGCGAGGCAGGCCACGGCTAGATCCCCAGCCGAACGGGCATGCCCAGGTCCTCGCGCGCCGGCTCCGAAGGGAGCACCACCGCTTCACCCTTGACGAAGGCGGCTATGTCTTCGAGGCGGGAACCGGGCCGGAATATCTTCTCGACGCCAAGGTCGCAGATGGTCTTCGTACGCGAGGGGGGAACGATGCCGCCAACGATGACGCGGATGTGCTCCATGCCGTTTTCGCGCAGGAGTTCCATAAGCGGGGCGACTACGGAGACGGGCTCGCGGTCCATGATGCGGTATCCAATGAAGTCAACATCTTCCTGAGCGGCGACTTCGATGATGCCGGCCGGGGGCAGGAAGCCCCCGAGGACCACTTCAACACCCGCGTCGCGCAGGGCGCGCGAAACCGCGTAGTAGCCTGCCGTGTGCCCGCGAGAATCGGCGACCATGAGGAAACGGACCCTGTCCATGACGCCCCCTAGTAGAACTCGTTGGTGTAGAAGCAGTGGCGATTCCTGAGCTCGTCCCAGCCTTGCAAGGAGGCGAGGAGCGAGGTGATCTCACCGATGCTGAGGTAGGCTTTGACGGCGGCGATCACCGGTTCGACGAGGTTTTCGCGGGCGCGATACGCCCCAGCGAGGCGAACCTTCGCGGCCTCTGCAGCAACAGGATCGCGCTCTCGCTTCGTTGTCTCCAGGCGGGCGACCTGTTTTTCGCGCCAGGCCGGATCGTATTCGAAGACGTCGCTGGCAGAGAGGCCGACCTGCTCTTCCACCTCCTCGGGCAGCATGTGCTCGTTGACGCCAACCACGCGCCGCTCGCCGCGGTCGACCTGGAGCTGGCGGCGGTAGCCAGCCATGTTGGCATCGGCCGAGATCTGTTCGAACGCCCGGCGATCGGGAAGTGCTTCCAGCCGGGCAATCTCCTCGACCGCCAGGGCTTCGATCTGGGATGTGAGCGCCTCAATGGCGTAGGCGCCTCCGAGGGGGTCGTTGACGGCAGCCACATCGGTCTCGTCGGCGATGATCTGCTGGGTACGCAGGGAGAGCGTGGCAGCCGCCTCGGTGGGGATGGCGAGCACCTCATCGAACGAGTTGACGGAAAGGGATTGGGCGCCGCCCAGGACAGCGGCCAGCGCATGGACGGTGCCGCGGATGATGTTGTTCAGCGGCTGCTGCATGGTGAGGCTGAGGGCCGATGTCTGGACATGGAAGCGCATCACCTGGGACCTGGAGCTGGTGGCACCAAGGTCCCGCATTGCCCGTGCCCAGATGCGGCGGGCAGCGCGGAACTTGGCCACTTCCTCCAGGAGCTCGTTCTCAGCGCTGAAGAAGAATGTGATGCGGGGAGCGATAGCCTCGATGGGCAGGCCACGGCTACAGGCTGCGCGGGCGGTATAGAGCCCCATGAAGATAGCGAAGGCTACCTCCTGGACCGAGGAGACACCCTGGTCGCGGATATTGCGGGCGGAGATGCTGGTGTGGTTCCAGTGGGGGAGTTCGCGCGTGCAGAACTCAATCACGTCAATAGCGTGGTTGCCCCGGTGCGCAGGGCCCTCTCCGCCGGGAGCGACGACGTTCTGAATGGTGCCACGAAGCTGCGACCACGGGACACCACGCCTCTCGGCCTCGGCCAGAATCATGGCAAACACGGGAAGCGAGGCGCCGATCTGGTTTATTGTGACCGAGGCCATGTCGACGCCTTCGAGGAGGGTCTGCATATCGGCGAGGGTATCGAGCCAGACGCCGCCCCGGCCGAGGACACCAGCGGCACGCGGGTCGGAGGACTCATACGGTGCGTAGCCCATGCCGCAGACGCTGAAGCCAGTCTGCCCCTGGGCGAAGAGGTAGCGCAGTCGCTCGTTGGTTTCCTCGGCGGTGCCAACGCCTATCACCTGGCGCCTGGTCCATTCCTTTCCGCGGTAGCCGGTGGCGGTGGAGCCCCGGGTGAAGGGGAATGCACCGGGAAGGCCAAGATCAGCCAGGTAATCGAATCCGGGGACATCGAGGGGGGTGTAGAGTGGCTTGAGAGGGGCGCCGTAGGTGGTGAGCCGGGATTGGCCTACAGGCGTACCCACGAGGTTCTCATACCATTCGACAGCGCCGGCAAGATCATCGCGCGAGGTGGCGTTCTGCATTGGCACCTCCCTGGGGGAGTCCGGGATGGCAGGCAGCGGCATCATTGGGAAGCGCCGCGGGCCGTGCCATGATGCGCGTCATATCTCGCCGACCGTCAACCGGCGGCCGAGGCGGCGGGCTCATAGCCGGGAACGAATTTCCTCCACTCGATCTGGCTGCCCAGGTACTGGAAGAAGGCGTGGTAGACGGAAACACGCGGCGCGGCTGGTTCGTGCCGGAGGGACATCCGCGCCTCAGCAGGGGTCCGTCCAGCCTTGCGGTGGTTGCACGCCTTGCAGGCACTCACGAGGTTCTCCCACGTGTGCGGGCCACCGCGATGGCGGGGGATGACGTGGTCGAGGGTGAGATCGCGGGTCTCGCGGCTGCAGTAAACGCAACGCCACCCGTCGCGGGCAAACACTTCCTTGCGCGTCAAGCGCAACTTCGGCCGCGGGCGGCGGATCATGTTCACAAGTCGGATAACCGAGGGGAGCGGGAAGGCGGTGCGGGCGGTGTGGAGCATTTCACGGGCGTTTTCGAGCACCTCTGCCTTGCCGCGCAAGACAAGGACGATTGCGCGCCGGACGTTGCACACGTTGAGCGGCTCGTAATTCTGGTTGAGCACGAGCACGGAAGCGGAGTTCATTCGGTCCCGCCTTCGCCGCGATACTAACAAAGGCGAATCAGGCTGCGCAATTGCCAGCCGGCGATTCAGGCCGGGCCGTATCTGCTCCAGAGGCGCAGCGTCTCGCGGATCTTCTCAACGGATTCTGGAGCGAGGCTCGCAGAGCTGAGGACGCACTCTTCGAGGTGGTGGTCGAGAAGCAGCAGGCCGGCCTGCTCCAGGCCAGAGCGTGCGGCGAGGAGCTGGGTGAGGACATCCTCGCAGCAGCGGTCCTCTTCGAGCATCTTACGCAGGCCCCGGATCTGTCCCTCGACTCGGGCCAGGCGGTCCTGGAGCTTCTTGCTATCGTGCCCTTCCAGTGCGGCCGACATGTGTATTGACATGTATACCCCCCGTGGGTATGCTGGGAACATCGTACCACGGGGCCCACGGCTGTCAATCAGTGGTGGGCGGCCCGGGTGCAACACTTGGAGGAGAATTCGTGTCAAGCCCTCGAGAAGTCACCGACGCCACTTTTGAAAGCGATGTCGTTGGGAGCGACCTGCCCGTGCTGGTCGATTTCTGGGCGCCATGGTGCGGCCCCTGCCGCATGGTTGCCCCGCTTGTTGATGAGCTGAGCGACGAGTACGCCGGCAAGGTGAACTTCTTCAAGATGAACACCGACGAGAACCCGGCCGTGCCCAGCAAGTTCGGCATTCGCAGCATCCCGACGCTGCTCATTTTCAAGGGTGGCGAGTTGCAGGGGTCGATCGTGGGGTTCCGGCCCAAGAGTGAGCTCAAGAAGCGGCTCGAAGAGGCGCTCGTTTAGAAGGGCGGGGCAACCGCCACTACCAAGAACCAGAAGGCGGCCGTGGTGGCCGCCTTCCGTGTTTGCCGGCGATTGATTGACCCCAATGGGGAGCTGGTGCCATGCAGGACCTGGATATCGCAATCGTAGGAGCGGGCGGAGCGGGACTGACCTCCGCCATCTACACCGGGCGGGCGCGGCGGCGGACCGCCGTCTTCGAGCGCCTGATGACCGGTGGGCAGATTGCCACCACCGACATTGTCGAGAACTACCCGGGGTTCCCGCAGGGGGTAAACGGCTTCGACCTCGCGCAGCTGATGCTACAGCAGGCGGAGAAGTTTGGCGCCCAGGTTGTGTACGAGGGTGTGGAGTCGCTAGAACGCTCGAGCGATGACCGGTTCGTCATTCATACAGCGGCGGAGACCTACCGGGCGCGGGCAGTGATTGTCACGGCAGGGGCTGACTACGCGAAGCTGGGAGTCCCGGGCGAGGCTGAGCTCGTTGGCCGCGGGGTGAGCTACTGCGGAACGTGCGATGGTGCGTTCTTCCAGGGGCAGGAGGTGGCGATCATTGGGGGCGGCGATTCTGCCCTCGATGAGGGCCTCTTCGTGACGCGCTTCGCGAGCAAGGTTCATGTCATCCATCGGCGCGACCAGTTGCGCGCCAGTGCCTTGCTGCGAGACCGCGCCTTTGCCAATCCGCGAATGGACTTCACCTGGAACACCGTGGTGGAGCGCATCGACGGCAGCAGCCAGGTCGAGCGCATTCAGCTTCGCAACACCGTGACGGGCGAGGCGAGCAGCATGGCGGTTTCGGGCGTATTCGTCTTCATTGGGCAGGTTCCCAACAGCCACATCCTGAAGGGGCTCGTGGAACTGGATGGCGGGGGACACGCACTTGTTGACCACGGCATGAGAACGGCGATACCGGGGCTGTTCGTCGCTGGCGATGTGCGCACCGGGGCCGCCAGGCAGCTCGTGAGCGCCTGCGGCGACGGCGCCACGGCGGCGATTTCGGCGGAGCATTACCTGGCCGAGCGCTGGCCAGGCGGGGAGTAGACGCAGTTCAGCCAGCCTGTGCTATTCTTTTCCCGATGCCGCTCTACGAGTTCATGTGCAAGGCCTGCGGAGCCCGTGACGAGACTTTCACGCGGACAATCACGGGTGAACCGCCTGCGCCGGAATGCCCGGCCGGCCAGGGTGAGCCCGGGCACGTGATGCAGCGAGTGGTCAGCTCATTCGCGCGCCACCTGACCATGGCGGACCAGATTGCGGAGGCTGAAGCCAGGTTCGGGAAAGAGGTGGACGCGGCAATGGGCCATGAGCCAGACGTGGGGCGCTTCGCGAGGCGCTATGAGGAACTGGCCAGGGGCCTGCCCGGAGCGGACGGTTCCTGAGCCGCGCGCGCGGTTCCCAGCGCAGTGCGCGGTGCTTCGCGCGCGCCGATGCAGAGAGCGACCATTCCTGCCACAACAAGCCCGGTCTGGTACGTGCTGTGGAGCCCGATGCCGCCGGTGATGAGCAGGACGAACCCGGCGAGAACGACCAGACGCCGCTGTCTCAGGAGCCCGAGAGCGGTCGCGAGCAGGGCAGCGGCGCCAACGGCATAGGCCACTGAAGGGAGCGTGCCCGCCAGGCCCTCGTTCCAGAGGAGCAGGATCTTCGTCGTCGAACCGTTGGCAAGAAGGGCGGCGAACGTTACGAGGCCCGCGATCGCCGCAAGGCCAAGAGCGAGGCGGGACGGGCGCGCTGCCAAACCCAGGGGCGCCAGGGCCGCGAAGGCAAGCGCGAGCCATTCGGCCCCCCAGAGCATCCAGCGAGTTTCGTAGGAGCCGTATCCCTGGGAAGCGGCGTCCTGGAGCATGGTGCTGGTTCCCTGGAGCGCGAATGCGGTTGCGAAAGCTCCGAGGACGATTGCGCCGGGGGCATCCATGCGGGCGGCCGCCGCGCTCGCAGCCATGACCACTGCCCCAACAGTGAGGACATCAACCAGGATGACGCTGGCTGCATCGGCACGGGCAACCGCCGCTATGAGGGCGAACAGCACCACCGCCGCCGCAGCCACGCGCGCGTAGAGGTCGCCACGCCCCCACAGGCGCACCACCGCGAAGGGGAGCGACAGGATGAGGAGGACGGCGGACACGTAGTAGGAGTAGCGGCCCAGCGACGCCAGCGCCTCATACGGGTCGCGCAGTTCCGAGAGGGCGGGGATGTGGACGGCCGTCCTTGTGAAGGTGCGCAGGATGAGGAGCTCGATGACGGAGGCAACCGCCAGCCCGGCGAGCACAAGCTCAAGACGGAGGGGGGCGGAAACCGCCCCAGGCCGGGTGGCCCGAGCCTCGCTGGCCATTACGCAGACCGCTTCCCTTCGCGGAGGCCATACAGGCCGAGGCCAATGCCGCCGCCGCCGATCACAAGGAGCGCGCCCGCAGCAAGCGCCAGCACCAGCCAGTCACTGCCTTCAGGCTCGGGGATCGCGGCTCCCGAGACGTTCAGCGTCAGGAAGGAGGAGACGGACTTGCGCCCGTTGCGGTCGCCTTCGCTCCCGTTCCAGACGGCGAAGGCGATATCGGTGCTGGTGCCAGCGGTGAACGCGGCGAGGTCTTCCGAGGCGCCGGTGAACGGCCGCGAAAAGACAACCGACCAGCGGCCGTTGCTGTAGGCGCCCTGTCCCTGCACGTCCTGCGTGGCGGCCGGGCTGAGGGTTCCGAAGGCCACGGCAACGAGGTTCTGGACTGGCCCCTGCTTGGGGTTGGCGTATGGGTTGCCGGCGGCGCGGGCGGTATAGAAGAGATCATCGGTGGACGGATAGGTGTCAACCACGCTGTTGGCGTAGAGCTCATTGGGGTTGCCGAGCGAATCGGCGCGCCACTGCCAGATGTTCACACCCATATCGGCCTGGCCCATGCAGACGGACGGGACGGAGGTCGCGGACTTTGCGGGGAACTCGACCGCGGCGGCGTCAGCGAACTGCTCGACCTTGAGGGCGGAGCCGTCCTGGGTGGAGTCTTCCCACTCCAGCCGCACATAAAGCGTGTTGTTGTAGTGGAGCGCCCGCGCCCAGACGACGGGAATGCTCCCGCCGCCGGCGGCGTAAGAACCGGCCTGCGCGGTGAGGGGCGCCTGGACGAACTGGGTGCGGCTCCAGAGCTCGTGATTTGGGTCGAGGCCGGGGTCTTCGCTGGCCTGCCACGCGGTCAGGGTCAGCGTCTGCGATGCTGCGGGATTGGCGTTGGCCAGCTGGAGCAGCCCCGCGCAGAGGAGGACTGCGACGAGTGCGCCGCCGGTGGTTGCCCACCGTGGGATCCTTCGCAAGATCAGCATTTTCCTAACCTCGTTCCAAAGGGATGTCGTCGAAGTTGATGACCGGGCAGTCTGCCTCGGCTCCGCAACTACCGTCGTCGGGGCCCGGCCAGGCGAGAAGCGGCTCGTCGACCACCTGGGTGGGCTCAACTCCCAGGCGGCTGCATTCATCGGCGAGCCAGCCCGCGAGCGCCCGCCCAACGGCGGCGTAGAACGTCTGGTCGCCGGCATGGGCCTCAATGCGGCGGCCAAGAGAAGGTCCCCAGCACCCGAGGTGTTCGCGAAGGAAGAGTGCTTGCGCCTCGCGCGCCATGGCAGACTTCTCTGGGCCCAGGTTCTCGATGGCGTAGGCCTCTTTGAGTGCCAGGAAACTCATGAACTCAAGCTCTGTCGTGATGTGGTCGGGCCGTTCGTGCTGGCGCCCGCCCACTTCGAGGCCCTGCGCACGATAGAAGCCGGCGACATCGGCCATGGCGTGCGCCTGCTGAAAGACATCGCGGCAGTTGTAGGCGGTTTCGTAGTCGGGGCAATCGGCCGAAACGGTCATGGTGAAGACGGCCGAATGCTCTTCACGCATGGTATCGAGAGGGCGGTCCACCATGAGGAGCGCCTCGCGCAGTCCGGCGGGCACGCTGCTTTCGCCATCCATTCCCGAAAGAGCGGGGGCGATCCGATCTTTGAGGACCGCCTGGTGCTCGGGATTTGGGTAGGCAATAGCGCGGCTCAGGAACGAATAGACAAGGCTGCGTGCCAGCGCAGACTGCCATTCGGGTGATTGCACAGCGGACATCACTGCCCTCCTAAATCGAATTGAGCTGCCCGGGCCGTTCCGCTGTCGGCTCGTCGACTGTCACTCGCACGACTTCCTTGCCGTTGCTGTCGTACCCGATGATCGTGTCGTTGAAGATCTCCCGCTTCTGCCCGCCGACGGTGATCTCGGCGGTCTTTGGGCCGGGCTCGATCTTGTAGCTGAAGACGATGCGCTGGCTGGCGCGGAAGAGCTGCAGCACGGCCACCGTCTCGCGCTCAGGGTGGGTGTAGGCAGCGATCGCGTCATCGACTCCGGGGCCGAACATCTGCCGCAGGTAGGGGCGAGGCACCCACCGCGGCGGGATGTAGTAGACGTTGGGTTGAGTGCCGAACTGCGGGTAGAGGGGGAGGGCGACCTTCGCCACATGCACAAGGTAGTAGAGGGGATTCTGGCGGTCCTCGATCCACTCTCCCCGGTCGTCGACGCGAACGAGCCCCTGCAGTCTGATTTTACCGACGCATGCGGCCATGCAGCGGGTCTCCATGGGGAGACCTTCGGTAAGTGGGTCACTACCTTCGATGCGAGGGTAGCAGGCGATGCACTTTTCCGAGGTGCGCGTCGATGGCCGGTACATGGACTTCTTGTAGGGGCAGGCCTCGACGCACTTGCGGTAGCCCCGGCAGCGGTTCTGGTCGATGAGGACGATGCCATCTTCTTCGCGCTTGTAGATCGCATTGCGCGGGCAGGCGGCAAGGCACGCCGGGTAGCTGCAGTGGTTGCAGATTCTCTGCAGGTAGAAGAACCAGCCGCCATGTTCGGGGAGGGTAACGCCCGCTGCCGGGGCGGCCGTCGCGGTATCCTCGTGGATGTTGGGCGCCTTCCAGTCGGCTTCAGGCGGAATGTACCCGGTGACCATGTTGTTGACCTGGTCTGCCGTTTCGAAGATGGTCTTTCCTTCGAACACGCCATACGGGGCGGCGCGCCCGCTGCGCCGGGCCGCATCCCAGACCTGCGCGCCCGGATTGGCCTTTTCCTGCAGGGCGAGGATGTTGACATCCCAGTGGTTGGGATAGCCGCCGTAGGGCTTGGTCTCGACGTTGTTCCACCACATGAGCTCCTGGCCGGGTGAGAACGTCCAGGTGGACTTGCAGGCCATGGAACACGTCTGGCAGGCGATGCAGCGGTTGATATTGAATACGGCAGCAAACTGGCGCTTCGCCTTGCCGTTGGGGAAGCGGTAGTCCATCTCGCGCCCGAGCTGCCAGTTATAGACCTTGGCCATCAGGAAACCTCCCCGGCCGGCACGGTGCCGAACACGTCATCGATAATCTGCTGGATGAAATCCTCGCCCCGGTTCTGCAGGATGCGATTGGTCCCTGCGAAGTAGGACGAGCGGAAGAGCTGCATCATGCGGCCAGGCGGCATTCCCATGAGGGCGTATTCCTCGACGAAGCACCGCGCCATCATCTCATCCGTATCGACATCCGGGTCTGTCGGAAACTGCACCGCCACGAAGGCGTAAGGGTCATCGGCTTCGAGGTGTTTCTCTGCCATCCCTAGAGGCCTTTCACCTTCACTGCGCCACCGGCGAGGTAGGATTTCATGAAGTCGTCCTCGCCGCCCGGGCTCATGCCGGAAGCACCCGGCTTCCACTGGCCTTTCCCATCAAGGCCTCCGTCTTCGGCCTTGGTGATGCGGACAAGGGTCTCTTTGGGGGTGGTGTTGATGGCGTGGTTATCCTCGTCGAAGCCGAAGATGAAGCCCATGCCGCCAGCCTTCTTGTGGAAGAGCGAATCGGTCTGGTGCATGGGAGGAGCCCAACCCCTGGTGACGCTCTGCTGGCTCCCGTGGCGGAAGCTGGCCTGGTAGCCAGTATCGGCGGCAAGCGCCCGGCCGTCAGCACGCTCCTTCTGGGCCTTCACGGTGCGCGGCGACGACATGTAGTAGGCGTGCTTCAGCATCGTCACTCCGCGGGGGAAGGCGGGATTGAAGTTGGCGCGCGCCATGAGCCGGGCCACATCCATGAACGAAGGGTCCTTGTCGGCGCCAACGTAGGGGCGGTCGGCCGGGTTGGCATCTATCCAGACGTAATCGCCATCGGCGATGCCGAGCTCTTTCGCATCGTCGGGGTTCATGTGGATCTGTACATCGCCGACGCCCGGGAGCCTGCGGTCTTCGCGATAGGGGTCGGCGAAGTTGTTGCTCCAGATCCAGTTCCAGTCGGTCACGGCCCACGATGAGTGCGTGCTGTGACGCGACTTGGGGGTGAGGAAGAAGAACTTATAGCCCTGTTCCCAGAGCGGGTTCTTCGTCTTCTTCACATCGGCCCAGGACATCTTCACGTTGCGCACGGCGCGGAGGTCCGGGTCGGCGGAGTCGTGAGGGATGCCGTAATCCACGGGGCGCACGTAGGGGCTTGTCGAAACAATCACGTTGGGCATGTATTGCGTGGCCTCAACGGCCTCGCGGTGCACAACAAGGTTCTCGCCGTACTCAATGGCTTCGGGGATGTCGCAATAGGCATCCATACGCCCGGTCTCGGTGTAGAAAGGCAGGCTATCTTCGATCTGCTCTTTGAATGGCACTCGCGGGTAGGAGCGATACTGGAAGAGCGCCCCCCCGGGAACCCCATACTTGCCGGCCATAATGTCCTTGACGGTATAACTCTTTGTTGTGAACGAAGCGGCAAGCACCCTGTCGAGATAGACTTCGGGCGTGCTTGCGAACTTGAAGTAGTCCGCAAAGCGGGTCTCGCCGGTGACTTTTGCCAGCGCTTCGGCGACACCACCCCAGACTGCGATGTCGTCGCGGGTGTCGTTAATCTTGGGGATTCCGCCCTTCCAGACCTGAAGGAACGGGTTCGAGCAAGAACCACCCATTTCGAGCGTCTCGGCCTCGAGCCAGGAGTTCACCGGGAGGCTCACGTCGGCGAATTCGGTGGAACCCGTCCATTCGATCTGCTGGTCGACGATGAGGTCGACCCTGGGATTGACGTTCTTGACCAGGTGGTAGTGCCACTTGGCCTGGTTGATGAGATTGGCGTTGTTGAACCAGAAGACCTTGGTTGGCGTGGGCATATGGGTCTTGCCGGTGAAGACCTTGCGGCCGGCCTTCGGGGTGTCGACGATGAGGGGCCGGTCACCGAAGCCCCAGTAGGCGGTCTCCTCGCCGTGAGCGTACTCATGGGTGGTCGCGGCCGTGTACTTCGCCGCCGGGTCAAGCAGGGGCTTGAACGGGTCTTCGTTCATGTAGCCGCCCACGCCGGGCCCATGCCATGGGGCGGCGTGGAAAATCCCACCCTTATAGTTGCCGGCCCAGGTGCTGACGCCCGTCCCATACTTACCGATGTTGCCGGTCAACATGAGGATGAGGTAGCAGGCCCGGTTGTGGAGGGTGGCGTGGAAGTAGTGGTTGACGCCTTCGCCGATGTGGATGGCTGCCGGCTTTATCGTTCCGAAGTCGGTGATGAGCTGTTCAATGAGGTTTTTCGGAGCACCCGTCATTTCGGCCGCGGAGTCGAGGTCGTAGTCCTTCAGGTGCTCGCGATAGATGCTGAACACGGTGGCTACTTCCACCTCGGTGCCATTGACGAGCTTCACTCTCGCCCGGTAGTCGAGCGCCGGGTCGAGTTTCTTCGCGACCATTCGGGCGCCCACGTCTTCGCGGTTGAGGGCCTTCATGCTGTTGGTCGCCGAATCGAATATGACCCGGTCGCCGTTCGCTTTTGCATGCGCAGCCGTCATGCCGTGAATGGTGAAACTGGGCCCGGCCGGGTCGATGGACGAGGTGTAGTTGGGGAAGACCTCTTCAGCGCGCAGCCGCTTCAGGTTGTCGAGCCGTACAAGGAGAGGGAAGTCAGTGAACTGCTTGACGAAGGGAACGTCGATGAGGTTGCGATCAATCAGGCCTTTGACGACCGCCAGCATTAGCGCGGTGTCGGAGAGGCCTGGTCGCACCGGGATCCAGTAATCGGACTTGCTGGCCGGGGGGTTGTATTCCGGGACGATGGTGACGAGCTTGCCGCCGCGCTCCATGATCTCGTGCATCCAGTGGCTATCGGCCATCTTGTTCTCGACGAGATTCTTGCCAATCATCACCAGGAGCTTGCTGTGCCGGAGGTCGTTGAAGTCGGTCTCCGTGGTCTGCAGGCCATGGACAAACGGGAATCCGGGGGCCTGGTCGCCGCGCCAGGTGTACTCTGACCAGCCCCTCCCGCCGTGGGCATGGCCGGGATCAACTCCGCGCACTTTGGCATCGAGCAGGGCGAGCATGTTCGCAAATCGGAATGGGCCGAACTTCCCCGCCACTCCGTGGGGCGGCAGGGAGGAACCGAGCTTCATGGTCCTGGTGCCCGCTTCTTCCCAGAACTCGAGCATCTCCGCGGGGTAGCCATCCTTTTCGATAAGGCGCTTCTTGCCTTCTTCGCCGCTGTAGGTCTTGGCGATCGCCACAAGTCCCCGGGCGACGTAGTCATTGGCCTCATCCCACGACATCCGCACCCACTGGTCGTCGCCACGATTTGAGAACCGGTATTTGTCGCGAAGCGACGGGGTATCGGAGAGGGATGGGAACCCGGCGTCGGCCCACTCCTTCCAGCCCTTGCGGATAGCCGGGGTCTTGGCGCGATATGGGCCATAAACGCGACGGTGGAGCGTGAAGCCCTTCAGGCAGGCGCGCGGATTCCACGCTACCGAAGAGCTGTTGCCCTGGGGGTCTTTGTAGCTGTCGCCGTCGTAGTTCTGTTCGATTCGCGCAACCACGCCGTTACGTACGAATGCGCGCAGGCGGCACATGTGCGTGTCGTTGGGCGCGCAGATGAAGGTGAAGCTCGAGTCGTAGGCGTACTGGTCACGATAGACCTTTTCCCAATCGCGATTGGGGTAGGCAAGGAGCGGGTTTTCAATCCCCGGTGCAGGCTGCAGGAACGCCAGCTGCGTCTCCAGATAGAAAGCCGTACCCGCGGCGGCAGCAGCGCCTCCGAGCTTGAGAAAGCCTCTCCGGTTCATTGCCATAGCGCGTTCCTCCTGGTGTCCATTACCGCGGGCCGGCCGGCGCCGCGCAGGGGCGGCAGCGTGGGCCCGTTTCCGTGGCGATTTCGCGCCCGTCGGAGACTTCTTCTCCGCACGAAGCGCAGTTCACCCGCCTCCGCGGCGGGCCGGGCAGGTCGAACTGATCGGGCGCAAACCTGGCTGCCTGGTGCTCGAAAAGTTCGCCGGGGTTCATTGAGAGATAGGCGAGCTTCTGGCGCTCGTGCCGTTCGCCCGCATCGGAATGGCCGGATACAAGGTCACGAAGCCCGGCCTTCGTGGCTACGCGCACCGCTTCCCCCGACCACTGGTCGAAGAAGGTAGCGGCGAGCTTCCCGTAGTCGAGAAGGCGCAGGGTGCGCTTGCCGGGGCGGCAGCCGGTGACGCCCTGGACCGCGTCGACGGCGCAGCGGTCGGTTTCGACGGCCACAATCAGCCGTTTCGTGCGGTCGGGCAGGTCCAGGCCGAGAAGCTCGCCGCCGCGCAGGGCCAGGCGAGTGCCCAGCACAAGCCCGGCACAGAGGTGGCCTCCATGGAGTCGCATGGCGGCGCGAAGGGCATGGTCGAGGGCCTTGTCAGCGGGGAGGCGGGAGAGCAACGGATCGACCGCCGCGCCGGCGTCCTCATCGACGGTGGCCAGCGTCCACCGGCCGATTACGTCCTCGCCGGGAGCGGGGTCGAGCGTCCTCGAAAGGAGCGTTGGGAACGGTTCGGTGGAGTGGGTTTCAAAGAGGACGAGGTCGATCCCAGGGGGAAGGGCATCGAGGAGCTCGCGCGGCGAGGCGTCGCCGGGCGGTACGGTGATCTGCAGCCGGTCAGGGGCGCGGATCACCATCGCGGAGGGGCCGCGGAGCCAGGCGCGGCCGGAGGCCTTCCCCGGCAGATCCAGCTCGTGGTGAGTGCGCTTGAGGTAGGCAATGCGGATGCCGCGCGGTTCGAGAGCGGCGATGAGCCTTTCGCACAGCGTCGTCTTGCCCGACCGGGAAGGACCGCGGACGCAAACGACCACAGGGCCGAAAAAGGCTGCCGGGCTGTTTGCGAACTCCACGCTATCCTTTCTCCAGAAGAACTTTGCTGGGCATGGCCGGTTCCGGATGTGATCTAAGTCATGATCGGGGTTGCAGAGGAGCGGCTCATCTCGATTCCAGATATAGAATAACCACGTCTACAAGACCCTTCGAACCGGGACCAGTGGGCCTTGCCGGAAGGTCGCGGAGATCCAGGTCCTGGGGCCCGCACATCGCGGCAGACTGGGCCGATTCCCGGCCCTAGTTAAGACAGCTTTGCGCTTGTGAGCAAATTCACCAACTTTCTTTACCCTGTGGCGGACCTGGGCAGTGATCGCGGGGCAACCCCCTATCGGTCATACTTGACTGGCATGGTTCACGCACCCGGCCTCGCCGATGTCCGCCTGATTGAGTATTTCCGCCCGCTGGCCGATGACGATGCGGCCCAGGTGGCGCGGCGGCTCATCGCCCGCCGCTACGGGAGCCGCGAGTTCATCATCGTTGAGGGGGAGCGGCCGGCCGGCTTCTACTGCCTGCGCTCGGGGAAGGCGCGGATCTTTCGCACTGCGCCCGACGGGCGGGAACAGACGTTCCGGCTGGTGGGCCCCGGGGACACCTTCGCCGAAGTGCCCGTTTTCGACGAAGGGCCAAACCCGGCCACCGTCGAAGCGATTGAGGAGAGCGAAGCAATCCTCGTTCCGGCCACGGTCCTGAGCGACGTGATGCGGGAGCACCCCGAGGTGGCGATGCTGTTCCTCGAGCAGTTTGCTCGGCGTCTACGGTCATTCACGGAGCTGATTGAACAGATCAGTCTGCAGACAGTGCAGGGGCGGCTTGCCCGGTATCTCTACCAGCTCGCCCGGGAGGAGGGGGTGCGCACGCCCGAGGGGATCGTTGTCCCCCGGGAGATCACCCAGCAGGACCTGGCCTCGCTGGTGGGGTCTGTGCGCGAGGTGGTGAGCCGCACGCTCAAGGTGATGGGCGAGGACGGGATCGTGAGGGTTCGCAAGAAGGACATCGTGATCTGCGACCCGGTGGCGCTCAGCCGGCTCTTGTAACTGAACGCGGGGGCACCCCAAGCCAATCGCGGGCGCGGTCGTCAGCCATGTCGATGTGCCACGGCGGGTCGTAGACGGGCACGACTTCGATATCGGCATCGGGGAACTGGTAGCTGATGGCGGTCTGGGCGGAATCGAGCATCGCCTCGGCCATGGGGCACATGGTTGAAGTCATGGTCATGAGCACGGACACCTTCTGTCCTTCGACCGTGATGCCATAGACGAGACCCAGGGAGACCAGGTCGACACCGAGCTCCGGGTCGTAGACCCGGCTGAGGATGCGGGCAATCTCGGCAGGTTTCATTGAGACACCATCCTGTTCACGGGCGTTTCGGCGGCCCGCCGCGCCCTTTTTGGCAAGAACATGTAGAGCATCGTAGCGGCGTGAGCGGCGCCGGTGGTCGCGAGCAGCAAGCCGCCAGCGCGCCAGAGATCCATGCTCCCTGTCACAGCCGCCGTCGCGAGCACGATGGCGGTAATGGCGTTGAGCACGAGGACGGCAGTCGCGGCGCCTTCATTGTAGATCTCGGATGCCACCGGCACGGGCTCGCGTCCTACGAGCGGCCGGTAGCGATGGAACCAGATGAGGAAGGAGAGGATCTTGTAGCTGTTGCCGACGAGCATCGAGCCGAACCAGCCGAGCATCCCGGCCGCGGCATAGGCAAGCAGCCACCTTGCAGGTTCGCCGTCGGGAGTGAGGGGCGTGCCAAGAGCGGACGCCAACCCAAGCGGGATCACCGTGACGAGGAAGAGAAGCGAGGCATAGGTTGCCCTGCCCTGGATGTCGAGCCGGCGCCTGGACCGGCTACGCATGAGCAAGTACTGATCGATGCCCCAGAGCGCAGGCCCAATGGCAAGCAGGGATGCCAGTGGCACCCGCACCTGCGGGGGCGGGTCGAACACCATTGCAAAACCGAAGAGCGCCGTCGCGACGCCGGTAACGGCAAGCACCGCCCAGCCGAAGCGCGGCTTCGCCCGGTTGATGACGTTAAACATCGGCACGAGCTGGTAGCTGACCCCCATCAGGGTCAGGGCGAGCCAGCCCATTAGACCGAGGTGGGCATGGGCCGAGAGCCGGCCGAGCGTAATCCCGAACCATGAGTGCTCGGGCTGCAGCGTGCCGACGTAGGTAAGCCCGAAGGTCATGGCCACCACCAGGAAGCAGGTAGATGCCGTGACGAAGGCCCGTGGATAGCTCCACGATTTCCCCCGCGAAAGGGCAGTGGCGATGTTGAGCGCAAAGAGCACGAGCGAGAGGTAGAGACCGGCGCCGGCGAAGCCCATCCACCTTGCGTCCCATTCCCAGAGAGACCAGACGAAGGTTGCGACGGATACCAGGTGCAGATAGAGCTGGACGCGGGCGAGACGCACGGAGAGCAGGTCGCCGCCCATCACCACCGGGCCCAGCTGGTAGGCGGCGCCCATGATGCTGGTCGTCAGCCATCCAATGACGATGCCGTGGGTGACTGCCACGTTGCGGGGCAGGTTGACGGCGACGAACGAATCGCTGTTGGCACCGGCGATGAGGAGGCCGGCAGCCACCAGGCCGAGAGGCGCCACGAGGAAGAACGGTGCTATGACCCCAAGAGCCGGGCTGCGCGTGGCAGCCACGCCAACCGTCATTGCGCCTCGATCTTCCGGATGGTGAGCACGAACCAATCCTGCTCGGGCCGAAGCGTGGCGGCATATCCCCGGCGCTCCAGCTCCGGGTAGAGGAGGAGGGGGTCGCGATCCATAAGCGCCACCAGTTCAGCGTCGTCGTCCAGCTCGGAAAGCGCCGAAAGGATGCGCACCATCGGTTCGGGGGGCTGTAGTCCGCGATTGTCCAGCTCGATGTTTGCCATGCGCTTTACGTTCTGTTCTTTCCGGCACGGGAAAAGCGACAAAAGTCACACGGGGGGCGCCGGGGCGGCCGGAAACTTGTCTCACAGGCACAAACAGGCGAACGAGGTGTAAGGATGGGCAGGCAGGATGCATTGCTGGAGCGCTGGGGGCGGTTCTCCGTTCGAAAACGCTGGTGGGTGATCGGGGGATGGGTGCTCGTCCTGGCGCTGCTGGGCATTGCGGCCCGGTCGCTCGCCGAAGGCACGGTCAACAGCCTCGACATCCCCGGGGCGGAATCACAGGAAGCGGTGGAGGTCCTTGAGGCCTCGTTCCCCGAACGGTCGGGCGACTACGGAGACATCGTCTTCAGGGCACGCGGCGGCATCTCCGAACCCGGTACCCGGGCGAGCATTGAGTCGCTGCTGACCCGGGTGGCCGAGGTCCCGGAGGTGGTGGCGGTGAGCTCACCCTACCAGGGGGCAGGAGCCATGGTTTCGGCGGACGGCACTACCGGCATCGCCCGCGTCCAGTTCTCCGAAGGAGCCGACGCGGTCAGCGCGGCGAGCGTGGAAGAAGTCGAGCGGCTCATCGAATCGGCGCGTTCGGAGGCCCTGCAGGTTGAGTTCGGGGGGCCGGTTCCTGCCGGCCAGGAGCGCGAGGGCCCCAACGAATCCACCGTCCTGGGATTGATTGCGGCGCTCATCATCCTGCTTATCCTCTTCAGGACGCTCGTTCCCACTGCCCTGCCGCTCGTGACCGCAATGTCGGGGCTGGCGGCGGGCTTCGCCATTGTCTTCGCCATGACGGCAGTGGTGGACCTGAGCAAGTTCGCGCCCAACATCGGGGCGATGATCGGGCTGGGCGTGGGCGTCGATTACGCGCTATTCATCGTCGCGCGGCACCGAGAACAGGTGCTGGCCGGACACACGATCGAGGAGGCGGCAGGAATCGCGCTGGCGACCGCGGGAAAGTCGGTCCTTTTCGCCGGGGGCGTGGTTGTAACGTCGCTCCTCGGACTGTTCCTGATGGGTATCCCCTTTGTCGGCTGGCTGGGCGCGGCCGCGGCGATAATGGTCGCAGTGGCAGTGGTGGTGGCGATGACGCTGCTGCCCGCCCTGCTGGGGGTGGCGGGGCGCACCGTGGTCCACCTCGGCCGGCGCCGCCGGGAGCCGGCCCCGGCCAACCATGAGGCGAGCTCGTGGTACCGGCTTGGGCACGCGATCATGCGCAGGCCATACCTCTTCCTGGGGGCGAGCACCTTCATCCTGGTCGCTCTGAGCATCCCTGTCCTCGACCTGCGCCTCGGTTCGGCGGACGCGGGGAATAACCCCACGTCCACCACCACGCGCCGCGCCTACGACATCGTGAGCGAGGAGTTCGGGCCCGGGGCTAATGGCCCGCTCATGGTCGTGGTGCAGGGAGCCTCGGCCGACGGCCTGGCGAGAATCCGGGAGGCAGTCGCGTCAGCGGAGAATGTAGCGGCGGTAAGCGAGCCGATGGTGAACGAGTTAGGCGACACTGCCATCCTTGCGGTCACCCCGGGCACAGCGCCGCAGGATGAGGCCACGACCGGTCTCGTGCACCTGCTGCGCGACGATGTCCTGCCAGCCGCAGCCGGCGAAGGGGTCACGACCTACGTGGGGGGCACGACCGCGCGCTACATTGACATCGCCGACCGCATCGGCGAACGCTTGCCCCTGTTCTTCGCGCTGGTGATCGGGATCAGCTTCGTCCTCCTGATGGTCGTGTTCCGGTCGCTCCTCATCCCCTTGAAGGCGGCCCTCATGAACCTGCTTTCCATCGGCGCGGCCTACGGCGTGATTGTAGCGGTCTTCCAGTGGGGCTGGGCGCTGGAGCTCACCGGCGCGGACCGAACCGGACCGGTTGAGTCCTTCCTGCCGATGATGCTCTTCGCTGTGCTCTTCGGGCTGTCGATGGACTACGAGGTGTTTCTCGTGAGCCGAATCCGCGAAGAGTTCCTTCATTCCGGCGACAACGCGCGATCGGTGGCGCGGGGCCTCACTTCGACGGCGAGCGTCATCACAGCCGCGGCAACGATCATGATCGTGGTCTTCCTCAGCTTCGTGATGAATGACCAGCGGGTGGTCAAGGAGTTCGGGCTCGGGCTGGCGGTTGCCGTATTCATCGATGCCACGGTGGTACGGCTGTTGCTGGTACCGGCAACCATGGAGCTGATGGGTTCGTGGAACTGGTGGTTGCCGGGCTGGCTTGACCGGCTGCTGCCGCGCATCTCGATTGAAGGTGCAGAACCCGGGCCGGCCGCGGGAGCCGCGACGGCCGGCGCGGGCGCCAACGGCCATTAGGGTGGCGAATGGACCGGCATCATCTTGCGATGGCGCCGGTGTACCATGCGCAGGTGTACTACGCTCTCTTCTACGACTACGTGCCCGGGATACTCGAACGGCGAGGGCAGTTCAGGCCGGGACACCTGGACCTTGTTCGTGCCCACCATGAGCGCGGCGAACTGCTAATGGCCGGCGCCTGGGGTGAGCCGGTCGACGGTGCGCTCTTCATCTTCAAGGCAGACGGACCGGAGACCATTGAGGCGTTCGTGGAATCAGACCCGTACGTGAAGAACGGCCTCATCGTGGCTCATCGAATCCGGCAATGGAACGTGGTCACCGGGGGTGCAGAGCAGTAGCAGGGCGCCGGTTTCCGGCGCGCGGCCCTGCTGGCCGGCGGTTCCGAGCCCGGGCTGCAGGAAGACAGAGCGCAACGGTGATCTGGCGCGCAGCGATCGCCAACCCGGCAGCGGGGTCTTAAGATGCAACGGACATTGAGGACCGGAGGCCTGGCGTGGATATCCGCGATCTGCTGATTGATGGAATCGAACAACTGACAAGCTGGATGGATGACGCGCTCAAGGAGCTGAGCGCCGAGCAGGTAAACTGGAACCCGCCCGGGAACGCTGTGAGCGTGGGCTTCAACGCCTGGCACGTGATGCGGACCTCCGACAACATCGTCAACTTCGTCTTCCGGAAGTCGCCGCCCATCTGGATGGCGCAGGGCTACGTGGAGAAGCTTGGCCTGCCAAAGGTGGAACAGGGGACGGGCATGAGCCTGGAGGACGCCCACGCGCTCAACATCGCCAGCGTCGACCTGCTGCGCGAGTACGGCCGCAGCGTGGGCGCCGACGTGGTGTCCTACCTTAAGGAAGTGCCAGTGGAGACGCTCGAAGAGGTGCAGATGATCAAGCCGCTCGGCGAAATGCCGAAGTGGAGGGTTGTGCGGCAGGTGGTCATGACGCATGGGTTCATGCACCTGGGCGAAATAAGCGCGCTCAAGGGGCAGATGGGTTTCAGGTTCGCCATTTAGCGGCGCGAAAACGCTTGCGCCGCCCCCCGGCAGGCATAGAATGCCGGAAACGTGGCCGACGAACAGCAATGCAGCAGGTGTGGGAGTAGCCTCCGGGAAGGGGCCCGCTTCTGCGTGAAGTGCGGCGCCGCCGCCGCGGCCGCAGGCGCCGGAGGGGCAGCTTCCGCAGCCGGTGCGGTATCGGCCGGGGCGCCCGGGGAACAACCGGGGGCGCCGGCTGACGCCAGTGCCGCCACCCCCGCTGAGCCGATGGCCGGAATGGGCGCGGGGACCGATGCCGCTGCCACGCCCGCCGAGCCGATGGCCGGAATGGGCGCGGGGACCGATGCCGCCGCAACGCCCGTCGAGCCGATGGCCGGCATGGGCGCCGGGACCGATGCCGCCGCAACGCCCGTCGAGCCGATGGCCGGCATGGGCGCCGGGACCGATGCCGCCGCCACGCCCGTCGAGCCGATGGCCGGCATGGGCGCCGGGACCGATGCCGCCGCCACGCCCGTGGAGCCGATGGCCGGCATGGGCGCCGTCAGGCCACCCGAACCGCCGCTGCCTCCGCTGCCGCCACCACGACCCCCGGCGCCGCCCCCTCCTCCACCTCCCGCAGGGGACACCTGCCCGGTCTGCGGCGCGCCGCTAGCGCCAGGCACCCAGTTCTGCGGAGCCTGCGGAGCCCAGGTCCCGGGCGGGGGACAGGGCCCTCCTGCGTCACAGTTACCTGAGGGATGCGTAGGCCTGCTTTCGCGCTGGCAATCGCTGGCCGCACTCGCCGCGGTGGTCGTGGCCGCGGCAATTGTCGCCGGGCTTTGCCTGACGGCCGACGACAAGAAGGAGAACATCCGCTCGGACCAGGGAGGCGACGCTTCAGCGACCCCGGGAGGGACGGAGTCCGCATCGCCCACGAACGGGAAAGCGTCGCCATCACCGGGCAGGACGGGCACGGCGGCGAGCACTTCGGCCGCCGCGACGCAGACAAAGACTGCCCAGGCCGGGGCAACGGGGACTGCCGCCGCGAAGACGGCAACCGCGTCCCCTTCGACATCGGCTACGACCCCACCGCCAACTCCGGCCCCTCCCACGAACGTGCCGCCAACGAGTGCGCCACCACCGACCTCCACTTCCACCAACACGCCTACGCCAACACGGACGCCGACGAACACGCCCACGCCGACGAAGACACCAACGCCTACGGCGACGCCCATCTACTACACGTTCGTAACGGGCCTGGCGGGCTACCACAATGTCGGCCAGCGCCTCGATGTCTGCTGGCAGGTTGGGCCAGCCGGCTACCCGTACACGATCACGATCGAGCAGGTGGCACCGGCGGGCTCAAGCTTCTTCAAGGCATTCAGCTTCGCGAGCGGAGGAACGACCGAGTGCTTTGAGGGATACCTTGAGGCTTCGGACGTGCCGGGGGTGAGATTCCGGCTCACGGTCGTGATCAACGGAATCACCCTGGAACCCGGCTACGCGCCGCCCGCCGATCAGCCCGCCTGGTGGGTGAGCCACTGAGGGCCCACCCTTCGGCTACGGCCCCGGGTACTTCCCGGTTATCGTGCAGGCCGCCTGCGAATAGCGTTCGGCCACGATCGCTTCCTTAACGGTCTTTTCGTCGGCGAAAGTGACGGTGACGGTGGCCTGGCCAACCTCGCCCGTGCTTGCCGCGACGGGGTAGCCGAACGTGAAGCCAGCCTTCCGGAAGGTGAAGCTCCCGAGGGTGGTCTCCCTGTCGCGGATGCCGGTCACGGTCACCCTGTCGCCCTCGCGAATGACCTCGCCGCCGGCCGCGGGCGTGAACCGGAAGGCTACGTCATAGCGATCGCCGGCCTTTGCGCCGAAGGCACAGGTGGTCTCGGCGACCACGAAGGAGAACGCCCAGCGGTCGAGCACCGCGATTGAACCAGCGGCGGGAGAAGTGGACGCCGGAGAAGAGCCGGGAACCGTGCCCCCGGCAGGTACCGTGTTTGCCGGCGAAGCCCCGGGGCTGCCGCTGGCGGCGGGCGGCTGGCCCTCATCATCTTTCCCGCCGCCCCCCGCGAGGGCGAATGCCGCAATCGCGGCCGCGACCAGGGCGGCTGCCGCGACGCCCATGCCCAGCAGGGCCACCCTGTTCGATCCTCCGCCGCGGGGCGCGACGGCCACGTCAGCCATCACGTTGGCGAAGGCGAGGCGCTGGCCAGCAGGCCCAAGGGCGGCTACCTGGAACTCCACCGGGCCGGGCGCGTGGCCCGACCGGCGCAGGGGATGCACCTCCACGGGCAGCCGCTGGGCCTCTCCAGGTCCAAGCAGGGTCTCGGGTGTGACCATGACCGCCAGCGAGCCCGAAGGTTCGCTGGCCGAAAGCGTCACCTGCAGTGGGTAACCGGAGAGGTTTTCGAGAAGCAGCTCGTGGTAGACAACGCCTGCCGCGCCCTGGACGGGCTCGGAGACACGCATGCGCAGCGAGGCGGCCCCCTGCGGGGCAGCGGCAGGCGGCACCAGCGGCCGGCCTGGCCGAGGACCCGCGACCCGGGTCTGGGCAGGGCCCGCGTCGCCTGCAGGGAACGCGCCAGAAATGCGGGTCTCCTGGCCGTGGCTGCCCGGGGGCGGCGCCGTTCCCGGTCCGGCAACGGGGGGAGCGGGCGCCACGGGCGAGGCAGGTTGACCCTTGAGAAGCGCAGCGCGAGCCCGTTCGAGCGCCCCGGCGAGCTCGGTGGCCGACTGGTAGCGGTCGCGGGGGTCCTTTTCGAGGCAGCGGCGCAGCGGGTTGAGAACGGAATCGGGCAGATGGGCGATGGCGTCCATGGCCACGGGTGCGGCCTGGTGCTGCCTCACGACATCCCAGGCGGTGGCGCCGCGGAACGGCGGCTGGCCCGCAAGCATGCAGTAGAGCGTGGCGCCGAGGGCGTAGATATCGGTGCGGTGGTCAGTTTCACCGAGCGCCTGTTCGGGCGCCGCGAACTCGGCCGTGCCGGTGAAGCCCCCGGCGAGCGTCTGGCCCGCGCCGCCAGCGCTGCGGGCGATGCCGAAGTCCGCCACCTTCACGCCACCGTCGGCCGATAGCAGGATATTGTCCGGTTTTATGTCGCGGTGAATGACGCTGCGGGCCGCGGCTTCTTCGAGCGCGCGCGCGGCGTCGATGGCTATGCGGAGCGCCTCATCGGGCGCAAACGGTCCTCTTTCGGCGAGCAGGTCGCCGACGGAGGCGCCTTCCACGAACTCCATGACCAGGAAGTAAGCCTGCCCGGTGATGCCAAAGTCGAGGAGGCGCACGGTGTAGGGCGAGCGGAGGAGCGCGGCGATATGGGCCTCCCGCTCGAAGCGCTCGCGGAAGCCGGCGTCCTGGGCAGCCAGCCACGGGTGCAGGAGCTTGACGGCCACCCGGCTGCCATCACGGGCGTCGGTAGCCTCGTAAACCGCGCCCATGGCGCCCTCGCCGATCTTGCGGACGAGCCGGTACTGCTTGATCTGCGTCAGGAGCCGGTCATCTGGGCTGGTCATGGTGGCAGTCTCCCCCCGGGCCGCGCCTAGAGTGTGTCTTTTCGCCGCTGAAGAACGTAAATCAAGATGCCAAGGGCGGCGATGATGGCGAGCATGGCCCCCCAGCAAACGAAGACATCGGCGCCGAAGACGCTGCTGAACTGGTCGTCGACGCCCTTGAAGGCGAGGCTTCGTTCGGCCGGCGTCTGCAGGGCCGGGATGCCCGGGATGTCACAGGTGGCGTAATCCCCGCTGCAGCCGTCCAGGCTCAGTCCTGCAGCCGTGGTGATGGCCTTGAAGGCCCAGGCGCTGCTGGTCACCCCGCCGAGCACGACACCGGCGACGCCCAGGTCATCGAGCGAAACCAGGCCCCCGGAGAACACCATCTGCAGGACGACGACGCCGATCACGAGCATCATGGCCTGCTCTTCGCGGCGCGTGAGCGTCGAGATGAGCAGGCCCCACATGACGCCCGAGATGACGGCGAGCACCAGGGTCACGTAGATCATGACCAGGCCCCCTGCCTCGGCCCCCGAGAAATCCACTGCGATGAGCTTGATGGCGAGCAGGGCGGCACCATGGTAAAGAGCGAGGGCAGTGGCGATGGCGATCTTCGAGCCGAGGTACGGCCAGATGAGGAGGGCCACGGCGCGTTCCCGCGCGTAGATGGCGGATTCCTTCACGATCTCGCGCACGAAGCTCAGGGCGCCGACAAGGAATGGAATCAGCGCCGAGAGGAAGAGCATGGTCATTGCCCTGGAGCCGATGCCGCGCGTGGGGTCGAGGACAGAGCGCTCCCAGGCGACGAGGTCGATCATCGCGAGTGCGGGCGCCAGCGCGAACATCAGGCCCAGGTTCACCCTGTCGCGCCGGATGATGTCGAGGTAGCGCTGGCTGAGCACCTTGAACTGGCGAAACGCGCCAGAGGTGCGCCCGGCGGCGGGTGGCGCCGGTTCGCCCGGGGGCCCAGCCACCCCGGCCGCAGTGGAGGCCGCCGGGGCAACTCCCGCGAGGGGCCGGGCCAC